>Ga0193726_1000064_pt1 | contig 189958 bp, 171 predicted proteins | sample H2c1metaG_FD_144928 | JGI IMG/M metagenome (GOLD analysis project Ga0193726, IMG submission 144928) | Soil microbial communities from a riparian zone of the East river system, Colorado, United States - H2c1 | ecosystem: Environmental > Terrestrial > Soil > Riparian zone | place: USA: East...
GAGCGTGACCAGCGCGAAGTACGAACCCTTCAGTCCCGAACGAAAGCTCAGCGCCCCGATGAAAGCGCCGACCGCGGCGCCGGCGGCGATGCCGATGGCGAAACCGAGCCAGGCGTTGACGCCGTAGCGCACCTGGAGAATGGCGGTCGCATAGGCGCCGGTGCCGAAGAACGCGGCATGGCCGAACGAATACTGTCCGCCATAGCCGCCGAGCAGGTTCCAGCCCTGGCCGACCAGCGCGGTCAACAGCGCCACCACCAGGAAATTGAGCACGACATTGGACGCGATGATGAACGGCACGGCGGCGAGCAGCGCCACCACGACGGCGATCGGCACGAACGCCCTCATGCCCGCTCTCCGAAAAGGCCGCTCGGGCGTAACAGCAGAACGAGGATGAACATGACGAATATGCCGATCTGGCCGAGCGACTCGCCGAGATAAAGGCCCGACAGACTTTCCACCACGCCGACGAACAGTCCGGCGATCAGCGCGCCGGCCACCGAGCCCATGCCGCCGAGCACGACGACGGTGAAGGCGATCAGCACGAACGCGTTGCCGGCGGTCGGGTTGACGTAATAGGTCGGCATCAACAGGCACGCCGCAACGGCAACGCAGGCGGTGCCGAGGCCGAACGTCACGGCGTAGATGTGGCCGACGTCGATGCCCGACAGCTCGGCACCGAGCTTTTCCTTCGCCACCGCCCGGATCGCTTTGCCGGTGTCGGTCCGGCGCATGAAAAGCCACAGCGCCAGCGCCACCAGGATGACGACGGCGAATGCGACGACCCGCGGCACGGCGAGAAAGGCCGTGCCGACTTCGATCACATCGAAGGCGTAAGGCAGGTTGATGGTGCGGGTATCGGCGCGGAAGGCGACCAGCAACGCGTTCTCGATGACAACCGCGAGCCCGAGCGTCACCAGGAGGATATTGCGATCGTCGCCGTGGCCGGCCGGGCCGATGACAAAACGTTGCAGAGCATAACCCAGCCCGAAAAACAGCACCGTCAACGGCACCGCCGCGAGGTAGGGGTCGAGGCCGAGCACCTTATAGGCAAAGAACGCCGCGAACATCGCCGCGGTCAACAGCGCGCCGTGGGCGAAGTTGATAATGTGCAGCACGCCGTAGATCAGCGTCAGCCCGAGCGCGATCAGGGCATACACCGCCCCGGTCAGCAGTCCGTTGAGCACCGCCGGAACGAGGATGGCCGGTGACAGCATGAAGCGGATCCGCGGTAACGGCGCGCGTGCGGCGCCGTCCGTTACGCCGGCATCATGCCGGCGGCATCGGGAACACCGCCTTCGCCGAGGCAAACGCGGCGGGCAGGATCACCTGGATATCGTTGCCTAAGACCTGGGTGTTCACCGGCGCCGCGCCCTGGTTCTGGCCGTTGACGAATTTTGTCGGGCCATAGGGCATCACGTGACCAGCGAAGGTCGAGCTCTCCAGCGCCGCGGTGATCTTGGCACGATCGGCGCTTGCGGCGCGCTCCAGCGCGTCGGCGAGCAACAGCACGCACGAATAGTTCATGTAGACTTCGTACGTGAAGAACTCGCCCTTCCCTTCGACCTTCTTTTTCAGCTCGATCGCCTTGGCGTTCTTGGGATCGAACCAGTGATTGCAGTCCATGATGTATTGCGCGGCTTCGGGGAATTCCTTGACGAACTTGTAGGACGAGGCGGCGCCGCCGAGCACGGAGTAGATGCCCTTCGGCCGCACGCGCTGCTGCTGCATGGTGCGCGCCAGCAGGACGTATTCGTTGTAATAGTTCGCCGGAATGACGAGATCGGGATTCTGCGCCTTGATCTGCAGCACGACGTTGTTGAAGTCGCGGGTCGGCGTCGGATGCGGAATGGTTGCCAGCACCTGGAAGCCGCGGTCGGGCAGTTGCGCATTGAGCAATTTGGCGAGGCCGGAGCCGAACGCCGAGTCCTCGTGAACGATCACCACCGTCTTGGCGATCTTGCCGGCCTGATCGTTGATGCCGGCGAGATTGTCGAGCGCGGTCTTGGCAATGACGCCAAACCCCGGGCCGAAGCGGAATGTGTTCTTCAGTCCGCGGGTGACGATGCTGTCGACGACGCCGACGTCGACGATATAGGGCAGATCGTAGCGGGCGGCGGTCTGGCTCGCCGCCAGGCAGATCGCGCTGGCGTAGCCGCCGACGATGGCGGCTACCTCCGCGGAGTTCATCTTTTCGACTTCGGCATTGCCGCCGTCGGGCGTCGATTGCGCATCGCCGAGCACCGCCTCGATCTTGGCGCCGCCGAGCGCCTTGATGCCGCCCGCCGCATTGATGTCGTCGATCGCCATGGTCGCGCCGAGCCGGCCTTGCTGGCCGGAATAGGACAGCGCACCGGAGACCGGATGCAGGACGCCGACCTTCACCGCGGCCGCCTGCGCGCGCGCTACGACCGGCGCGTTGACGAGACCGGCGACGGCGACGGCGCCCAATCCGGTCGACTGCAGAAACCGGCGGCGGCTGACGCTCGAATAAGGACGCGACATTGGCTTTCTCCCCCTGATGACCGACCGGGAGACTAACATTAGTCCGATGGGCCTTGCTATATTGGCTTGCCTTCCACCTCACGCGGCGTCCGCATGACTGAAGCCCAAACCCTGATCGATAAACTTTGGGCCGCGCACGAGATCGTGCGCCGCGAGGACGGCGATTCGCTGCTCTGGGTGGATCGCCATTACGTGCATGAAGGCTCGTTTCATGCCTTCAGCCGGCTGGCGGAGCGCGGTGTGGCGGTTGCCGAGCCGGGTCTCACGTTCGGCGTGGCGGATCACTACGTGCCGACGCGAGCGCCGCGCGACAAGATCGGCAATCCTGAAATTGCGCGCATGGTGCGCCAGATGGATGAAAACGCCGCCAAGCATCGGATCAAGCTGTTCGGCCTGAACGATCGGCGGCAAGGTATTGTGCACGTGGTCGGGCCCGAGCAGGGCCTCACCCTCCCCGGCCTGCTGATCGTCTGCGGCGACAGCCACACTTCGACCCACGGCGCGCTTGGCGCATTTGCCTTCGGCATCGGCGCCTCGGAAGTGGCGCATGTGCTGATGACGCAAACGATCTGGCAGCGCCGGCCCAAGCGCATGCGCATTACGGTAGACGGCAATGCCGCGCCCGGGATCGGCGCCAAGGACATCGTACTCGCGATCATCGCCAAGATCGGCGCCGATGGCGCGACCAGTCATGCCATCGAGTTCGCCGGTTCCGCCATCCGCGCGCTGTCGATCGAGGGACGGCTGACATTGTGCAACATGTCGATCGAGGCCGGAGCACGCTGCGGGATGGTCGCGCCCGACCAGGTGACATTTGAATACGTCAACGGCCGGCCCTTCGCTCCCAAGGGGACGGCGTTCGATCAGGCGATAGAAGCCTGGTCCAAGCTCAAGACCGACGACGGCGCCGTATTCGACCGCGAGGTTTTGCTCGATGCCACAGCGATCGCACCGGTCGTCACTTGGGGGACGAGCCCGCAACACGCCTTGCCGATCGATGGCAGCGTGCCGGATCCCGCGGGCGAAACAAATCCGGCGCGGGCCAACGAGCTGCGCGAGGCCATCGATTATATGGGCCTGCATCCGGGCCAAAAACTCACGGCGATTGCGATCGATCGCGCCTTCATCGGCTCTTGCACCAATGCGCGGATCGAGGATTTGCGCGCAGCGGCCGCGGTCCTTGCAGGCCGCGCCAGCAAGGTGCCCGGACTGGTGTCGCCCGGCTCCTCGATGGTCAAACGCCAGGCCGAGGAGGAAGGGCTCGACCGCGTCTTCCGCGACGCCGGCCTGGAATGGGGCGAATCCGGCTGTTCGATGTGCGTCGGCATCAATGGCGACCTTGTCGCTCCCGGCGAGCGCTGCGCCTCGACCACCAATCGCAATTTTCGCGGCCGGCAGGGTCCCGGCGCGCTCACACATCTGATGTCGCCGGTCATGGTCGCGGCTGCCGCAGTGGCGGGGCGCCTGTCCGACGTCCGGCCGCTGCTGGCCGGCCGAAAGGTTTAATCGCCATGGACAAGTTCACGCGCATAACCACAACCGCCTGTCCGCTGAACGTCACCAACATCAACACCGATCAGTTGCTGCCGGCACGCTATCTCAAGTGGCCGCGTTCGGCGGGTCTCGGCAAGGTGCTACTGCAAGACCTGCGCTTCGACTCCGAAGGCCGCGAGCAGTCGGATTTCCCGCTCAACCGGCCGCAATGGCGTGACGCGAAAATCATCGTCGGCGCGCGCAATTTCGGTTGCGGCTCTTCGCGCGAGGCCGCCGTTTACGCCTTGTATGACTACGGCATTCGCTGCGTGATCGCGCCGTCGTTCGGTGACATCTTTGCGGGCAATGCCGTTCAGAATGGGCTGCTCACCGCCGCCGTTCCTGACGACGTGGCGGCGGAACTCATGGCACAGCTGACAACGACGCCGGCGACGCCCGTCACCGTCGACCTCGAACAGCAGACCATTTCATGCGGCAATCACAACTACGGTTTCGCCATCGATCCGGTCCGGCGGTTGCGGCTGCTCAATGGCTGGGACGATATCGCACTTACCGAAAGTTTTTCGGAGCGGATCGCGGCATTCAAAGCGGCGGATCGTAGCAACCGCATGTGGGCTTTGCCGTCCGAATAGAGACCGCAATGCTGCGCCATCGGACTGTGAAATACGTCCTGGACGCTGGCGTCGCAGTTGGGCGTACAATAGAAGCATCGGGGATGGATCGCTTTAGGGTGGCTGGATCGTGAGATTACTGAAACGGTTGTTGCACCGTCTGCTCATCTTCGGGTTGGGCATCCTGAGTGTATGGTTGATCGTTTTTGTCTTCAGATTGACCGACCACAGGCTACCGACGATTTTGGCTTTGGCTCTCACTTATGGAATCGCGGCATATATCATTTTGCCGCGCGTCGTTCGCGCCGGGCTTAAAATCCTTCAGCGCAAACGTGTGCCCAGCTTCACGATTACCGGCGACGGCTTGCCCGGCGATCCGGTCAATCTCGTGCTCATAGGAACGCTGCAACAGCTTCAGGCCGCCTTTGCAATCGCAGGCTGGTCAAAGGCCGATCGGTTGGGTCTGGCAAGCTCGTGGCATATGGTCCGGGCATTCGCATTCAAATCACCCTACGCGACGGCGCCATTTAGCACCCTCTATCTTTTCGGACGCGGCCAAGACATCGGTTTCCAGAAGGCAATCGATAACAGCCCGCGGAAACGCCATCACATTCGATTTTGGGCATCGAGTCTCACGAGCCCCGAGGCCGCACTGGGAACAGCCAGTTTCTGGCTGAACACCGACCGGCCACCGGACCATGCGCGTGTTCTCTGGGTCGGCGCCGGCACCAAAGATACTGGCCTCTCCTTGACCCAACTCACGTTCCAGGTCACCCACGCCACCGATTCGGATACCAATACCGAGCGGGACTACATCATCGCCGAGTTGACGAAAAATTGCGTCATCGTCGACGTGAATTCATGTCAATCCGGCCAACATCTGCCCACCGAACGCATCAACCACTACATCACCGATGGCGAAGTGACCGTGGCGAGCTTGGCGCCTCCTTCTCAGACTTCGTGACGAAAACCCCAGTTTTTCGATGGTTAGCGCCGGGAATTCCGGCATAGAATGGAATGAAGGTCCGCATAGTCGGACCAACGTGGGACGCCAAGATCTGGGAGGCCAACATGATGAGGGCCTTGCTTGCCGCATCGCTGTGCGCCGGATGGGTACTGCATGGCGCCGATCTTGCGCACGCGCAGGCCTACCCCAACAAGGAACCGATCAAGGTGGTCGTACCCTTCCCGCCGGGTGGACCGACCGACGGCATGGCGCGCATCATCTCCGACCGGCTAGGAACAGTGCTCGGCCAGAGCATCGTGATCGAAAACCGCGGCGGCGCCGGCGGCAGCATCGGCGGTAAGTTCGTCGCGGCCGCCGATCCCGACGGCTACACTCTCTTGATGACTCCGGGTGGATCGCTGACGACCGGCCCGGCCGTAAACCCCGACATCGGCTACGATCCGGTCAAGGTGTTTGCGTCGATCTGCCAGCTGATCGAGACGCCGCTGATCATTTCGGTTCACCCGGACCTGCCGGCGAAATCAATGGCCGAGGTCGTAGCCTACGCCAAGGCCAATCCGGGCAAGATCCGCTGGGGCTCCCAGGGTTTTGGCACCGCACCGCACCTCCTCGCCGAAATGTTCAAGCTCGAAGCCGGCATCAACATCCTGCACGTGCCCTATCGCGGAACCGGGCCCATGCTCAACGCCATTCTGGCCAATGAGGTGCAGATCGTCGCCGATCCCAGCACCACCAGCCTGCCCTACATCGAGGCCGACAAGCTGCGCCCGATCGCGATCGCCGGCAACGTGCGCCATCCGAAATTGCCCAACGTGCCGACCGTGATCGAGGCTGGCTTTCCCAAGCTGCAGGCGCCTTTTTGGTTGGCAGTTGTAGCGCCCGCTGGAACGCCACCCGCCATCATCGGCAAGCTCAACAGCGCATTCCACCAGGCGCTCGCCGCGCCTGAGACCCGCGCGCGGCTCGACGCGCTCGGCGCCGAGATCAAGATCGGCACGCCGCAGGATCTCGACAAGATGCTCGCAGCGGAGCGCGCTCAGTGGACCGCAGTCGTGAAGGCGGCGAATATCAAGATGGAGTGACACTTCACATGGGTGGCCGCCGGCCTGCCGTCGAACCTTCGTCCGCATCAGCACCGAAATTCCATGACCATATTCCGTCGTGACACGCCCGCTGAAGCCGAGTTCCGCATGAACGTGCGGACTTGGCTGGAGTCTAATCTACCGGTCGCGCTACGGGGGCGCACGGCGCGGCCACCGCCCGCGGAGCTGATGCCCTGGTATCAGACGCTGTCACGGAAAGGCTGGATCGCTCCGCATTGGCCCAAAGCGTACGGCGGCATGGGCGCCACCTTGAACGAACAGATCATCATGACCGAGGAACTGGCGCACGTCGGCGCCCCGCAGATGCCGGCTCAGGGACTCAATCACATCGGCCCGATCCTGATCGAATTTGGATCCGACGCTCAAAAGGCGCGACACCTACCGCCCATCATCGCCGGTACGGTGATCTGGGCGCAGGGCTATTCCGAGCCCGGCGCCGGCTCCGATCTCGCCAGCCTTGCCACCCGGGCAACGCTTGAAGGCGATCATTTCGTGGTCCAGGGGCAAAAAATATGGACGACATGGGGGCATCATTCGGATTGGATGTTCGCATTGGTGCGCACCGATCCGCAGGCCCAGCCGCGGCACGCCGGCATCAGTTTCCTGCTGATCGATCTGCACAGCCCGGGCATCACGATCAGGCCAATCAAGACGATCGCGGGCGATGACGAGTTCAGTGAAGTGTTTTTCGACAATGTCATCGTGCCCGCCGAAAATCTGGTGGGTCCGCTCAATGACGGCTGGCGCATCGCCAACGCGCTGTTGGGACACGAGCGCATAGGGACCTCAAATCCCCAATACGCAATGATGGCGCTTGATCGCATCAAAACGATTGCGCGCGCCACCGGAATCCTGGCGGATCCGGCTTTCCAGGATCGTCTTGCGGCGGCCAGTATCAATGTTACGGCGTTGTCGGCGCTATTCAGCCATGCGGTGGAGCTCGCCAATCAAAAGCAGAGTCCCGGGCCGGAATCGTCGATCATCAAGATTTTCGGCTCCGAGCTTCTCCAATCGCTCAATGACCTGTTGATAGAAGCGGCAGGCAGCCATGCATCTGCGGAAAAGCCGATCATGACCGAATTCGGAACGGTGGAGGTGTCGGCGTCTTTCCTTCAGGTGCGGCGCGCGACAATCTATGGCGGCTCCTCGGAGATCCAGCGCAACATCGTGGCCCGCCGCGTCCTCAACCTGCCGAACTGATATGTCGAAGCGATTGTTGGCACCGTAGGCGGTCATGGAGCTTAATCTGACATCTGAGCAGGCTTTGCTGCGCGACAGCGCCGCGAAATTCGTCGGCGCGGCAGGGCCGAAAGTCGCGCGTGGATTTCGTGAAGGCGATCCGAGTTTCGCGCCGGAGAGGCTGCGACAAGCCGGAGAGCTTGGCTGGCTTGGCATCCTCGTTCCACCTTCCGCGGATGGACTCGGTCTTGGCCTCACCGAACTCGCTTTGGTGCTTGAACAGGCCGGACGGGGGCTCGTCTGCGAGCCGATCGGGCTTGCAGCGATCGCAGCGGCCGCACTGGCGCAAGGGCACACCCCACATCCGATGCTCAAACGAGCGATGACGGGCACGGCCCTGGTCGTGCCGGCGCTGCAGGAGAGCGCGCATGGCGACGATCTACTCGAGCCGCGCACGCAGGCCGCGGACGTGAACGGCTCACCACGCCTGACTGGAACCAAGAGCTTCGTTTGCGCCGACGGCGCCGATGGCTTTCTGGTCAGCGCCGGCGGGCGAGACGGGCCTTCATTATACTATGTGGCTCGTCATGCTCCCGGGAGCAGTCTGTCGACAACGCAGACGGTGGACGGCCGCAAGCTTTCAACCCTCGACCTTAATGATGCCCCCGGCGATCTCATCCCATCGCGCCAATCGTCGCGCAGTGCAGTGGAAGCAGTCGCCGATCTGGCGCTCATCGCCTTGTCAGCCGAACTGCTCGGCGTGATGGAGAAAGCCCAAGAGATCACTTTCGACTATCTGCGTATCCGCAAGCAGTTCGGCAAGCCAATCGGCAGCTTTCAGGCGCTTCAGCATCAGGCGGTCAACATTTATATCCGGACCGAGACGACGCGGTCGCTGCTCTACCAGGTCGCTGCCAACAACGACCCTTATCGCATCGATCCGGCGCTCGCCGCGGCCGTGAAGGCCAAGGCGTCGGAAGACGCTATGTTCGTCGTCCAGGCCTGCATCCAGCTTCACGGCGCGATCGGCTTCACCGACGAGCACGACATTGGCCTCTATCTCAAGCGAGCCTTGCTGCTGTCATCGCTGTTCGGCAACGCTGCTGCGCAACGGCGCCGTTATGTCAAGATCGCCGGCCTGACGGTCTAGGTTGCGCAGCCGCCGTGGGCAGGATGTTTGCTAGCCGGGCCGCACCCGATATCCTCGCACCAGCGGAATTTAGCCGGACGTCATAGCGCAGCGGGACATCGACTTGCCCCCGTTGAACCAGGAGCAGCCATGAGCGAAGAACACACCGTCACCTATGAGCTCGAAGGCGAGATCGCCCTTGTCGGGTTGAACCGTCCGGACAAGCGCAATTGTTTCAATCCAACCGTGATGAAGCAATTGCGCGACGCCATCGAGCGTGCCGGCGAAGAAGCCAAATGCGGCATCATCTTCGGTCATGGCGACAATTTCTGCGCCGGTCTCGACCTGCGCTGGGCCGCGGAGAACTGGAAGAGCGGGCGCTCGGAACGGCTGCCGTTCCCATTCAATCGCAACACCTATTTCGAGGCGATGGCGCGCGGCAATATCCCGTTCATCGCGGCGCTCCACGGCGCAACGCTGGGCGGTGGGCTCGAAACGGCGGCAGCCGCGCATATCCGTGTCGCCGACGAAACCACATTCTTCGGCCTGCCCGAGGGAACGCGCGGCATTTTCATCGGCGGCGGCGGCTCGGTTCGTGTAGCGCGGCTTTTGGGCTTTGCCCGCATGCAGGACATGATGCTCACCGGCCGCGCGCTCAAGCCCGATGAGGCCGAGCGTTACGGCATCGTGCAGTATATCGTCCCAAAGGGGCAGTCGATGGCGAAGGCGAAGGAACTCGCCTTGAAGATCTGCAAGAACGCCCCGCTGTCAAATTTCGCTATCACCAACAGCCTGCCGCGGCTTCAGGACATGTCCTACGACGACGGTTTGTTCTTCGAGCGCATGGTGGCCGAATACACCCGTAGCCCCGAGTCGATCGCACGGCTGAATCAGTTCCTCGACAAGACCGCGCCGCGTGTGCGCATGCCGGAATAAGCGTCGGAATAACGTGTTCAGGGAGAGTGGACGATGAGCTTGCGCGATAACGCGATTGTGGCCTACGCCGAAACCAAGGTGATGAAAAAGAGCGATCGTGACGTTTGGGTGCTGGGCGGCGAAATTCTGGAATCCCTGCTGGACAAAACCGGGTTCGAGAAAAAGGAAATAGACGCCCTGGTGATGTCCGGCCTTACCGGCACCGGCGGCGCCAGCATGTTCTGGGCGCAGAGCACCTGCGACATGCTCGGCCTCGAAGTGGGCTTCTGCGAGCAGGTACACACCGGCGGTTGCTCGGCCATCGGCGCGGTCGCCCGCGCCGCCGCGGCGATCGACGCCGGCATGTGCGAGGTCGCGCTGTGCCTGTTCGCCGACACCCATGTGCGCGAGCACAACGGCCGCAACGATCGCAACTATCGTCGCGATTGGACGGAGCCTTATGGCCTGTTGGGACCGCCCGGCGCCTTTGGCCTGCTGCAGCGGAGCTACGATGCGAAATATGGCGTCGACCTGCGCGCGCTGGGCAAGCTCGCGGTGACGCAACGCAATCACGCCATCATGAACGAAAACGCCTGCGAAGAGCTGCGCGTGCCGATCACCGTCGAGGATTATCTGAACTCGCGCATCATCGCGGATCCGATCCGGCTCCTCGACTGCGTGATGCTGGCCGACGGCGCCGCCGGCGTCATCGTCACCAGCCGCAAGCGCGCCAAAGAGAAGGGACTGAGCAAATGCGTCATCCCGATCGGCTATGCTGAGCGCACCAACTTCCTCGGCGGCGAGAACCTGGTGGATGTGACGCGCAGCGGCCACGAGATCGCCGGCAAGAAGGCGCTCGCGGCGGCAGGCATGAATATCAAGGACGTCCGCTCGTTCCACCCCTACGACGACTTCCTTATTGCCATCGTCATCCAGTTCGAGGCGTTCGGCTTCTGCAAGCCGGGCGAGGGCATGGCGTTCGTCCGCGACACCGACCTGTCGTACCAGGGGACGCTGCCGATGAACACCGGTGGCGGGCAGATCTCGGCGGGCCAAGCGGCTTGCTCGTCGCACAACCTGATCGAGGCGGTGCGGCAGCTCATGGGCGAAGCCGGCCAACGCCAAGTCAAGGACACCGCCAATGCGCTGGTGACCGGCATCGGCTGGATCAATTACGGGCGCAACTGGGGCTCGAGCGCGGCGCTTGCGCTGGTCCCGAACCAATAGAGAGCATCATGGCTGTCACATTGAACGATACGCTCGGCGTCAAGCGCGACATCAAACATTATGATTTCGGCATGCCGTTCTGGGAGGCGACGAAGCAAAAGAAGCTCGTCATCCAGTACTGCAAGACGGCGAAGAAATATCAGCACTTCCCTCGCCCGGTGAGCATTTTCACCGGCCGCCGCCGCGATATCGAATGGCGCGAGGTGTCGGGCAAGGGCACGGTATTCTCCTTCACCATTGCGCACCGCGGGCCGGCGGCTTTCCAGGGCGCCGAGCCTTATGCCATCGCCAGCGTCACGCTTGACGTCGGCGTCAACGTCATCGCCGACGTCGTCAATTGTACGACCGAGGAACTGAAAGTCGGCATGAAGGTCAAACCGTACTGGCATCCACTGGCCAACGGTGAGCACCTCTTGATGTGGCAGCCCGACAAGGACGCGGCAAAGGACTCGGCATGAGCGGACCGCAAGACGCGCGCGGTCCGAAGGCGGTCGCAAGGTTCCTGCGGCCGCGCTCGGTCGCGATTATCGGAATATCGACGCGGGGAGGCAGCGCCGGCCAGATCATTCTGCAATGTCTGAAGGTCAACAACTTCGCGGGTGACATCTATCTTGTCGGCCGGACTGACGCGCCGATCGATGGCCGTCCAGTACTGAAGAGTCCCGACGAACTGCCGGAAGGCGTCGAACTCGCCGTATTCACGCTACCGGCCGCCGCGGTGCGCGAGGCGATAGAGTCGTGTGCGCGCCGCAAGGTCCGCTCGGCCCTGGTGTTCGCCGCGGGCTTTGCCGAGGTCGGCGATCGCGCCACACAGGACGCCGTCACCGCCACCGCGCGGGCCGCAGGGCTCGCCGTCATCGGGCCTAACTGCCTCGGCGTCACCAACAACGTCGATGGCATGATGTTGCACATGCTGTATGCGCGCGAGGCGCTGCGCGGCGTCGAGGATGGCGTCGCCTTCGTCGGCCAAAGCGGCGGCGTGCTCGGCCACTTCCAGCGCGCCACCGACGGCCTCGGCATTCCCCTCTCCTACGTCATCTCGACCGGCAACGAAGCCGGACTCGAAACCACCGACTTCGTCGAGTTCCTCGTCGACGATCGCGCGACCCGCGTGATCGCGCTCTACTGCGAGGAGATCAGACGGCCCCAGGAGTTTCTCGCTGCCATAAGGCGCGCCCGTGGAGCCGGCAAGCCGGTGGTGTTGATGCAGGCCGGCCGCAGCGCCAAGGCCCGCAAAGCGGCGCAATCGCACACCGGCGCGCTGATCGGCGACTTCGCCACGATGCGAACCCAGGTCGAGGACGCCGGCGCGGTGGTGGTTTCGACCATGGACGAGATGATGGACCTCGTCGCCATCCTGCAGCGCTTTCCGACACCGCCCACCAAAGGGCCCGGCATCCTCACCGCATCGGGCGCTTACGTGGGACTGACCAACGATTTCGCCGAGGAGCTCGACCTGGAGCTTCCCGAGCTCGATCCTGCGACGTTGAAAAAGTTCGGCGAAACGCTGCCGTCTTACGGCAACTACGGCAACCCGCTCGATACCACGGCCGGTTTCTCACCGCCCATGCTTGCCGTTGTGACCAAGGCGCTGATCGACGATCCCAATGTGGGAATGCTGTTCGTTTCATTTCCGATCAACACGGCTATTCCGGTGCGGGCCTTCAACGCGGGCATGGCGCACTCGCCCAAGCCAAAAGTGTTGATCGCGCTTGGCGACACCTGGCAACTCGGCGCCGACGTCAATGAGGCGGTGAAGGAAAGCCCGGCGGTGTATTCCCGCTCGTCCGACCGCATGCTGCGGGCGATCGCGCTCTACACCCAATACGGGCGCTCGCTTGCCCGTACCCGCGTTACCGGCGCACCCTCGTCATTCGCCGGACTGCCCAAGCTCGGCAAAGGCGCTCAACCTGAATGGCTCGGAAAAAAGCTGCTTGCCGCGGCCGGCATTCGCGTGCCCGACGGCGACCTCGCGCGCACGCCGGACGAAGCAACGGCAGTGGCCAGGCGGATTGGCTATCCGGTGGTCCTCAAGGCCCAGGCTGCGGCACTCCCTCACAAGACCGAAGCCGGCGGCGTCGCACTCAATCTGGCCGAGGAGTCAGCGCTTCGCGCCGCGTGGGACATGACGATGCGGAACGTCAAACGCGCCGCACCCGACGTCAGCATCGAAGGCGCGCTGGTCGAAAAGATGTCGCCCAAGGGAGTCGAGCTGATGGTCGGTGCCAAACGCGATCCCGGCTGGGGCACGGTGCTGCTGCTGGGCCTCGGCGGCATCTGGGTCGAGGCATTGGGCGATGTGCAGGTGGTGCCGGGCAACGCCGATGCAACACAGATTCTCGAAGCCCTCGGTAAGCTCCGGTCCGCCAAGCTCCTGGCCGGCGTCCGTGGCGCGCCGCCCGTCGACATCGACGCCGTAGTGCAGGCTGTGCTGGCGATCGGCCGGCTGATGCAGACGGTCCCCGAACTGACCGAGATCGATGTCAACCCACTCATGGCGCACCCCAAGGGACAGGGAGCGACTGCGCTGGATGCATTGATTGTCACAGGCTGATGGTTGAGCGATTCACTTGGCTCTGATCTCGTTGAATTTGGCTAGCGCTCGTTCGAATTTGTCATCGAAGAGCCACATCGCATCGAGAATTTCACGGAAGGTTGCAGATGTTTTTGCCCTGTCAGCTTGTCCAAAGGTGAAGATGCTGTTGTTTCGCAGATATCCCATGATGGCCGGATCAGAAATCTTATAGTTGGCTACGTTGCCTGACTTGAAAGCGGATCTGGTCGGGCTAGGAATAATTTGGATGAGCTCAAACAGCTTCATTTGATCGATCGGATTTGGCAGCGTTTTCGCGATCGCCGGTATTTGCAGGAAAAGGGCTGCGTGTGCGTTCATGAGGCCATCTCTCACGGCGGTCCAGTGATTGAACCGACGATCTAATTTGCCGACCCTCGCCTCCTCCGTGTCGTCGCGAGCGCTCAGTGCAGGGTCAAAGGCTCTTATCGACATTTTGATCGCCAGCCATTTTTCCTGACCATTTCGATCCTCGGATGCGCCTGTTTGCAAACTTCCCTTGTACTTATCCGATCGCGCATTCCCTATATTTTGATTGCCATTCGTCTCGGCAAAGAAGAGCCCCAAGCTGATACGACCTGCCGCTTCGGCATGTGCTGCATCGAGGCCCTTGGCTCGCGCAATACCGATTCCCAAGTCGACAACGTCCTTGTATGGAGTATCCGAGTTTTGCGCATTGACGGGTGGCGCCTGCATGATGCTGAAGAGATTCGTATACTCGTCAATGAGCGGCTCACGGTCGGCATCGAAGTACGCCGGAGGAATTCCGAATTTATTGGGTCTGCCAATTTTGGCCGGAAGCGCGTCGGTGAGATCTTTATATGCGCTCATCATGTGGATGCGAGCGAGGTAAAGCGCCTGTCCCGGCAAGGACGGCAGCCGCTGGCTCGAATTGATCTGTGCGCGCCGCAGGCCCAGGATCGACTTAAAGTCGTTTACCGCATTGTTATACGTGTTGAGCGCATCCGACTGTGATTTTGTGAGTGCGGCCGGCTGACCCCGTGCGAGGGACATGAAGCCGAGATTGCCTAGTTTGGCCAGGACGAGCGACGTGACCGCCGTGATGAACTCGCGCCGTCTCACTTGTTCCCCCTCGGGCCGACGGCCATAGCCTACCACATGTCGAATAAGCGCTGCGTCGTGCGCTACGGCGACCTTTGTCGCCAATCGGGGCATACCCCGCAGTGGGAAACCTGCGAGTGGGCGGCTGAGATGAAAAACCCCCCAGCTTCACAATTCGCAATACATACCGCGCAATAAAAAGGCGGCTGGACGTGTCCAGCCGCCGAACCGATACGTCGCACTCAAAAGTGCGACGCCACGGGCGTCAAAGTTTGAAACTACTTCTTCTTCTTCGCCTTCTTTTTCGTCGCCTTCTTTGCTTTCTTCGCCATGGTATGGCTCCTGTGTTGACGGATTGAAAACTCACGAGAAACTGATTCGCACGAAAATGTACCACGGGCTGGGGCAAAATACTCCCAACGGCTGCGGCATACACAAGAGATTGGGGGTAGGTCTTCCAGCGTTCGGCCTGCGTGCCGTGGACCGCGCGGACGAGTTCTTAGGGCCCTCCGCGTCAATCTTTGAACGGGTCAAACTCTCCGCTCCCGGCCATCGCGACCGCGAACGGCCGCAGCGTGTGCAACACTTTGATGGTGTTGGCGTGCTCGGCGATGACCTCGGGCAAGCGACGGTAGGCCATAGGGCTTTCGTCGAGATCGGCGCCGACAAGCGTCACGCCGCGCTTTTGCAGCCATGCATCCATCTGCTCGCGGGTGAAACGGCGCTTGGCTTCCTTTCGGCCGAATAGACGGCCAGCGCCGTGGATGGTCGAGTAGAGCGAGGCCTTCGCTTGCGGGCTATCGACGCCCTCGATGATGACGGCGTCGTCGCCCATCGAGCCGCCGACGAAACCGCGCTGTCCCGGAAATGCCGGGGTCGCGCCCTTGCGCACCACCCACAGATCGCGGCCGTTGTGGTTTTCCCGCCAGGCATAATTGTGATGGTTGTGCACCATGTCCGTGACGGCGCCGCCGATGATCTTGCGCACGCGCTCGATGACCCACTCGCGCCCGGCGTAGGAGTACCGGCCCGCAAGCTCCATCGCGGCGATGTAGCGGCGTCCGAGTTCGCTGTCCTCGTCGATCACAGCTGGCGGGACGTTCATGCCGTCCTTGCCGCCCGCTGCCTTGAGGTAGCGCGTAGCGCTGGTGTGCCCCAGACCGCGCGAGCCGAAATGCACGCCGATCCAGACAAAGCCATCCTCGTCGCGCATCAGGTCAACGTAGTGGTTGCCGGACCCGACCGTGCCGAGCTGACTGACGGCCTTTTGCCGGTAGGCCTCCATGTCGGATTCGCGCCAGGCGTCCGCGTCGTCGAATAGGTCGGCTTCGACCCGCTCATCGTTGGTGCGCCCGACGCCGAACGAGATCACCTTGGATACGTCGCGGATGATGTCGCCAAGCTGATCGTGGATCGCGGCAAACGGCGTATCGAGCCGCACCGCCATGTTGCCGCAGCCGATGTCGAAGCCGACGCCGGAAATGCTGATTTGCTTCTCGTAGGCGACGACACCGCCGACCGGCTGGGCATAGCCAAGGTGCCCATCGGCACAGATCACGCCGGCCACGACGTTGCCGACCGACATGCAATTACGCATTTGAGCGACAGTTGCTTCGTCGTGCTGGCCGAAGATTTTGAGCGGGCTGTTTTGAAATTCCGCTGCCTGCGGTGCGATAGCCGCAATCTCGGTTGCCGCAGCCGCAGTCTCTCGCGCCATGTGCTCAGCGCGCGCCGCATCGCGGAACGCGCACCATGCCGGCATCGACCGCTGGCCGGGCCGCTCGATCCTGGCATCCGGATCGAGGCCGGCCGCGCTCGCCAGTTCACGGGCACGGGCCTGATAGGGGTCGGAACGTCGCATTTGCAGCCTCCTTTTTTCTTCGGTCTCGGATTCGACTGCCACAGCCGGTCAAGGCCAGGGCAGTGAATCCGCGGGAAAGCAAACCGTGAACGTCCAGGAATTTGGCATAGGAATTTGGCACCGGTGGTAGGGATTGAACCCACGCTGACGCGGTTTTGGAGACCGCCGCTCTACCGCTGAGCTACACCGGTATTTTATTTGGTACTGGCGGGTGGAGTCGAACCACCGTAAGCACATGCACAGTGTGCCGTCCTGCCGTTAGACTACACCAGCGTGATTGGTCGCTCATGTCGGGGTCGAACCGACCTAGTTCTCCATATGAGAGAGAACCCCTGCCCTGCCGAGGCTGAGCGTTGGAGCCGGGAGCACGATTCGAACGTGCGCGCACGAACGTGCGACCTCCGCTTCAAAGGCGGGTCGGTTCGACCTCTCCCGCATCCCGGCAAAATGGAGCCACGTATCGGATTCGAACCGATGTCATCCCGCTTGAAAGGCGAGCATCCTGAGCCGCTAGACGAACGTGGCGAAATGGAGCGGGCTGCGAGACTCGAACTCGCTTTGTCAGCTTGGAAGGCTGATGCACAACCCATATGCCAAGCCCGCGAAGTGGCGGAGAGTGCAGGAGTCGAACCTGCCCGACCCGAAGGTCTCGTCGCGTTAGCACCGCGATGCCTTGCCGCTCGGCCAACTCTCCGTATTTATTTGGTGATCGCAGAAGGATTCAAACCCTCGACCTCCCGACTAGGATTCGGGCGCTCTATCCGCTGAGCTATGCGACCGCGCTCTCGGCAGGATTCGAACCCGCGTGCGTCCGCTTAGAAGGCGGCGGCCTATCCATTCGCGCCACGAGAGCATGGAGGTGCAGTTCTTGGGGGTGCAGATCTTGGAGGTGCAGTTTTTAGAGGTGCAGGTCGGTGTCGAGCCGACTCATGACGCTTTTGCAGAGCGCCGCGTTCCCGTTTCGCCACTGCACCGGGATTGGCACCCCTTGATGGAATCGAACCACCGTATCTGCGTTCAGAGCGCAGCGCCCTGCCATTGAGCGAAAGGGGTCTTGTTGGTCAGGGTGGCAGGTCACGATCCTGCGGCCTCCGCGTCCCAAGCGCGGCGCTCTGCCTGCTGAGCTACACCCTGCCGATTGGCCTTCCCGGCAGGAGTCGAACCTGCATGCCTCCCGGTTCGTAGCCGGGCGCTCATCCATTTGAGCTACGGGAAGATGATTGGAGCCTCCGACGGGATTTGAACCCGTGTTGCCGCCTTGAGAGGGCAGATTCCTGACCGCTAGAAGACAGAGGCGCGCAAGACTGGGGCGCGATTGGCTCCCGCCGCAGGGTTCGAACCTGCCTTCGCCGGTTAACAGCCGGCAGCCCTCACCGAGATGGCTCGACGGGAATATTTTCGGAATATTTTTGCGCAATTTGGTGGAGCCAGACGGAATCGAACCGACGACATCCTGCTTGCAAAGCAGGCGCTCTCCCTTCTGAGCTATGGCCCCGAAATGGTGCACAAGGATGGAATCGAACCACCGACGCGCGCGCCTTCAACGCGCCGCTCTACCGCTGAGCTACTTGTGCGAAATGGAGCGGCCGGTGGGAAATCGAACCCATCGTCCCCACGTTGGCAACGTGGTGCTCTACCATTGAGCTACGGCCGCGAATTTGGTGGGCAGGAACTTGGTGGGCAGGGATGGATTCGAACCACCTCAGAATGAACGGCGTTTTTACAGAGCGTTGGGCTCACCAGTGCCCAGCCTGCCCGAAATTGGTTGCAGGGGCGGAAGTCGAATCCGCCTTGAGCCGCTTATGAGACTGCCTGGGTCCCGGACCTCCCTGCGAGAAAGTTGCGAGAAATTGGCGGAGAGCCGACGTGTCGATCGCCATGGCTTTACGCCACTCACCCGCTTCGAACGGGGATCAGGGGCCGCCCTGATTGACTCTCCATGGCGGAAGGCCGTGGTCTTGATCCACAATGCTTGCGCATCCAATCCGCTTCCGACGGATGCCGACCCCCCGGCCGGTTGACCTTCCGGATGGCGGATGGCGGGCGCACTCGAAGCCCATACCTTGCGGCACCATCGGTTTTCAAAACCGCGCCGGCCACCCGGCCGGTTCACCATCCCTATTGGCCATCACGGCGGGACTCGAACCCGCAACCTTCGCCTTCGGAGGGCGACGCGCCGTCCATTGCGCCACGTGATGTCGTTATTGTTCGAGGCCGGTGTCCCAATAGAGATAATCGACCCAGGTCTCGTGCAGATAGTTCGGCGGGAATGCCTTCTTGGCCGCCATGAGATCGTGCGCGCTCGGCTCGCGCGGCGCCCGAAACGGCTTCATCGCCGTCGCGTTATCCTTGAGCACGTTGCACGGCGAGCACGCCGCGACGACATTGTCCCAGGACGTCGCACCGCCGCGGCACTTCGGAATCACGTGGTCGAACGTAAGATCGGCGCTCGAATGTTTCTCACCGCAATACTGGCAGCGAAAGCGATCGCGCAGAAACACGTTGAACCGTGTGAACGCGACGCGCTTAGGCACCGCATGGTACTTGCGCAGCGCCAGCACCGACGGCAGCCGCATCGTCGTCGACGGGCTGCGCACGACCGTGTCGTACTCCTCGACCACGGAGTGCGTCGCCTCGACCACCGCCTTGATCGCTCGATCCCACCGCAAGAGCGACAGCGGGAAATAACTCAGCGGTTGGAAGTCGGCATTGAGCACCAACGCCGGATGTGCGCGCATGATACCGATCTCCTTGGTTTGCAACTTGGTGCGCCCGGCTGGACTCGAACCAGCGATCGACCCGTTATGAGCAGGTGGCTTTCGCCGCTAAGCTACGAGCGCGGTGATTGGTCAGGGTGGCAGGCTTCGATCCTGCGACCTCTCGGTTCCGAACCGAGGGCTCTGCCGAGCTGAGCTACACCCTGTTGTGTTGGCGCCCTGTACGGGACTCGAACCCGTCTCGCTCGATAGACAGTCGAGCCGCCTCACCCGAGGCGTAACAGGGCAGTTGGTGTCCGCGGCCGGACTTGAACCGGCACGCCTGGAGCGAAATCGCTTCCGATTGAAGCGATCTCGCTCCAGCATTTTGGTGGAGCATGATCTTTTCGGAAAACCGGATTCCACTTTTCCGGATCATGCTCGAGCGTCACCCTCTCAAGATGATGCGTCTGCCAATTTCGCCACGCGGACATGGAGGACCAGGCAGGATTCGAACCTGCGGTGGGCTTGCGCCATCGGATTAAGAGTCCGACCCGTTCGGCCGCTACGGTAACTGGTCCAAAGTTTGGAGCATGATTTGGAGCATGGTTTGGAGGATGTGGCGGGACTCGAACCCGCGTTGGGCGCTCGCGCGCCACCAGATTAAAAGTCTGGCCCGTTCGCCGCTCCGGTCACACATCCGGAGCGTTTGTCTGTCTCGCTCATTTTGTTTCATCCTTGTTGTTGGTGGTAGAGGAAGGATTCGAACCTTCTACCACCCGGTTATCGGCCGGGGCCCTCGCCATTCGGACTCTCTACCGTTGATGGTGCGTCCTGCCGGGATCGAACCAGCGGCCTTCGCCATGTCAAAGCGACGCTCTCCCGCTGAGCTAAGAACGCATTGTTGGTACTCCCGCAGGGATTCGAACCCCGGAATGTCGGTGTGTAGGACCGATGCCTTCGTCCGCTTGGCGACGGGAGCGTAAGTGGTGCGGGCGGCAAGTTTCGAACTTGCAAAGGTCCGGGGTTTAAGCCCAGCGCGTCTTCCAGTTCCGCCACGCCCGCATCATGGTGCCCTCTGATCGATTTGAACGATCACGACCGAAGCCGGCGGTGTTTGAAGCCGCTGCGTCTACCTGTTCCGCCAAGAGGGCATTGGTGCGCGCGGAGGGACTTGAACCCCCACGGTGTTACCCGTCGCATTCTGAGTGCGGTGCGTCTGCCTGTTCCGCCACGCGCGCATGGTGCTCTCTGGTGGCTTCGATCCACCCACCTCCGAGATACCAACCCGGTGCTCTACCGAATGAGCTAAGAGAGCGATGTTGAATTGGTGCCGGCAGAGGGGATTGAGTCCTCGCGCTCTCGCATACAAAACGAGTGCTCTACGCTGAGCTATGCCGGCGAATTGGCGCTGGTTCCAGGTCTCGAACCCGGCGCCTCCCGCGTACGAAACGGGCGCTCTGCCGCCATGAGCTAAACCAGCCTGACAAAACCTTCGCCGAAACCAGTACGCTCGAACTTGAGCGGCCTACGGGTCGAAGGGGCGCCTTATGCACAAGGGCGCCATCCTGGACGTTCACATCGTTCGATCCTTGCGGATCGCAATTCATGCCGGCCACAAAGCGGACAGCCGACGATCCGGCGCTCGCCGCATGCAGGCATGCAGCGACAAACGCAGTGACCCTGCGGCCACGCTTCGTTCTGTTGGTTTAGTAGTGATGTTGCGGACCATCCGGTCCTCCGCTTTTTGCGGAGGCCAATGGTCTCCGCGGGTTATTCTGGTCTTAAGGTGAGCCCTAGTCCGGGCTTTTTCGTCTGTTGCATGGAACCAAAGACGCACGAATACAGCCGTTCACTCGGTCGATTGCTCGGCCGGGAGGCTGCTGTCAGTGCGATATTTGAGCGTATCGAACGCATTGGTTCCTCGACGAAAGAAGCGGGCTTATTTCACAAATTGACGGCGAAATCAAGACCGAGCAAAAAAAACGCTGTTTGGTCGAGCCGTCCGGAGCGCTCCTCATGTTGATTGCTCGGACAATGTGCGGCCAGTGCGCGGGAATTTCTTCCATCTAGGAACGACGTTTTGGTTGATTGCGCGTCCCGACCGGGACCAGAGAACGGATGTTTAACCAAGTGGCCCCGCAAGGCTACGCCCGCCGCGGTTGGCTGCGCTTGTATATCGCTCCCAGAGGTCGCCCGCCTCTTTCCGAACCTCGGGGTTCGGTGAGGGCAATGAACTGCTTCACCAACCATGGAGCTGGCGCGGCGGCATTTTAGGCTAGATTCGCCCAGCGACGGAGAGCCGGTTCGGAAGGATGTTGGCGGAGGGAGTGGGACTCGAATCCAACCTTCTCCACCTGCGTAGGATTTGTCCGCAGGAGTAAATCAAGTACTCGCGAGTTCGGCTCCGGTGGCAACGGCCGCCGATCTAATCGATCCGATTTCGCCGCTCGGACAAGCTCGACAGGCACGCATCGCCTTGACCCGCCGGGTAGCTGGGCAGAGGGCCCGCCCGAAAGTGATTGCATTCGTCCTGATTGAGTTGCGCGCTGTAGGCCTCGATTTCGCACGGCGTCATGAGGCTCATGTTGCCCGCTTGAAACCGATGCAGCAAACCAGTCGTGTGGCCAAACTCATGCGCCCATACCCGTGAGGCAATACCCATCTTCGGTAGAGACCCCGTAATGGAAACGACCACCGTCTTTTGGCGGCCCTCCGGTCGCCAGGCGCAACCCAGGAACCCTTCTGTGTTGATTTGCCCCACGCAGAAAGTGATGCTCCGGACAATTTTGACGTCGGCAGGCACGCTGTGCACCGCTTCGAGATCTGCGGCGCTCTTTATGTCAGCAGGCGCTGAATTGAAGGTTGTGATTGGACCTTTGAGTTCGAATCCCACTTTGCACTTGTTGTGTTGCACGAGATCTGACGCGTGCTTCAATATGGTTTCGATGTCCTTCTGAGCCAATGGAGCACGTACCGCCTCATGAATGGCGACAGTCAACTTGTGTACTATTACTTCTTGTGCGCTGGCCGGCCCGGTCCACAACGCCAAGCCAAGCAATACTATCGCACTGCATCTCCCCACTTACGGTTTCTTGTAGTCTGGCGGCGCCTCGACCATGGCCTCTACGGTGATGGCATTAGAAGCGGCGTCTATAATAGCTTCGATCTGCTGTTTAAGCACTGCCCTTTCCTGTGCGTTCTTCGCGACCAACCTTGTGTATTTGATCAATTCGCCTTTACCGCTCATTGTTGCACCTATTGCTGGAGTGAAGATTAACATCACCGTCATAACGGACAGCGAAATTCAGTTTCGCTGACTCGAAGACACCGGGATCATTGAAATTGGTCGCTCGGGCTGCATGACCATGTGCTCGAGCACCTGATGGAAGTCCCGCAACAGGCGATCGATTGCCTGGCCGCCGAAGAGATGCGGCTTGTACACGCACGTGCCCACCAGACCCTTAGCAGTGTCCCTCAACATCAAGGTAACATCGAAGGTTGTCATTGTCACCAGGGGCAGCAGCATGCCCGGAGCGACCTCCTCGAACGCCAGCCCGGTGTCCGAACCTGCCTCAGCTCGCAATGAGGAGCCCTGCAGCGACATCTTGACTTGAGCGAGCGCGGCCGGGTTGACGGCCCGGTCGCGCTCGAGAGCCTCGACGACGGCTTCAAAGGGAATCTCCTGATTGGCCAAGGCTCCGAGGGTCGTTGCACGAACCCGGCGTATCACCTCTCGAGCACTGGGATCGCCGCGCAGGCTGGTGCGGAGAATCACCGTGTTGGCGACGGGACCGAAAAGCCCCTCAGTTCCAGGGCGATTGCGGTTGGCGACGTCCGTGGCCACGCGCAAGTCGTCTACACCGGTGTAGCAGCGCAACAGCGTCTTCAAGGCAGCCATCAGTGTCATGAACAAGGTGACGCCTTCGCGCTGGCTGAAGTCCTTGGCGGTCTCTGCAAGCTTGACGGGCAAGGTCACCTGCCGCCGTGCGGTGGTGAAATCATCACTCTTTAGCTTCCGATGACCGTTGGCGAGCTCCATCGCGGGCAACGGATCGTGCAGCTGCTCCTCCCAATAGGTCAGCTGTGCACCGATGTCCGGATATGACCGCCAGCGCCGCTGCCAATCGGCGAAGTCGGCGTACTGGATCGGGAGCGAGGCCAGCGGCGATGCCCTTCCGGCACTGAAGGCATCGTACAGAGCGGCGAGTTCATCGACGAGAACGCCGAGCGACCAGCCGTCCTGGATGATGCCGGGCATGGCAATAAGCAAGAGATGTGAGCGCTCGGCCAGGCGCACCAAGCGTGTCCGAATGAGTGGGCCGCGCTCAAGATCGAACGAATGAGACAGCTCTTTCTGAACGAGTTCGTGTACCGCAGCCTCAATCTTCAAACGCGGCAGCGCCCGCAGGTCGTCGAATGCCATGGGGACGATCAGGTCCGGCGCTATGATCTGCGCGCATCGGCCATCGACGGCAGTGAAGGTCGTGCGCAGAATTTCATGGCGTTGCACGATCTCGCCGATGCTCCGCTTCAAAACCGCTTCATCGCACGGCGACGTAACGCGGAGCGCACAAAGGACATTGAAAAAGGGTAGCTCGGGCAGCAAATTCTGTAGCTCCCACACCCTTTCTTGTGCGGAGGAAGCCGCCATTACGCCGTTTGGGCGGGGCACGGGCGAAATTGCCGACAGGCGCCGGGACGCCGCAGCCGCGTGGGTCAATGTCTCGATGCGCTCAGCCATCTCCTCTATGGTGGGCGCTTCGAAAACAAGTGAGATGTCGGCATCGAGATGCGCGACTTCACCGAGGCGGATGACAACGCGTGTGGCGAGCAGGGAGTCTCCGCCCAACGCGAAGAAATTATCGTGAAGGCCGACCTGTTCGACTTCCAGCACTTCTGCCCAAATTTCGGCAAGTGTTTGCTCGAGCGGCGTCCGTGGACTAACTGAGGCCTGCGGCATGGCTGTGCCTGTCGCGAGACCAAGTTTAGACGCCATGCCGACACGCTGCACTTTCCCGGTGGGTCCTTTCGGGATTTCCGCGACAATTTGCACTTGACGCGGGACCTTGAAGGCAGCGAGGCGTCCGATCGCGAACTGACGAATGTCTTTCGGTGTCGCCTTGGCCTGCGGCCGCAACACGACGGCCGTAGCGACGTCCTCACCCAGGGTGGCGTGGGGAACGGCGAACGTTGCGGCCTCCGCTACCGCGGGGTGTTGTAAGAGCACTTCCTCCACTTCCTGAGGGCTGATCTTCTCGCCCCCTCGGTTGATGATCTCGCGAACGCGGCCGGTGAGAAAAAGATAGCCGTCATCATCGAAATAGCCCAAGTCGCCCGTCTTGAGCCAATCGCCGGCAAATGCGGCTCGTGTGGCGGTCTGGTCGTCCTGATATCCCGGCATGACACCATTGCCGCGAACAGCAATCTCTCCGGTCTGCCGTTGCCCGCGCAGGAACTGGCCTTCCTCGTCCATGATCGCGACGTCCAAGCTCACCGGTTTCCCGGCCGATCCGACTTTGCGCCGGCCCGGCGGCATGGGATTGCAGGCAATCGGCGTGGAGGTGGTCTCCGTCATTGCGTAATATTCTATGACGGGCGCTTCGAATGTCTTTTCCAATTCGAACAGCGTCCGTGACCGCAGAGGCGCCGAACCGCAACGAATAAAGCGCAAGCGGCAGTCGGCGATTTGTGCGCGATCATTTCGAGCCTGCCCGAGAATTGCCTGATGTATAGTCGCTACCGCGGAGTACCACGTCGGCTGAAATCCGCAGAGCCACTTGAAAAAGCTGTCGACCTCCCAACCTGGGGTACATACGACACTGGCCCCGGCCGCCAGCGAAGCCATCAGCGTGTTATGCAGCCCATGGCCGTGGAACAGCGGCAGCATGTTTATGCAGCGATCGGTTTCGCAGAGCTCCCACGCGGCGGTCGAGCTGTACGCCGAGGCGCAGATGTTGGCGTGCGTCTGCGGAACAATCTTAGGCCGCGCCGTTGTGCCCGACGTGAGCAGCAAAACCGCAACCTGACCGGCGCTGGCGGCTTCGTCCAATACTGCATCCTCTCGGTCGCCGATGAGCGTGAACGCGCCGGCTTCGTCATCGACAGCGGGCGACAGCTCGATGATCCGCACGCCACGCCGCAGCGCCGCGGCACGCGCGGGCAACTCACCGCCTGTCTGCACGATCAAAGCGCGTGGTCGCAGATCGGTGAAATATCTTTCAAGCTCTTCCCCCTGATAAGCAGGGTTCATGGGGATGCAGATTGCATTTGCTGCCACCCCAAGAATGGCTACCGCCATCTCCGGGCCGTTCGGCAGCGCCACGACGACCCGGTCGTTGCGGCCTACGCCCATGCTCCGCAACGCGCGCCCGGTGGTTTGCGTATGCTGATAAAGAAGGCGGTAGGTCAACGCGCCACGTCCCGGAGCGAGGATCGCCGGCGCGTTGGGAATGCGCCTGGCCTGATGCTCCAGCAGATGTGGAATACACGAGAAGGGAACAGGTAGTCTCTTCCTCATAAAAACCCTGTAGTGCACAATTTGCGCTTACGCATCGGAAATCGGCAGGCTGTTCTCAAACTTGGCGACGCGGTCTGTACCTGCTTGTGGTGCTAGAGATTGGGGAATTCCTGTTCCGCCTGCGTGAGCCAGAATGGCATGTTCATGTCGCGGTACAGATTTGTCGCCGTGTTGACATGTTCGCGGTAGAACTCTGAGTTGCCCGCGCGGCGGTAAAGCTGCGCCAGCCCGAAGTGACAATGTGCGATGAGCGGCCGCATCCCGCGTTGTTCGGCAAGCGCAAGAACCTCTCGGTAGACGGCTGCAACTCTGTCTGCATCGAACTCGGTGGCATCGAACGCCAATTCAGCCTGCAGATGCAGCGCATGGGCCGCGAAGCCTGGCAGATGTCGAGAGGATTCGACAGCGCGCTCCGCCAAGCGCTGCGCTTGTTGGCGCCTGTCCAGGAGCAGATAGACCCGGCCCAATACTGCGTATGCCCAGCTGCGATGCTGGCCGATACCCTTCGCCGCCTGACGGTCGAGCAGCACTTCCGCCTGTTCGGCTCGGCTTAGTGCTTCGGCAACCCTCCCGCTACGCGCCAGCGCCCAGGCAAATGAAGCAACGAGCCAGGGTGTATTTATCCAATGCTCGGCGTTATCTCTCGCCCAGTCGCGATTGAGCCAGTTCTCAGTCAGAGTGCATGCCCGCTCCCAATCGCCTTTGAGGAGGTGAAGCATGCTCGCGGCGTAGTATGCCCAACCGATAGTATGCTCATGCTTCGTCGTCTCAGCCAACTGGATCACTGCTGTATCGTACTTCGCCGCCTCTTCGAATCTCCCAAGCTCGGCAAGACTCATGATTAACCAGACACGTGTGAAAATCGAGGCTGGCACCGCCATGCCGAAGTATTGATGATCCCATTCCGGCGGCAGCATCTGCAAGTTCTGGGTCGCCAGCTCGACGACTTTGTCGTAGTCACCTCCATAATAGTGCGCTTGCGCAAGGTAGCTTGTCGCGATGATTCGCAGCTTTAATTCGCCAATGCGAGCCGCGATCTCCAGAGCACGATTGCCGGTTGCAATGGCTCCATTTATTTCGTCGAACGTTGACAGGACCGTTGTCATGTAGGCGCATACCCGGCCGAGCCGATGATCGTCTTTGAGCTGCTCGGAAATAGCTTCTGCCTTGCGAAGATGATCGAGCATTTCTCGGCCTTCGCCGAGCTGACGCAGCACTGGCCGGAATTCGAGCCGAATCTCGAACGCCTCCTCCATTGTCGTCACACTCTCCGGCAAGGATTTGAGAACATCGAGCGCCTGTTCGAACAAGGTCCGCGCCTCCTGGAGCGCGCCTCGCACCGCTGCTTTCGCTCCGGCCTGTCGCAAATAGAGTACCGCTTTCTCCTTGAGCTCGCCGCGCAACGAATGGTGGGCGAGGCGTTCGACCTGCTCAGCCAAGCGATCGGCGTAAACACTTTCCATCGCGCTTGAAATGCTCGCGTGTATGGCGCGTCTATGCTCGCTGAGGACCCCGCTATACGCGACATCGCAAATAAGTGAATGTTTGAACGTGTATTGCAGATCGGGAAATAGCTGCGTGGTATAGATGAATTCAGCGGCCTGCAGCTTATCGAGCAGATGCCGGAGCGCCTCCTCGCTCAGTCTGGAAATTTCACGCAACAGGTTGAACGGGATGTCCTGGCCGATGACGGCTGCTTGCTGCATCAGCTGTTTCTCGGCGGCCGGCAGCCTGTCGATGCGTGCAGCCAACACCGCATGCACCGAAGGCGGCACGTCGATGCTCGAAATCGGCTTGGCGAGATGAAATTTGCCGCGCTCGCCCTCGACCACACCGGTATCGACCAGCGTTCGCACGATCTCTTCGACGAAGAACGGGTTGCCGCTCGCGCGTTGCGTCAGAAAGCTCTTCAGGCCTTGCAAACTGGGATCGGAACCCACCAACACATCGAGAAATTCCGCGAGGTTCTGGCTCATGAGCGGATAGACGCGCAGCTGGCGATAGTTCGGACGACTTCTCCATTGGTCGTTGAACTCCGGGCGATAACTGACGACGAGCAGCAACCGCGTGTTGCGCGCTTGGACCACCAGTTCGTTGAGCAGTCCGATGCTAAGAGAATCGTACCAGTGGAGATCCTCGAAAATCGCGATGATCGCCTGCCTGTGGCTCTCATCTGGCTTTGGCATTTTCCGGCTTTCGGTCAATAATAAACGAATGACCGCCTGGTAGGTCTCGCGACGATGCTCGAACGGGTCGAGGGAACGAAACGGATGATCACCGTCCAGCGAATCGAGAAGGTCGAGGATCGGTGGAACCGCGTCTTGCAGTGAAGGGTCGAGCGCGAGCATTTTGTCCGACGCTTTCGCTCGGATTTCCTGCGTGGTGTCGTGCGGATTGATCCTGAAATATTGTTTGAGCAGTTCGATGACCGGCAAGTAGGAAATGGCGCGGCAGTACGAAGGTGGGGAGGAATGAAGGATCAGCGAGTCCGTGGAAAGTGGATGAAGAAACTCGTGCAGCAGGCGTGACTTGCCGACGCCGGGTTCGGCGACGATTGCCGCGACTTGGGTCTCCCCGGTCTCGGCAAGTCGGTGCGCCGAACGAAGTTCCCCCAATTCGGCCACGCGATTTACGAAGCTCGTCAAGCCACGTCTGGCTGTGGCCTGCAGGCGCGTTTGTGCAGCGCCCGCGCCGATCACCTCGTAGACGGCTATCGGCTCTGCGAGACCCTTCACCCGCGCGGAATCCAGCTGCTTCACGTCGACGTAGCCTTCGGCCAACCGCGCAGTCTCGGCTGTTGTGAGCACCGAACCAGGTTTCGCCATCTGCTCCATGCGCGACGCCAGGTGAGCGGTCTGACCAACGACGGAATACTCCATGCGCAGGTCATTACCGATGATGCGAACGACGATTTCTCCCGAATTGAGACCAACGCGGATCGCGAACGGTATTCCGTAACGCTGCTGAACTTGCTCTGCGTATCTTTTGACGTTCTCCTGCATCCTGAGCGCGGCGTAGCAGGCGTGCACGGCGTGATCCTCGCTAGCGAGCGGCGCACCGAACAGCGCCATGATTCCGTCGCCTAGGACCTGATTGACGGTGCCGTCATAGCGGTGGACCGCCTCCATCATGGCTTCGATCGCCGTCCCCATAAGCGTCTGCGCCTGCTCGGCGTCGCGGTCGGCGATCAACTCCATTGAGCCTTTGATGTCAGCGAACAGTACCGTGACCTGCTTCCGCTCACCCTCGATGGTCGACCTTGAGGCGAGAATTTTTTCGGCGAGGTGCTGAGGCGTGTAATCTCTGAGCAGGGCAAGGCGCGAAGGCTCATCTGCACCGGACGGCATAGCTTGGCCGCATTGGGCACAAAACTTGGCTGCGGAAGAGACTTGGCTTCCGCAATGGGCGCAGGTTCGTACCAGCGGCGCTCCACACTCATCGCAGAACTTGGCCTGAGCACTACACTCGTGCTGGCACTTCGGGCAATTCATTGCTGGTTCCGGGCGAAGAAGCGAGCCGCTATCGCAGCGTAACGGCAAGCATGATCAGCATCAAGGGTATGGGCTTTTGAGCTCCGCGACACATGCGACAGAGCACGGGCGCTGCGACACTTGGGCGTTTTGAGATTCACAGGAATTGCCAAAATCGCTGTAATATTGCAATAGCGCGCGGGAGCTGCGCATGTGTGTGATGGTGGTCACGCCAAAGCATTTTCGGAAAGGAACGTCGTGAAACTTTCCCGTCGCAGATTGCTGCATCTGGCAACGGGGACTGCCGCCCTACCCGCACTATTGCGCGTCGCACAGGCGCAATCCTATCCGGCGCGGCCGGTACGTTTGATCGTCGGCTTTCCCGCCGGTGGCGCCTCCGACATCGTGGCGCGCTTGATGGCGCAATGGCTTTCGGAGCGACTCGGTCAGCAATTCATCGTCGAGAATCAGCCAGGCGCCGGAACCAATATCGGCACCGCGGCGGTTGTGCGTGCTACGGCCGACGGCTATTCGCTGCTCTATGCCACGACTGCGAACGCGATCAACGCCACCTTCTATGGCAACCTCGACTTCAATTTCATTCGTGACATTGCGCCTGTTGCCGGCATCATCCGTGCTCCGCTTGTCATGGAGGTAAATCCGGCCTTCCCGGCTGAGACCGTTTCCGATTTCATCGCCTATGCGAAAGCCAATCCCGGACAGATCAATCAGGCATCCTCCGGAATCGGCACCCCAGGACATTTGGCCGGCGAACTGTTCAAGATGATGGCCGGCATCGACATGGTCCATGTGCCTTATCGTGGCGGGGCGCCCGCACTGGCTGATCTTCTTGCTGGACGGGTGCAGGTCTTTTTTTCCGTTCTGCCGGATTCGATAGCGCACATTAGGGCCGACAAGCTGCGCCCGCTGGCGGTCACCACTTCGACGCGCTTGGAGGCGTTGCCAAATGTGCCGACTATGAGTGATTTCTTGCCCGGCTATGAAGCCAGTGCGTGGCAGGGCGTCGGCGCACCAAGGAATACGGCTACCGAAATCATCGCGAAGCTCAATAAGGAAATTAATGCAATCCTCGCCGACCAAGAGGTCAAGAAGCGGGTTGGCGGCGTCGGCGGCGTGCCGATGCCGATGACGGCTGCCGAATTCGGAAAGTTCATCATTGTCGAAACCGAGAAATGGGCGAAGGTGATCAAGTTCGCCAACATCAAGCCGGAGTGATCTGACCGACGTCCCATAAGTCTAGGCCGTCGCGGGCGAGACAACACCTTCCTGATCGCAGGTATTTGCAACGTCGCGAACCGTCGCGCGCTGCAGATCGCGCTTCCAGCGCAGATCGTCGAACTCGGTGCCGTGATGCATGGTGCAACGATCATCCCACATGACGAGATCGTGCAGTCGCCAACGGTGGGTATAGACGAATTGCCGCTGGGTTGCATGCGCGATCAGTTCATCGATGAGCGCACGTCCTTCTTCCTCGGCAATCCCGAGAATGCGTCCCGCGTGGGACGCGAGATAGAGCGACTTGCGGCCGGATTCCAGTATCGTGCGCACAAGTGCCTGCGTCGCAGGCGGCATTTTGCGGCGTTCTTCCTCGTCGAAATCGGTGAAGCCGAGTCGCGCGCGCGAATTGAAGATCGAATGCTCGACCATGAGCGAGGCGAGCCGCCGCTTCATTTGCTCGGGCAGCGCATCGTAAGCGGCGCGCTCGTCCGCGAACTCGGTGTGGCCGCCGATTGGCACTATCGAGCGTGCATAAAGCAACGACGCGCGCGCCGGCACCTGCTTGAACGAATTATCGGTATGCCAAAGGCGAGCGCCGAGCTGGAAAAAACGGCGCCGGCTTTCCTGTCCCCAAATCTCGTTATTCTCATCGAGGTTGGAAGCATCGGTTAGTTCCTCACGCACTCGCAACGCCGCGTCCTTGCGATAAGTCCCGATCCACATGTCCAGCGGGCCGAAATGGCGCGCGAAGTCGAGATGCTGATCCGCTGACAGATGCTGATCGGGGAATATGAGGACCGCGTACTTTGCGAAGGCCTCTTTGATTGCCGACAGGTCGGGCGGCGCGATCTGTTCCGACAGGTTGACGTCGCCGATTTCGGCCGCGAAGCTCGGTGTGATCGGAACAACGGTGATGCTCATATTCCCTCCATGGCGTAACGGTTATCCGGCGAATTCCGCGTGACGCTGTAAGTTCGGCGCGTTCCGCGGCGGCCTCCTTTCATTGCTGATTGGCATTCGCGCGAATGTAGGCCCACAAGTTCTCGATATCCTCGGTGCTCAGCTTGCCCTGCCATGGCGGCATCTTGTTCTTGCCGTGCAGCACCGAATTGACGAAGCGCTCGTGCTCGTTGGCCCGCAGTTGGCGCAGGTCGAAAGCCACGCCCGGATTGGCCTGGAGATCAACGCCGTGACAGGTCTCACAGGAATTTTCGTAGACGCGCGCGCCTTCGGCGGCCGGACTGTCCTGCGCTGCGGCGCGCTTGTCGGCTGCACCGAGCTGCGTTGCCGTGCCCCGGTGGGCCGCACTGTCCGGGGCTGTCGCGCCATTGTCGGGCGCACCGTGTTGCGCTACCGCGTCCGAGAGCGCAAACGTCCACAACGTGCCGCCCCGCGGAACGTGGGCGAGGTTCGGGTCCGGTATCCTCTGCACATAGGAGCCCCCGGTTCCGCTGGCGATGGTGACGTATTGCTTGCCGTCATGTTCCCAGGTCACCGGCTGTCCGATGATCCCGGACGGAGTTAGGTATTTCCACAAGATCTGGCCGGTGTCGCTGTTCACGGCGATGAACTCGCCGGTGAGCTCGCCGGTGAACACCAACCCGCCGGCCGTCACCATGGTGCCGGCCCAGTTCGGGCTCTTGAACGGGATCGCCCATTTCGACTTGCCGGTCAGCGGATCGATCGCGCGCAGATGTCCGCGAATGCCGTCGGTGCTGAAGATCGGCGTTTCGTGGACCCACCGCTGCGGATCGCCGGGTTTCGGATCCTTGATTTTGTCGGCCGGGTCCGCCCGGTATTTCATGCCGTAATCGACGGTGTTGACGTAGGCCGTCTGCGTGCGCGGATCGAACGAGGGCGGATACCAATTGGTGCCGCCGGTCTTGGCCGGCCAAGTCTCGACCTCCTCGCTGCTGGAGGCTGCCTTCTTCGTGGTCTCGGTCCATTGCGGACGGCCGGTTTTCAGGTCGATCCCGGTGGCCCACGTCACCTTGACGAAAGGGTTGCCGGCAATGAGTTGGCCGGTCTTAGCCTCGACCACATAGTAGAAGCCGTTGCGGCCGGCCTGCAGCAGCACTTTGGTCGGCTTGCCGTTGATGGTCAGCGTGGCGAGGATGGTCGGCGTGGTATTGTCGTGGTCGAACGGATCGTCGGGCGACATCTGCAGGTACCAAGCGATCTCACCGGTCTTGGGCCGGATCGCCAGGATCGCGTCGGTGAACAGATCATCGCCGTTGCGCCGGAGTGCATTCTGCGGCGCTGGGTTGCCGGTACCCCAGAACACCAGGTCGAGATCGGGATCGTAGGTCCCCGTGGTCCATGGAGCGCCGCCGCTCGCGTTAGCGGCATTGTCCGGCCAGGTGTCGGCGCCAGGCTCGCCAGGGCGCGGCACGACGTAGCGCCGCCACAGCCGATTGCCCGTAGTCGGATCGTAACCCTCGATATAGCCGCGGCTGCCGTAATCGGCACCGGCCATTCCGGTCATCAGCACGCCGTCTGCGACGATCGGCGCTCCGGTCATGGTAGTGCCCTCTTTGGGATCGCCTGATTTTACGTTCCAGATCTCCTTGCCGGTCTTCATGTCGAGCGCGACAACGTGCGCGTCGAGGGTGGTGCGAAACACCTTGCCCTCGTAGATCGCCGCTCCGCGGTTGACGAGGCCGCAGCACACCACCTGGATGGTGTCGTCCGGATATGTGACCGGCGTGTTCCAAATCTCCTCGCCGGTCAAAGCGTCGACCGCGACGGTCTTATCCTGACTGGTGATGTAGATGACGCCGTCATAGACGAGCGCCTGCGACTCCTCGCCGGTGCGGTTGTTCATGGGGTACCACCAGACCGGGACCAGGCGCTTGACCGTGTCGCGATTGATCTGGGTGAGCAAAGAGAAGCGCTGCTGGCTGTACGTCATGCCGTAGGTGAGGACGTTTTGCGGCGTCTTCTCCGCATTCAACAATTCTGCGGCGGTCTGCCCCAAAGCGGTGACCGGGCATGCTGCAATGAGCAGCGCGGCGCAAAATACGGACTTCATTTGTTCCCTCGACTGAGGACGGTGGCCTGCGTCCTTCCGCAGCGGACAGCGCAGGATTGATCAGAGGCAGTCAAGCCCACTTTGCAATGTGCCAATCATAGCAATGTGGAGGACGCTGGGAAGCCACCAAGCCACGATGTCGTACCGCTCGTCTTTCAGGCGGGCAGCGGCGCACAACCGGCAATATGGCGTAGCTACAACGGCAACCCAGCCTGTCGCTAGTGGTCCAGTGATCGTGGGCAACGTTTGGCTGAGTTCAGATCAATGAATGATCAATCATTTCCGCGACGCGCTCGACCAAGGGAGCGGCTTTCTAAATCGGGGGCATGGTATCGCGTGCGAAGCACCGATCTTCTGCAGTTTCCGAGAACCGTAGCATTGGCCGAAAGTACGGAGGTCCGGAGAAAAAGAGCCCCTGGAGAATGCAACCGGCCTGCCCAGCAGGTATGGAGGTGCAGAGATCGATGCGGCATATATCCCCAATAATGCCCTTCGCCTGGGGCTCAGGAGCCCTGGAGAACGTTTCGGAAGGGACGCTGGCGGAGGGAGTGGGATTCGAACCCACGATACGGTTTCCCGTATACACGCTTTCCAAGCGAGCGCCTTCAGCCACTCGGCCACCCCTCCGGGCACGTCGAGCGCAATATAGCCACGGCCCCCGGCGTGACAACCCGCGCGGCGGCCTACCCCGGCGCTATCGATGGAACCTCCTCCCCGCAGCGTCGTTATTAAGCAGTCCTTGATGAGGCAATATAGGAGGATGTCATGGGACGTGGGTTATTGCTTTGGCTCATCGGCATTCCGCTGCCGATCATTCTGCTGATCTGGCTTTTCGGCGGTCTGCACAGCTAGGTTTTTTGTAGGCGACGTGTCGTGACGCAGAGGGCCCGGCGCGAGCCGGGCCTTTTGCGTGCGCGCTTTCGCCGGAGCGCGCGTTCCCTTACATTAGCGGCATGGCATCGCCCGAAGACGACTACCTGATTCGCCCCGATCCGCTCGATCCGCGCCTGACCCAGCGCGTCAAGGGCATCGACCAGACCGGCGCCGCGATCGAGACGTCGGTGACGGTGGAGCGCGCGCTGACGATCTTCCTCAATTCCCAGGAGATCGTGACGGCGATGACCATCAACGATCATCCCGAATATCTCGCGCTTGGCTATCTGCTCAACCAAAATATGCTCAAAGTCGACGACGTCGTCACCGGCGTCGATTATGATGAAGAGCTTTCCATCGTCGTGGTGCGCACCAAGCGCAAAACCAATTACGAGAAGAAGCTCAAGAAGAGGGTGCAGACCTCGGGCTGCGCCCAGGGCACCGCGTTCGGCGACTTGATGGAGGCGCTGGAGAACGTCACGATGCCGCACGCCGAATTGCGCACGTCGTGGCTCTATACGCTGACCCACAAGATCAACACCACGCCATCGCTTTATCTCGAAGCCGGCGCCATCCACGGCTGTGTGCTCGCCGTCGAGGACCGCCCGCTGGTCTATATGGAAGACGTCGGCCGCCATAACGCCGTCGACAAGATCGCCGGCTGGATGTTCAAGTATAAGGTCGGTGCCGCCGACAAGATTTTCTACACCACCGGCCGGCTCACTTCCGAAATGGTGATCAAGACCGTGCGCATGGGCATTCCGATCCTGATCTCGCGCTCGGGCTTTACCGCCTGGGGCGTTGAACTGGCGCGCAAGGCGAATTTGACGCTGATCGGCCGCGCCCGCGGCAAACGCTTTATCGCGCTCGCCGGCGAAGACCGCATCGTGTTCGACCAGGACCTCGCTTTTGTCGAGGAAGAAAGCGCCAAGCACCGCCGCAAGGCCGCGGTGCATGACGAGTGAGTTAAAGCGCGCGTGACGGCACCCCCTACTCTCGGTCTCGTGCTCGCCGGCGGCTTGGCGCGCCGCATGGGCGGCGGCGACAAGGCGCGCATCAAGATCGGTGGCGCCAGCATTCTGCAGCGCGTGCTCGCCTGCCTCACGCCGCAATGCAGCCGCGTCATCATCAATGCCAACGGCGATGCGACGCGCTTTGCGGATACCGGCTGCGCGATAGTCGCCGACAGCGTGCCGGATTTCGCCGGCCCCCTTGCCGGCATCCTTGCCGGTCTCGATTGGGCGGCCGCGAACGCGCCCGCGATCGAATGGCTTGTCAGCGTGCCGGGCGATTGCCCGTTCCTGCCGAAGAACCTGGTCGCGCGCCTGCATGACACGCGCGCCTCTTCGAATGTCCCGCTCGCCTGCGCGCGCTCCGGCGAATGGCGGCATCCGGTCGTCGGGCTGTGGCCGGTCGGATTACGCGAAGATTTGCGTCACGCGCTGATCGACGAAAACCTGCACAAGATCGAGCTGTGGACCGCGCGGCACGGCATCGCCATCGCCGAATGGCCGACGGCACCGTTTGATCCGTTCTTCAACGTCAATACGCCAAAGGACGTCGCGCAGGCCGAAGCTATCGCCGACAAATATCCGGATGCGTGACGGTGCTATTCGCGGTGCGCCGTCGGCAGCCAAGGCATCGCCGCGCGGCGCGTGGCTTCAAAGTTTTCAATCGCATCGCGGTATTCAAGCGTGACGTCGATGTCGTCGATGCCGCGCACCAGCCGGTCTTTGCGCAACGGGCTGATCTCGAAAGCATGCGCGCTGCGATCAGGCGCGATCAGCGATTGGTTTGGCAAATCGATACTCATCTCGGCGCCCGGGCGCTCGCGCAATTGCCGCCACAGGTCCTGGACGACCGTCTCGGCAAGCGTAATCGCGAGGATGCCATTCTGAATGCAGTTCACCTGAAAGATTTCGCCAAAGCTCGGTCCGACCAGCGCGCGAAGGCCGAAATCCATCACCGCAAATGCCGCGCCTTCACGCGAAGAGCCGCAGCCGAAATCCCGGTCGGTGACAAGGATTTTGGCGTTGCGGTAAACCGGGGCGTTGAGCACGAAGTCGGCGCGCGGTTGGCCCGCTTCATCGAAGCGAAGATCGTAGAGGAAGGCTTCACCGTAATCGTGCCCGGGCCGGCGGTGGCGGCGCATATAACGGCCGGGCAAAATCATCCCGGTGTCGATGCTTGCGATCTCGAGCGGAGCAGCGACGGCAGTCAGGACGGTGAAGGGTTGCATTGACAAAACCTCACGACAGCTGTCGCACGTCGGCCAGTCGGCCGAATACCGCGGCCGCGGCGACCATGGCGGGACTCATGATGTGGGTGAGCGCGCCGCGGCCCTGGCGGCCTTCGTAATTGCGGTTCGTCGTCGAGGCGCAGCGCTCGCCGGGCGCGACCAATTCGCCGTTCGAGCCGTTGCACATCGAGCATCCGGAGTCCCGCCATTCGAGGCCGGCCTCGACAAAAATGCGATCGAGCCCTTCGGCTTCGGCCTGGCGCTTCACTGCGCTCGAGCCCGGCGAGACCATGCCGGGAACGACCGCGCGGCGACCCTTGAGCACGTGCGCCGCGGCGCGCAGATCCTCGATGCGGCTGTTGGTGCAGGAGCCGATGAACACTCGATCGATCGAAACTTCCGCAAGCGGTACCGCCGGCCGAAGCTGCATGTAGTCGAGCGCGCGCTCGACATGCCGCCGCCGGTCGGCGTCGTCGATGCGCGACGGATCGGGAACGGCACCGTCGATCGGCGAGGAATCTTCCGGGCTGGTGCCCCAGCTCACCATCGGTGCCAGACGCGCGGCGTCGAAGGAGAGCTCGCGATCGAACGTTGCGTCGCCGTCAGTCGGCAGCGTGCGCCAATAGGCCAACGCTTTGTTCCAGTCCGCGCCGTTGGGCGCATATCTTCGGCCGGCGAGAAATTCATAGGTCGTGTCGTCAGGCCCGATCATGCCGATGCGGGCGCCGGCCTCGATCGACATGTTGCAGATCGTCAGCCGGCCTTCCATCGACAGCGCGCGGATGGCGGAGCCGGCATATTCCACCGCATAGCCGGTGGCGCCGCCGACGCCGATGTCGCGGATGATCGAAAGAATTACGTCTTTCGCGGTTACCGCTTTGGGCAGTTCGCCGTCGATCGTAATGCGCATCGTCTTCGGCTTCTTCAGCCAGACCGTCTGGGTGGCGACGACGTGACGAAGCTGATTGCCGCCGCCGATCGGCACCGCCAGCGCGCCGCAGGCGCCGTTGGTCGCGGTGTGGGAATCGTTGCAGGTGATCAGCATGCCCGGCTGGGAAATGCCGAGCTCCGGCGAGATGACATGGGCGATGCCCTGGTCGCGATGAAACCAGCCGACATGGGGCAGCCTGAAGTCTCTCGCGTTTTCGTCCATCATTTCGACGACGCGGCGGATTTCTGCATTCGGCATGCCGGCAGTGCCGCGCTCGCGATTGATGGTCGGCAGATAGTGGTCAGTGACCGCAAGATGCTGCTGCGGTCGCCGCGACTGCCGGCCCTCAATGCGCAGTTGATCGAAAGCAAGAAACGACTGGCCCTCGTTGATCAGATTGAAATCCACGTAAAGCAGCGCCTCGCCCTGCGGCGACACCACGATTACATGGTCGGACCAGATTTTTTCGAACAGCGTCCGCGGCGTGGTCATTCCAGCATTCCGAGCTCGGTCAGCACCGCGCGGTTGTTGTCGTAGTCATGCTGCAGCCACTTGGCAGCTTCCGGATAGCGAATAGGTTCCAGCGTCCAGAAATTGCGCTCGAGATCGAGCTTGAAGTCGGGATCGACCATGACGCGGTCGAGCGCATCGGCCCAGAACGCGATCTGCTCGGGCTTCAGCCCGTTGGGCAGCAGCACGGTGTAGGAATTCGCCGTCACCACGTCGAGACCTTGCTCGCGCAGCGTCGGATATTTGGCCAATTCGCCCGGCAGCCGTTCCGGCGAGGCGATGCCGAGCATGCGCAGCTTGCCGCCCGCGATGAGCGGCATCGAAGAGCCGATGCTGGTTTCGCCGACATCGATGTGGCCGCCGGCGGCTTGCACCGAAACGTCGGAGCCGGAATCGAACACCACCGTCACCAGCTTTTTAGCCGGCGCACCCGCCGTCTTGCCGACATTGACCACGGACACGTGCAGCGGACTGCCGAGGCCGACCGGGAAGGCAAACGTCACCGACGTGGGATCGGCTTTGAGGCGGTCGCGCACGTCGACCATGCTTTTGATCGGCGAATCGATCGCGGTGAAATAGCATTGATAGGCGTCGAACAGTTTGACCAGCGGGGTGAGATGCTGGTGCAGGTCCAAGCCTTTGCGGGCGATCGCATTGATGAAGCTGCCCGAGGCAAGGCCGATCTCATTGCCGTCGCCTTCCTTGCGCGAGAGGTCGGTCATGGCGATGATTTGCGCGGCGCCCGGCTTGTTGAGCACCGTCATCGAGTCGACCAGATGCTCCTTGGTCAGCACGCGCTGGATAGCGCGCGCGATGCGGTCGTTTTCGCCGCCGGCGCCGGCGCCGACGAAAAACTCGACATTACCGACCGGATGCCAGGCCGCCGGCGCCGGTTGCGCATGCGCGTTTGGTCCGAGCAGCGCAAAAACGGCGGTCCCCAAAACGGCCGCTCGCGCAATCTGCATGTCGTCCTCCCGATTTCGCCGGCCGGCCAGTTTTGCCACTGTACGCTCGCGCGTTTTAGCCGACCAGCAACGCATACGAGAGGAAACCAATTGTCGCGCCAGGCTCGATAGTGGTGATCTCTTCGGTCAATTCGGCCAGGCCGTCGGTTTCGGTCAGCGAGGTGATGACGCCGGCGCCGTCTTGCGGGTGCTTGAAGGCTTCGATGGCGCCGTCGGTCGCCTGCCGCAGCGCCACGCGTACATATTCGCGGCGCCCTTTGCGCTTTTTGTAGGAGAAGGCGGCGCGTGCCGGCATTGCGATCAGCGGCTCGGGCAGCGCGCCGGCAAGCCGCAACAGCAACGGCCGCACCACGCGCACGAAAGTGACGAAGACCGCGACCGGATTTCCCGGCAAGCCGACGAAGGCCGCGCTATCGCCGCTCTTCGCTGCCGGCACGACGCCCATTGCTACCGGCCGGCCTGGTTTTATGGCGACCCGCCAAAAAACGATCCGGCCGATACTCTCGATGGCGCTACGCACATAATCGGCTTCGCCGGTCGAGACGCCGCCCGACGTCAGCACCAGATCATGATCCTCGGCGGCTTTGGCGATGGCCCGCGCGAGCTGTTGCGGATCGTCGCTGAGAATGCCGAGGTCGGTGACCTCAGCGCCGAGGCGCGTGATGAGACCCGCGAGCAGGTAGCGATTGGAATCGTAAAGCCCGGCGCGGGGCAGTTGCGCGCCCGGCTCGACGATCTCGTCGCCGGTCGAGAACAACGCGACCCGCACGCGACGGCGGACCTTTAGCGCGGTGAGGCCAAGCGCTGCCGCGAGCGCAACGTGCTGCACGGCGAGCCGGCGGCCGGCGGGCAATGCGACCGCGCCGGCGCGCATATCCTCACCGGCAAGGCGACGGTTGGCGCCGAGTTTTAGTCCCGACGGCACCACGACGGCTCCGCCATCGACGCGGCAGTCTTCCTGCATAAAAACCGTGTCGGCGCCGTCCGGCATCGGCGCACCGGTGAAAATACGGATCGTTTCCCCGGCATGAAGCGCCTGCGTGGCGTCATGTCCGGCGGCGACGCGATCAACGATCGTCAGGCGCGTTTCGCCTTTGGCATCGAGATTGGCGGCGCGCACCGCATAACCGTCGACGGCGGAATTATCGAACGGCGGCACATTGAGCGGAGCGATGACGTCCTCGGCCAGCACGCGACCCATCGCGTCGCGCAATGTCACAGTCTCGCATTCGCTTACCGGCGAAACGCGCTCGACAATCAGACGCTCGGCGTCGGCGACCGGAAGCAGCGGGCCGTTGAAGGCGAAGCAATCGTCGCTGAGTTGCGCCATTAGGCTTCGTCCCGCGGTGGGCCGATTTGCTCGAGCGGTAGCGCCTCCGCCGCAAACATATTGGCGATGCCGTCAAAATCATCGAGCATCAGCACCGGCACCTGCGCCTGCGGCAGCGGCGCGTCGGTGGCGACGGCAACGATACAATCGTCGTCGGGATGCAACAACGGCTTACCGACCGTGGCGCGAAAAACTTCGAGTTTTGGATGCGAATGGCGCTTAAAGCCTTCGACGATCACTAGATCGACTGGGCTCAGCTTCGCCAAAATATCGGCGAGCGCCGGCTCGGGCTCGTCGCGAAGCTCGTGCACGATGGCCCAGCGGCGGCTGGAAACGATCGCGACCTCGCTGGCGCCGGCCTGCCGGTGCAGCCAGGAATCCTTGCCCGGCTGGTCGGTATCGAACTCATGATGCGCGTGCTTGACGGTGGCGACTTTCAGGCCGCGCTTGATCAGCACCGGGATCACGCTGGTGACCAGTGTCGTCTTGCCGGAGCCGCTCCAGCCCGCGAGACCGATGATGCGCATAGGCCTTATGTAGCGTCATTCGCCTGCGGGTTCCATGCCGAGCGCGCGGATGCGCTCACGCGTTGTTTTGTCCCGCAATACGTCCAGGAAAGCTTGTACGGCGGGCCGCGCGCGGCGCGCCTCACGGAGCAGAAAATCATATTCTTCGGGCGCGATGGGCAGGAAGGCGAGGCCGTACATCCGTGCCACCGGCGCGATGGCGACGCCCCAATCGGCGCGGTTTTGCGCGACCGCGGCGGCGACCGCGTTATGCGAGCGCGGCTGGTTGGCGTAGCCGGGCGGCCGCGTGCGGCCGAGCAGGCTGTCGATCAAGACGCGCGTGCCGGATCCGGCATTGCGGTTGACCATCAGCAGTTTGGGATCGGCGAGCGCGGCTTTTAACGCCGAGTCGGCGGTGCGGCCTTCGAAGCGAGAGTCGCCTGAGCGATAAACAAAACCCTGCATGCGCCGCCAGCCGGGCACCAGCGCAAGGCCGGCCGCCTGCAGATGTTTGTTGTAGACGCCGGTCGCCGGGTCGACGAGATGCACCGGCGCGAGATCGCATTCGCCGCGGCTGAGCGCCGCGACGCCGCCGAGGCTGCCGACGGCGATGGTGCGCGCATTGAAGCCGCGCTCGGCCAGCGCGCCGACGACAACATCGAGCGCGATATCGTGGCTGCCCATGATGACGAGATCGGGCGCACGCGCCGCGTCGCCGATCAACGTGATTTCGGCGCTGGTATCCGCATCGAGCGCGCTGGCGAGCGGATCGATGGTCAAAAATCCGTCGGCCTGGGAAAACGCCGTCACCGCGCCCGAACCTTTGCCGGTCGGGAACGCGATGGCGCCGTCTTCGCCGGTGACGAGCGAGACCAGCACAAATTCCTCGCGGCCGAGCTCCGAAGCGATGCGTACCGGCACGCGTGCCGTCGCCGTTCGCGCCGCTTCCGGCGCCAACCCGGCGCGCGCGCGGATGACCGGCGCCATGAAGGCATGAAAGGTGAAGATCGCCGAGGTCGGAAATCCCGGTAGTACAATGAGAGGTTTATCGCCGATGACCGCGAGGCACAGCGGCTTGCCAGGCTTGAGCGCCACGCCATGAACAAGAATACCGGGCGCGCCGAGCCGCGACACGATGCGATGGGACAGATCGCCGGCGCCCTTCGAGGTGCCGCCGGACAGCACCACCATGTCGCAGGCTTCCAGCGCCGTGCGCATCGCCAGTTCGAGCGCGACCTCTTCGTCGGGGAACGCGCCGAACGGCACCGGCTCGCCGCCGGCCTCGACGATCGCGGCGGCGATGATGGCGCCGTTGCTGTCGTAGACGCCGGCGGGCGTGAGCGGCCGGCCGGGCTCGACCAATTCATCGCCGGTCGAGAGCACGGCGACGCGCGGGCGTCGCACCACGTCGACGGATGCAAACCCACACGCCGCGAGCATGCCGATCTCGCGCGAGCCGATGCGCGTGCCGCGGCGCAGCAGCGTTTCGCCGCGCGCGATGTCCGAACCGGCATAGGAGATGAGCTGGCCGCTGGCGGCGGCGCGGCGCAGCGCGATGGCCGGCGCGACATCGTCCTCGATCAAATCGGTGTGCTCGATCATCACCACCGCATCGGCGCCGCGCGGGATGACACCGCCGGTCGCGATCGCCGTCGCAGTGCCGGGCAACACTTCGATGGCAGGCGCAACGCCGCAGGCGATCACTTCGGCATTGAGCACAAGACGCTTTGGCGCGCCGTCGCTGGCGCCCGCGGTGTCGGCGGCGCGCACGGCAAAGCCGTCGACATTGGAGCGGTCGAACGGCGGCGCATCGACCGGGGCGACCACGTCGGCCACGAGCACGCGCGACAGCGCCGCACCGAGGGCGAGGCTTTCGCCGCCAAGCGGCGAGCGATCGATACAGGCATCGAAACGGCGCCGCGCCTCATCGGCGGACACCACTTCGAGGAATTGCTCCTGCCGCGCGGCGCGCTTGACTGCATCAACAATCTCCGAGCCGCGCACGTTGGATTTCGGATTTATGGCCATGCTCTCACGGCAACCGGCGTCCCGGCTGCAAAACCTTCGCTCTCGGCCGGCACGACGATCCAACCGTCGCTGCGCGCCAGCGATTCCAACGATAGATAACCTGAAGCGAGCGGTTCCGCCACGCCGCCGGCGCAGCTCACCGGAACCAGTTCAGTTAGCCCGATGTTCGATGTGACCTTACGTTTGAGCGGCAGCATAACCGGCAAATCCGTAATGCCGCCGCCGGCGAGCTTGGCCACAAGATGGCGCCCGACCAGCAGCCAAACCGCCAACGCCGCATCGAGCCGTCCGGGGACCAGCAGCACCGGTCGCGCGCTGGCGAAGCCGAACGCCGCAGTTTCGCCGGGCGATACGGCGATGCCGTGCGCCTCGACCTGGCCGAGCCGCGCCAGCGCATGCACCGCGGCGTCACGCCGTCCGCTACCAGTACCGCCGAGCGCGATCACCGCGTCGGCGCTTTCATCCGCCAACGCCCGATCGAGCCCCCTTCCCTCGCGCTGCGCTTCGAGCACCGCGCATCCGGCCACGGTCGCGGCATGCGCAAGCCCATCGAGCGCGCTTTCGATCAGCGGTGTCTTCATGGTGCTATCGCAAGCAATGAGAATGCGCGGCGAACGAACCGTTACCTCGGCGATGCCGGCGGCAGCGATCACGGCGATATCGATGGCGCGCACGCGCTCGCCGGTCCGGCGTAATGGCGTGCGCGGCGTGCAATCGCCGCCCGTGGCCAACACGCCCTCGCCCGGCGAAACCGCGGCGATGGCCTCGTCGCGATCGCTTACTGCGTCGAACGGCACCACCGCGTCGGTTCCGCTCGGTAGCGGCTCGCCAACCTCGACCCGCTGCGGCTTTGACGCGAACGGCACTGGCGAATAAGGACCGGCATCGGCAATCGCGCCAGCTTCGACGGCAAAACCATCGCGCAGCGCGATCGTCATTGGCGGAAGTTGCGCAGCCACCACATCCTCGACCAACGTGCGGCCGAGCGCCGCGGCGATGGCAGATTTCTGGGGCGCCACCGCTACGACCCGCGACTCGATGAGCGCCAGGATCGCGCTGAGCGGGGTCAGGCGCGTGATGCGTTGGATGCTGGAATCGGCGGCCATTGCTATATGTCATGCCCGCGCAAGCGGGCATCCAGTAAACACCAAAAACCGAGTATACATCCGCACCATCCGAGATTACTGGATCGTCCGCATGCGCGGATGATGACACTGCGAATGACCGAAAAGACGCTCAATCTGCGCGGCCTCAAATGCCCGCTGCCGGCGCTGCGCACCAAAAAGGCGCTCGGCGGCATGGCGGCGGGCGACATTCTGGTCGTGGAATGCACCGATCCGCTCGCCGGCATCGATATTCCGAATTTGTTGAACCAGACCGGCGATACGCTCGAAGCCACGCATAAGGAAAAACGGCTGCTGACGTTCCGCATTCGCAAGAAATGACGCGGGCGGCTATTCCATCTTCAGCCCGGCCTTGAGGATCACCGGCTTCCAGCGCAGCGCCTCGTGCGCGACGAAGGCGTTGAAGGCGTCGGCGTCCATCGGCGCGATGATCATGCCTTCCTGGCGGATGCGGCCCTGGTTGTCGGGCTGCGCCATGCCGGCATTGATCACGGCGTTGACCTTGCGGACGATGTCGGCCGGAAGCCCGGCCGGACCGGCAAGCCCGAACCAGTTGGTCGCCTCGAGCTTGTAGCCGAGCTCCTTGAAGGTCGGCACATCTGGATAATCCGGCAGCCGCTCGCTGCCGGTTTGGGCGAGCCCGATCACGGTGCCGCCTTGGAGCTGCGGCGACGCGGAGGTCACTGTCGGCGTGGCGAAATCGATATTGCCGGCCACCACGTCGAGCTGGCTTTGCGCGGCGCCCTTGTACGGCACCACCTGGAATTTCAGATCGGCGAGCTGCGCGAAGGATTCGGCGATCATCTGGCCGGCGCTCGCCAGCCCCGACACGCCGTAGGTCAACGGCTTGCCGCTCGCCTTCGCCTTGGCGACGAAATCCTTCAGCGTCTTCACGTCGCTCTTGGCGCTAACAATGAAGACGATCGGCGAGCCCGCGAGATAGGCGACGTGAGTCAGATCCTTGAACGGGTCGTAGCCGATCTTGGCGTTGATCAGCGGGTTGATCGCGGTGAGCGACAATGTCGTGATGACGAAATTGTAGCCGTCGGGATCGGAATGAGCAACGAAGTCGACGCCGATCACGCCGCCGGCGCCGGCGCGGGTTTCGACATAGAATTGCTGGCCGAACGCCTTGGTTAGCTGATCCGCGGCCACGCGGGCGAGAATGTCGGCCGCACCGCCCGGCGCAAAAGTATTGACGATGCGGACCGGATGGCTCGGCCAATCCTCGGCCGCGGCCGGCGTTGCATTCAGTAAGAATGAAGCAGTAAGCGCGGCGCAAGTCAGCGCAACGTATTTTCTCATTCGGCGGCGACCCGGTGCGCGGCCACGCCTTTGGCCTTCACCACGACCTTGATCGCGTCGTCGACGCGGTCCTTGGCGTAGCGGATCGCGGTCGGAAGGTCGTCGAGCGGAAACGTGTGGGTATGGATTTTCGTGGCGTCGAAGCGCTTTTGCGACATGAAGGCTTCGGCGCGGTGGGTCGCGGTCTTGCCCTCGCCGCGGATGCCATAGAGATAAATGTTGTTGCGCACGATATGGGCGACGTCGACCGGCGTCTCCTGGTGCGGGAACGCGGCGAGGCACACCTTACCGCCGCGATTGACCATGCGGATCGCATCGTTCACCGCGTTCGGTGCGCCCGAGCACTCGATTACATAGTCGACGCCCTTGCCGCCGTTGAGCCGCCGCACCGCTTCGACGGCATCTTCATTGCGCACGTTGATCACATGATCGGCGCCGAGCTCGCGGCCGATTTTCAACCGGTTGTCGCGCGTGCCGGTGAGGATGACGGGCGACGCACCCAGCGCCTTTGCCACGGCGACGCCGAGCAAACCGATCGGGCCGGGGCCGGTGACGACGACGCTTTCGCCGGCGACGAGACCGCCGAGCTCGGTCAGCCCGTACATCGCGGTGCCTGCCGTCACCACCAGCGTCGCCTCCTCGTCCGACATGGCGTCGGGAATGGCGACCAGCGTGTTGATGTGGTTGACCTGGTATTCGCAGAAGCCGCCGTCGGTGGTGAAGCCGTTGGCGCGGTGGCCCTTGTCGACGTCGCCGTAATTGAGGCCGTAGTTGTGGCACGCGGTGTACATGCCTTCGCGGCAGCGCTTGCACTGGCCGCAGCCGGCATGGATCTCGACGGTGATGCGCTGGCCGATGCGATATTCGTCGACGCCCGGTCCGAGCGCCACCACCGTGCCCATGTACTCATGGCCGGGCGTAAAATTCTTGTTGAACGGCATGCCGCCCAGGATCGACGCTGGTGGGCCGTGATCGATGATCTCGAGATCGGTGGCGCAGATCGCCACCGCATCGATACGGACCAAAACTTCGGCGCGCTTGGGCACCGGAACCGGCTTCTGGGCGAGTTTCAACTCGCTCGGATTGCCCAGCACCCAGGCTTTCATGGTGTCGGGGATCGGAAAATCCGGGCTCGTCTTCACGCCGGGGCCTGAATACATGGTCGTATCCTCTTGGCAGAATCTTAGCCGTTCTGCGGCGCTTATAATGACTTTCGGCGTCGGGCGAAACAGGCCAAAGGCTCAGACCGGCACCGACATCGCGTCGTAGGTAAACAGCCAATCGTAGCGCTCCCGGATGCGATCCTCCTGCCATTCGTGATCGACGTGGGCTTGCGCCGCCTCGGCGTCGACCATGGCGCGGTTGTGGAAGCGCGGGATCATGGCGGCGGAGCCGGCGACGACCTTGTTGGCCCGGTCGCGGCGCGCCGCCTCGTAGGCCGTCAAAGCGGCTTCGTGGTCGTGCGGATATTTTTCGATGGCGCGCGCCAGCACGAGGCCGTCTTCGAGCGCCATGTTGGCGCCCTGCGCCAACAGCGGCACCATCGGGTGGCAGGCGTCGCCGAGCAACGTGCAGCGCCCCTTGCTCCACGCTTCCATCGGCGGCCGCAGCGCCAGGCCCCATTTGTATGGCACATCGATGTTGTGGATGAGCGCATGCACGTCGGCATGCCAGCCGCGAAAATCGCTCAACACTTCTTCCGTCGTGCCGCGCACGTTCCAGCCTTCGACGGTCCAATCGCGCTCACCCATGCCGACGAAGTTGAGAAGCGTCCCGGCGCGCAACGGATAGTGCACAACGTGGCCGCCGGGTCCGACCCAATTGGTGCCGACGGTGCGCGAGATCGAGGCCGGCACGCGTTCCATCGGGATGACGCCGCGCCAGGCGATGATGCCGCAGAATTCCGGCTTCGCCGCGCCGAACAGGGTTTCGCGCACTACCGAATGCACGCCGTCGGCGCCGATCACGAGCTTTGCCGTCACCGGCGCGCCGGTCTCGAAGCGCAGCTCGACGTGGTCGGAGGCTTGCGACAGCGCGGTGCATTTGCGGCTTAGGTGAATCGCGCCGGGCTTTGCCTGCAGCACCGCCTGCGCGATCACGCCATGCAGATCGCCGCGATGGATGGTGATGTAGGGAAAGCCATAGCGCTCGACCGATTCCAGGCCAAGATCGAACAGCTTCCAGGTCTGCCCGGTGTTCCACAGCCGGATCGCCTTGCCGGCCGGCAGCACCTGGACTTTCTCCAGCGCGTCCTTGAGCCCGAGCGCATGCAGCACGCGGGTGCCATTGGCGCTGATCTGCACGCCGGCGCCGAGCTCGCGCAATTCCGGCGCCTGCTCGTAGACATCGACGTCGATGCCGCGGCGGATGAGCGCCAGCGCCGCCGCCAGCCCGCCGATGCCGCCGCCGACGATCGCGACGTTGTCCATTGCAAAGCTCTACAGGTCGAAGAACGCGATGATCTCGCCGATCAGCTCGCGTTTCTTCGCCAACTTTTCGGCCGGCTGGTATCGCCCCAGCGAGCGGCCAGCGATATCGATCTCGCCTTGCTCGCCGACGACGATGTAGAGCGGCTCTTCGTAATGACCCGATTGCGGCCGGTGCAGGACCAGCTTGTGATCGACCAGGCTTGCTTCGATGCCGCGCGTATTCAGCGTCTGCGACGGTTTGATGTCCTGCTCGAAAAATTCCGTCAAAAACTCGCTCGCAAGCTTGTGGCGTTCGCGGCGCTCCTCATCTTGCTGCGCACGCTTGCCGGCAAGTTCGCCAAAGACTTTGTCGAGCTCCGACATCACAGAATGAAGCTCACCGAGCCAAGCAGGCCCAGTTGTTGCGCATCGAGAATGGCGCGCCGCTCCGCGATTTTGAGCCGGCCGCCCTGGCGCTTGAGCTTGTAGCGGTATTGGCCGACGAAGACGCGGTCGAGATCGTTGTGGCGGTAGCGATGGATGATGAAATTTGCCGCCGCCGAAATCACGTCGCCGTCGACGCCGGTGATGCGCACATTGCCGATCATGCGCCGCGTCCGCGACAGCGGATATTCGGCGTGGCAGTTCGGATCCTTCAGCCGGATCACGCGCTCGCGCAGCCGCACGATGTCGTCGGCGATGGTGAACAGCGTATAGCGCGCGTCGGCGTCGGGCTTGTCGTTCGGCGGCACGTAATAGGCCGCGTCGTCGGTCAACAATTCCAACCAGTCGTCGAGCCGCCAGGAATCGAGCAGGTCCGCCTCGTGATAGAACAAATCCTCGACTTCGGCGCGCGACACTGTCGAGGCGACGAGCTCGTTCATGCCCGCGTCTCCATCAGCTCGTTCCACTTGCGCCAGAACACGCGCAGATGGCCCTCGTCGGTGGCGAGCTGCTGATCGCCGGCCTTGGCCATGCCGCGCGACAGGTCGGACCACGGCACTTCGCGCCAGGCGGCAAAACCGAGCTGCGCCGCTTCGAGCGCTGCGACATCGTCGGGCGTGGCGAAACCGCCTGGCCCGTAGAAGGTGAGAAAGGCATGCAGCCGGCGCGCACGTTGCGCCTCGGTCTCCTCGACCGGGCCGAGCGCCCATGCGGTGACGTGCATGCGGTCCGGCGCGACCGGATAAAAGTGCCGCACCGTGACCGAGGAGCCGTCGTTGATGACGAGGTTCGGAAAAATCGCCAGATTGCGGTTGGTGTCGGCGACGCGGGCGGCACGCGCCGAGCCGAGCCGCTCCACCAGCTCGCTGCGCAGCGCATCGATGTCGGCCTTGGCATCTTCGCCATAGACAGAAATCCACTTCGCCACTGGACGGCCGCGATAGTTCGGATTGTCGGTGGTCAGATGGCCGTTGCCCAGGTCGCGGCCAAAGCCGCGGGTCGGCAACAGCTCGCCCTTCGGCGGCGTGACGTTGACGCCGGAATTGCGCATGTAGTTGAGCCAGGTCGAGTGTGTGGAAATGAGGTGGTAATCGTCGACACTGTTCTCGACCAAAAGCTTCCAGTTCGCCCTGATGTCGTATTCTTGCGTCCCGGAAATGATCTGCATTTTTCCGGACGGCGACTGGTCGATGACGAGATCGATATAGTCCTTGGCCTTGCCGAGATAACTGTCGAGATCGATCGCCTCGCGATCGAAATTGGCAAAATAGAAATCGCGGTAGGCTTCGAGCCGCGGCACCGGCACCAAGCCCATTTCGCTTTTGTCGAACGCCTCGCCGTAGGCATCCTCGCCCGGCACCGATTTGAGCCGGCCGTCGGGATGATAGGTCCAGCCGTGATACATGCAGTAGAACTGCCGGGCGTTGCCCTCGCGCTCGCGGCACACCAGCGCGCCGCGGTGGCGGCAGCAATTGATCAGCGCGCGCACCGTGCCCTCGCGGTCGCGGCAGAAGATGATCGGCCGGCCCGCCACCGGGCGAGTCTTGAAGTCGCCGGGATTTTTGATCTCCGAGGCGTGGCCGACATAGGTCCAGCAGCGGTCGAAAATGGCGCGCTTCTCGCGCTCGAAAACGTCGTCGGAGACGAAAACCTCGCGATTGACGAAGAACGTCTTCGCGTCCGGGTTCTCGACGACGAAATCGTGGCTTGAGGGCTGGTAGTTCATGACGGGCCGCTCCAAGGGTTCGTGACTTATATAGAAAATCGAGCCCTGTCGTCCAATGCCGGTCAGGATGCCTGATGCTCCAGCATGACTTCACGGCGCTCGCGCGCGGATTGCGCAATAGCCAGCGTCACCTCGACATTGGCCTTGCCCCAATGGCCGTTTTGCAGCGGCGGCTTGCCGGTGCGAATGGCGGCGATCATGTCGTCGAGCACCTCGCTGCGGCCGGGCATAGCCGCGCTTTTGGGCAGCGCGACCTCGCGCTTGCCGTTGACGTCATAGATGAAGAGACCGTCGGCGGAAGCACGCATCTCGCCGCGCTCGCACGTGACGACCATCAACCCGAAATGCGGCTGAAGGTCCGGCGGCGGCCCGGCTTCCGCGCCGTAGGCGTAGCGCTCCACGCGCATGCGCGCTTCTTCGGCCTGCTCCGCCGCCAAGGCGCGCCGCGCCGCGCCATGCTGGTCCGGCGGCTTTGGCGCACCGCGCTCATTGATCCAAAAGTGCAGTTCGTCGCTGTCGAAGAAATCGTAGCCGCCATAGACCAGCGAGGCCGCGGCGCCGTCCTCGAATTCGAGGAACGCGATTGCGCTGCCTTCGGTCGGTCGCGCCGGATCGAGCCGCGTGGCCTGGGCGCGCACGCTGCGCAATCGCCCTCCCCCGATCAGTCGCACCATGTCGATCTGGTGCGGCACCTGGTTGAACAGGATGCCGCCGCCGCGTGCCGTGTCGAGCTCCTCCGGCCGCCGCGGCCGGTAGAGGAAATTCGTGTAATTCCATGCGGCGATCATACCGAGCCGGCCGAGCTCGCCGCTCGCCACGATGCGCCGCATTTCGCGCACCGCGGGATCGAAGGCATGGGTGTGGCCGACGATGAGATGAATTTTTGCCCGCTCGGCAGCCGCGATGATCGCGTCGCAATCGGCAAGTGTCAGCGCCATCGGCTTTTCGAGGATAACGTGTTTGCCGGCGCCGGCGGCGAGCACGGCATGAGCGGCGTGGAATTGATGCGGCGTCGCGATGTAGACGACTTCGACGGCGGGATCCGCGCAAAGGTCGTTTATGTCCGCATAGGCCCGTGCATTGAAGTCGCGGGCGAAGGCGTTGCGCGGCGCGTCATGAGGATCTGCGGCAGCGACGAGTGTCACGCCGGGATGCGCGGCTGCGGCGCGCACCATCACCGCACCGGCCATGCCGAGGCCCGCAATGGCAAGGCCAAGCGGCGCGCCCGGCGGTTTTGGCATCAGGCCGGCTCTCCGGCCGCGTCCTTGTCGAGATCGACCAGAATATCGTCGCCTTCTAGCACGACCTTGTAAGTGCGCAGCGCGAACGAGCACGGCGGTGACTTCACGGCGCCGGTCTTCACGTCGAAGGCGCCGGAATGCAGGCTGCACTCGATGATGCCGTCCTCGAGGAAGCCGTCGGCGAGGCTTGCCGAGGCGTGGGTGCATTCGTCGTCGGTGACGTAGAACTGACCCTCGAGATTGTAGACGGCCAATCTTTTGTCGCCGACTTCGTATGCCTTCACCGTTTCCGGCGCGATGTCGGACTGCGCGCAGACCCGGACGACATTATCCGTCATGGATATCCCCTTATATTCGCTGGGCCGCTGCGGCCCTTCCTCAGCGCTGCGACACAAAACCGCGCGGCGCCTGCGGTCAAGTCAGCCTGTTATAGCGAGAGGCGGGAATTCATTGCAATTCCTGAGCCCATCTCCCGAACCCATGGCGAGTTGTGATCGGGCCGTTTGCCCGGCACAATGCCGCCAATCATGAGCGCAAGCGCCACCAATCTGCGTGCCGTCGGCGAGCCGGCGGAGCATCGTCCGCAAGCGGTGCGTCCCGCTATCCGGATCGGCGATCTGCAAAAGTCGTTCGGCTCCCTCGTCGCCATCGACCACGTCTCGGTCGACATCGAGCCGGGCGAATTCTTCGTCATCGTCGGCCCGTCAGGCTGCGGGAAGACGACGCTGTTGCGCATTCTCGCCGGCCTGGACACGGCGACCGCCGGCACCATCGCGATCGACACGCCGGCGGGATCGGAGCGGCCGGAAAATTCCATGGTGTTCCAGGGCGAAGCGATCTTTCCCTGGATGACGGTGTGGAATAACGCGGCGTACGGCTTGCGCATGCGCAATGCGCCGGCCGCAATCATCAAGGAGCGCGTCGGCCATTACCTCGATGCCACCGGGCTAACGCGCTTCGCCAATTACTACCCGCACCAGCTTTCCGGCGGCATGAAGCAGCGCGTCTCGATCGCGCGCGCGTTTGCCAACGATCCGGAAATCCTGCTGATGGACGAGCCGTTCTCGGCACTCGACGCCCAGAACAAGCTCCTGCTGCAGGAGGAGCTGTTGCGCATCTGGGAAGAGCAAAAGAAGACCGTCGTGTTCATCACCCACAGCGTCGACGAAGCGGTCTTTCTCGGCGACCGCATCATGGTGATGACGGCGCAGCCCGGCCGCGTGAAGAGCTTTGTGCGCGTACCGCTCGCCCGGCCGCGCAACCTCATCGAATTGCAGAAGGCGCCGGAATTCGGCGAGCTTGTGCACCGCATCTGGTCGGACCTGCGCGACGAAGTGCAGCGCGCCCGCGAGCAGGAAAACAAGGACGTCGTTCAATGAGCACGCAGACCATCGCCGCCAGCCCGGCGCAAAATTTTTCCCTCTCCGTGCGTGCGCGCGAGCGCATCCTGGGCATCGCCTCGCCGATCTTGCTGCTCGCGGTCTGGGAATTGGCGGCGCGTTTTCACTTCATCGATACCCGTTTCTTTCCGGCGCCTTCGAGCGTCATCGTCGTGATGATCGAGATGCTGCGCTCTGGCGAACTCGTCACCAACACGCTGGTCAGCCTGCGCCGGCTTGCGCTCGGCACGCTCATCGGCGGCGGCCCGGCGCTGGTGCTCGGCATCGCCATGGGGCTCAATCGCTGGGTGCGCGCGGTATTCGATCCGCTGGTGGCGGCGACTTATCCGATCCCGAAAAGCGCCATCCTGCCGCTGGCGCTGCTGATCTTCGGTCTCGGCGAGGGTTCGAAAATCTTCATGGTCGCGGTCGGCGTGTTTTTTCCCGTCGTCATCAACGCCACGACCGGCGTGCTCGAGATCAACCGCATCTATCTCGACGTCGGCCGCAATTACAAAGCCAGCCGCTGGAACACGTTCTGGACCATCGCGCTGCCGGGTGCGCTGCCGGTGATCATGACCGGCTTCAAGCTCGGCATCGGCATCGGCCTGGTGTTGATCGCCATCGCCGAGATGATTGGCGCCAAGAGCGGGCTGGGCTACATGATCTGGACGGCGTGGGAGACGTTTTCCGTCGAGCAGATGTATGTCGGCCTGTTCATGATCGCGATCATCGGCTTCGTGCTCACGGTGGCGCTCAACGAGATCGAGCGCGTCATCGTTCCTTGGAAGCGGGACTGATGGAAGTCCTTGTCGTCGGCGCCGGCGTCATCGGGCTTGCGGTTGCGCGCGCCGCTGCGCTTGCCAGCCATGACGTGACGATTGCCGAAATCACCGGCGGCATCGCCAACGGTGTGTCGTCGCGCAACAGCGAGGTCATTCACGGCGGCCTGTATTATCCGACCAACTCGCAGCGCGCACGGCACTGTGTGCGCGGCCGGTGGATGCTGTACGAGTTTTGCGCTTCGCATGGTGTCGGGCACCGCAAATGCGGCAAGCTCGTCGTGGCGACCAACGACGCCGAGCTCGCCAAGGCCGAGACCATTTTGGCGCAAGGCGTAACCAACGGCGTCGAAGGGCTGGAGATCATCGGCGGCAACGCGGCGCGCGCACTGGAGGAAGAGCTGTCCTGCATCGGCGCACTGTGGTCGCCGGAAACCGGCATCATCGACAGCCATGGCTTTATGCTGGCGCTGTGGGGCGATCTGGAAGACCGAGGCGGCATGATTGCCTTCGAGACGTCGGTCGAGCGGATGAGTTTTAAGGCGCCGCATTGGCACGTGCAGTTCGCCGGCCGCGATGCCGGCGTGCTGGAATTCGACGCAGTGGTGAACGCTGCCGGTCTCGGCGCCCAAACACTCGCCCGCCGCATCGAGGGCTATCCGGCCGAGACAGTGCCGCGGCTGGTGCTCGCCAAGGGCAATTATTTTGGCTTCGCCGGGCGGCCGGTGTTCTCGCGGCTGATCTATCCGACGCCGGTCGACGGCGGACTGGGCGTCCACGTCACGCTCGATCTCGCCGGCCGCATGCGCTTCGGCCCGGATGTCGAGTGGATCGCCGAGGAGAGCTACACCGTCGATCCGCGCCGCGCCGACAGTTTTTACGACCGCATCCGCACCTATTGGCCCGGATTGCCGAACGATTCGCTGGTGCCGGATTATTGCGGCATCAGGCCAAAACTCACCGGGCCCGGCGAAGCGGCGGCGGATTTCATGATCGCGGGGCCGCCTGCGCACGGCATGCCGCGCCTCGTCAACCTGTTCGGCATCGAATCGCCAGGGCTGACGTCGGCGCTGTCGCTCGCGGAAGACGTCGTGGCTTATCTCAAGGACTGAGACGGCACGCTTCATCCGCCCCCGCGATAGCGGGGGAGGGGGACCGCCCGAAGGGCGGTGGAGGGGGCACGGGCGGCAACGTGATTTCGATAATGCAAGGTTGAGTGCTGACCAAAAGCTCGATGATTCATTTCGTGATCTGAGTGATTCAATCTTGTTTGCTTTCACCTCCTGCAACAGCAACGAAGCTCCGCGTCCTGCGCCCCCTCCACCACGGTTCGCTCGCTTCGCGAGCTCCAGTGGTCCCCCTCCCCCGCTAGCGCGGGGGCGGATAGTGCACGCGGCCTCGTTCTCGCGGCGCATCGCGTCCGAGGTTTGTCAAAAACGCCACGAATCATTTGCCTCCAAAAAATAAAGGGAGGCGGAGCGCCGGTAGGCGCAACTGTCCCGTGGATCCGCGCCACGCATCGGATGTTGCCACCCAAATGCGCTTCGGGCGCGGCCGCGCGTCCAGCGGGACGCGCTCGCCTCTCGGCGCTCCACCGCGGCTCTCGCCGAGGATTCGACCCCTCGGTTCAGCTCCGGGCCAGGTTTCCTGGGACTTGGTTCCGGCGGGCGTTACCCACCCTCTCCTGTCCCAGCCCAGTGGCAGCACCCCACGCACCGGTCGTAATGCCGGCGGACATGATGCCCGAAGTCGCCCGGGTGCGGAGTGTGTCGTTCCGCCCGCGGGGACCGCTCTCGCTCCACTTTCGAAAGCACCCTCGCGAAGGTGTCCCTAAAGAGCGAGATATTTTCTTGTACCTATAACAGTGACATATGTCAATTAAAAAGTTACGATAGGCGATAACGACTTTGCCATGGCCGCGCGGCAATTGCATTATGGCGGTGCGCGTCACCAGCCGGAGAGGAATGAACCGTGGCCATCCATCGCTTTCAAAATCCCGCGACCATGCACGCGACACGTGGCTATAGCCACGTCGTCGAGACGACAAGCCCGTGCCGTACCATCTATATTGCCGGACAGCTCGGCCGGACCGTTGACGGCAAGATGGCCGGCGCGCCGGGCGATTTCCGCGCCCAGGCCGTTCAAGCCTTCGAGAACCTGAAACATGCGCTCGCCGCGGCCGGCGCCGGTTTCGAACACGTGGTGAAGGTCACCAATTACCTGGTCGACATGGCGCATATCCATACCTACTTCGAGGTGCGCGACCGTTACGTCGACACCAAGGCGCCGCCGGCCTCGACCGCGATTCAGATATCCAAGCTGGCGCATGACGGCGCGCTCTACGAGATCGAGGCGATCGCGGTAGTGCCGCAGAACTAACGGTTGAAAACACAGGTGGGGAAAACATGAAAATCGAAAAATGGGATGTCGCGGTGAGGGCCGCTGCGACGGTCGGCGCCGCTGCTTTGGCGCTGACACTGTCTCTCGGCGCGGCATCGGCGCAGGACAAAACCTACACCATGAAGATATCGCTGCCGACGCTGAACGATCCGGGCTATTTCTTCGCCAAGAGCTATGCGGCGGCGCTGGAGAAGGATTCCGGCGGCCGCATCAAGGCGGAAATCTATCCGGCGAGCCAGCTCGGCTCGATCCCGCGGCAGATCGAAGGCACCCAGTTTGGCGCCATCCAATGCGCGATCATTCCGCCCGAATTCTTCGTCGGCGTCGACGAGCGCTTCGAGCTGATGGCGGCGCCCGGCCTCGTCAACTCCATGGAGCAAGGCCAGCGCCTCGCCGCCGATCCCGCGGTGCTCAAGCTGATGCTTGGGCTCGGCGCCGACAAGGGACTGCACGGCGTCGCGCTGTTCATGAACGCGCCGTCCTCGTTGATCTCGAAAACGCCGATCCGCCATCTCGCCGACTTCAAAGGCAAGAAGATGCGCGTCATGGCGTCGAAGTTTCAGATGCTGCCGATCGAGCGGCTCGGCGCCACCCCGGTGGCGATGACGCTCGGCGACGTCGTGCCCGCCATCCAGCAGGGCGCCGTCGACGGCGCCGTCGGCGGCATCGTGGTGTGGACGCCGATGCACTTTCAGGACGCGGCGAAATACGTCACCGAGACCGGCCAGCCCGCCGTCTTCGTGATCGTCGAAGTCAACAAGAGCTGGTACGACGCATTGCCCGCCGATTTGCAGAAGATCGTCGACAGCGACGCTGCCGCGGCACAGGCGGCGATCGGCCCGGTGGCGAGCGACATTGTCGCCAAGGCACGCAAAGGCTGGACCGACAGCGGTGGCGAGTTGATCAGCCTGCCGCCCGATGAGGAAGCGGAATTGATGAAGATATTCTTGACCGCAGGCTCGGAGGTATCGAAGGCCAAACCGTCGCTCGAAGCGGCCTACAAGACCGTGACCGACGCGGCACAGCGCACGCGTTGAGTTGCTCTAGCGACGTCGCCGGGCGAAGACGATCAGGACAAGCCCGACGACCGCCAGCGCGGCGCCGTAATAAATCCATATGGTCTGGCTGATCATGAAGCTCGAGGCAGGCCAGGGGGTGTAGCCTGAACCCTGCCCCATCCAGAGCAGTCCCATCGCCAGAGCGACGATGCCGATGAGCGTCAGCGCTGTTTTCATGCTTTCACCTGCTCGTCATCAATGCGCCGCGTCCCAATTATCCGCGGCATGCGCCTCGACCTGCAGCGGCACCGAGAGCGACAGCGCCGGCAGCGGCGCTTCGACCATCACGCTGGTGACCACCGGCAGTGTCTTCTCAACTTCCGCGTCCGGCACCTCGAACACCAGTTCGTCGTGCACCTGCAGCAGCATCTGCGCGTTGAGCTTCTTCTTCGTCAGCGCCCCGTCCATGCGGACCATGGCGCGGCGGATGATGTCGGCGGCGGTGCCTTGCAGCCGCGCATTGACCGCGGCGCGCTCGTTGAACGCGCGAATGGACGCATTCGAAGCGCCGATGTCCGGGTAATGGCATTTGCGGCCGAACAGCGTTTCCACAAACCCGTGCTTTTTCGCGAACGCCTTGGTCTCCTCGATGTAGTCGCGGATGCCCGGAAAACGCTCGAAATATTTTCGGATATAGGCGCCGGCCTCCTCGCGCCCGATGGCGAGCTGGTTGGCGAGGCCGAAGGCGGAAATGCCATAGATGATGCCGAAATTGATCGCCTTGGCGCGGCGGCGCACTTCGGCGGGCATGTTCTTGACCGGCACGCCGAACATTTCCGAGGCCGTCATCGCGTGGATGTCGAGGCCGTCGCGGAACGCCTTGCGCAACTGCTCGATGCCGGCGATCTCGGCGAGAAGCCGCAGCTCGATCTGCGAATAGTCGGCGGAGACGAGTTTGTAACCGCGGTCGGCAATGAAGGCGCGACGGATCTTGCGGCCGTCCTCGGTGCGGATCGGGATGTTCTGCAAATTGGGTTCGGAAGAAGACAGCCGGCCGGTCGTGGTGGCGGCGAGCGCGTAGCTGGTGTGCACGCGATGCGTTGTCGAATTGACGTAGCCGGGCAGCGCGTCGGTATAGGTCGATTTTAGTTTCGACACCTGCCGCCAGTCGAGAATCTTCTGCGGCAATTCGTGGCCCTGCTCGGCCAGTTCGTCGAGGACGCGCGCGCCGGTCGCCCACTGCCCGGTCTTGGTCTTGGTGCCGCCGGGCAGGCCGAGCTTGCCAAACAGAATGTCGCCCATCTGCTTCGGCGAGCCGACATTGACGGTTTCGCCGGCGAGCTTGTTGATTTCCGCTTCGAGGCCGGCCGCCTCCTGGGCAAATTCGCCGGACAGCCGCGAGAGAACTTGCCTGTCGATCGAAATGCCGCGCCGCTCCATGTCGGCGAGCACGCGTAGCAACGGCCGCTCCAGCGTTTCGTAGACATTGAGCATGTGCTCGGAAGCGAGCCGGGGCTTGAGCACCTGCCACAGCCGCAGCGTCGCGTCGGCGTCCTCGGCGGCATATTCGGTCGCCTTGTTGATCTCGACGCAGTCGAACGTCATTTTGGTCTTGCCGGCCTTGGTCACCTCGTTGAAGTCGATGGTGCGGTGATTGAAATAGCGCTGCGCCAGCGGATCGAGGCCGTGATCGGAGCGGCCGGCATCGACCACATACGACATCAGCATGGTGTCGTCGTAGGACGCGATCGCGATGCCGCGCACGGCGAAAATCTGAAAGTCGAATTTCAGGTTCTGGCCGATCTTGAGCACGCCTTTGTCCTCGAGCAGCGGCTTGAGGGCGTCGAGGGCTGTGCGCTCGGGGATTTGATCTGGCGCGACCTCACCCTGGAACAGGCCGCCGCTGCCGTCGCCGCCCTGGCGGTGCGACAGCGGCACGTAGCAGGCCTCGTTCGCAGCCAGCGCCAGCGAGAAGCCGCACAGCGCCGCCTGCATCGGATCGAGGCTGTTGGTCTCGGTATCGATGGCAACAAAACCTTGGTCGCGGGCGCGCTCGATCCAGGCTTTGAGCCTATCGAGGCTGCGTACCGTTTCGTATTTGGAGCGGTCGAATTTTTGCGCATGCGCGATATCGAGCCGCGCTGCGGCGAGTGCCTGCGGCGTTAGCTTGCCATTCGCAGCGCTGGGTCTCCCTCCCCCGCTTGCGGAGGAGGGCTGAGGGGCCGGCTTGCTCGGAACAGCCGACTCGCCCGCTGTGGCCGCGCTTTGCGCGTCGTCCTCCCCCGCAAGCGGGAGAGGAGCAGAACCGCCGCGTACCGCGAGCTTGGCATCCGGCTCGATCTCGGCGACGTCGATGCTGGAAAACTCGGCGACGCGGCGCGTCAATGAGCTGAACTCCATCGCCTTGAGGAAGGCGATCAGCAGCTTGTAGTCGGGCTCGTGCACGGCGAGGTCGCCGATCGGCACATCGAGCTTGACGTTAGTGTCGAGGGTGACGAGCTTTTTCGACAGCCGCGCCTTGTCGGCGTTGTCGATGATCGCCTGGCGGCGCTTGTCCTGCTTGATCTCGCCCGCACGCTTGAGGAGGGTTTCGAGATCGCCGTATTCGTTTATCAGCAGCGCCGCGGTCTTCTGGCCTATGCTGGGCACGCCCGGCACGTTGTCGGTGGAGTCGCCGATCAGCGCCTGCACCTCGATGACCTTGTCAGGCGGCACGCCGAATTTCTCGATCACTTCCGCGTGGCCGATCTTCTTGTCCTTCATGGTGTCGTACATGATGACGCTGTCGTTGACGAGCTGCATCAAATCCTTGTCCGACGAGACGATGGTCGAGGTGGCGCCGGCCTCGCACGCCTGGCGCACATAGGTCGCGATCAGGTCGTCGGCCTCGAATCCCTTCTGCTCCAGGCAGGGTAGGTCGAAGGCGTGCACCGCTTGCCGGATCAGGCCGAATTGCGGTTTGAGATCGTCGGGCGGGTCCGGCCGGTGCGCCTTGTAGTCCGGATACATTTCGGTGCGGAACGTCTTCTCCGACAGGTCGAACACCACCGCGAGATGAGTCGGCTTGTCCTCCGCCTTCATGTCGCGCAACAGCTTCCACAGCATGTTGCAGAAGCCGAACACGGCATTGAGCTGCAGCCCATCCGACTTGCGGTTGATCGGCGGCAGCGCGTGATAGGCGCGGAAAATGTAGCCGGAGCCGTCGACCAGGAAGAGATGGTCGCCCTTTTTCAACGGCTTGGCGGCGCTTTGCGGCTTTGGCGGTGCTTTTTGTGCGGTTGGCATGATGGCGAATAATATAAGGGTTTCGCCGGGATAATCACGGGCTCAATGTCAGCTGTGGACGTTTCACCGCTTCCGATCGACGCCGCACTGCCGGACCTGACCGCGGCGTTGCGCGCGAACACTGCGGCCGTGCTGGTGGCTCCGCCCGGCGCCGGCAAGACCACGCGGGTGCCATTGGTGCTCGCGCGCGAGGATTGGGCACAAAAGGCGCGCCGGATTCTGGTCCTTGAGCCGCGCCGGCTCGCCGCGCGCGCCGCGGCGGAACGCATGGCGCAGACGCTCGGCGAGCGCGTCGGCGACACCGTGGGACTACGCGTGCGGTTCGGCTCAAAAATCTCAAGCCGCACCCGGATCGAGATCATCACCGAAGGCGTCTTCACCCGGCTCATCCTCGACGATCCTATGCTCGACGGCGTCGCGGCGGTGATCTTCGATGAGTTCCACGAACGCTCGCTCGACGCCGATCTCGGGCTCGCGCTCGCCCGCGACGTGCAGCAGGGCTTACGCGAAGATCTGCGCATCCTCGTCATGTCGGCGACGATCGACGGCGCGCGCATCGCCAAATTGCTCGGCGACGCGCCGGTGATTGCCAGCGAAGGCCGCGCGTTTGCGGTCGAGACCCGTTATGCCGGCCGCGATGCGCGGCCGATCGAGCCACAGCTCGCCGATACCATCGTCCGCGCGATGCGCGCCGATGCCGGCTCGCTGCTCGCGTTCCTGCCCGGCGCGGCCGAAATCCGCCGCACCAAAACCTTGCTGGAAGGGCGCACCGAGCCATCGACCGACGTGGTCGCGCTTTACGGTGCACTCACCGGCGACGAGCAGGATCGCGCCATTGCGCCGGCGCTGCCCGGCCGCCGCAAGATCGTGCTGGCGACGTCGATTGCCGAGACCTCGATCACCATCGAGGGCGTGCGCATCGTCGTCGATAGCGGGCTTGCTCGCGTGCCGCGCTACGAGCCCGATGTCGGGGTGACGCGGCTCGAGACCGTGCGGGTGTCGCGCGCCGCAGCCGACCAGCGCCGCGGCCGCGCCGGACGCATCGAGCGCGGCGTCTGCTACCGGCTGTGGGACGAGCCGCAGACCGCGGCGCTGGAGCCGTTTGCCCGGCCGGAAATCCTCGCCGCGGACCTGTCATCCTTTGCGCTCGATCTTGCCGCCTGGGGTGGCGGCCCGGATCAACTCGCCTTCCTCGATCCGCCGCCGAAAGCCGCGCTCACCGAAGCCAAGGCACTGCTCGCCGAGCTCGGCGCCATCGACGGCGACGGCCGCATCACCGCCGAGGGCAAGCTGCTGCGTCGTCTGCCACTGCCGCCGCGGCTGGCGCGCATGGTGGTCGATGCCGGCGCGGAGGGTGACGCCCTGCCCGCTGCGGAAATTGCCACCCTCATCGGCGAACGCGGCCTCGGCGGCGATGATGTCGATCTGCGCGAGCGTTTGAATGCACTGCGCCGCGACCGCTCATCGCGGGCGCGCGATGCCCGCGCCATGGCCCAGCGCTGGGCCGAGATAGCTCCCTCCCCCCTTGTGGGGGAGGGTCGGGGTGGGGGGTCGGGAGGCGGCGCGGTTGAGTTGACGAGTGCACAGACTCCTTCAACGCGCGCGCGTCGCCTCACGACCCCCACCCCCATCCCCTCCCCACAAGGGGGAGGGGAGGAGATTTCCGTCGGCGCCCTACTTGCGCTCGCCTATCCCGAACGCATCGCCAAGAACCGCGGCGGCGCGGCGGGCGCGTTCCTGCTCGTCAACGGGCGCGGTGCCAACATCGACCCCGCCTCGCCGCTCGCGCGCGAGCCGTTCCTCGCCGTCGCCGAGCTTGCCGGGACGGCGGCGCAGGGCCGCATCCTCTCCGCGGCGCCGATCACGCTCGCCGAGATCGAGCAGCGCTTTGTTGACCGTATCGAAGCGCGCGAGGAGATCGCGTTCGATGCCGCGAGCGCAAGCTTGCGCGGGCGCAGGAGCCGGCGGCTCGGCGCCATTGCGCTGTCCGACCAGCCGATGCCGGTCGTCGCCAATGAGGACACCGCGCAAAAACTCGCCGACGGCATCGCCAGTCTCGGCGTCGGCCGGCTGCCGTGGACCAAATCGCTGCAGCAATGGCGCGACCGGGTCATATTTTTGCGCGCCAGCGAAGGCGAGGAATGGCCTGATCTATCCGATGCGGCGCTCGCGCAGACCGCAAATGCCTGGCTCGCGCCGGCGCTCGCGGCCAAAACCGCGCTCGGCGAGATCGCGGCCGATGAATTGGACACGACCGTGCGCGCGCTGTTGCCTTGGCCGCTGCAACGCCGGCTCGATGCCGAGGCGCCGACCCATTTCACGGCGCCGACCGGCTCGCAGGTGCCGATCGATTACGAGGCCGAGGGCGGACCCAAGATCGCGATCCGGGTCCAGGAGCTGTTCGGTCTCGACCGCCATCCGGCCATTGCCGGCGGCAAAGCGCCGCTATTGATCGAGCTGCTCTCGCCCGCGCACCGGCCGGTGCAGATGACCCGCGACCTGCCGGGTTTTTGGCGCGGCAGCTACGCCGCCGTGCGCGCCGAGATGCGCGGCCGCTACCCCAAGCATCCGTGGCCCGAGGACCCGATCGCGGCTCAGGCGACGCGGCGCGCCAAGCCGCGCAATCGCTAACGAATGGATTCCGATGCCGATCCGAAAATTCGTCCATATTTAGCGGTTAATGTAAGGCAACCATAGCGCCTCATCCGTAAAAGTATCTCTGCCACACAACGTCATCCTGGTGCGAAATGACACGCTTCTTCTTCGACTATACCGCGAAAGAGCAATCGCTCCTCGACTATGGCGGACACGAATTCCGCTCTCCGCAGGCGGCCGTCGAATTCGCCGAGGCGATCGCCCACGATTTGAAGCACTCGCTCACCGAGAATTGGCGCGGCTGGAGCGTCGAGGTGCGCAATGCCACCGGCATGCGGCTTCTGTCGTTGCCGGTCGACAGCCCGGAGCTGGAAGCGGCCTGAAAGCTTTACGATTTGCGCGTGGCGTTTAGCGTTTTCCTTACCTTTGCAGCGCAAATCCGGCACAGGCGTAAGCGGCATTAGGTCCGCGTTCGCCGCGCCGTGATGAACTGAATGCCGATAGCCGGATTTAACCTATGCGCTCAGTCCTCATGATTGCCGCGGTCGCACTGGTCGCCGCTGTCCTCGTGCCGCGTTACTTCACGCAGCTCAACGCCGGCCACCCTGCCCCCGCCATGATGGCGGCACGCCCGGTGGCGGCGTCGGAACACACGCCTGCGGATTCACGCTCGGTCACCGTGCCGCGCGATGGCCGCGGCCACTTTCAGCTCGACGCCCGCATCGACGGCCGCCGCCTGACCTTCATGGTCGACACCGGCGCTTCCGTGATCGCGCTCACCGCGGACGATGCGGCGGCGCTCGGCATTCACCCGGCGGCCAGCGAATTCACCGCGCTGGTCAGCACCGCGAACGGCACCGTGCGGGCCGCGCCGGTCGAGCTCGACCGGGTCGAAATCGAAGACATCACGGTGCGCAATGTCGCCGCCATGGTGTTGCCGGACGGCGCGTTGCGCGATAATCTGCTCGGCATGTCGTTTTTGTCGCGGCTGCATCGCTGGGAATTCGCCAACGGCAAGCTGGTTTTGGAGCAGTAGCCTCCGGGAAGCGACGGCCGGCTGGGGCAAGCAAATGTCGCCAAGGGATTTGCTCGGGATCGTCGTCCGTGCGACGGGCTTGGCGTTTATTCTTTTTGGTTGCTTCGATTTATTCCACCTCGTCGCCAAAGTCTTACGCCTTGACGCATATTATTCGCAATACTCGGCCGGCTTGACGGCTTTGGGTTTCGTATTCTGGTCGGTTTCCGGCATCGCCATTATTGTCTTCGCCAAGGAGATTGTACGATTTGCCTATTGGCGCGAACCGCTGCCTTGAGGACCCGCGGGTAAGCGGCGGGCAACCTTTCCCACTCTCTTTCGTTTACGCTATTGCTTCCCGGCCTTCGATTAGGATCCATCGATGTTTCCCAAGCCAAAAGCTTCACTGAAACCGAACACCTATGCCTACGAATCCGAGCCGATGGTGAAGGCCACCGGCTTTCGCGAATATGACGCGCGTTGGCTGTTCGGCAGCGAGATCAACCTGATGGGCGTCGAGGCGCTCGGCCTCGGCCTCGGCACGCTGATCCATGAGCTCGGCGTCAAGCCGCAGCTCGTCACCGGCCACGATTTCCGCTCCTATTCGGCGTCGATCAAGATGGCGCTGGTCAACGGCCTGCTCGCCGCGGGCATCGAGGTCAAGGATATCGGGCTGGCGCTCACCCCGATGGCCTATTTCGCGCAGTTCGATCTCGACGTGCCATGCGTCGCCATGGTCACGGCATCCCACAATGACAACGGCTGGACCGGCGTGAAGATGGGCGTCAACCGCCCGCTCACCTTCGGCCCCGACGAGATGGCGCGGTTGAAGGACATCGTGCTCAACGGGCGCTTCAAGATGCAGGGCGGCGGCGCCTATGACTTCGTCGAGAATTTTCCGGCGCGCTACATCGCCGACCTCACCAAGCGCCAAAAACTCAAGCGCCACCTGAAGGTGGTGTGCGCCTGCGGCAACGGCACCGCCGGCGCATTCGCGCCGCAGGTGCTGGAAGCGGTCGGCTGCGAGGTCATTCCGCTCGATTGCGAGCTCGACCACACGTTTCCGAACTACAATCCGAACACCGAAGACATGAAGATGCTGCACGCCATGCGCGACGCGGTGCTGGCGAGCAAAGCCGACGTGGCGCTCGGCTTCGACGGCGACGGCGACCGCTGCGGCGTGGTCGACAACGAGGGTGAGGAGATTTTTGCCGACAAGGTCGGCGTCATGCTCGCGCGCGACATCTCGGCCAATCACAAGAACGCGCAGTTCGTCGCCGACGTGAAGTCCACCGGCCTGTTCATGACCGACCCGGTGCTTATCAAGAACGGCGCCAAGACCGATTATTGGAAGACCGGCCACTCCTACATGAAGCGTCGGGTCAACGAGATCGGCGCCATCGCCGGCTTCGAGAAATCCGGGCACTTCTTTTTCAACAAGCCGTTCGGCCGCGGCTATGACGACGGGCTGATTTTTGCGTTCGCCGTCTGCGACATGCTCGACCGCAATCCGGGGAAGAGCATGGCGGACCTGAAAAACGCGCTGCCGAAAACCTGGTCGTCGCCGACCATGTCGCCGCATTGCGCCGACGAAACCAAATATGCGGTGGTCGACGAGGTGATCAAGCATTTCGAGGCCGAGCAGAAAAACGGCGGCAAGGTCTCAGGCCAGCCGATCCGCGATCTCGTCACCGTCAACGGCGTGCGCGTGACCGTCGAAGACGGCACTTGGGGCCTGGTGCGCGCCTCATCGAACAAGCCGGAACTGGTCGTGGTGGTCGAAAGCCCGGTGTCGGAAGCGCGCATGCGCGACATGTTCAAATCGCTCGACGCCGTGCTGCGCACGCATAAGGAAGTCGGCGAGTATAATCAGACAATTTGAAGCGCTGGCTGCAAAGCAGCCGTGGGGCACACAGGATGACACTTCTCGATCGCCGAGCCTTTCTCCATTTGGCTTCGGGCGCGACAGTACTGGTCGCCATTCCGGAAACCGCCACCGCGCTCGATTACCCGACACGGCCGGTGCGCATGATCGTCGGGCTAGCCGCCGGCGGCCCGACCGATTCCGTTGCCCGCCTGGTCGCGCAGTGGCTGTCGGAGCACATGGGCAACCAGTTCGCGGTAGAAAACCGCACCGGTGCCGGCGGCACGCTGGCCACGGAAACAGTGATCAATGCGACGGCCGACGGCTATACGCTGCTATTCGCCGGCCCGACCGTCACCATCAGCGCTTCGCTCTACAAGAAACTTGCCAACGTGCTCGACCAATTGGCGCCGGTCGGCCTCGTGGCGCGCGCCCCGAACATCATGGTGGTGACGCCGTCGCTGCCGGTCAAAACCGTGAAAGAATTCATCGACTACGCCAAGGCCAATCCGGGACAGATATCGTTCGCCTCGTCGGGCGTCGGCGCCTCGCCGCATCTCTCCGGCGAATATTTCAAGTTCCTGACCAAGATCGACATGGTCCATGTGCCCTATCGCGGCTCGGCGGCGGCCTATCCCGATCTGATGTCGGGCAAGGTCCAAGTGCTGTTCGACAATCTCGGCGGTCCGATGCTGCAGATGGTGCACGCCGGCACGCTGCGCGCGCTCGGCGTCACCTCGGCCGAACGCTGGCCGCTGTTGCCCGACGTTCCGGCCATCGCCGAGACCGTGCCGGGCTACGAAATCTACGTCTGGTATGCGCTGTTCGCACCGCGCGGCACGCCGGCCGATATCGTGACCAAGCTCAATGCCGCGCTCAAGGACGCGGTCGCGGACCCAAAAATCCTGGCCCGCTTCAAGGACGACGGCGGCGTGCCGATGGTGATGACGCCCGGCGCGCTGGCGCAATTTCTCGCCGACGACGAAGCGCGCTGGCGCAAGATGATCGATGCCGCCGGCATCATCGCCGAATGACGGCCCGGCGCTAATCTAATGCAACGAAGCCCGAAGCCTTCACCACCGGGCCCCACCGCGCAATCTCGAACTTGATCGTCGCCGTGAATTCGGCAGGCGTCTGGAACGCCGGCTCGCTGCCCGATCTGGCAAGGCTCTCGATCATCGCCTTGGAACGGGACGCCTCGCGCATCGCGTCGCTCAACGCGCCAACGATCTTGTCCGGCGTGTTGGCCGGCAGGAACACGCCGGATAGCGATTCCACGACGATGTTGTAGCCGGATTCCTTCATGGTCGGGACGTCGGGCAGGAATGGCGAGCGCTTGGCGCCTGTCACCGCCAGAACGCGCAGCGATCCGGATTTTGCGAACTCCAGGACCTCGCCGACGGGATTGATACTTGCCGGCACATGACCGCCGACCAGATCCTGGATCGCCGGAGCGCCGCCGCGGTAATGAACCGGACTCATCGCCGTTGCGGCCTCACTCGCCAGCATGACGCCGGTAAAGTGGGGCGTGGCGCCGGCCGAGGTGGTGGCGTAGTTCGCCTTGGTCGGGTTCGCCTTGCACCATTGCACGAAGTCGGCGAGCGTCTTGACGGTGTCGGGAACGGCCGGGCCGACGACAAAGGTCAGCATTCCCTTGGCGGCTGGCGACACCGCGATGAAATCCTGCAGCGGATCGTAGCTCAGCGACTTGAAGCTGTGCGGGTAGAGCGTCATCGGGAAATCCGGCGTGAACAGCATCACGCTGCCGTCGGGCGGCGCGTTCTTGACGTATTCGACCGCGAGCCGCGCGCTGGCGCCGGCCTTGTTCTCGACGATGATGGTCGAGGCATAAGCGCCGCGCAGAGCTTCGGCGAGCACGCGTGCCGTGACGTCGGTGCCGCCGCCTGCCGGGAATCCGACGATCATGCGAACCAGCTTGTCGGTTGCCTGCGCCAACGCGCGCGGCATGGCGCCGCCGAACGCGAGTGCGCCTAACGCTGAGGCAGCGATCATTCGACGACGGCTGAGCATCCTGATCTCCCGATCCGGCGCGCTACGATACGCTTGCCAAAAGTACCACTAATTTGCTCTGAGCCCCATGCGCTTGAGGCGCGGCAAGACCTCGGCGCAGAAATACGGGACCTCCTCGACATAGTTCACGAACGAGACCGCAATGCCGCGCACTCCTGCACGGGCAATGTCGGCGAACTCGCGTGCGACCTTGTCCGGCGTGCCGACGAACGGAAAGCCGCCGACGCCGCTAACCGCCTGCAGCGACCGCTTCGCCGCATATTCGTCCGCAGGCGTATTTTGCGGCGTGATATCTTTAAGCGCCAGCATTCGTTCGATGGCGGGCCAATCGGCGTTTTCGACATTGGCATAGTGATGGTAGTCCTCGGCCTCCTTTTGGCTCGGCCGGCAAATCACCTGTCCCTGGGTGAAGACTTCGATGTTGCGGCCGAACTCCCGCGCGTCGGCCTTGATGCGATCGACCTGCTGCACGATGCGGTCGAACACGCCGACACTCTGGTCTTGTCCGGTGCCAGCGATGGCCAGACGCAGCGCCGCGGTCGAGGTGAAAAACGCGTCGCAATTGCGCATCGCGAAAGCCTGGCCTGTCGCCGAGGAACCGGCGTTCATGATCACCGGCCGCGTCCCGCCATACGGGCCCGGCAGGCAATGAACGCCCGCGAGTTGGAAAAATTTTCCGTCGAAATCGAATTCATCCTGCTCGGACCAGGCGCGCTTGACCACGTCGATCCATTCCTGGGCAAATTCGTAACGATCGTGATGGTCGCGCTGCGCCACGCCGAACATCTCGAATTCGCCCTCGTTCCAGCCGGCAACGATGTTCAACCCGAAGCGGCCTTGGCCGATATGATCGGCGGTGACCATTTCCTTGGCGGCGATCAGGGGATGGAACAGCGGCGCGTGCACGGTGCCGAAGATCGTGATCCGCTGCGTCGCTGCCAAGAGACCGCAGGCCCAGGTGACGGTCTCGAATGTCGTGCCGTGGAAGTTGCTTGCACCGCCGTAGCCTTTCCAGCGGCCGATCGGCAGAAGAAAATCGATTCCCGCCGCGTCGGCGATGCGCGCCATCTGCAGACAATCGGGCCAGCTCGCCAGCCAGCGTTCCGGTACCAGCGTGGCGGTGCGCGCCGATGAGCAATTGGCGCCGAACAAGCCGATCTTCAACGCGTTTGCGTTATGCATCTCGACGCGATCGCGCTGCGATACACTGTCAACGATCAATGTCTTATCCTTGAGAAAATCTTGTCCTTGAGAAAGTCTTGCCCTTGAGCAAAGCTCGTGATGATTACAGCGACATGCCGGTCGCGACGATGACCTTACGCCATTTATCGACCTCGCTGCGATAGAACGAGGCAAAGTCCTCCGGCGTGCCGGAGAGCGCATCGAAACCCTGGGCAGCCAAGGCACTCTTCACGTCCGGCGTCGACAGCGCGTACGACGTGGCACCCGCCAGCCGCTCGATCACCGGCCGCGGCGTGGCCTTCGGGGCGACGAGGCCGAGCCACAGCAGTATCTCGAAGCCGGGCAGACCCGATTCGGCGACCGTCGGCACATCAGGCAACAGCTTGTCGCGCTGCAACCCTGTCGTCGCAATGGCCAACAAGGCGCCGTTTTGAATGAACGGCCGCACCGTCGGAATTGGCGCGAACATCACCTTTAATTGCCCGGACACCAGATCTTTCACCACCTCGCCGCCGCCGCGGTACTGCACCGAGGTCAGCTTGACGCCAGCCGTCATGTTGAAGAGTTCGTTGGCGAGGTGGGTCGCGGTGCCGACGCCCGAGGACGCCGCCAGGATTTCGCCTGGCGGCCGCGATTTTGCCAAAGCAATGAGATCGGCGACGCTGTGAACGTCCAGCGATGGATGCACGACGAGCACGTTGTTGGTTTGTGCAACCGGCGCGACCGCGGTGAAATAGTCGTCGTATTTGTAGCGAAAATCCTTGAACAAGGTTTCGTTTGTCGCATTGGCGAACGGCGCCACCAAGAGCGTCGTGCCGTCGGGCGCGGCACCGGCGACCTCTTGGGTTGCCAATGTGCCACCGGCGCCGGTGCGGTTTTCCACGAAAACCTGCTGGCCGAGTCTTTGGCTGAGGCTACCGGCGAGCACTCGCGCGGCGATGTCAGTCGCGCCACCAGCGCTGAACCCGACCACAAGCCGGATATTTTGATTGGCGGAGGTGACTTGCGCACGCGCCGTAAGCGGCCAGGAATGGCCCCGCTGCCTAGAAAATGTTATGAACGCGCGACGCCTCACGATTGGCTGCCTCTCACCCGCCGAGCTCAGCCTACCACATTAATGAATCGCGATGTCCTGCGCCCGCTACTTAGGCTGATAAACAGCGCTACGACGCCTTCGCCAGCGCCGCGCCAAAACCGTTCGGAATTTCGATATCGACTTCGAGCGTCGACACCGATTTGCCGCGGTCGAGCTTGATCTGCACCTTGTCGGGCTCGAACGGCACGTGCCGGCTGATCACGGCAAGGATTTCCTCGCGCAGAATGCCGAGCAGGTCGGGCTGGTTGCGCGTCCCGCGCTCGTGGGCGAGCAGGATTTGCAGGCGTTCGCGCGCAATGGGCGCGCTGCCGCCGCGTCGGAATATATTGAAGAGGGTCATGCTGCTTTCCGTCCGAACAGCTTGTTGAAGATGCCTTTGTTCTCGCTGGGAACGATCATCGGGACGACCTCGCCGCGCAGCCGGCGGGCGGCATCGAAATAGGCGCGGGCCGGCGCGGAGAGCGCGTTGCTCAGCGTCACCGGCGAGCCGATATTCGACGCGCGCAACACTTCCTCGCTTTCCGGGATGATGCCGAGCAGCGGCGTCGAGAGGATTTCGAGCACGTCCTCGATGGTCATCATCTCGCCGCGCGCGGCGCGCGACGGATGGTAGCGGGTGATGAGCAAATGCTTCTCGACTCTTTCGCCGTTTTCCGCCTTGACCGTCTTGGAATCGAGCAAGCCGATGATGCGGTCGGAATCGCGCACCGAAGAGACTTCCGGATTGGTGACGATGATCGCCGCATCGGCGTGCCGCATCGCCAGCGTCGCCCCGCGCTCGATGCCGGCCGGGCTGTCGCAAATGATCCAGTCGAATTTGCCCCGCAATTCGTCGATGACCTTGGCGACGCCCTCGTCGGTCAGCGCGTCCTTGTCGCGGGTCTGCGATGCCGGCAACAGGTGCAAATTCTCCACGCGCTTGTCGCGGATCAGCGCCTGCGAGAGTTTCGCCACGCCGGTGATGACATTGATCAGGTCGAACACCACGCGGCGCTCGGCCCCCAACACCAGGTCGAGATTGCGCAAGCCGACGTCGAAATCGATGACAACGACTTTTTCGCCGTGTTGGGCAAGCGCCGCGCCCATTGCAGCCGTCGAGGTGGTCTTGCCGACGCCGCCCTTGCCTGATGTCACGACTACGACGTGAGCCATTTTTGACTGCCTTTCGTTTTTCTAATTAAGCGCCGAAATCCTCAGCGTATTGCCCTCAAGCCAGGCCTGGGCCGGGCCGCGGCGCAGGCTCTCGTCGATGTCTTCGGCGGTCTTGTAGAAGGAATCGATTGCCAACAGCTCGGCCTCGACGCGATGACAGAAGATGCGGGCGCGCGCATTGCCGGTGGCGCCCGCCATGGCGCGGCCGCGTAACGTGCCGTAGATGTGAATCGATCCGCCGGCGACGATCTCGGCGCCAGAGCCGACCGAGCCCAGCACGGTGACGTCGCCGTCGATGAAGACCACGGTTTGCCCCGAGCGCACCGGATCCTCGACCAACAAGGACGGCTGTTGCGGTTTCGGCGCGGCTGGCGTGACGGCGATGGGCTCGACGTCCGGCAACAGCTCGACCGACTGGGTATTGCGGCCGCCGCGCAGGATCGGCGGCAGTCCCGGCGCCGTGGCGGCGGGATCGAGGCCTTCGATGCCGAGGATGCGGATATTGCGCTCCTCCAGACTGGCGAGCAGTTGCGTGATCGCGTTCACGCTCAAGGTCACTGACGACAAATCGACCACGATCGGATGGCCGGCAAAAAAACCCTTGGACTGCTCAAGAGAGGCATCGAGGTCCGCCAGCCATTCCACGATCGGCGGCCGCGGCATGATGACGAAGCCCGTATAGGAGCGCGCGCGAAACATGAGCGATTGGCGCTGGCGGACGACGCTCGACACGTGGGCCTCCGTAGTCTTCGTGATTCTGATTGGTTAACAAAGTGCGCAAATATGGTTAACCGTTGGTTAACGGCGCTTGCATCCGCCCCCGCGATAGCGGGGGAGGGGGACCACGCGAAGCGTGGTGGAGGGGGCGCGGGATTCGACGCGCCACAAACGATTTAAGGATGTCTCGGCGTCGAGGTTTCGATTGTTCTTGAAGCGACAACGAAGCCGGGAGTCAGGCGCCCCCTCCACCACGGTTCGCTCGCTACGCGAGCTCCAGTGGTCCCCCTTCCCCCGCTATCGCGGGGGCGGAAAATTACACTTCCTGAAAAACGTCGATCTCCAGCGCGCCGGGGAACATCACCCGCCAGGTCTGCAGGAACGTCTGCATTCTGAGATCACCGGCGATGCGTTGCCGGTTGAGCTCCCAGTCTTCGTGCGCCTCGTATTCGATTTCCTGAATGAGCTTGGCCGGGTCGTCGACGTTCTGCAGGAGCCGCACCTGGGCATTGCCGAACATCTGGTAGAACGGCGCGGCGGCCTTGATCATGGCGATGAGCTGGGCTGAATCCCCGCTCGGCAAGGTAAATCGCATTTGCAACGTGCGCCGGACTTTTGCTGCTTCTTCGTTGCTCATCGCCTAAATTCCTATTTGAGAGTCTCGCGGAATCGATGCTCGGGATAGACGCCGAGAATTCTTAGTGTCTTCGGCTGCGAGACGAATTCCAGCTCTTCGAGCGCCAGTTCGACCGCGCGGTCCTTCGGATGACCCTGCACGTCGGCATAGAATTGGGTGGCGGAAAAACTGCCGCCGACCATGTAGCTTTCGAGCTTGGTCATGTTGATGCCGTTGGTGGCGAAGCCGCCGAGCGCCTTGTAGAGCGCCGCCGGAATATTGCGCACCTGGAAGACAAAAGTCGTCACCACGCGTTTCTGCGCGCGGCTCGGCCATTTCGGCTTCTTCGCCAGCACCACGAAGCGGGTGGTGTTGTGCTTGGCGTCGGCGACGTTCTTCTTGATAATTTGCAGGCCGTAGATTTTCGCCGCCAAATTCGTCGCCAGTGCCGCGCGCGTCACATCGCCGGCCTCGGCCACTTCGCGCGCGGCGCCCGCGGTGTCGGCGGCGACCACCGCCTTGATGCGGAGCGTGCGGATGATGTTGCGGCATTGGCCGAGCGCGTGGACGTGGCTCTCGACCGTCTTGATGGTTTTCAGCGTCGCGCCGCGCGGCGCCATCAATTGATGCTGCACCGGCAGGAAATATTCGGCGACGATATGCAAGCCGGACTCCGGCATCAGGTGATGGATGTCGGCGACGCGGCCGGCCACCGAATTGTCGATCGGGATCATCGCCAGCGCGGCGCGGCCCGTGCGCACCGCGGCGAAGGCGTCCTCAAAAGTAGGACACGGCAGCGGCTCGTAGCCGGAATAGGCCTCGTTGCAGGCAATGTGCGAGTTGGCGCCCGGCTCGCCCTGGAATGAGATTTTTTTTCGCTTGCTCATGGTTTTTACAGGGACGACGGACGACAGAGGACAGAAAAAGAAGAACGGTTGGCTGTATATCCGTCGTCCGTCGTCCGTCGTCTGACATCGTCATCCGTCGTCCGTCCTCCGCTCTAGCATGGCCCGCGCGGTTTCCAAATCCTCGGGCGTGTCGACGCCGAGCGGCACGGTGTCGACAATCTCAACGTCGATGCGCATGCCGGCTTCCAACGCGCGCAACTGTTCGAGCTTTTCGCGCTGCTCAAGCGGTGACGGCGGCAGCTTGACGAAGCGCTCGAGCGCGGCACGGCGGAACGCATAGAGCCCGATATGGTGATAGAGCGGCCCGTCGCCTGAGGGCGCCGTGGCGCGGGTAAAATAGAGCGCGCGCAGCCGCGCCGGGCCGGCCGGCGTGCCGACGACCTTGACCACGTTGGGATTGGTGCGCTCGCCGGCCTTGGTGATCTCGGCGGCAAGCGTCGCGATATCCACGGCGGCGTCGGCGAGCGGCTTGAGCGAGGCGGCGATATCGGCGGGTTTGAGCGTCGGCAGGTCGCCCTGCACGTTGACGACGATCTTGGCGCCACCGCCCGGATCCACCTTGCCGAGCGCCTCGAAAATCCGGTCGGAGCCGGACAGATGATCGGCCCGGGTCATGACGGCGCGGCCGCCCGACTTGTCCACCGCCGCGAAGATCTCGTGGGAATCGGTCGCGACCACAACCGGGCCGATGCCGGCGGCCTGCGCCCGTCGTAGCACGTGCACAATCATCGGCACGCCTGCGATTTCGGCGAGCGGCTTGCCCGGCAATCTGGTCGAGGCCATGCGGGCGGGGATCAGGATGAGGATATCGGCCATTTGTATGAGCCCGCGGTGGTTATACGGGTTGCAAGCTGCGCCGCAAACCGGCTATTTGTGCACCGCCCACCTCTCCCCCGCGGAGCCTTTCAGCGATGAATTCGTTCGAAATAAACAAAATTCTCGGTGCCGTGCTGGGAACCTGCCTGCTGTTGCTTGCCGTCCATATCGCCTCCGGCGCCATCTTCACGCCGGTGGTGCCGGCAAAGCCCGGCTACGAGATCGCCGTGAAGGAAGAGCAGCCGGCAGGCGGCGCCGCGGCGCCGAAGGAAGTGCCGATCACGCAAATCCTCGCCAGCGCCTCGCCGCAGCAGGGCGAGCAAGCCGCAAAAGTCTGCCTGACCTGCCACAATATGGGCAAGGGCCAGGGTAATAAGGTCGGCCCCGACCTTTACGGCGTCATCGGCCGGGCCGTGGCGTCCGAAGCAGGCTTCAATTATTCGGCGGCACTGAAGGCCAAGGGTGGCACCTGGACGTTCGATACGCTCGATCCGTGGCTGGCCAACCCGCGCAAGGACGTCCCCGGCACGCTCATGACGTTCGGCGGCCTGCCGAGCCAGAAGCAGCGCGCCGACATCATCGCCTATCTCAACGCCAATTCCGACAGCCCGCAGCCGCTGCCGAAGGCGGCCGACGCGGCGCCTGCCGGCGGAGACAGCTCCACACCGCCCGCTTCACCGCCGAAATAGGCGGTTCATTACCGGCAGTTCATCTCGGGCGTGTACCGCACGCGGATGTGAAGGCCATTTCGTCGCGGATTGCGCCCGGCACGCTGGCGCCGCAATTCAAAAGCACATAATCACCGGCATCGATTGCCGCTTTTCCATTTGATTGGAGCGCCAAGTGAATCGCCAGGTGAATCGCCGATCCTTGCTGAAATCAGCCGCGCTCGCGCTGGCCGCCCGGGGATTGCCGCTGCCGTTTTGGTTGACCGCCGCGCAGGCGCAAGACAGCAATCAAGACAGAAAATGGCGCCACGGCCTGTCGCTGTTCGGCGACCTGAAATATCCGGAAGGTTTTAAGCAATTCGACTACGTCAACGCCAACGCGCCGAAAGGCGGCACGGCGCGGCAGAGCGCCATCGGCACCTTCGACAATTTCAATCCGGTGATTGCCGGCGTCAAAGGCAACATCGCCGCCGGCGAAGGATACATCTACGAAAGGCTGATGGCATCGGCCTTCGACGAAGTCACCGGCACCTACGGGCTCTTGGCCGAAGCCGTGAGCTATCCCGACGACCGCTCGTCGGTCACCTACCGGCTGCGCCCCGAGGCAAAGTGGCACGACGGCCAACCGGTAACGACCGACGACGTGATCTTTTCCTTCGAGGCGTACAAGAAGAACAGCCCCTATCATGCCGCCTATTACCGGCACGTGGTCAAAATCGAGAAGATCGGCGAACGCGACATCACCTTTACCTTCGACGCGCCCGGCAACCGCGAGCTGCCGCAAATCGTCGGCGAGTTGGCCGTGATGCCCAAGCATTGGTGGGAAGGCGCGGACGCCAATGGCAAGAAACGCAACATCGGCGAGACCATGCTCGAAGCGCCGCTCGGCAGCGGCCCCTACCGCGTCAAGGAATTTTCCGCTGGCCGCACCGTCGTGCTCAAGCGAGTCGAGGACTATTGGGGCAGGAACTTGCCGGTCAATGTCGGCACCAACAATTTCGACGAGCTGCGCTTTGAATATTTCCGCGACACCACGGTGGCACTGGAGGCGTTCAAGGCCGATACCATCGATTGGCGCGATGAGAACAGCGCCAAGAACTGGGCCACCGCTTACGACTTCCCTGCCGTCGGCGATAAGCGCGTCATCAAAGAGGAATTTCCGATCAACAGCAACGGCGTGATGCAGGCTTTCGTCTTCAACATCCGCCGCGCCAAATTTGCCGATCCGGGCGTGCGGCGTGCGTTCAATTACGCCCTCGATTTCGAGGAGATGAACAAGCAGTTCTTCTACGGAAAATACATTCGCATCGCCAGCTATTTTCAGGGCTTGGATCTCGCCGCCACCGGCCTACCCGAGGGACGCGAGCTGGAACTGCTGGAGGCGGTGCGCGACAAGGTCCCGCCCGAGATATTCACGACGCCTTACTCCAATCCGATGAACGGCACACCTGAGAATGTGCGCAACAACCTGCGCGAGGCGCTGCGACTTCTAAAACAAGCCGGCTACGAAATCCGCAACCAGAAACTTGTCGACAGCAAGACCGGCGAGCCGTATGCGGTGGAGTTGCTGCACCAGCTTACAGATCCCGCTTTTGAACGCATCATTCTGTTCTACAAGCCGTCGCTGGAACGGCTCGGAATTACCGTTAACGTGCGGATCGTGGACGAATCGCAATACGAGAACCGGGTCCGCAATCGGGATTTTGACATGATCGTCTTGTCGCGCGGCGAGTCACTCTCGCCCGGAAACGAACAACGCGCCTATTGGGGTTCGCAAGCCGCCGACCAGCCGGGATCGCCCAACGCCATCGGAATCAACAATCCCGCGGTCGACGCCATGATCGAACAGATCATCTTTGCCAAAAGCCGCGCCGATCTTGTCGCCGCTACCAAAGCGCTCGACCGCGTGCTGCTGTGGAACCATTACGTCGTGCCACAATGGACTTATCCGTTTGAGCGCACCGCTCGCTGGGACCGCTTCGGCTATTCCGATCCGCTGCCGAAATACGCCGCCGCGGGCTTCCCGACGCTATGGTGGTGGGACGCCGACAAAGCGGCGAAGACGGGAACGCGTTCGTGACGGGTCCGTCGCGCCGGCGCGTGCTTGCGCTTGCGGCCGGCGCGGCGGTGCTTCGATCCGGATCGTTCAGGGCAAGCGCCGACGACTTGATCGAATCGCACGGCCTCTCGGCATTCGGCGATCTCGCCTACCCGGCCGACTTCCATCACTTCCGCTACGTCGATCCCAACGCGCCGAAGGGCGGCAGCTTTTCGCAGATCGGGCCGGAGCGGCAATTCAACCAGAATTTTCTCACCTTCAACTCGCTCAACAGCTACATTCTCAAAGCCGACGCGGCGCAGGGCATGGGGCTGACCTTCGCCACGCTGATGGTGCGCAGCGGCGATGAGCCGGACGCCATGTACGGCCTCGCCGCCGAAAAAGTGCGGCGTTCCGCCGACGGCCTCACCTACCAATTCTTTATCCGCCCGCAGGCGATATTCCATGATGGCACCAAGCTCACCGCGCACGATGTCGCCTTCTCGCTCAATATCTTGAAAGAGAAAGGCCATCCGCAGATCAGCCAGTCGCTGCGCGACTTTTCGGGCGCCACGGCCGACGACGACACCCGTGTCACCGCGCGCTTCGCGCCGGCGCGCGCCCGCGACGTGCCGCTGTTCGTCGCCGGCTTGCCGATTTTCTCCCGCGCCTATTACGCGACAAAACCGTTCGACGAATCCACCCTCGACGTGCCGCTCGGCTCTGGCGCCTACAAGGTCGGTCGCTTCGAGCCCGGCCGTTTCATCGCGTTCGAGCGCGTCAAGGACTGGTGGGGCGCCGATCTCCCGGCGTCGCGGGGCCAGAACAATTTCGACGTCGTGCGCTTCGAATATTACCGCGACCGCGACGTCGGATTCGAAGGCTTTACCGCCGGCACTTATCTGTTCCGCGAAGAATTCACCTCGCGCATCTGGGCGACCCGCTACGATTTCCCTGCGATCAAGGCCGGCAAAGTCAAGAAGGACGTGCTGCCCGACGACACGCCGTCGGGCGCACAGGGCTGGTTCATCAACACGCGGCGGCCGAAATTCACCGACCGGCGCGTGCGCGAGGCGCTCAACGACGCCTTCGATTTCGAGTGGACCAACAAGACCATCATGCACGGCTCCTACGAACGCACGGTGTCGGTCTTTCAGAACTCCGAGATGATGGCGCAAGGCGCGCCGAGCACCGAGGAGATCGCGCTATTGGAACCGTTCCGCGACAAGCTGCCGGCGGAAGTGTTCGGTGCGCCCTATGTGCCGCCGGTCACCGACGGCACCGGACAGAACCGCGAGCAACTGCGCCACGCCGCACAACTGCTCAAGGAGGCCGGCTGCGCCGTCGTCGACGGCAAGCGCGTGCAGCCGAACGGCGAACGCCTGACGATCGAGTTTCTGCTCGACGAGGCGACCTTCGAGCCGCACCACGCCGCGCTTATCAAGAATCTCGCCGTACTCGGCATCGACTCAAGCATCCGCCTGGTCGATCCGGTGCAATACCGCGCCCGCCGCGACGGTTTTGACTTCGACATCACCGTCGACCGCTTCGGCTTTTCGGCAACGCCTGGCGATTCGCTGCGCACGTTCTTCTCGTCGCAGGCCGCGGCGCTGAAAGGCTCCAATAACCTTGCCGGCATCGCGGAACCCGCGGTCGACGCCCTGATCGACGCCATCATCGCCGCGCAGACCCGGCCTGAACTGACCACCGCCTGCCGTGCGCTCGACCGCGTCATCCGCGCCGGCCGTTACTGGATTCCGCAGTGGTACAAGGCCTCCCATTGGATCGCCTATTGGGACGTTTTTGGCCGCCCCCCGGCGCAGCCGCGCTACCTCCGCGGCATCCCCGATACCTGGTGGTATGACACCGCAAGACAGCGAAAAACGTAAAGCCCGGGTAGCGTGCCGCGCGCCTCCCCGCTTCTTGCGAGCGAACGCGTAGTTCCGTACTAATATCAGCCGGTACCAAATGGCCGCATACATCATCCGCCGCATTCTGTTCATGATTCCCACGATTTTCGGGATCATGCTGGTGTCGTTCGTCGTGGTGCAATTCGCGCCCGGCGGGCCGGTGGAGCGCGTCATCGCCCAGCTCTCCGGCAGCGATACCGGGGCGACCTCGCGCATTTCCGGCTCCGGCGGCGACTTCGGGGCGCGCGGCATGCAAGGCGGCGCCCAGGGCGACATCAATTCGAAATATCGCGGCGCCCAGGGGCTCGACCCGGAATTCATCAAAAGCCTGGAAAAGCAGTTCGGCTTCGACAAGCCGGCCTATGAGCGCTTTTTCATCATGCTCGGCCACTATGCGCGCTTCGATTTCGGCAAGAGCTATTTTCGCGACGTCTCCGTGATCCAGCTCATCAAGGAGAAGCTGCCGGTCTCGATCTCGCTCGGCATCTGGATGACGCTGTTGAGCTACCTGATCTCGATCCCGCTCGGCATCCGCAAGGCGGTGCGCGACGGCTCGCCGTTCGACACCTGGACCTCCGGCATCATCATCATCGGCTATGCCATCCCCGGATTCCTGTTCGCGATCCTGCTCATCATCCTGTTTGCCGGCGGCTCGTTCTTCCAGATTTTCCCGCTGCGCGGGCTGACCTCGGACGGCTGGGCGCAATTTCCGCTGTGGCACAAGATCCTCGATTATTTCTGGCACCTGACGCTGCCGATCATTTCGATGGGGCTCGCCGCGTTCGCCACCATGACGCTGCTCACCAAGAATTCGTTCCTCGAGGAACTGCGCAAGCAATATGTGCTCACCGCGCGCGCCAAGGGCTGCTCCGAAACCCAGGTGCTCTACGGCCACATTTTCCGCAACGCCATGATGCTGGTGATCGCCGGCTTTCCGGCCGCCTTCGTCAGCGCGTTCTTTGCCGGCTCGCTGTTGATCGAGACGATATTCTCGCTCGACGGGCTGGGCCTGCTCAGCTTCGAAAGCGTACTCAACCGCGACTATCCGGTGGTGTTCGCCAATCTGTACATTTTCGCCCTCGTCGGCCTGGTCGTGAATCTGATTTCCGACCTGACCTATACCTGGATCGATCCGCGCATCGATTTCGAGACGCGGGAGGTCTGAGGTGGACGACAAGACCACCATCCGCGGAGACATCGGCGGGCCGCGCGACCCCGCTGCCCCGCTGCCGCCATTGACGCCGGACGTCGAGCCGGCCGGTCCGCTTGGGCTGGTGCCGCGGATCCGTTTTGAATTGTCGCCGATCAACATCCGGCGCTGGTACAATTTCAAGGCCAACCGGCGCGGCTATTGGTCGTTGTGGTTCTTCCTCGTGCTGTTCGTGGGTACGCTGTTCGCCGAGTTCATCGCCAACGACAAGCCGCTGTTCATCCACTACGACGGCAAGAATTACTTCCCGGTGATCTTCACCTATCCGGACACCGAATTCGGCGACGATCTCGGCACCGCGGCCGATTACCGCGATCCGCACCTGCAAGTTTTCCTCAACGAGCATCACGCCATCGAGATCTGGCCGCCGATCAAATTCTCCTACAAGACCATCAACGACGAACCGCCGTCGGCATTTCCGTCGAAGCCGACCTGGATGCTGAACCAGAAGGATTGCGATTTCGCCGCCCACAACGGCTACGGCCAATGCGGCAAGCTCGAATACAACTGGCTCGGCACCGACGATCAGGGCCGCGACGTGCTGGCGCGCTTGATCTACGGCTTCCGGTTGTCGGTGCTGTTCGGCCTGGTGCTGACCATCGTGTCGTCGATCATCGGCGTCGCGGCCGGCGCGGTGCAGGGCTATTTCGGCGGCTGGACCGATCTCTTGTTCCAGCGCTTCATCGAAATATGGACGTCGGTGCCGGAGCTTTATCTGCTCCTGATCATCTCCTCGGTGCTGGTGCCGGGCTTCTTCGTGCTGCTCGGCATCCTGCTGTTGTTTTCCTGGGTGCGCCTGGTCGGCCTGGTGCGCGCCGAATTCCTGCGCGGCCGCAATTTCGAATATATCCAGGCGGCGCGCGCGCTCGGCGTGTCCAACCGAGTGATCATGTTCCGCCACCTGTTGCCGAACGCCATGGTGGCGACCATGACGTTTTTGCCGTTCATCATGTCGTCGTCGGTGATGACGCTGACCGCGCTCGACTTCCTCGGCTTCGGCCTGCCGCCCGGTTCGCCCTCGCTCGGCGAATTGCTGTCGCAAGGCAAGGCCAACGTCCAGGCGCCGTGGCTCGGCCTGACCGGCTTCTTTACCGTGGCGCTGATGCTGTCGCTGTTGATCTTCATCGGCGAGGCGGTGCGCGACGCCTTCGATCCGCGAAAGACGTATGCATGACCGCCGACCCCCTCCTCTCCGTCCGCGATCTGTCCATCGCCTTCCGCCGCAGCGACGGGGGCGAGACGCTTGCGGTCGACCATGTCTCGTTCGATATCGCCAAGGGCGAGACGTTGGCGCTGGTCGGGGAATCCGGCTCCGGCAAATCGGTCACCGCGCTGTCGATCCTCAAGCTCCTGCCGTATCCGGCGGCGCGGCATCCGTCCGGCGAGATCAGGTTCAAAGACCGCGATCTATTGCAGTTGAGCGAGCGCGACATCCGCAAGGTCCGCGGCGACGACATCACCATCGTGTTTCAGGAGCCGATGACCTCGCTCAATCCGCTGCACACCATCGAGAAGCAGATCGGCGAGATTTTGCTGCTGCATCGCGGGCTGACCGGCACCGCGGCACGCGCCCGCACCCTCGAAGTTTTGACCCAGGTCGGCATTCCCGATCCGCAGTCGCGGCTCAACAGCTATCCGCATCAGCTGTCCGGCGGCCAGCGCCAGCGCGTCATGATTGCCATGGCGCTCGCCAACGAGCCCGATCTCTTGATCGCCGACGAGCCGACCACCGCGCTCGACGTCACGGTACAGGCCCAGATCATCGCGCTGTTGAAGGACATCCAAAAGCGGCTCGGCATGTCGCTTCTGTTCATCACCCACGATCTGGGCATCGTGCGCAAGCTCGCCGACCGCGTCTGCGTGATGAAGGACGGCAAGATCGTCGAAGCAGGCACGGTGTCGAGCGTGTTTGCGGCGCCCGAACATCCCTACACCCAGGCGCTGCTCGCCGCCGAGCCAAAACCCGATCCGGCGCCGCTGCAGCCCGACGCGCCCGTGGTGCTGGAGGCCGAGCACATCAAGGTCTGGTTCGCGCTCACCCGCGGCGTGCTGCGCAAGGTGGTCGGTCATGTCAAAGCCTGCGACGGCATCAGCATCACGCTGCACCAGGGCGAGACGCTCGGCATCGTCGGCGAGTCCGGCTCCGGCAAGTCGACGCTGGGGCGCGCGATCCTGCGCCTGATCTCCTCGGAAGGCTCGATCGTGTTCATGGGCAACGAGCTGCAGAACCTTCGCTTCAAGGAGATGCTGCCGTACCGCCGCGACATGCAGATCGTGTTCCAGGACCCCTACGGCTCGCTGTCGCCGCGCATGTCGATCGCCGAGATCATCAAGGAAGGGCTGAAAGTCCATCATCCGAAGATGACCGATCGCGAACGCGATCAGCGCGTCATCCAGGCGCTCAACGATGTCGGCCTCGATCCCGAAATGCGCTTCCGCTTTCCCCACGAATTTTCCGGCGGCCAGCGCCAGCGCATCGCGGTGGCGCGCGCCGTGGTGCTGGAACCGCACTTCATCGTGCTCGACGAACCGACCAGCGCGCTCGACATGCTGATCCAGGCGCAGATGGTCGATCTGTTGCGCGACCTGCAGAAGCGGCGCAACCTGACTTATCTTTTCATCTCGCACGATTTGCGCGTCGTCGCCGCGCTGTCGAGCCGGCTGATCGTGATGCGGCACGGCCAGGTGGTCGAGGCCGGCGATGCCGCCGAGCTGTTCCGCAATCCGAAGAGTGACTATACGCGCGCCTTGTTCGCCGCCGCGTTCAATCTCGACACCGCGCCGGCAGGCGTGGTCGCGGAGTAATACGCCCGACATGCGCAAGTCCATCGTGCTCGCCGCCGTGATTGCCGTCGCCGCGCTGCTGGCAGGGCATGCCGCGGCGCAGGACCGTGACCGCTCGATGGCGACTGTCGCGGAAATTCCGCTCACCGGCGACGACGGCCAACAGGTGGCCAATCACGCCGTCAAGCTTCTGGGCCCGATCGACAAACTGCCCGGCGTGGTCACGGTCGGCAATCCGAACGGCAAGACGACGCTGGTCGAATTCTACGATCTCAATTGCCCGTATTGCCGGATCGCGTCTTCCGATATCGCCGACATGGTCGATCTCGACCGAGAGCTCAAGCTCGTGCTGGTGCCATTCCCGGTGCTCGGCATCCCATCGATCACGGCGAGCCGGGTCGAACTCGCGGTGGCGAAGCTCGGCACGCCGCAGCAATTCTATGAATTCCACCGCAAAGTTTACGCCCAGCACGGAGTCACCGACGGCGCGCGTGCGTTGCAAATCGCGCACGGGCTCGGCCTCGAAGCCAAGGCGCTGACCAAGCTCGCCGACGGCGACGAAATCACCGAAACGATGATAGCCCACGTGCGGCTCGGCAATTCGCTCGGCCTCGCCGCCACGCCCGCCTTCATCATCGACGGCGTCGCCATCCTCGGCTATCCCGGCCGCTACCGGCTGCAGGCGATCGTCGATGCGTCGGACGCCTGCGGCAAGGTGGTGTGCTGAGGCAATAAGCTTAAGGGGAGCAAATGCGCGCGGCCGTCCGCAACCTGGGCTTTGCCTGCGCCCTTCTCGGCAGCGTCACGTCCGCTACCGCGCAGAGCTGGCCGTCCCGTGCCGTCACGCTGATCGTTCCGTTCGGTCCGGGCAGCGGATCTGATACCGTCGCGCGCATCATCGCCGGCCGCGTCGCCGAAATCTTGGGCCAGCCGGTGATCGTGGAGAACCTGGGCGGCGCCGGCGGCACCATTGCCGTCAGTCGCGCAGCCAAAGCCGCGCCCGACGGCTATCAGGTGGTGCTCGGCGCTGTGGATACGTTCGCGCAAAGCCAGTCGTTGTTCAAAGTCCCGCCATACGATGCCGTCGCCGACTTCACGCCCGTGGCACTCGCCGTCGAACAGCCGCTCATCCTGATCACGCGAACCGGAATCCCGGCAAGAAATCTGCAAGAGTTCGCGGCCTACCTGAAAGCAAACCAGGAGAAAATGCAGTTCGGCTCGACCGGCGTCGGCTCCGGGCCGTATCTCGCCTGTTTTCTTCTCAATTCCGCCATCGGCGTGAAGGTCACGTCGGTCCCATATCGCAGCTCGGCTCCGGCATTCACCGACATGATGGCAGGGACTCTCGACTATTACTGCCCGCTTGCGGTCGGCGCCATTCCGTTCATCGACAACAAGCAGGTCAACGCGCTCGCGATCCTGACCGCGCAGCGTTCTTCGCTGCTGCCGGATTTGCCGACCGCCAAGGAACAGGGTTTCGACGTCGTCGACGGCTACTACTGGATGGGGTTCTTCCTGCCGAAGGGCACACCGGAGCCGATCGTAACCAAGCTCAACGCCGCCATCGTCGCCGCATTGGACACGCCGACGGTCCAGGACCGCTTGCGGATCGTTGCCACGGCGGTTGTTGCGGCCGAGCGGCGAACACCCGCCTATCTGAAAGCGTTTCTCGCCAGCGAAATCGCGAAATGGCGTGCTACGATGGAAGCAAGCGGGGTCACGCCGCAATAGAGCACGCGCCAACGCGCCAGTGGAGTTTTCGGGATGAAACGCGTTTGTAGTTTTCTGGCCGGTCTGTCCTGTGCCGCGTCATTGATGGTTGCGGCATCGGCATTCGCCGAGCCCGTCAAAATCGTCGTTCCCTTTGCCGCCGGCGGCCCGGTCGATCAACTGGCGCGCATCCTGGCGAGCGAGTTGGGGCCGAAACTCGGCGAGGACGTGATCGTCGATGACCGCGGCGGCGCCGGCGGCGCCATCGCCGCCGAATTCGTGGCCCGCGCAAATCCCGACGGCAAGACGATCCTGCTCGGCAGCCTGGGCGCGTTCGTCATCGGCCCGATCCTCAAACCGCCGGCGAACTACGATCCGGTCAAATCGTTCGAGCCGGTCATGCTGGTCGGTTCGGTGCCTTCCCTCATCGTCGTCAACAAAGAACTCGGCGTCTCGACCATGGCGGAGCTGATCGCCAAGGCAAAGCAGCAAAAGCTGAGCTACGGCTCGGCCGGGCCCGGCACGACCATGAATATCGCCATCGAAATGCTCGATAACGCGGCGGGCGTGAAGATCACCCACGTGCCCTATCGCGGCGCCGCGCCGGCCATCACCGATCTCCTCGGCGGCCACGTCGATATGCTCAATGCCGACTTGCCGGTCCTGCTGCCGCTGGTGAAAGCCGGAACGGTCAAGGCGCTGGCGCTGTTTTCCCCCGAGCGCTCGCCGCTGTTGCCGGACTTGCCGACAACCAAGGAACTCGGCATGCCGGACGTCATCATGGAAAACTGGTACGGCGTCTTCCTGCCTGCCGGCACGCCGCCACAAACGCGCGACAAGCTCGAACAGGGGCTGCTCGCTGTCGCCGCCATCCCTTCCATCAAGGAACGTTTCGCCGAAAACGGCATGCACGGCATGCTCGGCCATGATGCCTTTGTGGCGTCGCTGGCGAAGCAATTCGCCTCATGGCCGGACAAGATCAAAAAGCTCGGCATCACCGGGGAATGACGCACCCGCAGCGCGCGGCGATACGTCCCAGCGGCAACCGTCTCGGCTTTTGCTCAGCGATATGGTCGGATAGCGTGGTAATGCACGCCGCCGGGGTGTGCCGCCGGGAATCCGACCTCATGCAACCTCATCGTCGCCAGATTTTGACCATGGCCGCCGGCGCGTTGGCGCTACCGGCCGTTTCGCGCACGGCCTTGGCCGATACCTTTCCGTCGCGGCCCATCACCGTCATCGTGCCCTTTGCGCCGGGCGCCTTGAACGACATCGTCGCGCGCCTGCTCAGCGACGTGATGGGCAAGACGCTGGGCCAGCCCGTCGTCGTCGAGAACCTCACCGGAGCCGACGGCACCATCGCCACCAATCGCGTCGCCCGCGCCACGCCGGACGGCTACACCATCGTCGTCGGCAACTGGAACACCCATGTCGCCAACAGCCTGATCTATTCGCTGCAATACGACATGACGAAAGATTTCGTGCCGGTGATGCTGCTGCCGGCGGCGCCGATGGTGCTGGTCGTCAAGAAGGCAACGCCGGCAACCGACCTAAAATCCTTCGTCGCCTGGCTCAAGGCCAATCCCGACAAGGCGTCGATGGGCACCGCCGGCGTCGGCAGTCCGCCGCACATGCTGGCGCTATTGTTTCGGCAACGGACCGAGACCCAGTACGGTCTTATTCCCTATCGCGGCGCGGGACCGGCGATGCAGGACGTCATCGCCGGCCAGATCGACGCCACCTTTATCACCGTCGCGCCGGCGCTGCCACAGATCGCGTCAGGCAACCTCAAGGTCTTCGGGATTACGGCGCCGAAGCGCATGGCCGCGGCGGCGGACATCCCGACCATGGATGAGGCCGGGCTGCCGAACTTTTATTTCTCCTATTGGTCGGGGCTTTACGCGCCGCGCGGTACGCCGCCGGACGTCGTGCGCGCCATCGGAGCCGCTGCCGCAGCCGCCATGAACGACCCGCAGGTTCGCCAGAAGCTCGATTCGCAGGCTTTTGTCACGCCAGGCGCCGATCAGCAGACCGCGCAGGCGCTGGCGGAGCTGCAGCGCGCCGAGATCGCCAAGTGGTGGCCGGTCATCAAGGCGGCCGGCACCAAAGCCGATTGAGATTTCGCCGGTTGCACCGACGCTCGCGGGGACGACCGGCGGCCGCTACCGCGCCTTGCCGAACAGTTCGGCGACCGGCACGCCGGAGGCGATCTTGGCCTCCCGCGCCTCTTCGGCCACGACGTTACGCTGCGCCCGTTGCAGCACCTCGGCCGCGCGCCCGCGCGGGATGAAGCAGACGCCGGTTTCGTCGGCGAGCACGAGGTCGCCGGGATTGACGGTGATGCCGCAGATCGCGACCGGCTTGTTGACGGCTATTGTCTGCACGCGCCATTTACCGGTGATCGGGCTGACGCTGCGCGACCAGATCGGATAGCCGATACCGCGGGAATGATCGACGTCGCGCGCGCCGCCGTCGACGATGGCGCCGATCTCGCCCTGGCGGTGACCGATGGTGGCGGAAATGCCGCCGAGATTGGACACTTGGTCGACGCCTTGCAGCACGATGACGTCGCCTGCTTCCGCAAGATTATGCGCTTCGATCTCGCCGAGGCCCGAGACGCCGGCTTTGACTTTTTCGGCGGCCGGCGCATCGGCCGGGACGTTGCGAACCGTCAGCGCCCGGCCGACGATGTGCGCTTTCGGATCGGTCGGTCGCAGCACCGCGGCCGGCACGGCGCCGACGATGCCAAGCTCATCCATGGCGTCCGAAGCGATGCCGGTGAGGTCGGGCAGCGCGCGGAAGCCATAGAGAATATCGGCCGGCAGCGCCGGCAGTTCCAACATGCCGAAGGCGTCCGCCGGTAGCTTGCCGAGCGTCTCTTTCGCCATGGCAAAAAACTTAAAAGCCAAACAGCTTGGTCGGATTATCGACCAGCATGAGCTTGCGGGTGCGCGAGTCGGGCGCGATCTCGGCGATGAGATCGATGAGCTGGCCGTCGTTGGGGACCTCGCCCGGCTTGTGGTTCGGATGCGGCCAGTCGGTGCCCCAGACGATGCGCTCGGGCGCATGCGTGGCGAGCGCGCGCGAGAACGGCAAGGTTTCTTCGTAAGAATGCGGGTGCTTGGTGATGCGGTCACTGCCCGACAGCTTGACCCAGAAATTGCCGCGGTCGAGCAACCGCAACAACCTCCTGAACGCCGCGCCGTTCAAGCCTTCGGCGATATCGATACGCCCCATATGGTCGATCACCACCGGCGCCTCGATCGCGGCGATGAAATCGTAGTAATCGACGAGGCCGCTGCCGCCGACGTGATTGGCGACGTGCCAGCCGTAGGGCGCGACCTTCTCGATGATCCTGTTCATGTCGTCGCGCGGCCGCGGCGCGCCGCCGTGGGGAAAATACCAATGCAGCCGCACGCCGCGCACGCCGGCATCGTCGAGCCGCTCCACCTCGTCGTCCGGCGTTGTCGGCTCCAACAGCGCGACGCCGCGATAATTGCCCTTACCGGCTTCGAGCAGGTCGACCAGCACCCGGTTGTCGCTGCCGTGCGCCGTCGATTGCACGAACACGCCGCGCTGGAAGCCCAAGAATTCGTGCAGCCGGAACAGGTCTTCCTTGGAGGCGTCGGTCGGCGTGAACGGCCGGTTCGGCGCATAGGGAAATTTGCTATGCGGCCCGAACACATGGAAATGCGAGTCGCACGATAGCGGCGGCAGCGTAATGCCCGGCTTTTTCGGATTGGGGTCGTGCGGCGGGATGGTCGGGGTAAGGTCGTCGGGGCGGATGGCCATTGGTGCTCTTTCGCAATTTCAATCGCAGCGCGCAGTCATGCCGCCATCTACCACAATTTCGGTGCCTGTAATGAAGCGAGCTTCATCGGAGGCCAAAAATAATACGGCGGCGGCGGTATCGCGCCCGTCCCCCATAAAACCGAGCGGGATGCGCGCCACGCGGGACTTGAGCAAAGCCTCGATGTCGCCACCGGTGCGCTGCTTGGCCAGACGCGCTTCCACCATGGGGGTGTGCATCTGGCCCGGAATCACCGTGTTCACGCGGATACCGTTAGCGGCATATTGCACCGCCGTCACCCGCGAGAATTGGATGACGGCCGCTTTGGCCGAAGCGTAGCCGATCTGCGGCGCGCCGGTATAGCGCGTGCCCGAAGCCGACGCCGTGTTGACGATGGCGCCGCCGCCTTGCGCGATCATGACCGGGATGACGTGGCGGCAGCTAAGAAAAACGCTCTTGAGATTGTAATCGATCTGACGGTCGAACGTTTCTTCCGACATTTCCGCGACGCCGCCCGCGGCCGAGCCGCCAACGTTATTCACGAGGATGTCGATGCGGCCAAAAGCCTTGCGACATGCTTCTGTCATATTGCGCACCTGCGCATCGTCGAGCACGTCGCAGACATGGGTCGCGATCTCGCCGTCGTTGCCGACGCGCGCCACCGTCTCGGTCATCGAATCCGCGTCCTTGTCGACGGCAAAAACCTTGGCACCCTCGCGCGCAAACAGCACCGCCGCGGCGCGGCCGTTGCCCCAGCCCGGCCCAATACAGCCGGCGCCGCTGATCAGCGCTACTTTTCCCGCCAGACGTCCCGCCACGTGACCAACTATCCCCAAAGCTCTCTGGTCGCGAGCTTGGCACCTTCGGCGAGCGCCTGCAATTTGGCCCAGGCGATTTGTGGATGAATGCGGCCGCCGAGCCCGCAATCGGTGCCGGCGATGACATTCTCGCGGCCCACCACCTTGGCATAGCGCACGATGCGGTCGGCGACGACCTGGGGATGCTCGACGATGTTGGTGGCGTGGCTGACGACACCGGGAATGAGCAATTTGCCGTCGGGCAGTTTGGCGTCCTGCCACACCCGCCATTCGTGCTCGTGGCGGACATTGCCGGCTTCCACCGAATAGGCGCCGGCGTTGACGCTGAGCACCAGGTCGATGATGTCCTTGAGCGGGATGTCGGTGGTGTGCGGGCCGTGCCAGCTGCCCCAACAAATATGGAAACGGATGCGGTCGGCCGGCAATCCGCGCAGCGCGTGATTGAGCGCTTCCATGCGCACCTGCTCGAATTTCTTGAATTCCTTGAGCGGCGGTTCGGGATTGATCATGTCCCAGTTGTCGGGAAGACTCGGATCGTCGATCTGCAACACGATGCCGGCATCGACGATGGCCTTGTATTCGTCGCGCATGGCGTCGGCCGAGGCGAACAAAAACTCTTCTTCGGTCTTGTAATAGAGGTCGACGCCGCGGGCGAAGCTGCCCGGGCCGATCGAGCACATGAAGCCCTCTTCGGCGCCGGTTGCGGCCAGCGCCTTTTTCAGATTGTCGATATCGGCTTGCAGCGCCGCATGGCCGGTATATTTGATCGGCCCGGTACAAGCCGGCCGTCCCACCGGCCGGCGCGCTGCGCTCCCCATAAGACTGCCGCTCGATTCCGGATCGAGATAAAACTCGCCGAACTTCTGCCAGTCGCGGCGATTGGCGAACGAGGTCAGCGCCACGTCGGCGACAGTCGATTTCTTATGCTGGGTTTCGTGCGCGGCCGCAGCCGGGCTGCCCGCCGGCGAAAATCCCGACATCCGGGCAAAGGCGTAATTCCACCATGCCCCGTAATCGTAGGAGCCGCCCACCGGCTTGCCGAACTCGCCGTCGTCGGGAATATCGACGCCGAGCTCGCGCTGCTTCTTGACCACATCGGCAACGGACGCGGCGAGGCATTGCGCATAGGCGGCATCGCCTTTGCTTTCGCCGACGGCAATTGCCTTGCTCATGGCGATGAGATTTGCCGGCCGCGACAGGCTGCCGGCGTGGGTGGTGAGAATGCGATCGGTGCTGTGCTTCATGGCTCGCGTAAAATTTCCCCCAAAGTTTGTCGCCGCGGGCCGCGCGATTGCCCGCCCGCGGCGTAACCGTCAGATCAGCGGCCCCGGATTATTCCGATATTTTTTCACGATGGCGTCGGCCGTCATATAGGCCAGCGCCTGGATGGTCAGCGTCGGGTTGAAGCCCGCGCCCATGGTCGGGAAGGTCGATGAGCCGACCAGGAACAGATTGGGGTGATCCCAGGTCTGGCTGTATTTGTTGACGACCGAGTCCTTCGGATCGCTGCCCATGCGGGTGCCGCCCTCATGATGCGCGCCCGGTGCGCCGGCCGGGCTGACCGGCGCCGGCCAGACTTGCGGGCCGCCCATGGCGCGGCCGATCTCGACGAGCTTGTTCTGCACGAACTCGACCCTCGCCTTCTCGTTCGGCCGCCGCCAGTCGTAGGTGACGCGCGGCGCCGGCATGCCCCAAACATCGCGCACGTTGGGATCGAGATCGATGGTCTGGTCCGGATACGGCAGGTTCTCGGTCTGCGCCACCATGGCGCCATGGCGCGCATAGGCCTTGGCGAAGAAGTCGCGATATTTTGCGCCCCATTTCGGTATGCCGGGCGGCGTGGCGATGGTCGAGGCGGCGATCGGACCGCCTTGCAGGTTCGGCGTGCCGATCGAGAGCTGCGCGCCGCGGATGAAGCCCAAGCCCGCGTGATCGAAATTATCGGCGTTGAAGTCGTCGATGGTATGCTTCTGGGCGCTCGGGCCCATGAAATTGTTGATGTAGCGGTCGTCGAAGGTGACGAACACGTTCGCCATCATGTGCGCCATGATGTGCTTGCCGAGATGCCCGCTCGAATTGGCAAGGCCATTCGGGAATTTGTCGGTCTTCGACAACAGCATCAACCGCGTATTGTCATAGATGAACGGTGCGACGATGACGATGTCGGCTTCGATCGTGTTGTCGGTGCGCCCAGGGCCGTAATACGACACGCCCGTCACCTTGCCGGTGTTGTCGCTGTTGACGCGATAGCACATGGCGCCGGTGAGGAGCTTGAAATTGCCGGTAGCGTCAGCCTCGGGCAATTTGGTGACCAGGATCGACGATTTGGCGCCGACGTGGCAGCCGAATGCCTGGCAGAAGCCGCAATAGGTGCAGCCCGGCCGGTTGTTGTAGGGCACCGAAGCGATGGCGCGCGGCGATGAGAACGGATGTAGCCCGAGTTTTTTGGCGCCGGCCTCGAACAAGATCGCCGACTGATCGACGAGCAGCGGCGGCAGCGGATATTCACGGCTGCGCGGCGCCTCAAAAACGTTGCCGCCGGCGATTGTCTTGCCTTGCAGGTTGCCGGCTTTGCCGGACACGCCAAGCTCGTATTCGGCTTGGTCGTAGAACGGCTCGAGCTCCGCGTAGCTCAGCGGCCAGTCGACCAGCGAGGAGTCTTGCGGGATCGCCGACGCGCCATAGCGTTCGACGGTCTTGCTGCGCACGCGGAAATCGTCCTCGTGCATGCGCCACGATAGCGTGCCGTAATGCACCGTGCCGCCGCCGGCTTGGTTGCCGTTGTTGAGGCTCGGCATCGGATTGGCGCGCGCATTGCCATTCGGCCGCCAAGTGACTGGGTCGGTCTTGACGTTGGGGCGCAGATCCTGGCGCTCGAAATAGCGCAGCTCGTCATGCGGTTCGAAGTCCGATGTCTTCAGCCGCGGACCGCGCTCGAGTCCGATCACCTTCATGCCGGCCTTGGCGAGTTCGGCCGCGATGATGCCGCCGGCGGCGCCGACACCAATGATCACGACATCGGTTTTTTCGGTGGCCATGACTCAACCCTCCCTGCTCTTCGCCCGCGCCTGCAAGCCGATGATGGGCTCGCGCGTGAACGCTTTGGTGCTTTGCATGTCCTCTTCGGTGAAGATCGGCTGGGCGCCAGGAAATCCGACTAGCCGCCAACCGGCGAAATCCTTGTTGCCGCCGTAGATCGGGTCGGCGAACATGCCTTCCATGGTGTGGGTGCGCAGCGTGTTGAAGAACGCTTGCGCGGTCGGCCACACGAAGGCCGGCGCCTTGCCCTGCTCCAGCGCGGTGATGGTTTCGTCCTGTTGTTCCGCCGTGAGCCTGCGGAACGGCTTGCCGTAAGTTTGCGTGCAGTGGGCGTCGAGTTGGATGATCCCGGTCCGGTAGAATTCCTGCTGGTCTGAGTACGCGCCAGAAAGCGCGAGATCGACGTAGTTCAACACGCCGGCATCGGTCGCTCCCGGCAGGCCCGGCGCGCCCGGCATCAAGCGCTCGGTGAACGCGGTGATGGTGCGCGAATCGTCGTCGTTGAAGAACGCGCCGTGGCCGCCGCTCATGTCATGCATGACATGGCCGGCATGGTCCTTTGCCGGCGCATCCATTGCGGCGTGGTGCTGGTGATTGCTTTTGGCGAGTGCGTCCGGAACCAACGCTGTGGTGGCGGCGGCGCCGGCGCCCAGCGCGACCAGGAACGCACGACGGCCTTCATCATGCTTGGTCATGAGTGGATCCTCCCTTGTGCTCCGATCCGGTTCATCTGCTGCATTACGTGCAGTGAAGGCTTCCGGACCAGCGATGGGGCGCGTTCTGTCGAGATGCGCAGCCTCCAACGTTCAGACTGTGCCTTTTGCGCGGGTCAGGCAAGCTGCGAACTGCGCATGTGTCGCTGCACCGGAACTGCGGCGAACGCAGATGTCGTGGCACATTTCTTGGCACATTATTCGCGCCCTGCCGGCTTGCTAGACTGCCCGGCCGCGCGAGCGTAACAAGGCCCGGCCGAGGAGCTTTTGGAGATGCTTGGAGACCTGTCGGTATCGCTCTGGCGCGGCGGCGAGGATGGCCGCTACGAGACCTACAATGTGCCGCAGCGCGCGAGCCAGACCGTGCTCGACGTCGTGACCTTCGTGCAGCGCCATATCGATCCGACCTTGTCATATCGCTTCGCCTGCCGGGTCGGCGTCTGCGGCTCCTGCGCCATGACGGTCAATGGCCGGCCGCGCTGGACCTGCCGCACCCACGTGGCCAAGGTCGCGGGCAGCGGGCGCCTCGAGATCGGCCCGCTGGAAAACCTGCCGGTCATCAAGGATTTAACGACCGACATGCAGCCTTTCTTTGAGAAGTGGCAGCAAGCTCAAGGCGTTTTTGCGCCGACCAAGACAAGGCACGATGAAATCGAGCAAATCCGCCCCGACAGCCCGGCGCGGCGCCTGGTCGACGCGGCGATCGAATGCATCAATTGCGGCGTCTGTTATGCCGCCTGCGATACGGTGCGCTGGAACGCGGATTATCTCGGACCGGCGGCGCTGACGCGGGCATGGACGCTGGACAACGACGAACGCGATGCCGGCGGCACCGCGCGCCTGCAAGCAGTGTCGGCGGCGGGCGGTTGCCACGCCTGCCACTCGCATCAGTCGTGCCAGGAGCTTTGCCCGCAGGCGCTCAATCCGACCGCCGCCATCGCCGGGCTCAAGCGCCGCACGACCGCGGCGTATCTCAAGGGCGAGATCAAGGCATGAATGTCCGGCTCTATGTGTGGCAGCGGGCGACGGCAGCGCTGATAGCACCGCTCGTTCTCGTCCACATCGCCGTCATCTTCTATGCCACGCGCAGCGGCATGACGGCGGCGGATATTCTGTCGCGCACCCACAACAGTATCGTGTGGGCGTCGTATTACGGACTTTTCGTCGCCGCCGCTTCCATTCATGCGTCGATCGGCGTGCGCAACGTCTTGACCGAGTGGGTGTCCCTTCACGATCGCCGCGCCGGTCTGTTTGCCATTGTATTCGGATTGCTTTTAGCGGCGCTCGGTGTTCGCGCGGTTTATGCCGTGGTGCTGTCGTGATCGCGCGGGCAATAAAACATCGCGGCAGCGCGCTGTGGATCGCAGCCTTGGTGCACCGGCTGTCCGGTCTCGCCTTGGCGATTTTCTTGCCGTTGCATTTTCTGGCGCTTGGGCTGGCCATCGACGGCGAAGCAAAGCTTGAAAGTTTTTTGCGCTGGACCGATCAGCCGCTGGTGAAATTTGCCGAAGGCGGGCTGGTTTTTCTGCTCGCGGTACATCTGCTCGGCGGCTTGCGCGTTTTGGTGATCGAGAACCTCGATTGGCACGACGGTCAGAAGCAGTTGGCGACGCTGGCGGCGGCGGTGTCCGCGATTATCGCCTTCATATTTTTGGCGCGGGTGTTTTAAGAATGAATGTCGAACACCTCAAGACCGACATTCTGATCCTCGGCGCCGGCGGCGCCGGGCTGTTTGCTGCGCTGCATGCCCTGAAGGCCAACCCCGATCTCGACATCACCATCGTCAGCAAGGGTCTGCTCGGCAAATGCGGCTGCACCCGCATGGTGCAGGGCGGCTACAACGTCGCGCTCAATCCCGGCGACTCCATCGAGCGCCATTTCATGGACACTATCGAGGGCGGCAAATGGCTGCCGCACCAGGAGCTGGCCTGGACGCTGGTCACCAAGGCGATCGAGCGGGTGCAGGAACTGGAAAACGAGATCGGCTGCTTCTTCGACCGCAATCCGGACGGCACGCTCCACGGCAAAGCCTTCGCCGGCCAGACCTTTGATCGCACCGTGCACAAGGGCGACCTCACCGGCATCGAGATCATCAACCGGCTGATGGAACAGGTGTGGGCGCGGCCGATACGGCGGCTCGAAGAGCACCGCGCCGTGGCGCTGATCCCGGCGAAGGACGGCGCGCTCTCGGGCGCGTTGCTGATCGACGTGCGCACTGGCGAATTCCGTTTCGTCGCCGCGAAAGCCGTGTTGCTGGCGACCGGCGGCGGGCCGACCATGTATCGCTATCACACGCCGTCCGGCGACAAGAGCATGGACGGCCTCGCCATGGCGTTGCGCATCGGCCTCCCCTTGCGCGACATGGAGATGGTGCAATTCCATCCGACCGGCCTGCTCGCCGGCCCCGACACGCGCATGACCGGCACTGTGCTGGAGGAAGGTTTGCGCGGCTCCGGCGGCCATCTGCTCAACGGCGCGATGCACCGCTTCATGGGCGATTACGATCCGAAACTGGAGCGCGCCACCCGCGACGTCGTCAGCCGCGCCATCTATGCCGAAATGCGCGCCGGGCGCACCACGCCGAACGGAGGCGTCTACATTAAAATGGGCCATCTCGGTCCGGCCAAAGTGGCGAAGGAGTTCAAGGGCATGGTGGATCGCTGCCGCGACTGCGGTTTCGATCTGGCCGGTGGCCTGGTCGAAGTGGTGCCGACGGCGCATTATTTCATGGGCGGCGTCGTCTGCGAAGTTGACACCGCGACGGAACGTTTCGGCCTGTTCGTCGCCGGCGAAGATGCCAGCGGCATGCACGGCGCCAACCGGCTCGGCGGCAACGGCGTCGCCAACTCGACGGTGTTCGGCGGCATTGCCGGCGACGTGATGCCGCGCTGGATCGCCGCCAATCCAGGGCATCGGGAGCCGGACACCGACGTGCTCGATGCCGAACTCGCCCGCGCCCAGCATCCGTTCGCGCAAAAACAAAAACCCGGCGATGTGAATGCGCTGCGCGAAACGCTGCTCGACACCATGTGGGACGAAGTCGGCGTCGTGCGCGACCGCGCCAGCATCGAACGCGGCCTCGCGGCGCTCGACCGGATCGAAGCGGAACTTCTTGCCACCGGCGTCGCCGACATCGATCGCCGCTTCAATTTGACTTGGCACGACTGGCTCAACCTGCGCTCCTTGTGCGAAGTGAGCCGGGTCATTGCGCTCGCAGCGCTGAAGCGCGAGAATTCCCGCGGCGCCCATTTCCGGTCCGATTTCCCGGAACCCGGCGACTTCGCCACCTCGACATTTACGGTGGCGCGGCAGGGCGCGAGCGGCATCGACATCAGCGAAAGTCCGGTACAGTTCACCCATGTGAAGCCGGGCGAGACGCTGCTCCGCGATGCGCTCGCGGCCGAATAAATAATCGAGGCGAACATGATTCCGCTCTCCAGCATCCAGCGCACCGCCGAGGATTTGATGGCGAAGGCCGCCATCGAAATCCCCGACGATTATCTCGACGGCTTGCGCCGCTGCGTCGATACCGAAAAAGGCGACCTGTCGGCGTTCGTCATCAAGGCCATGCTGGAGAATTACGAAGCCGCCAAGGAAGACCGCCGCGCCATGTGCGGCGATACCGGCCTGCCGCGCTGGTACGTCAAGATCGGCAACGAGGCGCGGATCGAAGGCGGCCCGGTGGCGCTGGAAGCGGCGCTGCGCCGCGCCACCGCGCGCGCCACCACAAACGTGCCGCTGCGGCCGAACCGGGTGCATCCGCTATGGCGCACCGACCACAACAACAATGTCGGCATCGGCGCGCCCGAGATCGAATATGCGTTTCACCCTGACGCCGACTGGATCGAGCTCACCACCGTGCACAAAGGCGGCCTGTTCGGCTCGGATTACCGCATGCTGTTTCCCGGCGACGGCATCGAGGGCATCAAGCGCTTTTTTCTCGATACCCTGATCGGCTTCGGCAAACGCGGGCTCGCCTGCCAGCCGGCCATCGTCGGCGTCGGCCTTGGCGGCTCCAAGGACACTTCCATGGTGCTCGGCAAGCAGGCGTCCTGCCTGCGCGTCGTCGGCTCGCGCAATCCGGACCCCAAAATCGCCGCGCTGGAAGAGGAGTTCAAAAATATCGGCAACAATATCGGCATGGGCGCCATGGGTTTTGTCGGCTCGTCCATGGTGATCGATTGCCACATCGAGGTCGGCTATTGTCACACCGGCGGCATGCCGATGTCGGTGCACATGTTTTGTCTTTCCTCACGACGCGCGTGCGCGCGAATTTCGACCGACGGCAAGGCCACCTTCCGCACCGATCCGATGTGGTTCACCGATTATATGCGACGCGAAACGGTGGAATGGGGCCAGCAAGCGGCCGAGGCAGCGGAGTAATCATGGCTGACCTCAAAACCGTTCACATCGATCTTCCGGCAAGCACGGAAAATCTTCGCCAATTGGAAATCGGCTCGGTCGCCTATCTCACCGGCCGCGTCTTCACCGCGCGCGAGGGCGTTTACAAACGCGCGATCGCCGATGGCGTCGGCATGCCGGCGGATAAAAACGCGCTCGGCATCACCAATTTTCATTGCTCGCCGGCGGCCTCGATCAATCCCGACGGCAGCCACACCGTCGGCGCCGTCACCGCGACGGCGTCATTCCGCTTCGCCCAATGGCTCGACGGTTGGTTCAAGATCTCCGGCTGCAACGTCATCATCGGCAAAGGCGGCATGACGTCGGCGGCCTATCGCGAGCATTTCGTGCCCAACAACGCTATCTATCTGACCACGGTCGGCTACGGCACCGGCGCGCTGCTCGGCCGCGGCATCAAGCGCGTTGCCGGTGTCTATTGGCTGGAGGAGCTGGGCCTCGCGCAGGCAGTCTGGGTGCTCGACGTGGAAAAGTTCGGCCCGTTCCTGGTCGAGAGCGATCTCGCCGGCAATTCGCTATTCGAGCGCGAGAACGCCAAGATCGCGCCCGGGCTCGAACAACTTTATGCCGGCACCAAGTCCGCAACGCTGCGCCGCTACGGCGAGACCGACGACAAGACCGAGGAATTCATTTAAGCGGCGGCGCGAGATGCCGATTGAGCGCATGGTCCAACCGGGGGCAACCAATGATGCGAACCAGCTTCACGATCTTGTCTGCGATCCTGGCCGTTTCGACATTGCCGTCGCAACGCGCCGGCGCCGATGAGGTACGACACACCACGTTCCCCAATGTGCTGGTGGGACGGTGGGCGCCAAGCGCCGAACTCTGCGCCGCGAAGGACAAGTCCAACGTCACGATTGCCGCGGACGGCTACAGCACCGCCGACGGCAAATGCAGCGCGCGGTGGATCGTCGAGACGCCGGGCTCGCTCGGGCCGAACTACGCCGTTCATGCCCAGTGCGAAGCCGATGGGCAGCCGGCCAAGGCCGATGTCATCAACATGATTCTACGGCCCGAGGCCGGCGACCGAGTATCGATCGGCACGTCGTTTACCGACCTGAAGCCTTATCTGCGTTGTCCGTGAGGATGGCCCGAAAATTCGCGAGCCGCGGCGACGCAGGCTTCGGAGATGAATCATGAGCCCCGCTGTTTTGTCGTGCATGATATTTGCGTTGACCCTCGGCGGCATCGCGCTCGGCGCATTGCTGCGCACCGCGCTGCCGCAACATCATCTCAGCAAAGAATCGCAAGACGTCGTGCGCCTTGGCGCCGGGCTGGTCGCAACCATCGCGGCGCTGGTGCTCGGTTTGCTGATTGCGGCGGCCAAGGGTTCGTTCGACACCCAGAGCGGTCAAATCAGACAAATCACCGCCGACGTCATCTTGCTTGACGCCTTGCTGGAGCAATACGGCCCCGAGACGCAGCCGATCCGCGTCGCGATGCGCGGCGCGATCGGGCCGCTCGCCGACCGGATTTGGCACGAAAAGGCGACGGATGCGGCGCGGCCGTTTGCCACGGACACCGAGGCCGAAAGCGTCTATATCGCCATCCAAGCGCTGTCGCCGAAGAACGATCTGCAGCGCTCGCTGCAGAGCCGGGCGGCGCAGATCAGCACCGATCTGGCGCAAACCCGCCTGTTGCTGTTCGCGGAATCCGACAGCGCCATCCCGGCACCGTTTATCGCCATCTTGGCGTTCTGGCTCATCATCATATTCGCGAGCTTCAGCCTGTTCGCGGCGCTCAATGTGACGGTGTTCACTTTTCTGTCGCTGTTTGCACTGTCCGCGTCATGCGCGATCTTTTTGATCTTGGAGCTGAGCCAGCCGTTCACCGGCCTGCTGATGATTCCGAGTGGGCCGCTGCGGAACGCCCTTGCGCCACTTGGCTAGAGACTGTTCATTTGTGCTCGCGATACCAGCGCTCGGCCCCGGGGTGCAGCGGCACATCCATCGGCGTCGACTCGGTCTCGCTGACCATGTGCAGCGCCGAGCCGCCGGTGCCCTTTTCCCAAGGCACCTCCGCTTCGCGCGCGGCCAGCGCGCCGCAGATGTCGTAGGCCATCTGCTCCGGGAGCGCCGCGCTGGTGTAGATCGGCCAGCCGCTGAAATCGAACGTATCGAAATCCCGCGCCAAGCCGGCAAAGCGCGCCTTGGGCAGAACAACCCGCCGCCATCCCAACTGCCCCAGCGCATCGAACTCGGCCGGCTCGATCTCGAGCGGCACGAGGCCGGCCGCCAGCGCCTCGCTCAGCCACACCCTGATGCCTTCGTCGAACACCGCGTCGATCTCGCCGCGCGTCAATGGATCGAGGCGGCGCACGTCGGACGGCCCGCCGCAGGTGATGATGCGTCCGCCCCAGGCCTCGATGTCCTGAAGTTTAAAGCCGTGCAGGGCGAAAGCCTGCTCGATCAGGACCAGCGTCGAATGCGTGGGGTCTTCGCGCACCGACACGCGCAGCGGATACTGCTTCGCCTTGACGTCCTTGAGCGAGCGAATGCCCGTCCGCGGATGAACCATAAAGACGAAGCGATCCCAGCTCGGATAGGACGCGATGATCCGCACCGGCAGTGCCGTGCGGAACAGACCTACCCCGCGATAGGCTTGGGTGAGCAGCGCCGACGGATTGACGAAGGCGGCTTCGAGCCCGCCCTTTGCTACTTCCTCGGCCAGAATGGCCGAGCCAGATGCGAGCCGCAGCCATGGCCGGAACGCTTCGCCCGAGCCGCTGCCGACCGTGATGACCATGTCGCGATTGCCGCCGTAAGGCGTCGCCGGATTGCCGGCGATATGCAGGCCGATCTCCCACAGGGTTTTGGCGCGCACGAAATTTGCGCCTTTCGGCAATGGTTCCATGGTGGGTATCTCCAATCGGGATGAATGGCACCGCGCGTCGACCACGATGCCGGGAAGCAAGCGACGAGCGTTCAGCCCGCGAGGTCGTAGGGAATCTGCATCGGGCCGTAGCGCTCGACCACCGTGTTGGTCGCGCGATCGTACTGATGCTGCAGCACCGTGCCCTCGCCGAGCTTTTGGCTGCGCACGATGATCGCCACCGAGCGGGTCGGACCGCCCTGCTCCGCATGAATGGCGCGCGGCGCCACCAGATCGACCTTGCCTTGCGAACCGGTTGTCACCGAAGCAAGCTTCACCTCGGCATGGCCCGGCCGACTGCCGTCATCGATCCGCTCAAAGCGCTCCAGGCTCTCGGTGCCGTCGAGCACGCCATAGAGCACCCAGGCATCGGCGTGATCGTGCACGCTGCCGGTGCGGCCGGGCATGCGCACCACGCCGTTGACGACGAAGGCATAGTCGGCATCGACATAGAGCAAAAGATTCTTGCGGCCTTCGGTGGACGGCCAGCTTGCCGAATGAGTTTTGAGCGTCGGGTCCATCACCAGCCGCTCCACGAGCGGCTTCGCCTTCTCCATGCGGCGCTGATCGTCGGTTTCCGTCGCCCAGATTGCGCGGAGTTCGCCGATGAATTTTTCGAAAGCCGGCAAGCGTTGCGCGGCAAGATTTGACATGATCGTTTCCTTCACTCGAACAGCGGCTCGCCTTCGACGGTGCAGCGGCGCAACAGCCGACGCTCTTCTTTCGGAAAATCGGTGCGGGCGTGGATGGTGCAGCGGTTGTCCCACATCAGAAAGTCGCCGGGCTGCCAGACGTGCTCGAAGATGAACTCGCGGCGCTCGCCGATCTCGTAGAGCTGATCGAGGATGGCATCGCTCTCGTCCTGGCTGACGCCTTCGATGCGCGTCGTCATCAAGCGGTCGACGAACAGCGTTTTGCGGCCGGTGTCGGGGTGCGTGATGAAGATCGGGTGCGCGTGATGCGGAATGCCGCTGATGTCGCCCGACGAATTGGCCTGCTTGGCGCGATTGTATTCGTGAATGTGCAGCGCCGTCTTGCCCTTGAGCTTGTCTTTCAGCGCCGGCGGCACCGCTTCGTAGGCCTTGTACATGTTGGAGAACATCGTATTGCCGCCGCGCGACGGCAGTTCGAGCGCATAGAGGAATGTGTATTTGTAGGGCCGCGGCGTGTAGCCGGAATCGATGTGGAACCAGAACTCGCCCTCACCGAAGGCGCCGATCGGCTTGCCGTCCACTTTGATGTTGCTGACCAGCAGCACCTTCTCGTTGTCCTGTTGGACGCCTTCGGTACGGGCGCGCAGCGCCTCGGGCGCCTTCTTGCGGGTGCCGAGGTCGCCAAAATAAGAGGCAAAGCGCAGCTGGTCGTCCTGGGAAACTTTTTGGCCGCGGAACACCAGCACCAGATGCTTGCCCCAGGCGTCCTTGATGGCCTCCACCTCGTGTTCGGACAGCGGCTTGGACAGATCGACCCCGCTGATCTCGGCACCGCAGGCCGGAGACAACGGCTTGACCTCGATCTTCGGCACGGCCGCGGTTTCGATCACATCCTGCATGGGCAAGTCCTTCACCTGCATGGCCAGTCCTCCGCGTCCGGGCGTCGGCTTCACGCCGGCCGACTTGATGTAAGATGTACCGCGGCGAGCCCGGCCACTCAAGAAGGCGGCAACGCAGCGCGGAGGAGACAGCCATGCGCAAAGTGATTGCACTTGCCCTCGCCCTGCTCGCGGCGGGCACATTGACCGCGTATGCGCAAAACTATCCGTCGCACGTCATCACCATCATCGTGCCCTACCCGGCCGGCGGGCCGACCGACACCATCGCGCGCCTATTGGCCGAGCGGATGCAGGCAGCGCTTGGCCAAACCGTCATCGTCGAGAACGTCAGCGGCGCCGGCGGCGCCATCGGCGTCGGCCGCGTCGCCCATGCCACGCCCGATGGCTACACGCTGAGCATCGGCCATGTGCAAACCCACGTGTTCAATCCCGCCATCATGAAGCTCGACTACGACGTCGTGAACGATTTCGAGCCGGTCTCGCTGATCGCCGACACGCCGATCTGGATCATCGCCAAAAAAACGCTGCCGGCCGACGACCTCAAAGGGCTCATCGCCTGGCTCAAGGCGCAAGACGGCAAAGCCACCATGGGCACGGTTGGAGTCGGCGGCCCGACCGACGTCGCCGGCCGCATCTTCGCCAAGGAGACCGGCACCGTGTTTCAAATCGTGCCCTACCGCGGCGGCGCGCCGCTGGCCGAGGATTTGCTCGGCGGCCATATCGATTTCGACGTCGGCCAGGCGGCCTCCACGCTGGCTTACGTCCAGAGCGGCGAGCTCAAGGCCTATGCGGTGCTGCAGCCCAAGCGCTGGTGGGCGGCGCCCGACGTGCCGACCCTCGACGAGCTCGGCATCCACAATATCGACGCCAGCTTCTGGCACGGCATGTGGGCGCCAAAGGGCACGCCGAAGGAGGCGATCACGAAGCTCAACGCCGCCATCCGCGCGGCGCTGGCCGATCCCGCCATCCAGGAGCGGTTCAAAAAAATCGGCCAGGAGATCTGGCCGGCCGACTATCAAACACCCGAGGCACTCGCTGCCAAGCAGAAGGCGGAAATCGCCCGCTGGACGCCGATCATCAAGGAGAGCGGCATCAAGGCCGAATGACACCCATGGGCGCGCTCGATTCACTCGAACCGATCGAAAAGGCCAGCAAGGACGCGCTCGTTGCGTTGCAGCTCGATCGCCTGAAGGCAACGCTGCATCAGGCTTACGACCGCGTCCCACATTATAAGACGAAGCTCGATGCGGCGGGCGTGCATCCCGCCGACCTGAAAGAGCTTGGCGATCTGGCGAAATTTCCATTCACCACCAAGGACGATCTGCGGCAGAATTATCCGTTCGGCATGTTCGCGGTGCCGATGGCCGACATCGTGCGCATCCATGCGTCGAGCGGCACTACCGGCAAGCCGACGGTCGTCGGCTATACCAAAAACGATATCGACACCTGGTCGCTGTTGATGGCGCGCTCGATCCGCGCCGCCGGCGGCCGCTCCGCCGATAAAATTCATGTCGCCTACGGCTACGGCCTGTTCACCGGCGGCCTGGGTGCGCACTACGGCGGCGAGGCTTTGGGCGCTGCCGTCATTCCGGTCGGCGGCGGCTTCACCGAGCGGCAGGTGCAGCTCATCCGCGATTTTCAGCCCGACATCATTATGGTGACGCCGTCCTATATGCTTGCCATCGCCGATGAGTTCGAGCGCCAGGGATTTTCGCCCGCCGACTGCAGCCTGCGGCTGGGCATTTTCGGCGCCGAGCCGTGGACCGAAACCATGCGCGCGGAAATCGAGCGTCGCATGGGCATCGCGGCGCTCGATCTCTACGGCCTGTCGGAAGTCATGGGGCCTGGCGTCGCGCAGGAATGCGCCGAGACGCGCGATGGACTGACGGTCTGGGAGGATCACTTCTTCCCTGAGATCATCGATCCGGACACCGGCCGCGTTCTGCCCGACGGTGAGACCGGCGAACTCGTCTTCACCTCGCTGACCAAGGAGGCGATGCCGGTGATCCGCTATCGCACCCGCGATCTGACCCGGCTCCTTCCCGGCACGGCGCGCACCATGCGCCGCATCGAAAGGGTCAAGGGCCGCAGCGACGACATGCTGATCATCCGCGGCGTCAACGTCTTTCCCTCGCAGATCGAAGCGGTGCTCGGCCGCGAGCCGCAGCTTGCGCCGCATTACGTCCTGGAAGTGCGCCGGCCGCACAATCTCGACGAGCTCGACGTGCTGGTCGAGATGCGGCCCGAGCTTGCCGGCAAATTGGACGCCGATGAAAATACGGCGCTGGCAAAGCAAGCCGAGCATTTGATCAAGGCCTATGTCGGCGTCACCGCAACGGTGCGCGTGCTCGAGCCGGGCACCATCGAGCGTTCCCAGGGCAAGGCCAAGCGCGTCATCGACCGGCGAGCGAAAAGCTGAAATGCCGAATGGAATAGTGAAAGGATTGGCGCGATGAGTGTCGATACCGCCATGCCCGCGGCCGAGTTGCAGTCCGCCGGCCTCGATCAGCGCGCAGTTGCCGAATGGATGGCGGCTGCGCCAAAGCGCGCCGGCGATTTCCATGTCGATCGGCCGCGCTATTCGCGCTACTGGCAGCTCGGCACCGATCTGCTCGGCCGCCTGCCGAAGAAGCCGGCGCGAAGTGTTGGTGAGGCACGCGCGGCCCAGTCCATCCTCGCCGCCGCGCGCGAGCAGCGCGAGCATTTCCTCGCCGCCCACGCCGAGACGCTCTACGACGAGCTGACCCATCAACGCTCGCGATTCATCCGCTTGGAAGACCTGGTCTTCGCCGCCGCCATGGCCGTCCCTGGCCTGACTCCGACCGCCACGCAAGTTGCGGCCGAAGCCGAGCACTTGCAGGGCGAAAAAGACGGCGTCGAGATCGATCAGGGAATTTTCCTCGCCCACGTGCTCGCCAGCGAAGCCGCCGGCCGGCATCTGTGCCACGCGATGTTATTGCCGCGGCGGGAAACGGCCGAGCATTTGCAAAAATTCGCCACCGACGGCCGCATCGATTTCGGCAAGGTTTTCATCGAGCGTCGCGGCAACGCGGCGATCGTGACGTCGAAGAACGAGCGCTTCCTCAACGCCGAGGACGACACCACGCTCGACGCCATGGAGACCGCGGTCGATGTCGCCATCCTCGATGCCAAGACCGACATCGCCGTGCTGCGCGGCGGCGAGGTCGAGCATCCCAAATATCGCGGCAAAAAACTGTTCGGGGCCGGCATCAACCTGACACATCTTTATCGCGGCCAGATCCCGTTCGTCTGGTTCCTCAGGCGCGACCTCGGCTTCGTGCACAAATTCTTCCGCGGCGTGGCGCGGCCCGAGCTCTTACCCGACGACGTGCACGGCACAGCAATCGAAAAACCGTGGATCGCCGCGGTCGAAGGCTTTGCCATCGGCGGCCACTGCCAGATCCTACTGGCCATGGACTACGTGCTCGCCGCCAACGACGCCTTTATGACCTTGCCGGCGCGCAAGGAAGGCATCATTCCGGGCGCCGCTAACCTCCGCCTGCCGCGCTTCACCGGCGACCGCATCGCCCGCCAGGCCATCCAATATGAGCGCAAGCTCATCTGCGACAGTCCGGAAGGCCGCCTGATCTGCGACGAGATCGCGCCCGCCGGCGACATGGACGCGGCGCTCGACCGCGTCATCGCCGGCCTGACCAGTTCCGGCGCGGTCAGCGCGACCAGCAACAGACGCGCAATCCGCATCGGCGAGGAGACGCTCGACACATTCCGGATGTATTTTTCCGCTTACGCTCGCGACCAGGCCTATTGCCATTTCAGTCCCGCGCTCATCGCCAATCTCGAGCGCGAGTGGAATGCGCATAACAGGAAGGCGTAATGACACTGCAGCGAGCCGCGAGCAAAGTTCCCGAAGTCACCCTCGTTTTCTGGATCATAAAAATTGCCGCAACGACGTTGGGCGAGACCGGCGGCGATACCGTCACCATGACCCTGAACTGGGGTTACCTGCTCGGCACTGCGCTGTTTCTCACGCTGCTGGTCGTGCTTGTCGTTCTGCAGATCGCTGCGAAGAAATTCCATCCGTTCCTGTACTGGGCAACGATCGTCGCCTCGACCACCGCCGGCACCACCATGGCCGACTTCGCGGACCGGTCGCTCGGCATCGGTTATGCCGGCGGATCGTCGCTGCTGTTCGCCTGCGTCATCGCCACGCTCGGCGCATGGTACTGGTCGCAAGGCTCGATATCGGTCGCCACCGTCACCACGCCGAAGGTGGAAGTGTTCTATTGGGTCGCCATCACCTTCTCGCAGACGCTCGGAACGGCGCTCGGCGACTGGATGGCCGACGGCATGGGATATGAACACGGCGCGTTCGTGTTTGCCGCCGGATTGGCGCTGCTCGCCGCCGCCTATTTCCGGACCAACGTCTCGCGGGTCTTCTTGTTCTGGGCCGCCTTTATCCTGACGCGCCCGCTTGGCGCCTCGGTCGGCGATTTCCTCGACAAGCCGATCAGCGACGGCGGGCTGGCATTCAGCCGCCCGATCGCCTCGGCGATCATCGGGGCTTTCATTATCGCTTGCATTCTTGTTTTACCGCAGCGGGCCGGACAACATCCCGGCGCAGCCGAGACGGCGTAACGGCAGAGCATTCAGACCACTTGCCGCAGGAACGTGCGCTCCTCGGACAGAATGAAGCGCTCCGTTTGCGCCAGCGCGAAGTTGGCGGCGCCCTCGCTATCGGACTTCAGCCGCGCCCGGTAAGCCTCATAAGCCGCCAGGCTCGCGAACGAGATCAGCCCATAGGCGATGTTATCGGTGCCCTCATGCGGCATCCAATAACCGACAACCTCGCCGCCGCATTTCGGAATGATTTTCAGCCAATTGCGGGCATAGGCTTCAAAGCCGTCACGCTTGTAGGGATCGAGCTGGTAGCGAATGAACACGGTGATGGTCATCGCAGTCCCCTGTTGGTTACCGGCCTGCATTCTGCCGCAACGGGATGCCGCGATGCTTCGGCGAATATCGTAGTTTGAAATTTCTCAGGTAGAGGCAATTCGCCCGATGCTGGTGATCTCGCTGCCCGCTTTGCGGATGCGGACGACTGCTTCGGCGATCGGCTCGACCGCGACCGCCATGTGATAGGCGTTGGCGTGCAACAGAGAGCCCCGGTCGCGCACGATGGCTACGTGGCCTTTCCAGAAAATTAGATCGCCGCGCTTAAGCGTTGAAGGATCGGCGGACACGGCCGTTCCCAATGCCTCTTCCTGCATGTCGCTGTCGCGTGGGCACGAGACGCCGCACGCGGTCAGCGCGACCTGGACGAGACCCGAGCAGTCGAGGCCGAGCGCGGTCTTGCCGCCCCACAGATAAGGCGTGCCGAGGAAGCGCTCGGCGACTGCGACGAAATCCGTTTCATTCTGGTCGAGCGGTGCAAGGTGCGCCGCCGGCACATGACCGCCGGATTGCGTCACCGCCAGGCGGTCCTCGATACGTGCGATTGCCAGACGCGCGCCGAGCGGTAGCGCTTCGAGCGGCGGCAGTTTGATCGACGGACCGGGGAATATCAGCGTGCGCAGCGCCGTCACCTTGTGGGTCGGCGCCGCGCCCGGCGGTGTCAGGGCATTGTCCGGCAGCCAGCCGACGTAACCGTCCGCGGCGAGCTGACCCCACGCCCAGCCCTCCCCGTTCGCATCGTAGATCGTGACGCGCTCGCCCTTGAGTGCCTCGGTTTCGAGCGACGCATCGGGCCGCGGCTCGCGGCGCAGCGGCGCCTGCGGCTCGATGACTTCGTAGACACGGCCTTCGACGAAACGCGCCGCTTTCACTTTGCCTTCGAGATGCTTCGCCGCCAGATCGGCGCGGGCCGGCGTGAGGCGGGGATCGAAGCCGGGCATTTTTTGTTCGCTCAGCCGTAGCGGGCGGCGAGCAGCGCGTAAAGGGCGCGCGCCGCCTGACAGTCGCCGCCTTCCGGCCGGCCCGGTTTGGCGGCCGTCGACCAGGCAAACAGGTCGAAATGCAGCCAGGATTTTGCGCTGACGAAGCGGCGCATGAACAAGGCCGCGGTGATGGCCCCGCCCTGGCTGCCGCCGACATTGTTGATGTCGGCGACCTTGGATTCCAGCATCGCCTCGTAGGGCCGCCACAGCGGCAATCGCCACAGCGGATCGTTCTCGGTGCTTGCGCAATTCATCAGCTCGCCGGCGAGCGCATCATCGTCGGTGAAGAACGCCGGCATGTCCGGGCCGAGCGCGACCCGCGCGGCGCCGGTCAGCGTGGCAAAATCGGCGATCAGCTCGGGCTTCTCTTCGTCGGCCAGTGCCAGCGCGTCGGCAAGAACGAGCCGGCCTTCGGCGTCGGTATTGCCGATCTCGACCGTGATGCCTTTTCGCGATGTATAGATATCGCGCGGGCGAAAGCTTGTGCCGGCGATCGAATTCTCCACCGCCGGAATGAGCACGCGCAGCCGCACCTTCAATCCGCGCGCCATGATCATGTGCGCCAGCGCCAAAGCCGTCGCCGCCCCGCCCATGTCCTTCTTCATGTTGAGCATGCCGCTTTCGGGCTTAATGTCGAGGCCGCCGGTATCGAAGCAGACGCCCTTGCCGACCAGCGTGACGCGCGGATGCTTGTCGTCGCCCCACACCATGTCGATTAGCCGCGGCGCCGCTGACGCCGCGGCAGCGCGGCCGACGGCGTGGATCAGGGTGAAATTTTGCGTCAACAGATCGTCGCCGACGATGGCGCGGATTTCGGCGTTGTGACTTGCCGCAAGCTTCCGCGCCGCCGCTTCGAGGTCGGCCGGTCCCATGTCGTTGGCCGGCGTATTGATGAGGTCGCGCGCCAGCGTCACGGCTTCGGCCATGTGCGAAAGCTCGTCGCGATCGAGGCTTTGCGGCAGTTCGAGCTTGACCTGGTGCCCTTCCGACTTGCGGTAGCGCGAGAAACGATAGGAGCCGAGCGCCACGGCGAGCGCCGCAAGCCGCGCATCGTGCGGCTCGTTGGCGAAGCGATAGACGCCGTCCGGCAACAGCTGCGGCAGGCGGCCCGGAAGGAATAAATCCTTCACGTCGCCGTTCGCCTCGATGCCGAACAGCACGCCGCCAAGACCGCTCTTTCCCGGCAGCAGCAGATGGCGCCCGGCCTTGGGTTCGAAACCTGCCGCGTCGGCAAAGGCGCGGGCGGACGCATCGAGGCGAGCGCGCACGTCCGCATAGGTCGCCGCCGTGACAAACCAGATCGGGACCGCGTCCGCCGTCCCGTGTGCAACGAAGACCTGATCCATCGCCAATGCCGCGCCATCGCCCGTGCCTTGAAAGTCAGGCCCTGCTAGCACGCCGGTCGGCGATGGTGAAGCGACAGTTCCCTGCGTTAAGCGCGGGCGCGCTGCGCCCGGCTGTGGCGCACGCCGTAAAGCCAATAGACCGCGAGTCCGAGCAAAAGCCACAGCCCAAAGCGCAGCCAAGTGTCGAGCGGCAGCCCGAACATGAGCAGCAAGGCTGACGCTGCGCCCAGCGGCGCCACGACATACACGGCGGGCGTCCGAAACGGCCGAGGTGCGCCGGGCTCGCGGATGCGCAGCACGAGGACGCCAACGCAGACGATGGCGAACGCGAACAGGGTGCCGATGCTGACCAGTTCGCCGACCAGGCCGATCGGCAACAGCGCCGCGAGAATCGTCACGACGCTACCGGTGATCAGCGTGGTGATGTAAGGCGTGCGGAAACGCGGGTGCACCTTGGCGGCGACCGGCGGCAACAGGCCATCGCGCGCCATCGCATAGACGATGCGCGGCTGGCCCAAAAGGCCGACCAGGATGACCGAGGTCAAACCGAGGATGATGCCGAGCTTCATGATCGGCGCCAGCCACTTCAGCCCGATGGCATTGATGCCGACGGCGATCGGATCGGGGACGTTAAGGCGGTCGTACGGGACGATGCCGGTCAGCACGATGCCGACGGCGATGTAGAGAACCGTGCACAGCGCCAGCGACCCGAGAATGCCAATCGGCATGTCGCGCTTCGGATTTATCGCCTCCTGCGCGGTCGTCGAGACGGCGTCGAAGCCGATATAGGCGAAGAAGACCACGGCGGCGCCACGCACCACACCGCTCCATCCGAAATCACCGAAGCCGGCATTGGGCGGGATGAAATGCCCCTCCGGATTGCCCGCCGTCACCCAATTCACGGTGCTGAAATGTGACACGGCCGCGACAATGAACAACAGGATGATCGCAAGCTTGATCGCGACGATGACGTTGTTGACTCGCGCCGACTCGTGGATGCCGATCAGCGCCAGCGCCGTGACGCCGGCGACCACGAGCATTGCCGGCGCATTGACGATCGTGCCGGTGATTTGCCATGCGCCATGGGCGGCGTCGTAGGCCAGCGGCGCGCTCGCATAGGCGGCAGGCACGCTAATGCCGAGATCGTTCAGGAAGCTGACCACATAGCCGGACCAGCCGATCGCGACCGTCGCGGCGCCAAGCGCATATTCGAAGATCAGGTCCCAGCCGACGACCCAGGCGACGAACTCGCCCATCGTCGCATAGGCATAGGTATAGGCGCTGCCGGCGATCGGCACAGTCGAGGCCATCTCGGCGTAACACAGCCCGGCACAGGCACAAGCAAACCCGGCGAGCACGAACGAAAGGGTGATCGCCGGGCCGGCATTGGCCGCGGCGGCGTGTCCGGTCAGCACAAATATGCCGGCGCCGACGATGTCGCCAACGCCGAGCGACACCAAGGTGAGAGCCGAGAGACTGCGCTTGAGCGGCACGCCGTCGTGCGCGGTCAGCTGCTGGAATTCGGCAGCTTCGGCTTCGGCCTGCAGGCTGGCAACCGATTTGCGGATAAAATAATTCGTCATCGCGATGCTCGTGGTGAGCGGATGATAACGACTGAAAGGGCGTTGAGTTTCACAACGCAATTCAGGAATTGCCGCATTATCCCCGGCGACGGCGCTGCTGCGGGCATGTTTTCCAACAAATGCGGCGGCCGACCGCGTCGGCCATGCCGACTACTGCGTCGCCGTCTTCTTCACATAGGGCCCGAGCTTCTGCGACGCCTCGTGGACATAGCTCAGATCGACCACGTCATCGACCTTCACCGAGCCGTCGATCTGCTTGGTGTCGACAAAGAACTGCCAGGCCATCCGCAGCGACGGCATGTTGAGCTTGCCGTCCGGATCGACCGCCTGCGAGATGATGGCACGATGCACCGCCGCGTCCTTGATGAAGGAGTATTCGGTGAGAATTTTTATCACTTGGTCGGCATTCGGGCCGGCAATATGTCCGTCTTTGAGTGAGTCGTTGTAGAAGCGCATGGCCTTGACCAGCGCCACCATGAATTTCTTGGCGTTGTCGGGCTGAGCTTCCGCGAATTTCGGGCTGTAGAACACCACCGCCGTCTGATAATCGGGAAACACGTCGTCGGCACCGACCAGCTTCTTCGCCGAACCGAGCGACAGCAGTTTTGACACCGTCGGCTCGACTGTCAGGCTGGCATCGATGGCCTTGTTGGCGAAGGCGGGAATGTGCTCGGGAAAGCCGAGGAAGACCGGATCGATGTCGTTGTAGGTCAAGCCGTTCTGCGTGAGCGCGTAACTCATGAACGCGTTCTCGCTGTTGCCGTTGGCCGACATCGCGACTTTGAGGCCTTTGAAATCCTTCAGGCTCTTGACCTTGCCGTCGTCGATGAGATCGGTGCGCACCATGATCGCCTGAAAACCGTAGCCCTTGGCATTGCGCGCCTTGTCGGACACGATCTTGATGCCGATGCCGCGCTTGACCGCGTTGTAAAGTCCAGCCGAAGTGGCGCCGGAGCCGACGTCGACGTCGCCGGAGCCGAGCGAAGGGATCATCTTCGCCGCCGAATCAAAGCGCACGAATTTCACCTTGAGGCCCTGCTCGGCGTAGTAGCCCATGGCGTCGGCGATGAAGAGCGGCGCATCGCTCGACGCACCGATGGTGCCGATGGTGAGCTCCTGCGCCTGGGCGCGGGCGGCGAGACCGAGAGCCGACACAAGAGCGAAGCCGGCAACGAGCCATCGGTGAACATTACGCATCGCGGCCATTTGCATCTCCTCGATCACGATTGCAGGATTCCTGCCGGCACGGGAGCGTAACACACGGCTGCGCCCGCGGCCTGCGACATCGCCGCCCTCACAACCACGGCATCAGCGAAGCGTGGATCACATCCGGCACGCCCTCCCCGCCCACCGATTTGATGGCACGGTCGACGTCGTTGAGGCCGAAGCGGTGGGTGGTGACGAGCTCCAGCGGAAAGCGTTTTGACGCCAGCTGCGCCAGCGCCAGCTCGCAAGCCTTGTAGCTGTGGCCGCGCGCGCTTTTCATGGTGATGAATTTCACCGTGAATTTTTCCAGCGGGAAATTCGGGAATTGCGCCATTTCGCCCTGCGCGACGATAACCCCGCCCTTGCGCTTGAGCGCCTCGATGCCGAGCAAAATGGGAATAGTTCCGGCGCCGGCGGTGCAGTCGAGCGCGACGTCGACGCCCTTGCCGCCGGTGATTTGCATGATGCGTTCGAGCGGGTCTTCCTTCTGCACGTCGATGACGTGGTCGGCGCCGAGCTTTTTGGCGACTTCGATGCGCGCCCGATCCTTCGACGTGCCGGTGACGATGATCAGCGAGGCGCCGGCCTGCTTGCAGATCACGGTTTGCGACAGGCCCTGCTGGCCGGGACCCTGGATCAGCACCGTCGAGTTATAGCCGACGCCACCGTCGAACAGCGACCACTCGACGCCGTTCGCCATCGGCGTCACGAGACCCGCGAGCTCGGCGGAAACGCCCTTCGGCACGTGGTGCACCACGGCGTTCCACGGCAGATACATGTATTGCGCGAAGCCGCCCCACAGGTGCGGCGGCTTTTCGTCCGACGTATAGCCGTAGCGGATGGCGTCGGGATTGGTGCGCCAATTGGTGTTCTCGCAATGGCGATACTGGCCGGCGTGGCACCATTCGCACTTGCCGCATGACACGTAGTGCTCGACAAAGACGAGGTCTCCCTCTTTGAATCCCTTGCGAGACGTGAACTCGCGGCCGGCCTTGGCGATAATGCCGATGTTCTCGTGGCCCATGATGGTGGGCTTGTTGTTCGGCGGATGCTTGTAGAGCTTGACGTCGGTACCGCAGATGCCGCCGACCTCCATCTTCATCAGCGCGGCGTCCTCCGGGATGTCGGGCATCGGATATTCGCGGATTTCGGTCTTGCTCGGCCCGGTGCGCACCGCCGCCAGTACTTTTTCAGCCACAGAAAATCACTCCTTGTTGGTCTTCTTGGTCGTATAAATCCACTCTAGTGTCTCGTTTCCGCAATCCGCAAGCCCTTGCGGCTTCAAGGATATAGGTACGATGCCCGCCCCGTTCGACATCATGCGCTCGCGAAAGCCGAGCCCGGGCCATGACGCCGCGGTCGATCGGGTGCGCGACTGGACGCGCACGCGCTTCGCGCTCACGGACGACGAGACGATCATGGTGTCGGAAGTCGCCTGCGGCGTCCCCGGCTGCCCGCCGGTCGAAACCCACCTTGTATTCTGGACCGATGCCGGGCGGCATCATTTCAAAATCTTCAAGCCGCTCGCCGACGTGGTCGAAGACGACCTTCCGCCCGCCTTCATGAAGAACGCGCTCATTGCGCTCGAAGGCGTCGATTGCGACTGCTGCTAGTGGGTTTCCGCTAAGCCGACCGCCGTGAGCGCGTCGGCCTGACGCTTGGCGACGCGATCCATCGAAAACCGCTCGATCGCCTCATTGAACAGCCGGTAAAAATTAAGCTCGGCACGTAAATGCAGGAACACGGCGCCGAGGCCGATGGCCGCGCGATCCATGAACACGAATTCGCGCGGCACCGTCACCGGGCCTTTCTGCTTGAGCGCCTGGTGCACGCGGAACGCCTCGCGCCGGCCGTATTCCGACGGCTTGACGCCGTCGGCAATGCTGCGCACGCGGTCGTCGAGCAGCGGCGCATAGATGAAGCGCGCCCAGATGTTGAGCGTGTCGATGAGATCGCGCGACAGCCGGCGGAAGCCCCACGTTTCGTAGGCGTGGACGACGAGATCGTCGTCGCCGCGCAATAGCCCGTGATAGAGATCGACGACGCCGCGCACGAATTTCGGCGGGAAAATGCGGATGCAGCCGTAGTCGAGCAGGTTGATGCCGGCGGGGGCGCCGTCGCGCGCGAATACCGTGTAATTGCCGAGATGCGGGTCGCCGTGGATGACGCCGAAACGGCTGAACGGAAACCACCACGCGGTGAACATGGCGGTCGCAAGCGCGTTGCGTATCTCGAGCGGATCGTTCCTGTGGGTCAGCATCTTGCTGCCGTCGAGCCAATCGAGGGTGAGCAGCCGTCCGGTTGACAATTCCGGCCAGGCGCGCGGCACGCGGACGATGTCGACGCCGTCGAGCATGGCGCGATAGAGCGCCGCGTGCTTGGCTTCTCGGCGGTAATCCAATTCCTCGCGCACCCGCGCGCCGATTTCCTTGCCGATTTCGCTGGTGTCGATGGCCGAATCGAGCCGTCTTCGAATCGCCAGCAGCCATTGCAGCTGCTGCAAATCGGCCTCGACCGCGGACTGCATGTCGGGATATTGCAGCTTGCAGGCCAGCAGCGCGCCATCGAGCGAACGGGCGCGATGCACCTGGCCGAGCGAGGCGGCCGCGGCCGGATGATGCTCAAAACTTGCAAACCGCTTCGCCCAGTCGGCACCGAGCTCCGCCATCATGCGGCGCTTGACGAAGGCCCAGCCCATGGGCGGCGCGTCGCTCTGCAGCTTCTGCAATTCGGCGGCGTATTCCGGCGGCAACAGATCGGGGATGGTCGCCATCAACTGGGCGACCTTCATCAGCGGCCCCTTGAGCCGGCCCAGCGCCGACGACAACGCGCTCGCGTCGCCGGCGCGATCCGGCTCGCCGCCGAGGAGTCGCCTGCCGGCATAGCGCGCCGCCACGCCGCCGACATTGGCGCCGACCCGCGCATAGCGCGCCGCGCGGGCGGAGAGGCGGTTCTTTTCACGGTCGGGTTTCTCTGATTTCGGCATCATGCCTACGGGAAACGAAAGACCGAGCCCGGTCAATCCAAGCTTTCCAGCTCCGCAATCATCCGCTCGATCACGCCAAGCCCGCCCTGCCAGAACGTCGGATCGCGCGCATTGAGCCCGAACGGCGCCAGCAACTCGGCATAGGGTTTGGTGCCGCCGGCCGACAGCATGGCGAGATAGCGTTCGACAAAACCGTCGCTGGCGTGCTCGTAGACGGCATAGAGCGAATTCACCAGGCAATCGCCGAATGCGTAAGCGTAGACATAGAACGGCGTGTGGATGAAATGCGGAATGTAGACCCAGAACGTCTCGTAGCCGGGTTTGAGCTCGATGGCGGGGCCGAGGCTTTCGCGCTGCACGTCGAGCCATAACTCGCCGATGCGCTCGGCGGTCAATTCGCCGCTCTTGCGTTCGGTGTGGACGGCGCGCTCGAAGGTATAGAACGCGATCTGCCGCACCACGGTGTTGATCATGTCCTCGACCTTGGCGGCGAGCATGGCCTTGCGCTCTTTGCCGTCGCGCGTGCCGGCGAGCAGTTTCTTGAACGTCAGCATCTCGCCGAACACGCTCGCGGTCTCCGCCAGCGTCAGCGGCGTCGGCGCCATCAGGGCGCCGTTCGGCGCCGCCAGCACCTGATGCACGCCGTGGCCGAGCTCGTGCGCCAACGTCATCACGTCGCGCGGCTTGCCCTGGTAGTTGAGCAGCACAAAAGGATGCGCCGACGGCGTCGTCGAATGAGAGAACGCACCCGGCGCCTTGCCGGGCCGCACCGGCGCGTCGATCCAGCGCTCGGCAAAAAACCGCTCGGCGATGGTCGCCATTTTCGGCGAGAACGCGCCGTAGGCGGTCAGCACCGTATCCTTGGCTTCGGCCCAGCCGATGGTGCGGGTTACGGCCTGCGGCAGCGGCGCGTTGCGGTCCCATTGCGGCAGCCGCTTCTTGCCGAACCATTTGGCCTTGAGCGCGTAATAGCGGTGCGACAGGTTTGGATAGGCGGCGCGCACCGCCGCGACCAGCGCATCGACCACCTCGGGCTCGACCCGGTTCGACAGATGCCGCTCGTCGGCGATGTCGGCAAAACCGCGCCAGCGGTCGGAGATTTCCTTGTCCTTGGCGAGCGTGTTCAAGATCAGCGCGAACTGCGCCACGTTGTCCTTGAAGGTGTGCGCGAGCGCCTGCGCGGCCGTCTTGCGCTTTTCGCCGTCGCGGTCCTGCAAAAAGTTCAGCGTCGGCTCGATAGCCAACGTCTTGCCCGACACCTTGAAGCGCAGGTTGGCGATGGTGGCATCGAACTGGCGGTTCCACGCCGCGTACGCCGTCATCGATTTTTCGTGAAACAGCTGCTCGACGCGATCCTCGAGCTGGTACGGCCGATACCGGCGCACGTCATCGAGCCACGGCCGGTAATGGTCAAGCGCGGGGTCGGCCAGCGCCGCTTCGAGCTGCGCGTCGTCGATGCGGTTGAGCTCGAGCTCGAAGAACAACAGGTGCGTCGAGGCCGCAGTCATCCGCTCCTGCATGTCGCCATAAAACTTGGTGCGCGCCGGATCGACCGTATCGCCCTCATGAATGAGCACCGCATAGGAGCCGAGCCGGCCCATGCGATCGCTGATCGCCTCATAGCGCCGCACCGCTTCGCCGAGCGCTGAGCCGCCCTGGGGCGCGGCGGCGAGCCCGGCGAGCTTGCCTTTGTAAGCTTGCTCGAAGGCCGAGCAGTCGGCATCGGTGCGATCGAGGTCGCGCTTGATGGCGGGATCGTCGAGGCCGGAATAGAGCGCGCTGAGGTCCCATTCGGGCAGCGCGCCGAGCCGCGTTGCACCCGGCTTCGATTTGGTTTTTCGCGAGATTTTTGGCATGCGCTTGAGTGGCCTCACCGGCCCTCATTTGGCGCGGCTGCCGTCCAATCGCAAGGGCCGTCTTGCCGCGCCGGCCCGAAAATCCCACGCTTATGACGGTGCACTTTGCCTCAGCGTCCAATCCCGGCGCATTGAGCGGCCGCCTCGCGCCATCTAACATGGTCGCCTGGATTCGACGTCCGGCCACAGGCGAGGCACCGATGTTCGGCTGGTTCCAAGCGATGATGCCCAGGGAAGAGCGTTTCTTTGACCTCTTCACGCGGCATGCCACCATCGTCGTCGCCGGCGCCGAAGCGTTGCGCGGGCTGCTGCAGGGCGGCGATAGCATCGAGCGCTACTGCAAGCAGATCTTCGAGCGCGAAGCGGAAGCCGACGAAATCACCCGCCAAGTCTTGACCGCGGTGCGGCGCACCTTCGTCACGCCGTTCGATCGCACCGACATCCAGGACCTTATCTCCTCGATGGACGATTCCATCGATCAGATGAACAAGACCGCCAAGATCATCGACCTGTTCGAGGTCAGAACTTTCGAGCCGCAGATGCGGGAGATGGGCGACGTCATCGTGCAGGCGGCAAACCTGGTGCTCGAAGCGGTGCCGCTCTTGAGCGCGATCGGCACCAATGCGGGGCGGCTCAATACGTTGACCGCAAAGATCATCGCGGTCGAAGAACAGGCCGATAATGTCTGCGATCAAGGTCTCAAGGCGCTGTTCCTGGCCAATCGCCAAAGCAATGCGCAAGGCAATGCGCAAGACAATGCGATGAGTTTCATCATCGGCTCCGAGCTCTACGATCATCTCGAAAAAGTCGTCGACCGTTTCGAGGATGTTTCGAACGAAATCAATTCAGTCGTCGTCGATCAGCTTTGACGAGCGCGTGGCGCCATGACCGCTCTCTTGAGTCTGCCTGTGCTGATCGGCCTGATTATGGTGGCGCTGGCGTTCGATCTGCTCAACGGCTTGCACGATACCGCCAACTCGATTGCGACCATCGTCTCGACGCGCATGCTGCGGCCGCGCTATGCGGTGCTGTGGGCGGCGTTTTTCAATTTCATCGCCTTCCTGTTGTTCGGCGTGCACGTGGCGCGGACCATCGGCGTCGGCATCGTCTCGGCGGACGTGATGGATGCGCGCGTCATTTTCGGCGCGCTGATGGGCGCCATCTCCTGGAATCTCATCACCTGGTGGGGCGGCATTCCGTCCTCGAGCTCGCACGCGCTGATCGGCGGACTGGTGGGGGCCGGCGTCACCAAAGCGGGCCTTGCCTCGATCGTTTGGCCCGGCTTGCTGACGACAAGCGTCTTCATCGTGCTGTCGCCGCTGCTCGGCTTTGCTCTCGCGTTGTTTTTGGTGCTGGCGGTATCCTGGGCTTTTGTGCGCGCCAATCCGCGGGCGGTGGAGGGCACTTTCAAATGGCTGCAATTTGCCGCCGCCTCAGCGATCTCACTCGGCCATGGCGGCAACGACGCGCAGAAGACCATGGGCATCATCGCCGTGCTGCTGTTCTCGCAAGGACAGCTCGGCAAAGAATTCTATGTGCCGTTCTGGGTGGTGATCACCTGCCAGGCGGCCATGGGGCTCGGCACGCTGATCGGCGGCTGGCGCATCGTCAACACGGTCGGCTCGAAGATCACCCGCATGACGCCGGTGCAGGGCTGCTGCGCCTCGACCGGCGGCGCCATCATGCTGTTTGCCGCGACTTATCTCGGCATCCCGGTTTCGACCACGCACACGGTGACCGGATCGATCATCGGCGTCGGCGCGGCGCGCAAGGCTTCGGCGGTGCGTTGGAACATTGCGACCAATATCGTGATCGCATGGATCGTCACCATACCGGCCTCGGCACTGATGGCGGTTTTGTTCTATATTCTGTCCGGACTGTTCTGATGACCGTTATTGCGACGATGCAAAGCGACGAGCGATGACAACCGCGCTGACCTCCAAAGTCTACGACGTCGACGATTTTGCCGCCGCGCAAGAGCTTTATCACAGCAACGGCTGGACCGACGGCCTGCCCGTGGTGCCGCCGACGCAAGCCGCCGTCGAAGCCTGCCTGGAATGGGCACTCATGCCGCCGGACATGCTCATCGGCATCGAGCCGGTGCGCGAACAGCCGATCACGGCGGAAAAGCTTGCCATCAACGCTGTCATGGCCGGCTGCCTGCCGATGCACTTCCCCGTCGTCGCCACCGCCTGGCAGGCGATGATGAAAGAAGAGTTTTTGATGCACGGCGTGACGTCGAGCACCGGCGGCGCCGCCGTCCTCGTCATCATCAATGGGCCGATCCGCCGCGAAATCGGCGCCAACTCCACCTTCAACACCCTCGGCAACAGCGACCGCGCCACCGCCGTGATCGGCCGCGCGCTCCGCCTCGCGCTGATCAATCTGCTCGACGCGCGTCCCGGCGGCATCGACCGCAGCACGCTCGGGCATCCCGGCAAGTTCTCGTATTGCATCGCCGAGGATGAAGAGGACACCACCTGGCAGCCGTTGTCGGTGGTGCGCGGCATTCCGGAAGGCCTCTCCGCCGTCACCGTGATGGGCGCCATGGCGCCGCGCCAGATCATGAACGAATGGACCAAGGACCCGCGCGAGATTCTTGAAACCTTTGCCGCCGAGATGCGCGCCAACCAGCGCCACTATTCGATCTACGGCGGCAACTACGCCATCATCATTCCGAAGCAATTGCGCGATCACATCCAGGACGCCGGCTGGAGCAAGCGCGACATCGCCGAATTCATCTACGAGCGCGCCCGCATCCGCCGCGCCGAATGGACCGACGTCGGCAAGGGCGCGGTGGTGCGCGACCGCGGCGAGACGGTTCACACCGCGCTCGCTTCGCCCGATAATCTGCTCGTCGTCGCGGCCGGCGGCCCGGCCGGCGGTTTTGGCGCCGTCATCGCGCCGTGGTTCGGCAGCAAGACCAAAGCGGTGACAGCCGCCATCGGCGCCTGTGTCGATTGCGAGCCGCCGAAAGGCTAAAGTGCAAAAAGTACCAGCGGAGCAAAGCCCATGATCCTTCGCGTGTTCGATCCGACAAATGAAAGAAAGCCGGCCGGCAGCCAGCCGGCGCCGCGCCCGACTTCGCTCAAGGGCAAGACGATCGGCTTCATCTCCAACGGCAAAGAGGGCACCCAGGGCTATTTCGCCCACCTCGACCGCATGCTGCGCGAAGAATTCGGCGTCGCCGATGTCGTCTTTCGCAGGAAGTCGAACTACAGCGCGCCGGCCGACGCGCATATCGTCGACGAAATCAAAAACTGGCAAGCCGTCGTCACCGGCGTCGGCGATTGAGGCAGCTGCTCATCGTGCAGTCTGCACGACTCCATCACGGCAGAACGGCAAGGCATCCCCGCTTTGGGGGTCATGACGGAGCGCTTCGTCAGCGCGGCGGAGATGATGCGCCGGGTGCTCGGCATGCCGGATTACAAGTTCGCGGTGATCGGCCATCCGATCAGCAATGCTTCGGATGAACAGCTTGCGGATTACGCGCGAGCGACCATTGAGCAGGCGCGGCACTTGTTGTTGCGAACATAGTCGGGCGTGTCGCGCGAGGTGACGTTGCGGCCATGGCCATCGATCTGCACGAATGGGAACGCCACGTCACGCTGCCTGATGGACAGGCGGTTCACATCCGTCCGCTGCGGCCGGATGACGAGCCACTTTATGGGCCGTTCCTCGCGGCCGTGACCACGGACGATGTGCGCTTGCGCTTTTTCGGCCTGGTGAAAGAGTTCAACCACGACTTTCTCGCTCGCTTCATCCAGATCGACTACGCCAAGGCCATGGCCTTCATTGCACTCGATGAGGCAACGGGCGCGATGCTGGGTGTCGCGCGCTTGCATGACAAAGCGGACACGACATCCGGCGAATACGCCATCCTGATCCGCTCCGATCTCAAGAGCCACGGCCTCGGGTGGCAGTTGATGCAACTGATCATCGCCTACGCCCGCGCCAAGGGCCTGCGCGCCATCGAAGGACAAGTGCTGCGCGAAAACGAGCCGATGCTGCACATGTGCCGGGAGCTCGGCTTCGAGATCAACGAAGATCCGGATGCGCCGTATGTCTGCAATGTGTGGCTGACGCTGTAGCTGCGCGGGCCGTTTAACACCCCATTAAGCCTCCTGCCGCAAAGTGGCCCGAAACGGCACAGCGTGCTGCAACGAAGCCGCGAGGGGACGAGTAAATGGCCATCCTCATTGTCGATGACGATCCGGTGCAGTGCCGGCTGCTCGAGGCCATGCTGCAGAAGTCCGGCTATGAAACCGTCGTGCTCGACAATGGCGATGCGGCGCTGACTTTGCTCGGCGGCGCCGACGGCGCGCGGATCGATTGCGTGATCCTCGATCTCGTCATGCCTAATCTCGACGGGCTCGGCGTGCTCGCGCGACTGCGTCAAGCTTCGATCAATGTGCCGGTGATCGTGCAGACCGCGCATGGCGGCATCGACAATGTCGTATCGGCGATGCGCGCCGGCGCCATCGATTTCGTGGTCAAGCCGGTCGGCGTCGAGCGGCTGCTGGTCAGCTTGCGCAATGCGCTCAATACCAGCGCGCTCGAAGTCGAGCTCAGCCGCATCAAGCACAGCCGCGCTGGCACGCTTGGCTTCAATGACATTATCACCAAGTCCCCCATCATGGCGGCCGTGCTGCGCATGGCGGAAAAGGCGGCGACATCGAATATCCCGGTGCTGGTCTCGGGCGAGTCCGGCGTCGGCAAGGAATTGATTGCGCGCGCCATTCACGGCAGCGGCGAGCGGCGCGCAAAGCCGTTCATTGCGGTGAATTGCGGCGCCATGCCCGAAAACCTGGTCGAGTCGATCCTGTTCGGCCACGAGAAGGGCTCGTTCACCGGCGCCACGGAGCGCCATGTCGGCAAGTTCGTCGAGGCGTCGGGCGGCACCTTGTTCCTCGACGAGGTCGGCGAGTTGCCGGCCGCGGCCCAGGTCAAGCTGTTGCGCGCCATCCAGGAAGGCGAGGTCGAGCCGGTCGGCGCGCGCAAAACCATCAAGGTCGACGTCCGCATCGTCTCGGCCACCAATCGCGACCTGATCGCCGACGTCAAAGCCGGACGTTTTCGCGAGGATTTGTTCTATCGCCTGCACGTCTTCCCGATCACGGTGCCGCCGCTGCGGGAGCGGCCCGCCGACATCCCGGCGCTGACCCGGCATTTTTTGGCGCGCTTTGCCGCCGAAGAGGGCAAGCGCATCCGCCTGATCGCGCCGGAAGCACTGCGCATGCTCGCGGCGTTCCATTGGCCGGGCAACATCCGCCAGCTTGAAAACACCTTGTTCCGCGCCGTGGTGCTGGCCGACGGCGACACCATCGGGCTTGCCGAATTTCCGCAAGTTTCCGCTCAGGTCCCGGCTCCGGTTTCGGAGCACGGCGGTACGCCGGACCATGCGGGTGAGCCGCTGGTGCCGGACTTCGATCAGCCGGTCGAACTGCCGGCCCCCTTCGCGGACCATCCCGGCGCCGCGGTGGCGCCGTCCGCTGCCGGAGCCGATGCGCTACCGCTGTTGGACGCCTCGGGCGAGGTGCGGCCGCTCGAAGAGCTGGAGGCCGAGCTTATTCGGTACGCCATTACCCACTATCGCGGCCAGATGTCGGAGGTGGCGCGGCGGCTGCAAATCGGCCGCTCCACGCTCTACCGTAAGCTCGAAGCGCTGGGCCTGAATACCGAACGGGAAGAACCCGATACCGAAGGCGTTGCAACAGAGCGACAGCCACTGAAAATCGCATGAAACGGCCGATTATTGCCGGTTGCGCACAGGACAAGCTGGACCGGCTCACTTAAAGTCCGGCCGCTGCGGGCATGGTTCCATACTAATGCCTCGTTGGGGGACTTAATCCTCACGCGGCGTGACTGCGTCCATCGCGCAGGCTCGCAAGGAGAATTCGCAATGCCGGGCGTCCGCATCAACCACCTTCTCGCCTCGACCGCCATCGTCCTGCTGCTGGCCGGCGCTCCCGCCGTGACGCTCGCCGGACCCAACGACACCGGCGCCAACGCCGCGGCTGCTTCGCCGACGCCGGCCGACATTGATAAGGCTCCGGCGGCGACAGCGACGCCGCAACCGCTCGATTCGCCGAACCTGCCGGCGACGACGGGATCGATAGCCCCTACTCAAGCTTCGCCCGCTACGGCGGAGACGCCCCCTGCCCCGGCGGCAGCGGCTGCGCCGGAACCCACAACGACGGCCAGCGCACCGGCGGCGCCTGCGCCCTCCGCAGCGCCGGCTGCACCCGCCTTGAGCACGGCCGATGCCGCGGTCGTCGATCAGCTGCGCAATCTCTCCAGCGGTAAGTACGACCGCATCGTCGGCAACAAAAAAGACCGCACCATCGTCGACGCGTTCTATTCCGGCCGCGATTACGCGCCGCTGTGGATCACCGACGGCAAAGTGAACGAACGTGGCAAGGCCGTGATCGCCTATCTCGGCCATGTCGACCAGGACGGTCTCGATCCGGCCGATTACCCGGTGCCGAACTTTTCCGCGCTGAGCGAACCGGGCGACCTCGCCGAGGCCGAGCTCAAGCTCGACATGACGATCATCACCTATGCCCACCACGCTTCGGTCGGCCGGGTGCATTGGTCGCGGGTCAGCGGCGACATCTCTTACACCACGACGGCGCCGGAGCCCGCCGACGTGCTCGCCGCCATGGTCGAAGCCAAGGACATGGCGAAGGCGCTCGACGCCTACGAGCCGCGCACCGCGGGCTATCTGGCCCTCAAAGCCAAGCTCGCCGAGATCCGCGCCGGCAAGGCTGAAGCCAGCAAGACGCCAATCGCCAACGGCGCGGCGCCGAAAGTTGGCGCCCTTGACGACCGGGTGCCGCTGTTACGCGAACGGCTCAACGTCTCAGGCGACGGCACGACCTACGACAAGGCGCTGGCCGACGCGGTGAAGAAGTACCAGCAGGACCATCAACTCAAGGTCAGCGGCACGCTCACCCAGCAGACCATCGACGCGCTCAACGGCCGCCAGCCGGACAAACCGGTCGACGTCATCCTCGCCAACCTGGAGCGCTGGCGGTGGATGCCGCACGATCTCGGCAACACCTACGTCATCGTCAATCTCGCCGACTTCACGCTGCGCGTGATGCACGACGGCAAGCCCTACTGGACCACCCGGATCGTCGACGGCAAGCCGGAAATGCCGACGCCGATCATGCAGGCGGAGATGAAATACATCACCATCAATCCGACCTGGAACGTGCCGCCGTCGATCGTCAATCACGAATACCTGCCGGCGCTGCAGCAGGACCCGACGGTGCTCGACCGCATGGGACTGAAGGTCGGCAAGAACCCGGACGGCACCGTGCACATCTGGCAGCCGCCGGGCGATCACAATGCGCTCGGCCGCATTCGCTTCAACTTCCCCAACAAGTTCCTGGTCTATCAGCACGACACGCCGGACAAAAACCTGTTCGCCTACGACAAGCGCGCCTATAGCCACGGCTGCATGCGGGTGCAGGATCCGCAGAAATATGCCGAGGTACTGCTGTCGCTGGTGCGGCCGAACGACGGCTACACGCTGGAGCGCATCAAGAAGATGATCGACGCCGGCGGCGAGCAGGACATCCAGCTGCCGACCTTTATCCCGGTCAACCTGACCTACCAGACCGCCTTCGTCGACGATAACGGCAAGCTGCAGTTCCGCGACGACGTCTACGGCCGCGACAGGCAGCTGTTGGCGATCCTCAAGGGCGACGACCGCAGGATGGCCGATGTCGCCGTCGAGCGCCGGGAAGACCCCTCGCATCGCCAAGTCCTGGCGATCCCGGATTCGACCCCGCTCTTTGGCGGCCGTGGCTACGGCAACTACGGCGGCCCGGGCGACGGCGGCAGCTTCTTCTCGCGGCTGTTCGGCGGCGGAATGGCCGCCACCCCGCCGCAGCCGGTGCGCCACGCCGCTCCGCATCGCCGCGAGACCAGTTCCGGAGCCCCGGTCCAGCGCTAAGTCCCTGCAACTCCGTTAAAAACCGCGCCGGTCCGTTAACCACTTCACCCCATTGGCCGCCCCTTGTGGGCGGCCTTTCCCCAGGGCGGCCAGGTCCGGCCACTTTTTGCCACACTATGCCGTTAGCCCTTATGGCGTCGGGGGATGGGACGACGGTAAGATTTCGTTAACCCTTCCCAATTTAACACTGCGTTAGCGTTACTCGCCTCAGCTGGGGAGCCGGGACGAGACCGTGTCGCCAACGCGTCAAAGTGGGATGGGCTCGTGCCGTTTGGTAAGGCGCGCCTGAAATCTGTGAGATTCGTTGCGGCGCGCGCCGGCTATTCGTGCGGCCTGGCTGCTCTGCTTGTCCTTTTCGGATCGAGAGGCCTGCAAAACGCGATCGCTGAAGGCGATACGCGCAGCATCTCGATGCACCACATGCATACCGACGAAGACATCACCATCACCTTCAAGCGCGACGGCCGCTACGACGACGCCGCGCTGGAAAAGCTCAACTGGTTCCTGCGCGACTGGCGCAAGGCCGAACAAACCAAAATGGACCCACACCTGATCGACCTGGTGTGGGAGGTGCAGCGCGAGGCCGGCAACAAGGCGCCGATCTGGGTGGTGTGCGGCTATCGTTCGCCGGCGACCAACGCCATGCTGCGCCACCGCTCTGCCGGCGTGGCGCGCTTCAGCCAGCACATGCTCGGCCGCGCCATGGACTTCTACATTCCCGGCGTGCCGCTCGACGAGGTGCGCGCGATGGGATTGCGGCTCGCCCGCGGCGGCGTCGGCTTTTATCCGACCTCCGGCTCGCCGTTCGTCCACATGGACACCGGCAGCGTGCGGATGTGGCCGCGCATGACCCACGAACAGCTGGTGCGCGTGTTCCCTGACGGTAAGACCGTGCAAATCCCAACCGACGGCCGGCCGCTGCAAGGTTACGCGCTGGCGCTGGCCGAGATCAGGCAGCGCGGCAACAATCCTTCTGAAAACTCGGTCGATGCGGCGCGCAATTCCGGCGTCGAGGTCGGCGCCATGGTGGCGAGCGAGGACCGTCACAGCATCAATCCGATTGCCAAGCTCTTCGGCCTGAGGAAGGGCGAGGAAGACGACGATGCCGATTCGTACGCCCCCGCCGCGGCGCCGGCTCCCACCGCGACCACCCGCACCAAAACCAAAGCGGTCGCCGTTGCCGCCGTCGAACGGGTGAAAGCGGCGGTGACCAACGTGGCGGCGCAGACCAAACTCATTCGCACCAACTCATTTGCGGTCGCGGCCCGCACGCCGGCCGCACAGAAAGTGGCGCCGCCGCCCCAGACCGACGACCGTTTTGCGTCGCTCTCGCCAAATCAAGTCATCTTCGCGCGCGGTTACTGGCAGGGCCAGCCTGACGGCGCTGCCGCCGCGCAGCCGAAGAGCGCGCGTGGCATTGAAGTGGCGAGCGCCGATCCCAACGCCACCGGTACCGTCGGCCCGTTGCCGGGCGCGTCCGACGACCGTGTCCCGCCGCAACTCGCGCTCGCCTATGCCGAACAGTCGCCGTCCCACGCCATTGCCGTGGCGGCGCGCGCCGCCGTGGACAAAGCGGGTGCGGTCATCGGCGAGAGCGAGACGACAGTCGCGGTGAAAGGCGTCAACGATCAGCCCAAGACCTCGGTCCAGAAAGCCATCCAACTCGCGGCGGCCGCCGTCAAAGTCAGCGAGCGTCTCGACAATCCGTGGCTGCGCGCGATCATTCTGTCGCCGAGCGTGCACCGCTTCCTGTCGACACTGGCGTTCGGCGCCCACGACGTCACCTACCTTGCGAGCCTGATGGTTAAACCCACAAGCTCGGTGATGATGACGTTCTCATCCGACCCGAATCGCGGCCTGAGCCAGGATCATTTCAGCGGCAGCGCGATCGTGTTCCTGACGACGGTCACCTACCCGACCCGCACCGCGTCGCTGCAATAGACGCGGGTCATTCCGGAAGCCGCGCAGCGGCTATCCGGAATCCATATTCGCTGAAATTGCAGAATTGACGCCAAGCGTCGCCCTCAGCGATCGCGGTTATGGATTCCGGGCTCCGCGCTTCGCGCGGCCCCGGAATGACGAGACATCAAATCATTCCCAGCGCGTGCAGGTAGGTCTCCAGAATGGCCTCCTGCTCCTTGCGTTCGTTGATGTCCTGCTTGCGTAGCCGCACCACGACGCGGAGCGACTTGACGTCGAAGCCGTTGCCCTTGGCCTCGGCATAGACGTCGCGGATGTCGTCGGCGATCGTCTTCTTCTCTTCCTCGAGCCGCTCGACCCGCTCGACGAAAGCCTTGAGCTGATCCTTGGCGAAGCGGTGGGCGGTTTGCTCGTCTTTGGCGGCGGCGGCGGTGGCCATCGGGTACTCCTCGCATTTTCAACTGCGAGAGCTTTCGAACGCCAGCGCGCTTTGATCAAGGCGCAAGCCCGCTCATCCACAGTCTGCACAGGAGCGCGGCGTAAAAACCGCAGGTTCAGTGCTTTGGGCTTGCTTTTTCGAATGCCGCCTTCTGATCGGGCGACGCTTCCTTTTGATGCTTGGCGCGCCACTCGTCAAAGGGCATGCCGTAGACGATCTGGCGGCTTTCGTCCTTGGTCATCGACAGGCCTTTGGCGTCGGCCGCGTCCTTCATCCAGTTGGACAGGCAGTTGCGGCAGAAGCCGGCCAGATTCATCAGGTCGATGTTCTGCACGTCGGTGCGGGAGCGCAGGTGCTCGACCAGCCGGCGGTAGACGGCGGCTTCGAGCTCGGTCTTGTCATCGGTAGCCATGGTCTTCTCCGCGTTCTAGTTATGACAAAGATAGAGGCGGCAGCACCGCCTTTCCATAGTCCGGGATGATCATGGCCGCGCCAGCGCGCGAATTGCTCGAATCGCTGTTCCGGACCGCGGTCGCGGCAGCGCACCCGTCGCAGTGCCTGCCGCCGAACCTGCCGGAACCGCCGCCGCGCGGCCGCCTCATCGTGCTGGCCGCGGGCAAGGCGGCGGGCTCGATGACGGAGGCCGCGGAACAGCATTATCTCGGCCGCATCGCCCTGGATCGGCTCACCGGCATCGCCGTCACCCGACACGGCTATGGCCGCCCGACCCGGCATATTCCCATTGTCGAGGCCGGCCATCCGGTGCCTGACGAAGCGGGGCTGAAGGGAACCGAACGGGCGCTGGCGCTCGCCGAGGCGGCGGGCAGCGATGATCTCGTGCTCGTTCTTCTATCCGGCGGCGCCTCGGCCAACTGGATCGCGCCGGCCGCGGGCATCACGCTTCCCGAAAAGCAGGCGGTGACGCGGGCACTCTTGCGCAGCGGCGCCGCCATCGGCGACATGAATGCGCTGCGCAAGCACCTCTCCCGCATAAAAGGCGGCCGCCTCGCCCGGCTCGCTTTTCCCGCCAAGCTGGCGACACTGGCGATCTCCGACGTGCCCGGCGATGACCCTTCCGTCATCGGTTCCGGGCCGACTGTGCCCGACCCGACGACCCTCGAAGACGCCCGCGCCATCGTTGCCCGCTTCCGGCTCGATCTGCCTGCCGCCGTGGCCAAGGCGCTCGACGATCCGGGGAACGAGACGCCGAAGCCGGGCGACAGGATCTTTGCCGGCTCCGATTATCGGATCGTGGCGCGGCCGGCCGATGCGCTACGGGCCGCGCAAGCCCGCGCCGTGGAAGCCGGCTACGAATGCGTAGTGCTCGGCGACCGCCTGCAAGGCGAGGCGCGGGAGGTGGCGGCAGAACACGCCCATTTGGCCCGTGATTTGGGCGCCCGGGGGCGCCGGTTGGTCATCCTCTCCGGCGGCGAGCTCACGGTGACGCTGCGCGGCCAAGGCCGCGGCGGGCCCAACCAGGAATATGCGCTCGCGCTAGCCATCCACCTCGACGGCGCCGCCGGCATAGCGGCGCTGGCCGCCGATTCCGATGGAACCGACGGCGGCAGCGGCCGCCCCGACGACCCGGCCGGGGCCTTCGTCGACCCGACGACGCTTCGCCGCGCCCGGGCCGCCGGCCTCGATCCCGCCGCGTTTCTCGCCGACAACGATTCCACGGGGTTTTTCAACGGCATCGGCGACCTTTTTGTCCCGGGTCCGACATTCACCAACGTAACCGACTTCCGTGCCATCGTCGTTGACAGGCCATGAGGATTGGCTGGAATCAGTCTTTGGCCGGAATCTGAACCGGAAATGAGCCACGCGACTTCTCTTAGGAAAACGCTGAGCACGCTGGCGGCGGGGCTGTTCACGGCGCTGGCGCTGGCCGCTTCGGCGCGGCCCGCCGCGGCCGACTTCCGGCTTTGCAACAACACGCCGAGCCGGGTCGGCGTCGCGGTCGGCTACAAGGACGCCGACGGCTGGACCACCGAAGGCTGGTGGAACTTGCCGTCACGAACCTGCGAGACCGTGCTCAAGGGCAATCTCGTCGCACGTTTTTATTATGTCTATGCCATCGACTACGATCGCGGCGGCGAATGGACGGGACGGGCCTATATGTGCACGCGCGACAGGGAGTTCACCATCCGCGGCATCGGCGACTGCCTGGCCCACGGCTATGACCGCACCGGCTTCTTCGAAGTCGACACCGGCGAGCAGCGCGCCTGGACCGTGCAGCTCACCGAATCCGCCGAGCAGCCGCCGCAAAAGCCGCTGCCGCCGGGCAATCAGCTCAACGCGCCGCCGGCCGGCGCCGGCGCGACATCCACGCCCGCGCCGGGAAAAAAGACTCCATGAGGCGGCAGCGGCGGACCAAAGTCGTGGCCACACTGGGTCCTGCGTCGTCCGACCGCGCCGTCATCAGCCGGCTGTTCGAAGCCGGCGCCGACGTGTTCCGCATCAATATGAGCCACACCAATCACGACAAAATGCGCGAGCTCGTGACCACGATCCGCGCCGTCGAGGCCGATCACAACCGGCCGATCGGCATCCTGGTCGATCTGCAAGGACCAAAACTTCGGCTCGGCGCCTTCACGGACGGCGCCGCCGAGATCGACAAGGGCCAGGATTTTATTTTGGATAGCGACGCCGCGCCGGGTGACGCCAAGCGCGTGCAGCTGCCGCATCCGGAGATTTTTGCCGCCATCAAGCCCGGCGATGCGCTCTTGATCGACGACGGCAAGCTGCGCCTGGTCGCAACCGACGTCAGTGCGCAACGCATCACGACGCGCGTCGAAGTCGGCGGCAAGATTTCGAACCGCAAGGGTGTCAGCCTGCCCGACACCGTCGTGCCCGTCGCGGCGCTTGCGCCGAAGGACGTCGCCGATCTCGAAGCAGCCCTCGATGCCGGCGTCGACTGGATCGCGCTGTCGTTCATTCAGCGCCCCGAAGACATCGCGGAGGCGAAGAAGATCACCCGCGGCCGCGCCGCGGTGATGGCCAAGATCGAAAAACCGCAAGCCGTGACCCGGCTCGGTGACATTCTCGATTTGGCCGACGCGCTGATGGTGGCGCGCGGCGATCTCGGCGTCGAGATGCCGCTGGAGAAAGTGCCCGGCGTGCAGAAGGAAATGACGCGGGCCTGCCGCCGTGCCGGCAAGCCGGTCATCGTCGCCACGCAAATGCTGGAATCGATGATCTCAAGCCCGGTGCCGACCCGCGCCGAAGTCTCCGACGTTGCCACCGCCATCTTCGACGGCGCCGACGCCATCATGCTGTCGGCGGAATCCGCGTCAGGCCAATATCCGGTCGAAGCGGTAGCGACCATGAACCGGATCGCCGAAGAAGTGGAACGCGACGCCATGTACCTGCCGTCGCTGCACGTGCTGCACACCGAGCCGGAAGCAACCGGCGCCGACGCCATTGCGGCAGCGGCGCGGCAAGTGGCCGAGACGCTCGACCTCGCCGCCATCGTGTGTTGGACCTCATCGGGCTCGACTGGGATGCGGGTGTCGCGCGAGCGGCCGAAATGCCCGATCGTCGCCATCTCGCCGATCGAGGGCGCCGGGCGAAGGCTGTCGGTGGTCTGGGGCATCCATTGCGTGATCGACGAGGATGCCCACGATCAGGACGACATCGTCGAGCGCGCCTGCCGCCTCGCTTTCAAGGAAGGTTTTGCAAAGGCCGGCCAGCGCATCATCGTCGTCGCCGGCGTCCCGCTCGGCACCCCCGGCGCGACCAATTTTATGCGGATTGCGTTTGTGGGTTCAGACGCGCACGACGAACCGTAGCCTGGATTGAGCGTAGCGAAATCCGGGAGAGGGATTCCCCGGATTGCGCAAGCGCAATCCGGGCGACAATTCAGATATCCCGCCCCTCGACCTTCTCGGTCAGCGTCTTCACCACGTCGGGGATATGCTCGAGGTGCGGATCGATCACCAGCGCCTTGCGGTAGGCTTCGAGCGCGTGCTTGTCGTCGCCGATGTCTTGCAGGATGAGGCCAAGGCCCGACCAGGCGCCGAAGTGGCGGGGCTCGAGCGCCAGCACCTCGCGGAGGTCGGCGAGCGCGTGGCCGTAATCGTCTTTCAGGTAGTAGAGGGTGGCGCGCTGGTTCCAGGCTTCGACATATTTCGGGTTGATGGCGATGACGGCGCCCAAGAGTTTTAGCGCCAGCTCGTAGTTCTTGTCGTCGGTCGCGGCCTTCACCCGGCTCATCAGCAGATTGCAGGTGTCGCTGCCTGATACCACCCACACCGCCCAGATGCGTTCTTCGATCGCCTTGGCGCTGTCATCGTCGGGCGCGATCTTCAACGCATCGAACAATGTATCGAGTTTGATGGCGGGCTCGCCGTGCCCGGCTTTGGGCAGGCCGCTCGGCGGATGGATCCACCCGTGCCGTTGCGGATTCTGCGCCGACGCCGGCAACGCCAGCGACAGACACAGCCCGAGCACGGCGCCGAGAGCAGGAATGGGGAATCGCAATCTCATGGCCGTTAGAGTCTATTCGCCCGCCGCGCGGCAACAAGCCCGAATTGCGTACAAAGTTGCGCGAGCAATGCGGCGCAATTGGGCAGATCGCGGGGGTGGTGCTGAGCCGGCCAACGGGCCCGGAGGCCGCAACCGGCAGACTAGCCTTGGCGAGCCTTGAAGCGCCGGTGCGTCTTATTGATGACGTAGACCCGCCCCTTGCGGCGCACGATGCGGTTGTCCCGGTGGCGGGCGCGGAGCGATTTCAATGAGTTACGGACTTTCATGGCGCTTTTCCTTTTAAAGCGTTGATTAAGGACGAGGCCGCCCATTGTCAACTTTCGCCGCCGCCCATAGAGCATTGAAATATCGGTCGAATGCGATGCGCCCAGAAACCACTTTGCTGCGCTTGATCTCCGGCGTCGGCGCCAAGGGACCGGCCTGCTTCCTGCTCGAAATGGGCGGCAAGCGGCTGATGCTCGATCTTGGCGAGGGCCCGCCGCCGGGGCTGTTGCCGAAGGTCGACGATATCGGTCCGATCGACGCGCTGGTGCTCAGCCACGGCCACAGGGACCATGTCGGCGGGCTGTCGCTCCTGCCTAAGCTCGGCAATCCGCCGGTCTATGCCACCGAGATCGTTTTGCGCGCGCTGCCCAACGGTGCCGCCGGGCGGCCACTGCCGGTTCGCGGCCGCGGCGATGTGCTCGGCATCGCGGTCGAGACCGGCCGCAACGGCCACGCGCCGGGCGGCATCTGGCTGCGCTTCGCCATCGGCGACGGCTTTCTTTACACCGGCGACTTTTCGGCGGAATCGATGCTTTACGCCTACGATCCGCCGCCGCCGGCCAGCACGGCGCTGATGGATTGCTCCTACGGCGCCTACGACGCACCGCTCGCCGAATGCTGGCGCAAGCTGGCGCCGTTCGTCGAGCGCGGGCCGCTGCTGCTGCCGGTTCCGGCCAACGGCCGCGGCCCGGAATTCGCGCTCGCGCTGCTGCGCCACGGCCGCACCGACATTTTCGTCGACGACGCCATGCAAAAGGCGCTGCGGCAGCTTGCCGACGGCGCCGGCATTTCATTGCACGACAATGTCGGCGACGAAATCAAACAACTCGCCACAACCGTCAAGCCGATCGATGGCGCTCGCGGCATCATGCTGGCCGGCTCGGCCGACGGCACGTCCGGCGCCACCGCGCGCCTGTTCGGCGAATGGCAGGACAAGTCCGAGCCGGCCATCGTGTTCACCGGCTACGTCAATCCCACCACGCCCGCCGACCGTCTGGTCAAAAGCGGCCGCGCGCAATTCATGCGCTGGAACGTGCACCCACGGCTCTCCGATGCGACGACCCTGGTGCGCGCCACCCAGGCCAAGACGGTGATTCCGGCATTCTGCGACCGCTCGCAGCTTGCAGCGCTCGCCAAGGCCTTCGCGCCGGCGCACATCACCATGGACAGCGAAGTCGCGATCTAGAGCGGCAACCGCGGCTGTTTCGACCTTGAGCGCGCCGCAGCAGCGGATTTTTGCCGCCTATTCCGGCGATGCATCAGGGCCGCGGTGTCTCGAGAAAACGGGTAATTTCATCTCGGGTCAGCACGTGCATATTGAGGTAAGGCGTTCCGTCGGCCAATTCTACCAGACCAAGATCGATGCCCATTTGCTTCGCGTATTGTCGCCTTACAGCGCGGTTTCGATCTTCGAGTTCCGCTGCAGCTCGGCGCGATTTTGGCTCGGGCCGAATCGGCGTATGGACGCCGACGCGCGAGCCTTCCGCAATGTGACGGACGGATGCTCCCATCAAGGCATATACGCATGCGGAATAGCAGATCGCGCCGGCACTGCGTAATTGCGCCTTCAGGGTCGGGCTTTCCCGCAACTTTTTCCGGCAAGATTCGTCCCAAGCTTTATCGGCCGGACAATCGTCCGGAATGGTGATGCCGACACCGGCCGCCATCTTGCGTTCACGCAACATGCGCCCGACGGCGAAGGCATTCTCCATAAAGCCGCCGGTCGAGTTGAAGAAAATCGGCGGCTCACGTCCCTTCAATGTGCCAAGGAAGGCGCGAAACCTCTTGTCGACGCCTTGATCAAAGGCTCCATCGGCCGCGATCCATTCGTTGCATCCGGGGCCACAGGCATCGTCGCCACCACGTGCTATCACAAAGACCATAGGATGTTCTTGCGTATCAGCGACGGCGAGCCTCGATAAGAGATCATGCTGGGGGGTAACGCCGTAATATTTTTTCACCGCGTCGACGATATCCGGTCTGATCTTCTTTGCGGCCGTAATGTCCGATTGGGCGCCGGGGCTGTCTCCATTTTCCCATTTCGCGAGACCACGTCCATATAGCGACCAAACCTGATTGGCCTCGATGGCAAGGACTGCGTCAAAGTCGATGCGCGCCTGAGCCACATTGCCAAGTCGCAATTGAATGTATGCCCGGTGCATCGATGCCAGGGCTTGCTGCGGCTGCAGACGTAGCGATTCGTTGCAATCGGAAAGCGCCACGTGCAAATCCTGCCCAGCCGCAATTCGATCGCCACATCGTCCGCTATAGGCGACGGCAAGGCTGGGGTCGATTTGCGTCGCCTCATCATAATCGGCAATCGCATGTGAATATTGCTGATAACGGCTGTAGATTTGACCGCGCGCCGCGTAGGCAACCGCAAACTTCGGATTAAGCCGGATTGCATCGCTGTAATCGTCGGCAGCACGAGCATATTGTTTCTGAGCGTAGTAAGCGTTGCCGCGATTGAAGTAGGCGTAGGCTGAACCGGGATCGAGCCGGATTGCTTGATCGTAGTCGGCAAATGCCCGGGAATAGTCGCCTTTGGAGCGATAGGCCATGCCGCGTTCGAGATAGGCGTTGGTATATCCGGGATTGAGTTTGATCACATCGCTGAAGTCGGCAATCGCGTCGTCATAATCCTTGATGGCCTGATGCGCGACGCCGCGATTGTACAAAGCACCCGTCGAGTTGGGGGTGAACCGGATGACCTGATCGTAATCGACGATCGCTTGCGGAAACTCGCTCCTCGCCTGATGCACCGTGCCGCGCGCCATGAAGGCACTTACAAATCTCGGATTCAGTCTGACCGCTTCATCGAAATCGGCGATCGCGCGATCGTACTGTTTCGTTGCGTCATAAACCTTCCCTCGCCCGTAATAGGCAATGGTCCATTCAGGATCGAGCCGGATTGCCTCGTTATAGTCGGCGATGGCGCGATCGTAGTCTTTCCGGACAAGGAACTGGCTACCGCGATTGGTGAGAGAAAATACGTCAGTCGGGTCGAGCCGAATCGCTTCGTTGAACTCGGCAAACGCAGCCTCCTGATCTTTCTCAGCCTGATATTTATTGCCGCGAAAGTGATGGCTCGAAGCGCTTGTTGCATCCAAGCGAAGCGACTCCTCGTAGTCGCGGACCGCCAGATCGACGTTGCCATTATTGATGTAAGCCACCCCTCGATTACCGAAGGCCTTGGCCCGGTCGGCTGGCGTTTCGCCGTCCAATTCGATGATTGCGGTGCAGGCGCCGATTCGTTGTTCGAATGTCGGATTGTTCCGGCCGACACACCAATCCCAGTTCTCAGGCTGCTGGGCGCTGGCGGTACCGATCGCCACCTCGCTTGCGAAAAAAAACAGTAGAAAAAACCGCATGCTTGCCGCGTGACAAAACAACGTGAAATTATCGTCTGTCCTTGACAGCAACCATGGCTAGCAGATGACTGTTGTTCTCGCAAGATCGCAGCGGCCGCCCTCTGGCACCCTCAATCAATTAAGAACGATCTCTCGAAAAAGCCGCCGGCATAGGCGCGATGACCTCCGGCGGCAACCGCCGACCGTTTCCAAAGAAAGAGACAGGCCGCGATCCGGCCCCTGTCAGCGCACCTGATCGCCGCGCAGGCGCGGGTGGCCGATGCCGAGCGGCTTGGCATCGAGCAGCACGATGGCGAGCCGCGCCGGCTCCGTGCCGCGATTGACCCAGGCATGGTTGGTGCCGCGCTGGACCATGATGTCGCCGGCCCGTAGTTTCACGGTAGACTCGTCCATGTCCATCTCGATCTCACCGGACAGCATGACGATGTAGTCGATCGTCTCGGTGCGATGCATCTCCGAGGCGATGCCGGGCGCGAATTCCATGACGATGAAGCGCGAGCCGTTTTCCGGCGGCGCGGTGCCGAGAATGCGGGCGCCCATGTCCTCGGCGTTGTCGCCGACAGCAATATCCGCCGGCATCATGTCGCTGCACCACATCAAGGTCGAAGCGACGCCTTCGCGCGGCCGTTTGGTGTTGGTCGCTGGGCCTTCGAGGATCACCTTGGCGACGTTCTTGCCGTCGTGACCGGTAATGACGCGACGGATCGGCTGCTCAGCCATGGATGGTCTCCGGTTATTTCTCTGGGCGTTACGCTGGCGCGCCGGGCGCGCGCTTGAGATCGATGAATTCGATGACGTTGCCGTCGGGATCGCGGATATAGGCGCTGCGGCCGACGAATACGCCGGCGCGGCGATCCTCTTCCTTGAAAATCTCCACGCCTCTGGCCGGCAGGCTTTTCAGCGTCTCGTCGTAGACGTCCGCCGTCACACGAAAGGCGGAATGGATCTCGTGCCGGCCGGCGGCATTCTGCGTGATCGGATTTTCCGAAAAAGTCAGATTGAAGAAATCATCGCCGGCCCGCATGAAGACGATGCGATCGGTGCGGCCGATTTTCGTAAACCCGAGGATCTCCGCATAGAATTTTTCCGAGCGATCCAGGTCCTTTACCGGGATCGTGAAATGCAGAACGCCTTCGACTTTCGGCATGGCCGTCCCATTCGCGCAAACTTTTGGCGCGGGCGCGCGATTACGCCCGCGTCAGGAACGACGATAATACGGATAAAGGAGTTGGGCTGCCTAGGTGGCCGTCACGCGCCGGGACTCGGTGCGCATTTCGGGCTGCTGCGCCGGCTCCAAATCCCCCTCGCCTGCGGAAAAGCCGGTCATGAGATCGACGAGCTTGTTCCAGGTGCGCAGCATGGTGCCGAGCGGCCGCGGCATAGCGTGCCGGCAAAAGGCGATCTTCCTGATCTCGTGGGGAATGTACCAGTTGCTGCGGCTGCCGGCGGGAAAGTAGACCATGTCGCCGGGGCCGAGCCGGCGGACCGCGCCCTTCTCGTCGGTGACGAAGGCCTCACCCGAGAGGACGTGAAGGGTTTCGTCGATGTCGTAATTCCAGGTGAAGCGGCCGGCGGTGCACGACCAGGCCATGACCGTGGAGGTGCCGTCGGCGGCGACCGCGAGCTTCGCCGAACGCGCCCGCGGCGTGCCTTCGGTGATCCAATGGGGCGCGATCGGGGCGTCGGTCAGTTCGACATCGGCGGCACAGGCGAAGACGACAGGTTTGGGCACGGCTCCCTCCAGCAAGACCAGCGGGCCATTAGACGCGGTAGCGCCAAACAAAGCGTAAACGCTGCGCGCCGGTCTGCACGCGGATGTTGCAGAAACGCTTTGCAGGGCCAAACCGTTGAAGATGTCACGCTTCTAGCCGGACACGCCGTCCGCGGCCTGTCGCGCGGCGGCGGTGGGCCAATCGCGCCAGGCCCGCCGCAATGGCGTCGTCAGCGGACGCGGGTCCGCCTTGCGGCCGCTCAGATATTCCAGCCACTTCTCGTAAATACCGATGGCGGTAGCGCGCCACGGGCTTTCCAGCCCGGCGTCAAGGTCGCCAAACGGAAAACCGGCGATGAGGTGCTCGCGGCGATCGAGGAGCGCGCGCTCACGAAACGCGGCCGCGATCGCCGTTGCTTTGCCGTCAAAATAGTCCAGCGGCAGGCCTGGATAATCGTCGCGCTCGCGCCGCAGGTAGCGGCCGACGTCGCGGCGGTATTCGCGCAGCAGCGTTTTCGCCTCGTATTCCGGATGGCCCTGGAGGAAAAGATGAAAACTCTTGTCCTGCCGCGCAAACATGTCGACGCCGGCGACCGCCGAGCGGGTGAGAATGCGGTAGCCGCAATCCGCCAGCGCCGGTTCAGGCAAATCGTTGTAGCGCGAGTGCGGAACGCGCAACCCGGATTTTGCGTCGCTGGTCATCGGATGCGAGGCGGCCGACCCACAGTCGAATACGCCGAAGAGCTTGCCTGCCAGCGGGCGGCGTTCGACGCCGTCGACGTGGAGCACGGCGGCGTGGGCGGCAAGGCATGACCAGATGGTCGAGGTTGTGTAATCACGCGCCCAATCCACCACCTTCCTCAGCGTGGCCCAGTACGGCTCGTCCTTCAGGTTTTTCATGCGCGGCTCGGTACCGGTCACGATCAAGCCGTCGACATGAGCGTCCCACAGCTCGGAAACGTCGCGGTACCGCTCGGCCATGTCCTGGCGCGTGGTGTCGGCGCGCGAAACTTCCGGGATCGCAAACAGCAACAGCCGCACGATGGTTTTCGACGCGGCGGCGCGGATCAGATCGACGAACTGGCGCTCGGTCGCCTCGAGCGCCGGGTCGGGCATGTTGTTGATCAGCCCGATGGTGACGCAGTTCGCGGCGTGGATTTCGTTGGCCGAGGCGGAACGCGAGGTGTCGAGGAGGAGCGGCATCGGCTGTGTGCTCCCGATCTATTCTGCCGCGAGCAGCGGCGAGTTTTTGCGCCGTTGCGCCGCGCCGAGCGCCTGGTCGAGATCGGCGATGACGTCGTCGATGTGCTCGATGCCGACGCTCAGGCGAATCATCTCCGGCTTGACGCCGGCCTTGCGCTGCTCGTCGGCCGACATCTGCCGGTGCGTGGTCGAAGCCGGGTGGCAAGCGAGCGACTTGGCGTCGCCCATATTGACCAGCCGCTTGAACAGTTTCAGCGCGTCGTAAAAACTCTTCGCCGTCTCGAGGCCGCCGACGACACCGAAAGTCAGCAGCGAGCAGGCGCGGCCGCCGAGATATTTTTGCGCCAGCTGGTGATAGGGATTATCGGCGAAGCCGGTATAGTTGACCCAGGCGACGCGGCGGTCCTGACGCAAAAATTCGGCGACGCGGCGGGCGTTTTCGACATGGCGCTCGACGCGCAGCGCCACCGTCTCGATGCCTTGCAGCAACAGGAAGGCGGACAGCGGCGCCAGCACGGCGCCGGTGGTGCGCTGATAGACGCTGCGGCAGCGCGCGATATAGGCGCGGGCGCCGAAGTGCTCGGTGTAGATCAGGCCGTGATAGGACGCGTCGCGCTCGTTGAACATCGGAAAGCGCTTCGGGTGCGAAGCCCAAGGAAAGCGGCCGCTGTCGACGATAGCGCCGCCGAGCGTGGTACCGTGGCCGCCCATGAACTTGGTCAGCGAATGCACGACGATATCGGCGCCGTATTCGATCGGGCGCAAGAGGATCGGCGTGGCGACCGTATTGTCGACGATCAGCGGAATGCCGTGGCGCGCGCCGACCTTTGCCAGCGCCTCGATGTCACAGACGTTGCCGGCCGGGTTGCCGACGCTCTCGCAGAAGATGGCGCGCGTGTCGTCATCGATCAGCTTTTCGATTGCCTCGGCCTGATCGGATTGCGCGAAGCGCACTTTGATGCCTTGGCTCGGCAACAAGTGGGCGAACAGCGTGTAGGTGGTGCCATAGAGCTGCGGCACCGAGACGATATTGCTGCCCATGCTGGAGACATTGAGCACCGCGTAGTTCAGCGCCGCCTGCCCGGAAGCCACGCACAGCGCATCGACGCCGCCTTCGAGCGCGGCAACGCGGCGTTCCAGCACCTCGGTGGTCGGGTTGCTGATCCGCGAATAGCGGTAGCCTTCGACCTCGAGGTCGAACAAAGCCGCGCCGTGGTCGGCGCTGTCGAATTCATAAGCTACGGTCTGATAGATCGGCACCGCGACGGCCTTCGTCGTCGGATCGGTGTCGTAGCCGCCGTGCACGGCCACCGTTTCTCGTTTCATATCGTCCCACCACGCATCCCGAATGCTGGGCCATTGTATGGCGCTTCGGTTTCTTATCCGTGGCTGCCGGCATGAACATCGTAAGCAAGATTAATTGGAAGCAATAACCTTAATTGTTTTCCTCCTGCCGCACCGCGTGCCGGGGAGCGATAGTCGGCTCCATCGATCGCTCGAATTTTAACCGTTCTTGAAGCGAAAAATTCACTTTGTTTCGCCATCATCAGGCATGACCCTCATCGAGGCGGAACAGGCAAGGCCGCGGACCGGCGGCAAGGACAGCGCGCTGCGCGACTGGGTGCGCGCGCTGGAAGCCACCGCGCCGATCGCCGCCAACCCGCAGCGCATTCTCCCGCGCGTGATCGAGGAATTAGCGCAAACACGCGGCGACGCCCCAGCGCTACTCTCGGCGAGCGAGTGCTTGACCTATCGCGCGCTCGACGATCGCGTAAACCGTTATGCGCGCTGGGCGCTCGCGCAAAACCTCGGCAGGGGTGAGACGGCGTGCCTCGTCATGCCGAACCGGCCCGAATACATGGCGATCTGGCTCGGCATCACCAAAGTGGGCGGCGTCGTTTCGCTGATCAACACCAACCTTCGCGGCGCGGCGCTCGCCCATTGTCTTGATATTGTTGAGCCCAAGCACATCATCCTCGCTGCCGGGCTGTGCGACGAAGTCCGCGCCGCGCTTGCGCTTATGGCGAGCCGGCCGAAAATCTGGTCGCACGGCAGCGACGATTTTGTCCGCATCGATCGCGCCATCGAAAAGTTGTCCGGCGGACGATTGACCGAAGCGGAGCGCCGCGGCGTGACCATCGCCGATCGCGCGCTCCATATCTACACCTCCGGCACCACCGGCCTGCCGAAGGCCGCCCATGTCAGCCACCACCGGCTGATGCAATGGAGCTTCTGGTTCGCCGGTCTCATGAACACCGGCCCCGAAGACCGCATGTACGATTGCCTGCCGCTGTATCACAGCGTCGGCGGCGTCGTTGCCACCGGCGCGGTGCTGGTGCGCGGCGGCGCGGTGGTGATCCGCGACAAATTCTCTGCCCACGAATTCTGGGACGACGTGGTCAATTGGGACTGCACGCTGTTCCAATATATCGGCGAGCTGTGCCGTTATCTGGCCAATGCGCCGGAACAGCCGCGCGAGAAGCAACACCGGCTGCGCTTGTGCTGCGGCAATGGGCTGCGCGCCGATATTTGGCAAAAATTCCAGGACCGGTTCGCCATTCCAAAGATCCTGGAGTTTTACGCCGCGACCGAAGGCAACGTCTCGCTCTACAACGTCGAAGGCAAAGTCGGCGCCATCGGCCGCGTGCCGTCGTTCCTCGCTCACCGCTTTCCGCTGGCGCTGGTGAAATCCGATCCGGCGACGCACGAGCCAATCCGCGACGAGGGCGGCCTTTGCGTCCGTTGCGCGACTGGTGAAGCGGGCGAGGCGATCGGCAGAATCCACGATGGCACGACTCATGCCGCGGCGGAATTCGAGGGCTATACCGACGCCGCGGCATCGCAGAAGAAAATGCTGCGCGACGTATTCGAACGCGGCGACGCCTGGTATCGGACCGGCGATCTGATGCGTGCCGATGCGACCGGCTATTTCTATTTCGTCGACCGGATCGGCGATACGTTTCGCTGGAAGGGCGAGAATGTGGCGAGTTGCGAAGTTGCCGCAGCGATCACCGCGTTCTCCGGCATTGCCGAAGCGACCGTTTACGGCGTTCCGGTTCCCGGTACCGAGGGCGCGGCCGGCATGGCGGCGCTTGTCGTCAACGGCACGTTGGATCTACCGGAATTGCGCAAGCATCTCGCGCGCGCGTTGCCGTCTTACGCCCGGCCGCTATTCCTGCGCATCCAGGATCGCATCGCCGTGACGGCGACCTTCAAGCACCAGAAGGTTGAACTCGCGCGCGAAGGTTTTGATCCGGCCGCCTCGGGCGACACCATCTATTTCGACGATCCGTCGCGGCAGGCATACGTACGGCTCGACGGTGCACTGTTCGACAAGCTGCAGGCGGGCGCGGTACGCCTTTAGTGCTTACGCGGTGGCGCCGGCGTCGACGGTCAGCACCGTGCCGGAAATGTTGCGCGCTTTGTCGCTGAGCAGATATTCGACCGCATTCGCCACGTCCTCGACTTCGGCGAGCCGGCGCAATGCGCTCCGGCGCACCACCTGCTGGCGCTGCTCGCCGGCAAGGCCGTGGGTCATGTCGGTATCGATGAAGCCCGGCGCCACGGCATTGACGGTGATGCCGAGCCGGCCGACCTCGCGGGCCAGCGATCGCGTAAAACCGAGCATCGACGCCTTGGTCGCGGCGTAGACCGAGAGGCCGCTGTAGCCGGTAAAGCCGATGATCGAGGCGACATTGACGACGCGGCCGGCGCCTTCCGACATCATCGAACGCACCACGTATTTGGTCAGTATGATGGGCGACAGCGTGTTGACGCGCACCAGCTCGACGATTTCCGAATTGTGCATCATGGCGAGCGCGCCGTCGTGGCCGACCGCGGCATTGTTGACGAGGCCAAACAGCGGACCGAAATCCTTGCGCAGGCCTTTCACCAGGCTTGGAATCTCGCCGACCTCGCCGAGGTCGAACGACACGAAATGCAGCGCGCCGTGCTTGGCGCGCTTGGCCTCGGCGATGGCGTCGGTGACGGGCTTGGTCTTTTGCCGCGCCAAGGCGATCACGTCATAACCGGCACCGGCCAACTGGCGGGCGATGCCGAGGCCGAGGCCACGGCTGGCGCCGGTGACGAGAACGGTGCGTGCGGCTTCAGCCATAGCGCCGCGCCAATTTGCCGGTCACGCCGACGTCGAGCGCCGGCACGATCGAGATGGCCGCGGGGACCTTGTGGCGCGGCAGCGCGTCGCGGCAGAGCGCCAATATGTCGTTCTTGATTTGCTGCTCGCCGCCTGAGCGCATGCAATCGGCTTTCAGCACGACGTCGGCAATCACGATCGACCCGGTGACGGGACTTTGCTTCGGCCGCACCAGCGACATGCGCACCTGTGGATGCCGGTTGATCACCGCCTCGATCTCCTCGGGATGAATCTTCAAACCACCGACATTGATGATACCGCCGCGGCGGCCGGCGAAGACATAACGATCGCCGCGCCGCTCCACCATGTCGCCGGTATCGACGAAGCCGTCGCGGTCGCGCAAGCTTGCGTGTTGCGTGCCGAGATAGCGTTGTGCCGTGCGCGGCGAGCGGATGCGCAACGCGCCATCGACAAGCTTTAGCTCGACGCCGTCGCGGCCATGATCCAGAAAGTCGGCGGAAAATCCGGCCAAGCCGTCGTTCACCTCGAAGGCAACACCCGCTTCCGTCGACGCATAGGCGTGACCGACGCCGGCTTGCGGAAACATGGCGCGCAAACTGTCGAGGATCGCCTGATCGGCGATTTCGCCGGAGAGGCGAACGTAGCGCGGCGATATTTTTCCGATCTCGGGCGCCATCAACGCGCGGCGCCAGTGCGACGGCGTGCCCGACAGATGCGTCACGCCGCAGCGGCCGAGCCGGGTGAGATGATCGACGGTCGGCTCGCCGGCGCACGACAGCACCAGCGACGCACCGCCGATAATCGCGCGCAAAAATATCTGCAGGCCGCCGTAGCGGCGGATGTCGTAGAACGTGCCCCACACCACGGCGCCGTCGAGACGCTGTCCGGCGTCGATCGGCGCGATCAGGCTTGAAAGGCTGTGCACCGCCATCTTCGGCACGCCGGACGTGCCGGACGTGAGCAGCACCCATTCGGTCGGCACGTGCGGCAGCGAATGGTGTTCAGCCGGGACGATGGCTGGCGCGCAAACGATGCGCACTGGAAGATCGAACGCGGCGTGGTCCGGCGTGCCCTGGTCGATCACGACGGCGTCGGCCTCGGCACAGGCGATCAAGGCGCCGAGATGATCGGCCGCGGTATCGGGCGGCAAAATCGTCAGCCGGCGCGCCACGCCGTCAAGTTCGATCAGCGCCAGCGCACTGGTGAGCTGGCTCGACGTCGCGACGACGACCGAGCGGCCGGCAAGCTCCGCGAGCCGGTCGCCAAAACTTGTTCCGCGCGCGAGATGATTGACGCAAACTCGCGCCGCGCGATCCCAGAAGAATCGCTCCGGCGCAACGTCGGCGATGCGATCTCTAAGCGACGGCGCGTTGCTGCGCACTTTCATACACTTTCACGAAGTCGCCGAGCGTCAGCGGAAACATGGCGTCCTCGGCGGCCGTGAACGGATCGATGCCGAGCGTATCTTCGAGGCGGGCGACGAGGACTGCAAAGCCGAGCGAGTCCAAACCGGAATCGAGCAACACCAGATCGTCACGCAGCGGCGCCAGCGTCTTGCCGTGTTCGCGCGCAATCTGCCTCATCTGGTCCATTATGGTTAATTTTATGCTCATCGTCGTATGGCCTACTGTTTCTTCACCGGCAGCCGGTATATTCGCGCAAGATTACAATCAAGTTCACGACGCTACCGTGGTCAACGCGAATGGACTGTTCCGTTCCGGCAATCCGCTGCCGTCAGGTCGGCGATGCCGACATTGCCGCCGTCGCAGCCCTCCTCGGCCGCGGGTTCCCGAACCGCACGCCGCAGTTCTGGTCGGACGCGCTGGCGCGGCTGGCGCGCCGTGAGCCGCCGCCGGGTTTCCCGAAATATGGTTACCTTCTCGAAAGCGGCGAAGTTCCGGTCGGCGCGCTGCTGTTGATCTGCTCGACGCTTCGCGAAGGCGGCCGGTTCGCGACCCGATGCAATCTGTCGAGCTGGTATGTGGAGCCCGCCTACCGCGCCTACGCGACGCTTTTGGTGTCACACGCGCTCGGGGACAAGGACGCCACCTATACCAACGTCTCCGCGGCGCCGCACACCTGGCCGATCATCGAGGCGCAAGGTTTCTCGCGCTATTGCGATGGCGTCTTCGTCGCGGTGCCGATGCTCAAGGACATGTTTGGCGGCAGCGGCGTGCGCGTCTTCGACGCGCGTGGCAACCCGACGGCAAGCTTCGATGCCTCCGAGCGGGACATTCTCCACCGTCATGCCGAGCACGGCTGCATCAGCCTGTGGTGCGAGAGCGACGGACACGCCTACCCGTTCGTTTTCCGTCCCCGCGTCGTCAAGCGCGCGATCCCGTGCGCGCAGTTGATTTATTGCCGTGACGTCGCCGAGTTCGTGCGCTTTGCCGGGCCGGTCGGGCGCTATCTGGCGCGGCGTGGCAAACCCTTCGTCATCATCGATTCGAACGGCGCCATACCGGGATTGATCGGCACCTTCCGACCCGGCAGCATGGCGAAATATTTCAAAGGCCCGCGGCGGCCGCGGCTGGGCGACCTCGCCTACACCGAATACGTGGTGTTGGGCGTCTAGCTGTTATTTTAGAGCGCCAGCGCCTTGCGCACGGCGACCGGCCAATGCGGCAGGTCGAGGCCGTGGGTCGCGAACAGCGCCAAAGCCAGGCGATCGATACCGAAAGCGACGCAGCCGGTATGGGCGACTTCGCCGGTTTCGGTGCGCAGATTCCACGTCGTGCCGAAATGGTCGCGGTGATAATTGAAGCTCATGCACGCGGTCGGCTCTTCGGCGGACCGCACCGGAACCAGCAATTCGAACTTCAACGCCTGCTCGACCTGGCTCATCGCCATCAGCTTGCCGCCGCGGCCGAAGAACGGATCGCTCGCGGTATCGATGCGCCACGGCAGGCCCAACTGCTTGGCAAAACCCGGTGCCCGCGCCATCCAGGCGCGGCGGAATTCATCGACCTCTTCCGGCGTGCCGATGCGCACATATTCCCGCATGCGAAACGACTGCAGCCGATCGAGATTTTGCGACGGCTCGCGGCGGAAGCAATCGCAGGCGACGTCGAAGGTCAGCCCGCCTGCCGGCACGTGGCCGCGGCTCGCAACTAGCGGATAGACCGGGTAGCAGGCGGCGGGGCTCAGCACGAGATCGGCCGCCGCCAGTGCCTGCGTCCAATCCTCGCCGGCTTCGCTGCGCTCCACCGCCGATTTGACGTCGGCCTCGGCGCCACCGAGGCAGCTGACGCAGCCGAGGAAATGCGGAAAGCTCTTGAGATATCCGGATTTCTCCACCTGCCGGCGGCTCATCACCGGTGGGAAGCGCAGCACTTCCGTATTCGGCTCGCCGTAGCGCGAGATCAGCGCGGTGAGCCCGCCGACGACCTGTTCGAATATGGCGGTGCGCGCATAGACGCCGTCGATGCCGGTCGGCAGCAGCAGCGCCTCGGCGATCGAATCGAGCGAGCGTACCAGCTGGGCCGGTTCCTTGAATGCCAGATTCATCTTACTCACGCCTCTCGGTATGGTTGTTTTTATAGTTCCAACGAAATCAGTCGCGCAGCGATGCCGGCGTGCTGCTCAGCAACGATGCCGCTCCGATATTCGCCAAAATCCTGTCATTGCTGATCATGACCGGCGACGACAGGATGTCGCGCAGGTGCCGGCCGACGCTGAATTCGCTGTCGTTGCGATAGCCCGCCAGCCCGCAGGCCTGCATCGCGCTCATGACGGTCGCGACCGCGAGCTCCGACGCGTTCACTTTCAGCATGTTCATGCCGGTCTGGAAGTCGATGGACTCGAGCAGCGCCGGATCGGCCGCCGCCGCCTCGAACCGTTGCAGCGCCGCGGCGATAAGGCTGCGCAGCGTCCGCAACGTGGCGTTGGCGCGGGTCAGGTGCTGGGCGCCGGGCGGCATGGTGCCGCCGCCGCCATGGGTGGCTTTGCGCACGTATGCGCGCGCGCGATCAACCGCCGCCGCGGCGATGCCGGCCCAGGCGCCGCTCCAGGCCAGATGCGCGAACGGCATCATGGTCTGGGCGTGAATCTTGTCGTAGCTCACCGGCAGGATCTGCTCGGCAGAACCCGAGGCAGAGAGCGCAAAACCTTCGCTGCAAGTGCCGCGCATGCCGAACGCGTCCCAGCCGTTGAGCCGTTTGAGCGCATAGTCGTCTTTCAGGAAGGCGACCAGAACCTGGTCCGAGCTTGGCGCTTCGGGGGAACGCCGCGCGGTGGTGACGATGCCGTCGGCCGCTTCGGCGTAGGAGATGACCGTCGCCTGGCGCTCCAGCGTGATGCGCGAATCGCGCCACTCGATCGGCGCCGAGCTGTTGCGCACATCGCCGCCGGCGCGGCCTTCGGTGGTGGAAGAGGCGAGCAGCAATTGCTCGGCGCAAAGCCGGCGCAACAGCCGCTGATGCCAAGGGCTGCCGCGGCCGTGGCGCACCAGGCAAGCGACCTTGGTCTGATGCATGGCATAGATCATCGCCGTCGATGCGCAGTTGCGGCCGAGCATGTAACAGACGTCCACGATGTCCGCCGTGCTGGCGCCCTCCCCGCCCAATTCCGGCGGCACCGCGGCGCTCAACAGCCGCTCGATGCGCGCCGCATCGATCGCCTCTTTGGGGAAACGCGACTCGGCATCGACCGCCGCAGCATGGGTCGCGGCCACCACGGCGACCTTCTCCGCGCGCGTCATCAGATCCGCGGAAACCGCGGCGTGGAGATTGCTGGCGGCGATGAGAATGCCGCGCATGGCGCTGCGCGCGACGCGGCGGTCTTCATCGGCCTCTTGGAGCGTCATGGTTCTTCCGGCGTTCATTGCTGCGCTCGCGATGACGTTGGACCCTCCCGCGCCATCGAGCCTCGACAGCGCCTACCAACCCCGGGGTACCGTAAAACTTCCAAATCCTCGTGTTATTCGGCCGGGATTAGCGCAGTTCTTTGCCGTAAAGGTTACCAATCGCAAACACATCCTGTGGTAATCACGCTTGGTGCGGCTTCATGCGGCCATCTGCGAAATGGAACCGCTGCGCTGTGCGACATTTGGGGAATATTTACCTTGCTCGACCGTACCAACGCCAGCTCGACGGAACGCGTGGCGCAGCTCGTGCGCCTGCTCTTAGCCAAGCGGTCAATCAACCGGTCGGTTGGTTACGATGACGTTCTCAGCGAATGCGGCCTATCGTCGCTCGATATGGTCAACCTCATGCTCGCCGTCGAAATCGAGTTCGATATCAAAATCCCCGACCGCGACATGACGCCGTCGAATTTCCGTTCGATTGCGCAGATCGACAAGCTGGTCGGCGCACTGTTGCGCGGCGATCAACAAGTCGGCTGAAATACTCGATACTTACCCCGTCATACCTGCCCCGTGGTCCAGGCGGCCCGAGCCGCGCGGTATCAACGATGTGCCTTCTTGCCGCTTTCATCCGGCTAACCATCTTTTGGCGAGAAATCAGCCATCAGAGGGGGCAAAAATCATGTCCATCCGGCCCGTGAAGCAAATCATAACGTCGAAGCCCACGACCGAGGGCGCCGGCGTCAAGTTGCGCCGCGCATTCGGCTTTGGCGAAACCGGCGCTACCGATCCATTCCTGCTGCTCGACGATTTCCGCAACGACCGGCCGGAAGATTATCGCGCCGGCTTTCCCTGGCATCCGCATCGCGGCATCGAGACCATCACTTACGTCCTTGCCGGCAATGTCGAGCACGGCGACAGCCTGGGCAATCGCGGCAATCTCGGTGCCGGCGACGTGCAATGGATGACCGCCGGCCGCGGCATCATGCATCAGGAAATGCCGCAAGGCGACGCGCAGGGCCGCATGCACGGCTTCCAGCTCTGGGCCAATCTGCCGTCGTCGCTGAAAATGACGGCGCCGCGCTATCAGGACGTCAAGGCCGCGCAGATTCCGGAAGTGGTCGATGACGACGGCACCCGCGTGCGCGTGGTGTGCGGCGATTTCTGGGGCAAGCGCGGCCCCATCGAAGGCGTCGCCGCCGATCCGCGCTATCTCGACGTCTGGGTGCCGCCGGGTAAGCGTAAGACCCTGCCGGTCGAGCTCGAGCGTCACGCCTTCGCCTATGTGTTCGAGGGTTTTGGAAATTTCCGCGCCGCGTCGCAACCGTTCGGCGTGCTCACCGAGAAGACCGACGGCGTCAACGAGACGGTGGTTCGCGAGCAAACCGGCAACCGCTCCCTGGTGCTGTTCGACAGCGGCGACGAAGTCACCGTGCAGGCCGGCGAACAGGGCATCCGCTTCCTGCTGGTCTCCGGCAAGCCGATCGAGGAGCCGGTCGCCTGGTATGGCCCGATTGTGATGAACACCGAAGCCGAGCTACAACAGGCCTTCACCGAGCTGCGCAACGGCACCTTCATCGGCTAGGACACGCGGCTCATAAAACACCCGGCCATTCGGGCGCGATCGGGGGACATGTGAGCCGCAGCGAATCCAAGACGGTCTATTACGCCAGTATCGGACCCGAGCTCACGCTCTACGACATCGACGTCGACGGCGCCGCGCTGATCAAGCGCGGCGCGGTGACGCTGCCGGCGAACATCCAATACGTCTGGCCGCATCCGTCGCGGCGCACTCTCTACGCGGTATCGAGCAATGCCGGGCCGCAGGTCACGGGCGATACGCATCGTGCCAACGCGCTGACCATCGATCAGGCGACGGGCGCATTGCAGCTGCACGGCGCCGCGGCGGCGCTGCCGTCGCGGCCGATCCACTGCAGCGTCGATGCCAGCGGCGCTTATCTGCTGACCGCGTACAACAATCCGAGCAACGTCACCGTGCATCGTCTCAATGCCGACGGCACGATCGGCGCGCCGGTTGCGCAAAACGGCACGCTCGATAACGGTATCTATGCGCATCAAATCCTCGCCACGCCGTCGAGCGAAACGGTGCTGCTGGTGACCCGCGGCAATGACGCCAAAGCGGACAAGCCGGAGGATCCCGGTGCGATCAAGACGTTCGGTTTCGCCAATGGCGCGCTGACCGGTCTTGCCTCGATCGCGCCCGGCACCGGACTCGGTTTCGGGCCGCGCCATCTCGACTTCCATCCGACAGAGCCTTGGGTGTTCGTCTCGATCGAGCGGCAGAACAAGCTTTATGTCTATAAGCGCGATGCCGGCACCGGTCTCGCGCGCACGCCGCTGTTCGTCAAGGACACGCTGGTCGATCCGAACCCGAAAGTGCGCCAGGCCGCCGGAGCGATTCACGTCCATCCGAGCGGCAAATTCGTCTATCTGACCAACCGCGCCTCGGACTTGGTGGATTCAAACGGCACAAAAGCGTTCGCGGGGGGCGAAAACAACGTCGCCGTCTTTGCCATCGATCAGGCGAGCGGTGAGCCGACTTTGATCCAGAACGCCGACGGCGCGGCGATCGAATTGCGCACCTTCGGCATCGAGCCGAGCGGCCGCATGCTGGTCGCCGCCAGCATCAAGCCGGTGCCGGTCCGCGACGCAGGCGGCACCAAAACCGTTCCGGCCAAGCTTTGCGTTTTTCACATCGGCAGCGACGGCAAGCTGGAGTTGAAACGTCAGTACGACGTCGACACTGGCGCGCATCTGCAGTTCTGGAGCGGCATGGTCACGCTCTGACGGCGGATCGGCGTGGGACGCGAACCGCCTTGCGCGGCGGTAATTGCGCGCCGGGAACCGGCGCCATCGCTAACAAAGCCTTAATGGGCAAAGCGGTTTACTGAAACGCAAGGCAGCTCTGCTTTTATGTGCCCGCTGAGATTGCGGCGACAAGAAACGTGAGCGTCGATCCCGGCTGTTTCAGCTCTCCGGTCCAGGAGGTCCGCCGCAATGCCAGTGCCGCCAGCCGACAAGAAAACGCTGTCGCATCGATTGCGCTGGCTGGCCGTCGGCACCGCGCTCGCGATTGCGGCCGTCGTCGGCGCCAACGCGCTCATTCTGGCGCAGTTGCATCACAGCACGCTGCGCGAGGTGCAGAACAATCTGCTGCGCCAAAGCCTCGATCTGTCGGAGCTGGTCGAACGTACCTTGCAAGCGACCGATCTGACGCTGACCAGCGTCGCTGAACGAGCGAGCGCCTTCGCCGCGACCGAGGACGGCACGCAACAACTGGAAAGCGAGGACTTTCACATCTTGCTTAAGGAGAAAATGTCCGGGCTGCCGCAAATCCATGCGCTCGGCTTTCTCGACGCCAACGGCATCCGCTCGAACCACTGGCAATCCTGGCCGGCGCCGAAGATGGATGCTTCGTTTCTCGAATATTTCAAGGTGTTGAAAGCCAATCCGAAGCTGACGTCGTATCTCGACGCGCCCGTGCGCGGCCCCGTCACCGGAGCATGGGTGGCGATCGAAGCGCGTCCTGTGCTGGCGAAGGATGGAAGATTTTTCGGCGTCGTCTACGCCTCGACCGACATGAAATACTTCCAGGAGCTGTTTCGCTCGACGTCGATGGGTGAAGGCTATGCGATCTCGCTATTGCGCAGGGACGGCACGCTGTTGACGCGATATCCGATGGCCGGCCAGATCGGAATGAAAGTGCCGGCTTCGGTCCTGACCACGTTGTCGGATTCGCGTTTCGGTGTTTCGCGCCCGACCAGCGCGGTCGATGGGCAGGCCCGCATCGCCGCGGCCTACAGCCTCATGAAATATCCACTCGTCGTCATCGTGACGCAAAACGAGGATTCCGCCTTCGCCCCGTGGCGCCGGACGGCGATCACCATGGGGATCATCGCCGCCGCGATGATCGGCCTCATCATCATCGCCGCCTGGCTGATCGCGCGCTCATGGCGGCAGCAGGAGCGCCTCAACGCCGCGCATGCGGAAATCATCTATTCCGACAAGGTCCGCGCGCTCGCCGAAGCCGAACTGATCCGCCAGCGGGATTTGGCGGAACAGAACATGCGCTTTACCGCCGCCGTTGAGAACATGACGCAAGGACTGTGCATGATCGACGACGATGCACGGCTGGTCGTGTGCAATGAGCGCTACGCCAAGATGTATCGGCTGCCGCCGCAGTTGCTCAAGCCCGGCACATTGCATCGCGACATCATCGCCCACCGTGTCCGCAGCGGCCTCCTCAAGGGCGGTCACGGCGACGCCGAAGTACAGCAGCAATTATCCGCTTTGTCGGCGCTGCCTGCAGGGAAAAAATCGAGCCGCATCGACGAACATGCCGACGGCAACCTGATCCGGGTAACGCGTCAGCCGCTTCCCGGCGGCGGCTGGGTCGCGACCCATGACGACATCACCGAGCAGCGGCGCGCCGAGCAGGAACTCGACAAGACCAAGCGGTTTTTGGACTCGATCGTCGACAACATTCCGATTGCGGTGGTCGTGAAGGACGCCGTTACGCGCAAGTTCGTTCTTGTCAATCGCACGTTCCAGGCGATGCGCGGCCTCGGACGCGACGAGCTCGTCGGCAAATCCGTGTTCGCATTCTACAACAAAAGGACTGCGGAATTCATCGACCGCATGGACACCGAGGTTCTCGAGGGCCACCGCGACGGCAAGAACCTCGAATACGACGTCGATACGCAGGACGGAACGCGCATTTATGCGACCAGCCGCATCGTCATCCGCGACAATGACGGCGAGGCGAAATATCTGATCGTCGTCATCAATGACGTCACCGAACGCAAGAAATCCGAGCAACGCATCGCGTTCATGGCGCATCATGACGCGCTGACGGGTTTGGCCAATCGTGCCGCGGTCACGCAGCAAATCGAAGAAGCGGCGGCGCGTCAGCGCCGGCGCGGGGATTCGTTCACCGTCCTGCTGCTCGATCTCGACCGCTTCAAGCACGTCAACGACACGCTCGGCCATTCCGCGGGAGACGCGCTGCTGCGGGAAGCCGCGGCCCGGCTCAAGGCGCTGTTGCGGGAAACCGACGTGCTGGCCCGGATCGGCGGCGACGAATTTGCCATCATTCAGAGCGGAGAAACCAGCCAACGCGAAGCCGCCGGCGCGCTGGCCGATCGCGTCATCGAGATTTTCGCCAAGCCGTTCGACATCGACGGCAACGAGGTCAATATCGGCACCAGCATCGGCATTGCGCTGGCGCCCGAGCACGGCACCAATCCCGACAGCCTGTTGAAGATGGCGGACATGGCGCTCTACGGCGCCAAATCCGCCGGCCGTAACGGCTATCGCTTCTTCGACCCGGATATGGGCGCGGCCGCCGACGCGCGCCTTGTGCTGGAAAATGAACTGCGCCGCGCCATCGCGCAGAACGAGCTCGAGCTGCACTACCAACCGATCATCGACACCAAGACCCGGCGGATTTGCAGCGCCGAAGCCCTGATCCGCTGGCGGCACCCGACCAAGGGCATGATCGCGCCCGATAATTTCATCCCGCTCGCCGAAGATACCGGCATGATCGCGCCGATCGGCATGTGGGTGCTGCGCACCGCATGCATCGATGCCGCCAAATGGCCGGCCGACGTCAAGGTCGCAGTCAATCTGTCGCCGCTGCAATTTAGAAACACCAACCTGGCCGACGATGTGATGAGCGCGCTTGCCGAAGCGGGACTGCCGCCGGAACGGCTGGAGCTCGAGATCACCGAGACGGCGCTGATCGAATCGGCGGCGGAATGTCTGCCGGCGCTGCACCGGTTCAAGAACGCCGGCATCGCCATCGCGCTCGACGATTTCGGCACCGGCTATTCGTCGCTCAGCCAGCTGACCATGTTCCCGTTCGACAAGATCAAGATCGATAAATCGTTCACGCAAAACCTGACCAAGCGCGCCGAATGCGCCGCCATCATCTCGGCCGCATTGACGCTGGCGCAAAACCTCGACATCGCCACCACCGCCGAGGGCGTCGAGACCAACGACCAGTACAAGCTTCTGCGATTGGCCGGCGTGACGTCGCTGCAGGGCTACCTGTTCAAGCGGCCGTGCCCGGTCTCCGAGATCGATTTCGGCGTGATTTTCGGCGCCCCGGTGATGGCCGAGGTCGCGTAGCGCTTAAGCGCCGCGCAGCGGCGCCGGCTGCTCGTCGAGCATGGCCTTAATCGCAAGTCGCGTGGTTTCGACGTCGAGACCGTGCTGACTAATGAGATCTTGGCAATCGGCCAGGATAGCATCGGCGTCCTGCATGATCTTGAACTTCTTGAACTGATCGTCGTGATGCAGTCCCATGCTGGCGCCGACGATCTCGTACATGTTCATGATGCGGAACGGCCAGTCGCGCTCATGCGCGCACAATTCGCGGTGATCGGAATGATAGACCGCGACCAGGGCATCGACGCCGGCGGCTTCGGCCGCCGCAAGCTCCGCCAGCTGCAATTGGCGGCGATATTCCGGCAGCACGCGGAGATTATTGCTTTGCAGCCCGACCGCCGGCTGCTGCAGGTCGACGATCTCGATGCCGGGCACGGCGCGCAAAATATCCTCGGCGGCTTCGACGACACCGTGAATGCCGGGATGGCGGTGCAGCGCAATCCGCATCGGCACGCGCTCGCGTAAGAGCGGCCGCAGCTTGTCGAGTTTCTTGCGCAGGAACAGCGTGAACGGCGTCATCTCGAACGGCTTCGAACCGCGCGTCTTCTCCAATGTCGGCAGCGTCGTCTCGGTGAATTGCACCTGGCATGACGGGCACCACGACACCACCTGGCCGCTCTTGCTGTGCGACAGCTTGTCGATCGTGGCCTCGCCGAACCGTCCAGAGGTGGCGACGTCGCCCATGCGCATCTGCACGATGCCGCAGCAATGGGTCGGGCCGCCCATGACCTCATAGGTGACGCCGATCGAATCCATGATGTCGAGCGCCAACAGCGCGATGTGCGGCGTCTTGAGCACATTGCAGCCGGTATAGAACACGAAATCCGGTTTCTCGCCGGTCACCGGCTTGTTGGCGCCCTGGCCAAGCCGCGCCAAAAGCGCGTCGTCGAGTTGCATCTGCGACAGATGCTTCACCTCGACCGCGACCTTGCGGAAAGCTTCGACGCCGTCGCGGCGCTGCGCCACCGTCTCCTTGGCATGCGCCATCTCGATGCGCGCCATATAGAGCAGGAAGCGCGGATTGACGCCGTAGTCGCAGGCCTTGATGCACTCGCCGGAAAGGAGGCACCCGCTCGCCCATTTGCGCGCCGCGTCGTTGCCTTCGCCATGGCGCACAATGTCGATGATGCCGTCGATGACGTGGACGGGATTTTGCCGCTGCTCGACAGTCAAACCCGCGGCTTCCGTGGCCGGACAAACCTCGACGCATTTGCCGCAACGGGTGCAGGCATCCGCCATGGCGTCGGCGCGCGCTTTTAGCGCCGCCTCGAACGTTCCGGTCTGTGGTTGCTCGGTCATAAAAGGCAGCGTAGCGCCGAATCGGGCCCGATTGAAGGGCATGCCAAGTCGATGTAAGCCTTTGTCTCGATGCCCGGCCGTAAGCCGGGCATCCCTATGAATGAGGATGCAATGGGTGAATTCGCCATCGGCCAGCCGGTCCCGCGCTTCGAAGATCCGCGACTGATCCAGGGCGGCGGCCGTTATGTCGCCGACATGGTGTTTCCCGGCACGGCCCATGGCTATGTGCTGCGCTCACCGCACGCCCACGCCCGCATCCGCAAGATCGACACCGCCAAGGCGAAAGCCGCCCCCGGCGTGCTGGCGGTGATCACCGGCGCCGACTACAAGGCCGCGGGTTTTGGCGATCTGCCGGTGCCCGGCGGGCTCAAGCGCCGCGGCGACACGGCCGGCTATAAGCCGCGCTATCCAGCCCTAGTCGAGGACCGGGTGCGCATGATCGGCGACTATGTCGCCTTCGTCGTCGCCGAGACCTATTACCAGGCGGTCGATGCCGCCGAGCTGATCGAGATCGATTACGAGGCGCTGCCGCCCATCGTCTCGACCGGGGAAGCGGTCAATCCCGGCGTGCCGCTGGTCTGGGACGATTGCCCGAACAATATCGGCTTCATCCAGGTCGAAGGAAACAAGGAAGCCACCGACGCCGCCTTCGCCAAGGCCGCGCATGTGGTCAAGCATCACTTCGTTATCAACCGCGTGACTGCGGCGTGCATGGAGCCGCGCGGCTGCATCGGCATTTTCGAGCCGACGGAGCAGCGCTACACCATCTACACCACACTCCAGCGCACCAACGTGTTTCAGACCGAGCTGTCGCAATATGTCCTGAAAGTTCCGGACAACAAAATCCGCGTCGTGTGCGGTGACATCGGCGGCAGTTTCGGCATGAAGTCGGCCGTCTACAACGAAGTTGCATTGGTGCTGCTCGGGGCCAAGCTGGTCGGACGCCCGGTGAAATGGGTGGCAACGCGTTCGGAGTCGTTTCTCTGCGACGCGCAGGCGCGCGACAATGTCACCGACGCCGAGCTCGCGCTCGACAAGGACGGCAACTTTCTCGGCTTCCGGGCAAAAATCATCGCCGCGATCGGCGCCTATCTGCAGGTCGGCATGCCGGCCTTTACCGGCAATCTCGGCACGCTCGCCGGCGTCTATCGCACGCCCGCTTCCCATGTCGACGTGACGGCCGTGTTCACCCACACCCAGCCGGTGCGGCCCTATCGCGGCAATGGCCGGCCGGAAGCCGGCTACATCATCGAACGCATGGTCGATCTCGCCGCCGACCAGCTCGGCATCGATCCGGCGGAATTGCGGCGGCGCAATACGATTCCGTCGAGCGCCATGCCGTACAAGACCAGCGTGACCTTCACCTACGACTGCGGCGAGTTCGAGAAGAACCTGGACATGGCGCTGGACGCCGCCGACAAGCGCGGTTTTGAGGCGCGCCGTGCGGCTTCACGCAAGCACGGCAAGCTGCGCGGTTTTGGTTTCTCCAACACCATCGAGCGCTCGGCCGCCGCCGGCCTCGAAGGCGCCGAGATCAGGTTCGACCGCACCGGCTCGGTGTCGATCTTCTCCGGCAGCATCAACCAGGGCCAGGGCCACGAGACCGCGTTCAAGCAGATCGTCTGCGACCGCCTCGGCCTCGACCCGAACGAAGTCACCTATATCCAGGGCGACACCGATCAGGTGTTCTTCGCCGAAGGCACCGGCGGCTCGCGCTCGGCGGCGTTCTCGGGCTCGGCCTTCACCATGGCGGCGGAGAAAGTCGAAGCCAAGGGCAAGGCGATTGCCGCCCACATGCTCAAGGTCGATGTCGCTGACATCAAGTTTGCCGACGGCGTGTTCTCGACGCCGAAGAGCAATCAGACGCTGAGCATCAAGGAAGTCGCCAAAGCCTCGCTCGATCCCAAAAACCTGCCGGCCGGCCACGAGCCGGGCCTGATCGAAAAGGCGATCTACACCGGCAAGGTCGCGAGCTATCCCAACGGCGTGCACGTCTGCGAGCTCGAGATCGACGAGACCACCGGCGTCGTCGAGATCTTGAACTACAACGTGGTCGACGACGTCGGCACCGTGATCAATCCGCTATTGCTGCACGGCCAGATCGATGGCGGCATCGCCATGGGCGTCGGGCAAATTCTGATGGAAGACATCAAGTTCGACGAGCAGGGCCAGATCCTCACCGGCTCGTTCATGGACTACGCCATGCCGCGAGCGTCCGACCTCAGCGCATTCCATGTCGACAGCAATCCGGTGCCGACCAAGTCCAATCCGCTCGGCGTCAAAGGCGCCGGCGAAGCCGGCTGCGTCGGGGCCATGCCGGCGGTGGCCAATGCGCTGGTCGACGCGCTCTCGGTGCTCGGCATCAAGCACGTGGAAATGCCGGCGACGCCGGAGGTGCTGTGGCGTGCGATTCATGAGGCGCGGGGGAAAAGTTCGTAGCGGCGACGCACTCGCTTCCCCTCCCCCTTGTGGGGAGGGGTAGGGGTAGGGGTGGGGGTCGGGAGGCGCAGTCGTAAGCCTCGACAAAAGCTCGTGCACCCGTCGACGATTTTACTTCACCTCCCGACCCCCCACCCCACAAGGGGGGAGGGATCAGATAACCGCGACGCACTGAATCTCGATCATCATCTCCGGCACGGCAAAGCCCGCAACGGTGATCGCGGCGCTCGCCGGAAAGTCCTTGCCGAAAATCTCGGTGCGCAATTCCGTCATTCGCGTCGTGTAGCGCGCGTCGATCAGGAACACCGTCATGGTGACGAGATCGGCGAGTTTTGCGCCGGCCTCGGCCAGCGTCTTCTCGATGTTGCGGAAGGTCTGCCGGCACTGCGCGTCGAAATCGCCGGCCAACGATTTGCCGGCGTCGTCCACGGCGCCGGTGTGGCCGGCGATCCAAATCGTCCTACCGCCTTCGGTGACGACGGCCGGTGAATAGGCGCGTTTTGCCGTCCGCGCCGCACCGACGAATGACTTTTTCATGGTTGCGGTTCCTCGCCTGTTACTGCCTTGGCATAGCACAGACGGGAATGGCCGGGGCAAGCCCGGCCATGCCGCATGCAAGCCCGCTTGACGCTCAGAGGGGCGTGTATTGAGCGCGTTCGCGCTTGACCAGCTTGGGCAGCGCCTCGCCGGCGATGAGTGCCTTGAAATGCGGCGTCTGCTGATGTGCGGCGAAGGCGCCATCGTCGTCGAACACCTCATAGAAGAAAAATTCGGACGGCTCGGATTTCGACTGGTGAATCATGAAAGCCCGGACGCCCGGCTCCTTTTGCGCCTGCGGCGCAAACCGCCGCAAAATCGACGCCACCGCTTCGGTCTCCTCAGGCTTGGCTTTCCAGAACGCCGTCACCACCAAGCCATGTCGCAGCTGCGTATAGTCGAGCATGGTCCAACTCCTTTGCGCGATTGAACGGCGGCGGATCGCTTGATCCAGTCGCCTTGACTTCAGTGCAACACGGCGTAGCCCGCTTCGATCCCGCGCGTCACGGCAAACCGCTTCGGAGCCGGCCGAACAATCGGCAATACCCGCCAGGTTCCGGCTGCACAGACGGGACAAGCGCGGCTATGACGGCTTAAACTGTTCCGATGGCTGACGCTCAGACCTCTTCCAACGGCACCCTGCCCCTTGCCGGCATTCGCGTGCTCGAATTCTGCCACGCCATCATGGGTCCGAGCGCAGGCCTGATCCTCGCCGATCTCGGCGCCGACGTGATCAAGGTCGAGCCGACGGCGGGCGATACGACCCGACGGCTGGTCGGCTTTGCCGCCGGCTTCTTCGGCACCTTCAACCGCAACAAGCGCAGCGTCGCCATCGACCTCAAAGCCGATGACGGCCGCGCGCTGCTGCATCGCCTGGCGGCAACAGCCGACGTCGTCGTCGAGAACTACGCGCCCGGCACCATGGACCGGCTCGGCTGCGGCTACGACGATCTATCGAAATCAAACCCGCGCCTGATCTATTGCTCGCTCAAGGGCTTTCTCAGCGGCCCCTACGAGCACCGCCCGGCGCTCGACGAAGTCGTGCAATTCATGGCCGGGCTTGCCTACATGACCGGGCCGCCCGGCCAGCCGCTGCGCGCCGGCTCTTCGGTGGTCGACATCATGGGCGGCATGTTCGCGGTCATCGGCGTGCAGGCGGCGCTGCGCGAGCGCGAGCGCACCGGCCGCGGCCAATTGATCAAATCGGCGCTGTTCGAAACCACCGCCTTTCTGATGGCGCAACATATGGCTGGCCAGGCGGTGACCGGCCGCCCGCCGCCGCCGATGCCGGCGCGCGAAGGCGCCTGGGGCATCTACGATCCGTTCGAGACCGCCGATCGCGAACAAATCTTTGTCGGGCTGACCAGCGATCGGCAATGGCGCCGCTTTTGCGAGCATTTTGCCCGTCAGGACCTTCTACAAAACCCCGCCTACAAGACCAACGAGGACCGCGTGCGCGAGCGTCCGGTGCTGCGGCCGGTGGTCGCCGCGATCGTCGCCCGGCACACCCTGGCCGAACTTGTCACGCTGTTCGACCGTATCGATATCCCGTTCGCGCCGGTCGCCAAACCGGGCGACCTGTTCGACGATCCGCAGCTCAATGCCGGCGGCCGCATGCTCGACGTGGTTTTTGCCGGCGGCGTGCACGCCAAAATTCCGCGGCTGCCGGTCGAAATCGGCGATCACGACCTTGCGCTACGCCGCCAGGCGCCGGCGATCGGCGAACACACCGCCGAAGTTTTGGCCGAGCTCGGGCTCACGCAAAATGAGATCGACGCCTTGAGTCAACGTTCAATCGTTACGGTCGGAGAACCACAATGAGCGAGGTGTCATGAGTGATTTGCCGAAACGCGTACACATCAGCGAGGAAGGCCCGCGCGAGGGTTTTCAATTCGAGAAAGGCGCGATCCCGACCGCACGAAAAATCGCGCTGATCGATGCGCTGGCGCAGACCGGAATCGACCAGATCCAGATCGTCTCCTTCGTCAATCCGAAGGCGGTGCCCGGCATGGCCGACGCCGAGGACGTCGTGCACGGCATCACGCCGCGGCGCGACGTCGCCTATACGGCGCTGTGGCTCAACGACAAGGGATTTGAACGCGCGCTGCGCGAAGACCGGCTCACGCTCAAGGGCACGATCCAGCTGGCCGCATCGGAAAAATTTTTGATGCGCAACCAGAACCGCACCATGGCGCAGCAGCTCGCCGGCCAGCATGCAATCGTGGAAATGTACAAGGCGAGCGGCGTGCCGGTCGAGCGCGGCAGCCTCATGGCGGCGTTCGGCTGCAATTTCGAAGGCGATGTGCCGGTGTCGCGTGTGGTTTCGCTGGTCGGGCAAATCCTCGACGTGGCCAAGGAACACGGCGTCACGCTGACTTACGTCACGCTCGCCGACACCATGGCCTGGGCGACGCCGCTCGCCATCAAGCGCACTGTCGGCGCGCTGCGCGAGCGCTGGCCCGATCTCGACATCGCGCTGCATCTGCATGACACCCGCGGCATGGCGATCGCCAATGCCTATGCCGGCCTCGAAATGGGGGTGACGCGCTTCGACTCCTCGGTCGCCGGTCTCGGCGGCTGTCCGTTCGCCGGGCACAAGGGCGCCGCCGGCAATGTCTGCACCGAGGACTTGGTGTTTATGTGCAATGAGATCGGCATCGAAACCGGCATCAATCTCGACGCGCTGATCGAATGCGCAAAACTTGCCGAAGACGTCGTCGGCCATGCCCTGCCCGGCTCGGTGATGAAGGGCGGCGATTTGCAGAAGTATCGGGCGTAAAACCCCGTTATGGGGAGGGGAAATTACTCTTCGAGAATCTTCCAAATCCCGTTCGCCGAGACGACGATGCGGCCGTCGACGAACATTTTCACTTCCATGAACACCACCGAGCGCGTCGCCCGCACCACTTCGGCGTGGGCCTCGACGAATTGGCCGAGCTGCACGCCGCCGATGAATTGGGTGTTGAGCTCGATGGTGGCGTGGCGCTTGACGTTGGTCGCCTGGCGCGCGGTCATCGCCATGGACTGATCGGCGAACGTCATCAACATGCCACCGTGCAGATTGCCGGCGCGGTTGAGATGTTTCGGCTCGACCACAAAACCCCAGCGCAGCCGCTCGGGCGTTTCATGTTTCCAGAGCGGCCCGACCAGATCGCCGAACGGCGTGTTGTTGACGATCTCCCAGCCGTGCTCGGCCGGGTCGAACGCTTTGGCGTCGTCCACCTTGTCGTTCATGCGCGCACCTTGGCGGCACCCGGTGTGCGCTTGGAGAGACGTCGCGCCAGATCGGGGATGAGCTTTTCCGCATTGGCGCCGGCGACGAGCGCGCGGCCATTGGCGCCGAGCCCGCGCACCGCCTCGGTATAGGCCGCGACCTCGCTCGGCTCGCGCACGGCTTGCGGATAGTCGGTTGCAAAGACCAGTTGCGAGAACGCCAGTTCCTCGATGCCGAAACGCACCCAGTCGGCGCCCCATTCGGCGGCGTGGTCGGGGCCGGCCCAGCCGGCGATGTCGTAGTACAGGCGGTGATCGAGATAATGGTCGAACGGTGCCGACGGGCGGCGGCCGTGGCGGTTGATTTTCGCCGTGCCCCATTTGTCGCGCTGCTGAAAGCCGCGGATGCGGCCGAGATAGCGGCCGATGCCGCCGGAAAAATGCGAGAACTGAATCTTCAATGCCGGCAATTCGTCGAGCAGGCCCGAATTGATGATGCGCACGGTCGCCGTCATCAGCGAGAATTCCCAGCCCAGCATGCGGCCGAGATCGTCGGCATCCATGCGGCCCCAGCGGATCACGCGTGGCAGCGGATGGATGAAGACGTAGAGGCCGAGATCGGCGCACGTTTTCCAGAACGGCCTTAATTCTTCGGCGTCGAGCGGCTGATCCTGAAGCTCCGACGCGATGACGACGCCGGGGAAACCCAAATCGACGGCGCAGCGCTTCAATTCGGCCGCGGCTTCCGCAGGTCTTAGCGCCGGCACGTGCGCAAGCCCAATGAAGCGGCCGGGATGATCCTGTTCGGCCTGCCGCATGCGATCGTTGATCAGCCGGCACGTTGCCAGATCAGGCTGATCGAAGCCGGAGCCGCACGTGAGCACGCCGGCATCGATGCCGGCCTGATCCATGACGCGGACATGCGAAGTGAGATCGGCGAGCAGCGGATTGAGCAAATAGTTCGGATTGCCGTCCTGATCCACCTGGACCGAGACGGCATCGGCGTTGCCCTTGAGGAGTTCTGGCGGGGTGTAGTGTTGCTGGAAGTCGATGAGCATGCGCACGAACTGTAGCCCGGATTGAGCGGCAGCGAAATCCGGGGCCTGCCTCTCGGTCCAATCCCGGATTTCGCTCCGCTCAATCCGGGCTACGACCCTTACATAATTGCAAATTCCGTATTGCGGCGATCCGTCACCAGCATAGCGCCCGGATAATGGGTGATGCAAAATTCCGGCCGCACCGCCATGATCACGGATTGCGGCGTTACCCCGCAAGCCCAGAACACCGGGATCTCGTCGTCGCCGATCGGCACCGCATCGCCCCAGTCGGGCTTGGCGATGTCTTTTATGCCGATCATGTCCGGCTTGCCGAGATGCACCGGCGCCCCGTGCACCGAAGGAAATCGCGTCGTGATCTGCACGGCGCGGATGGCGTTGGCGGGCGTCATCGGCCGCATCGACACCACCAGCGGGCCGCGGAACGGACCGGCCGGCGCCGTCGCAATCGACGTGCGGTACATCGGCACGGTGCAATCGCAGGTCATGTGGCGCAGCTCGATGCCGCCTTCGAGCAGCGCCTCTTCGAAGGAAAACGAGCAGCCGATGGCAAAGGTAACGAGATCGTCGCGCCACCAGCGCATCAGGTCGCTCGGCTCATCGACCACCGCGCCGTCGCGCCAGACCCTGTAGCGCGACAGGTCGGTGCGGATATCGAGGTCCTCGGCCAGGGCCGGCAGCCGCCAATCGCCCGGCGCGCCGACGCCGACCAGCGGACACGGCTTTGGATTGAGCTGGCAGAAGCGCAGAAAATCCTCGGCGAGCGCGCGCGGCAGGATGGCGAGATTGGCCTGCACAAAACCCGGCGCCAGCCCCGAGGTCGGCCCGGCATGGGCATTGCGCCGAATGGCATGGCGTGCCGCGATCCCGGTCTGGGGCGCCTCGCCGTCATCGTCTCGCATCGTGGCCAGCGCCATGGCGCGCTCCTGTGTCGGTCCGGCGGGAAGCTTTGCCCACTTTATCATCAAGCGCCCACGGAAACATCCATGGGCCGCGACGATCTTACACGCGGGCCGCGCCGTCCGACGAGGAGATCGGCGATGCGAATCCGGTTGAAACTACCGCGAAGATCGCGTTTGTTAAGGCACAATCGCTCGCCCAAGAGCCTGTTCAGGGCCGGCATGGAAGGACGCCACAAGATTAGGTGTCCTGTGGGCAAAAGCCGGGGTGGGCTTCTCTCTGAACGAATTCCAGCTGGAGGAACAACGATGGTCGAGAAGTGGAAAGACGAAGCGTGGGCTAACGATATCTGGTACCGCGGCAAGGTCACGCGCCGTAGCCTGATCGGCTGGGGCGGCGGTGCGATCGGCGCCATGATGCTGGTGCCGGCGCCGTGGCGCGCGGCGTTCGGCGCCGCCAAGCCTTACAAGATCGGTTCAGAGCAACCGCTGTCGGGCGCCGGTGCAGCCGGCGGTAAAACCGCCGTTGTCGGCCTGCAAATGGCGGCCGACCGCATCAATGCCAGTGGCGGCGTCAACGGCCGCCCGATCGAGCTCGTGATCGCCGACGACGAGAGCTCGCCGGCCGTCGCGCGGCAAAAGACCTCAAAGCTGGTGCAGGAGGATAATATCGACCTCCACGTCGGCGGCTTCCTGTCCAACATCTGCCTCGCCTGCATGCCGGTGTGGGAAGACGCCAAGATCGTCAACATGATCAGCGTCTGCCTCGACACCACGCTGACCACCACGAAGTGCAATCGCTACAGCTTCCGGCCCTACGACTACGCGCCGGCGCAAGCGGTCGCCTTCGCGCCGACGCTGACCAAGATGGCCAAGAAGTGGCACATCGCCTTTGCCGATTATTCCTGGGGTCAGTCGACGCGCGACGCCTATGTCAACGAGATCAAGAAGAACGGCGGCGAAATCGTCGGCACCACCGGCATTCCGCTCGGCACGCCGGACATGACGCCGTTCCTGTCGAAGATTTCCGGCGATTTCGATGGCCTGTTCGGCATCTTCTTCGGCAAGGATGGCGTCACGCTGGTGACGCAGGCCTATGACCTCGGCCTGACCAAGAAATACAAGTTTGCCGGCGACGGCTCGATCTCGGAATCGACCAACCTGATCGCGATCGGCAACAAGATCGACGGCTTCATCGGCATCAACCGCTACATTCCGGTGTTCCAGGGCCCGCTCGACACGCCGTATCACCACAAATTCTTCGATGAGGCGAAGGCACGACTTGCCAAGATCGATCCGTCGGGGCCGCTGCCCGACAAATACGTGCAGTCGAACTACGAGGCTATCAACTGCGTCAAGATCGGCATGGAGAAGTCGAAGTTCCAAGGCCGCGACGACACCATGAAACTGATCGAAGCGCTCGAAGGCCTGCAGATGAAGGAAGGCGATGACTTCCCGCAAGGCGACAAGACGCTACGCAAGGAAGATCATCAAGCGTTCCCGCGCGAATTCATCTTCGAGGTCAGCGGCGGGACCTATCACCTCAAAGAGACGGTGCCCGGCGACAAGACCATGGCGCCGCCGGCCTGCAACTTCACCGCCTAAGTGAGCGCGGAACCGTCGATCGACATACGCTCCCCGGCGAGTGACCGGGGAGCGGCGTCGCTCCCTATCCTCAAGACCGAACAGCTGTCCGTCCGCTTCGGCGGCCTCGCGGCGCTTTCGCAAGTCAATTTCGAGGTCGCGCGCAACGAAATCCGCGCCATCATCGGGCCCAATGGCGCCGGCAAGAGCACGTTCTTCAATTGCCTGACCGGCGTGCTGCGGCCGACCTCTGGCCGCATCGTCTTCAATGGCGAGGATATTACCGGGCTGCGCTCCAACCTGATCTCGCAGAAGGGCATCGCCCGCTCCTACCAGATCACCAACATCCTGCCGAATGCCACCGCGCTGGAAAACGTGCGCATCGCCGCGCAGTCGCGCCGGCATGCCTGGAATATGGTCGCGCACCACAGCGGCTTCGCCGATATCAACGACAAGGCGGAATCAGCGCTTGCCTCGGTCGGCTTGCTCGACAAGGCCTATGAGCTCGCCTCCAATCTGTCCCACGGCGAGCAGCGCAATCTCGAGATCGGCATCGCGCTCGCGACCGAACCGCAGCTTCTTTGCCTCGACGAGCCGACCGCGGGCATGAGCCAGGTCGAAACCAACGAGACCATGGAGCTGGTGCAGCGTATCGCCAAAAACCTCACCATCCTGATCGTCGAGCACGACATGAAAGTTGTGATGGAGCTTTGCCACCGCATCACCGTGCTGCACTACGGCGCCATTCTGGCCGATGGAACGCCGGCGGAAATCCAGCAAAACCCCAAGGTGCTGGAGGTTTATCTCAAGACATGAGCGCCGCCGACGATAGCGTGCCGCTGGTCCTGGTCGAGGACGTGCACACCTATTATGGCAAGAGCCACATCCTGCACGGCGTCACGCTCAAGGTCGGCGCCGGCGAAGTCGTCGGCCTCCTCGGCCGCAACGGCGTCGGCAAGAGCACGACGTTAAAGACCATCATGGGCCTGGTGCGGCCGAGCCACGGCTCGGTGCTGCTCGACGGCAATGCCATCACCGGGCTGGCGCCGCACAAGCTCGCGCGCCTCGGCATCGGCTATGTTCCGGAAGACCGCCGCATCTTCCGCCTGCTGACCGTCATGGAAAACCTACGCACCGGCCTCGACCGCGTTGGCGTCACCGAGGACAAGCGCCGCGCTTTGCTCGACAAGGTGTTCACCTATTTTCCGGTGCTGGCGGAACGGCGCAATCAGGCTGGCGGCACGCTCTCGGGCGGCGAGCAGCAAATGCTCGCCATCGCGCGTGCCATGATGCTGGAGCCGAAAATCATCCTGCTCGACGAGCCGACAGAGGGTTTGATGCCGCGCATGGTGTCGCAAATCGGCCAGATCATCGAAGTGCTGCACAACGAGGGCGTCGCCATTCTTTTGGTCGAGCAGAACGTGCCGTTGACGCTCGCCGCCAGCCAGCGCGTCTATATCATGGAGAAGGGCAGCGTACGCCACCATTGCGCGGCGAGCGAGATCAACATCAACGATGCGCTTATCAAGCAATATCTGGGCGTGTGAGCCATGGACGCGCTAGCCCATTTTTTCCATAGTATCCCCTTCGACCTGCTGATCATCCAGACGGTGAACGGCATCGTCACCGGCATGATCCTGGCGCTGATCGCGTCGGGGCTGACGCTGATCTTCGGCATCATGGACGTGGTCAATTTCGCCCACGGCGAACTGTTCATGCTCGGCGCCTATATCGGCTTCGTCATCTTCGCCGCCACCGGCAGTTTCTGGCTGGCGCTGATCGGCTCGGCGCTGGTCGTCGCCATCCTCGGCGCGGCGATGCAGATCGTGACGCTGCGGCCGCTGATCGGGCGCGACCCGTTGAACACGATCCTCGTCACCTTCGGCATTTCGCTGATGCTGCAGAACTACGCGCTGTGGCAATTCGGACCGGTGGTGCGCAAAATCCCCGAGCCGATCACCAGTCACTTCACGTTGTTCTATCTGCAATACCCCTGGTACCGCATCGTCATCGCCGGACTTTCGGCCGCCATCATCGGCGGCTTCTGGCTGTTCCTCAAATACGGAAAATTCGGCGTCTGGATCAGGGCCACCGCGCAGGATCGCGTGATGGCGCAAGCCATGGGCATTCCGGTGCCGTGGGTTTACACCGGCGTGTTCGCCATCGGCGCCGCCATGGCGGCGGCGAGCGGCGTGCTGTTTGCGCCGATGGCCGGCGTCAATCACACCATGGGGCTCGATTGGGTGCTCAAAGCCTTCATCGTCGTGGTGGTCGGCGGCATGGGCAATCTCGGCGGTTCGATCGCGGCCGCGATCTTCATCAGCCTGCTTGAAGCCTACGCCACGGTCTGGCTCGACCCGTCGCAGGCAGTGATCGTGTCCTTCGTCGTCCTGATCCTCACGCTGTTGTTCCGTCCCACCGGCCTTTTCGTACCGACACCAAAATGACCACCGCCCCGCTCGAAAAACCGATGCCGCTCAGCAAGCCGAAACTGAGCCATAGCGCCGTTTACTGGATCGGCTTTTGCGTGGTCATGGCGGTCTTGATCGCGGCGCCATTGATGCTGCCGGAATTCTGGCGGCGCTTTCTCACCGAAGTTCTGATCTGGGGCCTGTTGGCGATGTCGTCCGATCTGCTGATCGGCTACACCGGCATGATCTCGTTCGGCCATTCGGCGTTTTTCGGGCTGGGCATGTACGGCGCCGCGGGGGCGCTTCTGATGGCGAGCACGCCTAATCTGTGGCTTGCCATGCTGGCCGGGCTCGCCGGCGCCGCCGGCGCGGCGCTGTTCGTGGCCTATTTCTCGACCCGGCTGCGCGACATCTATTTTGCCATCACGACGCTGATCTTCAGCCAGATCTTCTATGTCATCATCTTCACCTGGACGCAGGTCACCGGCGGCGAAAACGGCCTGATCTTCACCCGCCCGCATCTGTGGATCCCCTTCATCTATGACGCGCGCTTCACGACCACGACGATGCACTGGTTCGTGCTGGCGATGGTGACGGCGTCCTACCTGATCTTGCGCCGCGTCACCCAATCGCCGTTCGGCATGGTGCTGCGATCGATCCGCGAGAACGAGCCGCGCACCCGCGCCATCGGCTATCCGGTCGAGCGCTACAAGATCGTGTCGGTCATGCTGTCCGGCCTGTTTGCCGGACTTGCCGGCGTGCTCTACGCCGTTCAGAACCAATTCGCCGCGCCCGACTTCGTCTACTTTTTGACCTCGGGCGACACGGTTATCTACAATGTCATCGGCGGCATCGGCACGCTGGTCGGGCCAATCGTCGGCGCCGGCTTCTTCCAGCTCATGCGCGAACTGATGGCGCGGCTGTTCGGCGATCAGTTCCCTTACCTGATCCCGCTCGGCGCGGTTTTCATCGCGATGATCATTTTTTTGCCGCAGGGCATACTTGGCTTTGCGCGACGGTGGCTCAACCGGTAGCGGCCGCGCGCGGTCCTCAACTGCCCTGAGAATTTTTGCCCAAAAACTCCGTGAGCGCTTTCACATCTTTTTTGTCGCCGTCGAAGTCTTCGGCGATCCGCTCGTAAAAATGCGCGGCGCCCTCGTAGAGCTCGTGCGCCGTCGGGTCTTCGCCGACGAAGCCGGCGATCTCATGCATCTCGGCGACCCAGCGATAGGCCTTCGGCGGCATCAGCGCCAAACCGCGCTTGAACCAGGCAAACATGTCCTTCTGGCTCGAGCTCAGCTCCGCGAACAACGCGTCGGCGGAGCCGGCGCGGGTCGCGGCCAGCATCATCGCAGCCCCGATCGCCTGCGTGCCCTTGGTGATGCCGGCGTAGGACATTTTCAGCGCCGAAGCGGCGCTTATCGCGCCGTCCAGCACGCGGACGTCGAGACCGTATTGGCGAAGCGTGGCAAAGCGCGGCGCCGCCGGACCGGAGGCGTAGAACCGCGGCCCAGCATCGCCCGGCTTCGGCGGCGAGCCGATGATGCCTGAATCGACGAACGGACAATCGGTCGGCGCAATCACCGCGGCGACGCGATCCACTGTCTTCGGATTGATGGCGTTGCAATCGACATAGATCGGCTTGGCGTTGCTGGCTTTGAGCGCCGGTTGGAAGCGCTCGGCAAGCGCTACCGCGTCGCCCGGCGGCAAGATCGACAGAATGAAATCGCACGCTGCGATCTCCTCGTCGCCCGCAGCCGCCATGCCTGCGGCTTTCGCCCGCGTCGCGGTCTCCACGCTGCGGCCCGTGAGCGAGGTGAGCACCTTGACGCCGTTATCGACGAGCCTCTTTCCGACGGCTGCGCCCATCATGCCCGGCGCGATTACTGCAACGACAGGAGTCATATTGGCCTCGCTTCAAGAAACGAGACCCACCATACCAGCTTGCGTTCGCCAAGGGCTAGACGTTGGCGGCCGCGGTAGCTCAGACGGTTTCGCGGGTGCTCGGTGTTTTAGCGCGGCTCTGCAAGCGGCGGCGCAGCGCCGAGGTGCGGCCGTCGGCGCCGGGTTGATAGACTACGCTGTAACGGCCCACCACTTCGGCGAAAACGCGCGCGTCGGCCGGCTTCTTGACCTCGAAGGAGTCGAAGCCGGCGCGCACCAGGAAATGAAACTGATCGCGCAGCACGTCGCCTGTCGCCCGCAGCGTGCCGCGAAAACCAAATGTCTCGCGTAGGAGCCGCGCCTGGCTATAGGCGCGGCCGTCGCGGAATTTGGGAAAATTGAGCGCGATGAGCGCGAGGTGGCCAAGCCACGGCTCGAGTTCCGCAACGCGCCGATCGTTCGGCCACAACACGCCGAGCGATCCATCGCGCCGGATCAGCGCATCGGCTTCCGCCAAAAATCGCTTCGCCGACACGATGACCGGAACGCGCTCGGGGATCGGCGCGTCGTCGTCGACACGCACGTAGCGATCCTCGACGATCTGGCCGTTCTCAACGAGTGGCATAGACGCGCTCCCTGAACGGCTCCACGCCGGTGCGCTTGACCGTGTCGATGAACAGCTCGTCCGGCCGCTGCCGCAGCTCGAGATAGGCCGCGGCGATATCCTCGACCACGTCGGCCACCTGCGCATAGGGCACGGCGGGCCCGATCAGCGTGCCGAGCGTGGCATTCTCGTCGGCCTTGCCGCCGAGCGTGATCTGATAAAACTCCTCACCGTTCTTCTCGACGCCGAGAATGCCGATATGGCCGACATGGTGATGGCCGCAGGCATTGATGCAGCCAGAAATATTGATGTGCAGCCGGCCGAGGTCGCGCGCCAGATCGCCGTTGCGGAAACGCCGCGTGATTTCCTGCGCGATCGGGATCGAGCGCGCATTGGCGAGGCTGCAATAGTCGAGGCCCGGGCAGGAGATGATGTCGGAAACGAGATTGACGTTCGGCGTGGCGACACCAATGGCGTCGAGTTCGCGCCACAGCGCCGGCAAATCGCGCTGCGCCACATGGGGCAGCACCAGGTTCTGCTCATGCCCGACGCGGATCTCGCCGAACGAATAGCGCTCGGCCAGATCGGCGATCGCATCCATCTGCGCCGCGGTGGCGTCGCCCGGCGTGCCGCCCTCCGGCTTGAGCGACAGCGTCACGATGGCGTAGCCCGCCACCTTGTGATTGGCGACCGAATTGCCAACCCAGGCATCGAATTGCCGGTCGGCTTTACGTGCAGCGGCAAGCTCGGGCGTTGAGTCGTCAAGCCGCTGGTAATCCGGATAGCGGAAGCGGCCGGCGATCTCGGCCACCACGGCCGGATCGAGCGCCAGCGCGCCGTCCTTGATGCTCTGCCATTCGGCTTCGACTTCCTTGGCGAAGGCTTCGACGCCGAGCTCGTGCACTAATATCTTGATGCGCGCCTTGTAGATGTTGTCGCGCCGGCCGAACTGATTGTAGGTGCGCAGTATCGCCTCGACGTAACTGAGCACGTCGCGCTTGTGCAGGAACGGCTTTATGGTCTTGGCGAGGAACGGCGTGCGACCGAGCCCGCCGCCGACCATCACCTCGAAGCCGATTTCGCCGGCAGCGTTGCGATGCAGCCGCAGCGCCAGATCGTGCACACGCAGCGCCGCGCGATCGTGCGACGACGCGCCGACCGCGATCTTGAACTTGCGCGGCATGAAAGTGAATTCGGGATGCAAGGTGACGTGTTGTCGAATCACTTCCGCCAAGACCCGCGGGTCTTCGATCTCGTCGGGCGCCACGCCGGCCCATTGATCGGTGGTGATGTTGCGTACGCAATTGCCGCTGGTCTGCATGCCGTGCATGCCGACGCTGGCGAGATCGGCCATGGCGTCGGGCAGTTCGGCGAGCTTGATCCAGTGGAACTGGATGTTCTGCCGGGTGGTGAAATGGCCGTAGCCGCGATCGTAGCAGCGGGCGACATGGGCGAGCATCCGCAGCTGCTCGGACGACAGCGTGCCATAGGGGATGGCGATGCGCAGCATGTAGGCGTGAAGCTGCAGGTAGACGCCGTTCATCAGCCGGAGCGGCTTGAATTCCTCCTCGGTCAGTTCGCCGGACAAGCGGCGCGCGACCTGATCGCGGAATTCGTCAACGCGCTCGGTGACGAGCGTCCGATCGAATGCGTCGTAGACGTACATGGGCGCCTCGGGATGCCAGCGGCTTAGATGCCGAAGGTCACCGGAAGCTCGATGGTCGGACCGCCAAGCCGAATGAGCTCGCGCAGATTTCCCGGCCGCACATGGCCGCCGGGGGCGAGCTTGACCGGCGCCACATAGGGGCCGACCGCGCGCAGGTCGTCGGCGGCCGCGGCGTCGATCAGGACGCGGGCGCCGGCGCTGTCGGTTGCGACCGCGGCGTCGTCGAGACGGGTGCTCCAGCCGCCATCGGCGCGGCGATAGACCACGGCGCCGTCGCCGACGCGGTTGGCGGTCACCACGACCGGCCCGGTGATTTTGATTTTTTGTTCGAGCGGCGATGTCATTGCAGCCTCACGTGAAGGGGGCGGGATTGGAAAGATCGCAAATGAAAATCCCGCTATAGGGAACGTCTTTCTATATATGGTGCAATTTAGCGCCGCAAATAGCAGAATATTCTGCTAAACTGGACTGTATAGCAGCAGTTCTCTCCTGGAAGGCGAGGCGAAACGGGAAGAAATTGGTCGTGTCGAACCGCCGCAGTCACTCGGCGCGGCACCACGCTTACCATTCGGTCCATCGCCGCATAGACTTCACGCGTCCCGGCTGGGGAAATGGCGATCAAATGCCGCGAGTGGGACCATGAGCCAGTTTGCCCGTCGTAATTTTCTGCGGCTCGCCGCGGCTTCGGCTGCAGTCTCTGCCCTGCCGCGCCACGCCGCGGCGCTCGACTATCCGAACCATCCGGTGCGCCTGGTCATCGGCTTTCCACCCGGCGGGCCGACCGACATTTACGGACGCCTGATCGGGCAATGGCTATCGCAACGGCTCGGGCAGCCCTTCATCATCGAAAACCGTCCCGGCGCCGGCTCGACGATCGGCGTCAGCGAAGTGGTGCACTCGGCGCCCGACGGCTACACGCTGATCCTGGTCTCGACCTCGGCGGCAATCAGCGCGACGTTCTACACCAATCTCGATTTCAACCTGGTGCGCGACATCGCGCCGGTCTGCGGCGTGACACTCGTTCCCATGGTGATGGTGGTTCATCCTTCGGTGCCGGCCAGCACCGTTCCCGAATTCATCGCCTATGCCAAAGCCAATCCCGGCAAGATCAACATGGCATCGGTCGGCAACGGCACCACGCCGCAATTGGCCGGCGAATTGTTCAAGATAATGGCCGGCGTCGATATGCTCCATGTGCCCTACCGCGGCGCGGCGCCGGCGCTGACCGATCTCATCGCCGGGCGGGCGCAAGTGATGTTCGAAGCCATGGCGACACTGGTCGAATACATCAAGGCCGGCAAGCTCAAGGCCCTGGCGGTGACGCTGCCGACGCGCTCGCCGGTATTTCCCGACGTGCCGAGCATCGCCGAATTTTTGCCGGGCTATGATGCGGCGGTATGGTTCGGCGTCGGCGCGCCGAAAAAGACGCCGACCGAGATCGTGCAGCGGCTCAATATCGAAATCAACGCCGGGCTTGCCGATCCCACGCTGAGCGCGCGGATCACCGACCTTGGCGGCGCCGTGCTCAAAGGCCCGCCGGCCGAGTTCGAAAAGCATTTCGTCGGCGATACCGAGAAATGGGCCAAGGTGATCAAGGCCGCCAACATCAAGCCCGAATAGCCGATCAGTTTCCCGCCGGCTCGAAGGCGAAGGTCGCGCCCCTGCGCACGACGTAACCAAAACCCGGCGCGTTGACGTGGGCGCCGGCAATGGCGAGGCGTTCGCTGGCCGCCATGTCGAGGATGCGTTTGCGCGATTGGATCGCCTGATCCTTGTCGAGATCGTAAGCCAGCGCCGCGTCCGGATGCGAAATCTGGATCGCCGAGAGATGCACCACGTCACCGAATGCCATGAAGCCGCCGCCGCTAGCGGCGAGCAGCCAGCAGGTATGGCCCGGCGTATGGCCCGGCGCCAGCACCGGCGCGAAGCCGAGATATTCCTCACCGTCGCGCACGCGCCGGATGCGGTCGAGATAGGGTTTCAGGTTGATCGCGGTGCGGGCGCGGTTGCCCTTAATCCGGTCGGGATCGTTGGCGCCGTGCGGGCGCATCCAGAAATCCGCTTCGGTGTGATGCACGACGATCTCGGCATTGGGGTAATGCGGAAGGCCGCCATCGTCGACCAGCCCGTTGGCGTGATCGGGATGCAGGTGCGTCATCACGATATGGGTGACCGCGTCCGGCGCGACGCCGGCCGCGCGCAAATTGTCCGGCAGCTTGCCCAGCGTCGGCTGCATGGTGTTGCCGGCGCCGGCATCGATCATGATCGTCTTGGCGCCACGGCGGATGAGAAAATTGTTCACCGGGATGTAGAGCGAACCATCCGCGGTGCCACCGACCAGTGCGTCGGCGACCGCGCGCTCCATGCCGATGACGAGATCGAGCGAGGTTTTGAGGATACCATCGCTGATGCCCTGCACTTCGACGTCGCCCACGCGCATGCTCGGCAGCGCCATATCAGAATCCTTCCCGGGTGAGCGCGATCATGCAGCCGGCAGAGACCACGACGGCGACGGAGAGCACCGCGAACGGCGCGACGAAGCCGCCGCCGGAATAGGCCAAAATGTAGCCGATCATCAGCGGCGACAATGCGCCGGTCATTTGCGTGACCAGCGCCCGTACGCCTTGCGATTTCGCCATGTCGGCGGTGCCGATCACGCTGTGCATCAGCATTTCGGCGCAGGAGATGCCGACCTGCTGGGCGCACAGCGCGCAAATCATCAGCGCCACGCTCCAATTGGCGTTCGGCGCCAGCGCCGCTGCCATCAGGAACACCGCGGCCGAGGCCCAGCCGAGCCCGGCGAACGGCGCGCGGCGGAACACAATATCCGACACCCGGCCGATGGTCAGGATGGTCACCACGGCAAAGCCGTAGATCACAAAGGTGAGATAACCCGACGTGCTGAAGGTGAAATTGCGCGCGGTGCGCAGATAGGTCGGCAGCCAGATCGACCAGCCCCAAAAGAAGATCGCGTTGCAGGAGATCGCAAGCACCATCAGCCAGAAGCGGTGATTGCGCCAGACGCTGCTGACGCCTTTGAGGATCCGCCCGGGCGCATCGTCGTTGTTCTCGATCGCGCCCGAATGTGCCAGATCGATTTCGGCCCGGTTGACGGCCGGATGCTGCTCCGGCTTGTCGCGTATCAGAAACCACACCATGGGCAGCGGCAGAATGAGCGCAAGCACGCCCAGCGCATAGAATTGTCCGCGCCAGCCGAAGTTCACTATCAGCGCGGTGACCAGAAGCCCGGTGAGCATCGGCCCGATCATGGTGCCGATCCACCAATAGGACGTCGCCTTGCCGCGTTCGCGCAACGCGAACCAGTGGGCCACCAGCGCAAGCGTCACCGGATAGCAGGCGGCCTCGCCGACCCCCAAGCCGACGCGCGAGGCGAGCAACATACCGTAGCTTTCCGACAGGCCGGACCAGAAACAGGTCGCGGCCCAGATGACGAGGCTCGCCATGATCGAGTTTCGCGGCCCGTAGCGGGTGACCGCCCAGCCCCAGACCGGCGCCGCGAGGCTGTACGAGATGAACATGCTCGAGGCGAGCCAGCCGAGCAGCTTGGTCTGGCCGCCAAGCTGCATCTCGCCCAAAAATTTCGGATCGGCCATGACAAGAGAAATGTTGCTCTTGTCGAACATCGAGATGATCCAATAGATCAGCAGCGTCGGCGCGATGTAGGTCCAGCGCACGCGGGTCGCCGCCGCAATGCCGGCCGCGTCGCGCGAAAGCCCCTGCGGAACCGTGATGGCCATCCGATCCTCCCCTGAAGCGACGCGCGGTTTTGCTTGTTATGGGCCGGCGCCGGAACGAACCGACGCCGCTGGAAGTCGCGCGATTTCGCGCGCAAAATGTTGCCCGGGCGCCGCAACTTGTCAACAATACGAGCCATGCAAGAAGAACCCGGCTCTGCGGCGAATGCGGCCACGCGCGGTGGTAGCACCGCGGAAGTTTTTGCCGCGTTCCTCCGCCTCGGCTTGACGAGCTTCGGCGGCCCGATCGCCCATCTCGGCTATTTTCACGAGGAATTCGTCGTGCGCCGAAAATGGCTCGACGAAAAAACCTATGTCGACCTGGTGGCGCTGTCGCAATTCCTGCCCGGGCCGGCGAGCAGCAAAGTCGGCATCGCGCTCGGCCTGTCGCGCGCCGGCTATGCGGGGGCGCTGGCCGCCTGGACCGGCTTCACGCTGCCGTCGGCGATCGCGCTGGTGCTGTTCGGCTATGGCGTCACGTCGCTCGGCAATGCGCTCGGCAGCGGCTGGCTGCATGGGCTCAAAGTCGCGGCCGTTGCCGTGGTCGCGCAAGCGGTGCTGACCATGATGCGATCGCTGGCGCCGGATCGCGCGCGCGCGACGCTCGCGGTCGCAGCCGCCGCCTTGGTTTTGGCGGTGCCGTCGTCGTGGGGCCAGATCGGCGCCATCGTGCTTGGCGCGGCAATCGGCCTTTTGCTGTTTCGCGATGCGCCGCCGGCCGATCATGCCAGCTTGCCGCATCCGGTCAGCCGAACGGTTGCGATTGCCGCGATCGTTGTGTTCTTCGCAATCCTGATCGGCTTGCCGCTGGTCGCCGCTGCGACTGCGAACCATTCGTTGCAACTGTTCGAAGCGTTCTATCGCTCAGGCTCGCTGGTGTTCGGCGGCGGCCATGTGGTGCTGCCGCTGCTGCAAGCCGCCGTGGTGCCGCCGGGCTGGGTCAGCAACGACGCGTTCCTCGCCGGCTACGGCGCGGCGCAGGCGGTGCCCGGCCCGCTGTTCACGTTCTCCGCCTATCTCGGCACGGTGATGGGCCCCTCGCCCAACGGCTGGGCCGGCGCGATCCTTTGCCTCGTCGCCATGTTCCTGCCCGCCTTCCTCCTGGTGATCGGTCCGCTGCCGTTTTGGGATGAGCTGCGGCGGCGCCCTGCCGCGCAAGCGGCGTTGCGTGGCGTCAATGCCGCGGTGGTGGGGCTGCTGCTGGCCGCGCTCTATAACCCGGTGTGGACGTCGGGAATTAAGAGCGCCGGCGACTTCGCGCTCGGCGTGGCCGCGTTCCTACTGTTGTTCATGTGGAAGACGCCGCCGTGGCTGGTCGTCGCGTTCTGCGCGATCGGCGGCGCTGCTCTGACATTATTCCAATAAATCGCCGCTCAAGTCGGCGGCAACAGAGCGGCCAGTTCCTTGAACGGCTGATAGGCCGTATCGGCGCATTGTCCCGGCGTCGCATCGACGAACTGATTGACCATGGTGCCGAGATAGATCACGACTTTTTCCTTGTGCTGATTGTGACCGTTGAGCATCACGCAGACGATATAATGCTCGCCGGAGCCGACCGGCTTGAGCACCGGCGCGCCGATCATTGAATTGCGAAAGTCGGCGCGGTCGGTCACAACCAGCCCCAGATAGGTCGCGATCTGGTTCCTGTAGTCGGTCGGCATGACGGTGGCATCGGCCGCCGGCTTCGGCGTGTTCGAGCAGCCGGCGATTGCCAGCGACGCCAGCAGCAGCGCGGTCCCGGTGCGAGCGATCGTCGCGGCGATGTCGCGTCGACCTTCTAAAGGACGGAAATTCGGCACCGCTTATTCCTCCGGCGACGGGCCGCACCAGCCGGGCAGATAATTGGCGTCCATGCTCTTGGCCAGTTGCAACGCCTTCTCGAGCCCGCGCGCGAAGTCGCGCTCGACCAATTTCCGCTTCACGCGCCGGCGCAAAAAATCCGCCCAGATGAATTCGCTGAACGGCGTCGTATCCTTGGCGTAGCCGCCGATACGGCGCAATTCGCCGGCCAGCGAGCGGTACGGGTCGTCGACCAGCCCGGTCACCGACTTGGGAAGGTCCCTGTAGTGGCGGCGGCGCCCAGCGTCGTCGAATGGATGCATCCAGTTGTGGTTGTCCATCACGAACCAAAAGGAATCGGGTTCGAGCATGCTCAGATTGGCGATGACCGTCACGGCGACTTCCTTGACGCCTTCCTCATGCAACGCCAGCGCCAGATGATGATGGTCGATGACGTAATACCGCTGTTTCGGACCGAGGATCACCGGAATCAAATGCTTGCCAAGAAAGTCAGCGTCCTTATCCTTTTTTTTCTCCGCTATCTCGCGCCAGTGTTTGCGCTTGGCTTTGACCTCCCGCATGCCGACGGTGATCTGGGTCGGACGCAGGCCGGTAATGGCGACCGGCGTCAGCCTGGGCTCGCGAAGGGTCATGTTCGGCTCCATCGAAAAGGTCCCGCCCGATCATACCGCGGCGGCGGAGCATCTAAAAGCAAGCCGCCCGGTGCTCATTTGCACCGGGCGGCGTTTCCGTCGACGACTTCGGCCAGCCCCTAATGCGCCAGCGGGTCGGGCCGGATCTGGATGTGGACCGCCATGGGCGTCATGCCCTTGCCGCCTTCCTTGAGCCAAGGCGTGCGGTCGCCTTCCGACGACCACAAGCCCCTGCCCTTCCAGCCGGTGTTCGGATCGTCGATACGGGCATCAAGTCCCTTGGCATAAAAGCCGAGCGGGTACGGGATGCGCAGCGACACCATCTTGCCGTTGACCAGCGCGGCAAAGCCGTCGCTCTCATTTGCCGTCGAGATCGGCACATTGTCGCCGAGCCCGACCGCGTTGTGCTGGTCGACCCAGGTGTAGTAGCTCGCCTCGGCGCTGTTATCGCCGATACCTTGGAAGCCGGGGCCCGGATATTTGTAGAACGTCCAGCCTTCCGGGCAATGATCGCCGGTCGCTTTCGGTCCATTGAGCGGGCCCTTGCACTTGCTGCGATCGAAGCTACCGAGATGGCCGCTGGCCAGCGACACCCACGCGACGCCCTTGCCGTCGATGTCGCCGCCGCGCGGGCCGAACCCAGGCATCGGGACATTATAGACTTCCGTGAGCTTGGTCTTCGGATCGAACCGCGCCACGCCGCCTTTGCCGGCGAACACGCCGACCGTGAACCACACGGAGCCGTCGACCGGGTTCGGCATCACGGCGTAAGTGCCCGAGCCGCCGACCCGCATGTCCTTGTTCGGATCCGCCGGCTGACCCGGCTCGGTGTAATCGTCGAGCTGGCCGTTGCCGTTGGTGTCGAGCACGAACGGCGCCCAGCCTTGGGCTTTTTCGGCGTTGCCGGTCTGGTCGAACACCTTGGTATCGAGCCAGCCGGCCAGCGGCCCGCCGCCGGAGGTCCACAAGATGTTGTCCTTGTCGAAGCCGAATTGCAGATGATGCGTACCGAAGCACGTATCGACGAAGGTGAACTTCTGCGCCTTCGGATCGAACATCGCCAGCTGCCGCTCGTTCTTCTCGATTGGGAACGCTTTGGCATACGGATTGTCCGAGCCCTTGCGGCAGAATGCCGGCGTGCCAGGAGCGTGATTGGTTCCCGTCATCCAGACCCGCCCTTGGCTGTCGAACATGTCGTTGTGATTGTCGAACTTGGTGTCCCAGACTTTGTCCATGCCCCAATAGGCCGACGGCGCCATTGGTTTGTCCATCGCGGCATGGCCGGGCCCAAGCGCCTCGGGCACGTCGGCGCCTTCCGGCGGCGTGATGTAGGTGACCTTCGCCGTCTTCGGATCGAGCACCGGCAGATGGTCGGTGGCGTATTCCGGCGAGCCGTAAAGCAGGCCATTGGCATTGACCGTCGGGTTGCGCTTGTCCGACGAGATCAGGTCGTGGAGATATTGCTTGTCGGTGCCCCAATCCCAGGTCGTCACCACGACATTGCGCTCGACGCCTTGCGGCCGCGGCGGCTTGTCGGACGGCAGCTCGCCCTTGGCGACGCGGTCGGTCCAGTCGCCGAAATACTTTAACGGCACGCCGGCGAACTTGCCGGCCATCGGGTTGATCATCAGCTCGGCCGCCTGACCCGATTGGATGCGCCGCGCCCAGGCTTCCTCGCCGCTGTTGAAGTGGCCGAGCTGTGACGGAATGGTCCGCGTCGCCTGCTGACCGAGTTGATGACAGCCGACGCAGGCCTGATTCTTGATCGTGGTCAGCCAATCGGCCTGCGTCAGTTTTTCGGGAATGTCGCTCTTGCCGTTGAATTGATCCGCGGCCGGGATCTTCAGCATCGCGAACCAATAGATCGCCGGATAATATTGCGCCGCGGCTGCGTCATCGGGCGCCGGCACGGCGGTGAGGTTCAAACGCTTGCCCGGTTCGCCGTCGGCCTTGGCGGAATCGACCAGGCCATAGCCGCGCACCCACACTTTATATTTGGCTTTCGGCAGGTCCGGCAGCACATAGCGGCCCTGGTCGTCGGTCACCACCATCTTGGCAAAACGGGTGCCGAGGTCGCTGGTTTCGGCGATCACCCAGACGCCGGCTTCGGCGCCGTGCGGGCTTTTGACGACGCCGCTGATCGATTTGCCGTCGATCGGGACGCTTTGCGCGCTCAAACGCACCGGTGTCGCGACGAGGAACGCCGCCACCGCAATCGCCGCCACGCCGCAAAAGAGTGCTCGCTTCATACAGACCTCCCTGAAGAATCGGCGCGCGGCGACCAGGCCAGCCCGATGCATGTTGTGATTTTGCGCGACTTTGCCCCAGGGGCTACCCACCCGCAAGGGGATTCCGCCGCCGCGATGCCGCCATGCGGCCAGGTCATATGCGCCGTGTCGTATGATAGAGCTTTCAGTTCGACGTATTGGCGGCGCTGCTCAGCTTCTCGAACAGGCCGGCGAGGTCCTTGCGCACCGTCGCCAATTTCGAAAAGTGGTCGGTGACGACAGACACACGCTCTTCGAGCTCGCGTTTTGCGTCGGTGAAGGTTTTTACGCGCTCGGCGAGGTCGCCGCCCTCACCCGCTTCGAGGCGCGCGATCCGCAGGGCGAGCTTGTCGCGAATGTCCTGCACCTGGGCGACGAGGCTGAGCACGCCGCTGTCGCCTGCTTCGAGCGGAACGAGCCGCGATTGCAGCTCGCCGAGCTTGCCCTTCAACTGGCCGAACACCGCGAGGCGACCCTCGATGTCCTCGAGTTCTTCTTGCGTCGTCGCCACGAATGTCGAGACGTCCTTGATGCGGGCATCGATGTCGGCTTTGCCGTCGGCGTCGGGCGCGATGATGCCGAGCGCGTTCTCGAGTTTTTCCATCAGCCCGTCGATATCATCGTGCAGCGTGGCGAGCTTGGAGAATTGCGTGTTGAGTTGCGCCACGCCGTCGTCGAGCCGCGCTTTGTCGTCGGTGAAACCTTTTACCCGCTCGGCGAGCGGGCCTTGCGGCGTGCGCTGCAGCGTATCGATGTCGGCCGCCAACACATCGCGCGCTTCGCTCAATTCCTTGACCCTGTCGGTGACGCCGCCCTTTGTCGCGGCGAATGGCGCTAGCCGCGTGTGCAGCTCGGCATAGGCTTCCTTCAGGCTGGCGACGGTTTTCGAGGCGTTCTCGATGCCGTCGCAACGCTCATGACACTGCCTGACGAATTCCGCCAGCTTCTTCAGGCGAAGGTCAAGCGCCGTCGCATCGTCGCCGCTGGCAATTTCGGCAAGCGCGCGCTCGACGTCGTTCTGGCTGGTGTCGAGCTCCAGGAAACGCCGCTCGATCGCGCGTCGGTTCTCCAGCACCGGCGCCAGCCGCTCCTTTAGGCCTTGCTGCTGGCCGCGGATCGCGTCGACGCGCGATTGCAGGTCGCCGATCTCGTTGCGCTGCGCTTGCACGAGCGCCGTGCGCTCGGCCTCACCGAGCCGCTGCTGCACCGCGCCGATTGAATCCTCCGGATCGGTGCGGGCGAGATGGTGCACCGCCGCCTCGGCATCGATCTGCGATTTTGCCAGTTCCTTGGCGCCCTGGCGCACGCCGTCGAGCCGCAGCTCAAGCGCCTGCGCCGCCTTGCGCTGGCGCACCAGGGTGTCGCAGAGCCACACTGCCGCGGGCAGCAAAACCAGCGGCACCAGGACGATGACCGCCCACGCCACCTTGTCGAGCAGGGACTCGGCCCGCAACGCGGCCAACAAGGCGGCTAGGTCCGGCCCCCCGGTCACGATCAAAACACCGACCGCGAGCATGAACACAACGACGCAGATACCGACTAATTTGACCATGCCGAACGCTTCACCCGATGCAAGTCTTGTTTAGTACGACAAGTCTTGTTTGGTACGACAGCGGCGCGCTGGGCACAAGTATGGCTCACGCGTGGACAAGCGCGGCGAAGCTCGTTATGGGGCAATAGCTGGCTTTCGCGCAATCAACGCGGCAAGGAAGGCGCGCGACATGACGAACCCATGGCACGCCGGAACCGTTTTGCTCGTTACGCTTTCGGCCCTGTTCGCGGCGGCTCATGCGCGTCCGACTTGGGGCGAGGAGCAGGCGCCGGCCGCCGCCGCGCCGGCGCATTCGAACTGCCAGCCCGCGGCATTTCGCGTCGTCGTCGATGTCGGCCACACCGTCGATGTGCCGGGCGCGCTCAGCGCCCGCGGCGTGCCGGAATATGCCTTCAACCTGCAACTGGCGCAGCAGATCAAACAGACGCTGGTCGGTGCCGGTTTCGACAAGACCGTGCTGCTCATCATTGCCAAGCGGCCGCCGGTCGGGCTGTTCGAGCGGGCGAGCATCGCCAATCGCCTGCCGGCCGACCTGTTTATTTCGATTCATCACGATTCGGTGCCCGACAATCTCATCCACACTTGGCAGTACGACGGCCAGGACCAGCAGTACAACGACGACTACCCGGGCTATGCCCTGTTCGTCTCGAACGACAATGCCGACCGCGCCGGCAGCCTGCTATTCGGCAATTTCTTGGGCAAGGCGCTGCAAGCGCGCGGCCTGCAGTTCACGCCGCATTACACGCTCCCACTGATGGGCAACCGCCGGCGCCAGCTGCTCGACGCCGATGCCGGCGTCTACCGCTACGACCAATTGGTCGTGCTGCGCTACACGCGCATGCCGGCGCTGCTGCTCGAAGCCGGCTCCATCGTCAACCGGCAGGAAGAACTGGAATTGGCAACGCCGGAGCGTCGCACCCTCACCAGTGCAGCCGTCGCCGCCGCGGTCGAGGATTTCTGTGCAGCGCGGGCACATCCGAAAATCGAGCAGCCGGTGAAGCGCCCGGCTAACCCTCGCAGTCACGGAGCGGTTGCGCGCTGAGCCGTCACGCCGGCGCGGTTTGGCTGCGCCGAAACGCCAGCACCGTGATGATCATGAAATTAATCGCACTGACGCCGACGCCGGTGGCGAATGCCGGCGCGTAATAGCCGAAATGGTCGTAGAGAATGCCGCCGATCCAGCCGCCCGCTGCCATCCCCGTACCGCTGCACAACAGCAGCGTCGGAATACGCCAATAGGCCTCGCCGACCGGGAACAGCTCGCGCGAGGCCAAGACGTTGGCCGGAACGAGGCCGCTGAAGCCGAACCCGAACAGTGCCGAAACCGTAAACAGTCCGAGTTCGTCCTGGGTGAACATGAACAACGACAGGCTCGCCGTCTGGCATGCCGAGCCGACCAGCATGGTATAGAGCCCGCCAATGCGGTCGGACAGCGCGCCCCACACTTGACGACTTAAGAATGCCGAGCCGAGCAGGACCGACAGCATCGCCGCGCCGTGCACCGGGCTGATGCCGAGATCGCTGCAAAACGCCACGAGATGCGCTTGCGGCATCGACATCGGCACGCAGCAGGTGAAGATCGCAAACATCTGCAAGGTGAAAACCACATTGGCCGGCCAGCCCAGGACGGAATTTTGCGCGCGCGCGGTGCCGGTCACCGTGGCGTGATGCGGCGTGTCCGGCGGCTCGCCCAAGACGATGGCTGCGGCGGGCACGATGAGAACGAACTCGATCGCGGCATAGAACAGCATCGTATGCCGCCATCCCATATAGACGATGGCGCGTTCGAAGATCGACGGCCATATGGCGCCGGCGAGAAAGCTGCCGCTGGAAATCAAGGCCAGCGCCGAACCGCGGCGGCGGTCGAACCAGCGGCTGACATAAACGTAGGACGGCGCATTGATGCCGCCGATGCCGATCAAGCCGATAAAGAAGCCGTGGCCGACATAAAGCGGCAAGGACGGGCCCAAGGTCGATAGCAGGAGCCCTACGGCGATCATCACGGCGCCGCCGAGGACGGTCCAGCGCACGCCGACCCGTTCGGCGACGCGGCCCATGATGATGCCGCCCAGGCCGGCGCCGACCCAGACCAGCGCGCCCGCAAGCGCCGGGATCGAGCGTTCGCCGTTGACCTCGGCGGCGATGTTTTTCAGCGCCACCACGGTGATCCACGGCGCGCCGAAGGCGACCGCCATGATCACGAGCACCACGGTCGCGACGACCCAGGACTGGCGCGTCTCTACCGATGACAGTGACAGTGATGGCGACGGTGATTGCAGCATGAACTTCGCGTTGCAGGCGCGCCCGGCGGGGCTCGTGGTTGGATTTAGCGGTATAGCAGTGCACGGACTTGACTGACCAGAAAAAAGACAGACATCACTCATACATTGTGACGTGCGCATATCAGCGTACGCATATTTGGAGGTCTCGCTTATGAAGGCGCGCGTCGTTGCCGCGGCAATGCTGCTGACGATGAACGTCTCGTCGGCATTCGCCACCGTGAGAATCTCCGACGATCGCGGCGGACAGATCGGCGATTATCTCAACAAGTACCATGCGCTGCGGGAAAACGGCGAACAGGTCATGATCGACGGCACCTGCGCATCGGCCTGCACGATGCTGTTGGGCGTCATTCCGCGGAACCGGATCTGTGTCACGCCGCGTGCCGTGCTGGCCTTTCACTCCGCCTGGACGCCGACGTCCGAAGGCGAACAGATCAGCAGCGCGGGCAATTATTATCTGTGGTCGAATTATCCGCCCGCCGTGCGCAAGTGGATCATCCAGCACGGCGGACTGCACGCGCGGATCATTTATCTGAGCGGGTCGGAATTAGCCGCGATGTATCCGGCCTGTCGTTGATTGGCGAAGAGCACGCCCCGAACAAGCCGCTTAAGGCAAATGTTATCTTCGTTGCGAATTTTCTCACAGGACCGTGATGGAATTGTAGCCGAGTGAACCCGGTCTCCTGGGCGACGGAAAACAAGACACCCTTGTTTGCTCCGCAACCAGGAGAAAAGTCATGACCAAATTTTCAACACTTGCCGTCATCGCGGCCGTTGCCGCCGCGGCGGGCGCATTACCGGCATCGGCCCAGTCGTTCGATCCGGAGGCCGGCAGCGGTAATGTATTGTCGTTCAGTTACGGACCGACCGCCGCGCAGAACGACACAGCCGCCGTTCGCCCGGCCAACCCCGGCAAGGTTGCCGCTCGCCGGAATGGGCTGAATGCCTTCGCCATGGTGCCGCGCGGCGGGACGGATGGCAATCCCAACGACCCGGCGCTGACCGGCGGCGGCAGCGCCGGCTACAATGAAATGCTCCAGCGATTCTGAGCTGACGAAGAAAGGGGCGGGCTTTGGCTCGCCCCTTTTCCTTGTTTTTCTTTGCTTTTCCCCTCAGCCCATCAGCGCAAGCGTTCCACAAAAATCTTTTCGGATGCGGGAATAAAGCACGCGCCCGGCCAATCTGGTCTTCAGAAGCCGCCAAAAGCCGCCTCGGCTTTGGCCTGTCAGCTTCAAGGGAGAACGGCAATGAGCGAATTCGATCGCGACGACGGCATGAACCGGCGCAAGGTGCTGGAATGCATGACCTGGGTTGGAACCGGCGTGTTGTGGACCATTTCCGGCGGCGTGCCGCACTCGCTGGGCATCATGGGCGAGGCGATGGCGCAGGAGGCCAAGGGCCTCACCTTCCTGCAAATCAGCGACAGCCATATGGGCTTCGACAAGCCGGCCAATCCCAATGCGCGCGGCACGCTCGAGGAAGCGGTCGGCAAGATCATCGCGCTGCCGCAGAAGCCCGCCTTCATGATCCATACCGGCGACATCACCCACCTGTCGAAAGTGAGCGAATTCGACGACGCCGACCGCATCATCTCGCAGAGCAAGCTCGACGTGCATTACGTTCCCGGCGAGCACGATTTCCTCGACCCGGACCAGAAACTCTATCGCGACCGCTACGGCCGCGGCACCAAAGGCGCCGGCTGGTACAGCTTTGACGCTAACGGCGTGCACTTCATCGGCCTGGTCAACGTCGTGGATCTCAAGGCCGGCGGCCTCGGCAATCTCGGCAACGAGCAGCTGGAATGGCTCGAAGCCGACGTGAAAGACCGCTCCGCTTCGACCCCGATCGTGGTGTTCGCGCACATTCCGCTGTGGACGGTCTATCCGGAATGGGGTTGGGGCACCCAGGACGGCGCCCAGGCGCTGACATACCTGAAAAAGTTCGGCTCGGTGACGGTGCTCAACGGCCATATCCACCAGGTGATGCAGAAGGTGGAAGGCAACGTCACGTTCCACACCGCCCGCTCCACCGCGTTTCCGCAGCCGGCGCCGGGCGCCGCGCCCTCGCCCGGCCCGATGAAGGTCGAAGACGACAAGCTGCGCACCATGCTCGGCACTGCCAGCATCACGTTCAAGCAGAACGAGAAGCAGCTCGCCATCATCGACACGCCGCTGAAGAGCTAAAAGGACAAGACCATGCTGCGAAGTGCAATCAGCGCGGCGCTTATCGGCGCCGCGGTCGGGTCGGTGTTGGCCGGCGGTGTACTGCTCGCCCAAGCACAAACCCCGGCGGCTGCGGCGGCGGCCGTCGGCATCGACAACTTCACCTTCAATCCGCAGACGGTGACGGTGAAGGCCGGCACTACGGTGACCTGGACCAACAGAGACGACATCCCGCATGGGCTCGCCGCGACCAACAACGTCTTCAAGCGATCGCAGGCGCTCGATACCGACGACAGTTTTGCGTTCACGTTCACCACGCCCGGCACCTACCAGTACTTCTGCTACATTCATCCGCACATGACCGGCACGATCGTGGTAGAAGCGGCAACAGGCAGCAACACGACGCCCTGATGCTCGATCGCCTGCAGCACCAAGCGTCGGCGGTACCGTGGACGGCCGGACGCGTGACAATGACCGCAACAGAGAATGTCGACGGCGACAGAGCGCGGCGTTTTCGCGACGCCGCGCTGCCGCATCTCGACGACGTCTTCACGCTGGCACGCTACCTGATGCGCAACGCCGCCGATGCGGAAGACGCGGTGCAGGAATGCTATTTGCGGGCGCTGCGCCATTTCGACAGCTATCGCGGCCCGGCGATAAAACCGTGGCTGCTGGCGATCCTGAAAAACGTCTGCGTCGCCGAATTCGCGCGCCGCGGCAGGCAACCGGTGCCGGCCGGAAGCGCCGAAGACGACACAACGCCGGAAGAAGTCCCGATGTGGCAGGAGCCGCAAGCCTCGCCGGAAGCGGAGTTGCTGCGCCGTTTCGACGACGCCACGATCCGCCGCCTGGTCGGCGCCCTGCCGCAGCCGTTCCGCGAGACCATCGTGCTGCGGGAAATCAACGACCTTTCCTATCGCGAGATCGCCGACATCCTCGGTGCGCCGGTGGGAACGGTGATGTCGCGGCTGGCGCGTGCGCGCGCCATGCTGCGCACGGCGTGGAATGCCGAGGATGGATCATGACCTGCGACGAAGCCGAAATCCTGCTGCACGCGCTCATCGACGGCGAACTCGACGCCGGCCATGCCCGCGACGTCGAGACCCACGTGGCGGCCTGCCCCGCTTGCGCGGAGAAGCTCAAGGCGTTCCGCGCCATACGCGCGACGATGGCGCAAGCGCGCCTGAAAGAAGCCGCTCCGGCGCATCTGCGCAACCGCATCGAAGCGGCTCTGGCGGTGCCGGCGGCGACAATCTCCGCACCACGGCAATCATGGTTGGCATCTGCGCGTGCGTCTTGGAAAAACTTTTTCGGCGGCTTCGCCGTCGGTACCGCGCTGTCGGCGGCCGTTGCGGCGAGCCTCGTCATTGCCGTCGTCCGCAACGACCAAAATCAACAGATCGCGAGCGACGTCGTGTCGGCGCACCTGCGCTCCCTGCAAGCCGGCCATCTAACCGACGTGGAAACCAGCGACCAGCACACCGTCAAGCCGTGGTTCAACGGCAAGCTCGACGTCGCCCCGCCGGTCATCGATCTGACCGCGCAAGGTTTTACCCTGATCGGCGGCCGGCTCGATTACATCAACGGCCAGCCGGTGGCCTCGATCGTCTATCGCCGGCGTAAGCACGTGATCAATCTGTTCGTCGCGCAGCAACTGGGCGCCGCGGTCCACGGCGTCAAGGACGAAACCGTACAGGGCTTCAACATCCGCCATTGGAGCGAGTCAGGTCTCGACCTCTGGGCGGTCAGCGATATCGATGCTGGCGAGCTCAATGAATTCGGCCAAAAATTCACCGCCGCGCTGCATGCGCCGGGGCCTTCCTGAACGGCCGATTCGTCCATAAACAACAAAATTGGCTTATATCGAGAGTTCCAACGCCGCGCCATGTGTTACCGCGATCGTGATTTGTAACGTTCTGCTTCCGACCTGATGACGCTATAGTGTCCGAGGCGCGGCGACAGGTCATCGGCTGGCGGATAGCAACAATGCTTCGAAATTTTGTCACGGCCTGTTTGCTCACGCTCCTCGGCATCATGCTCGGCGCTCCGGCATCGCAATCGGAACCGCGCACGGTGAAGCTCAATCTGTTCATGATCGACTACAAATTCATACCGAACCATCTGACCTTTGAGCGCGACGTGCACTACCGCCTGCACATGGAAAACCACGGCAAGGAAACCCACGAGGTCACCGCGCCGACATTTTTCGGCACCACCGATATCGATAATCCCGAGGTGCTCAATCGCGAGCACACCGAGGTCGTGATGCAGCCTGGCGACACCAAGGATTTGCTGCTGACGGCGCACAAGCCCGGCACGTATGACCTGCGCTGCTCCGATCACGATTGGAACGGCATGGTCGGCGGCATAACTGTCGAGTAAACGCCGGACATTACCCCCGCGCGTCGTCGGACCACGCGGCTGCGGCCGGCAGCCGCCGTTCTGGGCAGGGCGGTGAAAAAACGTGCCGTTGCGATGGGCAAGCCGGTGGCGCCCATCCTCAATAGTCCTATTATATGTCATGCGCGTTGACATTGAGCGCGCAAAGCTCCGGGGGACGGCCATACTGTGTCCGCGTTTTGTCACAAAACGGTTTATCGGAGCGCTTCAGAAGCGACTGCTTTCGATCAAGACAACATTGGGAACTGCGATTTTCACATTGTGAATTCTTCGCCATGAACGACTCGACGAAGGAAAGTCCCGCTCAAGTCGAGCCGGTCGTTGGTGCGAGCGCAGCACCGAGCCCGCAAAGCGAACCGCCGACGACGCGCTCGCTGTTCGTCAAGGTCTTCCCCTCCATCATGCTGCCGATGTTTCTTGCGGTGGCGGATCAGACCATCGTCGCCACCGCATTGCCGGCCATCGCCTCGGGGCTAGGCGGGATCGAGCGCGCATCCTGGGTGGTGGTGTCGTATCTGATCGCCAATACCATCGCGGCGCCGGTCTACGGCCGGCTCGGCGATACGTTCGGCCGGCGTGGGATGATGATCTTTGCGCTCGCGATCTTCATGCTCGGATCGGTGCTCTGCGCACTTTCCCCCAATATCGAATTCCTCACCGCCGCGCGCGTGCTGCAAGGTTTTGGCGGCGGCGGCCTGATGACGCTGTCGCAGGCGCTGATCGGCGAGGCCATTCCGCCGCGCGAGCGCGGCAAATATCAGGGCTATCTCGCCGGCATTGCGGTGTCGTCCAGCACGTTCGGTCCGGTCGCCGGCGGCTATCTCACCCAGGCATTCGGTTGGCAATCGATCTTCCTCATCAACGTGCCGCTCGGGCTGATCGCGTTTTTTCTGGTGCTGCGCCTTGAAGCGCACCCCGGCGACCGGCGCCGCACCACCTTCGATACGCCGGGCCTGGTGCTGTTCATCCTGTTCGTCGGCCCCGTCATTTTGGCGCTCGAACAGGTGCAGCGCATGGACGCGCGGACATTGCCCTTGGCCTTCGGGCTGCTGGCCTTCGGCATATTCGCGCTGGTCGCACTGCTGTGGCAGGAGCAACGCAATACCGCGCCGCTCCTGCCGCCGCTGCTATTCCGCAAGCCCTCGGTCTGGCGCAGCGACGCGCTGGCGGCCTGCCATGGCGCAGCGCTCGTTTCCTTGATCACATTCCTGCCGATCTATCTGCGCGCGGTGCGCGGCGCGTCGCCGGCGGAAACCGGCCTCCTGCTGCTGCCGCTGACCTTCGGCATCGGGCTCGGTTCGCTGATCACCGGCCAGCTCGTCACCAGGACCGGCCGCACCGCCATATATCCGACCTGTGGGCTGGCCGCGGCGACGGCGGGATTGGTGTTCCTCGCCTTCGGCTTGGCGCGCTTGAGTCTCAGCCAAATGCCATGGGTGTTCTTCTTCATTGCGCTGTGCATGGGCGCCGTTATGGCCGTTGTGCAGATCACGGTGCAAACCGAGGCCGGACCGCGCATGCTCGGCACCGGCGCGGCCATGGTGCAATTCTCCCGCTCCGTGGGCGCGGCGTTCGGCACCGCCGCGGTCGCTGCGATCTTGTTCTCGATCCTCGCGGCAACGGACCGCGACACCGCAGGCTTGTTCGGCGCCATCATCGACCAGGGCCCCGAAGCCATCGCGGCGCTACCGGCCGCGCGGCAAGCCATCATCCAATCGGAAATCGCCGACGCATTTCGTGCCGCTTTCCTCACCATTGCGCTATTCACCACGGCCGGCACCTGGCTCGCCTGGTCGATGCCGCTGCGCCGCCTGTAGCGGACGCGAGGCATTGCGGCGCGCGCCGACACGCGGCAGACTCGCCATAATAAAACAACGAAGACATGACCAAAATCCTGCTGATCCGCCACGGCAACGTCGAAGGCATCAAGCCGGAACGGTTTCGCGGCCGGGCGCCGCTCGACCTGACCGCGCGCGGACGCGACGACGCGCAAGCCGTCGCCCGGCGTGTTGCCGGCGCCTGGCGGCCGAGCAAGATCTATACAAGCCCGATGGGCCGCTGCGTCGAGACCGGCGCCGCCATCGCCAAAGCCTGCGGCGCCCCGACGGAAGTTTGCGACGATCTCACCGACATCGATTACGGCGCGTGGCAGTTCAAAACATTCGAAGAGGCCAAAAGCGAAAATCCGAAGCTGTTCGCCGCATGGTTCGCCACACCACATCTCATCCGTTTTCCGAGCGGCGAATCGCTGCAGGATCTTGCGGCACGCGCCGGCAATGCGCTGCGGTTTGTCCTGGCCCGCCATCCCGACGACACCATCGTGCTGGTCGGCCATGACAGCGTGAACCGCACCTTGCTGATGCAACTGCTCGATCAGCCGCTGTCGGCCTATTGGCGCCTCGCGCAGTCGCCGTGCTGTCTTAATGAGATCGATGTCGCCGATGGCAGGATTTGCGTTCAGCGTATCAACGAGACCGGCCATTTGGAGGCTCGAGCTGAATGAACTTCGTCGGCCGCTCGGTAACGCGTCTTGAAGATCGGCCGCTCGTCACCGGCAATGGCCGCTTTGCCGCGGACGTCTCGTTCGCGCATCCAC
>Ga0193726_1000065_pt1 | contig 189915 bp, 173 predicted proteins | sample H2c1metaG_FD_144928 | JGI IMG/M metagenome (GOLD analysis project Ga0193726, IMG submission 144928) | Soil microbial communities from a riparian zone of the East river system, Colorado, United States - H2c1 | ecosystem: Environmental > Terrestrial > Soil > Riparian zone | place: USA: East...
CACCGGTGACGGTGGCTGGTGGGTATGGGCCTATACGGCACAGTTCGGTGGTGGCTTCTCCGGCACGATTTCTTCGGAAGCGCGCCGTACGACGCAGATCATCGACGCCAACGGACTTCCTGGTCCGGCAGGCACGCAAGCTCTCGCTGGCGCCGGCACCATCATTCCCGGTGGCTATCCCTGCGCAGCGACTGTGACCGGCAATACCGGCGTCGGCGGCACCGCCGTTGGCGGTTGCGCCGCGTTGTTCCCGGGGACGGGCGCCTACGGCGGCATGCAGGCGACGGACTTCGTCGCCAACCTGCGCGTCGATCAGGCGTGGGGCGGTGCCCAGATCATGGGCGCTCTGCACGAGGTCAATGCCAGCTACTACAGCGCCGCCAATGCGCTGCAGTCAGCACCCAGCGCGACTGGCGCTGGCGGCGTCGGCCATCCTGGCGACAAGTGGGGCTGGGCTGCTGGCTTCGGGTTGAAGATCAATACGCCCTTCATCACCCAAGGCGACTGGTTCCAGACTCAGGTCAACGTGACGCAAGGCGCGCTCCGCTATCTGTTCAACACCCCGAACTCGAACTGGGGCAAGGTTGATTCAGGTAAGGAAGCCTATGGCGTGCTCAGCGACTGCGTGTACGCAGGCGTGGTTGCCATCGGCAACAACACCGGCTGCATGCTGACCAGCGCATGGGGCATCAACGCCGGCTACGAGCATTACTGGACCCCGGCTTGGCACTCCTCTCTGTACGGCGCCTACTACGCGGTGTCGTATGGCAAGGGTACCGGCTCGGCCAACGCCAACCTGTGCTCGGCGGCGGGCTTCGGCAACACGCTTGCGGGTACGCTGGCTGCTGCTAACCCGGGCTGCAACAACGACTGGTCGACCTGGGGCATCGGCTCCCGCACTCAGTGGGACGTCACCAAGACGTTCTACCTGGGCGTGGAAGTCCTGTACTCGCAGTTGAACAGTGCGTCGACCGGAACCGGTTCTGTCATCGGTCCGGCCGGCTTCGCCTCCTACGCCTTCGGCGGCGCGACTGTGAACGAAGCACGCTCATCCAACTGGATGGTCAGCATTCGTGCTCACCGCGACTTCCTGCCCTGATCGCTTGATCGAGGTATGAATTCGACGATCCCCGGCGGGACCTCTCGCCGGGGATTTTTTTGTTGGTGACATGGTTTTTGTTGGTGACCTGCTCATGAACAAACACGCGCTCATGAACAAACACACGAAAATAGATATGCCGTCTCGCGGTGTTCAAGACGAGCGGCAGCTGTTTGCCGCCCAAATCCGCGCCGGCCGGGCCGTGCTGGGTTGGAGCCAAACCGATCTTGGTGAAAGAACCGGCGTTACCCAGCGTGCGATCTATCGGATCGAAGACGGCGCGACACGGCCGCGACAATTAACGCGGCTGCGAATCGAAAAAGCTTTCGGCGACGCCGGCGTTGAATTCAAAAAACTGCAGGCCGGCGGTTTTACAATGTTTGTTCGGGTTGCGGCCGCTGGCCGAGGCCCTGCTCATCCAAAACTATCTCCGCCTCGCCGGGAGGCGCGATAGCGCCGCGAATCACTTCGGCGGCGTCGGCCAAAGTATCGCTCGCTAGGTGGGCATAACCGGCTGCCCAGGTGATGGTTGATTATAGATGAATACAATTATTATTTCTGGCGCCGACGCGGCTTACTGGCCACTGCTCAGTGGAATGCTGCATTCCATTGAACAGGGCCCTCGAAAGGAGGGTATTACCGTCGGGATTCTTGACTTGGGGCTGGCGCCTGAACATCGCGACCGGCTGCGGAGCTACGGTGCCATTGTGGTCGAACCCGGGTGGGACTACCCGGTCGCGCATTTCAGCAAACCAGCGCCAACCGCCTTTCGAGCGATGACGGCACGACCGCATCTGCCGCGCCATTTCCCTGGATACGACATGTACATTTGGCTGGACGCGGATTGTTGGGTGCAGGATCCGCAAGCAATCGCGCTGCTCGCCTCCGCGGCGAGCCAGAAAAAATTTGCGATCGTCCCCGAAGTGCATCGTTCGTATTTCACTTTGTCGCCGTATGTGCAATGGCTCCATGATTGTTACCGGCGTTGCTATGATGACAAGGCCGCGAACTGGCTGGTCTACTATCCTCTTCTCAACTGCGGCGTTTTCGCCGCCACCGGTGACGCTCCGCAATGGGCCAAGTGGCAGGAGCATCTGGGCAGAATCATAAAACGGCACGATGAGTTTTTCTTTTTCGCCGAGCAAACTGCATTGAACGGCGCGATTCGGGAAGGGGAGCTCGCAACGGCTCTGCTGCCCGCGCACTGTAACTGGATGTGCAACCGGGCCATGCCAGGGATCAATCCGGAAGGAAATATCTATGTCGAGCCTGAACCGCCCTACCTTCCGCTCAGCATCATTCATTTGGCTGCGGCTAAATCCGGGGTATGGCCTCTTCTAGATCAAACCGGAAAGACACACATGAGAACCTTGACCTATCCGCCGCTGCCGATGTGACCTTGTGCTGGCTAGCGACAGACTAGGCGAACTGCATGACAATTCCGTATTTGCCCCGATGTCCCGGATCGAAAAAGCTTTCGGCGACGCCGGCGTCGAATTCAAAAAACTGCAGACCGGCGGTTTTACAATGTTTGTTCGGGTTGCGGCCGCCGGCCGAGCCCCTGCTCATCCAAAACTAGCTCCGCCTCGTCGGGAGGCGCGATAGCGCCGCGAATCACTTCGGCGGCGTCGGCCAAAGTATCATTGGCCAAATGTGCATAGCGTTGCGTCGTGCGCACCAGGCTATGCCCCAATAGCCCCTGCACCACATACAGCGACACCCCCTTGTTGACGAGAAAGCTCGCAAATGAGTGTCGTAAATCGTGCAGCCGGACATCCGTAAGACCGGATCTTTTGCGAATGCGCGTCCACGGGAAGTGCAGTGACGTCGAAGGCCGTCCCGTCACCTGCGAGGGAAATATATAAGGGTTGTCGTTTAGCCGAGGCACGGACCGAAGCAATTCCAGCGCCGCGGAGTTCAACCTGATCAGCCTGGCCTTGCCCGACTTGGCGATCGGCACCAGCAACGTGCGGTGCTCCCAGTTCACATACTCCCATTTCGCCTGCGTGATCTCGTTGCGCCGGCCGCCGGTGAGCAACAACAGCTTGACGGCGTAGGCCGCCACGCGATTTTCGTCGGCATCGAGCGCGGACAACAGCCGCTGCGCTTCCTGATTTGTCAGAAAGCGCTCGCGGCATACGTCGGGTACCGTTTTCAGCCCGGTCGCCGGATTTTTGCCGCATCCGGGCACGCCCCATTTGCGGCCCAGATTGTAAATGAAGCGGATGAGGATCAAAACTCTGTTCGTCGTCCCGCTGGCATAACCGGCATCGCGAAGCCGGCGTAAGAGGTCGGCAACGTTCTCATCCGAGATCTGATCCAGCATGAGCTTGCCGATGTTCGGCAGGATATGAATGCGCAGCACGGTCTCGTCGGTGCGCCAGCTCCGCTTCGCGTTCTTCACGAAGGGCAGGTATGAGTCGCGAACGAATTCGCTCAGCGTCGGTATCGTCCGCAGCTCCTTGCGCTCCTGCTGCGGATCGTTGCCGAGAATGGCCCTTGCCAGTACCGCTTTGGCTTTGCCGCGGGCTTGCGAAACCGTCAGCACGCGCGCCGAGCCGATCTTGAACTGGCGCTCACGCCCGCGCTCATCGCGATAGCGCTGATAGAACGTTTTGCCGCCGGAGGCTCTCACTTCGAGAAAGAACCCGGGAAATGTGGTGTCGAAATAATCGACGCGGCGAGCACCGGGAGGGCAAACCCCGCACCGGACCAGAGATGACGTAAGCACCACCCTCGGCATGACTGACACTGACTATAAAAAGATCGTAAAATACGATCTTCCGTAACACCGCGCTTATCGCAGGTCAAAATGGGGCTCATCAGTATTCGACAAGAATTTGACAGATCAATTGCTTTCGTCCGCGGCAATTAATCTTGATATCTTGCAGAATATGTGGCTTCTCATCCCCAGAAAACCTCAGATAGATCGCAGATCAATATTTAGCATGACTCATAGAGAATGAATACAGTTTTGGCTGATCGCGGCGTGGCAAGCTTGGCGAAAACGTGAACTAACTATATAATATATAGATATTATTGCGGCAGAAGCGGAGTGCGTATAAAGCGCAGAGCAGTTATGAAGAATCATCTGTCGTGGCACGGTAAACGCAGTATAACCATAGTATATAATAGTATAGTCATAGCATAAATTTTTCATAAAAGAAGATATAAAAAATAGGGTATATTTGGCGCGGGACGTTATTTCGTAGTCCCTTTAGCGCCGCTCCAAGCGATCGCTCTTGCCGCTCGCAACCGTTTCGGCGCATCGCGGCCATTGCCGCGCAGGCGCAGCGGCGGCCGCGGCATTGTCGTGGTGGAACGATTACTTGCGGGGACGGTCGTGACGGAACGATGATCGTGCCGGGACGATTGTCAGACGCCGTTCAATTGACCGGGATGTTGGCGTCCTTCATCACTTTGCTCCAGACCACGATGTCGTTCTTGATCTGGTTGCCGAATTCCGCCGACGTGCTGCCGACTGGCTGGAAGCTCAATTTGTCCAGCGTCGCCTTGAAGTCGGGCAGGACGACGATTTCGGCGATCTGCTTTTGCAAAAGCGCGATGATCTCCGGCGGGGTGCCGGCTGGCGCCACCATGCCGTTGATCAGGTCGGCCTCCTGATCCGGGATGCCGGCTTCGCGCAAGGTTGGAATTTGCGGGAATGCCGGCGTCCGCGCCGGGCTGGTGACGGCGAGCGCCCGCAATTTCTCCGCGCTCAAATACGGCGCGATCGGCGGCAGCGCGAGAAAGATGATCTGAGTGTCGCCCGCCAGCGTCGAATTGACCGCCGGCGCGGCGCCGTTGAACGGCACGCGCACCAGGCCGTCGAGCTTCAGAGCGAGCTTGAACAGGCGCTCCGAGGTCAATTGGCCGAAACCGATGCCGATCGCGGCGTAGTTATATTTTTCCGGCGCGGCCTTGATAAGGTCGACCAGCTCTTTCATGGTTTTGGCGGGCACCGACGGATTGACCGCCACCACCTGCGGCGACGTGGCGATGATGGTGACGGGCGAGAAATTCTTCACCGGATCGTAGGGCAGGTTGGTATTCGTCACCGACGCGACGGCAAAGTCGTTGGTCGAGACCAGGAGCGTGTAACCGTCCGGCGCCGCGTGCGCGACCTGACCGGCGCCGACAGCACCGCTGGCGCCCGCCACGTTTTCCACGAAGAACGACTGTCCAAGCCGCTCGCCGAGCTTTTGCGCCACCAGCCGTGCGATCAGGTCGGTCGGGCCGCCCGCCGGATATGGAACGACGATGCGCACTTGCCGCGTCGGGTAAGGGTTCGCCGATTGGCCGTAGCAAACGCCGGCCGCCAGCAGCAGTGCGGCGACGATGCTCAAGAACAGTCCGCGTCTCATGATGTGCTCCTCCCGGCTTGCCTTTTGTGCGACGCAAGGCGTTCGCTTCGCACTCTAGCTTTCGGTTTTGCCCGCGGAAAGCGCACCATCAAGGCAGGGTGGCTTTTTCGCCGCGTGCTGGTAAAAAGCCTGCAAATCCCGGGAATATCAAAACTTGGAACTGGACCGCAAATTCTCCGTCGCCCCGATGATGGAATGGACCGATCGGCATTGCCGGTTCTTCCATCGCCTGCTGACGCGGCGCGCGCTGCTCTATACCGAAATGCTGACCACGGGCGCGGTGCTGCACGGCGATCGGGCGCGGCTTTTGCGTTTCGATGCGGCCGAGCATCCCCTCGCGCTGCAGCTCGGCGGTTCCGAGCCGCGCGCGCTTGCGGCTTGTGCGCGGATCGGCGCCGATCTCGGCTTCGACGAGATCAATCTCAATGCCGGCTGTCCGTCCGATCGCGTGCAGGACGGCCGCTTCGGCGCCTGCCTGATGGCGGAGCCGGCGCTGGTCGGCGATTGCGTGACGGCGATGAAAGCGGCGGTATCGATTCCCGTCACGGTGAAGTGCCGCATCGGCATCGATGAGCAGGATCCGGAAGCGGCGCTGGAAATTTTTGCGCAAAATATCGAACAGGCGCGTGCCGACGCATTGATCGTGCATGCGCGCAAGGCCTGGCTGAAAGGCCTGTCGCCAAAAGAGAACCGCGAAGTGCCGCCGCTCGATTACGCGCGCGTCTACCGGCTCAAGGCCGCGCATCCACAGCTCACTGTCGTGCTCAACGGCGGCGTCGCCGGCGTCGAGCAGGCGCTCGCGCATCTGCAATTTGTCGACGGCGTCATGATGGGCCGCGCCGCCTATCAGGAGCCGTGGCGGTTGATCGCGGTCGACCCGCAGGTGTTTGGTGAGGACGCTGCATTCGGCTCGCCGAAACAGGCCGCCGCCGCGCTCATGCCCTATATCGAACGCGAGCTGGCGCAGGGCACGCGGCTGCACTCGATCACGCGACATCTGCACGGCTTGTTCCGCGCGGTGCCCGGCGCGCGCGCTTACCGGCGGCATCTCGCTGGCGCCGCGGCATCGCCGCAAGCCGACGCCGAATTCCTCGCTGCCGCACTCGCGCTTGTCGCGGACGAAGTCCTGGACAGGCACCGGGAATTGGCGCACATCGCCGCGTAACTTGAGCCGTCAGTCCGGGTAAACGGCAAAATGATTCTCGGCTTTCCGTTGAGCGAGCTGCTCTGGCTCGCGCTGGCCATCGTCGTTGGCGGCGTCATTACCGGATTGCTCGCCGGCCTGTTCGGCATCGGCGGCGGTGCGGTCATCGTGCCGGTGCTCTACGAGGTGTTCCGCATCCTCGACGTGCCCGACTCTGTGCGCATGCAGCTTTGCGTCGGCACCTCGCTGGCGATCATCGTGCCGACCACGATCCAGTCCTATCTCACCCACCGCGCCAAGGGGCTGGTGGTTCCGGGCGTGCTGCGGCTGTGGGCGTTGCCGGCCGTGCTCGGCGTCGTCTGCGGCGCGGCGATCGCGTACTTCGCGCCGTCTGCCGTGTTCAAGATCGCTTTCGTGGCGATAGCAACTGTCATTGCGACGAAATTTTTGTTTGCCGGCGACCGTTGGAATCTCGGCACCGATCTGCCCGGCCCCGTGCCGATGCGGCTCTACGGCTTCATCATCGGGCTCACCAGTTCGCTGATGGGCGTGAGCGGCGGCTCGCTCTCCAACATGGGGTTGACGCTATACGGCAAGTCGATTCATCAGGCGGTCGCGACCTCGGCGGGGCTCGGCGTGCCGATCACCATCGTCGGCACCCTCGGCTATATCCTCGCTGGTCTGCACGACCGCGCGCTATTGCCGCCGTTGTCGCTCGGCTTTGTCTCGCTGATCGGCGTCGTGATCATGGCGCCGGTGTCGAGTTTTGCCGCGCCTTACGGCGCGCGGCTGGCGCATCGCCTGTCGCGGCGCACGCTCGAAATCGCGTTTAGTATTTTCTTGCTGCTGATCTCGGCGCGCTTTCTGGTCAGTCTGTTTTACGGATAGCCTTTTTTAGGGATAGCCTTTTTTAGGGATAGCCTTTTTTAGGGATAGCCTTGCAGCACCAGGCGGTCGCCGCTGACTTGCCAGCTTTGCAGCCGGTTGAGGAAGCTCATGCCCAAGAGACTCATCTTGAGCTGGCCGGGCTGCGCCACCAGCGCTTCCACCGAGCGCTCGACCAGGCCGCCGATGGCGATGCGGTCGAGCGTGACTGGAGCGGCGCGGGCGCGGCCGTTGGCGGTGTCGATATTGACCGTGTAGTTGAGCACTTCGAGCGGCAGGCCCGCCGCCTTGGCGTCGTCGCGGGTGAGCACCACCGAGCTCGCGCCGGTATCGAGCACCATGACGACGCGAGCGCCGTTGATCTGCGCGGTGATGGAAAAATCACCGGCGTTGCCGCGGCCGATCTCGACGCTGCGGCCGTGCGACACCACGTGGCCGGGCACCAGCACGACGAGCACGCGGTCGGCGACGTCGTGGAGCTCGAAGCGATACGAATAGGCCACCACCAGGACGAGCCCGACCACCACCCATAACAGCGCGGCGGTGATGGCTTGGGAAAAACGCTCGCGGAACATCGTCAGTACCGCGCCACCGAGGAACACCAGGATCAGGATTTTGTAGGCCAGCGAGCCGAAATCGCCCGTCGACAGCGGGCCGACCGTGCCCTCGCCGTTCTTCGCCAGGATGATGAGAATGGCGATCAAGAGGCCGATCAAAAGGAGCAGCAGGAAGCGATTGCGCACGGCGACTGACCTTCTACGGCGTGGCAGAAGCGGTTTTTTGCGCGGCGGGTCCCGGGCCGGACAGCGCCGCGAGCCGCGACGGCAATTGCGCCATGATCCGCGCGCGCTCGGCCGGAGCGAAATCGAGCCAGCGCCCGATCTCGTCGAGCGAGCGGCCGCAGCCGATGCACAGGCCTAGTCTCGGATGCACCACACAGACCCTATTGCAAGGTGTCTCGATATTGGTCTCGGCGCTGGCCATGCACAATCTCGGCGGGATTCGCGCGGCACCATAAACAGCAATTGGCTTGCGGCAAAGCGCTACCCGCCGTTGGCGGCGAGCGCCCTTCGGGCGCGGCTGGTGCCGTCTTCGAAGGCCGACGACATGTCTGCCTGCGGCTGGATCGGCGGCGCGGCGTCGGAGATCGGCGCCAGCGCCGACATCACGCGCTCGGGCGGAAAGGTGACGATCACTTCGGTACCGATGCGCAATTTTGATTTGAGCGAGAACGTACCGCCGTGCAGGTCGATCAGGTTTTTTGCGATCGGCAGCCCAAGGCCGGCGCCCTGTTCGGCGGACTTGATCGAGTTCGAGCCCTGGCCAAACGACGCCAGCACGATCGGAATTTCCTCCTCGGGAATACCGGGGCCGGTGTCCTTGACGCTCATGTATTGGCCGCCCGAGGCGGTCCAGCCCACCTTCAGCCAGATCTCGCCGCCCTGCGGCGTGAACTTGATGGCGTTGGACAAGAGGTTGAGGCAAATCTGGCGCACCGCGCGCTCGTCGCCCCAAAGCTTCGGTAGATCGGGCTCGAACATTTCGTGGATGGTGATGCCGCGATTGCCGGCGCGCAGTTTCAACAGATGATGGCAATCCTCGACGACGCGGTTGAGCGAGACCGGTTCCTCGTTGAGCTCGTAGCGCCCGGCCTCGATGCGCGACAGGTCGAGGATCTCGTTGATGAGGTTCAAAAGGTGCACGCCGGAACTATGGATGTCGCCGGCATAATCCTTGTACGCCGGCACGCCGTGCGGCCCGAAAATTTCAGCCTTCATCACTTCGGAAAAACCAAGGATGGCGTTGAGCGGCGTGCGCAGCTCGTGGCTCATCTGGGCGAGGAAGCGCGATTTGGCGATATTGGCGGCCTCGGCACGGCGGCGCGCTTCGTCGGAGACCGATTTCGACTGCTCGAGCTCGCCGATCAGCGCATCCTTCTCGGCGCGCGCTTCCAGCGTCGCCAGCGTCGTCGAATAGAGCCGGTAGGCGAGCAGCGAGAAATAGCCTTCGGCGGTGAGCGCCATCACGGCGAGGATGTAATCGTGCAGCGTTTGCTTGGCGGCAAAGTCGATCGCGATGGCGATGGTGACCGGCAGCGTGAGCGCGAACACCGCGACCGGCAGGCTCGACGCCAGCATGCTCGATATCGCCACCACCAGCAGCATGACGAACAGCATGAAGGTGGACGCCTGCTCGTCGAGGCCAACCGGATTGATCAGGATGAAGGTCCAGGCCATGCCGAAGAACAGATCGAGCAGGATGAAGCGCATCCGCCACGAGCGCAGGTTCGCCGTGCTCGGCGTCTCGTCGAGGAACAGCTTGCACTTGCGGATGATGACGAGATGGATGAGGAGCGCGCCGCCGGTCCACACGCCAGACGTCAGCGCGCCGGTCCACAAGCCCGACAACAGCCCGATGGTGACGACCAGGAGCAGGATCACCGGCGACGCCGAGATGCGGTTCTGGGCGAATTGGCGGAGCAATTCGTAATCGAACACCGGCCGCGTGCCGCTGGTCGAGGTCAACCGGTCGCGCGCCTCGCGCACGTGCTGAGACGCCAGCCGCCGCTTGGTCTGTGGAGCGGCGGCGGGGGACGCGAGCTCGTGCGCTTCGCTGATGGTATTGGGCATTGCCGTCCGGGGCTTGCGGGGCTGGCGAAGAATCGCGACAAAAGTGGCCCAAATTCCTTAAGACGAGGCTTAAAGTGGTTAACCGGCGGGGCGAAAAAAGCGGCCGTCTACGCTTCGATAGATGGCGGCAGCGGCGGTCGCGTCAAGGCAGGCCGGCGGTGCCGGGTCTGTCGGGATAATCTCGTGGCCTCAATGGGATAGAGAGAGAACCTGCGATGAAACTCTATGATGGTGGCCGTGCTCCGAACCCGCGCCGCGTGCGCATTTTCCTGGCTGAGAAGGGCATTACGGTTCCGACCGAACAGGTCGATCTCGGTCAACTGGCGCAGCGCAGCGACGCCTACACTGCGATCAATCCAATGCAGCGGGTGCCGGCGCTGGTGCTCGACGACGGCACCGTGATCGCCGAATCGATCGCCATCTGCCGCTATTTCGAAGCACTGCACCCCGATCCGCCGCTGTTCGGCCGCGGCGCGCTCGAGAGCGCGCTGGTCGAAATGTGGAGCCGGCGCGTGGAGCTGCACCTGTTCCTGCCGGTCGCCACCGTGTTCCAGCATCTGCATCCGGCGATGAAGATCATGGTCGATCCGCAGGTCGCGGCCTGGGGCGAGGCCAACAAGCCGCGGGTCACGCAGTTCTTGCAGTTCCTCGACGGCGAGCTCAAAACCCGAGCCTATATTGCCGGCGCCGCCTATACGGTTGCCGACATTACGGCGATGATCGCGGTCGATTTCATGCGCGTGTCAAAACTCACCGTGCCGGACGAACTCGCCCATGTGCGGCGCTGGCATGACGCGGTGTCGGCGCGCCCGAGCGCGAAGGCTTGACGTCAACCGCCGGACTCGTTGCGCCTAAAGGCGCATGCTAAGCTACAGCGGAAGGCGGAGGAGGGCGCAATGTTCAAAAGATCAACTGCGGTGTCATTGATGGCGGCTTGCTGTGCATTGTTCGTCGCCGCCTGGTGCCAAGGCGCCGCGGCGGAAGGCGCCATGGCGCTCGGCGTGACCGGCAACGTCACCAAAGACGGCTACGCGATCGGCATCAACGTCAATAGCAGCAGCGAAACGGAGGCGCGCGACGCGGCGCTAAAATATTGCAAGTCGCACGGCAGCGACGTCGCCCGCGCCAAATGCGAGATTTTCGCCACCTTCCGCGCTCAATGCGCCGCCGAAGCCGAGGACCCGCAGCCTGGCACGCCGGGCGCCGGCTGGGCCATTGCCGCCGACAAGGCGGCCGCGGAGAAAATGGCGATGACGAATTGCCTGGCCACCGCCGGCGACCGCGGCAGCTTCTGCAAGGTCGTCACCTCGGTGTGCGACGGCAAATAGAGCTGCGGCACTCGGCGATGCGACAAATGCCCGCTGCGCCGCGAATGACGGCGGTAAAGCTGCTATAGGCGCGTCAATAAAGCGCCTGCGCCGGCGAAGCGGCGCGCACCGCCGATGATGAAACTTTCAGGGAGGCCCAACGTGTCACTTCGCGCAACACTCTGCGCAATCGCAGCCACGATGCTGGTGGCAACGGCGGCCGTCGCGGCCGACGACTATCCGACGCGGCCGATCCGCGTGATCAGTCCGTTCCCCGCCGGCAGCGCCTCCGACACCGTCAGCCGTGTCGTGCTCGACCAGGTGTCGCAAATCATCGGTCAGCCCATGGTGATCGAGACCAAGCCCGGCGCCGGCGGCGTCGTCGGCTTTGCCGATGTCGCCAAAGCCGATCCCGACGGCTACACCGTCGTCGTCTCCTCGACGTCGATGGGCACCGGCATGGTGCTGCACCACAGCCTGCCTTACGACCCGGGCAAGGATTTCGCTTCGGTGGCGATGTTCGGGGTGCAGCCGAACGTGCTGGTGGCGTCGAAGCAAAGCGGCTTCAAGACGGTGGCCGATCTCGTTGCGGCGGCGAAAGCCGATCCGGGCAAGCTGACGTTTGCCTCCGCGGGCGTCGGCTCCTCGTCGCATATGGCCGGCGAGCGGCTGCGCCTTGCCGCCAAGATCGACGTCCGCCACGTGCCGTTCCGCGACCAGGGCCTGACCGAAGTGATGGCCGGACGCATCGACTATTATTTCATTCCGCTAGCGGCCGCGGCCTCCGCGCTCGGCAGCGGCCAGCTCTCGGTGCTCGCGGTGAGCTCGCCGAAGCGGGTGGCGCTCCTTCCCGACACGCAGTCCATCGTCGAAGCCGGCTATCCCGGCGCCGAATTCAGCTTCTGGGTCGGCCTGTCGGTGCCGGCGAAAACGCCGCGCGGGCCGATCGACAAATTGCACGCCGCGACCGAGAAGGCGCTGCAGAATCCGGCGCTGCAGGAGAAGCTGGCGAAGCTCGGCGTCGAGCCGAAGCTGATGAGCGTCGACGATTTCGCAAAGTTCGTCAAAGACGATATGGCCGCGACCGTGCAGCTCGCCAAGGACGCCCACATCGAACCGGTGGATTGAACACATCCGCGCGCCCGTGGCGCGAAGCAATGACGTCGCTGGCGCGCGTTATCGATTGAGCAGCGCGATCAGGCTCGACGTATCCCAGCGCTTGCCGCCCATCTTCTGCACTTGCGAATAGAACTGGTCGATCAGCGCCGAGGTCGGCAGGTGGGCGCCGTTGCGGCGGGCTTCGTCGAGGCAGATGTTGAGGTCCTTGCGCATCCAGTCCACGGCGAAACCGAAATCGAATTTGCCGGCGACCATGGTTTTGTAGCGGTTCTCCATCTGCCACGACTGCGCCGCGCCTTTGGAAATCGTCGCGATCAGCTTTTCGATGTCGAGACCGGCTTTCATGGCGAAGTGCAGGCCTTCGGCGAGACCTTGAACGAGGCCGGCGATGCAGATCTGGTTGACCATCTTGGCGAGCTGGCCGGAGCCTGAGGCGCCCAATAGATTGCAGGCGCGCGCGTAAGCGGCGATCACACCCTCGGCCTTGGCGAACGGACCGTCTTCACCGCCGCACATCACCGTGAGCGCGCCGTTCTCGGCGCCGGCCTGGCCGCCTGACACCGGCGCGTCGACGAAATCAAAACCGCGTTTTTTCGCTTCCGTCTGAAGCTCGCGCGCAATGGCGGCCGACGCGGTGGTGTGATCGACCACGATCGCGCCCTTGCCCATGCCGGCAAAGATGCCGTCGTCGCCGAGCATCACCTGGCGCAAATCGTTGTCGTTGCCGACGCAGGCCATGACGAAGTCCTGGCCGGTGGCCGCGGCCTTCGGCGTCGGCGCGCTTTTGCCGCCGTACTGGGCGACCCATTTTTCCGCCTTTGCCGCCGTGCGGTTAAAGACGGTGACCTCGTGGCCGCCCTTGGTCTTGAGATGCCCTGCCATCGGGTAGCCCATGACACCAAGCCCGACAAACGCGACCTTTGCCATTTTCGTCCTCCCGTAGCCCGGATGGAGCGAAGCGAAATCCGGGAACGATTTGCCGGCTTGAATGCAGGCCCCGGATTGCGCTTCGCTCCATCCGGGCTACGAAATTTTCGCTACGGTCTTTGCGCCGCCGAGTGCGCCCGCGTCAACCGCTATCGCGGCAGACGCACGCGCTTGACGCGGCGCGCCTGCCAGCCGAGCGGTAGCTCGATCGCCGTATCTTCGGGCACTTCAACGGCAAACTCCGCGGCCGGCCCCAATACCATCTGCCGGCGCCAGATATTGATCTTGGGGTATTTGGCGCGCAGCGGATCGAGGGCGGCCTGCCAGGCGATGCCGCGCGGCCGCGTCAACCAGTAGACCGTGGACTGCGGTTCCTGAAGGGCGTCGCCGCCGGCATGGGCGTAGAGCCCTCCCTGGCCTTGCTCCATCTGCGCCGCGACGGCGTCGTGGGACGGCTGCCGCGGACCGGTCACCGCAAAGCCGTTGAGCGGGTCCATGGCCCATGAGCCTTCGAGCAGACACCAGTCTTCATAGCCGGGATGATCGTCCAGCCATGGCACCGGCTCGATCCGGAATGACGTTGCAGCGATGAACCCGGGCGGCGGCTGCCGCGCCAGATCGTGCTGGAAGCGCACGATCGCCGCTTCGTAGGATTTTTGCTCGGTCTGCGGATAAGGCCGGTGCCAAAAGATGTAAGCAAGCATCGATCAGTCCTTGGAGCGTGCAGTCACGCCACGAATGTGAGTGCATTTCCCGTGACGATGTCAATCGGGATGGGCGTTGACCGGGCCGATCGAGGGCCTATGTAGACTGCCAGCAGCCGCGTACTGTCAGCGCGCGTGGAGATTGTCTACATGGCGACCGTGAAAGATGACGTTCTGACTGCGCTTGCCAAAGTCGCGAGTCCGCAGGGCCAGAAGCTCACCGAGACCGGCACGCTGTCGGACGTCGTCGTCACCGACGGCAAGGTGTTTTTCTCCATTACCGTCGATGCCGGAGCGGTGAAGGAATGGGAATCCGTCCGTGCCCGCGCCGAAGCCGCGACCCGCGCCGTGCCGGGCGTTCAATCGGTGCTGGTCGCTCTCACCGCGGAGCGTGCGAGCGGCGTGGGCGGTACCGCGCCACAACGGCGCCCGCAGATGCCGCCCGCGGCGGGTCGGCCTCGGGAAGGCGGAGGAGCGCCGTCGCCGGCCGGCATCCCCGGCGTCACCTCGATCATCGCGGTGGCATCGGGCAAAGGCGGCGTCGGCAAATCGACCACCGCGGTCAATCTCGCGCTCGGCCTGCGCGACCTCGGCCTGAAGGTCGGCATTTTGGACGCCGATATTTACGGGCCGTCGATGCCAAAGCTCTTGGCCATCCGCGAGAAGCCGCAGACCATCGGCGGCAATCGGCTCAAACCGATCGAGCGTCACGGCATGCAGGTGATGTCGATCGGCTTTTTGATCGAGGAAGAGACGCCGATGATCTGGCGCGGGCCGATGGTGATGTCGGCGCTCACGCAAATGCTGCGCGAAGTCGAGTGGGGCACGCTCGATGTCATGGTGGTCGACATGCCGCCGGGCACCGGCGACGCGCAGCTCACCATGGCGCAGCAGGTGCCGCTCAAGGGCGCCGTCATCGTCTCCACCCCGCAGGATCTGGCCTTGATCGACGCCCGGCGCGGCATCGCCATGTTCCGCCGCGTCAACGTGCCGGTGCTCGGCATCGTCGAGAACATGTCGACGTTCATCTGCCCGCATTGCGGCGAGCGCTCCGATATTTTCGGCCATGGCGGCGCACGCGCCGAAGCCGAGCGGCTCGGCGTGCCGTTCCTCGGCGAAGTGCCGCTGCATATGGACATTCGCGAGAAGTCGGATTCCGGGCAGCCGGTGGTCGCCACCGTGCCGGACGGCCCGCACGCAAAAGCCTATCGCGCCATCGCCGCGCGGGTGCGCGACGGCTTGCTGGTCGCAAGCCGCCCGGCGCCGAAGATTGTGATCGAGGCCTAGACTACCCAGATTAGATTCCGTGCGTTCCAACAAGAATACAGGGCAAGAATACAAGGAGTGGCCATGTTCAAACCCAGCCTTCTGCTTGCCGCCGCGTTGCTGGCGATGCCGTCGTGGCATGAAGCTGCCGCCCGTGCGGCACGACCGGCGCCGGCCGCGCCGGCTTCCGTCGCGCAATTCAACGGCACCTGGAGCGTCTCGATCGTTACCGATTCGGGCAGCTGCGACCGTGGCTATCGCTACGCGCTGCGCATCGCCGACGGCAGGATTTACTACGACAATCCGAGCTTCAGCGTGAGCGGTCAGGTCAACGCCCGCGGCCAGGTCAGCGTCACGGTCGGTGCCGGTGGGCAAAGCGCTTCCGGCACCGGCCGGCTGTCACGCGACTATGGCGAAGGCACCTGGAGCGGCCGCTCGGCGAGCGACCAATGCTCGGGCCATTGGGAAGCCGAGCGCCGCTGAGACGCTTGCCCGATCAACCGACTGCGCCTCCGGCATCGCGCCGAAGCACCGTCCCCGGCAACGCGCCGGTATGGGTCGCGTTCTCGACCACGATCGCGCCGTTGACGATCACTGTGGTGCGTGCGCCTGAGGGAAATTGATGCGGATCGGCGTAAGTCGCGCGATCGATGAAATCTTCGGGATCGAACATCACCACGTCGGCGCAAAATCCTTCGCGCAACAGGCCACGGTCCTTGAGCTTGAGCGCACGCGCCGTGGCGCCGGTCATTTTGTGGATGGCGAGCGCAAGCGGCAGCGCGTTCTCGTCGCGCACATAGCGCGACAGGATGCGCGGAAACGTGCCGTAGAAACGCGGATGCGGCATGCCCTTGCCGACAGCACCGTAGGGCGCGACGCAATTGCCGTCGGAGCCGACCAAGGCAAGAGGCGAGGCGACGATGGTGCGGATGTCGGCTTCCGCGATCGAGGTCACCAGCACGCGGGTCGCGCCCAGATCTTGCGCGAGATAATCGCACAGCGTGTCGATCGGATCGGCGCCGCGCTCGGCTGCTAACGACGCAATGCTGCGGCCGGAAAATTGCGGCAGGTGCGGCGAGATCGAGATCTGCACGCAATCCCATGACGGAATGCGGCCCCAATTGTTCAAGCCGTCGCGGGCGATATCGGCGCGGATTTTTTGCCGCGTTTCGGGCATCCCGAGCCGCGCGATCATGGCCTCGACGCCGCCGGCCTGCACCCATGCCGGCAAAATGTTCTTCAGCGGGTTCGAGCCCGCGGCGTAAGGGTAGGAATCGCAATCGACGTCGACGCCGCGCGCCTTGGCGTCGGCGATCATGGCCAGTGCCTGCGCGGCCTTGCCCCAATTGTCTATGCCGGAGCATTTGAAATGCACGATCTCGACATGCACGCCGCATTCCTCGCCGACCGCGATGGCTTCCGCGACCGCCTCGATCACTTTGTTTGATTCGTCGCGCAGATGGGTGAAATAGCCGGCATTGTGGCGCTTGAGCACATGGCCGAGCGCGGTCATTTCCGCGGGCGCCGCATAAGAGCCGGGCGGCGTGAACAGGCCTGACGACATGCCGAGCGCGCCGGCAGCAAGCGCGTCCTCAAGGAGCGCGATCATAGCGCTGAGCTCAGCCGCGTTCGGCGCGCGCTCCGCCATGCCCATCACCATCAGGCGCAGCGTGTTGTGGCCGACCAGCATGCCGGCATTCACCGCGGTCGGCGGAAACGTTTGCAGATAATCCGGGAAAGTCGTTTCGCGAAACGGCAGCCACGGCGCGCTCGGGCTGAGATAGTCCTTGAGCAGCTCGACCTTGCCGGGCAGCGCCGGCGCGACCGAAAAGCCGCAATGGCCGATGATCTCGGTGGTGACGCCCTGGCGCACCTTGCTTTCGGCTTTGGGATTGATCGGCAGCGTGAAATCCGAGTGCGTCTTGATGTCGATAAAACCCGGCGCGACGGCGAGGTTTTGGGCGTCGATGATTTTTCGAGCCCCGTCGGTGACGCTCGGTCCGATCGCGGCAATGCGGCCGTCCGCGATAGCGAGATCGCCGGCGACACCGGGATTGCCGGCGCCGTCATACAAGACTCCGCCGCGGATCAGAATGTCGTGCATCATACTTCCACCTCCCCCTGCAGGGGGGAGGTCGCCGCGCAAAGCGCGGCAGGTGGGGGCAGTGCGCTGCCGTAGCTTACTGCCTCACCCGGCCGCTTCGCGGCCAACGCCCTCCCCCTGCAGGGGAGGGCAAGATTTTTCACGGCTTCATGCACAGCGCCAGCGCCGGTCCGGTCGCGCTCGAGCAGGTGGCGGATTCGATGTCGCCGTTCCTGGTGATGGCGATGGCCCCGCCGGGACAGGTCACCGAGATCAGTTTCTCGCCCGGGCTGCAGGTGAAATCGCAATTGCTGCTCTGGCCGCAGCCTTCCTGGCGCAGCGCATGCAGGCCGCTCGATCCGGCGGCGCCGGGGGCACCGGCGGGACCGATCGGCCCGGTCTCGCCTTTGACGCCCTGCGGCCCCTGCGGCCCGGCATCGCCTTTCGGTCCGGGCGGTCCCTGCGGGCCGTCGAAACAGCCCGCCAGCGTCAATGCCGCGGCGACGGCGACGATGGCCAATGATGCGCGCATGAAAAATCCCCTAGGTGTAGGCGACGAAAACGTTTCACCGCCCCGTGGCGGAGTCAATCTGCCGCGTCGGTCCGATGCAATCCGGCGCAGCGGTTTTTAGAGCATGATCCCGAAAAGTGGATACCGGTTTTCGGAAAAGATCATGCTCAAACGAAAATCTAGACTGTGACCCGATTCAATCGAATTGGATCACAGTCTAGGAGCGGCGCTTGCGATGTTTGATCGGCGCCGCGTAAGGCGGTGGCACAAAGCTTGGATTGATATTGCAGAAGCCGCGATTGCCGGCGATCACATGGGGTGCGCATTCCTCGGCAGTGCGAAATTCGCAATCCCACACCACGTCGCCGGCGCCGAGATTTTGCACCGCGCACCACGGCGCATTGCCGAAGCTGCCGGCGCGAGCGGCGCAAACGCTTAAAGCTAATCCGGCCGCGGCCAATATCAGTCCGGTCTTCATGGCGTTAGTTTAGGGCGCCGGGAGTTCCATGCAACACGCCGCCGCCGGCGGGACGTTTGCATATTTTGCCCTGCACGCATAAGCTGCACCCGACATGCGGGTGCGAATCTGGGGATCGCTTCTTCTGGCCATCTGGTGCGCCGGCTGCTCGACGAAGCCGCCGGCCCAGCTGGTCAATGCCGTGGCGCCCGGCCAAGCCAAGATCAGCATCACGCGGGATCCGCTGCCGCCGGGCCCGCCGGTCATGATCGACGACATCGACGGTCCTCACCCCGCCGAGGCCCCGCCGGCCCTGATCGACATCAACGAAGCTCACATCGGCAATCTCGCCCCTGGCCAAACCTATGTCGGCGGGGTGGCACCGGGCCCCACCGCGATAACCGTCACCGGCATGATGGAGGCGGGCAATTACGTGCTCCGCTTCGATGCCGTGGCCGGCAAAAACTATGCCTTCCAGATGTCGCCGCGCACCAGTATCGCGCACAGCGTCGCCCCGGCGTTCGGGTTTACGGGTCGTGTGGTCGAGGCCGCCGTGATGGGTGAACGGGGCGGCCCCTTCCAGCTCACTCCAATCGCGCCGTGAGCCTGGCAACGCAGCTTCGCTACGCCTATGCCGGAAAAACGAGGCCGCCAACCGAGGCGGCCTCTTGATAGCTATGCAGGCTGGATGCCGTGTCTTCTGCACCATCCCCGTAAATGGTGCCCACCATCGGCTGCGTAGCAACCCCGCGGCCGGCCATTATTGGATTGAGCATATGCCGGTGCGAGCGTTGCCAAGAGCGCGGCCACGATCACACCGATGCCGATGATTTTGTGGATCATGATCCCCCCATGCGTGCGGTTTGAACCGCTCGCAATCTAGCGCAAATAAGGACACTTCAAAATTGAAATTTTGACAGGGGCTCGGCATCAGGACACCACCCGGCCTTCCCTCTCCCGGAGGGGGGAGGTGCCGCTATCATTCCCGGCCGATCTGTCGCCCGCGAGGGCGCCAAGGAATTTGAACGCCGCGAGAGTGGTAATCCAGACGAATAAAATAATGCGGCCGCCAACTGAGGCGGTTACATCAGCCCATTTGCATTTGTGCGGGTTTTGCAGGCTCCCGAACGGCATCCGCTAATTTTATCCATTCGGCCGCCATCTCGCGTTGAATGGCACGAGCATCCGGATCGGTTGCTGCCGTCACCAGGTACATACAATGCGCGGCGTAATGCGCGTATTGTTTGCGTTTTTCATTCTTCGGATTTGCCATAGTCCCCCCAGGCGAATCAGCAAACCGGGAATGTGGGGTGAATTGTAGGGGTGGGTCTGGTCAAAATTGACCACCCGCAAAACCCGCCATTCGGGCTCAAAACAGGCCGGTACCGATGAAGGGGAGGTGACGCTTTCACATCCGGCCGAGCTATCGCCGGAGAGCTATCGGGACATGGGGATCTGGGTTCTCTTGCGCGGTCTAAAGTGGCGGGCGGATGCCGAAGCCGCGCGTCGTCGGCTGGATCGAGACGACCTACCGGAATGAAGAGGCCGCCAACCGAGGCGGCCTCACGCAACGATGGCCGTGTTATCGTGGTCGCTAGTTAAGTGCCGCCCGACCAACGCCGCTTGTGTCCAGGTTCGCGCAAGGTCAAGCAGGCCCCGCCGCTCGTCGTCGGTCTTGGCGTAGGAGGCCGATAGGATTGCCTCTTTGGCGTATTGCCAGAACTCGTCTGTATTCGACATGGCACCCTCAAAGTGCCCCGACACGTCCCGACCTTAGGCTGCCAGCTTAGGTAGTGCCGATCTGTTCAAAATTGCACACTTGGATCGCCCTATGGAACTCATACACAAGAAAGTTTGACAGCCGAAGATTCAAATTAGGACAAACCCTTCGGAATTAGGGCACCACCCAAGCTCGAACGCGACAAGGAAATCTTGCCGAGCAAGAAGGTGATGAGGCCGCCAACCGAGGCGGCCTGCGGGGGATTAAATTGACGATCAAAATCAGCGGCGTGAAATGGACCGAGACCGCCAAGGTTATCCGGCGCGGCAACGCCGTCGTTCTTGAAGTGATGACGAAAGCCGGTCGTCTGCACCGCAGCACGTCGTTTCGGCTGACAAAGAAGGAAGCGGCCAAATTGGCAGCAGAGCTTCAAAAGGCCGCGTGCTCAAAACTTTAAAGCAGCGCTGGAAGAGGCCGCTAACTGAAGCGGCCCGGACTTTTGCAAGCGGACGGCTTACCCGGTTCGTGGCAGCATCGAACATGATAGGCCCAAGTCAGACCACCCCTCGCGATTTGGCCGGCCGGGCACTGACCGCTATCCGCCGCCGGTTTGCGACACCGTGAAACGTCATTCATCAGCCGCATCGACCCATTGCAATAGCCGTAATTGATATGATCCCGGGCGCGAGCACCTGCTGGAACGATTGTCAGGGGCTGCATGGTGACAGCAATGAGCAGAGCTGAAATGCAGCCCCGGCTCATGCAGTATTTCGCGACGCGATGGCTCATATTTCCCTCCCGCGCGTTATGCGAGCAATAATTTTCAATCTGGTTGCGGCCGTTGTCAATGCACGCGGCGGTTCAAAACGGGCCAATCCTCAGATTCAAAAGCGACAGTCGGGGATCGAAACGGCCAGTACCACACCCCCGGTACTGGCGCCTTTCGTCGGTTTTGGCGAAAAGGGACCAACCCCAACCTGAAAAGGGGCCAGTCCATGGGTGCGTTAACCAATCGGAAACTTTTAGCCCTCCGCGGTGGGTCTTACCGTCAGTTGCGTCTTTGTTGAACGCAGCTATAGCGATAAGACTCGCCATGATGGCGGAGATGGCGGGGTACAACCGCTACCCGCGCGTATGGGTGGCGTCATGGGTAAGGCTGGGAACGGCGCGTCAGCGTCGAACAAGCTGTATTTCGGCGACAATCTCGACGTGTTGCGGGGAATGCCCGCCGAATCCGTCGATTTGATCTATCTCGATCCGCCCTTTAATTCGCAGGCGATTTACGGGGTAATTTACGGGACCAAGCGTGGCGGCCCCTCCCAAGCGCAGTCTCACGCCTTCAAGGATATGTGGACGTGGGGCCCCGACGCCCAACGCGCGTTAAACCAAACAGCGGAACGGCATTTGGAAGCCGGTGCACTGTTAGACGCTTTTCAAAAAGTTTTTCCGGGCGACAGCATGATTGCCTATTTGGCAATGATGGCGGTTCGCTTAATTGAAATGCATCGGATTCTAAAACCCACGGGCGCGCTCTATCTGCATTGCGATCCGACGGCCAGCCATTATTTGAAGGTTTTGTTAGATACGGTATTTGGCCCCAGGCGTTTCACAAATGAAATAATTTGGCGAAGGACGAGCGCCCATAGCGATGCAAAGCGATATGCCTCGATTCATGACACGTTGCTTTTGTACCATAAGGGAGATGATCCGACTTGGAATCCTCGGTATGAGGATTACACCGAGGAATATATTAAAACGCATTTTGTGCACCACGATCCCGATGGTCGCGTTTTCCGCCGCGTCGATTTGAGAAGCCCTCATCCCCGCCCCAATCTCACATATGACTATAGCGCCAGCAATGGCATCACCTATAAGCCGCACGCAAATGGCTGGGCGGTAAACAAAGAAAAAATGTCAGAGCTAGACAAAGCTGGACGGCTTTTCTTTCCCAAAAAAAGTGACGGTCGCCTAAGGCGCAAGTTATATTTTGAAGACAGTCTAGGCGTTCCGATAGCTGACACTTGGACGGACATTAAGCCGATCTTTGCTACGGCCGAGGAGAGACTTGGATATTCTACCCAAAAACCCATCGAGCTTTTAAAGCGAATAATTGAGGCATCATCGAACAAAGGCGACATCGTACTAGACCCATTTTGTGGCTGCGGAACCGCGATTGAGGCAGCCGAAGAATTGGGTCGGGCTTGGATAGGAATCGATGTCACCTATTTGGCTATTCACGTAGTCGAGGGGCGGCTTGTGAAGGCGTTCCGATCGGAAATAAAAAATCGCTACAAGTTGTTTGGTCGTCCCAAAGACGCGGATGATGCAAGAGCGTTGGCTGCGCGCGATTGGCTCGAATTTCAAAAGTGGGCGGTGTTTCAACTTGGCGGCCTGCCCAAGGAGCGCCCCGGCCCCGATGGTGGCATCGATGGCATTATTCGCTACCACCGCGTCGGAGTTGAACAACCACACCGCGCCGTTGTCTCCGTAAAAGGTGGTGAACACGTTGGCGTTGACGCCATTCATAAACTGAAATCCGTCGTAAAGCGGGAAGGTGCCGAACTTGGCGTTCTTGTTTGTTTGGATGAACCAACAAGAGGGATGGAAAAAGAGATTTTGTCTGAAGGCGAAGTGGGGCCGCCTTCGCGGAGAGTGCAAAAATTGCAGATCGTTCCTATTGCAAAGCTCTTTGAACGGCATCCTATTGATATACCGGGTACGCTCGATCCGCCAGAGATTGTTAGATTTATCCCAACTACTCCAACTAAAAAGCGACGCAATGTGGTAGAGGGTCAAACAGAAATGTTGCTCGCTCTGGAAAATCCGCAAACTCCATATCAGGCCGATAAACCGCGCATGCGCGGCCGCCAAATACGCCCAGTTGATATCGAAGTGATAAGCCCCGGCCCGGCGCGTAAAACGAAGTAGGCGGCTCATCGTCGCCACCCTCGATTATCTTAAACCGCTTGCGACGATCCGGTGCGGTCGTTTCCGGCGTGATCGGCTGAGTAGCGAGTGCCACGTCGATCAAATCGCCAATTGTCCAAACGCGATCGGCGGTCCCAAGGGCCATCGCTGGCGTGCTGCGCAACGCTTCATGCGCGCGGCTGAGATTGGGGAACGCCACATAGAGACTCGCGGCTGCAAGGTGGCAATTGATCTTCTTACCCACACCCCCCGGGTACTGGCCCGGCCAGTACCCACACCCCGGTGCTGTCCTAAGTGGGGGCCTAGTGTCCTAAGTGCTGGCCGCAAGTGTCTTAAGTGTTCATCGGTCCACCGGCTGCGGCAGCCAATGGAACTTGCCGTTCCTTTGACGCTCGGCAACGAACCGATAAGGACGGGAGAAGTCATAGGGAACGTAGGGGATTCTAAACCAGGCGATGACGATTATGTCGCCGCCTCCAAACATATCAGCGGGCATGTCCCAAAGATCTCCAATCGTGACCGTCAATGGTTCCCCAATGCCGAGATAGTGAGGTTTCCACTTCGGCGATTGTGCGTTCACCGAAGTTGGGTTGCGGCAATCTCCAACGACGTTGATTCTACCAAAATAAAACGAACACGGATTTACGCCGACTTGCACTTGAGCAAGCGGCAAGACCCACGCATTCCTAATCACGAAGGATGCTGACAATGGGTCATCAGCATCAAACTCCCCGAGAGAATCAATCGTCACGCGCGGCGGGAAGAGAAAGAGAAACCCCGCTATCGTCGCAAGCACCGAACTCGCAACGACGATTGTCCAGAAATATTGCGTTAGCTTGGCGAGTTTTCGCGCGAGCTTTTGCCCGAGGCTTTTCAGAAAACTATAAACCGATGACCAGCAGCGAGGTGGTTTCGGCGGCTGCTTTGGGGGCTCTGATCGGCCTCGCCCTCCTTTTCGTCCTCTGGATCGTGGCATGACCCTGACATTCAGCAATTGGCGTATTTTGCCACTTTTGCTTTACTGCGTTATCGGCTTAACCCCGACGAACACAGTCGCGTCCGGTGGGGCCGCCGGAATTGCTGTCCCAAAAGAAATGCTGCCCTGTGGGAAAGGCTCATCGGGGCTAACCATGAGGTTTGCGGCCCCCAAAACGTTCAGCAAAGTCTTGACCAACTCAGAATCTCGGCCCGTCACATGGACGCCGAGCGCAATTGAGCCGCCAGAGGCGCGTGTCATAAGTCCTGAATCATCTACGTTGACGAACCCGCGCAGGCCATCTTTAATTTGGAACGCCAGAACTGCCGCCTCCGCATCTAATCCATATGATTCAAGACGCACTGTCTTCCCTCGAATTGAAGGGGACTGGGACAGCAGTACCGTTATTGCTAGCTGCTGGCCGGGTACAAGCCTTCTTGGCGCAAGATTTTGTTCAAGCTTTACTCTGGCGAGCCTTTCACCTTCCGCTGATTTGTTGGCTTTTGCCGCTTCTTCCTTCGCCGTTTCTCCTGCGGCATTCGCTTCGGCAATTCGCGTGGCTGTTTCCAACTTATATAGGCTCAGCTCCTGTTGCGACGAAGCCAACTCTTGTCTTTGGAGTTTGACGACGGCCCAGGTTGCAATGCCAACAATTGCCGCAGCAAATGCGGCAATTGCGAGCGATCCGACCATAAGATTTTCCCATCCAGGCAATGACATACCAAACATACGACTTACTCTCTTTGAGATGATTGCACTGTCGGTCATTGCCTTGTCGTATTTCGGTTTGTTGTTTGTGGGAGTGATAGCATTTTGGTCAAAATCGCGCCGAAGGTCCCCGCATGGGCGTGGCTCAAATGTCCTCTAATCTCACCATATCGGCTTCTATCGCAATGAGCGAGGCCAACAAAAAAGTCGCGGGAAACGTGCCCGAAACCGGAGGCGCCAGTGCAGCAAGAAAAGCATGAATTTGCAGGCCTTGGACCAAAGCCCCCGCGGAGTTTTCGGCAGCCCATAGATCAAGCCGACGGGCCGCCTCCTGCGGGTGTTCGTCGGGAGGTCATTACACTTGCCGAAGGCGACGTGACCATTTCATTCCCGACGCAGTTATCAGCCGAAAGCTATCAAGACCTGGCTGACCATCTTGCGATCTTTTTGCGCAAAGCGAAGCGCCAATCGGACATCGAAGCCGAGCGGCGGCGGATTGATCGAGACGACGTGCCGGAATGAAAGAGGCCGCCAACTGAGGCGGCCTATGATTTGCCGAGAATAGCAAATATCGGGCCGGCTACGAAAATCCAGGCGGCATAGATGCTTTCATTCCAGATTAGAAGCCGGCGATATTCCTGGCCGGTCGCGTTGAACAGTTTGGGTTCTATAAAAGCTGCGAGTCTTCCTCCGTGCCCCGGCGGGATATTGCCTAGCCAGACATCACTACGTCGGACGCCGGGAGCAAGGTTTTGGAGAAGCCGCCTGTAAAGATAACATTCTATCGCGAACAAAATCGCGACGCCGACGAGCCAGACGTAGAGCAAGTTGCCCATAGCGTCAGAGAATTTAAAACCGGCCACTCAGGATTTCAAATCCGGCCACCAGGCCCGGAAACCGGCCAGCGCCCCCACCCCCGAAAAGAACATATTGCGAACGGAGAACAGATCGTGTACAGTGCTGTCTTAGCATTGCCGGGGCAGGGGCCGCTTCGTTGCTGGCCCTCCGATTCCCGGCCATAAGGAGCACGGAACATGAGTGCAGGTGCAGCGGCGCTTCGTCTCGTTGAAGGATCGTCCATGGACAAATCGAAAGCCCTTGATGCGGCGCTCTCCCAGATCGAGCGCAGCTTCGGCAAGGGCTCGATCATGCGGCTTGGCAAAAACGACAAGTCGATGGACATCGACGTTGTCTCCACCGGCTCGCTGGGCCTCGATATCGCGCTCGGCATCGGCGGGCTGCCGCGCGGCCGCGTTGTCGAAATCTATGGGCCGGAATCGTCGGGCAAGACCACGCTGGCGCTGCACGTTCTGGCCGAAGCGCAGAAAAATGGCGGCATCTGCGCCTTCATCGATGCCGAACATGCGCTCGATCCGATCTATGCGCGCAAGCTCGGCGTCCAGGTCGACGACCTTCTGATCTCGCAACCCGACACCGGCGAGCAGGCGCTGGAAATCGCCGACACCTTGGTGCGCTCCGGCGCGGTCGACGTGCTGGTCATCGATTCGGTCGCGGCGCTGGTGCCGCGCGCCGAGCTCGAAGGCGAGATGGGTGACAGCCAGCCCGGCTTGCAGGCCCGCCTGATGAGCCAGGCGTTGCGCAAGCTCACCGCCTCGATCAACCGCTCCAATACGATGGTGATCTTCATCAACCAGATCCGCATGAAGATCGGCGTCATGTACGGCTCGCCGGAAACCACGACCGGCGGCCACGCGCTCAAATTCTATGCTTCCGTCCGCCTCGACATCCGCCGCATCGGCGCCATCAAGGAGCGCGACGAGGTGGTCGGCAATCAGACCCGCGTAAAAGTGGTCAAGAACAAGCTGGCGCCGCCGTTCAAGCAGGTCGAGTTCGACATCATGTATGGCGAGGGCATCTCCAAGACCGGCGAATTGATCGATCTCGGCGTCAAGGCCGGCGTCGTGGAAAAATCCGGCGCCTGGTTCTCCTACGACAGCCAGCGCATCGGCCAGGGCCGCGAGAACGGCAAGACCTTCCTCAAGGCCAATCCCGACATCGCGGCAAAAATCGAGGCGGCGGTCCGGCAGAACTCCGGCATCATCGCCGAAAAGATTCTCGCCGGCGAGCAAGGCGGAGCCGCCGAGGACGATGACGACGCGGCGGAAGGTTAAGCGCGGGCTCACTCCGGCGCCCGCCAAGCCACCATTGGATTTGCATCAGCTTAGTCCCGCCCTCCATGCGAGGGCGGGCAGGGACGGGGGTTGCTAGTATTGCGTAAGCCTTCTTGTAGTGCGTTGAGGCTTTTCGACCCCCGCTCCTAACTTTTTCCCGCCGCAAGCGGCGGCGCGCCACCAGAGCACTGTATTCGATCGTCATGCCCGGCCATAGCCGTTCGAAGAACGGCGTCGCTTCGCTCGCCTATGGTGCCGGGCATCCACGTCTCATTCGGAGCGCAACCGAAGACGTGGATGACCGGGTCAAGCCCGGTCATGACGGCGAATCATAAAAACAAATCCCGGGCACAACCGCGCCCGAGATTTGCTTGATCAGACAGCTGCTGGTGCATGATCCGGAAAAAGCCTGCCCTCGGATCCGATCCGATGGTGGCTACCGGATGAATTAGGAACGGCGTTCCGCGGTCCAGGTGCCCGAGCAGTCGCCGCCGGTCCAGGAGCCTTCGCCGAGGTTGCCGGAGAGCCGGCCGGTGCCGTTGGCGCTCTTGCCGGCGGCGCTGACCATCACGGTGACGGCGCCAGTCGGCATGACCTTGCCGGCGATGTTCACGGCGACGTCGCCGGCATTGGCCAGCACGCCGTTGGAAATGCGGATCGGATAGCGATAGCCGCGGTCGCAGGCGCCTTTCTCGGTGACGATCGACACGCTCCACAGGCCATCATAGCCCGGCACCGCGTAGGTCGAGGTGGTGGCGATAGTGGCGGATGCGGCCACGAGTGCGAAAAGGGCGCCCCGGCCGATGGTCTTGAAGTTGGTCATAGCAGCCATCCCTGTCCTGTTCAGTCTTTAACGCGGTAAGCCCGCTTTTACTGGCGATCGTGAAGTGATCGATTAGGTACGCAAAGCCTGGTTCCTACCCCGCATTTACTTTGTCGCTGCGAAACGCAAAGTCGTTCTAACGAACAAAGGTTCCAATCGAGTTGATAGCCATCACAAAAATGCTTTAATACCGGCCACAAACGCGTCGCGACCGGAAAAATGCTATATACTACAGAACGATACGAGATTCAGTTTGTTTTAAAGCTTAAGCCTAATTTGCGGCGATACCGCGCTTTTGTCGCCCAAACCGGCCGGCCGAAGCCGCGGGAATGAGGGCTTATGCCGCGCCAACCGGGGCCGGTTGGGCCGTGGACGGCTCGTCGGCCGAAACCAGGCGATAGCCGACGCCAAGCTCGGTGAGCAGGATGCGTGGCTGAGTCGGATCGGCCTCGATCTTGCGCCGCAGCTTGCGCACGAAAATGCGCAGATAATGGGTATCGTCGATGTGATCGTTGCCCCAGACCTCGCGCAGCAGGAACTGGTGGGTGACCACGTTGCCGGAGTGCTGGGCCAGGATCTGCAACAGCCGGTATTCCTTCGGCGTCAGTGTGACTCTCCGGTCGTTGATGAATATGGCGCGGGCGGCGAAATCGATCGACAGCGGTCCGAATTTCATCACCGGCTCGCCGCGCGAGGCGCGCAGCTGGCGCCGCATCGCCGAATGGGCCCGCGCCAATAGTTCGGCCATGCCGAACGGCTTGACCACATAGTCGTCGGCGCCGGCCTCCAACAGCCGCACCTTCTCGTTTTCGCTGCCGCGCACCGACAGCACGATCAGCGGCACGCTCGACCACGACCGCAGCCGCTCCAGCACGTCGGCGCCGTCCATGTCGGGCAGGCCGAGATCGAGGATCACCAGGTCGGACGGCTGCAGCGTCGCCGTGCGCAAGGCTTCGGCGCCGGTTTCGGCCTCATGCACCATGAAGCCGTCGAGCTCGAAACCGGTGCGCAGAAAGCGCCGGATCTGGATCTCGTCGTCGACGACGAGGACGGAGGCGGGCGTTTCACTCATCGACGGTGGTCTCCAATGGTTCAGCCTCGGGCGACATCGGCAAATGGATGGTGACCGTGGTGCCGCGGTCGGCGCCGTCGCTTTCGACCTCGACCTTGCCGCCGTTGGCGGTGATCCACAAGCCAAGACCTGAGCCGGACGTGGTCACCTTATGGCGCGGCCCGCGGAAGAAGCGGCCGCCGACCTGGCGCTTTTCTTCGGTCGTCAGCCCCGAGCCGCTGTCGTGCACCGAGAGCATCACGGTCTGGCCGTTGGGATGGGCGGCGACCCGGATCGGCGAGCCGGCCGGCGAATATTTCGCCGCATTGTCGATGATCTGCACCAGCGCCTGCTCGACCTGGCCCGGATCGACATGGACGATGGGCAGGTTGGAATGAAGATCGAACGTCACCGGATAGCCGCTCAAGCGCCGCCGGCGGTGCTCGAACGCGGCATTGACGATGTCGACCGGCTCGACCCATTGCAATTTCGGCCGCACCTGCTGGCGGGTGATGGTGGTGGCATCGAGCAGGTTCTGGATGTCGATATTGAGCCGTTCGGCTTCGTCGCGCACCACGCTGGTCAGAGCCAACAGCCGCGGATCCCCGGCCAGCGCCGGCGCGTTGTGCAAAACCGTGGCGGCGCCGAGGATCGAGGCCAGCGGCGTGCGCAATTCGTGCGACACCGAACCGATCAGCGCTTCGCGCAACAGCTCGGTCTCCGACCGCATCTTGGCCTCGTTGAGCGCGCGCGCGACGTCGAGCCGCTCCAGCGTCGCTGCGGCGTCGGCCAGCGCATCGTCGATGCGCTGGCGCATATCGGCCAGCGGCTGGCCCAAGACATTGCCGAGATCGACCGCGACCAGGCCGAAATCGGGCGTCTTCGGCGAGACGCGGCGAATGAGCCAGACATTGCCCTTGCCGTCCTCGACGGTGCGCTCGAGCCCCTCGTCATGCTCGACCCGCGTGACGGTGGCGCGCACCGTCTCCGGCACGTCGTCGGCGGTGCCGGCGTCGGCTATGCCAAGCAGCACCACCTTGCGCTGCACCAGATTGGCGAGATGCTCCTGGATGGCGATGAAAATCTCCGCCGCGCTGGGCGCCATGGCGAGCCGGCGCGAGAACGCGTAGAGATCGCTCATCTCGCGTTCGCGCTTGCGCGCAATGAGGATGTGTTTCTTGGCCTGGCTGGAGAGGTGCGAGACCACCACGGCGACGACCATGAACAACAAAAGATTGAGCGCTTCCTGCGGCGAGGCGACCTGGAAACTGTAGAGCTGTGCGAAATAGACATAACCCGAGAGCAGCACGCCAGCGACGGCGGCCACTAGCGCCGGAATGACGCCGAACTGATAGCCGGCCAGCATCACCGGGACGAGGTAGAGCACCGCACCGCGCAGGATGCCGATATAGTGGCGCAGAAAGAGCGCCACCGCGGTCGTCGCCACGACGAACAATAGCGCAATGATTATGCCGCGCATTTCGCGCCGCAGCGTCGCGACTATGAGATTTATTCGCACCCTTGAGCGTCGTCCAAAAGCATCGAGTCTACCCTTGGCCGCACAATAGGCCGCTGCCGCCTTGGCGGCCATCGTTTTCCGGTATCGGCGCCCCGCGCAGCACGCAAAGGCGTACAATTTTTCGTAATCGTCCCCGCCGCAATCGTTAATTGCAGGCCGCATCGCGCCGAAAATTTATAGAGAATTTATGGTCGCAGTTTCAGCGCCAGGCGGATACGGCGCTATTTGCTGCGCACCACCTCGGCATAGTCGGGCGCGTCCTTGAGGAAGCCGCGGTCCAGCATCCAGTCGACCTTTTCCTGGAACTCCTCGGGGCGATAGGTTTTGACGCCGACCAGTTCCGGCATCAGGCCGTGCGCGCGCTGCTCCGGCGTCAAATCGCGCAAAACCTCCTGGCGCGAGCGGTCTTCGTTCTCGCGCAGCCAGGCGATGGCGCGGTTGAGCGCGCGGCGCAATTTTGCCGCCGTTTCCTCGTCGACGTCGTTGCCGGCGACGATGCCGCCGCGCCAACGCAGGTCGGCGATCTTGCGGGCGCCGGCGGCGAGCGCGCGGCTCACCAGCGGCTCCATCAGGGCTGCGGCCTGGGTGGTGCCGCCGAGCAGCGCTTCGAGCCGGTCATTGGCGTGGACCAGCGTGATCTCTTCGAACGGCACGCCGGCCGCCTCCAGCACTTCGATCGCGGCATAGAACGTGCCGGCATGCCAGGTCACCGCGATCGGCACGTTGCGCAACTCGGCGGGCGACTGGATGGTCGAATCCTTGCGCACCATCAGCGCGCCGGTGCGCACCGTGGTGTCGAGCCCGATGATCTTGCCGCCGCCGAGCGCCTGCACCCGTTCGATGGCGCCCCATTCGCACACCGGATAGACTTCAAGCGCGCCTTTCTGCAGCTGCGATTCTTTCCAGCGCTGGGAGAAATCCTCGACCCGGCCGGCGGCGCCCTTGGGATTGTCCTCGTGATATTCGACGTTCAATCCCTCGGCGGCAAAAAAGCCCTGCTCGACGGCGACCCGCCACGGCCGGTCGTGGGCGTTGCTGTCGCTTTGCAGGCGGATGGTCTTGGTCATCGGGTTTTGATCCTGTTCAGTTCAATGCCTGCTCACTCGCGGTCGGTTCGCGGCGGCTCGTCGTAGCCGTGGCGGCTCGAGTAGAACACCAGCGCCATCAGCCCGCATCCGATCACGACCGAAAACACGATGCCGAGCGTCATGGCGATATAGCCGGCCGGCGGCATCGGCGGCCCGCCGAGCGAAAGCCAGGTGCGCGCCGCAAACCACATCGCCGCGCCCAGGATGGCAAACAGCGGTGCGACGATCGCGACGATACTCAAAATGCTCAGCTTGGCGTTCGGTTTTGCCATGTTCACCTCAACCGTGGCGCAAACATATGCCTTGGCGCGCCGATCGCCAATCGGGCCAGACCTTATGCCGCGATGCGTCCTACGCCATCGCCGCTTTCAGGTTGGCGTCCACCTTGTCGAGGAAGCCGCCGGTCGAGAGCCACTTCTGATCCGGACCGATGAGAAGCGCGAGGTCCTTGGTCATGAAACCGGACTCCACCGTGCCGACGGTGACCTTTTCCAGGGTGGCGGCGAATTTCACCAGTTCGGGGTTGTTGTCGAGCTTGGCGCGGTGGGCGAGCCCGCGTGTCCAGGCGAAAATCGAGGCGATGGAATTGGTCGAGGTTTCGCGGCCCTTCTGGTGCTCGCGATAGTGCCGCGTCACCGTGCCGTGGGCGGCCTCGGCCTCGACCACTTTTCCATCGGGGGTCGTGAGCACCGAGGTCATCAGGCCGAGCGAGCCGTAGCCCTGCGCCACCGTATCGGACTGCACGTCGCCGTCGTAATTCTTGCACGCCCAGACATAGCCGCCCGACCATTTCAGGGCGGCGGCCACCATGTCGTCGATCAGGCGGTGCTCGTAGGTGATCTTCTTCTCGGCGAACTTGTCCTTGAACTCGCCGTCGAACACCTCCTGGAAGATATCCTTGAAGCGTCCGTCATAGACTTTGACGATGGTGTTCTTGGTGGAGAGATAGAGCGGATAGCCGCGGTTATAGGCGTAATTCATCGAAGCGCGGGCGAAATCGCGGATCGAGTCGTCGAGATTGTACATCGCCATGGCGACGCCGGAGCCTGGGAACTGGAACACCTCGCGCTTGATCTCCTTGCCGTCGTCGCCGACGAAAGTCAGATAAAGCTTGCCCTTGCCCGGCACCTTGAAATCGGTGGCGCGGTATTGGTCGCCATAGGCGTGGCGGCCGATGATGATCGGCTTGGTCCAGCCCGGCACCAGCCGCGGCACGTTCTTGCAAAGGATAGGCTCGCGGAAGATGACGCCGCCCAAAATGTTGCGGATGGTGCCGTTCGGCGAACGGTACATCTCGTGCAGATTGAATTCTTTCACCCGCGCCTCGTCCGGCGTGATGGTGGCGCATTTCACAGCGACCCCGACCTTCTTGGTCGCTTCCGCCGCATCGATGGTGATCTGGTCGCGGGTCTCGTCGCGCTTTTGCATGCCGAGATCGAAATACATCAGGTCGATGTCGAGATAGGGATGGATGAGCTTGTCCTTGATCTCCTTCCAGATGATCCGGGTCATCTCGTCGCCGTCCATCTCGACGACGGGATTGGTGACCTTGATTTTCGCCATAAAACCTCGATCCCGTTGCAGCGCGGTCGGTTGCGTCAGAGCGCGGCGATCGCGGCGTTCATCGTAGCGCTCGGCCGCATCGCTGCCGATGTTTTGGCGGAGTCGGGCAGGTAGTAACCGCCGATGTCGACCGGCTTGCCTTGCGCGCCGATCAGTTCGCCATTGATCTTGGCCTCGTTCTTGGCGAGCGTCTCGGCCAGCGGTTTGAAGCGGGCCGCGAACTGCGCGTCCTTGGTCTGCGCGGCCAGCGCCTGCGCCCAGTACAGGGCGAGGTAGAAATGGCTGCCGCGATTATCGAGTTCGCCGACCTTGCGCGCAGGAGAGCGGTTGAACGCGAGGATCTTGCCGATGGCCGCATCGAGGGTGTCGGCGAGAACCTGAACCTTGGCGTTCTTGTAGGTCTGCGCCAGATGTTCGAGCGACGCGCCGAGCGCCAAAAATTCGCCGAGCGAATCCCAGCGCAGATAGCCCTCTTCCTGGAACTGCTCCACGTGCTTGGGCGCCGAGCCGCCAGCGCCGGTCTCGAACAGACCGCCGCCCGCCAACAGCGGAACGATCGATAGCATCTTCGCCGAGGTGCCGAGCTCCATGATTGGAAACAGGTCGGTCAGATAATCACGTAGCACGTTGCCGGTGACGGAGATGGTGTCCTGCCCCTTGCGGATGCGCTCGAGCGAAAACTTGATCGCTTCGACCGGCGGCAGAATGCGGATGTCGAGCCCTGCCGTATCTTGATCCTTCAGATATTTCTCGACCTTGGCGATGACTTGCGCGTCATGGGCACGCTTGGCGTCAAGCCAGAACACCGCCGGGGTGTTGGTGAGGCGCGCGCGGCGCACGCCGAGCTTGACCCAGTCCTGGATCGGCGCGTCCTTCAGCTCGCACATGCGGAAGATGTCGCCGGTCTCGACCGGACGCTCCAGCAGCACCTTGCCGTCATCGGCGACGACGCGGACCGTTCCGCCTGCGGGAACTTCGAACGTCTTGTCGTGCGAGCCGTATTCCTCGGCCTGCTGCGCCATCAACCCGACGTTCGGAACCGAGCCCATGGTCTTGGGGTCGAACGCGCCGTGGGCCTTACAGTCCTCGATGGCCGCCTGATACATCGTCGCATAGCTGCGGTCCGGGATCGCGGCGATGACGTCGTGCGACTTGCCGTCGGCGCCCCACATGCGGCCGGATTCGCGGATCATCGCCGGCATCGAAGCGTCGATGATCACGTCGCTGGGCACGTCGAGGCCTGTGATCCCCTTGTCGGAATTGACCATGGCGAGGCCCGGTCGTTTTGCGTATTCGGCAGCAATGTCGGCCTTGATCGCTGCTTTTTCGGCTGCCGGCAGCGTCTCGATCTTCGTCAAGAGATCGCCGAAGCCGTTGTTGAGATTGACGCCGAGACGCTTGAGCGTTGCGGCATGCTTTTCGATCACATCGGCGAAGAAGACGGAAACGGCATGGCCGAACACGATGGGGTCGGCGATCTTCATCATCGTCGCCTTGACCTGCAGTGAGAACAGCACGCCTTCCTTCTTTGCGGCTTCGATCTCATCGGCAAAGAAGGCGCGCAGCGCCTTGCGGCTCATCACCGCCGCGTCGATGATCTCGCCGGCCGCAAGCGGCGTCTTTGCCTTCAGCACCGTGACGGCACCGTCGGCGCCGACCAACTCGATGCGGGCATTGGTCGCCGAGGCGACGGTGGTCGAGATTTCCGAGCCGTAGTAATCGCCGCCCGGCATGTACGCCACATGCGTTTTGGAGCTAGGACTCCAGGCGCCCATCTTGTGCGGATTGTTGCGGGCGTATTGCTTCACGGCGCCGGCGGCGCGGCGGTCGGAATTGCCCTCGCGCAATACCGGGTTGACGACGCTGCCGAACACCTTGGCATAGCGCGACTTGATGTCCTTCTCGGCTTGCGTCGCTGCGTTGTCCGGATAGTCCGGGACGCTGTAGCCCTTGCCTTGCAGTTCTTTGATCGCGGCCTTGAGCTGCGGGATCGAGGCGGAGATGTTGGGCAACTTGATGATGTTGGCCTCGGGCCGCAACGTAAGCTCGCCGAGCTCGGTAAGTTCGTCGTTGATGCGTTGCGCAGGGGTGAGCTTGTCAGGAACAGCGGCGAGGATGCGACCGGCCAGCGAGATGTCCTTCAACGTCACGGACACACCCGCCGCGCCCACGAAGGCTTCGACGATCGGCAGCAGGGAATAGGTCGCCAGCGCCGGGGCTTCATCGACCTTTGTCCACATGATTTCGAGATCTGGCATGCTTGCACCTTAAGTCGCCGTGCTTGTTTGGGCCGACCGAAAACTGAACATCGGCGGGCGCGGCGGAATGGTTTCTGCCGCGGGCCCTCAAATGGATTGTTCTCGGCGCGGACATCGCCAACCGGGATTTCGACTGACGGGAGTTCGACGGGCGCCCTATAGCATCCGTGGGGCGGCGGAGAAAGCCGACATTTCAGTCATTCCGCGCCATGGAGAAAGCCGAACTTTGCGGCGGTGAATCACGGCTTGCCGCCGCTGGAAAACTGTGTGGAAAACGCGTAGCGTCGCGCGTGGAGGGGGGAATCACCACTCCTCGTTGGTCCGTCCGCTCGGCGGGGCACCGCCGCTGCGGCGCGCACTTGACCTGCCATTCGGCGTGAATCCAGCGAGCCGCACGATGAATGACGCTGCGCTCATCCAATCTCCGCAGGGACGCGCTGCGCGCGGAGCCTTCAGCGGCGAGCGGCACGACTTCTTTCGACTGGTGCGCCGAGGCGCGCTCCTCGAACTGATCACCGCGGGCTTCTATCGTTTCTGGCTGGCAACCGATATTCGCCGCGCGCTCTGGTCCGGCACCGTGCTGGAGGGCGATCCGGCCGAATATACCGGCACCGCCAAGGAGCTTTTGATCGGCTTTCTGTTTGCGCTGGCGATCCTGGTGCCGATTTATCTGATCTACTTCCTCATCGGTATAGAGGCCGAGCGCGCCAAGGCCTTCGCGAGCGTGCCTCTGGTCTTGTTCTTCTACGCTTTCGGACAGTTCGCGGTTTTCCGCGCGCGGCGCTACCGCGCCACCCGCACGGTCTGGCGCGGTGTGCGTTTTTGGATGACGGGCTCGGGCTGGGCCTATTCATGGCGCGCTTGCCTGTGGGGCTTACTCGTGATCGTGACGCTGGGTCTCGCCTTGCCGTGGCGCGACAGCGCGCTCGAGCGCTACAAGATGCGCCATCTGCACTACGGCGATCTGCCGGGGCGCTTCGAGGGTACGGGCTGGCAATTGTTCAAACGCGGCTGGGTGCTTTGGCTGCTGTGTCTTTGTCCGCCAGCGCTTATCGGCTTGTTGTCGTACGTGCGGCCCCGCTCCGGGTTCGTGGCTTTGCCCGTGCTGGTCGCTGCGATCGCGGCGCCATTCATCTATTCGCACTACAAAGCGATCACGTGGCGATGGTGGCTTTCGGGAATCCGCTTTGGCGAGGTGAGTTTCGATTCCGATCTTGCGCGCGGCGCGTTGGTGGGCCTTTATTGGACCGTGATCGGATGGTGTCTGCTCGTTTTGCTCGCCGACATGGTCTTGCTCGGCCTGATTGCCTTCCTGGCCTACGCTTCCGGCGCACACTTCAGCGGCCCGGCTGTAGCCCTGTTTCTCCGCCAGCATTCTTATGTCCTTTTCGCCGCCAATCTGGCGAACTATTTGGTGATCGTACTGTGCGTCAATGTCGTGATGCGCGTCTATCTCATCCGGGGGGTGTGGGAACGCGTCGTCATGTCGGCGACCGTTCATAATCTCGAGCTCGCCGATGATGTCCGTGCGCGCGGCGGTCTGGTCAGCGCTCTGGGCGAAGGTTTTGCCGATGGCCTCGATATTGCCGGGTTCTAGTGCCGAGGCGGGCGGCGAGGTCGTTGCCGGCGACGGCGCGGGAGTAAAGGCGGCGACCTATTTTGACGGGGTCACCAATCGCCGGCGCGGCGTTACCCTCGCCTTCGAAGCGGCGCTGGAAATCAGCGAAAACGGCGGTGGGGTCGCGTCGTGGAGCTACGATGACCTGCGCGCTGTGGGCGGCGGCGCGATGCTGCGCCTCAAATGCACGTCGGCGCTGCCGCTCGCGCGCCTCGATGTGATCGATGCCACGGCCCAAGCCGAGATTCGAGCCCGCTCGCGTTTTCTCGATGTCGAGCGTGATACCGGCGCGCACACCGCCCGCATTGTCGCCTGGTCGATTGCAGCCATCGTCTCGATCGCTGTGACGGTGTTTTTCGGCGTGCCGTTCGTCGCCGCGCGGATGGTGCCGCTTGTTCCGGTATCGTTCGAGCGGCGCCTCGGCGACATGGTCGACAACCAGGTACGCACGCTGTTCGGCCGCGATGCCTGCTCCGGTTCGCAAGGCAATGCCGCATTATCGAAGCTGGTCGAGACGCTCCGCCGGGCAGGCCATTTTGAGGCGCAATTGCAGCCGGCCGTGCTGCCGTCGGCGCTGCCCAATGCCTTGGCGCTGCCCGACGGTAAAATCTATCTTCTCGACGGGTTGTTGCGGAAAGCCGAGAATCCCGACGAAATCGCCGGCGTCATGGCCCACGAAATGGGCCATGTGGTTCACCGCGATCAGACGCGCATCATCATCGAGAACGGAGGGACCTCTTTCCTGATCGGACTTCTGTTTGGTGACATCACCGGTTCGGGCGCGGCTATCTTTACGACGCGCTCCCTGTTCCAAGCTTCCTATTCGCGCGAGGCGGAGGCGAACGCCGACGCCTTTGCGATCGATACGATGCATGCGCTCGGCCGTTCGCCGGCGCCGATGGGCGAACTCTTGTTCCGCGTCACCGGCGCCCAGGGCGCTCGCTCGATCGGCATTCTGGCGAGTCATCCGCTCACCGAGGAGCGCCGCGCGCTGATGCGGCGCGAAGACCGTCCCGCCACCGGACCCGAACTGCTGTCGGGCGCCGAATGGGCGGCGCTCAAAGCGGTGTGCCGCCCGGCAGCAGCAAAATAGCGGCGCATTCGCCCGGCCAGTACCTCGACGCCACCGCCGCGGCGGTGCATGAGGAGCCATGCCCGGAGCAGGAACCGACAAGACCAAGCGCTGGGTCGAGACGCCCGGCCCGGTGGTGATCCTGGTCGAGTCGCAGCTCGGCGAAAATATCGGCGCCGTGGCCCGCGTCATGGCGAATTTCGGGCTGTCGCGCTTACGGCTGGTGCGGCCGCGGCAAGCCTGGCCCAACGACAAGGCGCGCATGATGGCGGCCGGCGCCGACCGCGTCCTCGATGGTGCCGCGCTTTACGACACGCTCGAAAGCGCCATCGCCGACTGTTCTTTCGTGCTCGCCGCCACCGCGCGCGCCCATGACCAGGCCAAGCCGGTGGTCGGCCCGGCCGAGGCGGCGGCGCTGATGGCGCCGCGCGTTGGTTCAGGCGAGACGGTTGCGATCCTGTTCGGCCGCGAGCGCAACGGGCTGGAGAACGACGAGGTGGCGCTGGCCGACCGCATCGTCACGCTGCCGGTCAATCCGGCATTCGCTTCGCTCAACCTGGCGCAAGCCGTGGCGATCGTGGCCTACGAATGGTTCAAGCTTGCAAGCGGCGAGACGCTGCCGTTCGCCATGCCGCAAAAGTCGGTAGCGGCGCCGAAGGAGCAGTTGCTGGCGTTCTTTGCGTCGCTCGAGCGCGAACTGGAAAAGGTCGAGTTCTTCCGGCCGCCCGACAAGCGCGAGACCATGCAGATCAATCTGCGCAATATTTTCACCCGCATGCAGCCGACGCAGCAGGACATCCAGACCCTGCACGGCGTCATCATGTCGATCGCCGAAGGCCGCAAAGGCCCGGCGCGCGGTGGCGTGCTCGACGGCGCGGAGGCCGAGATGCTGCGCGCGCTGCTCGCCGAGCACGGTCCCGGCCGCCTGCCGAAGGAGCGCGGCCCGGTGCGCGGACTGGCGCGGCTCCTGCGCCGCAATCCGACCGAAGCCGAGCGCATGTTGTGGGAGGCTTTGGTCAACGACCGCCGCTTCGCCGGCCGCGGTTTCAAGCGCCAGACCCCGGTCGGCCAGCACATCTGCGACTTTGTTTCTTTCCCGCTGCGGCTGGTGATCGATCTGGTACCGGCCGACGAAAGCGAGGCCGCCGCAAAATCCCGCGCGAAAAAACGCGATTGGCTCAAAGCGCATGACTACATTGTGCTGGGAATATTTGACCGCGATGTGGAGTCTGATATGGCAGCGGCGCTCGCGCGGATCGAAAACGCCATCGGCCAGAGCTGAATTGTTTCAGTTCTAAAGTGGCGTGGCTTCGCTGCGCGGGCGCGTCAGCGGGCACGGTCGGTAAAATGCAATTGACGAGTTCGAAGGCGCAGTACGGCGCCGTTCCACAAATCCTGCATTGGCTCACGGCATTGTTCGTGATCTGCGGTTGGCTGCTTGGGACGTTCCACGACGACCTGCCCAAAGGCGCCGTTCGCACGGCCGCTTTCACCGCCCACATGACACTTGGGCAGTGTGTCATTGTGCTTTTGATCGCGCGTCTGGCTTGGCGCATGGCCAATCCGCCGCCACCACCCGAGCCGACGCGTTTCGGCTGGCTGCAGCAAGCGATCGCGGCGCTGACGCACTACGTGCTTTACGGGCTATTGGTGGCGGTGCCGTTCATGGGAATTCTCGTGCAGCTCAAGCGCGGCCATGCGCTGCCGCTGTTCGGCATCTGGGACTTGAACTCGCCATGGCCCGTCGATCGGCCGATGGCGAAGAGCCTTCTCAAAGTGCACGAATATCTCGCCGACGCGCTGTTGCTGCTCGCGGGTGTTCATGCCGCGGCAGCCCTCGTGCACCACTATTTGTTCGAAGACCGTACGCTATTGCGGATGCTGCCGGGCGTGAGGGCGCCGGTGCGGCGCCGCGCCAAAGCTACGCCGCCGGTCAGCCCTTGAGCACCTTCAGCGCCGCCGCCGCGCCGGCGCGCAGCATCGACAGGTCGCTCGACACCGCAAGGAATCTGACGCCGCGCTTGGCCAGCGCTGCGGCGCGTTCGGCGGAGTGACAATAGGCGCCGGGAATCTTTTTCGCCTTCTGCGCGCCGGCGATCAGGGTGTCGAGATGGCCTTCGACCTCCTTCGACAGCGGATCGACGGTCTTGCCGTCCGACAGCGCGATCGACAGGTCCGACGGGCCGAGGAAGAAGCCGTCGATGCCGGGCGTGGTGATGATCGCTTCGAAATTTTGCAGCGACGTTCGGGTCTCGATCATGGCGAGCGTGATGATGTTATCGTTGGCCTCGCGCAGATAGGTCCCCATGTCGGACACGCCGCCGAGCGTCATGGCGCGGTGCGGACCCCAGCTGCGCTCGCCGATCGGCGGAAACTTTGCCGCCGACGCAAAGGCGCGCGCATCGGCCGCCGTATTGATCATCGGCGCGATGATGCCTTCGGCGCCGAAATCGAGCGCGCGGCTCACCAGGGCGAAATCGTTGAGCGGCACGCGCACGATCGGCGCGCCGCCGCCCTGGCGGACCGCGGCGATGCCATTGAGGATGCCGCCGACGTCCCACAGGCCGTGCTGGCTTTCGATCGTCACCGCGGCAAAGCCGTCGCGCGCCAGCGTCTCGGCGACGAGCGGGTAGGGCAGGCCACACCAGCCGGAATAGACCGTTTCGCCGGCGTGGAGCTTTTTGGCCAAAGTGAATGCGGGGATAGCCATGATGTGCGCTACTTTCCTGCTTGAATGTCGGCGACGGCCTTGGCCATCAGCTCGGTCATGGTGCGGGCGATCTGATGATCGGACTGCGCGACGCCCTTGGCGGCGAAATCCTTGCGGATTTTGCCGGCCACGTCGTGGTCGCCGCTGTCTTCGAGCTCGACCATGACGACGGATAGTGCGTAGCTGTCGGCTTCGGCGCCGGTCAGTCCGAGCTTTTCCGCGGCCCACAGCCCTAAGAGCTTATTGCGCCGCGCGGTGGCCTTGAATTTCAGTTCCTCGTCGTGCGCGAAGCGCTGCTCGAAGGCCTCTTCGCGCTTGTCGAATTCGGTCATGCCTTGCCTCGAACTTTGGCCTCGATGTTGATGGAACACCACAAATCACGTGCCGCCTTGCATATCGGGGGTACCCCGTCAAGGCAACCGGGTTGAAGCGCAAACATGGTCATTGCGGCGCGGGCCGTGCGGGTCTATGCCGATTGTACTCCGCGGCACCTTCGGCTAGCTTTTGTGTCACGGACGGGCCGCAGTGTTGAGTCGTGCCGCCCACTTCCGCCGCCGCGGACCTAGCACTGTAATTGGAGCCACGGCATTCCATGGATTTTACAAAGCCACGGTACACTCCCATGAGCCGCCGACGCCGCATCTACGAAGGCAAGGCGAAAATCCTCTATGAGGGTCCCGAGCCTGGAACCCTGATCCAGCACTTCAAGGACGACGCGACCGCCTTCAATGCCAAGAAGCACGAGGTGATCGAGGGCAAGGGCGTCCTCAACAACCGCATCTCCGAATACGTCTTCCAGCATTTGAACGATATCGGCGTGCCGACCCATTTCATCCGCCGGCTCAACATGCGCGAGCAGTTGATCCGCGAGGTCGAGATCATTCCGCTGGAAATCTGCGTGCGCAATATCGCCGCGGGCTCCCTGGCGCAGCGGCTCGGCATCGAGGAAGGCACGCAGCTGCCGCGCTCGATCATCGAGTTCTATTATAAGAACGATCAGCTCAACGACCCTTTGGTGTCGGAAGAGCACATTACCGCGTTCGGCTGGGCGACGCCGCAGGAGATCGACGACATCATGTCGCTCGCCATCCGCGTCAACGATTTCCTCTCCGGCCTGTTCCTCGGCGTCGGCATCCGTCTGGTCGATTTCAAGATGGAAACCGGCCGGCTGTGGGAAAACGACCTGATGCGCATCGTGGTCGCCGACGAGATCTCGCCTGACTCGTGCCGGCTGTGGGACATCAAGTCGAACGAGAAGCTCGACAAGGACCGCTTCCGCCGCGACCTCGGCGGGCTGCTCGAAGCCTATACCGAAGTGGCGAAGCGCCTCGGTATCATGAGCGAAGGCGAGCGGCCGCAGGGTACTGGGCCGGTGCTGGTCAAGGGTTAAGCATCGGCGCCGCGCAACAAACACCATGCGCAAAGACATCACCATCGGCCTCGTCGTTCCGTTCGCCACCGACGAGGTGCCGTTCGAAGGCCCGATCATGTATCCGGGCGTGCGCTTCATTCCGCGCGGCGTCGGCGTGCGCAACCTCACGCCGGAAGGCTACGAGCCGGCCTGGAACGGCATCCTGCCGGCGGCCGAATATCTGGCCACGCAGAACGTCGACGCCATCATGGTGATCGGCACCTCGCTGACCTTCTATAAGGGGCCGCAAGCCCACGACCGGCTGCTCGAAGAATTGCGTGCGCGCACCGGACTGCCGGTGAGCACCATGAGCCAGTCCATCATCGATGGCCTACGCGAGGTCGGCGCCAAGCGCGTCGCTGTCGCCACCGCCTACAGCGACGTCGTCAACCGGCGCCTGAAGGAACTGCTCGCGGCGGCCGGCATCGAGGCGCTGTCGCTGGAATGCTTCGATCTTCTCGAGTTCGGCGGCCCCAGCAAAAAGAGCGAAGCCGACATTATTGCGTTGAGCGACAGCGCCGTCGCCCACGCCAAGAGCGCCGAAGGTATTTTGATCTCCTGCGGCGGCTTGCGCACGCTCGAAGTGGCCAAACCCCTCGAAGATCGCCACCACATTCCGGTGGTGTCGTCGGCCACGGCGGCGTTCTGGGCAGCGATGCGGCTGGTTGGAGAAAGCGGCCGTGTACCCGGCTACGGCCGGCTGTTGGAAGACGCCACGGCGCCGGTGCATTAGGCGCGCGGGTTGGTTGCAGCCGCGGCGATTCCTACATATGGAATAGGCGAAGCGACCACAAAAACCCCTGCCGAAAACGCTGCCAAAATGAAAGCCCGCGTCACCGTCACTTTGAAGTCGGGAATCCTCGACCCGCAGGGCAAGGCCATCGAAGGCGCCCTGAAATCGCTCGGTGTGAGCGGGGTCGCAAGCGTGCGGCAGGGCAAGGTTTTTGACATCGAGATCGAAGGCGCCGACCGCGCCGGCGCCGAGACGGCGCTCAAGAACGCGGCCGAAAAACTGCTCGCCAATACCGTGATCGAGAATTACCGCATCGAGGTGACCGGATGAAATCCGCCGTCATCGTCTTTCCCGGCATTAATCGCGAGCGAGATATGGCGCGCGCGCTGAAACTCATTTCCGGGCGCGAGCCGGCGATGGTTTGGCATGCCGACCGGGAACTGCCGCCGGGGACCGATCTCGTCGTCATTCCGGGCGGCTTCTCCTACGGCGACTATCTGCGCTGCGGCGCCATTGCGGCGCGGGCGCCGATCATGGATGCGGTGCGTGCGTTCGCGCAAAACGGCGGCCTCGTGCTGGCGGTATGCAACGGCTTTCAGATTGCCTGCGAGGCGGGGCTGTTGCCGGGCGTGCTGATGCGCAATGCGCAGCTGCGCTTCATCTGCCGCGACGTCTATCTGCGCGTCGAGCGCTCCGATACGGCATTCACCCGCGGCTACAATGCCGGCCAGGTGATCCGCGTGCCGGTGGCCCACGGCGAGGGCAATTACATCGCCGACGGCGAGACCATCGCGCGGCTCGAAGGCGAGGGCAGGGTGCTGTTCCGCTACGCGGCGCCGGACGGCATGATCGATCCGAACTGGAACCACAACGGCGCCCTCAACGCCATCGCCGGCATCGTCAACGAGCGCGGCAACGTGCTCGGCATGATGCCGCATCCGGAAAATCACGTCGAAGCGGTGATGGGCTGCACCGACGGCCGCGGGCTGTTCGCGGGGCTGGTGGACCACTTCAAGCTGGCGGCGTGAGCATTTCGCGCGTCGCCGTTTTGGGACTGCGATGCAATTTGGGCTGATCATCCTCATTGTCCAGGCCGTCTTGATCGTCCATGCGGCGAAGACCGGCCGGTTCTGGCCGTGGGGCTATGTGATCCTGTTCCTGCCCGGCTTCGGCGCGCTGGCTTATGTGCTGGTCGAGCTGTTGCCCGAATGGTTCGGCAGCGCGCAGGGCCAGCATGCGAAGAAGCGCGTCGTCTCGACGCTCGATCCGGGCAAACGCTACCGTTTGCTCACCGACCAGCTCGAAGTCACCGACACCATCGCCAACCGCTCGGGGCTGGCCGAGGAATGCCTGGCGCTCGGCAAATTCGACGAAGCGCTGCGCCATTACGACCACGTTCTGTCACTCCCGCTGGGCGATGACGCGCTCTATGCGCTCGGTAAGGCGCGCGCCCAATTCGGTCTCGGGCATCCGCAGGAGACGGTCGCAACCCTCGACGATTTGCGCGCGCGCTGGCCGGACTACCAGTCGGCCGACGGGCATCTGCTCTATGCCCGCGCGCTCGAAGACAGCGGCCGCACCGTGGAGGCGCTGACCGAATATCAGGCCGTCGCGACCTATTATGCCGGCGCCGAAGCCCGCGTGCGCTACGGCCTCCTGCTCGACAAAACGGGCCGGGAGGCCGAGGCGAAGACGGTGCTCACCGAGGTCTTGGCCCAGCTCAAGCGCGCCCCCAAATATGTCCGGCGGGCGCAGGCCGAGTGGATTGCGCTCGCCGAAAAGGCGCTGCGGAGCTGAGGTCTTGTGGATCATGGAGCTCGTGGCGTGACTTCCATCTTTCCATGTGGGAGAGGGGTGTGAATCGAGCGCTTTGCCTGTGAAATCCAACGAGCCTGCCATCACGCCCGAACTGATCGCCGAGCACGGCCTCAAGCCGGACGAATACGCGCGCCTCGAGAAGCTCATCGGCCGCAAGCCGAGCTTCACCGAGCTCGGCATTTTCTCGGCGATGTGGAACGAGCACTGCTCGTATAAATCCTCAAAGATCCATCTGCGCACGCTGCCGACCAAGGCGCCCTGGGTGATCCAGGGGCCGGGCGAGAATGCCGGCGTCATCGACATCGGGGACGGGCAGGCCGTCGTGTTCAAGATGGAGAGCCACAACCATCCGAGCTACATCGAGCCCTATCAGGGCGCCACGACCGGCGTCGGCGGCATTTTGCGCGACGTCTTCACCATGGGGGCGCGGCCGATCGCCTGCCTCAATGCGCTGTCGTTCGGCGATCCGAAACATCCGAAAACGCGCGCCCTGGTCGGCGGCGTGGTCGCCGGCATCGGCGGCTACGGCAATTCGTTTGGCGTGCCGACTGTCGGCGGCGAAGTGCGCTTTCATCGCCGCTACGACGGCAATTGCCTGGTCAATGCCATGGCGGTGGGCCTCGCCGATGCCGACAAGATTTTCTATTCCGCGGCCTCCGGCGTCGGCATGCCGATCGTCTATCTCGGCTCCAAAACCGGCCGCGACGGCATCCACGGCGCCAGCATGGCGTCGGCCGAGTTCGGCGCCGACGCCGAGGAAAAACGCCCCACCGTGCAGGTCGGCGATCCGTTCTCGGAAAAGCTTCTGCTCGAAGCCTGCCTCGAGATCATGGCCAAGGGCTGCGTCATCGCCATCCAGGACATGGGCGCGGCCGGGCTGACCTGCTCGGCGGTCGAGATGGGCGCCAAGGGCGATCTCGGCGTCACGCTCAACCTCGACAAAGTGCCGTGCCGCGAAACCGGCATGAGCGCCTACGAGATGATGCTGTCGGAAAGCCAGGAGCGCATGCTCATGGTGCTCAAGCCGGAGAAGGAACAGGAAGCCGAAGCGATCTTCCGCAAATGGGGCCTCGACTTCGCCGTGGTCGGCGAAACCACGCCGACGAAACGCTTCATCGTCAAGCATGGCGGCGCGGTCATGGCCGACCTGCCGATCAAGGAACTCGGCGACGAGGCGCCGCTTTACGACCGGCCTTTTGCCGAAACCGAGAAACGAAAAATTGTCGCGGCGGCGGACGTCGTGCCGCCGATGCCGATCGCCGCCGCGCTGGAAAAACTGATCGGCTCGCCGGACCTGTGCTCGCGGCGCTGGGTTTGGGAACAGTACGACCACGTCATCATCGGCAACACGGTGCAGCGGCCGGGCGGCGACGCCGCCGTGGTGCGCATCAACGACGGCCCGAAGGCGCTGGCGCTGACATCGGATGTGACGCCGCGCTATTGCGAGGCCGATCCGTTCGAAGGCGGCAAGCAGGCGGTGGCTGAAGCCTGGCGTAATCTCTCAGCCGTCGGCGCCAAGCCGCTGGCGCTGACCGACAATCTCAATTTCGGCAATCCGGAGCGGCCGGAGATCATGGGGCAACTGGTCGGCTGCATCCGCGGTATCGGCGAGGCGGCGCGCACGCTCGATTTCCCCATCGTGTCGGGCAACGTCTCGCTCTACAACGAAACCAATGGGCGGGCGATTTTGCCGACCCCGACCATCGGCGGTGTCGGTGTACTCGATGATTTCACCACGTCGATGACGCTTCGCTTCAAAGCCGAGGGCGAAGCGATCCTGCTGATCGGCGAAACCCAAGGCTGGCTCGGCCAGTCGGTCTATTTGCGCGACGTCTGTGGCCGCGAGGAGGGAGCGCCGCCGCCGGTCGATCTCGCCGCGGAGAAACGTCATGGCGATTTTGTCAGGGGCCTGATCCGCGACGGTCTCGTCACCGCGGCGCACGACATTTCCGACGGCGGCCTTCTGGTCGCACTCGCCGAAATGGCGATGGCGTCCGGTATCGGCGCGGTGCTCGAAGGCATGGCGAACCTTCCCGCCCATGCTTTCTGGTTCGGCGAAGATCAGGGCCGCTACGTCGTGACCGGCAAGAACGCCGATCTCATCGCCGGGCGCGCCAAAGCAGCGGGCGTTCCGTTGACGCGGCTCGGTGCGACTGGCGGCAAGATTTTGGCAATTGCCGGCGAACGCCCTATTGCCGTGACGCAGCTCAAAGACTCGTTCGAGAGCTGGCTGCCGGCCTACATGGCGGGCCAGACGACCTAGAGCATGATCCCGAAAAGTGGATACCGGTTTTCGGAAAAGCTGTTACCGGCCCGCCGCCGCGCTGAGCGCGCCGTAACAGCTCGGCGACAGGCTCGATGCGTTTGCGGCGAGGCAACTGATGATGCGGCCGCCGCCGAACGGAACGCCGGCACAGAGCGACCGCACTTCGACGCCGCAAATTTGCACGATCGCCAGCGCCTCGCGCGGGCGCAGCATCGGCATCGGTCCGAGCGGCGCGACCGCGGGTGCAGCCGTTGCCGGCGGTGCTCCGGACGGGGCCCCCGCCGCGCCAGGTCCGCCGCCGATTGCGGCCACGGCGCTGCGGCACGCTGCCGAGAGTTGCGTCTCGTTGCGCTTGAGACATTGCAATGCTTCGGCGCCGCCGGGCTGCACGCCTGAGCAATGGGACATGAAATCGGACCGGCACGCGGCGCGGACGGCGGCTTTCTGTTGCGCCGTGGGCGCCGCCGGCGCGGCGGCAGGTGCGGCCGGCGGAGGAGCATTGGTGCGTGCCGGCTCCGGAGGCTTTGGCTCGATCGGTTTTTTCGCCGGCGTTGCCTGACGCGCCGGTTCGGCCGGCGGCGCCGTAGCCGCGGCGGCTGGCAGCGATTGCACCGCAGCTTGGCAATTAGGTGAAAGATCGGCCGCATTGGCTTTCAGAATTTCGGGATTGTTCGGCGCAATCCAGGAACAGTGCGACACGAAATCGTTGAGCGTGCAGGCCTGTTGCACGGTTTTGAGCTCTTCGTTCGGGGCTTCAGCCGGGGCGACCTGAATCCCCGGCGGCGCACGCTCGACTTTGGCGGCCGGTGGCGCGGTCTCGGACTGCGCCGGAGCTGCGGGTGCCGGCGCGGCAGGCTCGGCCGCCTTTGGCGCTGCGGCATTCACGGCGGCCTGGCAAGGCGCCGAAAGTTTTGCGTCGTTGCGAACGAGGCACTCGAACGCCTCCTTGCCGCCGGGCTGGACGCCGGAACAATTGGCCATGAAATCCGAACGGCAGGCCGCGCGAATGGCGTCACGTTGGGCTTCCGTTGGCTGCTGGGCTGAGGCTTGTTCGTAGGACTGCGCCAGCAGCAAGCCGGCAAACGCCAAATACCGCAACATCGCATGGCCCTTTCCGCGGCGTGGTCGCCGGCATGTTTTGCGGCGAAACATGCATGGCCGCTTGAACGGCGTCCAGGGGAGGAACGGCCTCAAACCTTTGCCGCTCGGCGCCGATCTGCTAATCCCTCTGGGCGCTTCGCCGGCAAAGCGTGGCCCCGCGAGGAGACGCATCATGGCAATGGCTGCGAACGATATCGAACGCCTGATCCGGGCGCGCATTCCGGACGCCGAGGTGACGATCCGCGATCTCGCCGGCGACGGCGACCATTATGCCGCAACCGTGATCGCCGAATCGTTTCGCGGCAAATCCCGCGTTCAGCAGCACCAGATCGTCTACGAGGCGCTCAAGGCCGAAATGGGCGGCAAGCTCCATGCGCTGGCGCTGCAGACCGGTACGCCGGAACCCTGACCAAGCCGCCGCCGACGGCCGTTCTCCGCGGTCGCCCGCGCGTGGAAATCCATGCTCCGTGACGACGGAACGGCGGCATTTCGTTGACGGTGAGGCTTGTTTGACCATCCAGGCATGAAATCCCGGCATGGGCTTTGCACTGTTTTGCGGGACGTCTTTGGGCTACATATATCCAGGTCTTGAGCGGGTGAGAGTCGCGCGGCTGGGGCAGCCCGCGGCGTCAGGAAGGATGACCGCGATGTCTATCGAGCAATTCATCGACAATGAGCTGAAGGGCAACGACGTCGTGCTGTTCATGAAGGGCACGCCGCAGTTCCCGATGTGCGGCTTCTCCGGCCAGGTCGTGCAGATCCTCGACTATCTGGGCGTGCCCTATAAGGGCCTCAACGTGCTGGAAAACGACGACCTGCGCGGCGGCATCAAGAACTATTCGAATTGGCCGACTATTCCGCAGCTTTACGTCAAGGGCGAGTTCGTCGGCGGCTGCGATATCGTGCGCGAAATGTTCCAGGCCGGCGAATTGCTGTCGCTGCTCAAGGACAAGGGCGTCCCGGTCAAGGAAGAAGCAGCGCAGGCTTGAACGCCCGCGCGGCCTCGCCGTTTGCGGCTCGGCTTATTTTGCAGCGGATGACGCCAAGCGATCGTCAGCGCGAGTAAAATTCCACCACCAGGTGCGGTTCCATCTGCACCGGGTAGGGCACGTCGGCGAGCGCCGGAATGCGCGCCATCTTGGCCGACATCTTGGAGTGGTCGACGTCGATATAGTCCGGCACGTCGCGCTCGCCGAGCGCAGTGGCTTCGAGCACCAGCGCCAGCTGCCGCGACTTCTCCTTGACCTCGACCAGATCGCCGACCTTGACGCGATAGCTCGCGACGTTAACGCGCTTGCCGTTCACGGTGATGTGGCCGTGGCTGACGAACTGGCGCGCGGCAAAGACGGTCGGGACGAATTTGGCGCGGTAGATTATGGTGTCGAGCCGGCGCTCGAGCAGCGCGATCATGGTGGCGCCGGTGTCGCCCTTGAGGCGGCGCGCCTCGTCATAGATGCCGTGGAAGTGCCGCTCCGACATGTTGGCGTAGTAGCCTTTTAGCTTTTGCTTGGCGCGCAATTGCACGCCGTAGTCGGACAGCTTGCCCTTGCGGCGCTGGCCGTGCTGGCCGGGGCCGTATTCGCGTTTGTTGATCGGAGATTTCGGCCGGCCCCAGATGTTCTGGCCCATACGCCGGTCGATCTTGTACTTCGCCTGATGGCGCTTGGTCATTCGCGTCCTCGCTGTGGCCGTTGCGGCATGATCTCATCCGAAAACCCACTTTTCGGGATCATGCCGTGAGGATCGCGCCCTCCTCCTGTTCCGCCCCCTTTTTGGGGCCGGAACCGACAGGTTTTGCCGCCGAATTTTAGCGCCGGCGCAAACCGCGGGTGCGAAACACCGCGCGGGCCGCTAGGGCCCGCGAAGTGGCCGGTTTCTAGGGGGAAACCCGCGCAGTGTCAAACCGCGGGTCGAACCGCCGCTGGATCAGCCCAAGCGTGGACGCGCTCGGCCGGCCGGAGGTGAAAATCGCCCTGGTCGATCCAGCATGATCGCCCGCCTTGCCGGGGCCTAGAAGCTCGGTGACCCGCCGCGCGATGGCCGGCGCTGGATCGATGAAATTGACCGGCCATGGCGCGAGCTTTCGTAGCCGCTCGATCAGCAGCGGATAGTGCGTACAGGCGAGCACGATCGTATCGGTGCGGTTGCCGTCATCGACGAAGGCCGGCGCGATTTCTTCGCGGATCGCTGCATCATCGATCATGGCGCCGGCCAGGTCGTCCTCCGCGTAGGCTGCAAGCTTCTTCGCGCCGACCAGTGTGACCTTGCAGTCGCCGGCGTAATCGCGAATGAGCGCGCGGGTATATTCGCGGGCTACCGTCGCCTCGGTGCCGAGCACCGAGACACGTTTCGTGATCGATGCCGCGCAAGCCGGCTTGATCGCCGGCACGGTGCCGACGAACGGCAGCGAAAATTGCTTGCGCAGGTCGGGCAGCACGATGGTCGAAGCGGTGTTGCAGGCGATCACCACCAGGTCGGGCCGGTGGGTCTCGATCAATTCGCCCATCAGGGCGACGACGCGCGACACCAGCGCGGGCTCCGGCAGGTCGCCATAGGGAAAGCCGGCGTCGTCGGCGACATACAGAAGATCGACGTGCGGCCGCGCGGCCGCGACCTCGCGATAAACGGTAAGCCCGCCGAGGCCCGAATCGAACAGCAGAATGGTTTCGCGCATCGCCATAGCGCGACTTCATGCCATGAGGCGTCGGCCGCCCGCAATCGCCCCGCGGTTGGAACCGTTAATCGGGCTTAAGCGAAAGCCTCGACCAGCCGCGGCCCTTCCTTGGGCGGCGCGGCTTCCTGCCGGGCGGCGAACTTCGGCCGGCTCGCCGCCGGCGAGATCAGGCCGCTGATGACGGTGAAGGTGAGCACGAGGATCACCGCAAAGTTGCCGTCGTGGATGCCTGAGAAGGCGACCGCGCCCATGAGATAGGCCCAGAACGGGAATGCGATGGTCGAGACCACGGCATTGACGATCCAGGCGTCGCCGTCCTCGCGCACATACCAGCAGAACAGCGGGGTGAGGATGCAGCCGATCAGCAACGCGCCGGTGGCGATGGCGCCGATGGGGAGACCTGCCATGGCGGCGCCCGGCCCGCCGGCCTTCATCGCCTGATCGAGGATGGCGTTGATCAGCATGGAAAAGCCGATCACTTCGCCCGGAATATATTTGATCATGCGCTCGACATAATTGTCGCCGGGCACGGCGGCGGCCAGCTGCATGCCGGCGATATCGGACTGCAGCACCCCCTCCAGACCTGCGATTTGCAGATCGAGGTCGGGTATCCGTGGCTTGCGCACCAATCGGCCCATGATTTTCTCCTTAAAAAGCGATTCGCACCTTGAAAAGCTGCGGCGAAGTTACGCCGGGGCGGCTGAGTCGGGCAAACAAACAATCGGCCGCGGAGCTGAAAACGCGCCGCTGCGGCGATGAAGCTTTCGTGGACAGCGTGCCGACGCCGTGTCAGGCGGCGCTGATTCTCAAGCGCGGCCGAACACGCGGCGGAAGATCGCATCGACGTGGGAGAAATGGAAATCCAGGTCGAAATTGGCGGCGAGCTCTTTGTCGCTCAAATGTTTGCGCACGTCCTTGTCGGCCTTGAGCAGCTTGAGGAAATCGCCGCGGGCCTCCCATACCTTCATGGCGTTGCGCTGGACCAGCCGATAGGCGTCCTCGCGGGCGACGCCTTTTTGGGTGAGCGCCAGCAGCACGCGCTGGGAATGAACCAGGCCGCCGAGGCGGTCGAGATTCTTGCGCATGTTTTCCGGGTAGACGATCAGCTTGTCGATGACGCCGGCGAGCCGGCCGAGCGCAAAGTCGAGCGTCACCGTGGCGTCCGGGCCGATCATGCGCTCGACCGAGGAATGGGAAATGTCGCGCTCGTGCCACAGCGTCACGTCTTCGAGCGCCGGCGTAACGTAGGCGCGCACCATGCGCGCAAGGCCGACGAGGTTTTCCGACAGCACCGGATTGCGCTTGTGCGGCATCGACGAGGAGCCCTTTTGGCCCGCGGAGAAATACTCCTCGGCCTCCAAAACTTCGGTGCGCTGCAGGTGGCGGATTTCCGTCGCCAGCCGCTCGACGGACGCCGCGACGACGCCCAGCGTGGCAAAATACATGGCGTGGCGGTCGCGCGGAATGATTTGGGTCGAGATCGGCTCGACTTTGAGCCCCATCTTGCGCGCGACGTGCGCTTCGACGCGCGGATCGACCTGGGCGAAAGTGCCGACCGCGCCGGAAATCGCGCAGGTCGCGACCTCGGCGCGCGCCGCGATCAGGCGCTCTTTGGCGCGGGCGAACTCGGCATAGGCCACGGCGAGTTTGAGCCCGAACGTGGTCGGCTCGGCATGAATGCCGTGGGAGCGACCGATGGTCGGCGTGAATTTGTATTCGCGGGCGCGGCGCTCCAGCGCTTTGTTGAGCGCTTCCACGTCGGCGATCAAAAGATCGGCGGCGCGCACCAGCTGCACGTTGAAGCAGGTGTCGAGCACGTCGGACGAGGTCATGCCCTGGTGCACGAAACGCGCTTCGGGGCCGACGATTTCGGCGAGATGGGTGAGGAAAGCGACGACGTCGTGCTTGGTCTCGCGCTCGATCTCGTCGATGCGGTCGATATCGAACTGCGCCGCCTTGCCCTTGGCCCAGATCTTCTTCGCCGCGGCCTTCGGGATCATGCCGAGCTCGGCCATGGCATCGGCGGCATGGGCCTCGATCTCGAACCAGATGCGAAACCGCGTTTCCGGCGACCAGATCGCCGCCATCTGCGGGCGGGTGTAGCGCGGGACGGTCACGCCACGTCCCCGCGCGCCAGCGCCGCGGCGTTGCGGATCGCCGCGATATTGGCGCGATAGCTTTCCGGCGTGCGGTCTTTGAACACCGCGGAGCCGGCGACGAAGGCGTTGGCGCCGGCGCGGGCGACTTCGGGCGCCACTTGCGGCGTGATGCCGCCGTCGATCTCGATGTCGATCGGCCGGCCGGCCGCCATGGCGCGCAGGTTGCGCACTTTTGCCACCGCTTCGGGAATGAATTTCTGGCCGCCGAAACCGGGATTGACCGACATGACCAGGATCAGGTCGACGAGATCGATGACGTGCTCGACCGAGCTTTCATGCGTGCCGGGATTCATGGTCACGCCGGCCTTCTTGCCGAGCGCGCGGATCGCCTGCAGCGAGCGGTGGATGTGCGGTCCGGCCTCGACATGCACGGTGATGATGTCGGAGCCGGCCTTGGCGAAGGCTTCGAGATAAGGATCGCACGGCGCGATCATCAGATGCACATCGAGCGGCTTCTTGGTGTACGGCCGGATCGCTTTGACGATGTCCGGGCCGATGGAAATGTTCGGCACGAAATGGCCGTCCATGACGTCGACATGGATCCAGTCGGCGCCGGCGGCATCGACCGCGCGCACCTCGTCGCCGAGCTTGGCGAAGTCGGCGGCCAGGATCGACGGCGCGATGATGAGTGGGCGATGCACTGGATTCTCCAGATTCATTGTTCGCGTAACACGCCGCTTCAGAGCGGGCAACGGGCAAGAAACCGTTATGTTTCACGGATTTGCGCTACACGCCTGATGCGCTTCCGCGGCCGCCCGCGACTGGACTTGACCCGACCGGCGCTATACCTCCTGCAACGGAGGTCATCGTGGCGCGCGTCGATACCATAGTGCTGGGAGCCGGCATCGTCGGCACCTCGATTGCCGTGCATCTCGCCAAGCGCGGCGTCGCGGTTGCGCTGGTCGATCGCGGCGGGGCGGGTGAGGGCACCTCCTACGGCAATACCGGCATCATCGAAGGCAATACGATCTTTCCGGCAGCATTCCCGTCGCGCTTTGCGGCGCTGCTACGGGTTGCGCTCAAGCGCGCGCCGGAAGCGAATTACCATCTGACGTTTCTGCCGAAAGTGGCGCCGTGGCTCTTGGCCTTCCGCGCCGCGTCGCAGCCGTCGCGGCTCATCGAGACCGCGCAAATCATCCGGCCGCTGATGGCGCGCGCGGTCGCCGAGCACGAGGCGCTGAGCGCGGAAGCCGGCGCCGAAAAATATCTGCGCCATACCGGTTGGCTGAAACTTTACCGCAGCGACCAATCGTTTGCGGCGCAGGCGCGCGAGCTCGAACTCGCCGCGCGCTTCGGCATCGCCAATGTGCCGCTCGATGGTGAAGCGGCGCGGGCGCTCGAGCCCTCGCTCACGCCGGTGTTCCGCCATGCCGTACATTGGACCGGCGCGGTGAGCGTCAGCAATCCGCTGGCGTTGACGCGCGCCTATGCCGCGCGTTTCGCTGCGCTCGGCGGGCTTGCGTTCACCGGCGACGCGCGCAGCCTGCATCGCGCCGACGGCCGTTGGCGCGTCGATACCGCCGCAGGCCCGCTCGATGCCGGCGACGTGGTGGTCGCGCTCGGGCCGTGGACGCCGGATCTGATCGGTCCGCTCGGCATCAAATTGCCGTTGGCCGTCAAGCGCGGCTACCACTGGCATTTTCGCCCGCAAGGCAATGCCGGATTGAGCCGCCCGATCCTCGATGCCGACAACGGCTATTGCCTGGCGCCGATGGAGCAGGGCATCCGGCTCACCACCGGTGCGGAATTCGCCGCGCGCGACGCTCAGCCGACTCCGGTGCAATTCGATCGCGTGCTGTCGAAAGCGCGCGAGCTGTTCGCGCTCGGCGAGGCGGTCGAGACGAAGCCGTGGATGGGATCGCGGCCGTGCTTCGCCGATTCACGCCCGGTGATTTCGCGCGCGCCCAATCAACGCGGCCTATGGCTCGCCTATGGCCACGGCCATTGGGGGCTGTCGCTCGGCCCGGCGACGGGACGGCTCATCGCCGAGATGATGACCGGCGCGACGCCATTCTGCGATCCGGCGCCTTACGCGGCGGATCGCTTCCGGCACTAGGCGTTTACTCGTTGATCGTCTTGACGACGCTCGACTGCGGCCGGGTGTTGTTGGCGTTGGAGAACTTGTCCTGCGCCCGCACCATGTCGTCGTACTTCGAGACCGTCGTCACCGGCTGCTTCGGCACCATGTGGACGATCTTGTATCCGCCGGCCTTGAGCTGGCGCAGCAGTTCCGGCAGGGCTTCGGCCGTCCCATGCTGGAAGTCGTGCATCAGCACGATGCCCTTGCCGTTCTTGGCCAGCTTGGTCATCGCCGATTTGACCACGTCCTCCGGCTTGTGGATCTTGAAATCGAACGTGTCGATGTCGGTCGAGAAGATCGCGATATTGCGGGTGCCGAGATAGGTCATCAGGTCGGCCGGCTGCTGCAGATCGGGGAAGCGGAAGAACGGCGCGATCGGGCCGTCGACCGCCATGTGCACGGCGCTCACGCCCATCTCGATTTCGTCCTTGGCCTTCTCAATATCCTTGGCATACGGATTCTTGGCCAAATCCTTGTGCGACCAGGTGTGGCTGCCGATGGTCATGCCGGCCGCGGCCACCATCTTCGATATGTCGGGGCGCCAGCTGGCGTGCTCGCCGATCTCGAAGAACGTCGCCTTGACGCACATGTCGGTGAGCGCCTTGATCACCATCGGCGTGTTCTCCGGCCACGGGCCGTCGTCGAAGGTCAGCACGACTTCCTTCTCGCGCAGGAAATCGTATTGCTTGAAATGCTCGGTGCCGAACGCGGGGCCTCCGGTGGTGTCGATCTCGACGGTGCGGGCGAGGCCCATGCCGTCCGGCTTGTCGCAGGTCGGAGCGCTCTTCGCCGGAGACGGCGCGGGCGCTGCGGCGCTCTGCGGTGCGGCTGCCGGCGTCGGGTTGTTCTGGGCTAGGACGATGGGAGCTACGGCGGGGGCGTCGGTCGCCACCGTCGGCTTCGCCACCTCGGCAATTTGATTTTGGGCAAGCTCGGCGACCGGCGCGTGCACCGGCGTTGCACGGGTGCTCTGAGCCGGCGGCGCGACCTGCGCCGCCATGGTGTTCGTCGGGGCCGGGGCGTTGGCGCGCTGGGCGGCCACGACACCAAATGCCGCGAGACCCAACGTCAATAATGCAGCAAAAACAATAACAACGATCCGCATCATACCCTCCGCAACTACCGCGACCCAACCCGGCGCAAAGTGAAGGCGCAAAAGCCGGGCGAGTCAACGAAAACGAGGCGGCGTCCCATCAAAGATGCGGAACTTGGTTTCCGCACCCGAGCAGGCGTCGATCCGCTTGTCTCAGCGGCCGAATTCATCCTGCCAACTGCGCATCGCGCCGGACAGGGGCAACGCCTTTGCCGCAAAAACGCCGCGCGCGATGGCGCGTGCCACGACGTTAGCGGCAACCGCGCCCAGACTGGTCAGGCCGAGGTGCGGATCACCCAGTGGCCGGCGGCCGGTCGAGGCCGCAAACACCACGTCGCCGTCGAGCGGCGTGTGCACCGGGTAGATCGCCCGCGACAGGCCCGACTGCGCCATGATGGCAAGCCGTTTCGCCTGCGCCTTGTCCAGCGCGGCGTCGGTCGCAACGATGACCAACGTGGTGCTCTCCTGCGGAGTTCCCTTGGTGCGAAGCGTGAGCGCGCCCGATGGTAAAGCGGCCGGAAATCCGCGGCCGCCGAACTCGCCGTTCTCTTCGAACGGCGCCGCCCAAAACCACGGGCCCTGATCGACGACCACGCTGCCGACCGCATTGACGGCGGCGAGCGCGCCGACGGTATGGCCGTCCGGCGTTTGGGCCGAGGCGGAACCGATGCCGCCTTTGTAATTGACCGTGGTGGCGCCGGTTCCGGCGCCGACGCTGCCCAGCGCGAATTCGGCCGCGGCCGAAGCGGCGGCGGCATAGCCGAGCTCGCGATAGGGCGGGAACCGGCCCCAATCCTTGTCGCCGCCGCTGAGCAAATCGAACAGCACGGCGGCCGGCACGATCGGCACCCGCGCGGTGCGCACGGCAAAGCCGCGGCCTTGCTCTCGCAGCCAGGCCTGCGCGCCGGACGCGGCATCGAGGCCAAAGGCCGAGCCGCCGGATAGCACGATGGCGTCGATGCCATCGACCGTCCCGGCCGGATCGAGCAGGGCGGATTCGCGCGTCCCCGGCCCGCCGCCGCGCACGTCGATCGAGGCCACGGCCGGTTCGTCAAAGACGACCACGGTCGAGCCTGAGCCGAGGCGGGTGTCGGTGCCGTGGCCGACCTTGAGGCCGGGGACGTCGGTAATGAGGTTGCGCATAGGCGCATCATAACCCCTCCCTGCGTGCGGGGAGAGGGTGGAGAATGCCTTGCAATCGCCATGGCGCCCGGTGCATTGCATGCGCCATGACGAATGTTTCGATAGTGGCGGCGCTGCTCGCGGGCATGCTGAGCTTCCTGTCGCCCTGCGTGCTGCCGCTGGTGCCGCCTTATCTGGTCTATCTGACCGGCACGTCGCTGGAGCGGTTTGCGGATCGCGAGACCAAACCGCGGCTACGCGGACGTACAATTTTGGTTGCGTGCGTGTTCGTGCTCGGCTTCTCCACCGTGTTCGTCGCGCTCGGTGCCGGCGCCAGCGTGATCGGCGCGGTGCTGCGCGCCTATTCGGGCGAGCTCGCGGTCGTTGCCGGCATCGCCATCGTCATCATGGGTCTGCACTTCCTCGGCATTACGCCGATCGCCTGGTTGATGCGCGAGAAGCGGCTTGAAGTCGCCAAGCCGGTCGGCCTGTGGGGCGCCTATTTGATGGGACTTGCCTTTGCGTTCGGCTGGACGCCGTGCATCGGCCCGATCCTCGCCGCGATCCTTGCCGTTGCCGCGTCGGAGGCAACAGTGGCGAAGGGCGCCGGCATGCTTGCAGTCTATTCGCTCGGGCTCGGCATTCCGTTCATCGTAGCGGCTTTGGCGGTCGAGCCATTCGCCGCTTTCCTCGCCCGCTTCCGCAAAAATCTCGGCCTCGTCGAAAAGGCGATGGGCGGGCTTTTGGTGCTCACCGGCATTGCCTTTCTGACCGGCGCGGTCAGCCAGGCGAGCTATTGGCTGCTCGATACATTCCCGATGCTGGGGAAGATCGGCTGACCCCGACGCCGCCGTCTACATCGTGCAGCCGGAATCCGGACACTCGACGTAGGTGATCTTGCCGCTGGAATCCTTCTTCCAAATATACATCACGTAATCGAGCTTGGTGATGTCGCCCTTCTTGTCGTAGGCGATGTCGCCGAGCACGGTTTTGAAACTCATGCCGGAATGCATCATGTCGGCGACTTTTTTCGGGTCGGCCGACTTTGCAGCTTCCGCCGCCTGCTTGATGATTTGGACGCCGGCATAGCTGTAAAGCGTATAGGCCTCCGGCTCGAATTTCTTGGCGCGGAATTCCGCCACCACCGCTTTGGCTTCCGGCTTGTTGCGCGGGTCGGGGCCGTAGGTCATCAGCGTGCCTTCGACGCCCGGGCCGCCGACGGATGCGAACTCGTCGGAGGTGATGCCGTCGCCGCCCATCAGCGGCGCCTTGACGCCCTGGTCGCGCATCTGCCGCACGATCAGGCCGCCTTCGGTATAGAGGCCGCCGAAATAAACCAGGTCGGCGCCCGATTGTTTGATCTTGGAGATCAACGCCGAATAATCCTTCTCGCCGGTATTGATGCCTTCATAGAGCACCTCGGTCATGCCGCCGGCCTTGATGGTCTTCAACGTTTCGTCGGCGAGCCCCTTGCCGTAGGTGGTCTTGTCGTTGACGAAGGCGATCTTTTTGCCCTTGAAGTGCGCGAGGATATAGGTGCCGGCGACCTTGCCCTGCTGATCGTCGCGGCCGCAGGTGCGGAAGATGTTCCACAAGCCGCGCTCGGTGACGGTGGGATTGGTCGAGGCCGGCGTGATCGCGAGGATGCCGTTTTCCTGATAGACCTCGGAGGCCGGGATGGTGACGCCGGAATTGTAATGGCCGATGACGAATTTGACGCCGTCGCCGGCAAATTTGTTGGCGACCGAGACGCCTTGCTTCGGATCGGAGACGTCGTCGCCGAATTCGGTGACGATCTTCTGATTGAGAATGCCGCCCGCGGCGTTGATGTCGGCCGCCGCCTGTTCGACGCCGTTCTTCATCTGCGCGCCGGTGGCGGCATTGGCGCCGGTGATCGGGCCGCCGACGCCGAATTTGACTTGCGCGGTGGCGGAATTCGCCAACACGAATGCTAGGCTCAGCGAAACACCGAGCGTGGTGATCGTTTTCATCGTCAGTTCCCCTTGACTGGAAACGGAAAGTCCGTATTTGCCGCAATGTTACGTCAAGGCGCCTTGCGGCGCCAGCGCAGCCAGCCGTTGGGCTGATTGATCCAGCGATATTGGCTGACCATTTGCGCGGCCCGCGCAGTGCGAAAACCGATCAAGCCGAAGGCCAGGCAAATGGCGCTATCGACAACATAATAATGCAGCGACAACAGCGTGCCGCCGAACAGCGCGAAATGGATAAACCGCACCGCGGCGCCCAAGATCAGCATATAGGCGACGATTTGCCACCATGGCCGCCAGGTCTGCGCAATGGCGCGGCCGGCAAGCACCGCTGCGCCGCCGCCGAGGATGACGGTCACGAGCAGGAAGACGCCGAACGAGCCTTCCTCGTGGAGGAAACCTTGCATTGAAAGGCTTTGCATTGAAAGGCTTGGCATCATGGCTCGACCTTTTGCCGTCCGCCTTCGAGATAGGCAGATTTCACTTCCGGCCGGTTGAGCAATTCGGAGCCGGTGCCGGACAGCGTGATCAAGCCGTTGACCATGACATAGCCGCGGTGCGCGAGTTTGAGCGCATGGAACGCGTTCTGCTCGACCAGGAACACGGTCAGGCCGTCTTCGGCGTTGAGCTTTTTGATGGCGTCAAAGATCTGCCGCACGATCAGCGGCGCCAGCCCGAGCGACGGCTCGTCGAGGAGCAGCAGCCGCGGCCGGCTCATCAGCGCGCGCGCGATCGCCAGCATCTGTTGCTCGCCGCCCGACAACGTGCCGCCGCGCTGGGTGAGGCGTTCTTTGAGGCGTGGGAACAGCGCCAGCACGCGGTCGAGATCGGCAGCGAATTCACTTTGCTCAGCAACCGTCGCACCCATCTGCAAATTTTCCAGCACCGTCATGCGGCCGAAGATGCGGCGACCCTCCGGCGCGTGGGCGAGCTTCAGCCGCGCGATCTCATGGGTCGGCAGTTGCGTGATGTTCTGGCCGGCAAAAATAATCTCGCCGTCGCGCGCGCGGGGGTTGCCGCACACGGTCATCATCAGCGTGGATTTGCCGGCGCCGTTGGCGCCGATCAGCGCGACGATTTCGCCTGAATTGACGTCGAGGTCGACGCCCTTGAGCGCCATGACGCGGCCGTAGAAGGCCGTGACGCCGCGCAGCGAGAGCAGCGGCGTGCTCATAGCCCCACCTCCGCCTCGACTTTCGCCACCTCGTCGTCGGCGACGCCGAGATAGGCCGCGATCACCTTGGCGTCGTTGCGCACCGCTTCCGGCGCGCCGTCGGAGATCTTGACGCCATAGTCGAGCACGACGACGTGGTCGGAAATTCCCATCACCACCGACATGTCGTGCTCGATCAGAAGGACCGAGACGGCAAATTCATCGCGGACGGCGAGCAGGAGCTCATTGAGCTCGGCGCTCTCGCGCGGATTGAGCCCCGCCGCCGGCTCGTCGAGGCAGAGCAGCACCGGTTCGGTGCACATGGCGCGGGCGATTTCGAGCCGCCGCTGCGCGCCATAGGGCAGCACGCCGGCCGGATCGTCGGCGCGCTCGATCAGGCCAAAACGCTCGAGCCAGGCACGCGCCTTGTCGAGCGCCGCACGCTCGGCCGACGCGTAGGAAGGAAATCCGAGCACGCCGAGAAAAGTATAGCCGGACGCGAGCATCAGCGGGTTGTGCTGGGCGACCAGCAGGTTCTCCAGCACGGTCATGCCGGGAAACAGGCGGATGTTCTGGAATGTGCGGGCGACGCGCGCCTGCTGCGCCACCAGGAAATCGGGCATGCGCTCGAGCAGATAAAGCGCGCCGTCGGGCCGGACCACGCCGCGCTTGCCGCTGTCGGTCAATCCTTCGAGCGCGTTCCACACGACGGCATCGCCGCGGTGAAGCGCAATGCGGCCTTCGGTCGGCTTGTAGAAACCGGTGATGCAGTTGAACACCGTGGTTTTGCCGGCGCCGTTCGGCCCGATCAACGCGGTGATGGTGCCGCGCTCGACCGCGAAGGACAGATTATCGATGGCGACGAGGCCGCCGAAGCGCATGGTCAAATGCTCGACGCGGAGCACGGTGGAGCCGTCGCGCGCGGAAGCCATCAGCCGCGTCCCTGCTTGACCAGATCGGCGGCGATGGCCTTGCGCTCTTTGAGGAACACCGACGGCTCGCGCGTCGAGATCAGTCCGCGCGGCCGCCAGATCATGATCACCACCATGGCGAAGCCGAACAGCAGCATGCGGTATTGGGTCGGATCGAAGGTCGGCCCAAAGATGTTTTTGAGAAAATCGAGCTCGCGCAAGATCTCGGTGCCGCCGATCATGACGATGGCGGCGATGACGACGCCGATCTGGCTGCCCATGCCGCCGAGCACGACGATGGCGAGGATGGTCGCGGACTCGATGAAGGTGAAGGATTCCGGCGAGATGAACGCCTCGCGCGCGGCGAAGAACGAGCCGGCAAAGCCGGCGAACATCGCGCCCATGGCGAACGCGGTAAGTTTGGTATTGGTGGTGTTGATGCCGAGCGAGCGGCAGGCGATCTCGTCTTCGCGCAAGGCTTCCCAGGCGCGGCCGATCGGCAGGCGCCGCAGCCGCACGGTGACGAAGCAGGTCAACAGCGCCAGCGCCAGGATCAGATAATAAAGGAAGATAACGCGGTAGAGTGGCGAGAACGGCAGGCCGAATTTTGCGGCAAAGCCGTCGTCGGTGGCGTTGAACGGAATGCCGAAGAAGGTCGGCCGCGGAATGCTGATGATACCGGCATAGCCGTTGGTCAGCGCCACCCAGTTGATCAGGATCAGCCGGATGATCTCGCCGAAGGCGAGCGTGACGATGGCCAAATAGTCGCCGCGTAGCCGCAGCACCGGAAAGCCGAGCAGGATGCCCCAGAACGAGGACAGCATGCCGGCAAGCGGCAGCAGGATCCAGAACGACAGGCCGAAGGTTTTCGCCAAGAGCGCGTAGGAATAGGCGCCGACTGCGTAGAAGGCGACATAGCCGAGATCAAGCAGGCCTGCGAGCCCGACCACGATGTTCAGCCCCCAGCCGAGCATCACATAGATCAGGATCTGGATGCCGAAATTGTCGATCCATTTCTGTCCGCCGCCGATACCGACCGCAAAATAGATGATCAGCGGATAGGCGACGAAGAAACCGATGGCCGAAGGAATGAACCACTTGGCGAGAGCGCCGCGCAATTTTGGCGAAAAAATTGCAGGCGCCGCGGCTGGCACCGGCCGCGCCGCGCGTCGCGCCAGCCATGGCATGAGCGCGAAGGAATAGAGGAAGCGGCAGGCGGCGATGATGGCGACGACGGCGAACAACAACGGCCAACGCGTCGTCAGCACGAGTTGATTGCTGCCGTCGACGCCGGTCAAGAACCCGATCAGCGGCAGCAACACGCCGAAGGCCATCAAGCCGGTGAAGCCGGCGTCGCGCAATGCGCCGGTCATATCGACGCGCCCGCTTTGCGCGCCGGCTTGTCTTACAGCGGCTTGCATCTCAGACCTTCTCGACATCCGGCCGGCCGAACAGGCCCTGCGGCAGGAAGATCAAGGTGATGGCCAGCACGGAGAAGGCGGCGACATCCTTGTAGTCGATGGAAAAGTAAGCCGACCAGAAGGTCTCGATCAGGCCGATCAGGAGGCCGCCGACCACGGCGCCGGGTAGCGAGCCGATGCCGCCGAGCACGGCCGCGGTGAACGCTTTCACGCCCGGCACAAAGCCGTCGGAGAAGGTCACCACGCCGTAGTACATCAGATACATGGTGCCGGCGACGGCGGCGAGCGCAGCCGCGATCACGAACGTCATCGAGATGGTACGGTCGACGTCGACGCCGACCAAAGCCGCCATCTTCTGGTCCTGCTCGCAGGCGCGTTGCGCCCGGCCGAGCCGCGTCTTGGCCACCAGATACCAGAACGCCAGCAAGAGCACCGCGGTGACGCTCCAGATGATGAGCTGCTTATAGGACAGCGTCACCGCAAAATTGTTCTGGTTGAACAGCACGAACTCGCCCTGAACCATGGGCGGGATCGATTTATTGCGCGGCCCTTGGGTGACCTGGACGAAATTGGACAGAAAGATCGACATGCCGATGGCCGAAATCAGCGGCGCCAGGCGGAACGAGCCGCGCAACGGCCGGTAGGCGACGCGCTCGATCACCCAGTTGACCAGCGCGGTGAACACCATGGCCACGATCAGGACGACGAACAGCGCCAGCGCGATCGAGGAGATGCCGAGCCAGGTGGTGAGAATCAAGAACGCGATGAGCGCGATGAAAGCCGAGACCATGAACACGTCGCCATGGGCGAAGTTCACCATGCCGATGATGCCGAACACCATCGTATAGCCGATGGCGATCAGGCCGTAGATCGAACCGAGCGTGATGCCATTGATGAGCTGCTGGACGAAGTATTCCATGCGTCCGCCGCGGCTTTCCGAATCCCGTTAAAGTCTTAACAGGGGCGCTCCGCAGCGGCAATGTCGCGCCGCTTGTCGCCGTGGTCGCAGCGGGCTACGGCTTGGTCACGAGACAACGAGAACAGGGAGACCCTCCATGGACCGGGTCAAATCCGAGGACGCCATCGGCGCCAAGGGGCGGCCGTTCACCGGCGCGGAGTACCTCGAAAGCCTGCGCGACGGCCGCGAAGTCTATGTCTATGGCGAGCGGGTCAAAGACGTCACCACGCATCCGGCGTTCCGCAACGCCGCGCGCTCGATCGCCCGGCTCTATGACGCGCTGCATGCCGAGAAAACCAAAGGCATCCTGACCGCGCCGACCGATACCGGCTCCGGCGGTTTTACCCACAAATTCTTCCGCGCCGCGCGCTCGCGCGAGGATCTGGTTGCGCAACGCGACGCCATCGCCCAGTGGGCGCGCATGTCCTACGGCTGGATGGGGCGCTCGCCGGATTACAAAGCATCGCTGATGAACACGCTCGGCGCCAATTTCGATTTTTACGGCAAGTTCGCCGGCAACGCCAAGGCGTGGTACCGGCGCGCCCAGGAAAACGTCCTGTTCATGAACCACGCCATCGTCAATCCGCCGGTCGACCGCGCCAAGTCGGCGGATCAGGTGAAAGACGTCTACATCACCATCCAGAAAGAGAACGATGCCGGGATTTACATCTCCGGCGCCAAGGTGGTGGCGACGTCGTCGGCGCTGACGCATTACAATTTTCTTGGCCAGAACGCCGCGGTGCCGCTGCACGACACCGATCTCGCGGTGATGTTCATCGCGCCGATGAATGCACCGGGCGTGAAGCTGTTCTGCCGCACGTCTTATGAGATGACTGCGAGCGTGATGGGCACGCCGTTCGATTATCCGCTGTCGTCGCGGTTCGACGAGAACGACGCCATCTTCGTCTTCGATAACGTCTTTATTCCCTGGGAAGACGTGCTGCTGCACCGCGACCTTGAAAAACTGAAAATCTTCTTCCCGCAATCGGGTTTTCTGGCCGGCTATCAGTTCCAGGGCTGCACGCGGCTTGCGGTCAAGCTCGACTTTATGGTCGGCGTCATCGCCAAGGCGTTGCGCGCGGCGGGCTCCGATGAATTCCGCGGCAACCAGGCCATGCTCGGCGAGGTCATCGCCTGGCGGCACCTGTTCTGGGCGCTGACCGATGCCATGGCGATGAACCCGACCGAGTGGGTCAACGGCGCGGTGCTGCCGAACCTGCAATCGGGCTCGAGCTATCGCGTGTTCGCCGGCGACGCCTATGGCCGCATCAAGGAGATCGTGGAAAAAATCGTCGCCTCGTCGCTGATCTATCTGCCGTCGTCGGCCAAGGATTTCAAAAACCCGGAGATCGACCGTTACCTCGCGCAATATGTGCGCGGCTCCTACGGCATCGATTACAAGCAGCGCATCAAGGTGATGAAGCTTCTGTGGGACGCCATCGGCACCGAATTCGGCGGCCGCCACGAGCTCTATGAGCGCAATTACGCCGGCAACCACGAGGACATCCGCATCCAGGCGCTGTGGAACGCGCGCAGCTCGGGCATGATGGAGCAGATGACGGCGCTCGCCGAGCAGTGCATGTCCGAATACGACGAGAACGGCTGGACCGATTCCGCATGGCTGAACCCCGACGATGTGGCTTATCCAGGCTTACCCAAGGCGCTCGCGGCGGAGTAGGATTGGGCCCACAACAGTAGGATTTGGCCCGCAGGGTTTGCCGCAATGAGCTGGATCGACCAACGGCCCGACGATGCCATGGATGGCGCCTTTACGGCGGTGGCGCCGGCGCCGGCGATCGAGAGCGTCGATGTGGCGGCGTTCCGTGACGCCATGAGCCGGCTCGGTGCCGCCGTGCACGTGGTCACCTCGGCAGGCCCGGGCGGCAAGACCGGGTTCACCGCCACCGCCGTTTGCTCGGTGTCCGATCAGCCGGCGACGCTGTTGGTGTGTCTCAATCGCCGTGCCAAGAGCGCCCCGCTGCTCGCCCAGAATGGCGTGTTCTGTGTCAACACGCTCGGCGCTGACGAAGAGAAGCTCGCCGACCTGTTTGCGGGCAGAAGCGGCGTGCATCTCGAAGAGCGTTTTTCCGTCGGCGAGTGGATCACCCTGAAAACCGGCTCGCCGGTGCTGGCGTCGGCGGTGATCGCCTTCGACTGCCGCACCATCGAGATCAAGGCGGTGGCGTCGCACAACGTGCTGTTCGGCGCCGTCGAAGCGGTGCGGCTCGGTCCCGCCGGGCCGGCGCTGGTCTATCACGACCGGCTGTATAAGAAGGTGTGAAAGCGGACGACGGAGGACAGAGGATTACGTAGATAAATCGTGTTTTTGTTCCTCTTCCGTCGTCCGTCGTCTGTCTTCCGTCCTCCGGCTAGCCTATGCTTTGGGCATGGCCTCGACGCTGCCGTTGTTTCATCTCTACGGCGATCCGCCGGACGATCAGGCGTTCGACTTTATTCACGTCGAAACCATCGCCTCGCGCTCTGCGATCCACGACTGGACCATCCGCGCCCATCGCCATCGCAACCTGTTTCAGATCCTGCTGATCGAAAAGGGCGGCGGCGAGATGACGTTCGACGTGGCGCGGCTGCCGTTCATGGCGCCGGCCGCGATCCTCGTCCCGGCGACCATTGCGCACGGTTTCCGCTTCGACCCGAATGTCACCGATGGATGGGTCTTGAGTTTCACCGAAGACGCCGCCGGTGCGCTGACGGATAGGGCAGGCGAGGCCTTGGCGCGGCTGCGCGCGCTTGCCGCGCAACCCGTCATTCCGATCGGCGACGAGGCGGAAGGAGCGCGACTGTCGGCGCTGTGCACGGAATTGTTCGAAGAGCACAGCCTGGCCCGTGAGGGCTTTCGCCTCGCGATGCGCGGGCTCCTGGTGCTGATCGCCGTCGGCGTGGCGCGGCTTGCTGCCAGCCGCGCCCGCACCGGCAGCGTGACGCTGCGGCCGGCCGACGCCTCGGTGGCGCAGTTACGCGCTTTGGTCGACGAAAATTTCCGCATCGAGCGCCAGCTCGAGTTCTATGCCGAAAAACTCGGCATGACCGTCGACCGGCTCAACGACCACGTCAAACGCGCGACCGGCGTCACCGCGGGCCATCTGATCCGCCAGCGCGTCCTCACCGAGGCCAAGCGCCAGCTGGTCTTCACCGCGCAGCCGATCCACGACATCGCCGAGGAACTGGCGTTCGCCGACGCGTCGCACTTCGCGCGCTTCTTCCGCAAACAGACCGGCACCACGCCGCACGAATTCCGCGCGCAACGCGGCGGGTGACTGATTCTTCAGCGGCGTTAAGGTTTTTGCCAACGCCTACAATTGCCGCGCTCACCGCGACACATCACAGACCCGGTGCCCCCAATTCCTTCACCACTTCGTCGCCCTTCATCGACCACGTCACGATATCCTTGCCGTCCAGCTTCTGCTTGGTGAGATCGACCATGCGGATTTGGCTGTTCTCAAAGGAGCGGAAATAGAACCGCTTGGCCTTCAGATCGCTGGCGCTGGTCCAGAGCGTGTAATCTGCGACGATATTGCCGTGCTCGTCCTTGTCGCGCCCGCGGGAAGCGCCTTTGGGGATGTCGAAATCGTTGAGGATGTGGAACGCCTGCAGGATCGCTTCGTAACCGGTTTGCGAGGGCAGCACCGACTGGCTGAAAGCCACGGCGCGCACGAACCGCGACGGCGGCGTGAAGTCTCCCGGCAGTCCCAGCATCCCCGTGCCTTGGCCGAACGGCACGAGCTTGACGCTGCCGACCTGGACCGGCGGCAAGTCGGTCAGGGAAAAATTCACGTAATTGCGCAGATTGGTCATCTGCCAATCGAAGGCCGGCGAGTTGGTCATGACGCCCAGCGGATTGTCGTAAATGTTGAGCTTGCCGTCGGTGTACTCGACGGCGATGCTCTTGCCGGTCGCGTCGTGCACGACATAGTGCGCCGGCGGAGAGAACTTCCAAGCCTCGAGAATCACGGCGGGCACAACGACGTTCGGCAGGTTTGCCCGCACTTCGTCGACACTGGCAAAGTTCTCGAGAATGTAAGAGCCAAGCTCCCATGGCGCGACGGTCTTGTCGGCGTCGCCCGCCGCGTAGGGCTGATACTTCGCCGACGTCGGGAAATAGAACAGCCCGACCGCAAGGCCCCGTTCGTTGAGGCCATCGATCAGGATCGGCATGCCCAAAGCATTGGTGCCGAGGCTTGCGTATTTGGCGATCCACGTCTTGCCGGGTTTGCCGTCGGGGGTCGTTCCTGTGCGCGCATAGCCCCGCGGCACCATGATGACGTTGGACTTGAGATCGATGCCGAACTCCAAAGTCCGCGCGTGAACCACGGTTCCGTCAACGGCAATGAGCTCAATCCCGGTACAGGCCTGGGCGGGTGGCGCGGCCACGAGGCCGAGTACCGCTGCCGCGGCGAGCACTTTCGATACGATGTTATTTGTTCGCGCTTTCACGGTACCCTCCTTGGGCAGGGCAGCATTCGCAAACGCACGTGAAAACGATTGCCCCGCGCCATGGCTTCATCAGGCCGGCTTCATCAGGTTGGCTTCATCAGGCCGCCGAGGTCGGCTTCTGGCGCGAATATTTGCGCCGCCTGTGGACATAACGCGGATGCCGCCGACTTTGTTTATTCGTAAGAATGCGTATTGTGCGATCAAGGTAACTCAATGGTTAGTCGCGGCGCCGTCAAACTCCGCGCCGAGGACAGCCTCTGCCGCAGGCCCCACATGAGTTGCCGACCCATCGAGGAACAGCGGACGATGAAGCGCCGCCATTTGCTCGCCGCCTTGCCCTTGCTCGTGACTGGCGTGTTTGGTGCGCGCAGCGCCAAGGGTGCGCCCGCCTTGAAGGTGGGGGCAGCCTTGCCCGATCCGCCCTTCGAATTCATGACCAAGGACGGCCCGGCCGGCTTCGACATCGCGCTGATGCAGCGCATCGCCGAAAAGCTCGGCCGCGAATGGCAGCTGGTGCCCTACCAGGGTGCCGACTTCAACGGCATCTTCGCGGGTCTTGATTCCGGCACCTATGACTGCATTGCCTCGGGCGCGACGATTACGCCGGGACGCCAACGCATCGCCGATTTCTGCGCACCCTATGTGGTCTCCGGCCAATCCCTCGTTGTCGATACCAGCCGCCATCCGGGCGTGCATGGCATCGCCGACCTCAAAGGCCTGGTGATCGGCGTGCAGCAAGGCAACACCAGCCAGCCGGTCGCCAATAAGCTCGTTGCCGAGCATCGCGCCGCGCGCGTGCGCGTCTACGCCTATGACGAGATCGGCAACGCGCTCGACGATCTGTCGACCGGCGGCTGCGACGCCTTCATGAAACTCGCTCCGGTAACCGAATGGTTCGTGCGCGACCGCCCGAAGCTTGCGGTCGTCGAGACCGGTATCACCCGCGAGCGCCTCGGCGTCTGCGTGCGCAAGGGAAATGCGGCGCTGAGCGACGCGATCGACAAGGCACAAGCGTCGCTGACGGTGGACGGCACGCTACCCGCGCTGATCAAGCAGTGGCTCGGCAAGGGCGCGACGGTGCCGGGGTGAGTCGGTGTCGGGTGATTGTCCGCCGCTGGTGCCCTGGCGCGAACAGCTTCTCAATAAGCCAAGCCGGCCCACCGCTTCGCGTACCACAGCGCAACCGCAATGCCCGCGGATACCGCGGCCGTGACCAGCGGCTCGGCCCATTGCGGCGGAAAGTGCGACGGATGCGGTGGGCCGGCGCCGATCAGCGTAACGACCGCGGCGATCGTTGCCTGGCGGCCGACACTGTTCCGCGTCCGGTCCATCTGCAGCAAGAGCACGACAGTGACCATCGCGCCGACGGTGCCGCAAATCGTGGCGAGGAGAATATGGTCCGCGCTGAACGCGGCGAAGATGTTGCCGCGCGCCATGACGAGAAGGCAGGCGAGCCAGGCGCCGGCAAACTTTTCAGCAGCAGGACGCAGAAGTCCGCCCGCGCCAAAATCATCCAATGCGAGCCCGCCGACTTTCAGGGTTGCCATCCCGGCCTCTCTCGTTCGCCGCTCTCTCAGCGCATTGCCGATGTGCGACGCCCGGCCGGGAAGCGCAAATCATTTCCCCGTCGTGCGGGGATCAATTCTCAGTGACGTCCGATTGAACTGGTGAATTGACCTGGGAAGTTCTGGGACTCCGCCGCGCGAATTCCGCGCGCAACGCGGCGGCTGGCCGCTTGGGGCGACAGCTCTTAAACGCGCAGTGCAGCGGGATCGACGTAACACGTCGCCCGAGGCACCTTCCAATGAGTGCTCTAATGCGTGCGGGGTTCGGCTTTTGCGCTAATCCCGATCGACAGCGCGGCGTTCGCATACCAACTGGCGGATTTTAAAACTATGGCGCGACGCGCGGGGCGCTTCTTGGATTTTCCGTTTTTCAGCTTCTGCTTGAGTTCCTTTGACGCAATACCGCCTGCTGGCGTTCTCGTACGCACGAAAAACCTCCCTACAATTCTACAATCGGCGCTTATTGAACGACGCCGTATTGGCAATAAAAGCAGTGGCCCGTTGCGGCGTCGAAGATCAACGTCTTCGATTTCGCAACGGGATCGGATCGAGCGTCGCTATCAGCGGTGAACTTTGAGGTTCTCTGCCGAAGTCTTGCCCTTGTTGGCGACTTCTTCGTATTCGACAACCTGCCCCTCATTGAGGCCGCTCAGGCCGGCTCTCTCGACAGCGGAGATGTGGACAAACACGTCTTTGCTGCCACCCTCCGGCTGAATAAAACCGTAGCCCTTTTGCGAATTGAACCACTTCACCGTGCCGCGCGCCATTTCTCAGTCTCCATTGATGACGTTAGATAATAAACGCGAACAGCCGAGATAACAATGCCGATATGGCCTAAAGGGGGCCAATACAGGCCCATCAATGTCTTAGGCAGGGGCTAAGCGGCGAGGGTACGGTCCATAAGTGCTTGGGAAGCGGGCATTCTGACCTGCGTCGCCAGCCCTACGGCCTTCAGGAAACGGATGGTTAGCCAAGCCACGTCGAATTCCCACCACCTGTGCCCGTGGCGGGCCGAATGGGGGTCGGCATGATGATTGTTGTGCCAGCCCTCGCCATTGCTGATGAAGGCGATAATCGCGTTGTTGCGGCTGTTGTCGGCCGTTTCGTAGTTGCGATAGCCCCACAGATGCGTCACCGAATTGACCGACCAGGTAAAATGGCAATGCACGACGGTGCGTACGATCGCGCCCCATAGCCACAGGCTCAAGCCAAACTGAGCCGCCTCCGGCAGCGGCCATCCGAGCGCCAAGCCGGCCGTGAGCCCGCCGAAGAAAAATACGCCCCATGACATAAAGACCAGCCATATCCACATCTTGCGGTCTTCGATCCAGGCATAAAAATCATCCCGCAGAATGTCCTTGGCGTAATTTCGATAAAGTCCGCCGCGTTCCATGGTCTCGTTCTTGACCAGCACCCAGCCGATATGGGCCCATAAAAAGCCGAGGATCGGGCTGTGCGGGTCCGGCTCGTCGTCGGCATGTTCGTGGTGCCGGCGATGGGTCGCCACCCACCGCGACGGGCTGCCCTGCAAGCAGCACACCCCGAGCAAGGCAAAGCTGCGCTCCAGCCATTTGGGGCAGACGAAGCCCTTGTGGGTCAAAAGTCTGTGATAGCCGATATTGATGCCCAAAACCCCGAAGACGTAGATGCCGAGGACGGCAAGAACGACGCCCGTCCAGCTGAAGAACCACGGCACGAACGCGAGCAAGGCCAGCGCGTGGTAGAGTACCAGCCCGACCACCTGGGTGCGCTCCAGACGTACGCCAGGCGGAAGGCGCACCAGCGTGTGGAACATCGAGACCTTCAGGATGGATTGTGCCGAACCCGGCCAGTTCATGTTCATTTCTCAAAGCAGATGCTTAGCGTCACGGCCGTCGGCCGTGCCGATCGTCTGTGTCCTATTGTGTGGAACACACGCGCTCGCCGACCCTTCGTCGACCGGAGCTACGCCCGACTTAGCACATTCGGCGCAATCGACCCGAATAAAATGAAGGCGGACGGCGGGCCCTAGTTCCGCAAAAATCCAAGCACGGTATCGGCGTAAGCCTGCGGCTGCTCGATATTGGCGATGTGTGCGGCTTCGAGCACGGCGATCCTGGCGCCCGGAACATGCTGCTTGATGAATTCGCCTGCCTCTAGCGTGGTAGCGGGGTCATGCCGGCCAGCGATCACGAGAGTCGGCGCGGTGATCTTCGACAATAATGGACGATGATCCATGTCGCGGATCGCTTCGCCGCAGCCGACGTAACCGTCGACCTTGGTGGCGACGAACATCTTTTTCATCCGCGCCATGGCTTCCGGCGCGCGGTCGCGGAATCCCTTCGTGAACCAGCGCTCCATGTTGGCGTCGACGATGGCTTCGAGGCCTTTTTCGCGCACCAGCTTGATTCGGCCGTCCCACATGGTCTTGTCGGGGAAATAGCTCGACGTGTTGGAGAGGATGAGCTTGTCGATGCGATTTTGCGCATTGGCGCCGAGCCACATGCCGACCATGCCGCCCATCGACAGCCCGCACCAATTGATCTTGGCAATGCCGAGTCCGTCGAGCACGCCGACCACGTCGCGGCCGAGCCGCGTCATGGAGTAGGGGCCTTTGGGCACATCGGACTTGCCGTGGCCGCGGCGGTCGTAGCGGACCAGGCGGAAATGCTGTGTGAGCGGCGCGACCTGCTCGTCCCACATATGCAGGTCGGTGCCGAGCGAGTTCGACAGCATCAGCACCGGCGCGCGCTCCGGCCCTTCGACCTCGACATGGATGCTGCAACCGTCATCGACTTTGATGTCGGGCATTGCTATCTCCTCCCTAGTGTTCGCATGCTTGTAGCATCGCCCGCGCGCGCCGCGCCAATCCTGGCGGCAGCCGCGCGGGCCGTCGGCGGCGCGGAAGCAAGGAGTAAGTGACATGGCGATGACGATGAACGGCGAGTATCAGCTTCCGGCGCCGCAGCAGACGGTGTGGGAGAAGCTCAACGATCCGGAAGTGCTCAAAGCCTGCATCCCCGGTTGCGAGTCGCTGGAGAAAACCTCCGACACCGGCTTCAAGGCTGTCGCCACCATCAAGATCGGGCCGGTGAAGGCGACGTTCAAAGGCGCCGTCACCTTGTCCGATCTCGACCCGCCGAACGGCTACAAAATCTCCGGCCAGGGCGAGGGCGGTGTCGCCGGCTTCGCCAAGGGCGGCGCCACGGTGAAGCTGGTGCCGAAGGACGGCGGTACCTTGCTCAGCTATGCGGTCGAGGCGCAGATCGGCGGCAAGCTGGCGCAGCTCGGCCAGCGCCTGATCAATGGTGCCGCGAAAAAGGTCGCCGACGATTTTTTCCAAAATTTCGTCGCGGCGGTCAGCCCGAAGAGCGCCTGATTCTGCCGCCGCCCACCGCGCTTACGGGCGGTGCACATGAGGCTTTTCGTCCGCGGAACCGACTTGACCGGCAGCGGGCCTCCGGTTCAGAGTAATTCTTGTTCTAGGGAGCGAAAACGGGCAAAATCGTCGAGATTTCGCCCTTCGAACCCGCCGGCGATATGAAACGCCCGGCAATTCGAAACGTTTGACCGGTATTCCTGAGGAGGAGCCCATGGCAGCCGTTTCCCTGACGGTGAACGGTAAGGCCGTCACCGCCGACGTCGACACCCGCACGCTGCTGGTGCAGCTGCTGCGCGAAAACTTGCGGCTCACCGGCACCCATGTCGGTTGCGATACCTCGCAATGCGGGGCGTGTGTCGTGCACGTCAACGGCAAGGCGACAAAGTCTTGCACCGTGCTGGCGCTGCAACTCGAAGGCGCCAATGTGCTGACCATCGAGGCGTTGGCCCCGTCGGAGACGCAGCTGCATCCGATGCAGGAGGCGTTCCGCGAGAACCACGGTCTGCAATGCGGCTATTGCACCCCTGGCATGATCATGACCGCGGTCGATATGGTCCGCCGCAAGGGTCACGACCTCGACGACCACACCATCCGCGAGGAGCTCGAGGGCAACATCTGCCGCTGCACCGGCTACCACAACATCGTCAAAGCGATCGCCGCCGGTGCCAAGGCCATGCGCTGCGGCCAAAGCGCCAAAGCCGCCGAATAAGGAAGGGACGTCGGGACAGCGACGGGCTGTCCCGGAGAGCGAATTGCCGGAGGGCAATGCCATGAGCGCAACCGGGATCGGCGCTTCAGTGCGCCGCAAGGAAGACCAGCGTTTCATCACTGGCAAAGGCCACTACACCGACGACATCAACCGGCCGGGGCAGGCGGCGATCTATTTCATTCGCTCGCCGCACGCGCACGCCAAGATCAAAAGCATCGACACCGCCGCCGCCGCGAAAATGCCGGGCGTCGCCGGCGTGTTCACCGGCGAACAGTTCGCGCAAGACAAGCTCGGCAATCTGATTTGCGGCTGGACGGTGCTGTCGAAAGACGGCTCGCCGATGAAAATGGCGCCGCACGCGGCGCTTGCCGCCGGCAAGGCCAATCATGTCGGCGACGCGGTCGCCGTGGTGATCGCCGATACGTTGGCGCAGGCAAAAGACGCCGCGGAGAAAGTCGTTGTCGACTACGAGCCGCTGCCCGCCGTAGTCGATTCGACCAAAGCTGCGCAAAAAGGCGCCCCGCTCATTCACGAAAGCGCGCCGAACAACACGATCTACAACTGGCATATCGGTGACCCAGCCGCGACCGACGCGGCCTTCAAGAACGCCAAGCACGTCACCAAACTCGAATTCATCAACAACCGGCTGGTGCCGAACGCCATGGAGCCGCGCGCGGCTTTGGCGGAATACGATTCCGCGAGCGGCCACCTGACGCTGTGGAACGCGACGCAGAACCCGCACGTTGCCCGCCTCGTCATCGCCGCCTTCGTCGGCATGGCGCCCGAGCACAAATTGCGCGTCATCGCGCCCGACGTCGGCGGCGGCTTTGGTTCGAAGATCTTCATCTATCCGGAGGAGGTCGTTTGCCTGTGGGCGGCGCGCAAGCTCGACCGGCCGGTGAAATGGACCTGCGAGCGTTCGGAAAGCTTCATCACCGACGCCCACGGCCGCGACCACGTCACCAAGGCGCAGATGGCGTTCGACGGCGACGGCAAGATCACCGGCTTGAAGGTGCACACCACCGCCAATCTCGGCGCCTACATGTCGACCTTCTCGTCGGCGGTGCCGACCTTCCTCTATGCCACCTTGCTGTCGGGCCAGTACGCGATCCCGCACATCTATTGCGAGGTCGACGCGGTCTACACCAACACCGTGCCGGTCGACGCCTATCGCGGCGCCGGCCGTCCGGAAGCGACTTATGTGGTGGAGCGGCTGGTCGAAGTCGGCGCGCGTGAGCTCGGCATGGATCCCACCGACCTGCGCAAGAAGAATTTCGTCAAGACGTTTCCGTATCAGACTTCGGTCGCGTCACTGTATGACGCCGGCGACTACGACGCTTCGCTGCAGAAGGCGCTGCAAATCCACGACTACAAAGGGTTCGGCAAGCGCAAGCGCGAATCCGAGCGCCACGGCAAGCTGCGCGGCATCGGCTTTGCGACTTACATCGAGGCTTGCGGCGTGGCACCGTCATCGCTGGTCGGCCAGCTCGGCGCCGGCGTCGGTCTTTGGGAATCCGCCGAGGTGCGGGTCAATCCGACTGGTTCGGTGGAATTGCTCACCGGCTGCCATCAGCACGGCCAGGGCCACGAGACCACGTTCGCCCAACTGGTGTCGGAGCGGCTCGGCATTCCGATCGATAATGTTTCGGTGGTGCACGGCGACACCGACAAGGTGCAGTTCGGCATGGGCACCTACGGCTCGCGCTCCGGCGCCGTCGGCATGTCGGCGATCGTCAAAGCGCTCGACAAGGTCGAAGCGAAAGCAAAAAAGATCGCCGCGCATCTGCTCGAAGCCGCCGACGCCGACATCGAGTTCAAGGACGGCAAGTTCACCGTCGCCGGCACCGACAAGTCGGCGGCCTGGGGCGAGGTCGCGCTCGGCGCTTACGTCGCGCATAAATTCCCAACCAGCGAAATCGAGCCGGGCCTGAAAGAAGGCGCGTTCTACGATCCGACCAATTTCACCTTCCCGGCCGGCTGCCACATCTGCGAGATCGAGATCGATCCCGATACCGGCGAGGCGATCATCGCCGCCTGGACCGCGGTCGACGATTTCGGCACGGTGATCAATCCGATGATCGTCGAGGGCCAGGTCCACGGCGGCGTCGCCCAAGGCGTCGGCCAGGCGCTGCTCGAGCACACCGTCTATGACGACAAGGGGCAACTGGTGACCGGCTCGTACATGGATTACACCATGCCGCGCGCCGAGAATTTTCCCTCGTTCAAGGTCGACACCACCTTCACCAGATGCCCGTCGAACCCGCTCGGCATCAAAGGCTGCGGCGAGGCCGGCGCCATCGCCGCACCGGCGGCGGTGATGAATGCCATCACCAATGCCTTGGGCACCGAATTCATCGACATGCCGGCAACGCCCGCTTCGGTCTGGGCGGTGCTGCAGAGGACCAACAAGCTGCCGCACGCGGCATGAGCCCATTTCCTCTCGCCACGAGCGGCGAGAGATAGAGATAAACGGAGGACTAAAGATGTACGCTTTTACCTTCAATCAACCGAAAACGGTGCGTCAGGCGGCCAATATCCTGGCCAAGGACGAGGATGCCAAGCTTCTTGCCGGCGGCCACACGCTGCTGCCGACCATGAAGCTGCGGCTGGCGAAACCGTCGCAGATCGTCGACATGGGCCTGATCGAGGGCCTCTCCGGCATCGAGCAGAGCGGCCGCGCGGTCACCATCGGCGCCATGACCAGGCACCACGAAGTCAATGACTCGCCAGTGGTGCAACAGACCATCCCGGTGCTGGCCAAGCTCGCCGGCTTGATCGGCGATCCGGCGGTGCGCCACCGCGGCACGATCGGCGGCTCGATCGCTAACAACGATCCGAACGCTGATTACCCCGCCGCGTGCCTGGGGCTCGGCGCCACCATCATCACCAACAAGCGCCGCATCAAGGCCGAGGAGTTCTTCAACGGCATGTTCTCGACCGTGCTGGAGCCGAGCGAGATCATCACCAAGATCAGCTTCCCCGTGCCGAAGAAGGCGGCCTACCAGAAATTCCGCAATCAGGCCTCACGCTTCGCGCTGGTCGGCGTGTTCGTGAGCAAACGCGGCAGCGAGATCCGCGTCGCCGTCACCGGCGCCGGCTCCAACGGCGTATTCCGCGTGCCGTCGTTCGAGGAGGCGCTCAAGAAGCGCTTCTCGCCGAAATCCCTCGAAGGCCTGACCATCCCCGCCGACGGCATGAACTCCGACATCCACGGCAGCGCGGAGTACCGCGCGCATCTCGTCGGCGTGCTGGCGCGCCGCGCGGTGGCGGAGGCGATTGGGAAGTAATTTGATTGCTGTACGGCGAAATATTAACGGCACGCGTCTTACGTCGCGTGCCGTTTGCTTTCTGAAGCGCCGTAGCGAGTAGGGCGGATTAGCCGAAGGCGTAATCCGCCGCCTCTCAGCGATCGAATGGCGGATTACGCTACGCTAATCCGCCCTACACGCCGCGGAAAAACTTCAGATCTGTGCCTTATCCAGCTCCGCCAACAGATCGCGCAAATCGAGCGGATTTGTAAACATCCGCAAGCCACCATCCTCGCGCTTCGGCCACATCTCCTTCGGCCGATCCCAGTAAAGCTCGACGCCGTTGTCGTCGGGGTCGCGCAGGTAGAGCGCCTCGCTGACGCCGTGGTCGGATGCGCCTTCGAGTGGGATTTTTGCGGCGATCAGCCGGCGCAGCGCGTCGGCGAGGAGCCGGCGGGTCGGGTAGAGGATCGCGGTATGGTAGAGGCCGGTGGTGCCCGGCGCCGGCGGCGAGCCGCCGCGGCTCTCCCAGGTGTTGAGCCCGATATGATGGTGGTAGCCGCCGGCCGAGATGAAGGCGGCGCCGGGCCGGCTGGTGGTCAGCGTAAATCCCAGCACGCCGCAATAGAAATCGAGCGCCCGCTGCAGATCGGCGACCTTGAGGTGGACGTGGCCGATTTTGACCCCGTCATCGATGGCGGGAAAGCGCAGGGCCGCATTTTCGAACGTTTCCGGCTTGTTCATGGGCCATCCTCGGGCCCAAAATGCGAGCCCAATCTGGCTATCGACGGCTTCGATCTCCAGATGTAAGACACGCCCCCGTTAGGATAAAGTCCCTTATGACCGCAAAAAACCTGCCGGCCTCGATCGACGCCACGGTCGATCTCCTCGCCGGGGCCGATTATCTCGCCGACCGCTCGCTCGGTACCGTGCTTTATCTCGCGCTCAAGATGGGCCGGCCCATTTTCCTTGAGGGCGAAGCCGGCGTCGGCAAGACCGAGATCGCCAAGGTGCTGTCGACGACGCTCGGCCGCCGGCTGATCCGGCTGCAATGCTACGAGGGCCTTGACGTCGCCGCCGCGGTTTACGAGTGGAATTACGCCGCGCAGATGATTGCCATCCGGGTCGCCGAAGCCGAGGGTGCCAGCGATCGCAAATCGCTCGAACACGACGTGTTCTCCGAGCGCTTTTTGATCAAGCGGCCGCTGCTGCAGGCGCTCGAGCCCGACACCGCGGGCGCGCCGGTGCTGCTGATCGACGAGATCGATCGCACCGACGAGGCGTTCGAGGCGTTCCTTCTCGAAGTGCTGGCCGACTTTCAGATTACCATTCCGGAAATGGGCACGGTGAAGGCCGCCCATCCGCCGGTCGTGGTCATCACCTCGAACCGCACCCGCGATGTGCACGATGCGCTCAAGCGCCGCTGCCTCTATCACTGGGTCGGCTATCCGAGCGCCGAGCGCGAGCTTGCCATCGTGCGCACCAAGGTGCCGGGGGTGAGCAAAAAACTGTCCGAGCAGGTGGTCGCCTTCGTGCAGGCGCTGCGCAAGCAGGATTTGTTCAAGTCGCCGGGCGTCGCCGAGACGCTGGACTGGGCCGCGGCCTTGTCCGAGCTCGACGTGGTCGCGCTCGATCCGGCGACGGTCTCCGACACGCTCGGCGTGCTGCTGAAATACCAGGACGACATCGCCAAGCTCGAAGGCTCGAAAGTCAAGGAAATGCTTGACGAGGTGAAGTCGGATCTAAGGGCGGCGGAATAGTTTGCCCTCTCCCGAGCGGGAGAGGCATAGGCGTCCTTCGGACGCCGTTCTTGATAGGAAGAATGCCGATGCGAAGCATCGGCTACGCGCATAGCGCGCCGGGTGAGGGCCCCCGGCGGTGCAGGAGAATCTCAGGAGCCATGACCGATAGGCTGGAGCCCCCTCACCCCATCCCTCTCCCCGCTGGGGAGAGGGAGGAGTCCGGCCGTCTTGCTCAGAACATCGTCTACTTCGCTCGCGCGCTGCGCGCTGCCGGCATTCCGGTCGGCCCCGGCTCTGTGCTCGATGCGCTCGAAGCGGTGCAGGCCGCGGGCGTCGGCACCCGCGATGATTTTTACTGGACGCTTCACGCGGTGTTCGTGAAGCGGCACGAGCATTCGGTGCTGTTCGACCAGGCGTTCCGCATCTTCTTCCGCCGCCGCGGCTATATCGATCAGCTGTTGGCGATGATGCTGCCCCAGGCGCCGTCGGGGCCGCCGCAGCCGCCGCAGGCCGGCGCCACGCGGGTGCACGAGGCGCTGTTCTCCGGCCTTGACGACAAGCTGAAGAAAGAGCGCGAGATCGAGCTCGACACCCGCATGACGGTGTCCGACCGCGAAATTCTGCAGAAGAAAGATTTCGCGCAGATGACCAGCGCCGAGATCGCCGCGGCGAAAGAGGCAATGAAGCGGCTCGTGCTGCCGCTGGCCGAAATACGCACGCGCCGCCTCGCGCCACATCCGCGCGGCCATCTGATCGATATCCGCCGCACCTTGCGCGCCAGCATGAAAGGCGGCGGCGATTTCATCGATCTGCGCTTCATCGGGCCGAAGACAAAGCCGCCGCCGATCGTGGCGCTGCTCGATATCTCCGGCTCGATGAGCCAGTATAGCCGTATCTTTTTGCATTTCCTGCACGACCTCACCGACGCGCGAAAGCGCGTCAGCACGTTCCTGTTCGGCACGCGGCTGACCAATGTCACCCGCGCGCTGCGCGAGCGCGATCCGGACGAGGCGCTCGCCGCCTGTTCGGCGAACGTGCCGGATTGGTCCGGCGGCACACGGATCGCCTCGTCGCTGCACAGCTTCAACAAGCAGTGGGCGCGCCGCGTGCTCACCCAAGGCGCGATCGTCCTCCTCATCACCGACGGGCTCGAACGCGACGCCGACGACACGCTCGCCTTCGAGATCGACCGGCTGCACCGCTCCTGCCGGCGCCTGGTCTGGCTCAACCCGCTGCTGCGCTTCGAAGGTTTTGAAGCCCGCGCCCGCGGCATCAAGACCATGCTGCCTCATGTCGACGAATTCCGGCCGATCCATAACCTGGAGTCCATGACCGGCCTGGTGGCGGCGCTGCGGCGAGGCGGCGACCGGGCCGGCGACCCCAAAGCGTGGATGCAGAAGGTCGCGTGAGACCCGGCGCCCCTTCCTGTCTTTGCCTCCGATATTGCTTTTGCTACTGGTGATTGTAGTGTGCGGAGAGTTTGGGAGGATGTTATGGAGCGGGCAACTGATCGGGAACGGTTTCAGTCGTTGATGGATCTAAAAGATTTTGCCGTTAAGAACGCTTACAGTATTCCGGATAAGCTTATCGCCGAGATCGCTATTTTTGAGCATAAATATTTCCAGGACGCTGAGAGTTTCAAATTTGAAGCCGACGATCTTGGCAATTTGGATCGGCTGACGATCGAGCTTTCTCAAGTCACTTACCCGATAACGATCTCAAACCTTTCTAAGGTACGGGACGGCGTGAAAATTTCTGCCTTTGTCTACATCGTGCTTGGGGTTGGGTTGATTGCGGCATTCATCTCCGGCTGGTTCGCCTGGGTCATTAAACACGAAGGGCATTGCGCTGGTTTTGCCGAGGCGGTTTTACCACTCACGCTGGGAATGATCGGGGCGATCGTTTACGTCATGTTGCCTAACGGCAGGCTCAACGTCGTTGCCGGTCTGGACGCCGAAAATATCGCCAACAACGTGGTTCGGATCGCGATGGGCGGACTATTGGGATACGTCCTTTATGTCGCCCGCTTTATTGCGCAATCCGGTACTACGCAGCCGACCATCGACAGTTGGACACTTTTTCTGCCGCTCATTGGAGGATATAGCATAACGCTCGTCGTCGGCATCCTCGCCAAGGCAGTGGCCGCCGTGCAATTGGTGTTCAATATTGACGAAAAATCGATCCGGGCCTCGTTGTATAAGTAGCGGAACGCAGGTCGGTCGAGACTCCACACTAGGCGTATTCCGGCGCCGCGGCGGCCTCAGGGCCTGGATGCAAAAGGCTGTAAGATGCGCTATATTCTGTCATATATAGCGGTTGGCAAAATGGCGAGTAGCGAAAAGCGCAGAGAATCATTACCTTAATCGTTGCCCGCCATTCGCTCCAAAGCAGACGGAGAATCCACCATGCTTTCAACCGACAACGACATTCTCAAAGCCGCCGAGGACTGGCGCAAAAAGGGCAGGGCGGTGGCGCTGGCCACCGTGGTCGAGACCTGGGGCTCGGCGCCGCGGCCGGTCGGCTCCAACCTGGTCATCGACGCGGAGGGCAATTTCCTCGGCTCGGTGTCCGGCGGCTGTGTCGAAGGCGCGGTGGTCACCGAGGCGCTCGACGTGATCGAGAGCGGCAAGCCAAAGATGCTGGAATTCGGCGTTGCCGACGAGACCGCCTGGAAAGTCGGCCTCTCCTGCGGCGGTACGATCCGGGTTTTTGTCGAGAAGGTGGAGTAGACTTAGCCCGCCATGAAACTCGACATCCTCACCGCCTTGAACGCCGAGCGGCAAGCGCGCCGCGCCGCGATCATCGTTACCGACGTGACAAGCGGCAAGCAGCGCCTGATCAAAGCTGCCGACGCGCCCAAGGATCCGCTGCGTTCAGCGCTCGCGGAGCACCTGCGCACCGGCAAAAGCGGCATGGAAGAGACGCCTGAAGGCCGGGCGTTCTTCACCGTCCACGTGCCGGCGCCGCAATTGGTCATCACCGGCGCCGTGCATATCAGCCAGGCGCTGGCGCCGATCGGCAAAATGCTCGGCTACGACGTCACCATCGTCGATCCGCGCACCGCGTTCGCGTCGTCCGAGCGCTTTCCCGACGTGAAGGTGGTCGCCGAGTGGCCGGAGGAGGCGCTGCCGCCGCTCAATGTCGATCGCTACACGGCGTTCGTTGCGCTCACCCACGATCCAAAAATCGACGATCCGGCGCTGACGCATGCGCTCAAGCGCGATTGTTTTTACATCGGCGCGCTCGGCTCGCGAAAGACGCACGCGCGCAGGGTCGAGCGGCTCAAGCAGCAGGGTTTTTCCGACGCCGATATTGCCCGCATTGCGGCGCCGATCGGGCTCGACATCGGCGCGGTGTCGCCGGCCGAAATCGCCGTCGCCATCATGGCGCAGATCACGGAAAAACTGCGCGAGGAAGCTGACGTCGAGCCGGCCATAAAGGCCGCGTCATGAAATTCGGGGCCGTGGCGCCAAAGAACGCGCGCGGCGCGACCGCCGTGCACACCATCCGGCAAGGCGACCTGGTGCTCAAGAAGGGCACGCTGATCGGGCCGGCGGAGATTGCCGCCCTCGAAGCCGCCGGCATCAAGGACGTCGTGGTGGCGCAGCTCGAGCCGGACGACGTCGCCGAAGACGTCGCCGCCGCCGAGATCGCGAAAAAAGTCGCCGGCCCCGGCGTGCATATCGACCGCGCCTTCACCGGCCGCGCCAATCTGTTTGCGCAAGTCCCGGGCGTGCTGGTCGTCGACAAGAGCGCCATCGACCGGCTCAATCGCGTCGACGAGGCGATCACGTTCGCGACGCTGGCCGCCTTTAAGCCGGTGGTCGCCGGCGAGATGATCGCGACGGTCAAAATCATTCCGTTCGCGGTCGCCAAATCCGCGCGCGATGCGGCGCTGGCCGGCGTGCAGAAACCGCTGTTGCGTGTCGCGCCCTATCGCATCCGCAAAGTCGGCGTGGTGTCGACGCTGCTGCCGGGTCTCGCGCCCAAGGTGATCGAAAAGACGCTCAAGATCACTGCCGACCGGCTGGCGCCGGCCGGCGCCACCATTGTCGCCGAGCGGCGCGTGCCGCACGAACGCGCGGCGCTGGCACGCGCACTCGACGAAGTGCTCAAGGCCGGTGCCGAGTTGGCCATTGTGTTCGGCGCCTCCGCCATCGCCGACCGCCGCGATGTGATCCCGTCCGCGCTGGAAGCGATCGGTGGCCATGTCGAGCATTTCGGCATGCCGGTCGATCCAGGCAATCTTTTGATGATCGGCGACGCCAACGGCCGTCCGGTGCTCGGCGCGCCGGGCTGCGCGCGCAGCCCCAAGGAGAACGGATTTGACTGGGTGCTGATGCGGCTCCTCGCCGGATTGCCGGTGCCGCGCGAAGACATCACCGGCCTCGGCGTCGGCGGTCTATTGATGGAAATCGTGACGCGGCCGCAGCCGCGCACCGAGCCTGAGCCCGAAAAAGGCCGCGCCATCGCTGGCGTGGTTCTTGCCGCCGGCCGCTCGAGTCGCATGGGCGGGCCTAATAAATTGTTGGCCGAGATCGGCGGCAAGCCGCTGGTCCGCATCGTGGTCGATGCCGTGCTGGCGTCGCGGGCGCGGCCGGTGGTGGTCGTCACCGGGCACCAGCGCGACAAGGTCGAGGCGGCGCTCGCCGGCCTGCCGGTCAAATTCGTGCACAATCCGCATTTCGCCGACGGGCTCGGCACCTCGCTCAAAACCGGTATCGCCGCGCTGCCGGGGGAGGCCGACGGCGCCATCGTCTGTCTCGGCGACATGCCGCAAGTGGATTCAGCCCTGATCGACCGCCTGATCGGCGCCTTCGATCCCGACCATGGCGCGCTGGTGGTGCTGCCGACCATCGACGGCAAGCGCGGCAATCCGGTGGTGTGGTCGCGCCGCTTCTTCCCCGACCTGATGACGGTCGAAGGCGACGTTGGCGCGCGCTACCTGATCGGCCGCTACACCGAGGCCGTGGCCGAAGTGCCGCTGACCGGCACTGCCGCGCTGACCGACGTCGATACGCCGGAAGCGCTCGAAGCGGTGCGGGCGGAGCTGGAACGAACGTAAGAAATCCGCCCGACGGTTAACCTTGTTCACCGTCTGGAAACTCTTCCTCGCTAGCGTTCCAAGGTTCCTCAGGGGAGGGGCTTCCATGCCTGTTACGTATCGTTTCCGACGCAATTCCGCGCTCGCCATTGCCGCCGTTTGCTTCTCGATCGCCTTAATGGGTGCCGCCGAAGCGGCCGGCGCCTTCGCCGTCGGCGTCTGCGGCGCCTATGGCTACGGCTTCGATTTTCGCAATGTCACCGAGGCCCGCGCCGCGGCGATAAAAAAGTGCACCGGCGGGACCTGCAAGCTGGTCGGCGACATGCGCAAGGGCTGCGCGGCGATCGCGATCGACGCCAAGAACCCGTGCGGCGGCTTCGGCTGGGCCATCGAGTCCCATCTCGGCAGGGCGGAAAACACCTCGATGCGCCGCTGTTCCGAATTCGGCGGCCGCGAATGCGTGGTGCGCGCCTGGGCCTGCGACGAGAAGGGTTGAGCCGTAGCCCGTAGCCCGGATTGAGCGTCAGCGAAATCCGGGAAGAACTTTCGGTTTGAACGCCGCTCCCGGATTTCGCTTCGCTCAATCCGGGCTACGTCACTTCACCGGCCCGATCTGCGCCAAGATAGGCGCCCACGTCGCTTGCTCGCGCTGGATGAACGCCAAGGTCTCCTCAGGCGACAGCGGTGAGTCTTCGCGGCCGAGAGCGGTCAGCCGTTTCTTCACGTCGTCGAAGCTCAAGGCCTTGATCAGATCGGCATTGACCTTTTTGACGATTGCCGCGGGCGTGCCCACCGGCGCCACCAGCATCTGCCAACCCTCGGACTGAAATCCGGGCAGCGTCTCGGCGACTGTCGGCAGATCGGGAAACATGGTCATGCGCTTGGGCGAAGCGACAGCGAGTGGGATGGCATTCTTCGCTTCCACCGCACCGGCGATGCCCGAATAGGAATCGAAAGCGAGCGCGACGCGCTTGCCCATCATGTCGTTGAGCACCTGCGGCGTGCCGCCCGAATAGGGCACCATCAGGAGCTTTATGCCGGCGCGGCTTTGCAACAGTTCGCCGGTGAGATGGGTGAGCCGGCCCGGCCCGTTGGTGCCATAGGCAAGCTCGCCAGGCCGCGCTTTGGCCAGCGCAATCAGTTCCGGCAGCGTCTTCACGTCGAGCCACGGCGCCGCGGTGATGAACATCGGCGCGCCGCCGAGACTGCCGACGGGTATGAAATCGTGCGGCACCTGAACCGGCAGGTTGTCGGCGGTGCCGGGCAGCGTAACGAAATCCGACAATGCGAACATGCCGAAGGTGTAGCCGTCAGGCAGGGCCGACGACACCGCGCGCACGCCGATGGCGCCGCCGGCGCCCGGCTGATTGATCAACACCGCATTGCCGCCCAAGACGCGGCTGATGCCGTCGACAATGATCCGCATGGTGACGTCGATGGCGCTGCCGGGCGCCGAATCCGAAATGAAGCGCACCGGGCGCGTCGGATAATCTTCCGCCTGCGCCATGGTCGCGATGCCGCCGAAGGCGAAAATTGCCGCGATGAAGCAGCGCCGTATGCTGTGCATGGTCTTCCCTGTACTGATTTCTATGATTTCTTAGTGAAGCGGAAGTCGCAATGGCTCGCGCCTTCTGTGACGTCGGCCATTGAATTGACCGGCTTTTTCCCCTTCGCGCGTGGCCAGCGTAGCAGAGTTTTGCCGCCGGCAGCGAATGCCGCGCCCGAGGCGGAAAGTCACTGCCGCACAGGGGCAGCCGGCGACGCTCTTGACTATGACTGACCAGTCAGTCATATTTTACGGCATGGCAAAAGCCTTCAAACGACCGGCCAAAGCGGTCTTGGCGCGCCCGGGCAAAATCGGCCCGGGTCAAACCGGTGGCAGCGCCGGCCGCAGCGGCGCCATCGCGGCGTCGCGCCAGGATGCGCGCGCCGCCAAAATCGCGGCGCGGCGCGACGCGATCCTCGAAGCGGCGCTCGACGAGTTTTCGGCCAAGGGATTTGCGTCCGCGCGGCTCGACGACGTGGCCAAGCGCGCCGGCATCGCCAAAGGCACGATCTATCTGTACTTCACCGACAAGGAGAGCCTGTTCCAGGAACTGATCCGCGCCAAAATGGTACCCGTGGTCGGCTCGCTCGAGTTGGCGCTCGCCACCGACCTGCCGCTGCGCGCGGTCGTCGAGCAGGCGATCGAGATTTTCGTCCGTGAGGTCTACGGTACCCGCCGCCGCGAGGTGATCCGGCTGTTGATCAGCGAGGGGCCGCGCTTTCCGGCCGTCGCCGAGTTCTACTATCGCGAGGTGCTGTCGCGCCTGCTCAAGGCGTTGCGCGGCATGCTGCGCAACGCCCACGAGCGCGGCGAGCTCAAGAGCGACGCGCTGGTGCGTTTTCCGATGCTGCTCGGCGCGCCCGGCATCATCGCCATCGTCTGGAGCGGATTGTTCGAACGCTTCGAGCCGCTCGACGTGCGCGCCATGATGCGCGCCTATTTCGACAATATGTTCGGCGCGGGGAGGGCGGCATGAGCACGCGTTCCCTCGTCGCTGCGTCCTGCGTGCTCGCGCTGACGCTCGCGGCCTGCAACAAAGCCGACACTACCTATCAGGGCTGGATCGAGGCCAATCTCATTTTCGTCGCGCCCGACGAAGTGGGGCGGGTGCAGACGCTGTCGGCGCGCGAAGGCGACACGGTCAAGACCGGCGAGCCGTTGTTCACGGTGGACGACGATTTGCAGCAAGCCGACATCGCCCAGGTCAAGGCCTCGCTGATCAACGCGCAGCAAACGTTCGACCGCGCGTCGCAACTGGCCAAGACCGGCGCCGGCACGCAAAAGGATCTCGACCTGGCGACGGCGGTGCTGCGCGACGCGCAGGCGCGATTGAATTCGTCGCAGACGCGGCTGACGCGCCGCAAGGTTTTCAGCCCGGTCGATGGCACCGTGCAAGAGGTCTACTACCGCCCCGGTGAAATGGTGCCGGCGGGCCGGCCGGTGCTGGCGCTGCTGCCGCCCGGCAATATCAAGGTGCGCTTCTACGTGCCCGAGACGGCGCTGCAAAAGGTCGCCTACGGCGACACTATCAGAATAGGCTGCGACGGCTGCGCCGACAATCTCACCGCGCGGGTGAGTTTTATTGCCAGGCAGTCCGAGTTCACGCCGCCAGTGATCTACAGCGTCGAAGAGCGCTCAAAGCTTGTGTTCCTGGTCGAGGCGCTGCCGGACAAGCCGGGCGCGTTGCGCGTCGGCCAGCCGGTCGACGTGTCGGTGGTTCAGCCGGCATCGACCGCGCAAGCACCGCAGCCGCAGGCCTCGCGATGAGCGTCGCCGCCGCCGCCGCTCCCGGCGCCGTCCACGGCACGACGCCGGACATCGTCATCGACGTGCATGGGCTGACCAAATCGTTCGGCGGCCGCGTCGTGGTGCGCGACCTCTCAATGCAGGTCAAACGCGGCACCATTTTCGGCTTTCTCGGCCCGAACGGCTCCGGCAAGACCACGACCATCCGCATGCTGTGCGGGCTGCTGACGCCCGACCAGGGCAGCGGCACCTGCCTCGGCTACGATATCCGCACCGAAGTGGCGAAAATCAAAACCCGCGTCGGCTACATGACGCAGCGCTTCAGTCTCTACGAGGACCTTTCGGTGCGCGAGAATCTCGAATTCATCGCCCGCATCTACGGCCTGCCGCATCCGGTTGCCGCGGCGAAAGCGATGATCGAGCGGCTCGGCTTGCGGGGCCGCGAGGAGCAGGTCGCCGGCAAGCTGTCGGGCGGCTGGAAACAGCGGCTCGCGCTCGGCGCCTGCACCTTGCCGAATCCGCAGCTGTTGTTGCTCGACGAGCCGACCGCCGGCGTCGATCCAAAAGCGCGGCGCGATTTTTGGGGGGAGATCCACAAGCTCGCGGCCGACGGCCTCACCGTGCTGGTTTCCACCCATTACATGGATGAAGCCGAGCGCTGCCACGAGATCGCCTATATCGCCTTCGGCGAGGTTTTGACCCGCGGCACGGTCCACGACGTGATCGCGCATTCGCACCTGACCACGTTCACCGTGAACACGACCGACGGCCAAAATCTCACCGCGCTCGCCGACGAGCTCAAAAAACATTCCGGCGTCGAGATGGTTGCGCCATTTGGAACGAGCCTGCACGTCTCCGGCCGCGACGAAGTGGCGCTCGAAGCGGCGATTGCCCCTTACCGCGGCCGGCCGGGCTTGGATTGGGAACGCGGTTCGCCGTCACTTGAAGACGTGTTCATCGACCTGATGGGTAGCGCCAAGGACAATTTCCAATGAGCGCGCTCCAAAACCTTGCCGCGGCGATCGGCGCCGACGGATTCTGGCGCCGCTCCGGCGCCATGCTGCTCAAGGAATTTTTGCAGCTGCGCCGCGACCGCATCACGTTCGCGACCATGATCACCATTCCGCTCTTGCAGCTGGTGCTGTTCGGCTACGCCATCAACACCACGCCGCGCAATCTGCCGACCGCGGTGCTGCTGCAGGAATCCAGCGACGTCGGCCGCTCCATTCTGGCTGCGCTGCAGAACACCAAGTTCTTCAAAGTCACCATGCTGTTGCACAACGATGCCGAGCTCGATCAGGCGCTGGCCTCGGGCAAGGTGCTGTTCGCTATCGAAATCCCGGCGAATTTCGAGCGCGCGTTACGCCGCGGCGACAGGCCGGCGCTGCTGGTCGCCGCCGACGCCACCGATCCGGTGGCGACCGGCACGGCGGTCGGGGCGCTCGCCGAACTGGTCAACACCGCGCTCGCCAACGATCACGGCTTGCCCGACGCCGGCCAGCCGCTGTTCGAGATCCGCACCCACCAGCGCTACAATCCGGCCGCCGTGACCGCGCTCAATGTCGTGCCGGGCCTGCTCGGCACCATCCTGACCTTGACCATGCTGATCTTCACGGCGCTGTCGGTGACCCGCGAGATCGAGCGCGGCACCATGGAGAGCCTGCTCGCCATGCCGATCACGCCGCTCGAGATCATGCTCGGCAAGATCGCGCCCTATGTGCTGGTCGGCTTCCTGCAGGCGACATTGATCGTCGGCGCCGGCGTGCTGATGTTCGGCGTGCCGATCATGGGCAATCTGGCGCTGCTCGCGGCGCTGACCACGCTGTTCATCGCCACCAACCTGTCGTTCGGCTACACGTTTTCGACCCTGGCGCAGAACCAGCTGCAGGCCGTGCAGATGTCGATGATGTTCTTTCTGCCCAATATGCTGCTCTCGGGCTTCATCTTCCCGTTCCTCGGCATGCCGCGCTGGGCGCAAGTGATCGGCGAATTTCTGCCGCTCACCCATTTCATGCGTATCGCCCGCTCGATCATGCTCAAAGGCTCGACGCTCGGCCAGTTGCAATACGACACGCTGGCGCTCGCCGGCCTGATGGCGGTAGCCATGACGATTGCGGTGACGCGCTTCCGGCGGACGCTTGATTGAGGCCGTCGCGAGTTGAAGTCGGCGCGGAATTCAGTATATAAGAATCGCTATCGACCTGATGGGGATGGGGTTCCCCAAAACCGCTCACCAGAGCTGATGACCCCTGCCGCAATGCGATTGCGGCGGGGCTTTTCGTGACCCGCCGCAGCGCGGGTCTTTTTGTGCCCGGTGTGGCACGACGGAAAGGGACGTGAGATGGACAATATCTGGTTTCAATCGGCGCTGTGGATCGCGCTGGCGTTCGCCGCCGCCTTGGGCTCGCTGTGGATCACGATTTCGGCGGCTTTGTTCGAGATCGTGGTCGGCGGCATTGCCGGCAACACCATCGGGCTGCCGCTGACGCCGTGGATCAATTACATCGCCGGCGTCGGCGCGGTGGTGCTGACGTTTCTCGCCGGCACCGACATCGATCCGCACGTGGTCAAGCGCAATTTCGGCTCGAGCGTCACCATCGGGCTGATGGGATTCTTTGCGCCCTATCTCGGCTGCCTGCTGCTGGCCCGCTACGGGCTCGGCTGGCCGTGGCCGCAGGCGCAGATCGCCGGAATATCGCTCTCCACCACGTCGGTGGCGGTGGTCTATGCGGTGATGGTCGAGACCGGCTATAACCGCACCGAGCTCGGCAAGATCATCCTCGCCGCCTGCTTCATCAACGACATCGGCACCGTGCTGGCGCTCGGCCTGATCTTCGCCAATTACAATTATTATCTGCTGCTGTTCGTCGTCGTCACCGTCGTCGCCGTCGCGGTGCTGCCTTTCATCGTCCCCTGGCTATTCAAGAAAATTGGCGGCCGCGCCAGCGAGCCCGAGATCAAATTTCTTTTTCTCGTGCTGTTCGCGCTGGGCGGCCTCGCTAATCTCGGCAAGAGCGAAGCGGTGCTGCCGGCCTATCTGATCGGCATGGCGCTGGCGCCGTTCTTCATGGGGCAGCGCGAGCTGCAGCTTCGCATCCGCGCAATCTGCTTTGCCTTCCTCACCCCGTTCTACTTTCTTAAAGCCGGCTCGCTGATCGAATGGCACGCCCTGGTCGCCGGACTCGCGCTGATCGCCGCCTTCCTGGCGATGAAAATGTTCACCAAATTCGTCGGCATTTTACCGCTGACGCGGTATTTCAAATTCGATCCGCGCGAGGGGATGTACACGACCCTGATGATGTCGACGGGCCTGACCTTCGGCTCGATCTCGGCGTTGTTCGGCCTGACCAACCACATCATCGATCAGAGCCAATATACCGTGCTGTTGACCGCGGTGATCGGCAGCGCCGTGGTGCCGACGCTCATCGCGCAGATATGGTTTCAGCCGAAATTCGAGCCGCTGGAGGAGGACGCTTAACCCTCCATAGCCGGCCAGCCCTGCAAGATTGGGGTATGTCGAAGCGCCGACGCGCGCTATAAACTGTGCGTCGCTGACCGGGAATTATTCGATGACCGCCGAAGTTTCGCCGTCCGGCCGCTTTGCCTCCGAAACCGCCGACGCCCTTTCGCAGCGGCGGCTCGCGATCGGCTTCATGAATTGGGCGCATGCGCTCGATCACTTTGTCATCCTCATCTATCCCACGGTGGTGATCGCGCTGGCGGTGATCTACGGCCGCACCTATGCGTCGCTGATCGCGCTCGCGACCGCGTCCTTCGTCGCCTTCGGGCTGTTCTCGCTGCCGGCGGGCTGGCTTGCCGACCGTTGGAGCCGGCGCAATATGATGGTCGGCTTCTTTGTCGGCTGCGGCCTGTCGCTGATCGGCGCCGCCTTGGCGCCGTCGCTGGTGGGCTTAGGGATCGCCCTGTTCATGCTTGGCATGTTCGCGGCGATCTATCATCCGGTCGGCACCGCCATGATTTTGGAAAACGCCACCCAGCGCGGCCGCACCATGGCGTTCAACGGCGTCTGCGGCAATCTCGGCGTCGCGCTCGCCGCCGGCATCACCGCGGCGCTGACCGCGGCGCTGGGCTGGCGCGGCGCCTTCCTGGTGCCGGGGCTGATTTGCGTCGCATCCGGTGCGATCTATTTCTGGATCGTTCCCGACGAGAAAAAGGGGCACGCCGCGGCGCGCAGCACTTCGCCCGACGTTTCGCTCTCCAATACCTCGGCGGCAATGATCGTCGGGCTGTTCGTCGTGGTCGCGCTCAGCGCCGGCCTCGTCTTCAACACGATTTCGATCTCGCTGCCGAAAATCGTCGACGAGCGCATTGGCAACGGCATCTCGCTGGTCATGGTCGGCGGCTTGACGACCGCGGTGTTCCTGTGTGGCGCCGTGGCGCAGATCACCGTCGGCCGGCTGGTCGAGCGCTTTCCGCTGCATATTCTCTTTGCGACCAGCGCCGTGATGCAGTTCGCCGGCATCGTCTGGGCGGCCTATGCGGCCGGCACCTCGCTGTTGTTCGCGCTCGCCTTCACCATGGCGGCGATCTACGGCCAGATCACGCTCAACGATCTGGTCATCGCCCGCTACACCGCGGATGCCTGGCGCGGCCGCGTCTATGCGGTGCGCTATTTCCTCACCTTCATGGTGTCCGGCGTTGCGGTGTCGATGATCGCCTTCCTCTACGGCCGCGGCGGCTTCGACCTGGTGCTCGACGCGACCGCCGTCATCGCGCTCGGCTTTTTGATCGCGGTGCTGTTGATCGCGCTGATCGCCAACGGGGTGGAAAAGACCCGCGTGGTGGCCCAGCCGGCGGAGTAAACTCCGCCTACGCCCCGTCATCCTGAGGTGGCCGCGAAGCGGCCCTCGAAGGATACGGCCGAGGCGCTGAGGCCGTCGCCCTTCGAGGCTCGCTACGCTCGCACCTCAGGGTGACGGAAATTACGCTTGCGCAATCCTCAAGTCGGATGCTTCGCCGCGAGCGCCATGCCGATCATGGCGGTGCCGCCGAACACCATGTTGATGCCGACCAATAAGCCGAGCGCCCAGGCCGCGGTGCCCGGCAGGCCGGCGAAGATGATGCCGGCGAGGATGAGATCGACGACACCGCTCGCCAGCATCCAGACCCAGCGGCTGGACAGCTGGGCGCGGTGATCGATGGCGTACATGATGGTGACGATGCCTTCGATCACGAAGAAGGCGATCAGCACGAAGGTCAAGGACAGCACGCCGGTGACCGGTTGGGCCAGCAGCACGCCGCCGGCAAGGATGGCGATGACGGCCGAGAACAGCGACCACCAAAAACCCGGCGCATGGCGCATCCAGAACGTGGTGATCAGGCCGACGATGCCGCTGACCAGGAACAGCCAGCCGATGATGATGGCGAAGGCGAATGTCGCGACCTGCGGCAGGACGATCGCGGCCATGCCGAGGATGATCAGGATGATGCCTTCGATGAGAAACAGCTTCCAGTGCTCGTGGATTGCATTGGCCACCGCGCTTTCCATGCCGGCGGTATCTTTGGGATACATGGCCATTGTTCGCTCCCTTGATTGGTCACCGTTCGTTAAGATCTTGCGGCGACCCGGATGTGTCGGAAAAATGCAACACTTATGGGGATTTTCAAAGTTCCCGGCGGATAGTCTTGCATAAACCACAAACCGCGCCTATCTGTATTTGCGTAGCGTCGATGCCTTAACGGGCTCCGTTACAGGACGGCCACGGTTTCGACGGGTGACGCCGGATGTACGCGCACCCAGTCGTTCGTGGCCGTTAGTATTTTCCGGGCCTGCATTCATTTATTTGGGCGCTCACCGCACCGTTCAAAATCGTACGCAGAGTCCGCGCAAAGGACTTCGTCGCGCAAAAATTTCGTCAGCAAAGGACTTCGTCAGCAAAAGACTTCGTCAGCAAAAGACTTGGCCGCGCGGCCGGCGGGTGCCGGCTTTCAGGGGAAACCGAAACCATTCATCCCCCCATCTGCGCGGACGGTGTCGACTTCGAAATCTCAAGCTCTTCTTCCGTCATGTCGGCGGGGATATCGGCGAACAGCGGCGTGCTCAGATAACGCTCGCCGGTGTCGGGCAGCATGCAGAGCACGGTCGCGCCTTTCGGGGCATCGGCGCAGACCTTCAGCGCGCCGGCAAAAGTGGCGCCTGCCGTGATGCCGACGAAGATGCCTTCCTTCTGTGCCAATTCCCGGCTGTACCGTAATCCCTCGGCGTTCGAGATCGGAATGATGCGATCGATAACGCCCGTCCCAACCGCGTCCGCGGTCAGCTTCGGGATGAAGTCCGGAGTCCAGCCCTGCATCGCGTGCGGCTTGAATGCCGGATGCGCCGTCGCGGCGGAGCCGTCCGGATTGCGCTGTTGCGCGATCCCGCTGCCCAGAAGCTGGGCGTCTTCGGGCTCGCAGACGACGATCTTGGTGTCGGGGCGCTCTTTCGCCAAGACGCGCGCGACGCCCTTGAGTGTGCCGCCGGTGCCATATCCGGTGACCCAAAAGTCCAGCGGCTCGCCTTTGAAATCGTCGATGATTTCGCGGGCGGTCGTCCGCGAGTGAATGTCGGGATTGGCTTCATTCTCGAACTGGCGCGTCAGGAACCAGCCGCGCGCCTTGGCGAGCTCGAACGCCTTGGTGACCATGCCCATGCCGCGTTGCGCCGCCGGCGTCAGCACCACCTTGGCGCCGAGGAAACGCATCAGCTTGCGCCGTTCGACGCTGAAGCTCTCGGCCATCGTTATCACCAGCGGGTAGCCCTTTTGCGCGCACACCATCGCCAGCCCGATGCCGGTATTGCCGGAGGTAGCCTCGATGACGGTTTGTCCGGGTTTCAACTGCCCCGCTTGCTCGGCGGCCTCGATGACGCCGAGCGCGAGGCGATCCTTGACCGAGCCCAACGGATTGAAAGCCTCGATCTTGACGAACAGGTTGCTGCCTGCCGGCGCCAACCGGTTGATCCTGACCACCGGCGTATTGCCGACCGTCTCGAGGATGTTCTGGAATTTGCGTGCCATGCTTCGCCCCTTGTCGCGCGATCCCGGCCGTGAAGTCCGCATCAATCCGGCAAGCCGAGCTTCCTGAGATTGTCGATCATACGGTCGAGAGCTGCCGGCGAGAAGACCATTGCCTGCCTGAACTTCGACGCCGTCAGATCCGGATAGCTGCGCAACATTTGCGCGTAGGCCGCCTTGGCCTCTTCCATCCGGCCCGCACCGGACAACACCGCCGCCAAGCTGCGGTAAATCCACATGGCGTGGGGCCGCTCCTCCAGTGCCCGCCGGAAAAGCGCGACAGCCTTGTCATAGTCCTGCGCGACTTCGTGCGCGGCACCAATGCCGACATAGTTGTTGAAATTCATCGGGTCGAGCGGGCTTAGCCGCAGGGCGCGCTCGAACTTCTCGATCGCAAGCTGCGGCCGGTCTGAATAGTTATCAAGCCATCCGAGACGGCTCCATGCCCACGCCGAGTTGGGGTCGATGGCGACCGCGCGTTCGATCAGCACCCGCGCCGTTCCGTGATTGCGCACGATGGTGTGCACCGTGCCGAGCACGGTGAGAATAAGCGGATCTTCGCCGCTGAGCTCGGCCGCCCGTTCGGCCAGCGTCAGGGCGCGCGCCTGGCTCTGCGCGATGTCGTCCGCCCAGTTGTAGACCGAGCGCTGCGCATGGCACCAACCGGCGAGTGACAGGGCAAGCGGGTATTGCGGATCGATCGCGATCGCCTTGTCGAGCAGTTCAAGCGCCTTGGCGCTCTCGTCCTTCTCAAGCGCCCAGACATGCGGCATGGCGCGCATGGCGTAATCGTAAGCGCCCAAATCCTGCGGCCGCTTGCGCCGCGAACGCTCGATCTCGGCGATGCGAATGGAAGGTTGCAGCGCGCCCGCCACTTGCTCGGTTATGCGATCCTGTAGATCGAAAATGTCGTCGATGGTGCCGTCATGACGCCCGGTCCAGACATGCGCGCCACCCTCGGTTTCGATGAGCTGCACGATAATCCGGACGCGGTTGCCGGCCTTCTGCACGCTGCCTTCAAGCACATAGGCAACGCCCAATTCGCCGCCGATGTCGCGCACGTTCGCCGCCCGGCCCTTGTAGGTGAACGCGGAGTTGCGCGCGATCACAAAAAAAGAGCGGATGCGCGACAGCGCCCCGGTGATCGCTTCGACGATGCCGTCCGCCAGATACTCCTGGTCCGGCTCGCCGCTCATATTGTTGAAGGGCAGTACGGCAATGGACGGTTTATCGGGAAGCGCGAGAGCCGGTCGCACCGGCGCCGTTTTGGCGCCGAGTTGCACCCGATAGACCCGCACCGGCCATGCGATGTTCTTGAGTTGCTGCTCGCCTTCGTCGGCTAAGACGATGTCGAGCTTGCCGCGAATGTCCTCCTGGACCCGGGCCGACACGCAGATGCCTCCCGGTTCCGCCAGGCCTTCCAGACGCGCAGCCACGTTGACTCCGTCGCCGAAGATGTCGCCTCCGTCGATGATGATGTCGCCGACGTTGACGCCGATGCGGAACTCGATCCGCTTATCGTTCGCAATTTCGGCGTTGCGCGCGATCATGCCGCGCTGGACGTCGACGGCGCAACGCATCGCATCGACGACGCTGGCGAACTCCGCCAACAGCCCGTCGCCCGTGGTCTTGACGATCCGGCCGCGGTGCTCCTCGATCTTGGGGTCGAAGAGCGCGCGCCGATGCGTCTTCATCTGCGTCAGCGTGCCTTCCTCATCGGCACCCATCAGCCGACTGTAGCCGGCGATATCGGCCGCCAGAATGGCGGTGAGCCTTCGCTCAACCCGATCGCTCGCCACTATTCCCTCGCCATTCGGTTGGACGCCGCACGTTTCCGGATGCTTGCCGCGGCGGGAATGGTATTTGACCGCGGGACCGCCTGCTAGGAGGACGAACTGGTGGACCGGGGTCGCTGCGACGATTGGTCGTCACATGCCGCCAGGCGGTGGCGGCGGCATGGCCATCGAATTGAACGGCTGCTGATATTGATACTGATATTGCGCTCGCGGCGGGCCTTGGTATGTCGCCGCCGGATTGAGGTTGCACACGCCGCCGACGCCGCTGATCGACGCATTGCACTGCTGCAATGTCGCAAAGCTGCAATTCGGCGAGGTGCCGTCGCTGAACTGGGCGCAGTATGGCGCCTGTTGCGCATGCAGTGCCGTCGTCATGCCGGCATAGGCCAAGATGATCGCAGCCAAGACGATCGCAACGCGCATCAATACTGCCAAAGGCCGATCTCCCAACGGGGCGACAACGCCAAGCGCTACTGGCCGAACATCTTGCTGGCCTCTTGGGCCATCTGCAGGCACGACAATAGCCCGGTATAGCTCGGCAGGCCGCCGGCGCTGTTTTCACCGATGCAATTGGCCTTGTTCGACGCCTTGAAGGTCGGCCACAGTTTGACGAGTTGGTAGCGCACCTTCATCTCGCTCGTGGTGCAGGACCTGTAATCCTTCTTTGGGCTCTGGTTCGGCAACAGACTCATGCCGCCTTGCTGGGCAATGCCGCGGCACAGCGGCCCGAGGTTGTAGCGAGGCACGCCGTCGGCAATCGCGACGGTCAATTGCGCGACCAGCGCCAAGGCGGTTGCGGGAATCAAGGTTTTGGCGGGACTCATCATCCGAATGCTCCAAGCTGCGTCGCGAACGGCCGATAATACTCGATAGGCGAAGAAAAGAAGCGCCCAATTTGGCTCGGTTGCCGTGCAAAGCGGTGGCGAAATTTAAAGAATGGGTACTCAGATGCGGCCGATGCCGGTCGCGATTTCGTGATTAAAGATGTCGTTTTGGATGAGGGTACTTACTCTATCGTGAGAGAGAGCACGCAATCTCGACGCGGGGGCGCGATCGTGATGACAAGTGGCGTTGTCGCGGCCGACCCCGAACTAAGCCTCAATGCGCCCGGCGACTTGCCGTCGTCGGATCAATGCAACGCTGAAATCGCTGGCGATATCGGGAGAGCACCATGAGCAGAAGCACGATCGGTCTGATGCTGGGCTTGTCTCTTTGTCCAGTCCTTGCACTCGCCGCACAGGCACAGAGCACCATCACCGAACAGGAGGCGCAGTCCATTGCCAGGGACGCCTACATCTACTTCTACCCGCTTGTGACCATGGACGTGACCCGCAAGCAGCTCACCAATGTCGAGCCCGGCAAAGGGGTCGGTGCGCCCATGAATGCGCTGTTCAGCTTTCCAGCGTTTCCGACCGCCGACATGAGGCAGGTCGTGCGGCCCAATTTCGACACGCTGTACACCGTTGGATACCTCGACCTCACCAAGGAGCCGATGGTCGTCTCCGTCCCTGACACCGGCGGGCGTTATTATCTCCTGCCCATGCTCGACATGTGGTCGGACGTCTTTGCGTCGCCGGGTTGGCGCACCACGGGAACGCAGGCGGGCAATTTCCTCGTCACGCCACGCGGCTGGAGCGGAACAGTGCCGGCGGGATTTACCCAGACCGAAGCGCCTACGCCCTATGTCTGGATCATCGGCCGTACCAAGACCGACGGTCCGCCAGATTACGATGCGGTTCACAAAATCCAGGCCGGTTACAAGATCACGCCGCTCTCGGAGTGGGGCAAGCCGCCGAAGCCGGTCGAGGTGAAGGTCGATCCGGGCATCGACATGAAGACGCCGCCAAAAATTCAGGTCGATACCATGAAGGGCGGCGATTATTTCGCCTACGCGGCCGAGCTTCTCAAGCTGCAACCGCCGCACCTCACCGATGAGCCGATTATTGCCCAGATGAAGCGGATCGGTATCGAGCCGGGCAAGAGCTTCGACATCGGCAAAATCGATCCTGTGGTCAAGAAGGCGGTGGAGGCCGCGCCGGAAGCGGGCCGGCAACTCATGGCATGGAAAATGCCGACGCTTGCCCGGGTTGCGAACTACTGGTCGATGAATACCGACACGATGGGCGTGTACGGCAACTACTATCTCAAGCGCGCCATCGTCGCACAGCTTGGCCTCGGTGCGAACGTGCCGGAAGATGCGATCTACCCGATCAACCTCGGTGACGAAACCGGCAAGCCGCTTGACGGCGCGAACAAGTACGCGCTCCACTTCGACAAGGGCGCTACGCCGCCGGTGAGTGCCTTTTGGTCGGTCACGCTCTACGACAGTGACGGATTCCAGGTGGCGAACAGCCTCAATCGCTTCGCGGTGAGCAGTTGGATGCCGTTCAAATATAATCTGGACGGTTCTCTTGATCTCTATTTCCAGAACGAGAGCCCGGGGGCGGATAAAGAGGTCAACTGGCTCCCCGCGCCGAAGGGAGCGTTCAATTTGACCATGCGGCTATACGCTCCGCAGTCCGACGCGCTCACCGGCAAGTGGAATCCGCCGCCGATCACCAAAACTCAGGGTACGTCGAACCTGTTGGCGCAGTGAGAATTACGCAGCCGGCGCGAACAGATCGTGCGGTGTTGCGAGCCCGCGAAGCTCGTGACGGCCGAGCGGCTGCAGCGGCCCGCCATAGGCGCGCGCGAAATCGTCGCTGACGACGATCGGCTGGTCCAGCGCCTTGGCCACGGCCTCGATCCGGCTGACGAGATTGACGGCAGGGCCGATCACGGTGAAATCGAGCCGGTCGGCGGCGCCGATATTGCCGTAGATTGCCGTGCCGATGTGAAGGGCGACGACGATCTCGAGCGGCGGCTCGTCCCCAAGTGACGGATCGTGAATAAGCCCGCGCGCGGCCGCGACGGCTTGCACCGCCGCGTCGAGTGCGCAGCGCGCGGCGGCGGCCGCCTTGTCGGCATCCTCGATCGGAAAAATTGCCAATAGGCCGTCGCCGATGAATTTGAGGATTTCGCCGCCGTGAGTTGCGATTGCGGTTGCTTGCGCATCGAACAGCGCGTTGAGCAATGCGATCATCTGGGTTCCGGGGATGCGGTCGGAACGCGCGGTAAAACCGCGCAGGTCCGACGACCACAGCACGGCGGTGATTTCCTCGCCGGCGCCGCGGCGAATCTGGCCGGCGAGAACTTTCGGGCCGGTTTTGGGGCCGAGATAGGCGTCAAGGATGTTGCTGGCGATACGGCGCTGGCTGCGCAAATCGGCAAGCAGCGCCAGGCGTTGCGACACCCGCGTCAGATCGGCGATTTCCTGCGCGGTGAAGCCGCCGGGGCGGTCGGTGACATAGGTCGCCATGTGATTGATGCCGAACGAGCTCTTGAGCGGCAAGGCGAAATAGTCGGTCGCGCCCTCGGCCTTGAGGTCATGCAGGATCGGGAAATCGAGCGCGGCATCGGCGACATCGAGCCGGCGCCGCACCGTTTCGCCGCCGACCTGCACCCGGCGAACCGGGTTATCTTCGTGGCCGTACAGATCCTGCACTTCATGGGTGACGAGCCTGAGCACGGTCCGGCCGGTGGTGCGCCACCAGACAAAGTTGGCGCCGAGATATTGCGGGTGCAGCGTGCGCAGCTGCAAGGTCGCCCGCAACAGCGGAAAACCCGCCGCCAGCATCCGCCACGCGAATTCGTCGAACTCGCGAGCCAGCGTCGGAGCATGCTGCGCCGGGGCCCCCAGCCAATCCACGATCGCCGCGATGGTGTCGTGCCGCGGCCGCTCGGCAAGCGGCCGCTCGACCACCTCGCCGATCTGAAAATACCGCGGATCCAAGCCGTCTATCGGATCCCGGTCTGTCACGGTCATCAAAGGCTCCAGTCAGCGCAAATGCTTAAGTGGGGGCGCTATCCGGGAATTGTACCCTGATCGTAAATTAAATAGAGCGGCGCTCGCTCAGCGCGGCCGTTACGCGCTCTTTCCCAGCCGCTCGATCAGCGCCATCGCCGCCGCCGGCGCGCGCACTTTACCTTCGTGGATGACATAGGCGTAGACGTCGCGTGGCGCGGGTTTGGGTTTCTTTGACGGTTCAACATGAGGCAAGTCGTCCGGCGCCTTGCCCGTCGCCCACGAGCGCAAGCGGCCGGCCCAGGCGGCGATGTCCTTCGGCGGATAGGCGGTCGGCATCGTGTCCTTGCCGCGTTGCAGGCGGGCATAGATGAAGTCGCCGGTCAGGTCGGCGATATTCGGATAGGTGGCGTGGTCGGTGAAGACGACCGGCATTTTGTGTGCGCGCAGCAGCGCCATGAATTCGACGGTGCGAAAGCTGTCGTGGCGGACCTCGATGACGTGACGCAACGCGCGGCCATCGAACTTGTCCGGCAACAGTTCGAGGAAGCCGCCGAAATCGGCGGCATCGAATTTTTTGGTCGGCGCGAATTGCCAGAGCAGGGGGCCGAGATGGTCGCCGAGCTCGGTGATGCCGGAATCGAGAAAGCGCTTGATCGAGTCGCCTGCCTCCTTGAGCACCCGCCGATTGACGGCAAAGCGCGGGCCCTTGAGCGCGAACACGAAATTTTGCGGCACCTCGCTCGCCCATTTGCGGAACGTCGCCGGCGTTTGCGAGCGATAGAACGTGCCGTTGACCTCGATCGAGGTCAGCCGCTCGGCGGCGTAGGAAAGCTCCTTCGCGTGCGGCAAACCCTTCGGATAAAACACGCCGCGCCACGGCTCAAATGTCCAGCCGCCGATACCGATGCGGATATGGCCTGATTTTGGAGTCATAGGAGTGTCACCGAACGCTGCTAAATTCCAATTGTTACCGGCGATGGTCTGTGAGAGTAAGCCCCCATCGCCCTGACGGCCACGACGATCAGGCGACGCCGGATGAACGCGCGCCTGCCGTTCGTGGTCGTTTTCGGATGACGGAGGACGGACGACAGACGGCGGATCGCAGCCTTGAGGCTTGCTTCTAATCCGTCCTCCGTCCTCCGTCCTCCGTCCTCCGTCCTCCGTCCTCCGCCCTCTGTCGTCTGTCCTCCGGGCGGGCTATAATCCGCCCATCATGCAACGCAAAGTCATCATTTCCTGCGCCGTGACCGGCTCGGCCGACACGCCCGGCCGCAATCCGGCGGTGCCGGTGACGCCGGAACAGATCGCCCGTTCGTCGATCGATGCCGCCAAGGCAGGTGCTGCCATCGTGCACATCCACGTGCGCAATCCGCAGACCACCAAGCCGAGCATGGACAATGCGCTTTACCGCGAGGTGGTCGAGCGCATCAGGGCAAGCGGCACCGACGTGCTCATCAACCTCACCACCGGCCCGGGCGCGCGGTTTTCGCACGACGATGCCGACCCGACAAAACCCGGTCCCGACAGCGTGCTTAGATCGCCGGAAGACCGCGTGCGCCACGTGGTCGAGCTCAAGCCGGACATTTGCAGCCTCGACATGGGCAGCCTCAACATGGGCGACCGCGTCTTCGTCAACACGCCAAAGCACCTGCAGGCAATGGCTGCGGCGATCACGGCTGCCGGCGTGACGCCCGAGCTCGAAGTGTTCGAGACCGGCCATCTGCTGCTCGCCAAGCGCTTCATCGAGAACGGCTTCGTCAAGCCGCCGGGGATGTTTCAGATTTGTCTCGGCATATCCTGGGGCCAGCCGGCGACCCCCGAGGCCATGACCTATATGCGCAACCTGTTGCCGCCGGATTCGCCGTGGTTCGCCTTCGGCATTTCGCTGCACCCATTCCCCATGGTGGCGCAGACCGTACTGCTCGGCGGCCACCCGCGCGTCGGGCTCGAGGACAATATTTATCTGGAAAAGGGCAAGATGGCGCCGAGCAACGCGGCGCTGGTCGAGAAGGCGGGCAGGATTATCGAGGTGTTGGGCGACCACGTCGCGACGCCGAACGACGCGCGGCAGATTCTGGGAATACATCCGCCCCCGCGATAGTGCGGTGGTATGGCAATATCTGCGAAAGTAGGCCGCTCCCAACCGCATCATGCGTCATGAACGACTGTTTATGACGGAGGTGCCATGTCCGCTTTTCGCCCCAAAGCGACCAAATCGCTCCATCGCACCAAGTGACGCTTTGGGCCAAAAGCGGACGCATACGCCGCAGCAAACGGCGCTTCTATTCGATCACCTGGTGAACAATTGCGCTTCGAATTTCAGATGGGATTGTGCCGTAAAAACGCTTGAACGTTCGGTTGAAATAGGACAAGTCGCCAAAACCTACTTCGAACGCTATCCAGGCAATGCTCCGGTCAGCCCACCTTCGATCACTTAACATACGGTGTGCGCGCGCGAGTCGGCGGGCGAGAACGAACTGCGAGAATGAAATTCCTTCGCCCTCAAAGAGCTTGCGAATATAGCTGTCCGACACCTTCTGGCGCCTCGCAACGACATTGGGCGAAAGGTCGCTGTGCGAGAGGTGCGCTTCGATGTCGCTCTTGATGGCGCATAGCCGAGCCACACGTATGCCGCGACCCTCGGCAGCCGCGGCTGCATCGCGCGTTGCCCCAAGAGTGACTGCGATGAGATCACAAAGTTGGGTGATCACGAACTGACGCATCGCCGGCATTGCGATTGCTGGATCGTCGAACAATGCATCTATGTAATTCCTCAGCAGGTTCAACATACCCGTGCCACGCGGAATCCGACACAACACGGAATCATCGATATTGCGCACAAGTGGACTAAGTGACGTGCGGGGTAGCCGGATGACGCGATGGTCCACAGGGCTTGGTCGGCTGATAACCCGCGAGGCCGAGTAGCTGAGTAGCATGGCGTCGCCATCGCGCAACGTCGTCTCCCCGCCGCGCCCCGCAACGATGCTGCGTCCTCCCAGATTCATATGAAAACTGAAATCGTCCTTGCCGTTGCCGTTGTCCTGGCAGGTGTGTTCGTGACGGACACCCTGCACCACTCCGGATAGGAGACCGAGGTCGGGAAACTTGCGGATCGCAAAGTCGAGACGGCACGCAAGGTTCGGCATCGGTTCGAACGACACCCAGGTCAGACCGCGCTCGTGGAGCGACCGCACGGCGCCACTGTGCGCCTGCACATGCAAAGCATCTCCGGCACGAGTGCTCATGTTGCGTCCTTCGAGCGCCATCACGCGTCAACGTAACAACCGCCACCGAGTCCCGTCTAGTCCTAGCGGCCTTCCCGCCATGTCCAAGTCATCCGGAGGAGAGCAGCCCTACGCTGTCGCTCGAATTTGGAGGATGCCATGAAGCTTTTCCGTCGCGAGTTTTTGCATTTGATCCTGGGTGCCGCCGTCGTCGCAGCTTCCCGCCTGGCTTGGGCACAGGAGGCACCTCAACGCGTGCGAGTCGCAACGGGCTTGCTCGCGACATGGCAAAGCACCGCATGGCTCGGAGCCGAAGCCGGTCTCTTTAGGAAGCGGGGGATCGACCTGACTTTGCCGGCCATTGCCGTCGGTGGTCCGCAGGCTGCCACAGGCCTCATCCGCGGCGACTGGGAGTTCGCCCACACCGGAACCCTGCCCGTCGCCGAAGAAGTCCTCAAAGGCAACGACATTGTCATTCTGGCAACACCCACATCGGAGTTCTCCAACTCGTTTATCATGACAAGGAAGGAGATCACCCAGCTGACACAGTTGGCCGGAAAGAAAGTCGGCGTATTGACCGAGACCGGCCAGACCAGCATGGCGGCCCGAATCACGGTCGAGAAGGCAGGAGCCACCGCGAGCTACGTGCCCCTGATCAAATTCGATCGCATCTATGCCGCACTGGCAGCCGGAGAAATCGATGCCGGGGCGCTGCCGATCGATCTGCGCTTTGCCGGCCAGGTTCGCTACGGTTGGAACGCATTTCCCATACACGAATTCGGTACGCCGTCTATATTCGCGAGCACGCGCAAGCTGGTCGCGTCCAATCGCGAGCTCGTGATGAACGTCATGCAGGGCTTCGTGGAAACGATCCATCTGTTCAAGGCGCGGCCCGACATCGTGATACCCCTGTTGCAGCGCTATCTGAAGATCGAAGATCGAAAAGCGGCAGAGGACCTGTATGCATTTCATGTGCCGGTGTTTCAAAGGGTTCCGCGGCCGTCATTTCCCGGAATGCAGACATTGCGCGTACTGCTTGCTGCGAAATACCCCGCCGCGGCGTCGCTCAAGGAATCCGAGATTGCCGATCCCTCTTTCATCGATGAGCTTGAGCGCAACGGATTCATAGACCGGCTCTATGCGGCCGATAGGAAATAGAATGGAGAAGATACCCTGTTCGTTTTCGCAATGCGGTAATTGGCGGTAGCAAACCGCCACTTCGGATCAAAAGCGGACATGGCGAACCCAATTTGTGATGCCCGCACTTAACCCCAAAGCGGACATCGTCTGAGCGTTAACGCCATACTCGCCAAAGCAGTGAAGTGTAATGGTTCCGGCTCGTCGCAAGCAAAAGGCCCGGGATCGCTCCCGGGCCTTCGCACTCACACGTCGCTTGAATTGTGAACTTAGAAGTCCATACCGCCGCCGCCACCCGGCATCGGAGGCATCGAATTCCCCTTCTTCGGCAGTTCGGCGACCATCGCTTCGGTGGTGATGAGCAAGCCCGCGACCGAGGAAGCGCCCTGCAGTGCCTGGCGCACGACCTTGGTCGGGTCGATGATGCCCTTTTTCACCATGTCGACGTATTCGCCGGCCTGGGCGTCGAAGCCAAAACCGTAGTTCGAGTTCTCGAGGATCTTGCCGACGATGACGGAACCGTCCTCACCGGCGTTGGTGGCGATCTGCCGGGCCGGAGCCTGCAGCGCCTTGCGCACGATGTCGACGCCGGTCTTCTGGTCGTCGTTGGCGGTACGCACCTTCTTGAGCGCCTCGCTGGCGCGCAGCAGCGCAACACCGCCGCCCGGCAGCACGCCTTCCTCGACCGCGGCGCGGGTCGCATGCATCGCATCGTCGACGCGATCCTTGCGTTCCTTGACCTCGACCTCGGTGGCGCCGCCGACGCGGATCACCGCAACGCCGCCCGCGAGCTTGGCAAGACGTTCTTGCAGCTTCTCGCGGTCGTAGTCGGAGGTGGTCTCCTCGATCTGCGCCTTGATTTGCGTGATGCGGTCCTCGATGTCCTTCTTCTTGCCGCCGCCGTTGACGATCGTGGTGTTCTCCTTGTCGATCATCACCTTCTTGGCCTTGCCGAGCATCGCCAGCGTGACGTTCTCGAGCTTGATGCCAAGGTCCTCGCTGATCGCCTGGCCGCCGGTCAGGACGGCGATGTCCTGCAGCATGGCCTTGCGGCGATCGCCGAAGCCGGGCGCCTTCACGGCCGCGACCTTGAGGCCGCCGCGCAGCTTGTTGACCACGAGCGTAGCCAGCGCCTCGCCCTCGACGTCTTCGGCGACGATGAGGAGCGGCTTGCCGGTCTGCACCACGGCCTCGAGCAACGGCAGCAGCTCGTTGAGCGCGGACAGCTTCTTCTCGTTGATCAGGATGTAGGGGTCTTCCATCTCAACGCGCATCTTGTCGGCGTTGGTGATGAAGTAGGGCGAGATATAGCCGCGGTCGAACTGCATGCCCTCGACGACGTCGAGCTCGGTCTCGAGGCTCTTGGCCTCTTCCACCGTGATGACACCTTCGTTGCCGACCTTTTCCATCGCCTTGGCCAGATAGTCGCCGATCTCCTTGTCGCCGTTGGCGGAGATGGTGCCGACCTGGGCGATCTCGGCGTTCGAGGTGACCTTCTTGGAGTTCTTCTTGAGCTCCTCGACCACGGTCTCGACCGCGAGGTCGATGCCGCGCTTGAGGTCCATCGGGTTCATGCCGGCGGCAACCGCCTTGGAACCTTCCTTGACGATCGCGGCAGCGAGAACAGTCGCGGTCGTGGTGCCGTCACCGGCGATGTCGGAGGTCTTTGAAGCGACCTCGCGTACCATCTGCGCGCCCATGTTCTCGAACTTGTCTTCAAGCTCGATTTCCTTGGCGACGGTGACGCCGTCCTTGGTGATGCGCGGCGCGCCGAACGATTTGTCGAGCACGACGTTGCGGCCCTTCGGGCCCAAAGTCACCCTCACCGCATTGGCGAGGATGTCGACGCCGCGCAACATCTTGTCGCGCGCATCGACTGAGAATCTGACTTCCTTGGCAGCCATTTCAGTTCACTCCGTTTGATTGTTTGGTTTGGAACGCTCGGATTTGAGCGTTACGCGGCCTTCTTCTTGGCCACCACCGGCTCGTCAAGCACGCCCATGATGTCGGACTCCTTCATGATCAGAAGGTCCTTGCCGTCGATCTTGACCTCGGTGCCCGACCACTTGCCGAACAGCACGCGGTCGCCGACCTTCAGGTCGATGGGGATGAGCTTGCCGGCCTCGTCGCGGCCACCTGGGCCGACGGCGGTGATTTCGCCCTGGGAGGGTTTCTCCTTGGCGGTGTCCGGGATGATGATGCCGCCTGCGGTTTTCTCTTCGGCATCGAGGCGCCTTACGACGACGCGGTCGTGAAGCGGACGAAACTTCATGGTGTCCTCCTAGGTCATTGAAACGACAGGGTTTGTGGTTGGAGCAGTCCCCTCGGGGGTCCCCGTGAACGACCGCTTGGTCGGGACATGGGGCGCGAATGTTGGCCCACAAGAGGTGCCTGGAAATTTTTTAGCACTCGCCGAGAGGGATTGCCAACAACTCTTTTCAAAAGGTTAACGGGCGCCGGTTCCCTAGCAATTACAGAAATATAGAGCGGGGGAACGCTGAAACTTCTCGGCCGCAAGTTCCGTTGCCCCTGGCGTCAGGACATCGCGGAGCCAGGCTGTTAGCACAGACCGAAGGATGCTGCTAGTGCCTTGATAATAAACAACTTATTTAAACTTGAGGCTTGTAATGGAGGTGCGAGTCTCGAAACATCCCCCTGATGGGGATTGGAGGGCACCATGGTGTCGAAAGGGGCTTCAGTTTCGCAACAAGGTAGCGTTTCAGACGACTTCCGCCGGCAGCTCCAGGGCTACGGCCTGACCACCGCCAACATCCTTTACCGGCGGCCCGACCATCCCTGGCTCCTGCAAACCTATGTCTGGCAGGACTACGATCTCTGCCCGAACTTTCCCCAGCTCAATAAATTCCTCAATTTCTGGCTGGAAAAGCTCGAGGGCCCGCTGCACTCGGTGACGGTGGCCCATGCGCGGCTGATCAAGCCGGCGGAGATCCGGGCGATCGACGGCGAGTTCAGGCTGCATTAGCAGACGACGGACGACGGACGACAGAGAACGGATCGCAGCGTCCCGGCTTGGCGCTTTTCCGTCGTCTGTCTTCTGTTGTCCGTCGTCAGTCCTCCGTCGTACACATCCCGGATGCGCATTGGCCCCCGTCACCCGCGGCTTGGTAGAGCGGCCTTTCGGCTGACGCTGCCGCTGCTCGAAGGCTTTTGCGCCCGCCGCGGGATTTTCCGCGCCAATAGCAGCTTTGCAACGGGCCGCGTCAAGGCGTTGCGGGCAAAGCTCGAGCGCGGCGAGACACTCTATCTCGGCGGCATTTGCGCTTCGGGGACGCACAATTCAGGCGTGGCGCTCATCGAAGTGACGCGCGAGCGCGGCGCAAAGCTGATCTGCAACAACGAAGAAGAGCGTTTTTCCGGCGAACGCCACACCACCAAATTCCCCGACCAGTCCATCGACGAGCTGATGGCGATGCTGCGGCGCTCAGGCCTCGGGCCCGAGCGCATTGACGCCTGGTTCTCCGCCTGGGACAGCGCCGCCTTCGTCGCCATGATCGCGCGCACGGTGGTGGAAGAAGCGCCGGCAAGCTTTGGCCTGTTGCGCACCACCGAGTTGCCGGCGCTGAGCATGCGCGCCATCGACGGCGGCATGCGCATGGCGCGCCGGCTCGGCCGCCGGCTCGGCTGCGCGGCTCCCGTGATCGCCACGGCGCATCACGACAATCACGCCTGGTTCTCGTTTGCGGTCTCGCCGTTCGCCAAGAGCGAGTGCCCGGTGATGGTCGCGGCCATCGACGGTTTTGGCGATCGCGGTGCGATCACGCTTTATGTCTGCGAAAACGGCGTGATGCGGCAACTCTACTGCAACGACAGCATGTTCGACTCGCTCGGCGTCTTCTATGCGGTCATCTCGTCGACCCAAGGCGGCTGGACGCTGCTCTCCAGCGAGGGCCGCTATATGGGCGCCGCCGCCTGGGGCAATTACGACCGCAAGACCAATTCGTTCTATGCGCCGCTGCGCGCGATCCTGCAGCTGGCGCCGGACGGCCAAGTTCACCTCAATCGCGACTTGGCGAATTGGCCGCGCGATTTTACAAAACCTTACACCAAAGATTTGATCCGCATCCTCGGCGAGCCGATTGCGCTCAAGGACATGTGGAATCCGGACGCCATGCTCCGCGTCGAGGACATCCGCCACAAGGAAGACACGCAAGAGCGGCTCGACAAGGCCGCCGCCACGCAAATGGTGTTCGAGGATGCACTGATCCACATCATCGACCATCTGATCCGCACCACCGGCAGCGACCAGCTGGTGCTGACCGGTGGCACCGCGCTCAACGCCGTCGCCAGCATGCGGCTGCTGGAGCATTTCGACGAGGCCTATTACCAGCGCCAGTTCGGCCGCCGCGCCCGATTGCATCTGTGGGTCCCGCCGACGCCGAATGACGCCGGCGTGGCGATGGGCGCGGCCTTTATGGGCGCCTATCTCGCCGGCGCCGGAGTTGGCGAGCCGCTCGAGCACGCGTTCTATTGCGGCGCGGCACCGAGCGATGCCGCGATCCGCGATGCGTTCGCCGCCGCGCCCGACGTGGCGTGGACCCCGATCGGCAATGTGACCAGCGCCGCCGGCCGCGAAGCCATCGCCGATCTCATGGCGTACATGACGGCGCAGGACGGCATCGTCGCGCTGTTCCAGGGCGCCGCCGAGACCGGGCCGCGTGCGCTCGGGCATCGTTCCATTCTTGCCAATCCGCGCAATCCGCGCACGCGCGAGTTTCTCAACGCGCGGGTCAAATACCGCGAAGCGATCCGTCCGCTGGCGCCGATGATGACGCGCGAAGCAGCGCTCAAATGGTTCGAGCTGTCGGACGGTGCCGCCGACGCGGACTACAACGGCTACAACTACATGGTCCTGACCGCGCAGGCGAAGCCCGAGGCGGCGGCGCGCATTCCCGCCGTGATCCACGCCGACGGCACCGGACGCCTGCAGATCGTGCGCGAAGCGACCGATCCCCTGACGCATGCTTATCTGAAAGCGCTCGGCCGCCGGAACGGCGAAGAAGTCGCCGTCAACACCTCGTTCAACGTCGCCGGCCCGATCGCGCAAACCCCGGCGCAAGCCATCGAGACGCTGCGGCGCTCGAAGGGCATGGATGCGGTGGTGATGATCGCGGAGGAGGGAGCGGCCTACGCGATGTGGCGGCCGGGGCAGGGCGAGGACGGCGGCGATCGCTTCCAGCGCTGGTTTGCAGAGTGGAAGTGTCAGAGGTCAGGGGCGCCAGCGATCACGGTTTGATACCTGATATCTTATAGGCCGGTCTCAGGCCGTCCGACCCTGTTCGCGGACGCGCCTGCTTGCTAGCATTGCAATTGCGAGGGAAGAGGGGGAGCATGCCGCAACACGTCGCGGTCGTATTTGTCCATGGCATCTTTGCCAATGCGCTTCAGTATTCAGTGCCGATGCAGAAGCAGCTGCTGAAGCTTTTGCCGCAAGAGCTGCACAGGTATCTGGATTTCGAGGAAGTGTTTTGGGCACGTTTGGTGCGCGGCCGGCAATCCGCCTATATGAAAAATGCAAAAACCGACGCTGACATCGTCGAGAACAGATTGCGCACTTTCTTCATCGAAGGACTCGGCGACGCCGCCGCTTACCAGAAAACCCGGCACCGAGAGAATTCAATCTATTATCAGGTTCACGATGAGATCAACCAAACTCTGAATAGGTTTGACCGCGGAATTCACAAGAACACGCCACTGGTTTTCATCGGCCATTCGCTCGGGTCGCATATCATCTCATCCTATGTATGGGACTTGAACAAGCTCAAGCAGATATCCGAAGACGACCTCAAACGTGAGCCGAAGGAGGCACGCCATCTGCATGAGGAAATAACACGCGCCACGCCGTTTCGCCGTCTCGATACCTTGGCGGGCCTGGTGACGTTCGGCAGCAATATCCCGCTCTTTACGTTCACGTTTGGCCCCGCCCGCATCTATCCGCTGACACGAGCGCCGGATGACGGCGTCGGCGGCACACTGACGCCGGCATTTCCCGGAAACAAATTACCTGCTGCGCTCCAGAAAAATGCGCAATGGCTGAATTTTTACAGCAAGCGTGATGTCCTGGGATATCCGCTTAAGCCGCTCAACGAATATTTCGGCGCCGAGCCCCGCATCGAAGACATTTGCGTGCGGTCGGAATCGCGGATCTCGCGAATTCTGCCCTATTGGTCGAGCATCTCCGCCCATACCGGTTATTGGACCAACGCGACTGTCTTGAGCAGAACCGCGGCGCTGATCCGCAATATCGTCGAGGCGCCGGCCATTGATCCGGAGCCGGATGCGGCGCGTCCTGCGATGTAAAGCGGTGCGAACTCATTCGGCTGCGGATTCCGACTAACTCATCACCCCCACAATCGCCCCCAACAAGCACGTCGTCAGCGTGCCGGACACGATCGACTTCAGCCCCAGCGACACCACCTCGTCGCGCTTTTCCGGGCACATGGTCGACAGCCCCGCGATCATGATGCCGAGCGAGCCGAAATTGGCGAAGCCGCACATGGCGTAGAGCATGATCAGCCGCGAGCGGGGATCCAGCGCATCGGCCGGCAGCGCCGCGAGCTGCAGATAGGCGACGAGCTCGTTCAAGATCGTCTTGATCCCCATCAGGCCGCCCGCGGTCACCGCTTGCGCCCACGGAATGCCCATCAGCCAGCACACCGGCGCCATCACCCAGCCGAGCGTGCGCTGCAAGGTGATCGGCGCGCCGAACAGATCCGGCAACAGCCCGAGCACGGCGTTGGCGAGATACACCAACGCGATGAACACGATCAGCATGGCGACGATGTTGAGGAGAAGCTCCAGCCCCGCGCCGGTGCCTTTGACGATGGCGTCCATGGTGCTCGACGCCACCTGCTCGACCTCACCGAGCGCGCCGCCGGTGTGCCGCTCGCCCGGATCGGGCACCATGATGAAGCTGATCAAGATCGCCGCCGGCGCGCCGAGCACCGAGCAGACCACGATATGGCCGGCGGCATCCGGGATGGCATTGGCCAGGATCGTCGCATAAAGCACGAACACCGTTCCCGCTATTCCGGCCATGCCGCCGGTCATCACCACAAACATTTCCGCGCGCGACAGTTTTGCCAGATACGGCCGGATGAACAGCGGCGCCTCGACCTGGCCGACGAAAATATTGGCCGCCGTCGACAACCCGACCGCGCCGCCGACGTCGAGCGTCTTTTCCAGCACCCGCGAAAAGCCGCGCACGATCGGCGGCATGATGCCCCAATAGAACAACAGCGACGACAGCACGCTCATCACCAGCACGACGGGGAGCGCCTGAAATCCGAGAATGAAGGTGGCGGTCGGCTCTTTGACTTCGAACGGCAGCGGCCCGCCGCCGACATAGCCGAACACGAAGGAGGTGCCGGCCCTGGTCGCGGTGGCGATGGCATTCACCGCGTCATTGATGAGCGCGAATACCACCTCGGCCTTAGGCACCTTGAGCATAATGACCGCGAGGAGGAGGGTGACGCCGAGCGCGATGCCGGCTTGGCGCCAATTCACCGCGCGCCGGTTCTCGCTGATGAGCCAGGCGAGGGCGAGGATGGCGAGGATGCCGGCCGCCGATTGGAAATTGAGCATTGGCGATGAAGCCTCATTCTCTGTGTACCATCCGCTCTTGAGCAGCGCGTTGCAGGAGTCGACGCGATTTATCTTTCTGACAATAGGTCAATAATTGAGAATATTCACTATTAGACTAGTGCATTGCGACAGCTCATTCACGCAAGCCCGCACAGCAGAGCGTGCGAGTCTCGCGGGGGAGATTACGCCTCCATCGTCGCCGAAGACCGCATTTCTATGGAACGGTTGCCGGCGGAGCCTGCGGCGAAGCCGGAAATCCGCAGAGCATATCTGAGGCTTTGAACGAAGGATGGGTCAATCCCTTGTGAAACCCATCATGTAGCCTTCGAGATGGACGATGGGTTTCGCTACACTCTACTCGTCTTGCTGCCTTGCTATTGGGAAGCTCTCATTCCTTCAGCTTTGACTTGTGACACGCCGTTCGCTTTGACAACGGCACGCCGTCACCCTCGTCGGCTAAATAGTCCAGAAATGACGGGGCGAGAAGTTTGCTGCCTAGCAATACCAACGCATCTACTATGCCCACTGCTATTTTTATTTCGATCCCTGGAGTAGCCGCAGCGACCAAAAATGAAAATGCGATTAGGAAAAAAATAATGACGAGAAGAAACATCAGGCCGAGCCAGCCCAAATCAATCTCTGGCTCTTGCAGTAGCAATGTCAAGTAGCCGACCACAACGACGAATCCCAGGCCCAATCCGAGACTAAACCAGTTTCTTGCTGCCTCATCGAGAACGGCCTGAGTCATAGGGGTCTTCCTGTGAAAAGACTTTACCGAATATTTGGTGAGGCAATGATACGATATAACGCACGGATGATTACGTCCCGTTGGTTGACGCACGAAGAAAGAATTTCGTTGGTGTCTTCCCACCTATACCGCTTGCGTATCGAAAGTGTGGCCGCGTCATTTGATTATCAGCGACCACCATCTCGTCATCGTTGAGCGTCTTCAAAACGAGATAGATATGATCGGAGCCATGATTAGGCTCAGTTCCGCACGTGGAACCTACATCGCCCATTTTTTGCTCTCCGACTGGGATGACCTGCCACTTTCTTTTCATTTTGAGCGTATTGCCGAGAGTTATGGCTTGATATGTGTCGGTAACTGCTATTCCGGCTTCTTGTAATAGGACAGATAGAGTAATTGCACATCCATCGTTCGGATAAATTTCGCCGTCATAGTCCAGCAATTTCTTAGCTGCGATTTGCTGCGCCGTGATGAGTTGATTGGCGTCTGACGCGAATTCCACGAGGGTGGGAATGCAGTCACTATCACTCATTGCGATCCCCCATTTTCACCAGCGGTAACATCTTAACTGAAGATCAGTGCGTACGCAACCGAAAGGTGCGGTAGCTGCAATGCCAACCCTGGCACGTAGAGTGGGTGTAGAGTGGGTTAAGCGCTTGAGAAACTCTCAGCGCGTAGGATGGGTAGAGCGAAGCGCAACCCATCATGCAGCGTCGCGGTCCAGGCGATGGGTTTCGCTTCGCTCTACCCATCCTACAGTCGCGCATCCATGCCGCGCCGAACCTAGGCATGATCACCGGGCAGGCCCGTGGCGACGCTGCCACCAACCTGAACATCCGTTGCCGTAATTGCAAAAATCCGCCGCGGACGCGCTCTAATTCCGCCGCCCCGCGCGCCTCTAATCGGGTTCACCCGCTGTCACCCGACGAGGAGCACTTCAATGCAAACGTTCGCGAAATTGGCTTTAGCCGCTGGCGTCAGTGCGCTGGGCCTCGGCGCCGTTGCGCCGGTGCAAGCCGCCGACATGGGCTATCCCGAGGCGCAGGCAGGCTACCCGGCGCCGCTGCCCGGCTATTACGCGCCGCCGGTCCAGCAGGGCTACTATCCTCCGCCGCCCGCCGCGTATGGGTATCCGTCGCCTCCGCCCGTCGAATACGGCACCTACATCGCGCCGCCTTACGTTGTCGCGCCGGGACCGTATTACGGGCCGGGGCCGTATTGGCGCGGTTACGGACCGCACTATGCTTATGGCTATGGGCACTGGCGCGGCTATCGGCGCTGGTGAACGCGCGCACAGCGTGGGCTTCGCGGAGCCTGTCATCGGGCCGGCCACTTCGGGCCGGACCCGTTGGCTCAGCCCACCCTACAAAAAAATTTCAGGCGCTGTCGTAACTTAGGCTGCATTTGCGAATCTTTGCAGTTGTCAGTTTGATTTTTGGTCGGGTCAGATGAACGCCGGCCGCGTTTCACGTCAAAAGTTTCACGATAAAGGGATTGGATTTCCAAGGCTTAGAAAGCTGCACGATTAGATTGGTTGATTGTTCTTGACCTTCATCTCGGTCACGACTAACTGCGCCACCGTCTCGCTCAACAAGGGCGCTTTCTAGATGCGATCCTGAAAGTGGAGCGAGTGCGGTACCCGCGGGCGGTCTCGCAAACCGCTCCCGGGCGGCTTCGGGCATCATGTCCGCCGGTATTACGGCCGGTGCGCGGGGTGCTTCCGCTGGACTGGGACAGGCAAGCGCGGGTAACGCCCGCAGACAGCCGCGTCCCAGGAAACCTGGCCTGGAGTCGAAAGCGAGGCCTAGAAACCTCGGTCAGAGCCGCGGTGGAGCGCCGAAAGGCGAGCGCGCCCGAAGCGGGCGGTTCGTGTAAGCGGATCGTCCGTGGCGCGCGCCGCGCCCGTGGCGCGGACAGGTGGCGACATCTGTTCGTGTGGCGCGGCCGATTTCGTTTGCGCCTTCCGGCGCTCCGCCTCCCTTTATTTGTTTGGAGGCGAAACAGCAGTGGCTTTGGTTCTTGCCGCAGAACTCGGGCGCGAAGCGCGCCGCGAGAACGCGATCGCTTGCACCTTCCGCCCCCGCGATAGCGGGGGAGGGGGACCACTGGAGCTCGCGAAGCAAGCGAACCGTGGTGGAGGGGGCGCCTGACTCGACGTGTTGGTGCCGTTGCAGGACAATGAACGTCGGCGCCGAAATTGCCTTGCGTTGCTAGCGTCGCGTTGAGTCCTGCGCCCCCTCCACCACCCTTCGGGTGGTCCCCCTCCCCCGCTATCGCGGGGGCGGATGAAGCAAGGAGTTTCCCATGCGCATACGCTTCGATTTCGGTTCGCTCACGCTTGACGCCGAGCTGCTCGACACGCCGACCGCGAAGGCGATCGCTGCGGCGTTGCCGATTTCAGGTTCGGCGATGACGTGGGGCGAGGAGGTTTATTTCGATATCCCCGTAAGAGTGCCACGGGAAAAAGACGCGCGCGCGGTGGTGACGCCGGGCGAGATTGCTTATTGGCCCGACGGCCATGCCATCGCACTCGGTTTTGGCCGCACGCCGATTTCCGAGGGCGACGAGACGCGGCTGGCGAGCCCCTGCAATATTTGGGCGAAGGCGCTCGGCGACGTGAAGACGCTGGCCAAAGTGAAGGCCGGCACAAAAATCAGGGTGACGGCGGTTGCTTAGCCGCTGCGCCATCGGCACTTTGGCGTTGCAGGGCGTTCCGGCGCGCCAGCGACAGCATCAGGTCCCAGGCGTTGCGCATGTTGACCACGAGCAAGAGCAGCGCCGCGCCGGCCAGCACATTGAGGCCGGCCTCGGAGCCGTGGAACACGAGCCACGCCGCGACCAATCCCGCCGAATAGGCGGCCACCGGCGCGCAGCCATAAGCCAGGCGATCCGGCAGATCGGAAATCGAGTGTCGGAACACCCGCACCGCGACGAAGATCGAATAAGCCAGGCTGCCGAGCGCGGCGACGGCGATGACGATGGAAAACGTCGCCGGCGTCTGATCCGGAACAAGCGCGATGAGACTGAGGAACAAAATGTTGGCGTAGTGGAAGACCACCGGGCTCATGAAGGTGCGCGTGCCGTCGGCGCTTTCGGCCGTGAACACGTTCGCCAAGATCGAGGCCGCCACGAACAGCAGCGCCACCAGCGCCGCCGCAGCGGTGCCGATCAGCCCGTAGAACTCATGCCATGGCGCGAGCATCGGAGCGCGTCACCCGCGTCCCACGAACGGCATCAAGTTCGCCATCACGGTCATGAACAGCACATTGGTGTCGAGCGGCAGGCCTGCCATGTAGACCACGGCGCGGCCGACGTCGTCGGCGGCCATGCGCGGCTCGATCATCTTGCGGCCGTCGGGCTGCGGCACGCCGTCGCCTTGCACCATGCGGTCGGTGAGCGGGGTCGCGGCATTGCCGATGTCGATCTGGCCGCAGCAGATCTCGTAAGGCCGGCAGTCGAGCGCGGTCTGTTTGGTGAGCCCGGTGACGGCGTGCTTGGTGGCCGTATAGGCGGCGGCGCCCGGCCGCGGCGTGTGCGCCGAGATCGAGCCGTTGTTGATGATGCGGCCGCCGCGCGGCGTCTGCGCTTTCATGATCCTGATCGCTTCCTGGGTGCACAGGAAGACACCGGTGAGATTGGTGGCGACCACGGCCTGCCATCTGTCGAACGGCATGTCCTCGATCGAGGTGGAAGACGTGCCGATACCGGCATTGTTGAACAGCAGGTCGAGCCGGCCGTAAACCTCCTTGGTCTTGGCGAACAGCGCCTTGATCGAGGCCGGGTCGGCGACGTCGGTCTGCACCGTGAGCGCCGCGCCCGGCGTCTGGGCGCCTTCCTTGGCGACGGCGTCGAGCATCTCCTGGCGCCGGCCGGCGAGCACGACGGTGTAGCCTTCGCGCATCAGCGCCAAGGCCGCCGCGCGGCCGACGCCGGTGCCGGCTCCAGTTACGATTGCGATTTTCTGAGTCATCGGCGTCTCCTCCCAGTCCGTCATTCCGGAAGCCGCGTTTGCGGCTATCCGGAATCCATAACCACGGATTGGCAGGTGACGGAAGGGCTGAGAGCGATTGTTTGGGGCAGGGGGTATGGATTCCGGGCTCGCGCTTGCGCGCGCCCCGGAATGACGGCTGCACCGTCAGCTCGCCATCGCCACTTCCAGGTCGGGGCTGCCGACGCGGTAGTCGTCGGGGTGGGCCAGCCGCGCATTGACTTCGCTCGCGGTGCCGGGCTTGCCGAAGCGGTAGCCCTGCATCGAATGCACGCCGGCGGCGCGCAGGAAGAGATGCTGCTCGGCGGTTTCGACGCCTTCGGCGGTCACTTTCATGCCCAGCCCGCGGCCGAGGCTGACCACGGCGTGGACGATGGCGGCGGCATCGGGCGCCTTCTCGATCGAGCCCACGAAGCTGGAATCGATCTTGAGCTTGTCGAACGGGAAGCGCCGCAGATAGAGCAAGCTCGAATAGCCAGTGCCGAAATCGTCGAGCGCAAAGCGCACGCCAATGGCTTTGAGGCGAAGCATCGACAGTTCCGCGGTGTCGAGGTTGCCGAGGAGCGTGCTCTCGGTGAGCTCGAGCTCGAGCCGGCTGGCGTCGAAATCGGTTTCGCTCAGGATGCGCTCGACCATCGCGACGAAGTCGGAGCGGCGGAATTGCAGCGGCGAGACGTTGACCGCGATGGTCAGGTTCGGCCAGGCCCGGCCGTCGAGGCAGGCGCGCCGCAGCATCCATTCGCCCAGATCGATGATCAGGCCGGAATGCTCGGCGATCGGAATGAATTGCGACGGTGGGATCTGGCCGATGGTCGGATGGTTCCAGCGCGCCAGTGCCTCGACGCCGATGACCTTTTCGCCGCTGGAATTCATGATCGGCTGGTAGGCGGCGGTGAGGCCGTCGTTCCTGATGGCGTAGAGCAGGTCGCCTTCGAGGAGCTTTCGGTTGGACAGGTCGGCGTCCATCGCCGCGTCGTAGATGCAGGCGCGGTTGCGGCCCTCGTTCTTGGCGCGATAGAGCGCCATGTCGGCGTAGCGCAAAATGTCGGCGGCATCGCGGGCGCGGCGGTCGATCGCCGCAATGCCGATCGAGGCGCCGATGATGATGTTGTGGCCGCTGATCATGTAGGGCGCGCAGACCGCGGCGATGATGCGGCCGGCGATCGCTTGCAGCGAATAGGAATCCGAGGCGCAATGGGTGATGATGGCGAACTCGTCGCCGCCGAGGCGGGCCACCAGATCCTCGCCGCGCATGATGTGGCTCAGCCGCTGGGTGACGTTGAGGATGAGCTCGTCGCCGATGTGATGGCCGAGCGTGTCGTTGACGTCCTTGAAGTGATCGAGGTCGATGTAGAACACCGCGGCAGTCTCGCCGCCGGCGCGCACGTCATTGATCACGGCTTCGAGCCGCTCGCCGAAATAGATGCGGTTGGGCAGGCCGCAGACCGGGTCGTGCAAGGCCAGATGGCGCAATTGCGATTCGCCGGCCCTGATCTCCTCGGCGGAACGCCGCATGTAGCGCAGCACGAGGCCGACGAGGAGCGCAAAGCCGCCGAGCGCCACCGCGATGAACGGCAAGACGCTGCCGAGGATCTTGCCGCCGGGCCGCGTCGGTTGCCAGGCGAAGCGGGCAATGGCGCTGCCTTGCGCGTCGGCGAATTCGACGGCGTGCTCGCCGGCCGGCGGCGCCAGTTCGTCGATCTTGCGCAGGTTTGTCAGGAGCAGGCGCTCGCCGATCTCCTTGAGCATTGCGGCGTCGATATAGCGGACGGCAACGACGATCGGCGCGTGTGCATTGCCGGCGACAAGATCGGTTTCGGTGCCGACGGCCACCGCGCCGACGATCGCCGGCCGATCCATGACGCGTTGGATCAAGGCGGCGTGCCGGCCGGGCCGTGCCGGATCCTGCTTGGCAATGACCGCAACGGCGTGCTCCGGCACGGTGTTGAGCCGGCCGCGCAACAGGTCCAGCGTCGAAGCGATCTGCGCGCCAAGATCGACAGAGGCGGCGTCGGCCGGCGCGCGGAACAGCGTGTATGTGATGCGATCGTTACCGTCTACGACCGCCACGACGTCTTCGTTATAATAATCGATCAGCCACTGGGCGCGGCGGCTCACCCATTGCGAATCGTAGGCGTTGCGAATGTTGCTCGTCGCCCGTTCCGTCGCGGCGGCGCTGTCGAGCTCGCGTATGAGGCGCATGCCCTTGCCGGCGATGGCTGTTTCGAGCAGCGATTGCTCGCGTCCGGCGGAGACCTCGTCGGCGCGCCTGGCGGACGTCAGCACCGCGACGACGACGCACACGATCGCCACCGCGACGATGGCGCCGATCGGCATGAGGAGGCTGAGCCGCGCCTTGGCCCAGCGCGACCGCTTGCGTTCCCCGGCGATATGCGAGTGCGCCGTAGGCAACACGCTTTGACCCTCAAGTTATGAAAACGGCGTCTGGACCCTAGGCAGTAAAGATTGAAAATCGCTTGCAGTTCAAAGCGATGGAACCAATCCCGCGGTAACGCGGGGTAAATCCCATCCGCTGCGTTAATAAAGTGTCAACGCGGCTGCCGGCGGCGGCAATGCAGTGTTTGCAGCGCTTTACGCCCGATTGCTGTAGGGCGGGCGTGGAATGCCGATATGGGCGGCGCGCAGCGCTGCCGACCAGCGTTCGCGCAAGTCGGTGAAATAGGGCTCGCCGGGCTCGATGCGATAGATCAATTCGGCGGTGCAGGTGTCGCGCCGCACCACCAAAAGATCGATCGGCAGGCCGACGCTCAGATTCGAGCGCATGGTCGAGTCGATGGAGACGAGCCCGACCTTCAAGGCGTCGTAAATGTCCATTTCGTAGGTGATGGCGCGGTCGAGCACCGGCTTGCCGTATTTGTGCTCGCCGATCTGCAGATACGGCGTGTCGGTGGTGCATTCGATGAAATTGCCGGCGGAATAGATCATGAAAAGCCGGGCGCGTTCGCCCATGATCTGTCCGCCGAACAGAAAAGACACGTCGAAACTGACGTCGGAGGCCTCGAGCGCCTTGCCTTCCATGGAGTGGATCAAACGGACCACATAGCCGACGCGCTGGGCGGCCTGGAACATGGTCGGCGCGTTCATCAGGGTTTCGCGCTCGCCGGTTTGCGGATTGTCGTAGCCTTCCATCAGGATAGAGACCACCGACTGGGTGATGGACAGATTGCCGGCGCTGGCGATCGCCATGATGCGCTTTTTCGGATCCTGGAAAACGTGCAGCTTGCGGAACGTGGCGATGTTGTCGACGCCGGCATTGGTCCGGGTGTCGCCGAACATCACCAGCCCCTCGCGCACCAGAATTCCGCAGCAATAGGTCATTGATTCGCTGTCCCCCGACTCTCCTCTCTATAGCATCCTTCGCCGCGTCGCGGGCCGCATCACTGATCGACCTTGATAGCAACAGCCAATGTCTCGGCGCCGACGCCCAAGCGGGTGCCGCGCACCGCTGCGGCGCCGAGCGAATCGAGCCCAATGGCGACGCGGACATGGCCGTCGGTCGGGCAGCGACCGTCGGACGGATCGAAGCCGACCCAGCCGAGATCGGGCACATGGGCTTCCGCCCAGGCGTGACTGGTGTCGGCGTCGGCGCTGTTGTCGGGCTTGCGGAAATAGCCGCGGACATAACGGGCCGGGATGCCGAGACTGCGCGCGGCGCCGATGAAGATATGCGCAAAATCCTTGGGCGCGCCGTGCTTGCGCGCAAAGGCTTCGGCCGCATTGACGGGCGCGGATGAGGCGTCGCCGGTCGCACTGTCGGCGGCGATATCTTCAAACAAACGATCCAGCAAGCCATGCAGCTCGGCAAGCAATTCGCCGCCGCTTGCGGCGCGAATTTTGGCGGCAAAGTAGCGGATCGCGACGTCGGCCTGGGTCAGCGCGGTGTCGCGCAAAAACAGGCTCGGCGGAAATCGCTCGACGGTGCCGCGCACCACGCCGTCGGTGCTCTGCGTCTCGACCTCGCCGTCGACCTCGACCGTCAGCTCGTCGAGCGGCCCATCGGCGGTGAACACGTGGGTGATATTGCCGAAGGCATCCTCATGGCTCGCCAGCCGCGCATCGGGCGTAACGTCGATGCGCCAATGCCCGATATGTTGGCCTTCGTGGTTGCGCGGCGTGAGCCGCAGCACCTGGATCACGCCGGCTGTGGGCGGATCGTAGCGGTAGACCGAGCTATGGGCGATGCGAAGGCGCATGTCAGACGACAGTTGACGGACGACAGGGGACAGATTGTCTGAACGATAGACGAAGCAATCCTATCTGTCTCTGTCGTCCGTCGTCTTCTACAGCAGATACTGCTGCGCCAACGCGCTGCCGAGGCGGTTGTTGTCCTCGACGAAATCGTCGATGAATTCGTGCAGCCCGCTCTGGAAAATCTCCTCGATCTTGCTGTTTTCCAATCGCGCCCGCACCGCGCGGGCGTGGCGTTGCGCCGGACCTTGCAGGCCGTAGGCCTTGGCGATGCGGTCGAGGTTTTGCACCAGGTTTTCGTAGCAGCTGGCCAGCGAGCGCGGCATCTCGTCCCGCAGCATGAGGAGGTCGGCGACCAGCCACGGCTTGACGTTCTGGCGATACACCCAGTGATAGGCGGTGAGCGCCGAGACCGAGCGCAAAATCGACGCCCACTGGAAATAATCGAGCGGGCCGCCGACCCTTTCCTGCGCCGGCAGCAGCAGGTGATATTTGACGTCGAGAATGCGCGCGGTGTTGTCGGCGCGCTCGATATAGACGCCGAGCCGCGAGAACCAGTAGGCGTCGTTGCGCAGCATGGTGCGATAGGCGGAGCCGTCAAAACTCAGCGACGAGCCCATCACCCAGCGCAGGAAGCGGGCGAATTCTTCGCGCGACGGCGGGCCGTTGCCCCATTTGCGCAATTCCAGCCAGGCGCTGTTGATCGAGTCCCACATCTCGATAGTCAGCGCGGTACGCACCCCGCGCGCGTTGAGGCGCGCGGTTTCGATGCAATTGCGGATCGAGGACGGGTTGTCGGTGGAGAAGGCGAGAAACTCCGTCACCGTCTCCTCGTTGGCCTCCGAATAGGCGGCGAAGAAAGGCTTGGCGCAGCCGGCGGTGGCGACCGCGGATTCCCATTCGTTCGAGGAGCCGACATAGGCGAGCGGCAGCGCGGTCAGCCGCAGCGTGGTGTCGAGGATGCGCGCAAGATATTCCGCGCGCTCGACATAGCGGGCGAGCCAGTAAAGGTTATCGGCGGTGCGCGACAGCATCGATCGATCCGTCCAACACCCAAATCTTATTCATCCAACACCCAAGTGTCTTTCGTGCCGCCGCCTTGGCTGGAATTGACCACGAGCGAGCCTTTCTTGAGCGCCACGCGCGTCAGCCCGCCCGGCACGATGCGGATGCGGTCGCGGCCGTTGAGCACGAATGGCCGCAGATCGACGTGGCGCGGCGCAATGCCTTCCTCGACGCAGGTCGGGCAGGTCGACAGCGACAGCGTCGGCTGGGCGATGAAATTCTTCGGGTCCGATTTCAGCTTGGCGCGGAACGCCGCGATGGTGGCTTTGTCCTCCTTCGGCCCGATCAACATGCCGTAGCCGCCGGAGCCGTGTACTTCCTTGACCACCAGCTCCTCGATGTTGTCGAGCACATAGCTGAGATGTTCGGCTTCGCGGCAGCGCCAGGTCGGCACGTTTTTCAGGATCGGTTCTTCGCCGAGATAAAACTTCACGATTTGCGGCATGAAGCTGTAGACCGCCTTGTCGTCGGCGATGCCGGTGCCGACGGCGTTGGCGAGCGTGACATTGCCGGCCTGATAGGCCGACATCAGGCCGGGCACGCCGAGTGCGCTGTCGGGGCGGAACACCAGCGGATCGAGAAAATCGTCGTCGATGCGGCGGTAGATGACGTCGACGCGTTTCAAGCCTTCGGTCGTGCGCATATAGACGACGTCGGACTTGGTGACGAGGTCGCGGCCTTCGACTAGCTCGATGCCGAGCTTGTCGGCCAGAAACGAGTGCTCGTAATAGGCGGAATTGTAGACGCCGGGCGTCAGCAGCACGATGGTCGGCTCGCCCGGCGCCGACGTTGGCGCGATCGATTTCAACGTCGCCAAGAGCTCGTCGGGATAATTCTCGACCGGCGCAATGCGGTAGCGCGAGAACAATTCCGGAAACAGCCGCAGCATGATCTCGCGGTTCTCCAGCATATAAGAGACGCCGGACGGCGTGCGCGCATTGTCTTCCAGCACATAGAAGGTCTCGGCATCGACCCGCACGATGTCGATGCCGGCGACGTGGACGTAGATGTCGTGCGGCACTTTCTGGCCGTTCATCTCCGGACGGAACACCGGGTTCTGGAAGACCAGGTCTTCCGGGACGATCTTGGCTTTGAGGATTTCGCGGCGGCCATAGACGTCCTTGATATAGGCGTTGATGGCCTTCATGCGCTGCTCGAGGCCGCGCCGCACGATGTCCCATTCCTTGGCCGCGATGATGCGCGGAATGACGTCGAACGGGATCAGGCGCTCCTGCGCCTCGGGGTCGCCATAGACCGCAAAGGTGATGCCGATACGGCGGAACAGGAGGTCCGCCTCGCGCCGGCGGTAATTGAGCACGTCGCGCGGAATCTGGCCGAGCCAGTCCTTCAGCTCGGCGTAGGCCGGCCGCACCGCGCCGGCGCTGTCCTGCATTTCGTCGAACATGACCCGGCCCGCTCCAGCCTGCACGGACAATGGGCTAAGGCACGTTTAAGCCAGCCCCTTTGGCCCATCCCACGGTACATTCAAGCAATCTTCGCGCCAAATTGTTCCGGCGGCGGGACGGCTTGGACCATGCCGCCGGCCCATTATTGCTCACGAAATGGGCGTTGTGACCATTGCGGCGGCGAGCCTTGAGCCGCCATCGCTGCCGCGCTAGAGGAAACAGGACATTTGATCCCCAATGGCCTGATCCCAACGGCCGGCCCCAAGGTCAGCACCATGCCCAACACCACGGCCGACGGCGACGGCGGCATCGTCACCGCGGCGATCCTGGTCATCGGCGACGAAATCCTGTCGGGCCGGACCAAGGACAAGAACATCGGCTATATCGCCGAATACCTCACCAATATCGGCATCGATCTCAAGGAAGTCCGCGTCGTCGCCGACGAGGAGGCCGACATCATCGCGGCGCTCAACGCGCTGCGCGCGCGCTATACTTATGTGTTCACCACCGGCGGCATCGGCCCGACCCATGACGACATCACCGCCGACACCGTCGCCAAGGCGTTCGGCGTGAGCATCGGCCCGCACCCGGAAGCCGTGGCGATGATGGAGAAGCGAGTCGCCGAAACCGGCGGCGTGATGAACGAGGCCCGCATGCGCATGACCCGCGTGCCGGCCGGCGCCGCACTCGTCTACAACAAGGTGTCGGCGGCGCCTGGATTCTGGATCGACAATGTCATCGTCATGGCCGGCGTGCCGCACATCATGCAGGTGATGCTGGACTACGTCGCGCCGAAGCTGAAGACCGGCGCAAAGATGCTGTCGGAATCGGTGCGCGCCGATTGCCGCGAAGGCGATATCGGCACCGAGCTCGGCGAGATCGCCAAAAAGCATCCCGACGTGATCATCGGCTCCTATCCGTTCATGGACGAAAAGCGCGGCGGCAATACCAACGTCGTGGTGCGCTCGCGCGATGCGCAAAAGCTCACTGCTGCGAAAACCGCAGTCGAGGCGATGCTGGCGCGGGTGCGGGCGCAGCTCGAGGCCGGCCAGGCTTGAAGTCCCATGGCCGAGCCGCAACCGAAAACACCGCCGCTTAATCCGGAAAAAATCTTCCCGGTGTCGTGGGACCAATTCCATCGCGACTCGCGTGCGCTGGCGTGGCGGCTCAACGGCGCCGGGCCGTTTGAGGCGATCGTCAGCATCACCCGCGGTGGCCTCGTGCCGGCGGCGATCGTGGCGCGCGAGCTCGGCATCAGGCTGATCGAGACCGTCTGCGTGGCCAGCTACGACCACACCAGCCAGGGCGACGCCAGGCTCATCAAGGACGTGGCGCCGGCGATCGTCGCGCTCGGCGGCGGCAAGGGCCTTGGCGTGCTCATCGTCGACGACCTGGTCGACACCGGTCAGACCGCAAAGATCGTGCGCGCGTTACTGCCGCGCGCGCATTTCGCCACGGTCTATGCCAAGCCCATGGGCCGGCCGCTGGTCGACACCTTCATCACCGAAGTGTCCCAGGACACCTGGATCTACTTTCCCTGGGACACTGGGCTGGCCTTCCAGCCGCCCATTCGCGAGGGTGGATTGTAGAGCCAAGACTTTTGCAATCCGCTATGATGTGGGCAACCAAGACCCGACGATCGAAGGAGACGACCCATGGATGCCATCACGCCGAAAGCCAAGCACGACACGCTCGATACCCATTCCCACGTGGTGCGTCCCGCCACCATGGAGTGGAAGAAGACGCGCTTCCCCGGCTGCGAGGTGAAGGGCCTGTTGTTCGACAAGGAGTCGGGCGTCGTCACCGCGCTGATGAAGTTCGCGCCCGGCGCAATCCTGCCCGACCACGAGCACGTCAAGATCGAGCAGACCTACGTGCTCGAAGGCAAGCTGGTCGACAAGGAAGGCCCGGCCAAGGATTTGACCGTCGGCCCCGGCGAATTCGTCTGGCGCGAGGCCGGCAGCCGCCATGTCGCCTGCACGCCGGAAGGCGGGCTGATGCTGGCGATGTTCCAGGTGCCGAACAAATTCTACGAACAGGACGGCAGGATCACCGACATTTCCGGCGCCGACTGGGACAGCCTGTGGGCGCATATCTTCAAGGACTGAGCGTTCGAGACTAAAACCTTCGCTGCCCTGATTGTGCCGAACTGCGGCGTCAGAAGGAGTGCAAAGGGAACCCGACCATGCTGCGAAATCTCATCCAAGCCGCCGCGATCTTAGCCTTGGCGACGGCACCGGCCGCCGCTCAGGGCGTGGCGCTGTCGCCGTTCAAGGGCCAGGAAAAGAAACTGACCCCCGACGAGCTCAAGGCGCAACAGCAGCGCGAGAAGGACTACAAGGCGGCGATGGACAAGATCCCGGAAAAAAAGGTCGTCAAGGATCCCTGGGGCGACGTCCGCCCGGCGCCGCAGAACGCCGCGCCGCAAAGCACGGCGAAGAACAAGCCATAGCGAAACAGCGCCGCTGCCCGCGTGCGCGAGCGGCCGCCGCTGACAGGCCGTGTGTATGTCCACTTCGAAGACGCGTTATGGATGTCCGTTCGCGCGGAGCATGTTATAGCTGTCCGCGTCCGCGGACGTGGCGAAATGGTAGACGCAAGGGACTTAAAATCATATACGTGTACTCAGTGACCATCGATTTGTGCTTGATAATAAAGGACTTCTGTGATTTACTAGGCTAGAAATTCACTTACACACTAGTTACACACTTTAGCGGTTTCTTCTCCTTTTTGAGGGAGAATGTGGAAATGCCCGAGCAGCACCACGAAATGATGGACGGGCGCTTGCACGTCTACAAACGCGAGCGCAGCCGTTACTGGCAAGCCTCCGCCTTTTTGGTGGAGCGCAATTGGCGGGTCTCGACCAAGACCGACAGCATTGCCGAGGCGATGGATATCGCCGAGGACTGGTATCTGGGCCTGCGCGGCAAGCTGAAAGCGGGCACCCTCAAGCACGAACGGACGTTCGCGCAAGCGGCCGAGCAATTCCGCACGGAATACGAGGCCATCACCGAAGGCGAACGTAACAAGCAGTATGTCGCCGGTCACTGGCGACGGCTAAAGCTTCACCTCAATCCCTTCTTTGGAAGCCTCGGGCTCTCCGAGGTCACCCGTGCCAAGGTTCAGGAGTACCGGGCCAAGCGTAAGAAAGCACTTGTCTTGGGCAAGAAGTCAGCGCCCGCGCGCAGCACCTTGCATCAGGAATTCGTCACCCTGCGGCAAGTGCTGAAAACCGCCGAACTACACGGCTGGATTAGTGCCGTTCCGAACCTGTCCGCGCCTTACAAGACTTCTGGGAAGATCACGCACCGGGCATGGTTCTCGCCCGAGGAGTACAAGCAGCTTTACACAGCGACGCGGGACCGGGTGGACAATCCGCGACGGAAGAAGTTCCAGGAGGACTACAAGGACCTGCACGACTACGTGCTGTTCATGGTGAACACCGGACTTCGCCCCGACGAGTCCCGGCGCATCGAGTTTCGCGACGTGAAGATCGTCGATGACCGGGATAGCGGTCAGACGATCCTTGAGATTGACGTGCGCGGCAAGCGCGGCGTGGGCTTCTGCAAGAGCATGCCGGGCGCGGTGCTGCCGTTTCAGCGCGTGATGAAGCGGCGGAGCCCGAAGCCAACCGACCTCGTATTCCCGACGACGCATCACGAGCTATTCAATACGATCCTTGGCGAGCTGGACCTGAAATTCGACAGGGAAGGGCAGCGACGCACGTTTTACAGCTTACGCCATACCTATATCTGCCTGCGCTTGATGGAAGGCGCGGACGTGTACCAGATCGCCAAGAACTGCCGCACCAGCGTCCAGATGATCGAGGAATTCTATGCCTCGCATATCAAGAACATGGTCGATGCTTCGGTGATCAATGTCCGGCGTCCGCGAACCGCGCCCCGAAAACGTAAAAATGGACGCGGGGGAAAGAGCCCAGCCATGAAAAACAGGCGTTCGAGCCGCCATTTACATAGCTAGATTTTTCGATATGCGAAGCGCGGCTCCATCGTTAGATTGGAGCCACGCGGGCGTGGCGGAATGGTAGACGCAAGGGACTTAAGCAACTTGAGTGCCCTCCGGGAAACCGAAGGTGCAGAACTGCTCAAATTCGGGGAAACCGGTAACAGGCAATCCCGAGCCAAGCGCACTGTCCGAACGGACGGCGCGAAGGTGTAGAGACTAGACGGGCAGCACCTAAGGCGAACGCCGACGTGCGAACGCTACGGTGAAGGTATAGTCCAGACCACAAACGAGCCGACGTGCAGAACTGCATCGGCGAGGCGGCGAAAGCCGTAGCTGGTATGAAAATCCCTCGGTGAGAAATCGCTGTGCCGGTTCGAGTCCGGCCGCCCGCACCACACGTTACTGCGTCAGGGTCATCGCCTTTGTTAAACCGGCTTCAGTTATTCAGGAATATCGGCCAATTCGACTCGGTGGCTGCCGGTGCCGCCATCACCCTTGCGCGCCTGACGCTTGCCTACGCCGAAAACGGGCGTGGCAAGACTACGTTGTCAGCGATCTTGCGCTCGCTCGCCACTGGCAGCGCTCTGCCGATTGTCGAACGACATCGGCTTGGCGCCGCGAACCCGCCGCACATTGTAATCGATTGCGATGGCGGGCCGCCACCGGCAGCAATGTTTCAGAATGGCGCGTGGAACCGAACGGTTCCGAATATGGTCGTGTTTGACGATACCTTCATCGACGATAACATCTGCTCTGGATTAGTCGTTGAACCTGGTCATCGCCAGCGACTGCATGACCTTATTCTTGGCGCGCAAGGTGTAGCTCTTAGCCGCACCTTGCAGCAGATTGTAGATGAGATTGAAGAGCACAACAGAGCGCTCCGCCTCAGGGAGGATGCGATTCCGTCTGCCGCGCGTGGTGCAATCTCGATTGATGATTTCTGCGCGCTTCAGACCCGCGACGACATCGACGACGCAATTCAAGAGGCAGAACGAAACCTAACCGCAGCGCAGCAACAGCATACAATTCGTGCGACGGAGGGCTTCGAGGCCATAACGCTGCCTCCCTTCGACCCCGGCGAGCTGAATGCATTGCTTGCCCGGGAACTGCCGACGCTTGAAGCTGCCGCCGCCGCGCAGGTCCAGCAGCACCTTAGCGCCCTTGGCGAAAATGCGGAGACATGGGTTGCTGACGGAATGAACCGCATCCCTGGCGGTGAGGAGCACGTCCAAGGCAAGCCTTGTCCATTTTGCGCACAAGACCTCTCCGGCTCGGCGATGATTGCTCATTATCGGGTCTATTTCAGTGCTCAGTATGACTTTCTAAAGCTGGACGTTACGGCAGCAATGAGCGATATCGCCGCTCAGCACGGGGGCGATGCTCCAGCCGCGTTTGAGCGTGTCGTTCGCAAGGCGGCTGAGCGCCGCCAGTTCTGGGCTCGTTTTACCGACGTTCCTGAACTGACACTCGACACCGCTGCGGTAAGTACGGCCTGGGCCGCCGCGCGCGTGGCTGCCACAGCGGCCTTGCAAGCCAAGCAGAACGCGCCACTTGAACGCACTCAGCTATCGGCCGCACAAAGCGACGCGATCGCAGCATACGAACGTGTCAGGCAGCAAGTCATAGCGCTCAGCACCCGATTGCATGAAGCGAATGTTTCGATTGCGCTTGTGAAGGAACAGGCTGCGGCTGGCAACGTAGCCGCCCTCACCAATGATGTCGCAAGGCTTAAAGCCACAAAAGCTAGGCATGCGCCCGAAGTCGCTCCCGTGTGCGCCGCCTATCTGGCCGAGAAAGCGGCCAAGACCGCCACGGAACAGCGACGTGACGATGCACGCTCGGCGTTGAATACTTATCGTCAAACCATCTTCCCGACGTACGAAACGGCTATCAATGAATACCTGCGAAAGTTCGGCGCTGGTTTTCGACTGAGGCAGATTACTTCCCAGAATACCCGCGCCGGCTCATCCTGCACCTACAACGTCCTGATCAATAACCAACCAATCGCCGTCTCCGGAGCAGCGCCCGCGCCCGGAACGCCATCGTTTAAAAGCACCCTAAGTGCGGGTGACAGAAATACGCTCGCGCTCGCTTTCTTCTTCGCGTCAATCGATCAAGACCCAGGGCTCGCCGACAAAATTGTCGTAATCGATGATCCAGTATCGAGTCTCGATGAACATCGCTCCTTGACTACGGTTCAGGAATTACGTCGCCTCATGCAGCGAACAGGGCAAGTGGTTGTGCTATCCCATAACAAGCCGTTCCTTTGCAGTATTTGGGATGGAACGGACAGCACACTTCGCGCGGCGATAGAATTCGCCCGCGACGGAGACGGATCGACGATTCGAGCTTGGGACGTAAGCCGGGATATGATCACTGAGCATGACCGGCGCCACGCTCTTCTCCGCGATTATTTGCAAGCCGCGACGCCGAATAACCGGGAGGTTGCGCAAGCGCTCAGGCCAGTCATTGAGGCTTTCTTGCGGGTCGCTTATCCGGGACAATTTCCGCCGGGAAATATGCTCGGCCAATTCCACCGTATCTGCCGCCAACGTGTCGGGACGCCACAGCAAATACTTGATCAGACGGACACCACGGAGCTAGGCGATCTGACCGAATACAGTAACCTCTTTCATCACGACACGAATCCGATGTTTCAAGCTCAGCATATCAACGACGCACAACTGCGCGACTTCGCACAAAGGACGTTAGCCTTCACTCATCGCTAAGGGAGCGATAATTGTTCTAATGGGTTAGTCGACAATGCCCGCACATGATTTCAGCCGTCTTTCCAGCTCCGACTTTGAAGAGCTGGTTTGCGATTTGCTTCAAGTCGATTGGAGTACGCGCCTCGAAATATTTACACCGGGCCGTGATACGGGGATAGATCTTCGTGCGTTCGCTGATACAAAAGCTGAGACGATCATCCAGTGCAAGCACATTCCAAGTTCGAACTTTTCAAAGCTGATTTCGCAGCTTCGCAATGAGGAGCTTCCGAAGATACGAGCTCTCGCCCCGAAGCGGTACGTACTGGCTATATCTCTGGGACTGACTCCAAGAAATAAGAAGTCACTCGTAAAACTTCTCCATCCTTATCTAAAGCGTCAAAAGGACGTTCTTGGTCGTGGCGAAATCAATGCCCTTCTCCGTCGTCATCCAAAGGTCGAGACGGGGAATTTCAAATTGTGGTTGACAAGCACCGCCGTGCTGCAGCGTGTTTTACACAACGCAGAACTTTGTCAAACAGAATTTGAAGTTGAACGCGTTCGTCGCAAGCTTCCCCTCTTCGTGCAGAATGACGCTTTCCCGCGGGCTCAGAAGATTCTCGACGAAAGTCGTGTCGTCGTAATTTCGGGCGAGCCCGGAATAGGCAAGACGACGCTTGCCGACATGCTTCTGTTTGCACATCTTGAACAGGGCTTTGAACCGGTAGTGGTCCAGAGTGCAATCGAGGAAGCGAAACGCGTATTTAGTAGGACCGCAAAACAGGTCTTCTATTTCGATGACTTTCTCGGTGAGACATTTCTACATGAACGCCCTGACCTTCTGAGCAAGAACCAGGATGCGGCACTGGTAAGTTTTATGGAGGCAATACGAGCGTCAAAAACGAGCCGATTTATCCTGACAACCCGGGAACATATCCTAAAAAAGGCGCTGAATTCGTCGGAACGGATGGGAAGCAGTTCCATCCTGGATCACCGATGCGTTCTTGAGTTGAGTGACTATTCGTTCGGCCAAAAGGCAAGGATTTTATACAATCACCTCTATTTCAGCGATTTACCAGAAACTTACAAACGGGCCGTGCTGAGGGATGAGTTCTATTTCGAAATCATCAGGCATCAAAACTTTAATCCCCGGCTTATTGAGTGGCTTTCGGGCTACGTTCGCGTAAAGAACGTCGCCGCCGTTAACTACCGGGAGCATATTAAACAGCTTTTAGACTCCCCGGAGCGTATCTGGTCTCATGCCTTCGAAGAGCAAATCACCGAGGCAGCGCGAAATGTCCTCTTCATTATCTGCACCAGGGCATATGGCCTTGAGGTCATAGATTTGGAGCCCGCGTGGCTGGCCCTTCATCACTATAAGTCGATCAAGTACAACTTCGCTACTTCGGGGCGGGATTTTCGGCGGGCTTTGAGCGATATAGAAGGCTCGTTCATAAAGATCGACGGCCAACGGATTGACTTTCTAAATCCATCGATACGCGATTTTGTAGAAAACCTCTTCCGCCGCAGCAGGGAACATGTGGTTGACGTCATAGAGTCGGCTGTGCGCTTTTCTCAGATCACTTCCTTTCGCGATCTTGCTGAAGAGAAATCGAGCTCGGTGCTTGAGGAGGTGCTCGCGCCGAGCGACACAGTTATTAGCGCATTAAAACGGTTGGTGAATGGTCCGCACGTCCGGTGGACGGTGGAAAGTGACGGCAGATACACGGGCACATATCTAGATTCAACCCCGGAGGCTCGCTTGCGGGCGCTCGTTAAATGGGCGGATGAGACCAAGTCGAGGGAATTGCTTTCCGTAGTTGATCTTGCCTTTCAGGGCTTGCAAAATTATTGGAATCAATTTTTTGGGAATATCGTTCCGATTATTGGCATCTTGGAGGAGTTAGAATCGAAATCGTGGGTATTTGCTAACGGCGGTGCGACCTTGCACCGTGCGCTGTTCGACAAGCTGCTATCGTCTTTGGAAAGAGCCACTAGTTACGATTGGAAATCGCTGTTGGCGTATCGCGGCAAGTCGCCACGATGGACAGTTGAGGATTCAACCAAAGTCAAGGAGGCTCTTCAGGAATATAGGACGCGAGGCATCGCGGCGGAGTGCGAGGAGTTCGACAGCGTATCAGAAGTGGAAGGGTTAAGAGACTCGCTGCAGGAAATGCAAAAGAAGCATCGTGTGTCTTTCAGGGGCGTTATCAAGAAGCTCGACGCCGATATTAAGACACGGCGAATGACCGAAGACGATGACGACGGTGACGGTTATCACAGCGTTCCAAGTCAGGTCAAAAAGCACGAGCCTGAAGACGAAAATGAGGTGCGGCGACTATTCGGTAGCCTAGTGTCGTGAGTATTTGCCATTCGTGGCAATGTGTGCCTCGGTCGTTCCTATGAGTGCTCACCGCATGCGAGGGCCAGCATCACAGCGCCGATGATGCTGCACATTAAGATTATACGCCGCTATGTGTGCCGAGCGTACAAAAGGCGTTGCTCGGCCATCTCATTCGCCAGACCGACGGGCAATTACGCCAAATGCCCGAGCAGTTGCAGTTCAGCTCGTCATCGTGCTTTCGAATCCCACTAGCCCCCCACCTAAAGCGTCCTCTCTTTGTGCCCGGTTCTGCCGAGGCGCGCGGTTCTGTCAAAGCCGCTCGCTTGGGCTCACTGCGTTCGTGCAGCTCCGCGCCTGACAGGTGTCCTTCGGACAGCTTGTGACAGCCCCGCTTTTTCGCCTCGGCCTTGGAACGGGCATCGAGGCCGCCATGGAGGCGGGCTCATAAGCGAAAGGACAGTATTATGACGAAAGAAACCAACAAATCCCGCCCGACACACCGCGTCTATGCGGTGACCAAGACTGGCGAGAAGAAGTTCTGGCAGCCGATCGGAGCCATGTGGGCTCACGCCGACAGCAAGGGCTTCAATCTGCGGATCGAGTACCTGCCGCTCAATGACGCCGAAATCGTCGTGCGCGTCACCGGCGACGAACAGGCCGAGGGCAACGGGGGCGCCCAATGAGCGCCCCTTCTGCCAAGCGCTATCGGGTCAGCGTCATCGCGCGGAGCGGGTTTGAAATCACCGTCGTTTGTGCCAGCGAAGGCGATGCCATCTTGCAAGCCCAAATGGCTTGGCTGATGGAAGGCGAATCAGCGTTCCGCTGCACCTTCGTGAACGATGAGGCTTGGGAAAGCGAGGAGGTATCAAAAACGGTCTGAGCGCCGTGCCGCGCATGCGAGAGCGTGCGCGGCTCTTGGCGTGCTCAGAGCACGAGGTCGAGCCGCGCCAGGGCGCGGCGAAGTTTGTGCAGGTTGAGCAGCGCGATCTCATGATCGAGCGTACCTTCGGGCAGCTCGCAGAGCGCCGCCGCGGTCTGCCGGAACAGATCGCACAGCTCGGGTTTCGAGCAGCGCAGCAGTTCGTCGGAAGTCAGCACTTTCATGTTCTCCTCCATCACTTTCGGCCGCGCCCATCGCGGCCTTCTGGCGAAGGCCGGATGCGACGGAGGAGGCGGGCGCACCGCGTGCGGTCGGAACGTCAGAGGAGAAGGGCCATGCCCTTGCGCCCATCAAGCCGAGGAACGGTGCTTAATGGCCAAAGAAGGACGGGAGGGGTTGCGGTTTAAGATGGAGGAGGGGAGTGCTGACTGCACGGGCTCGGATGCGCCACAGCTGCTTGAAAGACAGAGCTATTGTCCCCGGCGAATTCGTTTTTTAGTTGCGGGCGTCTCTTGATATAAGAGTCCTCTGTTGAAGAGGCGAAGATGTCAGATAGTGATCGCGAAAGAGCGGATGCCATGGGCAGAGGGTTTGCCGGGGAACCACCTGGCGATGGCCCATCTAGAGACGCTCAGATGGTGGCCTATTTACAGGGGCAAAAGTATCGATCCGAGAAATTCCCGCCGCGCGCAATTGCCTATACACCCAGAGACTACGTTTCGATGGCGTATGACCAATGCAGAAGAGATCATCCAGAGCCGAATGCTGCTGATTACGGCGGAGAGGGATGGTTCTATTGCAGGGCTCTTGAGGAACGCGACTTCAGGCTTCGGGAGGTGCTTTTCTCTGCGTCGAAAAGACACCGAGCCTACATCTATTCGGATGGAAGGCTTGATACGAGTCCCATATCCTTTCGGACGGATTTGGCGGATACCGCCATCGCGCGGGAGATCGCAAAGCTTCAAAGGCTTCCCGCCTTTCTCCGGCTTCCTGACTCCCCGGAAAGCTATGCGGCGTATCTTGAGAGGTTTAGAGAGTTTGATGAAGGCATCAGAAAATGGTGCGTAGCAACCTACGAAAAATACGACGTGCCGGTTCCCGAAGACTGGAAGATTCCCGGCAGGCCAACCGGCTTGCCCGCCACCGCGCAACCGCAAGCGGATTGGAAAAGCGGCGTTGCCGCATTGAGGATCGAACGCGCGGTGCTGTTTATTCCAAAAACGTATCTGATCTACGAAAGCCGAAGTGTATCCACCGCCGAAGACGCCGCTAACACCGCAGCAGGCGAACGTGCTTCGAGAGAATACGAGGATAAGGTCACAAGAGTAAGCATCGCCCTCTATGAGGAGCTTGGCCTTCCGATCCCCGAGGCGTGGGCGGACACGCGCAGGCAGATGGGAGCGGTCACAGCCGTGCAGGTACAGGTGCCGGTGCCTCTGGCCACGGCGAGAGCCGATCTCGCTTACACCATTCTGAAGGAAGAAGCGCCCCAGGTTCCGCCAACCCGTTCACGGCGGAAATGGGTATGGATCGCTCTGGCGGCTGCGGCCGTTGGCGCAACGGTTGCGGGAGTCAAGCTTGCGAGGGGTGCCGACGGTATCGATGCAGCTCCGAGCCGCTCCTTCGTCGATTTCTCGAAAGACGGACCGCTGAATTACATCGATCAAAGCGTAGCGCGTGGGATTGGGGCGCGTCCGGCTAAAGCCGGTCGGGCTCTATTCGCTTGCGCTCACCGAGCCCCTTGAGATCCCGCGAAGGCGGGATGCCGGGTCTCGGCCCTTCGGGTGACGATCGCCTCGCGCAAGACATTTTGAACCCCTCGCCGGGGGCCGTCGGTCCCACGTCCCGCCAAACGGCGGCGCTATGCTGACGCTCCTGCGGCGGCCCTTTTAACCGGTCTCGGGGCCGCACTCGTCTCGCGTGCGCCTTCGGCTATCGCTATCACTCACGCTCGCCGGGTGCATTTCTCATTTGATAGCCTTGAAGGGGGCCGACCATGAATCTTCATAGCTCAATGACTTACCATCGATTTAGTTAATTTCAGCGCGTTCGGACCACCGATATTTTCCTCTAATTACTTTCGTGGACCGCCATCATAATAGGTCGGTTTCAGGCAATCGATTTCGACATTTGGATTTTGCATGCAGTTTACGATCGTAGAAGATTTGGGGACGCGCGTTGCATTAGACGACGAGTTTCACTTTGCGCGCATTCGCCTTAGTACGGGCGAGGTCGTTCCTGCGTCGTTTTCCCAAAGCCAATTTGCAAAGCTTAAGGATGAGCGCGGCCCGATCCGGGGGAACGTTACCGGGCAGGTCTTCGATCAAGCCCCCACCAGCTACAACACAAGTGACAACATCGATCATGCTGTGCGAATGGACCAGCAAGCCATACAGGCTGCGCTCGATGCTTATGACCGCGAATTGCAGGATGTTATATTCGGTCGCAGTAAAATTAAAACGCGGCCCGCATTTCCTGACCTCGAAGCAATTCCGCACTGGGTAGATGACTTCAAGCTCCATGCCTGGGGCGCACCCTCGCAGGCTGGTGCCGTGATGCATTTGGCTCTCGACCAGCGCGATTTGAATCTCGCGAATGAATCCCGTCGATCCGGTCCGCCTGCCGAGCCTGTCCGTTACCGGAGCAGGATCGCCCGGGCTCTTTCATTATATCGCGAAATCGATAGCGAATTTGAGGAGGGCCTCGCCGCGTTGCGGGCGGACGGCATAGAACTTGGGACCATGGGGCGCCTGCTCTTGATCTTCGTTGCTGCTGGGGTTGCGATCCATAAGAGAAGGCAGAACAACGCTACGCAGGTTGCCCAAACCGCCGCAGTGGTACCGACGGGACCCGCCGGGGCTCCATTGAGCGTCCAACATTTGACCCCATGACGCGGTCGGGCTGTATCGCCCCTTAAGCGTGGAATGGATTGTCGTCAAACAGGGGTTTGTTGTGGTTGTCATAAAACCCTTGCAACTCCTCGAATCCCAGCCAGTGTTGGCCGCCCAAGCTGAAAGCGCGGGAATAGTACGCCGCGCGCAAACACCGGATGGGAAGGTCAATTCCTGAGACGTTTAGAATCTGGGTGCAGGCGTCCGTATGAAATCGGGTCGGAGGATTCTTATCCATTGCCATGAGGTCCTGCGGCGACTGCAAAGACACCCCGGTCTCGCCTTTCGTCGTGCTAGTCCCTGCATTCATTCGCGCCCACAAGTTACCGCCGCTCTTTGAAGTCGTGGTGGCGGTTCTGTTTCCAAGGCGCTTTGAAAGATAGTCTGCGGTCGTCATGTCGTTCGGGGCAAACCACTGCACGACCCCTGCGTTCGACAGGAAGGTTTCCCATCGGGCTTTGTAGATGTCTTTCAGTTGATTGAGGTCTTGAAGGAAGGGCCAAAGCTGCACGTTGTAGCCCGCCGCCAGGCCAAACGCCGTCTCGATTGACGAGAGATGTCCGAGTTGCGCGAACTCGTCGAGTAACATCGTGATCCGGTTGCCTCCCGGAACAGACGTGAGCTGATCGAGAGCGGAGACGACTACCAGCCGAAAAAAGCGGGCATAAGCGGTGAGGTAACGCGACGGCAGGATGATGTAGAGTGTCGAGGTCTCTTTCTTGAAGTCCTTGATGCTGAAGTCGTTGCCGCTCAGGACATGGGCAATAGACGGATCGTCAAGAAAGCTGGTTTGTGTAATCGCCGTCGAGATGATGCTTTGGGTCGTCTTGTCGGCATGCTGAAATCGCGTCGCCGGTTGTGAGATGAACGGATAGGGACTCTGCATCATCTCGAAAATCAGAATCCCGAACTTGTCGTTTTCGCCTTCGCCGTGCGCAAGTGTGAGCCACCGCCGCATCTCCGGCAGGGTTGCTTCGTTACCCTCGGTGGCCACGAGATGCAGAATGAGGGCGCGGACAAGGTCGCGCGCGCTGTCGCTGAAGAACGGCTCCTTGCTGTCGGAGATGATAAGGGCCTCGGCAAGGCCCGCAGCGTCCGCGACGACGTTGCGGCCATGAATATCGAGGGCCGCAAGCGGATTGAAGCGTGCTGTGCCCATGCCGTGCTCGTCGAATGGATTGAGCAGATGGACGGGCCCGAACCCGGCTCGCTTGCGCCGCGTCACCGCCGCGTTTTCGCCCTTCGGATCGATGCAGATCACCGAGCGCTCAAGCGTCAATAGATTGGGAATGATGACGCAAGAGCCCTTGCCCGCACGTGCAGGGCCAATGGTCAGAAGATGGCTTGGGCCGTCGTAGATGAGGGGCTGTGCCCGCACATTATTCTCAAGCTGTCGAGCCAAGAAGCTCCGGAGGCTTGTGCTCCACAGCAGGAGTTTGTGGAAGAAAGTTGGAAATAGATCGGCTTCAAAGAAGCCGAGGAAGGGACCGCTTCCAAGCGGGCGACGAAGGCGGTCAAAAAGCGTGTGATCCAGATCGCCGTCAAATATAATGAAGCGCGCCCCACCGTAGAGAGTGGAGGTGCCAATTTCCCGCCGCTCCTTCTCCCAAAAGCCGATACCGGTTTGAGCCAACTTGGGGGCCGCAAGCGCACACGCGCCAGCGAATACAGCCGTTAGTGGGAGGGCCATCAGAAACCCATCGGAAATGCCTGCCGCAAGAGCGAAGAGGAAAAACAGCAAGACGGCGCAATTGACTCTGAAGTCGTACTTATCGTTGGGCTCGCTCCGTTTGGTGGCGTAACCCGCCTTGAACAGCCGCCATCCACTCCAAGCGAGCAGCGCGACGGCGACCCCGCCAAAAATGACGTTTATGAACGGTGCCAGGAGCACCAAAACGTCGATGCCAAAGAAGCGGAACACCGCCACCCATAAGGCGATGGTCAGCAGCGCCAGAAGTACCTTGAAAACGGTGCCGATCATGCCCGCAACGGCCAAGGGCCGCGCCCCAACTTAGGCGAGCATATCTGTGGACCCTCGCGACTTCCAGAGCCAAGGCGCTGCCGGCGGCAGACTTTGCGGAGGCACAACCATGTATGCAAAGCGTAGTTAATTTCAGAGCCGGGAAATCCGGCAGAAGCAGAAGCTTCGCTGGTTAAGCGCAGCGAATTCGGAAGGTCTTAAGCAGAAAGTGGTAGAAAAAAGTTTGATAGCAAGATGTGAAAACGTGTTACGTTTTCGATCTTGGCAAGGTCTCGGGACTAGCCCGTTCCCCTGCACCTTGGACGCATCCGCTCTGGGTGGGATAGGGAGCCCACGCACCGATGCCTCGCCCTGTAAAGGACGATCCACGGGACCGTTTCAAGACCTTCCGCTTCACGGAGGCGGAGGTTGCCCGGCTTGAAGCCAGGGCTCGGGCGTCGGGGCGCACCCTGTCGTCCTATGTCCGGCGGATGCTTGCGGATGGCAATGCCGAGGCGGCTGCGGAAGCCGCCGCTAGCCGCAAAGCCGACGCCGGGACTGGAAACGGCCACCCGAAGAACTCTGCGCCTAGGCGGCCCGGCGGCGATTACGCCATTCGCCGCTTGGCCGAGGAGATGCGCCGCGTCGGCGTCAATCTGAACCAGATTGCCCGCCGCATGAACGAGCAGCGCATCCCGCCGCCGCGCGAGCTGACCATGCTCCTCGATGACATACGGGCGTATGTCCGGCAGGTCCGCGAGCCATGATCCCCCGGATACAGACCGGCAGCAGCTTCGAAGGCGCGGGGCTCTACTACCTGCATGACAAGAAACAGGAGGAGGAGCGGGAGCGCCTGACCTCCGGCCGGGTCGCGTGGACCTACGCCGTCAACACCCTCGAGGAAGAGCCCGAGGCGGTCCTGGCCGAGATGGCCCAGACGGCGCGCGACCAAGACTTGCTCAAGCACCTTGCGGGCAAACGCCCCGACGGGCGGCCGACCGAGCGCACAGTGATGACCGTGGCGCTGGCGTGGTCGCCGGAGCAAGAGCCGCCCGACCGGCAGCACATGATCGAGACCGGCCACTCGTTCCTTCAGCACATGGGCTGGGAAGCGCATCAGGTGCTCTTTGTCTCCCACAACGACACCAAGCACCCCCACGTGCATTTGATTATCAACCGGGTGCATCCCGAGACGGGGATGACGCTCGATGATGCCTGGTCGCAAACCCGCGCCCAGCGTTGGGCGCTCGGCTACGAGCGGGAGCAGGGGCGGATTTTTTGCGTCGCGCGTGAGGCCAAATACGGAAAATCCCAGGCGCGGGATGCGCCGCAGATGAATTACCGGGAATGGAGGGCGTGGCAGGAAATCGCCAAGGAGAATGCCTTCGACCCCGAATTCCGCAAGTCTCTTGAGACGGGCGAGTGGGACGCGCTTAAGGAAGGCCAGAAGCAGGAGCGCCTCGGCTTTTGGAGAGAAACCGGCCAGCTCAGAAACGAGCTGCGCACGACGGTGCGCGATGCCGTCAAATGGGAATTTGCCAAAGAGTGGCAAGATTACGCGAAGGCCAAGGCGGAGCGCGATCGGGCGGCGGTGCTCTACGACCGCGAGGCGCGCCGGGCGATCCGCGAGCTGCGAAAGCACCGAGGGCCGCGGCCTACACCGCGCAACACGCCGTCCAAGGAGATCGCGGTCGTAAGAGGCCCCGACGGAAGGACATACATCAAGCGGCGCACCGTGGAATCGCAGGCCATCGAACAAATCAAGGAGCGCAAGCGGGGCTATCATGCACGCCAGCGCGAAGAGCTTTGGGAAATCCGCAAGGACATTTACGAGCGGCAGAAGGCTAGGTTTGAAGAGTTGGCCACCCCGGCCCTTGCGATGCTCAGCAAAGACCGCGCCGAAATCTACGAACGTTTACTCGCGGCCCAGCGGGGCGAAAAGGCCGAGTTGCGCCACGACCAACAGCACGGCGATCGGCGTCAGGATGTTCTCGGTGGTTACAAGCAGGAGGCACCGCAGCCCACGCCGCTGACAAAAGAGCAACGGGACGCGTACATCGCCCACGCCCTGCGGGTCGCCTCGCGCGAGCAGCAATTTGATCAAGCGGGACGCCAAGTCGCTGACGCGGATCGCGCCCGGTCTCGCGAGCCCGAGCGGGATCCACTGCAAACCAAGCCCGGCAAGGAAATCGTTGATCGCGCCGTCGAGAAGCGCGAGAAGGACCGCGAGGAATGGAAACGTCGCGGAGGCCTCGAAGAATATCTCGCCAAGCGCAAGCATGACCGCGAGCGGGATCGGGGCGGGGGAAGGGACCGATAACCGGGCTGTCGGAAAGGCCGAGCCGACCGCCCCGCGAAAAACGAAAAGCCAGCACAAGAGAGCCTAGCGGTCACGACCGGGAAAGTTTTCAGGCGGAATGTGCAGCCGTCCTGCTTCTCTATGCTTCCAAGATTGCCGCCGCCGAGCTTTATGCGCCGAAGCACGAACGTGCCGCGATCGTGGCCGCGCTCAAGAGCGAGGAACGTGCCGCCTTAGAGTCCTTGCGCGAGCGCCGCCAATTGGAAGCTGCGCGAAAGCGCAAGCACAGATTGGCCTGGGGTGTTGCGGCACGGAGCGTGACGCGTGAGGCAAAAGTTTCCAATCCGCCCCGGCCATATCGACGAATCCGAAGACGTAGAAAGCGCGATAGGCAGCATGGATAGCGTCGGTATTCAAATTTTCATTGGGCCAACGTATAAGAATGATGTTTCCTTCACGAAAACATGCTTGCCCCGTCGCACGATCAAATCAGCCAAAAACTTCTGGAACACAAACGCCCGTGGCGGGAATGTGACCGCTTCTTTGCCTGTTACGAACGCACCAAGGAACTCATCAGCCCTAAGCCGGTTGATATTTCCAAGTTCCTTGCCGCGTTTCTGAAAACTCCGGCGCTCTTCGCGATCGGTCCGGAAGCCTTCGCCGCAGGCATTGTCCGCAGCGCCGCGATGCTCGGCATCACCCAGGAGCAATTCATCCGCGCCGGGTTAAGGGTTCCCCGCCTGTTTTACAAAAAGCCCGAGACCTTGGCGGACAATATTGCGCGGAGCGCGAAACTGATCGGCGTGAGCAAGCGGGCGCTCACCCACGCCGCACTCAAGCACCCTAACCACTTCGAAGCAACTCCCGAAAAGCTCGTGAAGCATGTCGAGACCAGCGCCGCCCTCCTCAAATTGACGAGAAAGCAATTCGTGCAGATGGCGATGAAACAACCGTCGCTGCTTGCCATGCGACCCAAAACGCTGGCCGCTAATGTCACAGACAGTGCGAAATTCCTCCAATTAACTCCCGCCCAATTCTTAAAAGCCGCGCTTCGCCTTCCCTCGCTCCTTTATCAAAAACCACAAACCTTGTTGAGCAACGCTCGCGGCAGCGCCACGCAGCTCGGTCTCTCTCTCGCCGAGTTCAAGGGTGCTATTTTGAATCATCCGCAACTGATTAGCCGTAAGCCAAGCACTCTCGCCGCCAATATGGAGGGAGCCGCCAAGCTCCTTGATCTCACCCCGAAGCAGTTCATGCGCCTTGCCTTGAAATATCCAAGGTGGCTCTGCCATAAGCCCGCGACGATCGCGCGGATGTTTGCCGACATGGCCAAACAGCGAGGCATGAGCACGAAAAAACTGATGGAGGCTGCCCTCAAGAAGCCAACGCTTCTTTGCCGTGCGCCTTATCCTCGCGCCCGTGTCGCCACCAAGTGATAGGCAGCGTTGGAATCTTCACGGTTTTTAACCAACTAAGTGCCAGATAAACCCGGCATGTCCAGGTAATCAAACTCTGCTTAATTAATGAACGATATCATGGACCCAAGCGGCGCTGTGACTGTAGTGGCGCATGCTCGAATATTATTGAGACGTAGCTGCTTATTTTTTTGAAGGCATTTTAGGACGAGAGTTTTTATGGCGGTTATTTCATCTCCAGGCCGGGACAATATTCCCGCGAGCAACGTTGCGCGCATGGGCGCGTTTGCCGTCCCCGAAAAATACACCCAATCGCAGATCGCTGAAGCGCTTATGAGCGTTGCGGCAAACATCCTGCACACGCGGCTTAATCGCGCCTCGGCTTTGAATCTTGCGGGCGTCCTCGGCGTCTACATCAACAATCCGCAAAATACGAATTTCGCGCCGGGCGGCAATCTTGAGGTCAACACCGCATTCATCAGCCTCGTCACCGAGAAAGCTTCGTTGCTTGCCCTGGCTTCGACCGACCCGGATGCTGCCAAGGCCGCCGCGCGGGCGGAAGTGGACCGGTACAACGCTTCCGGCGCGCCGCTTTCGGCCGCAGCGATGGCCGCGTTTGGACTCTATGGGCGTAATGCGGCTGTGGATGGTGCGGGCGGTGGTGATGGAAGTACCAGCGGAAAGAGCGGAGACCGAACTTCCTCAGCATCCTATGCCTACGCGCAGGCCACACCACTAAGTGCGACCAGCGCCAGCAACTTCGCGCAGGAACTCGGCTTGGGTCCTGGATATACCGGATTCTTTGTAGGTGCATCACCCGGCATGCGCGATGCCTTGCGCGACGCCATCAGGAACGGCACGCCGATCGGCGAGGATAAAGTAAAGAACATGCGCGACGTAAGCGCGGTGGTGGGTGCCATTCGTGCTGGCAAGTTGAAGCCCGACGATCCGCGCATTCCAGATTCGGTCAAGAAGATCATCAAGGATATGAAGGAAAAGGGGATTGACCCGGCGACGGCGGATCACAAGGTGATCAAGAAATATTTGGACGATAATCCGAGGGCTCTGGAAGCCGCAAGAAAGCAAGATGCGCTCGACCACAAGGACACAAACGGAATGTCGGTGGAGCAAAAGAAGGCGAAGATTGAGAACGAGACGCCAAAAACTGTCACGCCATCTAGGAAAAAGGCAAGTGCGAAGGTAGAAGCGCCAACGGCCACGCTCTAAAATTAGCGCGGCCCCTCATTAGACGACAGTCTCGACGAAATTAGGACCTTCAGTTCGCCCAGCGCGTCCCGGTCCTGTGTGCCTGGGATCATTCTGATGTGTACGGTCCGATCGCAATCTTTCTTAGAAAATTCCTTGAGGTCTGCGACGAGTTCAGGGCTGATTTTTCCCTCGTAGCGATTGAAGATGCCGAGAATGTTGTTTCGGATTTGATCGCATTGCGCTGGCGTGTACGGCGCTGCGACTTGCTGGCTGGCGGCAGGGAATGCCGCGAGCAATGACGCTCCCGCGATAGCGGCGACAAGTGCCGTCCGGCGAGATATGAAACCAGCATTGCGCGCCATCGAACTTCTCCGGTCCAGAGTCTGCCTTCTGGAACGCCAATAAACCCAGCAATTTATACCATAAAATGGCAAGTATTAATACGTTGTTTGCGCAACATTATTGCTCATACGGTTGCGCTAAATTGGTATTCGTGCTATTGAACGCTGCGAAATGCCGTGAAAGTATTTAAACTATACTTTGTGCGGCGCTAAGTTTTTGAAGTGCAAGGAAAAGTAACCTGCAACATTATGAGCAATTCGGTTGCGCCCCTCCGCGAGGAGACGGACGCCATGCCGCCACGTGCTCGCACTCAGGAATTCAGCCTGTATTCGCCGACCGGCGCGCGGAAATATCTCAACCGCGATGAACGCCAGCGTGTGCTGGCCGAGATGACGAAGCTTCCACCGGAGGGCGCGCTGTTCTGCCTGACCCTCGCGTGGACCGGCGCAAGGGTGAGTGAAGTCCTCGCACTAACGGCCTCATCGTTCCAGGTCGAGCGGGGGATTGTTGCACTTCAAACGCTGAAGCGCCGCAAGCACCACGTGCGAGAGGTGCCGATCCCGCCCGAGCTGATGGCTGCACTTGATCGGCATTTTGAGCTTTCGGCGGCCTCGCGGGCTCCGCAGATAGCGGATTGTCGCTTGTGGCCGTGGCACCGCGTTACGGCGTGGCGCATCATCAAGCGCGTGATGCATTGCTCGCAGGTGAGGGGCCGCCGAGCTTCGCCGCGTGGCCTTCGCCATGCCTTTGGTGTCGGCACGCTGCAATCGGGCGTGCCTCTTAGTTTGCTTCAGCGCTGGCTCGGTCACTCCTCCATCGCCACGACGAGCATTTATACGCAGGCCACCGGACCTGAGGAGCGCATCATGCTTGCCAGGTTCTGGCAATTCACGGGATAGGGCGATAGCCGAACTCCCACAGGCGATTGCAAATGGCATTGATCCACTAGCTAGAAAAATGCTAGAACGAACCACGAACACATATATATAACGGAATTCGAGCGACTTAGGCGCGGTACGCGTCAAAGTTGCGAACCGCGCCCGATGTCCAAAACCAACCTAGTCCGCCCCAGCCGGGATGGCGATCAATTCCATTATCTGTGGGCAGCGCGACGTTGCTTGCAGCTGCTTTCCTCGCAGAGTGGTTTAGTCGCTATCAGCATCGAGGGGCCATCACCGGATGAAGCGGGCGTGGGCGCGCCTGCCGCAAGCGCGGGCGAGGAAGTTATCGACATTGCGGAATACTTCGGGAGCGAAGATATCCGAAATGCCCGCCTGGTTCGCTATATGCAGCTTAAACATTCGACCCTGCATGCAGCCGAGCCTTGGACCGCAAGCGGGCTGGAGAAAACGATAAAGGGCTTCGCCAAGCGATATGAGGAGCTACTCCAAACGCTTTCTGCCGATGTTCTTGCCACGAAGCTCCAATTTTGGTTCGTCACCAACAGGCCGATAAGCACTGAATTCGCTGAGGCTGTGGCTGACGCAGCGGCCGGTGTCGCTGCGCGTCGCCCGAGCGGGATCGAAAAGCTTGAACGCTTCACCGGCTTGAAGGGTCAGGCCCTCACAGCGTTTTCGAAATTGCTGCATTTCGAAGACCGGCAAGACGACTATTGGGACCAGCGCAACATCCTCTTTCAGGAAGTGAGTGGCTATTTGCCGGACGCGGATGTCGATGCGCCCTTGAAGCTCAAGGAGCTTGTTACCCGCAGGGCTTTATCCGAAGGAGCGCAGAATCCCGTCATTACAAAAATGGATGTTCTACGAGCCCTGGATACCGATGAGAGTCTTCTTTTTCCGGCCAAATGTTTGATCGAGAATCTTGACGCGGCAGTGCCCCGCACGCAGGAGTCTGACCTCTTGCGCGAGATCATTGCGGCAGGCGAGCCCGTGGTCGTCCATGCTTCAGCCGGTGTCGGTAAAACCGTGTTTGCCACACGTATCGCCAACGGTCTTCCGAGCGGATCAACGTGCGTTTTATACGACTGCTTCGGCAATGGCCAATACCGAAGTGCCTCCGGGTATCGTCACCGGCACAAAGATGCGCTCGTGCAAATCGCCAACGAACTTGCGGCAAAGAGCCTTTGCCATCTGCTTATACCCACGTCCCATGCCGATGCGTCTGCCTACGTGCGGGCATTTGCTTACCGGATACGTCAGGCAGCCACGCTTGTGCGACTCGCTGATCCTCAAGCCCTTCTCTGCATCGTCGTGGACGCTGCGGACAACGCGCAGATGGCGGCCGAGGAAATCGGTGAGGCGCGGTCCTTCGTTCGTGACCTAATCCGAGAAAAGCCGCCAGAAGGCGTACGCCTTGTTTTTCTTTGCCGCTCGCACCGTCAAATAGACCTTGATCCTCCGGTAAATGCCGTGCGGCTAGAACTGCAACCGTTCAGCCGCGAGGAAACGGCGACTTACCTTCGGAAGAAGTTTCGGGAAGCGAGCGAACATGACATCGACGAGTTCCATCGCCTTAGTTCGCACAATCCTCGTGTTCAAGCGCTCGCATTGTCGCGCAATATGACGTTGCCAGAAACGCTGCGTCTGCTTGGGCCAAACCCGACAACAGTCGAGGATACGATCAAGAATTTGCTTGAAAGCGCGATTGCAAAACTAAGGGATAGTGTTGGTCCAGTTGAAAAGACACAGATCGATAGGATCTGCGCAGGGCTCGCGGCATTACGCCCACTCATTCCAATCCCAATATTGTCGCAAATGTCGGGCGTCAACGAAGACGCCATCAAGAGTTTTGCCATCGACATCGGCCGTCCGCTGCTCGTCGCAGGCGACACGATCCAATTCTTCGACGAGCCTGCCGAAACCTGGTTTCGGGAGAAGTTCAAGCCGGCCGCCGGTGCAATGGCAGAGTTCATCAGAAGCCTCACGCCCCTGGCGGCGACAAGCGCCTATGTAGCCTCAGTACTTCCGCAATTGATGCTTGAGGCCGGTCAATTTTCAGAATTGGTGGAATTGGCCCTCACCTCCGCTGCGCTCCCCGAAACAAGCCCCCTGGAGAGGCGCGACGTCGAATTACAGCGGTTGCAATTTGCGCTCAAGGCAGGACTCCGGTCCAGGCGCTATTTAGATGCAGCCAAGCTAGCTCTGAAGGCGGGCGGCGAGATGGCTGGTGACGATCGGCAGCGTAAAATCCTGCAAGCTAACACCGATCTTGCAGCGCTGTTCCTCGAAACAGACCTTGTTCAGGAGCTTGTGTCCCGTCGGACCTTCGGATCAGGATGGCTCGGCTCGCATCACGCCTATGAGGCAGCTCTGCTATCTGGGCGCCCTGAGCTTGTCGGTGACGCCCGAAGCCGCCTCCGTATGGCCGGTGAGTGGTTGGACAATTGGAGCCGCCTGTCGCCGAAAGAGCGCAAAGACGAGGAGATTTCAGATCAAGACATTGGCGAGTTGACGCTTGCCGACATTAACATCCATGGCCCCGCGCATGGCGCTCGTAACCTTGGACGCTGGACACCTCCCGATATCTCATTTCGCGTCGGCCGAATCGTTACACGACGCCTCATCGACCATGGACGCTTTGAAGAAGCCGAGGAGTTTGCCGCTGCCGCCGGTAATAATCTCTGTCTCGTACTCGCCGTCACCGTGGAACTTCGCGACGTTCAGCGGACTCTGACCGCCGAGATTATTCAGCGTGCCTTTCGGCTTGTCGCCAATACACGTGTAAGGTTGAGGGACGGCGACGCGTGGGACGAGAGGGAGGCTGGGGTTAATGCTGTCACGGCTCTTGTCGAGGCGGGCTTGCACCATGCCGCATGCACGCCCGAGGAAGCGGTGGCGGTACTCTCTCGCTACCTGCCGAGCGAGCCGCCACGGGGATTGTCGTCGCGATTCTCGAGGGCAAGGTTCCCATACTCCGTGCTTATTGTTTGCGTGCGGCTTTGCAGGATCAAGTGCTCGAATTGCGCGATCTAGCTCATGCCGAGCTAAGGGCCGAAATGGAGAAGAAGAACAAGCACTCCACATCACGCGACCTTCAAGACTTCCAAGAAGATGTTGGCGCACTGCTACCGTGGCATCAGTTGTGGGCAGCAACGCTCCTTGGCCGTGTGAACAAAGAATCACTGGACGAAGAACTCAAGCGAACTCAGAACGCATCCAAAAGCGCGGCAGGGATTTACCACCGCGATGAGTTCCAGACCTCAAACGAGATCGCTCTGCTCTGGATGGATGTTCTTCACAAGCTCGATGCCCTAGATGCGGTCAGACTGGCAGCCTTCACGCACTGGAAGGATGAGCTCCAGAGGCCCCTCTTTACCCCGACGTTAACGGCCCTCGCGCGGCTCTGCGGTCAGAAGGAAGCAACAAAGCAGGTTGCGCTCGCGTTTGCTCTGGAAGCGTTCAATCTTACGAAGGATGACCGCTCCGGTGCCGAGAGCCAGTCTGAAGGCTACATTGACGCGGCCCGTGCGATCCTTGCTGTTAGCAAGGCTGATGCCGAAGCATACTTTAACGAAGCGGTGGAGGTGGCGAGTAAGATTGGCGATGAGAATCTGGCGCGGTGGGATGCCATTTTAGATTTGGCAGACCGGGCCGCCCGCGTCGATCGCCCCGTTCCCGTGACGGCATATCGTTTCGCGCGGTCCGCCGAACTGACCTATCATTATGTCGATCGCGACAAGCATTTTGATTGGCATGCCACGATCGAGGCTCTCTGCGGTCTTTGCCCATCGTCGGCTCTGGCGATCCTGAGCCGGTGGCGAGATCGTGGTTTCGGATGGTCCGAGCGGATACTGCCCATCGCAATAGCGCGACTGGTCGAGCTGGACAAGTTGGACGCGCGCGATGCGTTGTCTCTGATCGGATTCCGGGCGCAGTGGAATTATGCCCAGCTTTTGGACAGCGTCTTGGCGAAATCTACGACGAGAGACGAAAAAGAGACGGCGACCCATTATCTTTACCGATACTTGCAATTCAGCGGCGGAAATTTCTCCAAGCTTAAGGAAATTATCTCCCGACACAGCGTCACAATCGTTGGCCTCGACGAGACTGTTGCCTTTTACGAAGCAGAGGCGCGCGCCAATCGTGATGACGAGCCCGAACAGGTCGTCGAACGGGATGACATAACCGTAAATCCTTCGCGTAATTGGAACGACGTCTTTGCCGGATGCAATCTGACAACTGCCGCTGGCCTTTCCCGCGCGTATGCGGCGTTCAAGGCTACGGAGGTGCCCTGGTATCACGATCAGTTTTTCAAGGAAGCTATCCGGCGTGTGCCGGTCGGCTCAGAAGCGGACTTCATCGAAGCTATAGGCAACACGCCGGAGTTCGATCTCTACCATTTGCGCAATTTCCTGGAGGCGGCACCCGACACCTGGAGGGATCGACCCGCAACAGCACACGCATTGTCTGTTACACTCAAAGCGTTTTGCCGGCGCTATTGCATGGGCATTACAAAAAACAGGCACTATGAGGTGCTGCCGTTCAAGACGGCTTGCGCATTGGCCGGTATAAGCGAGGCCGAAATTGTTAGCGTTGTCCTTGACGCCGTTGGCCAAACACCGGACCTCGCGGGTTTCGGCCGACTCTTCTCACTGGTAGGTCTTCTGGCCATCAAGCTTTCCGAGGACGAGGCGCTTGACGCTCTGGAGTTTGGGCTCGATCTGTTTAACCCGGCCCTTGAAGACAAGGATGCGGACGGGCCATGGTCAAACCAACTCGCGCCCCCGTCAGATATCAAGGTTTCCCTCGCCGGATATATATGGGCGGCAATGGCTGCACCTGAAGCGGTGTTGCGCTGGGAAGGGGCACACGCGGTCCTTGGCTTGGCTGCCTTGAGACGAGATGATGTCCTGAGTCATGTCGTGAATTTCGCTCAAGAGCGAAAGGGCGGGCCATTTGTCGATGCCAAGTTGCCTTTCTATGACCTGCATGCTTTGCAATGGCTTCTGATTGCTATCGCGCGCGCTGCGATGCAGTTCCCTGCGGCGTTAGCGCCTTTCGCGAACCAAATCGTCGATTGGGCGCTGAAGGAACAGCCTCACGTGATGAATCGGTTATTTGCGTCGCGTGCGGCGCTTGCGCTTATGGATAATGGCATTTTGGTGGATCGTGACCAACTCAAGGAACTGCTTGCCCGCGTCAACGTATCGCCGCTTCCGGTCATTGAATCCAGGTCATACGATCGCAGGCGTCCCAAGGAACAGGATACGACCAGGAGCGCCGACGACCGCTACTACTTTGGCATCGACTTCGGCCCCTATTGGTACGAACCTCTCGGTCGCGTGTTCGCCCTGTCTCAAGAGGATATCGAGATCGAGGCGCTAAAGGTCATTAGAAGCGCCTTCGCGTTTACAGGCACGGCCCGTTGGGATGAAGACGAACGAAGTCGGCGGAAGCTATACGAGGAAAATCATACGTACCATTCGCATGGTTCGCATCCGCGGGCCGACACGCTCCATTTTTATCACGCCTATCACGCGATGATGATTGTTGCCGGGAAGTTGTTGGCCATAGCGCCAACACATCGGAATTCAGAATACGGCGAGGAGAACGAGTTCGCAGACTGGCTTGATCGTCACGACCTCTCGCGAAAGGATGGGCACTGGCTTTGGGATCGCCGTGATCCTACTCCACTGGAGCGGTTCAGTTGGCAGGACCGTAAGAAGGATGACCCGGCGCGGCATGACATTACGGTGGAGGACTTCGATGAGGCGCTGCGCGCAGGAGATACGTTGAACGTCTGGGGATACTGGACGACGGCCGCTTCCGACCGCGAACAATCTGCCCATATCTACAGTGCGCTGGTCTCGCCCGATAAGTCCTTGGCGCTGCTTCGGGCGCTCGGCACCGCGAAAGATGTCCACGATTACGCGATCCCTAGCGCTGACAGCGACATGGAAATTGATGAATACGGTTTTTCGCTCAAGGGCTGGATGATCGATCGCACTCGCGACCGTGGCCTGGACGGTCAGGATCGCTGGTCTGGCGGAATTACATTCCCTCCACCCATCCCAGCTCCTTACATCATTGATGCAATGCACATTGACGCCGACTCGGACTACAGGCTCTGGAAAAATACAAAAAATTCGGTTGCTATGGCATCGCAGGTTTGGGGACACTATGATGAAGCTAAGCGCCATGAGAGCGCCAATCCGGAGCGCGGAAGCCGGATTCAGGCTACTTTGGGTTTTTTGGCTGAAATGTTGGCCAAGCTTGACCGCGATCTCATTATAGAAGTGCAGATCGACCGCCGCCGCCGGTCTCGATCCTACGAAAGCGGTGTTGATGATGACAAAGAACGCATCCCCACCAAAGCTAGACTCTACCTCCTCGGAACAGACGGACAAATCCGCACGCTCTGACGCTCTTCTCGCCTTAGGGCGCAAGCTCGTGGGAGAACTTGGGCTGGAGTCGTCGACCGATACCCTCGGCCGCTGGATGGCTCACTACATCGCCGATCTCATAGCAAAGGCCAAGAGCGCGGCAGATGAACAAAAAAGCGAGGCCGAAAGGTATTGCTTTGATGCGATATTGGAGCTCTGGAAGCACCGCGCTGAATTGCCAAGCGGCGAACGTCCATTTGAAAAGTTAGAGCCTGTTATCCGCGCTATCGAAAGTCTAGACCCTGACGATGATACGCCGCGCTACTTTCGCACCGCTCGCCCGCCGAAGGGTGAAGGCGATGAGAAATCCGAGTCTGATACCTGGCTAGAGATCGTCACTGGTCTCGACTATTCGGCAAAAATATTGATCGGGTATTGTCTCGCCGAAGCGGCCCGTACTGCCATCGATAAATCCAAAGAGTGGGTCAAATTGGCGGAAGCGGCGGGGGTCGAGGATGGCGTACCCGAAATTGTGATTCGTTTCGTTTCGAGTGCTGCAGATCTCGGTAAGGAGGCGGACCTCCATGAGGAGGAGCGGCGTCAGTTGCAAGATCGGCTTAAGAGACTGGAAGGCTTTGTCAAACTCGCGGAACCGCTAGCAAACGATCTGCGAGCACGGCTTCAAACGGAAGAATGAGATCGCATGAAAAAGGGCAAAATCAGATCGTCTTTTGACGATGTGTCATTGCAAACGTAAACAGGGTTTCACAGGGGCCTGCGGCCCTCGGCCGTCAAGGCCAAGACGAGCGGAAAACGCGACCGTGTAGTCGCTGCGCTCCGGCCCGCACCCCTCGCGTTTTCCGACCTGTGACGGCCTATCCCCGCTCATTGCCGCTTGGCTAGTCGGGTTGCATGGCGCAACCCGCAAGCAAAGAGGGAAGGGGATATGGCCAGTTCTGATAGCATCATCCTCGATGGTCACGCCTATAGCTGGCGGCAGGTTTGTGAAGTGCGACGGCGGCAAATCGAGGCGCGGCGGCTGGCGCAGACGCAGCAGCTTGTACTCTTTGAGCTTCGCGAGGACTGCCGACCGAAGGCCGAGCGCACTGCTAGCGGGCGCTATGAGGAGCCAAGCTTATTAACCTGGACGAGCACCGATTACCTTTTGAATTCTTGTACCGGACGGGCGTATCTTCCCGAGGCGAAGCCTTAAGCTTTGGCGCGGTTAGAAAAAGCGGCCAAGCGAGCGGCCAGAGCGAGTGTCGAATGGCGCGCTCAGCCAATAATTCCAGCAGCTTGGGAGGCTTTGAAAGCGGCCAATGGAAGGGTTTTAAGATCGGCCAATAGATCGGCCAAAAAGCCTTCCATTTTGTGTTTTTTTGCGTATACTCAATAGCTTAATAAATACACCAGATCGGCCAAAAATGGCGAAGATAGAAACCCCACAGCGGATCGAGCCCACGCGGCTTGAAGAGGTGCCGGAAGCGCTCTCCGACGCCGTTGCCGAACTTTCGGCCGCCGCCGCCACGCTGGGCGCGGCCCTCAACCCGCGCACCGCGGCCAATCTCGCCGATCTCGTGCGGATCATGAACTCCTATTATAGCAACCTGATCGAGGGGCATGTCACGCGCCCGCGCGACATCAAGCGCGCCCTTGAAGGCAAGCTCGATAAAGACAAGGAGCGGCGCAATCTCCAGATCGAGGCGGCGGCGCATGTGCGGGTGCAGGCCGAAATCGATCGCATGAATAGCGAGGAGCGCCTGCCCGAGCCCGCCTCGATCGAATTCATCCGATGGCTTCACCGCCAATTCTATCAGGACGCTCCGAAAGAACTGCTGCTCATCCGGGGAGCCGCGCATGAATTTCTGATGACGCCGGGAGAGTGGCGGTCGCAGCCGCAGCACGATGTGGAGGTGGGCAGGCACGTGCCGCCGTCGAGCGGGCGGGTCGGCGATTTCATGACGTATTTTGAGCAACGCTATCGCTTTGAGGGGCTTGGCAAGGCGGGGCGGGTCCTGGCCATTCCCGCCGCGCATCACCGCCTCAACTACATTCATCCTTTCGCCGACGGCAACGGCCGCGTCAGCCGCTTGATGAGCCACGCGATGGCGCATCTCGCGGGGATCGGCGCGCATGGGCTGTGGTCGATTTCACGCGGGCTTGCGCGCGGGCTCAAAAGCCGCTCCGAGTACAAGCAGATGATGGACCTTGCGGATACGCCGCGACAGGGCGACATGGACGGAAGGGGTAATCTCTCGCAGCGGGCGCTGGTCGATTTTACGCAGTGGTTTTTGCGCGTGTGCCTCGATCAGGTGCACTTCATGTCCGAGCTGTTCGAGATGGAGACCTTGGTACGGCGATTGAGAAGCTACGTCGAGCGTCATGCGACGCTCAAGCCGCACGCCGCGCGCCTTCTGGAGGAAGCGCTGATCCGGGGCGAATTCGAGCGCGGTGAAGCCTCGCGCATTACGGGGCTTCCCGAGCGTAGCGCCCGGCGCATCGTGAGCGATGTCATGGAGGCAGGCTTGCTTGATTCTGCCACGCCCAAGGGGCCGCTATCGCTTCGCTTCCCCGAGGAGGCGCTTGAATTCCTGTTCCCGCGCCTGTTTCCGGAAACCTGACATTCCGCTCTAGGCCTAGGGCTGCAAGGGGGTCTGGGGCGGCCGTCATCGTCGCCATCGCCACCACCCACCACCACCCACCACCGCCCCGATCATCATGGTCATGCTTGTCATTCCGGCTCTTGGCGGACTTATGCCAGCTCAATCGATAAATACTTACCAAGCCTGTGTGCCGCCCGGACCAGAGTCTGGATCGTCACGGCGCTGCTCTTCGGATTCAGCAGATGCTCAAGCTGGCTGCGACTTGTCTTCATTTGTCTGGCTAAAGCCATCCTCGACAGCTTCTCGCTTTTCATCAGCGCGAGCAGCTTTCGGGCGAGGATGTTTCGCGTCGCGCGCGGTGACCGCGCCGCTCTCACGCTTTCGCGAAGGAGGGCTGTCGCGAATTTCGGATCACGTCGGATGTGGTGCCGCACTAAATTGTTGAAGCACTTGGTTCTTGCCATGGTCCATTTAGGCATGAACAAGGGTTTCGGCTAAGCATGAAACCGGGCACCAAAGCGGGTGTTCACCCTAGAGAAAGGCGCTTGGCCTATGGCGGAGCGGTCGCGCTCCTGGTGTGCCTGGGGCCGTTCGGCCCAACTCGGACCATGCTTGAGAGGTCGAATTAGGGTGATTTTTACACACTTTCTTACACACCAACAAGAATGAAAGTGAAAAACGAAAATACTTTCAATAACTTAGTCAACGACTTAGTGGACTTAAAATCCCTCGGGAGTAACTTCCCGTGCCGGTTCAAGTCCGGCCGTCCGCACCAGACACAGATCATTCCTGGTGCTTAAATTGCCCAGGAGTCCCGAGGCCAAACGATAACAATGCGTGATTTTAGAGAGAAGGGCCAAATTGCGCCTGGCGAAGGCGAACGGCGCGCGATGCGTGGCTATGTTCCTCAGTATGAATTCGCCGCGCGGCTAATTTATGACGGGTTGGTCTCTGGCAAACTGCAATGGGTTGGCTTGGCGGATCGAACGGCTGGCGCTTTCGACGACGTCGTGCTTGGTCTTCAAGACCGAGTTGTCGGATACCAAGTGAAATCAAGTAGAGAGCCAGAACCGTTTAGGTGTCGCGATTTGTTGCTGGGAGCGCGGGGACTTCTTGATCGTTTCGTCGAAACATCAATTAAACTAAGGGCGGCGTATCCAGGAAAAATTATCCAAATTGCATTCGTTACCGATAATTTTCCATCGACGGCTGACAACCTCGGTGCAGAAGCTGCCGGTCCTATTTCCTCAGCGGCATTTCTGCGCTTGCATGATGCGCGAGGGAACCAATGGTCCCTGGAAGAATGGCGTTCCTCGCCGTTTCAGAAGTTCATCGACGAATTACTGAAAGCGAGTGGTCTCTCGGATGAGGAGTTCTCGGCGCTTTGGAAAGGTGTCGTTTTCCAAGTAGGGGGCACCCACAGATACCCTGGCGGGCATGCGACAACGCCATTTGATGATCGCCGCTTGGCGGACTTGTCTGCGCTGCTTCCGCGATTAGTCGCCGATCGTGCAGATAGGGATCGGTGGACCGCAGAGGAACTGCTAGACCGGTTGCGGTGGCCTGGGCCGTTCAACTTACGTCACGAGCACGCGTTTCCGGTCGACTCCCTTGTTCAATCCAACCCAACTACAGAGGGTCATCTAAAGATAGCCTTCGATCAAGCTCTTTCGGGCTACGTCAGCTTGGTTGGCCCGCCGGGCAGCGGAAAATCGACTTTGCTTCAGGCAGGATTGCTCCCTATCCCGCGCGCGATTTTTATGCGGTATCTCGCTTTCCTCCCAAATGAAAGACACGGCTTAGGAAGAGCTGAGGCATTTGATTTCCTCTATGACTTAGTTAGCCAATTCAAGAAGCAAGGTTTAGGCGACGGCATTTTTCCCGGTTCAGAGTTGCCTGAGCTACGATCGCAGCTTGAACGCTTATTAAAAGCTGCTGGAGGCCGTTTTCTAGTCGAGGGCGTGAAAACAATCATCGTGATTGATGGTCTCGACCACGTGCCACGAGAGGAGCGTCCTGAGCACTCTTTTCTTCGTGAATTGCCTTTGCCGGCGTCAATCCCCACGGGCGTGATATTCGTGCTCGGCACGCAACGACTTGATTTGGATGATATTCCTCCAGCCGTTCGTGACCAAGCAAAGGAAGTTGGTCGACAAATAAATATTGCCCCCCTGCCACGAGAGGCAGTTTACCGTCTTGCTGAAATCGCAGCCGTTCCCGACGATGTTAATCGCAGCATATTGTATGAGCGCTCGGAGGGTCACCCGTTATCTGTCCGCTATCTCGTTGAAGCCCTGTTGCGATCTTCATCCGAAGACGAGCGAAAAGACTGGTTGGCTGCAAATGTCGCGCCTGGTCGTGATGTTACCAAGCTCTATGTCAGAGCTTGGCATGATCTTGAAAATCAATCAGAAGCAAAGCGTGCGTTAGCCTATGTCGCTTTGATTGAAGGAGCTATTGCTTCGATCGAGTTGGACAAGATTGTTGGTAGCACAGCGACTGACGCGGCTTTCCGGGCGGCGGCACATCTCTTGAAGATAGATGCGCGTAATCGAATCTCTATTTTTCACAACAGCTTTCGCCTATTTCTGCTGGAACAGACTAATACCAGACTTGGTAGGCTCGATCACGCAGCTGTTCAACTCAGATATTCAGAACTTGCAGACATGGCCAAGAGGGCAGAGCCCGATGATCCTCAACGTTGGATGGAGTTGCGTTATCGTGCTCGCGCTCAAGAAATTCATGCGGTTTTGCGACTAGCCACGCCCCAATTCTTCAGAAGCCAGTTTGCTGATGGCAGGAATCCGGGGGATATCCATGGTGATATTCGGCTTGCTTTTGGTGCGGTGCGAGGAACTCGGGAGCCTGAGAAGTTGTTTGAATTGCTGCTCTGCAGGCATGAAATCGAAATGCGGGCGGATGCAATTAGCGTTGAAGCGTTATTGGGTGCATACATTGCGGCCGGGCAATTGGACGTAGCGCTTGGTCTTATCGCTGCCGAAGGCTTAAGCTTTCCGGTGACTGCCCATTATCCGGTTGTAGATGCGTTGCTAAGTGACGGCCGCTTTGATGATGCCCGGCGCCTATTCGAAGAACACGAGCCGATTGAAAAGCTGCTCGGCTCCGAACCCGTTGATGTATTCAGGTCAGATGAAGAATTGCCCGATTGGGCCGATCACGTACTTGTCTTCCGAGAGCCGCGGCATTTTCTCGCTTCACTTGAGCGGTTACGGAAAGAAGAACGTGGATGGGCGGAGGCAGGCAGTCTCGACGACCTCAAAGATCACCTCAAGGTGCGCGCGGCTCGAAGCAGGATAGAACAGGCGCCGGAAAGAGATTTCACGTCGATTGTGCAAAGTCTCGAAGTCGATTCGTCGTCGTTTGGTCCATTACGGGTATTGGCTGCCGAAGCAGCCTACGACCTTGAGCGGGAAGACGATGCAATAATCCATCTCAGAGCAGCTGCAATCGACTGCTCTGAGATACATATCAGTCTGAGGCGTCGTGCGGCGCGCTTGGCCCTCGCGCTTTCGCAGCGAGACCTAGCTGAGGCATTCTTCACCGACGTGCCTCGACCTGACCTCATACGTCAGACCGATCATCCAATCGATTGGTTTGTCCCCGCGTGTCGCGAAGTCCTTATAGATGGGGAGATAGAGGCCCAACTGAGTGTTCGCGCGGCGTCCCGACAATATGCGCCAAGTGTGCTCTTAAGCGCCTTTCAACATCGTCTTGAAGCGCTTGGCGCTCTGGCCGGTACAGCCAAGGCCGGCAAAAAGCAAAGCCCTGAGTTCGTTTGGGCGGAAATCAAACAGCTTCTAATATTAATGCGGCAGGTCGCCTCTCCGCCCACGTTTGATTCCGATCGTTGGGAGGTCGATAAAGCTCGTGCTCTGGTGGCGCAAGCTATCGTCGAGACGGCTTGGCTTCATGGCGATGAGGTGCTCAAGCTTGTGGTGGCGGAAATCGACACAATTCTGGGCGACGATGCTGGCCAATTAGGTGGCGCCGTGTTTAGGCGCGCCTATGCACTGGCGGTTTTCGAGCTTGAAAGGGATACTGCAAAAGCAGATTTGCGCCTGAAAATATCCGAGCAATTCGGTGGGGAAAGGACTCCGCAGGAATATGTGCAGGAGGTTGCCGAACTTGCCGAAACTCTTGGGCAGATAGGCAGCAAAGAAAGAGCCTGCGAATTATTGCGGGACATGCACAATGGTACCCTCGGTGTTGCAGTCCCAGCGAAGAAAGATGCTCAATATGAATTATGGCGAGATGTATATCAGCGAGCCTGCGCTGAGGACCCAGGCCGACGGCCCGAACGGGTCATGTTCTTTTGTCGCCTGCTTAACGGACTTTCCCAGACGGAAGGCTCCGGTGCTGCTCGCCGCGTTTCAGCAGATCACCTCGTAGAAGCTGCTCAATGCGAGCCGAAGCTGGCGGCCGCGGCGGGCTGCCAGCTAGAAAATGACAATTTGGTATCGTGGGCTACTCTGCTTGGGGGCATTTTTAAGGGACTCGTGCGACGACGCCAGAGCCTGGCATCTGCGTGTGGTTGCATCTTCGGCCGCTTGGCGCTGCCATTTATGGATGAGTTTAGGCAGGGGATATACCCTGAACTTTTGAAGTATGCTCCAGAAGAACAGAGAGCATCGATTGTCGCTAATGCGCTCAAGTGCATCGAAGTTGACGCAGACGCTTCAGACAGAGTTCCTCTATTGAAACAGCTAAGCGGTAGCGCAGCAGCGTATGGTGCGCCTGTATCTGCATCAACATTGCTCCGGTGGCAAGATGATCATCTCCCAAAACCACCGTCGCGCGACGAGAATCCATATGAGGCAATGTCTTCTCTCCGTGAATTGGCGAATGCCCTCTCAGTACCCAAAGAAAATGACAAGCATTATGACGCTGTCCGCGCCTTTCAGCGTCTGGCCGGACCGGACGACTATGCCACCGTCGAAGAGATTATGAGGTTACCAGAGTTTCTTAATGACGAGAGGGCAATGACGGTAGCTGCACTAGCTGCTATTGCGGCGGGAAAACGAGATCAAGCGCAAGCCTATGCGGATCGGCTAAGAAAGAGGGCTGAGGAAAGTGGTTCCTGGGGGCAGTGGCAAGGAGGAAGCAAATTTAGGCTCCACCAAATTTTGATTGAGCTGGAAAGTGAGCCAGCGAGACAACGTGCATTTGACGCATTTGCCAAGGACTTGAGCGATGGGCGCGAGTGGACTGTTTCGCTCCTCCCGGATTTGGCGGATGTGTTCGATCTGCTCTCTCCGAGGCCGTCCTGGGCACGCATTTGGGACATATTGGCAGATCATCTTGCTATTTTTCGCGATTACGAAATGGGTCAAGACTTACAGCTTAGGGAAGACTTAGCCACAGAAGAGCAGCTAGTCGCAGAATTTTTATTCCAGGCAATCGATCTGATGACCAGCGCTTTGTCCTGGCAGGTAAGGATTGCTGCCCGAGAGCTAATTGACATTCCTAGCGGTTCGCAGATCGTAGTCGATTTGGTTGATCGATTGATGCGCGTCGGCGGAGATCATGCTGTCGAAGGCGCTCGCATTGCGTGGGAGGCAAAGCATTCGCCACACATTAGGCAATGTGCGGCGGATTGGCGCAAAGAATGGGTCAGGAGCGACGATCTGGCGATTTTGAAATTTGCAGGGCTCTTTGCGAACGAATTGGATGTTGATCTTAATCCACCGATGCGCCAATTAGCGCCTTTTTATTCGCTGGCGTTGCCTCCGGACCCCATGGCGTCCAATTTTGATCATCCGACTGGCTTTACCGCCTCAAAAGCTGGTCTTTGGACAGAAGATGCACATAGTTGGACCTGGCCGCTTGAGCGTCCACTCAAGATATTGGCGGGCGCGACGAGATTTGACATGGGCACACTGCGACGTCGGATTGGAGAATTTATGCGTCGGAATGGTGGCAAGTCGGCTTTCGGCCCCGAGGCAGTGAAGGTGCAGCTGCAGCGGCTCCGAGATTTAGACCTGGAAATTTTTTATCGACGTTTGGCGGTCGTTGCTGCATTTCGAGCAGTAAGGGAAGTAGGAGGGGAGCTTGCGCTTGCCAACGAGTTTGATCCGGCCGGAATGGCCTATTTTCTCAGCGAAAGCGGCGGTCCCTCATCTGCAATTATGACGGCGGTACCAAATCCTCGACCGGTCGGCTTGAATCGTTCCGAGATTGTTGGTTCTTTTAGCAAGGCTGAATTAGATGAATGGCTGAACGCGGCTTCAAGTGGCGCGAAATGGCCCGCAATCGATGGATGGGTATTGGTGGCGTCTGCGGCATCTTTTGACCGGATGTCATTCAGGCGCGTCTTGACCGAAGAAACGCTACTTTTACTACACGATGACGTCTTGGGCGGAGATGAACTCGATGATGCTTTATTCGGACTTCCTCAGCTAAAAGTCGTGGACCGGCTAATTCCACTTTATGATGGGTTCGCGCATGGAGGGGTAGCGTCAGTCAGACGCGACATTGCCGATACCGTGCCGGATTCTCTACTCGCCTTGTGTCCGCGATTGGCAGAGGAGGTGGGATTGGTACCTGATCAGGCCAATGAATTCTCTTACATTGGTGCTACGGGTAATCCTGCCGTGAGGACCATATGGTGGCGCGACGGTGGCGTGCGCCGACATGGTAGTGAGCGCCCAATCCGAGGTGAAGGTTGTGTTGTCGTCGCTAGCTCAGAGGCATATGAGCAATTGAGGCCGTATCTCGGACAGAAACGTGCGTTACATGTATGGCGTCACGCCCACTCTAACGAAGGCACATCGGAACATAAAACCCAAAGCTACCGAGAGCTGCTCTCTTGACGCGCTGCTATCATCTTACTGCACTCACTTTTGCCGCAACCGGTCGCCGCGCAGCCTGCGCCAGCGGCGCCCGCACCCGATAGCGCGGCAAGAGGTGCTTCACCAACCCGAAGCCCGCCAGCGCAAGGCTCCCCCAAACCGCCATGCTGAAATAAAGCGACATCCAGGCGATCTCGTCACGCCATTGGGCGATGTCGTGGGTGACGATCCAGCGGGTTGCGACGTCGTGCAGGCCGGCGGCTAAGCCAAGATAATCCTTACCGCTGGCGAGGTCGGCCTGCCAGCGGCCGAAATACATCGGCACGTCGACGGTGGCCATGAACACCACATAGGCGGCGATGCCGGCGGCTGCGGTGGCGATGGCCAATTGGGCGGGGCCGCGGAAGCGCGGCACGAGGCGCGATAGCGCGATGCCGATGAGCAGGAAGGTGATCGTCCACAGCGAATTTTCCAGGACGTTGCCCAAAAAGTTCGTCGTGATCACCGCGGACCAGGAGAAGATTTCCGCGACCGCGATAATGGGCACGATGGCCTTGGCGATGTTTTTCGCGGTGTCGGAGTTGGCGACCCGGCCGAGTGCGTACAGCACGATGGCCCATTGCGCGGCGAAGCAAAGCTCCGCGACGGTGGCGACGGAACGGCCGACCATGACGCTGGAGAGCCAAGTGTCGAACAGGCAGATCCGCTGCACATCGGCGCGCGGCAGGACGGAGCGGAAGGCGCAGCCGAGTACATAGACGGCGCAAAGCAGGAGCAGCGGTTCGATCAACGTGCCGGCCGGCTTGTCGCTGCGGCTGCCGCGGTAGCGAGCGCGCAGCCAAAACAGCGCCGCGATGTTGACGGCGCTGACGGCCAGCAGAAAGACCCACCAGATCGCGACCGGATTCGACCAGTCGAGCCACGCGACGCTCATCGAGTTGCCTCCGCAGGCGTTATCGAACGCTCACGAAAGTGTAATACGCCTGACATATCAGGCGAGATCAAGCCAAACGTTCCCGCGACTGGGGCCGGCCCAATGTCAGTACCGCAAAGTCGTTGTCACAAAGCGCGGCGCGAATTGTCAGGCAGCGCCGATCACTCGAACGTGCCGGTTTCATGTCGAGGATGCGATAGCCGCGTCCCGGCACCACTTGGCAGGTGGCTTCGGCGGAGAAATTGATGAAATGCCGCGGCGGCTGATTGCAGTTATTGTCGTTTCGTCGGTATCGGCTGCGTTAGAGTTCGATCGCGAGGACTTTGCTGGACTGCACCCATGACTCAATTTACGGCTCCTTAATGTAATATTTCTAAGGTTGGGCGGCGTGCCGTCAGTTTCGCGGCGCGCGGAGATTTTTATGGCCACTCGATCCGAATTGCGCGCAAAGTCTCGCCGGCAATTCCATTATAATGCCAGCGTTTTGATTGACGGCACTTCGTCGCCGCGGCCCTGCGCGATCGCCGACATTTCGGAGACCGGTGCGCGTATCATGCTCGAGAGCGAATGCGAGTTGCCGGAACGCTTCATTTTGCTGCTCACCCCCCGCGGCGAAGCGCGGCGCCATTGCCGGCTGATTTGGCGCAACGGATTGAGCGCCGGCGTCGAATTCCCGACGCCCCCTTCCGAAGCGGCGGAATAGCTCGTCCCAGGCTGGGCTGGTCGGCCGGCTTTGGACCTTTGCCTTATTTGCGGCGCACCAAACTGCGAACGAAACGCGTTATAATTCGATCGAACGGTGTTGTTGAGGAACGCGTTGGGGCGCGCGTGGAGAGCAGGGCAGGGGATCGTCACGAAACCAATTGCCGCATTGAGCCGTCGACGCCGCGCGCGAGTGGGCCGCAGCTTTTTGCTTTGCGCCGCCGCCGCCGGCATGGCGCTCGCCGGCTGCGGCGGCAACGGCCCGGGCTCATGGTTGGTCGATCCGGGTCGCTACGACGCCTATCACTGCAACGACCTGGTGACGCGATGGAAGGCGCTGACCGCCCGGGAAAATGAATTGCGCGCGCTGATGGACAAGGCGAGCCAGAGCGGCACCGGCGCGGTGATCGGCGCGGTCGCCTACCGCACCGATTACGAGAGCGTGTTGACCGAGGAGAAACTGGTACAGCGCGAAGCCAACGAAAAGAAATGCGAGCTCACCACCACGTTTCAGAGCGATCAGTCCATTCGTTGAACTTTCGTCGAGCGGCGCTACGACGGCAGCCGAATGATGATCATTGCGATGGCAACGCCTGCAACGGCAAGGACCACGAGCGCCGCCGCGCTTGCCGCGGTCGTCCGCCCGCCGGCGAAGAACGCGGCATAGAAGGCTTTTAGGATATTATTGGATGACGCGGCGATCAGGATGGCGCCGACCAGCGTGGTGGCCGACACCCCCGTCAGCCCGCCTTGCGCCAGATTGAGGACGAACGGATCGATATCGGAAATGCCGACGATCGCGGCGAGCGAATAGATGCCGGTCACGCCGAACGCGTTGGTCGCCCAGGTCGACAGGAAAGACGTGGCGACGAACAGCACCGCAAAAATGATGGCCGCGCCAAGCTCCAGCGGGTTGCGGCTCGAGGCGAGCTTCGCCGGCTCTTGCTGCGCCGGCTGATCGTTCGTCGATTTTCCAAAGACCCAGTATTGCAGCGCGCAGATTAGCAGTGCCGCCGCCGACAGCCCGATCAGCGGCAGCGCCAAGCGGCGCGCCAGCGTCATGTTGAAGATGGCGGTGATCGCCAGGATGCGAAGATACATGATCGCGGTGGCAAGCGTGATGCCGGCCTGGGCGTGGCGGCGGACCGCGGGATCGGCTTTCGCCTGCCGCGCCAGCACCACCGTCGTCGCGGTGGACGAATAGAGGCCGCCCAACGCCGCCATCCATAATCCGCCCGCCGCGGCGGCCCAGTAGCGTTGCGCCAGATAGCTGACATAGGAAAATGTGCAGACCACCACCAGCGCCAGCCAGACCTGGCGCGGCGTGATGGAGGTCAGCGTCGTCACCGGCTCGTTCGGCAACAGCGGCAGAACGATCCCGGTCAGAATCAGAAACTGGCCGGCGGTGACGATCTCCTTCATATCGATGCGCCGTGCCAGGTCGTGCAGCCAGGTGCGGCCGGTCAACAGCAGAACCGCCACGACCGTCGTCGTCACCGCGACCCATGGCGGCAGTGCCAAGGCGACGGCGCCGAGCAGATAAGCGTGAACGTTGAGCAGCGGTACGATGAGATTGGCTTTGGCCTCGCCGGTCTCGTCAGGCTCCGCCAGGTGCGCGCGGTAGTAGATGACGAGCCAGGCGCCGAGCACGAGGAGGCCGGCGGTAAAGGCAATGCCATGCGTCGGATCGAGCAGATAGAGCATGCCGCCGGCGAGCGCGAGCATCGGAAAAGTGCGAATGCCGCCGGGGCACCTTTGCGTGGCATGCGCAAAGAAATCCTCGAACGCGAGCCCGAGGAAAAAGCTCAAACCCAGAAGCAGGGCTACGCTGGTCGGCGACGGTGCTGTGAGCATGAAGGAGCGCCAGGCGTCAGTCGCGGCGAAATGGTCGCCGAGGAGCGGATGAATTTGAAACTATAATGGCTCGGCCGCCAAATGCGAATAGCGGAGATTTACGGGGAGTGAGTTTAAAGCGCGACGCGCCGCAGCCGCAGCGCGTTGGCGACGACACTGACCGACGACAATGCCATGGCGGCGGCGCCGATGGCGGGCGACAGCAGCAAACCGAACAGCGGGTAGAGCGCGCCGGCCGCGATCGGCACGCCGGCGGCGTTGTAGAGGAAAGCGAAAAACAGATTTTGCCGGATGTTGTGCATGGTCGCGGCGGAAAGTTTTAGCGCGCGCACGATGCCGATAAGATCGCCTTTGACCAGCGTCACGCCGGCGCTCGCCATGGCGATGTCGGTGCCGCCGCCCATGGCGATGCCGACGTCTGCCGAAGCCAGCGCCGGCGCATCGTTGATGCCGTCGCCGGCCATGGCGACGACCCGGCCGGCGTGCCTTAGCTCTTCGATCGCCGCGGCCTTGCGCTGCGGCAACACTTCAGCCTCGACGTCGGCAATGCCGAGCTGTTTGGCGACCGCCTCCGCGGTCGTGCGGCTGTCGCCGGTCAGCATGACGATGGCAATGCCTCGCGCTTTGAGCGCGTCGAGCGCGGCGCGTGTCGAAGGCTTCAGCGGGTCGGCGACGGCAATGAGGCCTGAAAGCGCGCCGTTGATGGCGACGAAGATCACCGTGCCGCCGTCGCCGCGCAGCCGTTCGGCTTCGCCCTGCAAGGCCGCCGTGGCGATGCCGAGCTCGGCGAAAAATTTTGCATTGCCGAGCGCGACGCGGCGGCGCTCCACCACGCCCATCGCACCTTTGCCGGACGGCGAAGCGAAATCGCTGACGGCCAGAAGATCGATTTTGCGTTCGGCGGCTGCCGCGACGATCGCCGCGGCGAGCGGGTGTTCACTCGATCGCTCGACGCTGGCGGCAAACCGCAGCAGGATATTTTCGTCGAAATTTTGCACCGGCACGATGGCGGTGACCTTGGGCTTGCCTTCGGTCAACGTGCCGGTTTTGTCGACGACCAGCGTGTCGATTTTTTCCAGGCGTTCGAGCGCCTCGGCGTGCCTGATCAAAATGCCGGCCTGGGCGGCGCGGCCGACGCCGACCATGATCGACATCGGCGTCGCAAGCCCGAGCGCGCAAGGGCAGGCGATGATCAGCACGGTCACGGCGGCGACCAGCGCGTAAGCCAGGCGCGGCTGCGGCCCATATGCCGCCCAGGCCGCAAAGGCGATCAGCGCCACCGCGATCACCGCCGGCACGAACCAGGCGGCGACGCGATCGGCCAGCCGCTGGATCGGCGCGCGCGAGCGTTGCGCCGTGGCGACCATCTGGACGATATGCGCCAGCATGGTGTCGCGGCCGACCTTTTCCGCGCGCATGACGAAGCCGCCGCTGCCGTTGAGCGTTCCGCCGATGAGCTGGGCGCCTTGTTCCTTGGTCACCGGCATCGCTTCGCCGGTGACCATCGATTCATCGACCGCAGATCTGCCTTCGATCAATACGCCATCGACGGGAATTTTTTCACCGGGACGAACGCGCAGCCGGTCGCCGACCGCAACGGCCTCGAGCGGCACATCTTCATCGCCGCCGTCATCCTTGATGCGCCGCGCGGTTTTGGGCGCAAGCGCGATGAGCGCGCGGATCGCGCCCGAGGTGGAAGCGCGGGCGCGCAATTCGAGCACTTGGCCGAGCAGTACCAGCACGGTGATGACACTGGCAGCCTCGAAATAAAGCGCGATGCCGCCGTGCTCATCGTGGAACGCCGCGGGAAACAGGCCAGGCGCCAGCGCTGCGACGATGCTGTAGCCATAAGCGACGCCGGTGCCCATGGCGATCAGCGTGAACATGTTGAGGTTGCGCGTGATCAGCGATTGGACGCCGCGCACGAAAAACGGCCAGCCGCCCCACAACACCACCGGCGTCGCCAGCACAAGCTCTGCATACGCCGAAATGTTGCCTGGCAAATGCCAAAGACCGAAATGGCCGCCCATATCGAGCGCCACGACCGGCAGCGCCAACAGCGTCGAAACCCACAAGCGGCGCGTCATGTCGGCGAGTTCGCCGCCATCGTCGGCGCCACCCGCCTCGGGCTCGAGCGCCATGCCGCAGATCGGGCAGGCGCCCGGGCCGGCCTGGCGGATTTCAGGATGCATCGGGCAGGTGTAGATCGTGCCCGCGGGCAGCGCTTCCGTCGCCGGCGCCGCGCCATGCAGATATTTGTCGGGATCGGCCGCGAACTTGCCGCGGCAGCCGGCCGAGCAGAAGTAAAAGGTGTTTTGCGCGTGGCTAAGGCGATGCGGACTTTTCGCCGGATCGACTTTCATCCCGCACACCGGATCGATGGCTGTGGCGTGGCTATGGGTCGAATGGTCCACGGTCAAAAAGTCTCTTGAAACGGATACCCGGTAGGGGTATATAGCCGCCATGCGACCGCTTGCCAAGACGTCGGTGCTCAAGCGCCTCAAACGGATCGAGGGCCAGGTGCGCGGGCTCGCGCGCATGGTCGCGGACGACCGCTACTGCATCGATGTCGTCACCCAGCTGTCGGCGGCGCGCGCGGCGCTACGGCGCGCCGAGGAGGAGATCCTCGCCGATCATGCGGCGCATTGCGTCGAGCACGCCATCGCGTCCGGCAACAAGGCCGAGCAGCGGCGCAAGGTCAGCGAATTGATCGACGTGCTGTCGCGCAGCGACCGGTGAAGATGTAGCCCGGGTGAGCGAAGCGATACCCGGGATCGGCGTTCAAGCCGCTTTGCTGTACCCGGATGTCGCTGCGCTCATCCGGGCTACTAATCAATTCAACAGCCTGATGGTGCCGGCCGGCAGGTCGAGCGAAGCGGCTTCGGTGGACGTCGCTCGCCTGATTTCCAAAATCGAATAGTTGAACAGCTCTTGATTGATCAACCGGCGCTCGAGCTCGCTGCGCGCCTCGCGCTCGTTGCCGGCGGACACGCCGTATTGCAGATGAATGGCCGTGCCGTCGCGATCGGCAAATGAGACAGTCGTTACGAACGGCACCTGCATTTTCGCTTCCCTTCGCACTTTTCCAGATCCAATCAATCGGCAAAACTTTAACAAAATCCTACCCGTCGCCGGTTTGGCGGCGATGGGCCATCGCCTGTCCGCTTTCGCGGGCAACGTCGTCGCTTGTCATCACGATGGTAGGATGATGCTAGTGCAGCAGACTCAACCGAATTTCTCTCGCGCCAACGCGGCGCCGCGGCCGAGTGCTTCAAGCTTTAATGCGGCGATTTCGCGGCGCATCGGCGCCATGCCGCAGTTTGTGCTGGCGATGATTTTTTGCGCAGGAACATATTCTGCCGCTTTGCCGATCACGGCGGCGACTTCCTCGGGCGTTTCGATGCGATCGGTGGCGACATCGATGGCGCCGACCAGCACATCCTTGCCGTCGAGCAGCTTCAGCACGCTCATCGGCACGTGCGAATTGATGCATTCGAGCGAAACCTGGTCGATCCGGCTCTTCGCCAATGCCGGGAAAAATTTCTCGTATTGCCGCCATTCGGTGCCGAGCGTGGCCTTCCACTCGATATTGGCGGGAATGCCGTAGCCGTAGCAGATATGCACCGCGCTCGTGCAACCGACGCCGTCGATGGCGCGGTGCAGCGCCTCAATACCCCAATCGGCGGCGGCGTCCATGTAAACGTTGAAGGCCGGCTCGTCGAACTGGATCACGTCGACGCCGTCGGCGGCGAGGCCGCGGACCTCTTCGTTGAGCAGCGCCGCGAAGGCAAACGCCATTTTTATGCGATCGCCGTAATGCGCGTCCGCAATGGTGTCGACGATGGTCATCGGGCCGGGCAAAGTGAATTTCAGCTTGCGCGTGGTGTGGGCGCGGGCGAGCCGCGCCTCGCGCGCGTGCACGCGGTGGCGCAGTTTTAGTTCGCCGATCACGGTCGGGCACATCGCCTTGTAGCGATCGTTGCGGATGCCCATTTCGACGCGCTTGTTGAAGTCGATGCCGTCGATCGCTTCGAGAAAACCGTGGACGAAATGCTGGCGCGCCTGCTCACCATCGCCGACGATGTCGATGCCGGCGTCCTCCTGCAGTTTTACCGCGATCAGCGTGGCGTCGTCCTTGGCGGTGGCAAGCTCTTCGCCTTGCAGGCGCCACGGCGCCCACAATTTGTTCGGTTCCGCGAGCCAGGCCGGTTTCGGCAGGCTGCCGGCGATGGTGGTGGGAAATAACACGTCGGTTTTGGCGGCTGCTGACATGAGGGAGTTATGCGCGCCGATCAGGTGATCGACAAGGTCGCGGGCGGGCGCCAATCATAAAGCCAATCGTAGTGCCGCAACAGCCGCGTTCCGCCCATGAGCCGCATCGCCGTGTTACGCGCGACCGCGCTGATGCCGGCGAGGTGGTAGCGGCCGCCATTACGGGCGGCCAGTCGCTGCACTTTCCAGGCGCGCGCGCGCCGCACCGCGCAATAGGTGCGCAACGCTGCCGTCGTGTCGTCCGGCATTTGGGCGAGGCATTGCGCCACTATCGCCGCGTCCTCGATCGCCATGGCGGCGCCTTGGGCCAAATAGGGCAGCATCGGATGGGCAGCGTCCCCAATCAGCGCCACCGCGCCTTGCGACCAGTTCAACAACGGCCGGCGGTCGAACAGCGCCCATTTCAGCCAAGTCTGCGGCTGGTTGATCAAGCCGAGTACCTGCGGCGCTACGCGCTCGACCGACAAGCGCGGCAACAGCTCATCGCGCTGAGCTGGCGCACTCCAGCCCGGCGCGTTCCAACTGTCGTTGATGATGACGACGATGTTGATGAGGGCGCCGTCCTTGACCGGGTAGTGCACGATATGGGCTTCGCGCCCAAGCCACAGATGGATCAGCGGCGTGCGAAATTCGGGCGGCGCCTGCTTGGCCGGCAGCAGCGCCCGCCAGGCGGTGCGTCCGGCAAAGCGCGGCGGCTCGCGATAGCCCATACGCGCGCGCATGACCGACCACAGCCCGTCGGCAGCGATGACCGCGTCGCCGCGCTCGTGCCAGATGCCGCTGCGGCCGCGCGCCGAGACGGTGATGCCGTTGTCGTGGGCGACGAAATCTTCCACCCGCACGCCGAGCCGCAGGCTGATGTCGAGGTTTTGGGCGACGGCTGAGCTCAACGCCGCTTGCAGGTCGCCGCGATGGATCGACCAATAGGGCGCGCCGTAGCGCTGCTCGGCTGAGTCGCCGAGCGGCATGCGCACGATCTCGCGGCCGCTCTTGGCATTGAGCACGCGCAAGGCCAGCGGCACGACCACGTGCGGCCGCAGCCGCTCGCCGAGGCCGAGCTCGATCAAAGTGCGGGTGGCGTTGGGCGAGAGTTGGATGCCGGCGCCGGTCTCTTCAAGCCGCTCGGCCTGCTCCAGCACGACCGCGCGAAAGCCGTTGCGGGCGAGCGCCAGCGCCGCGGTGAGGCCGGCGATGCCGGCGCCTGCGACGATGACGGTGCGGGACGCGGGCAGGGCACACGCTCCCCGGTGGCTTCAGATTTCCGTGCCGGACAATGTGCATTCCGCCGGCCGCGCCGCATTCGGCGCCAGCGTCGGATCGTGGCGGTAAAGCGTCGAGCAATAGGGGCAGATATATTCGGCGTCGTCGCCCATGTCGCAGAACACATGAGGATGGTCGAACGGCGGCTTGGCGCCGACGCACATGAATTCCCTGGCGCCGATCTCGATGACCGCAACGCCCGGGTCATTGTGAAAATGGGGAACGATGGTGTCCGTCATGATCTCAACGGCTTGGTTTCGGCCGGCACCATAGCGGTCCGAACTACGGATTCCTAGCAATCCGTTTTCAAATGTTGATTTTGCGCCAGGACGCTAGCGGCACGTGACGCGAAAGTCGTTGGGGTCTGAATTGAGCCAGTTACAGCCAGCGTCCGGATCCAATTGCCCGTTGGCGGCACGATGGACATGCGGTGGCAGCGCCGTCGACGAAGCGGGTGCGGCCGCCGGTGCCGGGGGCGACGAGGCTTGCGGCGGCAAAGCTTGGGTCGCGTAGGTCGTGGCGGGCGTAAATTGGCTCCAGCTGAACAATCCGACGCCCAAGATGATCACCGCCGTTGCCGTGGCCCATACCCAACCATGCGGCGGCTTCGCTCCGGCTTCCAAGTTCTCCGGATCCGGGGCAACACCCGATTGGGGGGAAGCGGCCAGTTGGTCAAGGTCGGCCGGCAGCCCCGGATTGGCGGCTGCAAATCTGGCGTATTGCGCCGGAAAGTAGGCTTTGGCGAAGACGATCAGGTCGACATAGCGCGAGGTCATATGCGGGAAGCCGCTCATGACGCGAGCCAGAAATGCGAAGAACGAGCCCTTCACCTTGCGTTGCTGCTCGATGATCCCTTCGGGATTGACGGAATATCCGAGCTGCCTTCCGACCAACACCTTTTGCATCGCCGAGATTGCACTCGATATGTCGCCACCGATGACGGCGACAGCGATACGGTCGCCGGTATAGACCATGGCGCGGTCGAAGGGCAGCAGGAAGACATTGAAGATCAGGAGCTTCTGCGCCGCGCGGATCAACCAGCCGAGCACGCCGGCTTGCCGGCGTGCGCGCAGATAGCCGATGAAGCGGCCGACGAGCCAGCGGACTTCGTCGTCGCTAACGCCGGTTTCAAGCAGTTCCGAATTCAGAAAGATCGCGCGGCGGAAAAACAAATACGCCATATAAGCGTTGAAGCTGCCTTGCTCGTACACAAAGATGTAAATGGGCTTTTCATATCTCATCTTTGTCTTGAGCTCCTCGGCCAAGGTGTTGACGCGAGGATAGTTCACCTGGGAAACCAGAATGGAGTTTGCCAATAGTCTGGCGAAAAAAACCCGCGAACTGAGCCAGAGAACAAAAGCGATCAGCGGTACAACAAGAAAGATCGTGCCGATGATCAGCGCGGCTGCGATGACCGGGAACAATATGATCGAGAACACCAGCGCCAAATGAAACCGACGCCGGTATAACGGATGCGCGAAAACGTAGAAAAGACGATCGGTGATTAGTCCGGTATCTGTCGGCATCCTACCCCCAATAGGCTGTCGGAAATTTCTGCTACGATACATGAACGGACAAGGGAAACAATCGGGGAATGCCGCATGGCGGATGCCTTCATCAGCTACAAGAAGGAAGATTTCCAGATCGCCGAACGTGTGGTCACGGGGCTGCGCAACGAAGGCTTCTCGGTATGGTGGGACGACGGCCTCACGCCGAAGACCGCATGGGACGAGGAATTGGAGCGTGAAATCGCCGCCGCCGCGACCGTCATCGTGCTGTGGACGCCGCGTTCCATCAACTCAGAGTGGGTGCGCACCGAAGCGCATTACGGCCAGGATCGCGGCAAGCTCATCCCGGTGATGATGGAGGACTGCTCCATCCCGCTCGCGTTCATGTTGCGGCAGACGGTCAAGCTCTGCGACTGGCACGGCGAGCGTGAGGATCGGAATTGGCGAAAGCTGCTGACCTGGATCGCCGATCTCACGTCTACCAAGCCGGGCAACGCCAATATCCCACAAGCCCTCGGTGCGGCGCAGCCCAATCGGTTTCGCGACGCCATCGGCCATTTGCCGTCCGGCGATCCGATCGTCGACGGCGCTTTCGTCAACGCCTCGACGCCCGCCGGCACCGCGTTTCGCGACGGCGAGCAAACGCCGGTCATGCGCATTTTGCCCAAAGGAGCGTTTCTGTTGGGCTCGCCGGCGGCCGATCCGGATTACTCCCCAGTCGAGGGACCGCAAAAACGCATCGAAATTCCCACACCACTCGCGATCGGTGCATTCCCGATTCTCGTTTCCGAATATCAGGCCGTCATGGGCTCCCTGCCTTCGGTCGCCGCCGCGCCTGCGGTATCGCATGGTTTGCGGAACATGTTCCGGCGTGTGCCGCCCGCACCGGCTGCCGCGAGCGTTGCGGAAAATCCATCCGCGCCCGTCACCCAAGTCTCCTATGACGACGCCGAGGCCTTCGTCGCGCGGCTAACGGCAGCGACCGGCGAGACCTATCGCATGCCCTCGGAAACCGAATGGGAATACGCCTGCCGCGCCGGCACACGCGGCCGCTATTGCTTCGGCGACACGATTGACGCGAGTCATGCGGCGTTCGCGCCCGCGAGCGCTCCGATTGCGCCAGGATCGTTCCCCGCGAACGCTTTCGGCCTCTACGACATGCATGGCAATGTTCGCGAATGGACCGGCGATCTCTGGCACGAATCCTATGACATGACGCCTGCCGACGGCAGCGCCGCGACGGCGGGACAGGGCTCGATGCGGGTGGTGCGGGGCGGTGCCTGGTGCGACGCGCCGGCGATGCTGCGATCGGCCGCGCGCATGCGCGCGACCCAGTTCAGCCGCAGCAATGCCATCGGGTTTCGCGTCGTTCGCGTGCTGAGCTAATTCGGCGGCAGCTCGCTCCGCTCAATCCCTCCTACGAGCAAGACTCAGCTCCCCGCCGTCAACCTTCTTGCCGCGTCGCCCAGCCAAGTGAGCACCGCAAACCGCGTGAACTCTTGCAGTAAGCCGGCGAAGATCAGGAGCACGGCCGCGTAGAAAATTCCGACGCGAGCTATCCGGCGTGCCAGCGAAGGATACGGCGGCATGTTGTTTGCCGGCCACGCGAACGTTTCTTCCCATTTTTCCTGCGCGATGTGCTCCGGCCGGATTCGCTCCAGCGGCAACCAGGCGCGGTACGCTTCTATGCCGCGCTCGCGCGCGATGGTGTTCCTCAGATAGAAGACATTGTGTCGCGCCATGAGCTCGACCGCAACGGTGATGACAACCCGCAGAAGGTACAAAATCACCAGACCGGCGAGATAGACATAGGCGATCCAGAAACCGGTTGTGAGCCACGCTTTGGTGAAAGACTTTATCTCGAAGATCGCGGCGAACCGCTGCACGGTAAAATCCACGAGCCGGTCGATCGCGTTGTATATTTGACCCAATATCGAGGCGTCGCTGGCGGCCTGCAGCCACAGAATGGCCGCCACGGCGAGGGCGAGTTGGAACAATGGAAAATGTACGATACGGCGTATCGGAGCGAGCAGCAGCTTGATGGGAGCCATGGGTTTTATCTCGGCCGTAGGGTCGGGCAAATCGAGTGAGGGCGATACCGCACCACGCGCACGATGACGCGGACGGATCGGCTGCGACGGCGCGTGATACCCGCCCTGCGCCGAACAGTGTTACGCCAAACAATCAACCCTTGACCACCCGGCGACTACGCCGCCAGGCGCACCGGATAGGATTTGAAGCCGCGAAAGCGCGCGCGGCCGCTGCGCGCAAAGGCGCCTGCCGGCTCGATCCGGGTGAAACGCTGGAGCAGCCGGCCGATCGCCACCTGCGCCTCCATGCGCGCGAGCGACATGCCGGCGCAGGCGTGGATGCCGGTGCCGAAGGCGAGATGGCGGTTTGGCAGCCTTCGGATATCGAGGCGGTCGGGCTCGGTAAATTGCGCCGGGTCGCGATTGGCGGCGCCGATGCCAATGTGCACGTAGGTTCCGGCTGCAATAGCGACGCCGCCGAGCACGGTATTTTTGACGGCTCTGCGGTTGCCGAGCTGGTTCGAGCTCTCCATGCGCAGGAATTCTTCGACCGCCGTGTCGATGATCTCCGGATGACGGCGCAGATCGCTCATGACCTCGGGATGATGGATAAGAAGGTCGACCCCGTTGCCGATCAGGTTGGTGGTCGTCTCGTGCCCGGCGTTGAGCAGAAAGATGCAGTTGTGGATGAGCTCGAGCTTCGAGAGGCGTTCGCCCGTCGCGGTCGCCGACACAAGGTCAGTGCCGGCAATAAGCTTTGACAGGATCTCCGCCGGATCGTTGGCGTCGCTCTGCCGGCGCACGACGATGTCGCTCAAATAGTCCTTGAACTCTGCGACAGCGCGGACGCCGGTGTCGAATTGCGCGCGGCTGAGCACCGGCTCTAGCGCGCCGAGGATGGCGAGCGACCAGCCGCGCAACGGCTCGCGCTCGCCTTGCGGAATGCCGAGCATGTCACCGATGAGCTGAATCGGAATGGCGGCGGCAAAATCCGCAATCAGGTCGATCTCGCCGCGTTCGGCCGCAGCCTCCAGCAAGCGATCGACCAAAACCTCGATCCGCGTCTGCAATTCACGCAATGCCCGCGGCGTGAACGCGGGCGCCAAGAGCTTGCGCACGCGGGTGTGATAAGGCGGATCGTTGAACACCAGGCTCGTGGTGTGATGCTCGTAGAGCAGGCTATCGGCGAAATTGGGCCGGAAATCGAGTTTCTTGTCCGAGCTCCAGGTGTCCGTTTCGCGGTAGACCGCAAGGCAATCGTCGTAGCGCGTCAGGAAATACGACCCGTCCGGCATCAGGTGAATGGGATCGAATTGGCGGAGCGCGCGGTACGTCGGATAGGGATTTTCGAGAAATTCCGGCGTGAGTTTCCTGACATCGAAGTCAGCCGCGGCTCCGCGCGTAGCGGAGTCCGCGGTTTGCGTGTCACTCACAATAAGCGCCACCGGTCGCGGCGATCAGCCTTTGACCAACGGGCAAGCCAGATTGGGCGGCCCAAAGGCCTGATCGCCGGGGATATGCGCGAGGATCTGGTAATAGTCCCACGGATATTTCGACTCTTCCGGCTTCTTCACCTGCACCAGGATGAGGTCGTGCACCATCAGCCCGTCCTCGCGCAGCTTGCCATTACGCGAGAAAAAATCCTCGATCGGCGTCTCGCGCATCTTTGCCGCGACTTTCAGCGGATCGTCGGTGCCCGCGGCCTTGATGGCATTTAGATAATGCATGACAGACGAATAGACGCCGGCCTGCCACATGGTCGGCATGTGGCCCACTTTGGCGAAGAAGCGCTTCGACCATTCGCGGGTCTTGTCGTCCATGTCCCAATAAAACGACGTCGTGAGCACCAGGCCTTGCGCCGTCTTCAGTCCGAGCCCGTCGATGTCGGTGATCAAAACCAAAAGCCCCGCCATCTGCTGGCCGCCGGCGAAAAGACCGAACTCGCCGCCGAGTTTTATGGCGTTGACGTTGTCGGGCGGACCGCTGGCCAGCCCGATGATTTTCGCCTTCGAGGCCTGGGCCTGGAGAATGAACGACGACAGATCCGGCGTGCGGAACGGATGCCGGACCGCACCGACCACCGTGCCGCCGTTGGCTTTGACCACGTCGGAGGCGTCTTTCTCGAGCGAATAACCGAAAGCGTAATCGGCGGTGAGGAAGAACCAGCTGGAGCCGCCGCGTTTGACGACTTCTTGCGCGGTGCCGACGGCGAGCGCGTGGGTGTCGAACACCCATTGCATCGTATAGGGCGAGCAGAACTTGCCGTGGAAATCGGCGGTGCCGGTCGAATGGGTGATGAAGAGCTTTTTCTTTTCGTTGGCGACGCCCTGCACCGCGAGGCCAACGGCGGAAACCGGCACGTCGACGATGAGGTCGACCTGGTTGCGATCGTACCATTCCCGCGCGATGCCGGCCGCAACATCGGGTTTGAGCTGATGGTCGGCGGAAATCACCGTGATTGGCTTGCCCAACACAGTGCCGCCGAAGTCCGCCACCGCCATCTCGGCTGCCGCCACCGAGCCCGGACCGGTCGGGGTCGAGGCCGGACCCGACATGTCGGTGAGCACGCCGATCTTCACCACGTCGTCGGAAATCTGCGCCTTGGCGGCACCGCTCGCACAGACCAAAAACGCGGCCAAGCCGGCAAGCAGAATGCGTTGCATCGTCATCCTCCCGTGAATTTTATCGTTGGCAGTAGCCTAATCCGATCTGCCGGCTATGGCACCAGACTTTCCTGCATGGCCGATTGCGCCGTATGCTCGGGTTATGCCGAGTTTCAGCCATGACGGTGTGGAGATCGCCTTCTTCGACGAGGGCGAAGGCGAGCCGATCGTGCTGGTGCACGGCTTTGCCTCCAACAAGGAGGTGAACTGGGTCGCGCCGGGCTGGGTAACAACGCTGAAGCGGGCAGGGCGCAGGGTCATCGCCCTCGACAATCGCGGCCATGGCGCTTCGACGAAGCTTTACGATCCGGCCGCCTACCACAGCGCCATCATGGCCGACGACGTACGCGCGCTGATCGATCATCTCGGCCTGCCGCGCGCCGACGTCATGGGCTATTCCATGGGCGCGCGGAACACGGCGTTCCTCGCACTCGCCAACCCCGAACATGTGCGCTCCGCCGTGCTCGGCGGCGTCGGCATTCGTCTCGTTGGCGGGGTAGGGCTGCAGCCCGACACGATCGCGCAGGGGCTTGAAGCGCCGTCGCTTGCCGACGTCGCCGATCCCACCGCGCACGTCTTCCGCGCCTTCGCCGAGCAGACCAAATCCGATTTGCGGGCACTCGCCGCCCGCATGCGCGGCTCGCGCCAGCCGCTCGAACGCGACGCGCTGGCCGGTATGGCCGTGCCGGTTCTGGTCGCCGCCGGCACCAAGGATTTGATCGCCGGCTCGCCTGCGGACCTCGCAGCCCTCATGCCCGGAGCGCAGGTGCTGGCCATTCCGGACCGCGATCATATGCTGGCGGTCGGCGACCGGGTGTTTAAGGCAGGGGTCCTGAAATTCCTCGCCGAGCGGCCCTAAAGTAAGGAATTGCAGGGCCAATGGCCTAGTTTATCAGCCATTGGCCTTGGATTTAGGCCAGTGGGCGACAATTTTGGCGCCCTTGGCTTTGGCAAAGGCGCTACCCAATATGATAGAAGGCGGCGTTTTCGCCGTTGAGCGGGGAGACGATCCGATGGCGCAGCAGCAGGCCAAACCGGCCCTCGATACCGTCGATCCGGTATGGGCGCGCATTCGCCGCGAGGCGGAAGAGAGCGTACGGCATGAGCCGGAGCTCGCCACCTTCATCTATTCGACCATTCTGCACCACGACACCCTCGAAGCGGCCGTCGTCTATCGGCTGGCCGAGCGGCTCGACCATCCTGCGGTGTCTGGCGAACTGATCCGGCAGGCCTATGGCGAGGCGCTCAAGGACATTCCGGCGCTCGGCGAGGCGTTCCGCGCCGATCTGATGGCGACCGTCGACCGCGATCCGGCGACCCACCGGCTGATCGAGCCGGTGCTTTACTACAAGGGTTTTCACGCCATTCAGACGCACCGGCTGATGCACTGGCTTTGGCACAAGGGCCGGCGTGATTTCGCGTTGTACCTGCAAAGCCGCTCATCGGCGGTGTTCCAGTGCGACATCCATCCCGCGGCGAAGATCGGCCGCGGCATTTTCCTCGATCACGCCACCGGCTTCGTGGTCGGCGAGACCGCGGAGATCGGCGATGACGTGTCGATCCTGCACGACGTGACCCTGGGCGGCACCGGCAAGGAATGGGAAGACCGCCACCCAAAAATCCGCTACGGCGTCATGATCGGCGCCGGCGCCAAAATCCTCGGCAATATCGAAGTCGGCCATTGCGCGCGCATCGCCGCGGGCTCGGTCGTGACCAAACCGGTGCCGAACAACGTCACGGTGGCCGGCGTTCCGGCCAAGGTGATCGGCCAAGCCGGCTGCCCGGAGCCGGCACGCACCATGGATCAGATCTTTCACGACGGGATTTGACGGCCAAGATAACGTTGTTGTGGCGATTGTTGTCAGTGCCGCTGCGTGCTATGCGGCTTTGATTGGAGGCACGCAGTGAACGTTGAAGAAGTCAGAAAGCTCGACGCTTATCTCAAAAAACTGTTCGGCAACTCGCGTATCCGCGTGGTGCCGCAGCCGCGCAAGGACGATCTCGCCGAGGTTTTTATCGGCGAGGAGAGACTGGGCGATCTCAATGTGGACGATGAAGACGACGAGCGCTCCTATAATTTCCGTATGGAAATAGATTTGGGACAGGTGAGCGATATCGATCAGCTCAAGGTCCTCAATACCTACCTCCGGCGTAAATTCGACAACGAGGGCATTCGCGTCGTGCCCCGGCCGAAGAAAAGGGATTCGCTCGAAGCTTATGTCGGCGATGAGTTCATCGGCGTATTGTTCATTGACGACGAAAAGGGACGGCAAAAGTCCTATATTTTTGAAATGCCGATTTTGGATATGGACCTAACCTAAGCCGCCGCGCTCGCGGGGTGGCGCGGTTACCGCCGCGCCATCAGTTTTTCTGCGGATGCAGTTGCGCCATCAGCCGGTCGACGCCGGCGGCAACGCCGCGCCAGTCTTCAAGCCAGGTGCGCGGAAAGCGCAGCGTAACCTCGGCGGTATCGATCAGCCGCTCGTACAGGCAGGTGCCGCGCACGGTGCCGACCTGGCGCGTGCAGCGGGCGAAGAACTGCTCAGGCGTGGTCCCGACATAGACCAAATCCTCGCCGTCGTATGGTGTGCCGGTGCGAAACGGCACGATGGCGAGCCCGTCGGGGCCTGCACTGGCCTGCGTTTCGATATAGCGCGGATAGATCGTCCGCAGCCGGTCCGCGGGCGGCAGGACCGAGCCCAGCCCGGCGATGGTCACGAACAACCGCTGGGTCGTATCGACCGGCTTTGCCGCCGCGTCGTCATTCCCGGCCGCCGGCTCGTCGGCGCCTTTGGCTTGCGGTTGCGGCGGCGTCAGCGACGGCCATAGGAAGGCGAGGTCGACCCGCTCGTGGGGCCCGGGATGGCGCTGTACCGCGGCGCGGATCGCCGCCGGCGGTACGTCGAACAGCACATTGGCGACGGTGACCGGGATCGCCGGCGCGCTGAGCGGAACCGGCGCGCTCGGCCATGTCGGCCACAGCACGGACGACACGAAAATGCCGGCGCCGAGCACCAGCACCGCGAGGAACGCGAACGGCAGCATCAGCACGCCACGCTTGGTGCGCCGGATGTTGCGTTGGGGGAGGACGTGAGCCGTCATGATTCGTGGCCCTTTTTGAGACTCGCCATTGACTACGGCACGCGCGTTAACCTTTCCTTAAGCAAGCCGTGGCGGCGCGCCGTGTCCTCTGCGATGAATTTCCGGCCAGAGCATGATCCCGAAAAGTGGATACCGGTTTTCGGAAAAGATCATGCTCCTCCGAAATGAGGCGTTCTCATGTTTACGGCCATGCCGCAGGCGATTACGCCCGAGGCCATCAGTTCCTTTTTCGCCCTGGCCTGGGGCTTTGCCGCAGCGGGGTTCTGCGCCAGCGGCTACCGACTGTTCGCCAAGCATTTCCCGAGTTTTCGGCAACTCGAAGTCGGCCCGGTGGCGGCGCGCTTTGCCGCCATTCCGCTGCTGATGTTCTCGGCGCCCTACATCATCATGCGCAACACGCTGCGCGGGCGAAAGCTCGAGAGCCGCCGCGCCGACCTCGTCATGGTGGCCACCGTGATCGCCGGGCTGTGGAGCCTGATGTCCGGAACGGTCGTCGTGCTTGCGCTTCAAGCGCTGCTCCACGTCTGATATCCGTTCCCCCGTAAAGGGGAATGGATCAAGCCATGATCTACGAACTCGACGGCCAAAAACCGGAATTCCCGGAAGCCGGCCGCTATTGGGTCGCGCCGAACGCGACGCTGATCGGCAGGGTGCGATTGAAGCTCGACGCCAGTGTCTGGTTCGGCGCGGTGCTGCGCGGCGACAACGAATGGATCGAGCTCGGCGAGCGCTCGCAGATCCAGGACAACGCCACGCTGCACACCGATCCCGGCTTCCCGATGATCATCGGGCCGAATTGCGTGATCGGTCATAACGTGATCCTGCACGGCTGCACGGTCGGCGCCAACTCGCTGATAGGCATGGGCGCGATCATGCTCAACGGCGCGCGCATCGGCGAAAACTCTCTGGTCGGCGCCGGCGCGCTGGTCACCGAAGGCAAGACGTTTCCGGACAATTCGCTGATCGTCGGCTCGCCGGCGCGCGCCGTCCGCACGCTCGATGATGCCGCGATCAAGATGATCGCCGGCGGCGCCGACATTTACGTACGGCGCTTCAAGCAATACGCGAAGGGACTCAAGGAGATCGGATGACGGTCGTTGCGGCCGAAACGCGTGAGGGACTGATCCGGTGGCGCTATCTGCCGTGGGCGCTGGCCGCGCTCGCGGCCATGATCGCGGTGATCGTGGCCGGCAATATCTGGCTGCTCGACTTCGTCCATGTGTTTTCCAGCCTGTTATGGACCGGCGTCGATCTGTTCATGGGATTTGTGCTCGGCCCGATTCTGCGCCGCGTCGACCTTTCGGTTCGCCGTGAAATCGTGCGGCGGTTGACGCCGCGCACGCTGTTCCTGATGCCGACGGTATCGATCATCTCCGGCACGACGGGTTGGTTTCTTGCCGTCGCGTTGGGCTACACCGCGCTCGATTGGCCGGCTTATTGGTGGGTGGCCGCGGCGCTGATCCTGGTCACGTTGATGACGATTCAAGGCCTCGGGTTTCTGACGCCGGTCAATGTCTACGTTTGCTTCGAGCTGCAGAAGCCCGAGCCGGATATGAACAAAATCAGTGTTTGGATGCGGTGGTACTTTTACGCGGTTGCCCTGCAGGGACTGATGCAAGTGGCGATCATTGTCGTCATGACGCGATTTCGCGCCGGCATCTAAGCGGCGGTTTTCCCGGCCTCATGGGCCCTAAACCTTCGTATCGGGTTTCCTATCTCTTTCGGTAGTGCACTCTAACCTGCGTAGAGTAGAGCCATTGCGCTTGCGCCCCTACCGTTAACGCCATGATGTCCGAGCCGCGTGCGGCATCGCGTTGACGCGCTTTCATCAACGCATGCGTCGCGAGCCAAGCCGACGAGTTGCGATATGGCGTTTGCTTTATATCTTCGTTCGCATCCTTGGCACCCGATTTCGACGGCGCCTTGCAATCGCGGCGTCGAGCTTCGTGTCCGCGAAGGAAGAGCGATCTCGACTCTTGAATTTCCTTGCCAGCAGACCAATGCCGGCGACTGGATCAACTGCGATTTCGGCACGCCGATAAATATTCAACCGGTAGAATGGCGCGCTTGGCACGGTCATTCGCCGCAGCCGCAGAGCCTGCAGGTCAACACCAGAGGCCGGTTGGCTCTGCAGCGTCGCGGCCATCGGACTGTCATGCGGTCGCCCCCGGCAGAGGTGAAACACTTGGATCGCTCTGTCGGTTTGCGGAAATACTTGGCGACCACGGCGTACGTGCTGATTGGCATCGTCATTACCGCGACGGTAGTCGGTTCGCTCACGCGAATAAGCGCATGGGCATTGCCGATCGGGTCAACCGAGCCGGCGGCACAATCCTCCGTCGCCGCCGTGAGCGCCACGCGAACCGAGGACACCTGTAAAGGATTCGGCGCCGCGTTTCTCAATTCGGCATGTGCAACAGGACATAAGAAGTTTGCCGGCCGGAGAATCCATCGCGTCGCAACCTTTGTGATCGGCCGTTCGGACGCGCAGCAATAACTGGTGAGCCGCCAAACGTTTGCCTAAAAAGACTCGATGCGGAATGCGACGGCCCGCATTCCCACGCAAATAAGAAGCCAGGGGGTAAATCGGCGTTTGTTGACAGGGAGTACAGTCATGTCCGTGCAAGGCGTACAACGCACAAACAATCACATTCCACGCTATGACGCCCTCGAGATTTTGATGATTGCCGCTGGCGTCGTGTTTATCGTTGCCGTCGCATTGGTATTTTGACGGTTGCGCGGCGATTTACGTCGGCAAGCACTGTTGTTAGGCAATCCGTTCGAGGTTTCCCGCCATTGCGGCCCGTTACTTGGCCTGCGCGGTCTCGGGCTCGGCGGGAGCGCCCGGGGCGCCCGCGACACGAACCTGATCGCCCGCGGCGATGCCGTCCGGCGGGCTTTCGATGACGCGGTCGTCGGCGGCGAGGCCCGATCCGATTTCGACCATCTTGCCGAGATCGCGCGCGATCGTGATCGGTTTGAGGACGACGCGATTGTTGTTGTCGACGGTCGCAACGCGCAAGCCGCTGCGATCGAAGATCAGCGCGCTCGCCGGCACGTTGATCGCGACGTCCGGGTGCGGCAGTTCGAAGCTCACATTGGCGTAGGCGCCCGTCATCAGCTCGCCGGCGGCATTGTCGACGACCAGCAGCATCCGGGTCGTACCTGAAGCGACATCGACGGCTTGCGAGGAAGCTTCGACCGTCGCGGAAAATTTCCGGCCCGCATACTCCGGAACCGTGACCTGCGCCTTGGTGCCGAGCCTGATATTGGGCACGTAGTTCTGCGGCACGTTGACGTAGAGGCGAAGCTTGCTTGTGTCCGAAACCACGAACAGCGGCGCGCCGCCGCCGGCGGCGTTGATCAGCATGCCGACGTCGGTGTTGCGTGCGGTGACAAGGCCGTCGAACGGCGCGGTGATGCGCTTGTATTTTTCCAGAACGCGCAGGCGGTCGAGATTGGCCTGCGCCGATCGCACCAGGCCGTCCTTATTGGCGGCGTCGGCGCCCCTTTGGTCGAGGTCCTGCTTCGAAACCGCACCCGACGGGACCAACTGCTGCCCGCGCTGCAGCGTCGCGGCGGCGAGTGTGGAATTGGCTTGAGCGCTGGCAAGAGCCGCTTGCGCCTGCATGATCTGCTGGTCGAGATCCGGCGCGTCGATTTCGGCAAGAAGGTCGTTGGTCTTGACCGGGGTGCCGATGTCGGTCTTCCACTCCTTGAGATAGCCGCCGACCCGCGCATAAAGCAGCGCCTGGGTGAAGGCCTCGAGCCGGCCGGGGAGATCGAAGGTCGTCTTCTGGCCGTGGGTGTCGGGCTTGGCGACGGCGACGACGGGCACCGCCTGGCTTTCGGTCCATTCGCTGAGTTTTGCGTCGGCCATCTTGCGCGACGTGATGCCCATGATGACGACGATGGCCGCAATGCAGCCGCCGACGATTGCGGCCATATAGAGTTTGCGGCGCGACAGCGCGGATGGAGCGAGGTCAGGCGGCATGGGGCTCTCCATTCGCGGGCGCCGCGGTTCGATTGCGGTCGTGCAGCATGCTGAACACGACCGGAACGAACAGCAGCGTGGCGGTGGTCGCCCAGATCAGGCCGCCGACTACGGCGCGGCCGAGCGGGGCATTCTGCTCGCCGCCTTCGCCTAAGCCCAGCGCCATCGGCGCCATGCCGATGATCATGGCCAGTGCCGTCATCAGAACCGGGCGGAAGCGGACGAAGCCCGCCTCGACCGCCGCAGCGACGGGTTCGGCGCCTTTTTCGAGTTGCTCGCGGGCGAAGCTGACGACGAGGACGCTGTTGGCGGTGGCGACGCCCATGCACATGATGGCGCCGGTCAGCGCCGGCACCGACAGCGTGGTGTGCGTCGAGAACAGCGTCCACACGATGCCGGCAAGCGCCGCGGGCAGCGCCGTGATGATCACGAATGGATCGCCCCAGGATTGGAAATTGACCACGATCAAGAGGTAGATCAAAACGATCGCGCCGAGGAGCCCGAACAGCAGGCCGGCGAATGCGCTGTTCATGGTCCTGACCTGTCCAAGCAAAGCGGTTTGTACGCCCTTCGGGGCATCCGGTACCGCATCGGCCACAACCTTCTGAACATCGGCGGCGACCGCGCCGAGATCGCGGTCCTGCGTGGTGCCGTAGATCTGGACCATGGGCATGATGTTGTACTGCGAATAGACCGCGGGCACGCTCACGCGCGTGATGTCGGCGATCGCGCTGAGCGTTTGCGGCGGTGCGCCGGCCGCGGTGATGGCGAGATTTTGCAGCGCGCTCAGTGAATCGATCTGATATTGCGGCGTCTGCATCACGATCGCGTAGTTGACGCCGTTTTCGGGGTTGAGCCAGTAGGTCGGCGCCACTTGGCCGCTGCCGGCGAGATTGACCACCATGCTGTTGGTGACGTCGCGCTCGTTGATGCCGACATATTGCGCGCGCGTGCGGTCGACGTCGACGTCGAAAGCGGGGCCGTTGAGCGCCTGCTGAATGCGCGCGTCGGCGAGGCCGGGAACATGCCGCAGCCGGCGCAGCAGGTTCTGCGCATAGCCGTAATCGGCATTGAGATCGGGGCCGCGGACTTGCAAATCGATCGGCGCCGGCGCGCCGAAATTCAAGATCTGGCTGATGATATCGGCGGGCAGGAACGAGAAGGTGACGCCGGGGAAGCGTGCCGGCAGCTCTTCGCGCAACTGCCGCACATAGTCCGCGGTCGGCCGGTGATCTTCGCTGAGCTTGATCTGAATGTCGCCGTCCTGGGTGCCGATGGTGCCTGAGTTGTTGTAGGTCATGTTGATGCCGCTCGACGGCGCGCCGACATTGTCGACCAGCGTGGCAAGCTCTTGGCGCGGAATGATCTGGCGGATCGCCTTCTGGATTTCGGCAAATTGCTGCGCGGTCTCTTCGATGCGCGTGCCGACGCGTACCCGCGCATGCATGAGAATGGTTCCGGCATCGACCGTCGGGAAGAAATCGCGGCCGAGATAGGGTGTCAGCGCAAACGAGCCGATCACGACGGCAAAAAAGCAGGTCACGAACGCGACACGCCGGCGCATGGCGAGCATCAGAAGCTCGCGATAGCCGAGCCTGAAACGCTCAAAGCCGCGCTCGAAGGCCCGCTGCATCCGCACCAACGGGTTGCGCGACGGCGGCAGCGGACCGTCGAGCCCATGCATGTCGGTGTGCGGCGCATGCGCCCGCAACAGGTAATTCGCCATGGTCGGCACCAGGGTGCGCGACAGGATGAACGAGCAGATCATCGCCGCCATCACGGCTTCCGCCATCGGCACGAACAGAAAGCGCGCCACGCCCGGCAAAAAGAACATCGGTACGAACACGATGCAGATGCACAACAGCGAGACGAAGGCCGGCGTCACGATCTGCGCGGCGCCGTCGAGGATGGCGGTCTCGACCGCTTTGCCCTGCTCGAGATGGTAGTTGATGTTCTCGATCGTCACCGTGGCGTCGTCGACCAGGATGCCGACCGCAAGCGCTAGCCCGCCGAGCGTCATGATGTTGAGCGTCTCGCCCAGCGCCGAGAGCGTCGCGAGCGAGCCGAGCACCGACAGCGGGATCGAGGTTGCGATGATCAGCGTCGAGCGCCAGCTGCCGAGGAAGATCAGGATCATCAGGCTGGTCAGCGCCGCCGCGATGATGCCTTCGCGGACGACGCCGCTCACCGCGGCCTTGATGAAGACCGACTGGTCGCCGATCTGCGCGATTTTCAGATTGCTCGGCAAAATATCCTTGATCTCGGTGAGCTTCTGCTTGATGCCGTCGATGATCGCCAAGGTCGAGACCGTGCCGTTCTTTAAGACCACCATCAGCACCGAGCGATTGCCTTCGACGTGCACGATATTGGTTTGCGGCGGATTGCCGTCGCGCACATGGGCGACGTCGTGGATGTAGACGATTGCGCCGTTGACGGCCTTGATCGGCAGGTCGCCGAGCTCGGCGATCGCCGACGGCGCATTGTTGAGCATGATGGCGTATTCGAACGAGCCGATCTTCTGCGTGCCGGCCGGCGTGATCAGGTTCTGCGCGGCGAGCGCATTGGCGACGTCCTGGCCGGACAGCCCGCGCGCCTGCATCGCTTGCGCGTCGAGATCGATCTGCACCTGCCGCAACTTGCCGCCATAGGGCAGGGGAATGGCGGCGCCGGGCACGGTGACAAGCGGTGTGCGCACCGTGGTGAGGCCGAGGTCGGCCAGCGTCTGCTCGGAGAGGCCCGAGCCGGACAGCGCCAGCTGGATGATCGGAACCGTCGAGGCGTTGTAGTTGAGAATGAGCGGCGGCGTGGTGCTCGGCGGCATCTGCTTGAGCTGCGTCTGCGAGATCGCCGTGATCTGCGCATTGGCGAGCCGGATGTCGGCGCCCGGCTGGAAGAACACCTTGATGATGCCGAGCCCGTTGTAAGATGTCGCCTCAATGTGCTCGATGTCGTTGACGGTGGTGGTCAGCGCGCGCTGCGACTGGGTGGTGATGCGTCCGGCCATCTGCTCCGGCATCAGGCCGGTGTACTGCCAGACGATGGCGACCACCGGAATCCGGATGTCGGGAAAGATGTCGACCGGCGTGCGCAACGCCGCCAGCGGCCCGATGATCAAAATGACCAGCGCGAGCACGACGAACGTGTAAGGGCGTCGGAGCGCGATGCGGACGAGCGCAATCATCCGGAAAAATGTCCCCTGTCACCCGAAGCTCGAACACTTATGGGCTTATTGCCGCGGACAGCAAGGCGCAAACCGTCGCTGAAGCGGCGAGCTTGTTTACGCGGCGTTTATGCGTATCTATGCGCATCGCCGCCGCTCTCTGATTTTTCGAAGAAAATCGGCAAGCGGGCGTTGTGGGGAGAGCGGAATGCCTTGCTGTTCCGTCAACGCGGTATTGCAGGAAAAGGTGCGGCTGGCTCTGGGGGGCCTGGTGTGCCCAAGACCATCAGGAGCAGGACCATCAGGAGTTTGTCTGTGACAGGACTGCCATTCCACGGACTTCCCCCGGATTATGCCCCTCGATGTCACATCTGGGGACATGGCCACCCATTGTCCGCTCCGCGCGGCGGACCGCCGAGCCAGATCGACGTCAGGCCGCCGCTTTCTAGGTCACTCGAATAGGCCCCATCGATGAGTTAATCTCGCGTGGCTCGACAAAACTTTCCTGCCGACGCGCTTCTGAACAAATAGCTGCCCGTTCAAACGCGAAAACTTAAGGTCACCATGGATTCGGATATCCCAGGCATCCTCATCGTCGATGACAACGAGGACAACCGGTACACGCTGCAACTGCTTCTGGAATCCGATGGTCATGAGCGGATTGCCAGCGCGTCCGGCGGTAACGAGGCAATTGCCCTGTTAGAGAAAGAAAAATTCAGTCTCGTCCTGCTCGACTTGATGATGCCCGATCTCAATGGCGACGAGGTTCTCAAGATCATCAAGGGCAATCCGGATACCCGGGACATTCCAGTGGTGATGATCAGCGCGGACAGCGATACCGAAAAAGTATCGAAGTGCATCGAACTCGGTGCCGACGACTACCTGCCGAAGCCGTTCAATCCGACCATCCTGCGCGCCCGGATCGGGTCGGCGCTGCGCCAAGGATCGCTGCGGGCGTTGCAAACCGAATACGTGGGCAAGATGGAGCAGGCGAAGAAGGATTCCGACAGCCTGCTGAGAAACTTGTTTCCTCCCGAAATCGCCGCACGGCTGCGGAACGGCGACAGCAATATCGCGGATCATTTCGAGGAGGCCACCGTCATCTTCGCCGACGTGGTCGGCTTCGGCAAGATCACGGCGCGGATGAAGGCCTATGAAATTGTCGGGTGCCTGAATCACCTGTTCAGCGAATTTGACCAGCTTGCCGAAGACGTCGGGGTCGAAAAGATCAAGACCATCGGCGACAACTACATGGCGGTCGCCGGCGTCCCGACGCCGCGTTCCAGCCATGGCCGCATCGCGGCGAAGCTCGCGCTCGACATGATCGCTGCCGCTGGGCGGTTGCAATCGCGGCTGCCGGTGCCGTTCCCGATCCGGGTCGGATTGCATTCAGGTCCGGTCATGGCCGGGGTCATCGGCACGCGCAAGTTCGTCTATGACGTATGGGGAGACACGGTCAACATGGCGGCGCGCGTCGAGGCGGCCGGACAGCCGAACCGGGTCCTGGTGTCCGCGGCGACGGCGAAACTTTTGGGCGGCGATTTCGTTCTCGACGGTCCGCACAATATTGAAACCAAAGAGGCGCGCGCGCTCGAGACGTTTTTCGTCACCCGCCGTCCATAAGCTTAGTCGCAATTTCTGCGCGGATAACCATTCAGTTCAAGGCAATCAGCGTCCCGAGGGTGTTGCTCCCGATGTCGCGATATGGTCCCATCGCAGAGGCCGGTGGCACCTGCGCTTCAGAGCATCCGCACGCCGGCATCAGCGTGCGTTCTGAATGGGGGAGAGACCGATGTCCAGAATCACCGGTTTAATATTCGCGGCTTGCCTGACCGCCATTGGAACATCAACTAGCGTCCTGGCCGCCAATCCCGATTGGCCAAAGTCTCTCACGCTGGGGACGGCTTCACCGGGCGGGGTGTATTACGTTTATGGCCAAGCACTTGCGAATATCCTGACGGAGAAGCTCGGCATCCCGGTCAACCCGTTTCCGAGCCAAGGCCCAGCCCTTAACGTGAGGCTCGTCGACAGCGACGGGGCGCAACTCGGCCTGATCACGATGGGCGTTGGCCTGCAGGGCTGGAACGGCACCGGCGATTGGACCGGCGGCAAGCAATTCCGGAACATGCGGGCGCTGTTTCCAATGTACGATACGCCTTTTCAAGCCGTGGTTTTGCGGCGATCCGGCATCACCACCTTCGCGCAACTCGACAACAAGCGCATCGGCGTCGGACCGAAAGCGAGCACCGGCGGCACCTACGTTCCCGCAATATTGAAGGTGCTCGGCATTTCGGCCGAGCTCAGCTATGGATCATTCGACGCGACGGCCGCTGACCTTCTTGCCGGCCGCATCGACGCCATAGTGTCGCTGCTCGGAGCGCCCGTGCCGGCGATTCAGAAGGCAGAGGCGGACGAGCCGATCACTTTAGTGAATCTGTCTCCGGAACAAATCGAAGCCATCCGCAAAGCAATGCCGGAGTTCAGCACCTCGACGATAGCGGCAGGAACCTACCGGTCTGTGGATAAGAACTATGACACCTTCGGGGTCTACAACTTCGCGATCGGTCGAGCCGATCTTCCGGACGATCTGGTCTACCAACTGATCAAAGCTGTCTTCGAGAACCAGCCGCGCCTCGTGAAAGCGACTTCGGCGGCGAGCGACACTCTCCCGCAGAATGTGGTGAAAGACACCTTCCTGCCGTTCCATCCCGGGGCGGTGCGCTACTATCGCGAGATCGGCATCGCCATCCCGCAATCGCTCGCTGTTACGAATTGATTGGCCCTTGTCCGCGAAAGGCTCGACCATTGCTAGGGCAACGCTTCTGTCCGGCAGGAGAGCATGAAGACCACGAATGAATCAAAAGCGGTAACGATCGGGCACGGGCTGCGCGAGCGGCTGCTGTTGGCGTTCATCGCCATCAGCGGCTTTGCCGTGGTCGCCGCGGTGGTCGGGAATTACGCCTTCTATGCCATCGGCCAGTCGCTCCAACAGGTTACGGAGAAGTCGGTTCCTTCAGCAATTGCGAGCTTGGAGCTGGCACAGCGTGCCGAGCGCGTCATCGCTGCCGGACCCGCGCTGCTTGGCGCCGCAAATTCCGAGGATTTCGCGGCGGCTTCCGCGCTGCTCGACCGGGAAGTGCAGGCGGCTGGGCGTCAGCTGTCCGAACTGTCGGGCCAAGGGCTGACCACCGATCAGCTGATACAAATCAGGCTCATCTTCCGTGTCGTCACTGACAATCTTAACAGCTTGAAATCGGCGGTGCAGGCGCGGATCGCCGCGGCGGATCGCAAGGCGGCGTTGGTTGGCGACGCATTCGAAGCTTACAACCAGTTCCGCACCCTTTGGACTCCGAAATTCAACGAATTGAAGAGCCATATCGTGGCGCTGCAGCGTGCCCTCGACAACCCAAGCAGTGCTCCTGAGGAAAAACTCGCGGCCTTCAACCGCCTCAACGCCGCGGTCAGGGACCTCACGCCACTCGAGCAGATTCAGCAGGAGGCGGCCGTCGCGTTCGAGGCTCTTATCCGCGCTGGCGGCGCCGCTACGCCAGCTGAGCTCGATACGACTCGGGTTGCAGCCGAAGCTGCGGTTCGGCGCATCGACGATGTGGTGTCGGGCCTCGATCCCGATGTTTCGTTCGCGTTGATCGTGCCCCTCAGTCGCTTACGCGCCGACGCAATCGGGAGTGCCAGCATCGTGGCGGCGCGGCAGGTCGAACTGGATGCCGTCCAGGAGGGCCGCCGTCTGACGGTCGAGAACGCCGACCTCTCGGTCCAGTTGGCCAACGCGATAGAGATCCTGGTCGCCACATCGAAACGAAACATTGCGACGGCGACCGAGCAAACGCAATCGGTCCGGGATCGCGGCCGGCTCGGACTGGCCGTGGTCGTCGCGCTCAGCCTGATCAGCTCGGCGCTGATCGGATGGTTCTATGTCGGCCGCAACGTGGTCGCGCGCCTGACCACGTTGTCAGATGGCATGCGCGCTCTCGTCGGCGGCCGGCGCGACATCAAGATTCCGACCGGTGGCCGCGACGAGATCGCCGCAATGGCGCGCGCCGTCGAGGTGTTCCGCGACAATGCGATCGCGCTTGATCGGCTATTGGCGGAACGTGAACAGGCCGCCGTGCAACTCGAAAAGGTTGTCGATGAGCGCACCGCCGAACTGCAGCAGCGCGGCGCAGTGCTGCGCGTCACCATCGACAACATGGCTCACGGCGTGCTGATGTTCGACCGCGAGCGGAAAGTAGCCGCTTGGAACCATCAAGTCGTAACGCTTTTGGATTTACCCGAAACGTTTCTTGCCGGGGAACCGCATTTTTCGGACTTCATTCGCCTCCTCGCCGAACGAGGCGAGTACGGCGCCGTCGATGTCGAAGCCGAAGTCGAGCGCCTTATGGCCGAGGCCGGACGGCATCGCACGTTCGAACGAGGCCGTCCCGACGGGAAGTTCCTGGAAATCCGTCATAATCCGTTGCCGGATGGCGAAATGGTCATCATCTATACGGACGTCACCGAGCGCAAACGCTACGAGGAGACGCTGACCGCCGCGCGCGATCAGGCCGAAGCGATGAGCCGCACCAAGTCGAGCTTCCTCGCCAACATGAGCCACGAGTTGCGCACGCCGTTGAATGCCATCATCGGCCTCTCCGAGATGATGGTCAGCAATGCGCCGCGGTTTGGCACCGAGAAGGCCGCCGAGCCGCTTCGCCGCGTGCATCGCGCCGGCA